>Ga0207641_10000039_pt1 | contig 199453 bp, 178 predicted proteins | sample KBSSwiS62_FD_184306 | JGI IMG/M metagenome (GOLD analysis project Ga0207641, IMG submission 184306) | Switchgrass rhizosphere microbial communities from Kellogg Biological Station, Michigan, USA - KBS Switchgrass S6-2 (SPAdes) (version 2) | ecosystem: Host-associated > Plants > Roots >... | reverse complement strand
CGCTCGACCTGAAGCGCATCGCCGCCGGCATGGCACAGCCCAACTTCATCGACCTGCGCAACGTCTATCCCCCCGAAGATGTCGAGGAAGCAGGACTTCGCTGGCATGGCGTCGGCCGTCCAGCTAGGATAAGCGAGCAAAAAAATCTGCACAGAGTTTCACTCGCTTTAGTTGGCTCGCCGACCCGCAGCCCGAGCTAGAATGCCATGGGTGGCAAGAGCCACATGGGCAAGGCGACAATGCGTAGACGTTTTTCACCGGAATTTCTCGGCGCCCCGGCCCCATGCCGTCAGGCCGGGATACGGCGCGCGATTTAGCCGATGCTTCCTTCGGTTATCCTCGCCATCGCGGCGCTGCTGGCCGAACCCGCGCCCGCTCCACCGCCGCACGCGGCCGACGAGGAGCCCGAGATCGTTGTGCGTGCTGTTCGGGGCAAATGCCGGATCGAGTTAGCCGCGCGCAACATTTCGGATCGCGAGTTCAGCGCGCGCGCCGGCGAATGGGCGTCGCTTGGCACTCCGGTGCGCGTCATCGCGCCGCGCGGTGCGGACTATACGTGCCTCGCGAAGATAGCGTTCAAGCTCAACGAAAAGGGCGTTCGCCTGATTCACTTCGTCGATCGCGATCAGGTGGAATAGCCGGGATATCCCCCTTGGGACGCCGCCGGGACCACAGCAGGTAGACGATCAGCGTGGCGATCGGGAACGCTACGACCGCGGTGAATCCGAAGATCAGAATGAAGAGTTTCGCGGACATGGCCGGGCTGTGAGTGATCGTGGCGACCAAGGCAAGGTAGCTGCGGCCGCCGTGCGGCAGTGGTCATTTTCGGATTAGCGATCAGTGCTTCGAAATCGGAAGGTTGTTCCCGACGATGCCGGAGATCTTCGAGACGCCGCCGATGACAATCAGCAAGGCGCGTTGGTCGATCGTCTCGTGCAGCTCCAGCTCGAAGCTGTTCGAACCAGTCCAGATAACGCGTGCCGCGACATCGATCTTGCCGCGGCTGAGTCGGACAATGCTGCCCAATGGAGGCATCACCGGGGATTCCACCAGCGCGCTGTCATGCGATACCTCGCGAAGCCGGACCGGAATGTCCGTGGGGCCATAGCTCACGCGCGCACCGAGCATAACATGCAGGCGCTCGCCCTCAGGCTGGATTCGCGATCCGCCGAATTCGCCCGGCAGCTGGCGTGCAATGTCACCCATGGAAAATCTCGCTTCTGAACACGGGATCAAGGTAAAGCGAGAAGGTCAAAATCTCGTTAAGCATGCAGTATTACCCGCAGGTGCTTAATCGGGAAATCTATACCGAGCCGGCAAGCCATGCCGGCAGAACCTCGTCCTTCAACATCGCATCGATGTCGCGGCGGGGACGTACGACCGCCCATTGGCCGCCATCGACCATGACCTCAGGCGTGAGCGGACGGCTGTTGTACGTGCTCGACATGGTTGCCGCATAGGCACCGGCCGTCCGGAAAACAACCAGATCGCCTGCTTCGACCGCGTCCATCGGCCGGTCGGTGGCGAATGTGTCGCCGCTCTCGCAAACCGGGCCAACGACATTGGCGACCATTTTCCCGCCGCGCGGGGTGACAGCATCGATCCCGTGCCAGGCGTCGTAGAGGCTGGGGCGCATCAGGTCGTTCATCGCCGCATCGACGACGACGAATGGCGTCGCCTCGGGTCCGGCGCCCGGCTTCATTCGTATCACTTCGCTGAGCAATATGCCGGCATTAGCGACGATCAAGCGTCCAGGCTCGAAGGCGAGCCGGATGTCCCATCCGCCGGTGACCTCGGCTACCATCCGGCCATAGTCTTCCGGCGAAGGCGGTTCGGGCAAATTGGGATCATAGGGTACGCCGAGCCCGCCGCCGAGATCGGCAAGGGTAAGCACGTGCCCGGCAGCCCTGAGTTCCGCTATCAAACTGCCGACCTTGTCGAACGCATCGCGTAGCGGCGTCAGGTTGGTGAGTTGGCTGCCGATGTGCACGGCTATGCCCTGAACCGCGAGGCCGGGTAGCGCGCGGGCGAGATGATAGGCAGCCACTGCGTCGCCGAACGGAACGCCGAACTTGTTGCGCGCACCGCCGGTGCTGATCTTGGCATGCGTCCCCGCCTGGACATCGGGATTGATTCGAAACGCGATCGGCGCCGTGCGACCCATGTCGTTCGCGACACGCGAGAGCATCTGCGCCTCATCAACCGATTCGACGTTGAACTGGCAAAGCCCACCTTGCAGAGCGAGCGCCATCTCGGCCTCGGTCTTGCCCACGCCCGAGAAGACAATCCGCTCGGCCGGAATCCCAGCCGCTCGCACGCGGCGATATTCGCCGCCAGACACGACATCGGCGCCGATGCCTTCGCGCGCCAGCGTCGCCAGCACCGCGGCATTGGGATTGGCTTTCACCGCAAATGCGATGAGCGGGTCACCAAGCTTCACCAAAGCGTCACGGAACACGCGCACATGGCGTTGCATCGTGGCGGTGGAATAGACATAGACCGGCGTCCCGACCGCCTCGGCAATGACGGGCAAGGCGACGCCTTCGCAGTGCATCACGCCGTTGTTGATGTGGAAGTGGTCCATGTGCCCCGCCGCCCTGAGAGGCTGATCCTATACAGAGCGGTCAAAATTCCTGCAAGGTAGCTATTGCATAATCATGCACTGATATGCATAGGGCCGCGATGACAGTCAGAGTTGCCATCTTTGGATCGTCCGGCTTCGTGGGTGCGGAGCTGCTGCGGCTGTGCGCCGGTCATCCCGCGTTCCAGCCGACTCGGCTGTTCGGTGACAGTCAGGCGGGGCAGCCGCTCGGCGCCGTTCATCCGCAGCTTGCCGCTGCCTATCCGGACATTTCGGTCGAACGTTATGGTGAGGACGGACTCGATGACGTCGACCTGATTTTCGCTGCGCTACCGCACGGTGAATCGCAGAAACTTGCGGGCGAGATCGTCGCGCGCGACATCGCGTTCGTCGATCTCGGTGCGGATTTCCGGCTTCGAGATCCCGCGGTCTACGAGCAATGGTATGGCGAGGCGCATGAAGCGCCCGAGTTGCTCGACCGCTTCGTCTACGGAATTCCCGAAGTCGATCGTGACGCAATTCGTGCCGCCCGGTTCGTGGCGGCGGCCGGCTGCTATCCGACCGCGGCGATCCTGGCGCTCAAGCCTCTCGTAGATGCCGGGCTGATCGATCCCGACACGATCATCGTCGATGCCGCCTCGGGCGTCACCGGCGCCGGCCGCGGGCTCAAGGAAAGCACCCATTTCAACAGCGTCGCCGAATCCTTCTCGGCTTATGGGCTGCTGACCCATCGTCACACCGCCGAGATGGAGGCGACGCTGGGAGCGCGCGTATTGTTCACACCCCACCTCGCGCCGATGAACCGCGGCATATTGGCGACCTGCTATGCCGATGCCGCCGGCCCGATTTCGGCCGATGCGCCGCTCGCCGCATTGCGCGCGGCCTATGCGACCGAGCCATTCGTGCTCGTCAGCGAAACACCGCCGTCGACTAAATGGACGCTCGGCTCCAACGCCGCCCACATCACCGCGCGCTATGACGCCCGCACCGGACGGGTCCTCGCGATTTCCGCGCTCGACAATCTGGTCAAGGGCGCAGCCGGACAGATGATCCAGTGTGCCAATCTGATGCTCGGCCTCGACGAGGCGGCCGGGCTTGCCAAAGCCGGAGTATGTCCATGAGCGTTACTGCCGCAGAGGGTTTTGTCGCCGCCGGTTGCCACGCCGGGGTGAAGAAGCGCCGCTACGACATGGCGCTGGTTGCGACCGACGATCGCAAGCCTGTGACTGCCGTTGCCGTGTTCACCCAGAACAAGTTCGTTGCGCCGCCGGTGCAGGTAAGCCGACGCCAGCTGGCCGAAAACGGCGGCCGGGCAGCGGCGATCATCGTCAACTCGGGCAATGCGAACGCGGGCACCGGCAAGCCGGGGATGGCAGACGCCGAAGCGATGTGCGCGGCTGCGGCCAAGGCGACGGGATGCGATGTCGGCGACGTTCTCGTCTGCTCGACCGGCATCATCGGCACGCCGTTGCCGATCGACCTAATCCTGGCGGCGACCCCGAAGTTGGCCAAGAAGCTCTCGGCCGCGGGCGGAGAGGATGCAGCAAAGGGTATCCTAACGACCGACAAGGCGCCGAAGGAGGCGCTGGTCCAAGGATCGACCTTCACGATCGGAGGCATGGCCAAGGGCTGCGGAATGATCGCGCCCAATATGGCGACGATGCTTGCTTTCATCACCACCGATGCTGAGGTGCCGCGGGCCAAGCTTCAGAAGATATTGAAGGAAGCAGTCGACCGGACGTTCAACACGCTCAATGTCGATGGCGCGACCTCGACCAACGACACCGTGTTCCTTCTCGCCTCCGGGCGCCGCGGCAAGCCCGACATGACCGAGTTCGCCGATGCCGTGCACCGCGTCTGCGAGGACCTTACGCTTCAGATGGCCTATGACGCCGAGGGCATGACCAAGCTGGTGCGTCTCAAGATCGCTGGCGCCAAGAATGACGAGGAAGCGCGCAAGGCCGCCAAGAACATCGCCGAGAATAATCTGATCAAATGCTCCTGGCATGGCGGCGACCCGTATTGGGGCCGGTTGCTCGGAGCTGCCGGATCGGCAGGCGTTGCCTTCGATCCCGATCCCACCCGGGTCGCTTACGGCGGCATCGTAGTTGCAATTGGCGGGGTCAATGTGCCGCACGACGAAGCCGCTGTCGCGAAGCATATGAAACAGGAAGCGGTCGATATCCTGGTGGATCTCGGCCTCGGCAAGGGCGAGGCGCAGGTGATCGGTATCGATCTCGGACCCGGATATATCAAAGAGAATAGCAGGACATCATGATCGACGCAGCCGTCACCGCATCCGTCCTCGTCCAGGCGCTGCCTTATATCCAGCGGTTTGCCGGCAAGTCGGTGGTCGTCAAGCTTGGCGGCGCCGCGATCGATGCCGAGCTCGACCGCGCGCTCGCGCAGGACGTGTTGCTGCTGCGCAGCGTCGGCGTGCGCTGCGTGCTCGTGCATGGCGGCGGCCCGCAGGTCGACGTGATGATGCGCCGTATGGGTAAGCAGCCCGAGTTTCGCGACGGGCTTCGAGTCACAGACGCCGAGACGCTCGACATCGTGCGCATGGTGCTAGTCGGGAAGGTCAACCGCGACCTGGTCGCGACGATCAACCGAGAGGCGCTCGAGGAGCCGGTCGCGGTCGGCGTGTCGGGTGAGGACGGCGGTCTGCTGACGGCAGTCGCGCGCGATTCTTCGCTCGGTTTCGTCGGCGATGTCGCGCATGTGCGTGGCAATCTTCTGCACCAATTGCTCGACGACGGACTGGTGCCGGTCGTTTCGACAGTCGGCGCCGACGCGACCGGCCAGCCCTTCAACATCAACGCCGACGAGGCGGCGCGCGCGATCGCGGCAGCAATGGAGGCGGAGAAGATTGTCTATCTGACCGCCGCGCCCGGGCTGCTCGAGGATGTCAACGATCCGCACAGCCTGGTGCGCCATCTCACCTCCGCCGAACTTCGCGCCCGGATAGGGGACAAGAGCGTCAGCGCCGGTATGATCCCCAAATTGCGGGCATGCGTGGATGCGGTCGATGGCGGTGTTCAGACCGCGCACATCATCGACGGCCGGGTCGCTCATTCGCTGCTCATCGAGCTACTGACCGATCGCGGGATCGGCACGATGATCGAGCGGGAGGCGGCCGCATGACGCGCAACCTCCTCACAATCGCCGACCTCGACAAGGAGGCACTGGGCAAAATCCTGGACCTGTCGCTTCGTACCGACCTCGGCCGTCTTCTCGACGGCAAAGGCGTCGCGATGATCTTCCAGAAGCCGAGTGCGCGGACGCGCAACTCGATGGAGATGGCCGTCGTCCAGCTCGGCGGCCATCCGGTCTATATCCAGAAGGAAGAGGTTGGGCTCGGCACGCGCGAAAGCGCCGAGGACGTCGCGCGCACCATGGCCTGCTATCATGCGCTGATCGCGGCGCGGGTGATGGACCATCGCCAGCTCGACCTGATGGCGGGTGCGGTCGACGTGCCCCTGCTCAACATGCTTTCCGATACCGACCATCCGCTGCAGGCGCTGGCCGATCTGCTCACCATCCGGCAATTGATCGGATCGCTCGAGGGCGCGGTCATCGCTTATATCGGCGACGCTAATAATGTGGCGCGTTCGCTTGCCCAGGGCTGCGCGCTGGCCGGTGCCGAACTGCGGGTAGCCAGCCCCGATGGCTACGGATTTCAGCCGTCGGAACTGGCCGGTTTTGGCGGTGCTGTGTCCCAGACGGACGATCCGCAATCGGCGGTACGCGGCGCCCGCGTCGTGTACACCGATGTCTGGGTGTCGATGGGCCAGGACGATGAGGCGGATGCACGCAACAAGGCCCTCTCGCCCTACCAAGTCAACGAAGCTTTGATGGCGAAAGCGCAAGATGCGTGGTTTCTGCACTGCCTGCCCGCGCGGCGCGGCGAGGAGGTTACCGCAGGCGTGATCGACAATGCCCGCAGCGCTGTCTGGGAACAGGCCGCCAACCGCATGCACACCGCGCGCGGCGCCATGGCCTGGATGCTGGGCTGAGCCGCGGCATGATCGAAACCTTCGACACCGGTCCGTCGGTTCGCGCGCGGCGGCAGAAGGCGATTTCCGATCTGCTGCGCGCGCAGGCGATCGCGAGCCAGGAAGAGGTCACCGGTCGGCTCGCAGCGCTTGGCTTCGTAGTGACGCAGGCGACTGTGTCCCGCGACCTCGATCAGCTCGGCGCGGTTAAGGTCAAGCGCGGCGGGGTGCTGAGCTACGCGCTCCCGGATCAGATCGGCGAGAGCGACTGGGCCGCGGGACGGCTCGAGCGGATCCTCCGCGAATGGGTGTTGTCGATCGAGCCTGCGGGTGCCTTGATCGTGGTCAAGACTCCGCCCGGGTCGGCACATCTGGTCGGTTCGGCGATCGATCATGCCCATCCGCCCGAAATCGCAGGCACGGTGTCTGGCGACGACACATTGTTCCTGGCGGTGCGCAACGGTTTTGAAATCAGTGCGGTCGTGGCGCGCCTTCGCGCGCTGTCCGGCCAGGTTCAGGAGTGACGATGTCCAATCCCGCCCCGAAGAAGGTCGTGCTCGCATATTCGGGCGGCCTCGACACCTCGATCATCCTCAAATGGCTGCAGACCGAATATCGCGCTGAGGTCGTCACCTTCACGGCCGATCTCGGCCAGGGCGAAGAGGTCGAGCCTGCGCGGCAGAAGGCCTTGTTGCTCGGTATCAAACCCGAGAATATCTTCATCGACGATCTGCGCGAGGAGTTCGTGCGCGACTATGTGTTCCCGATGTTCCGCGCGAACACCGTCTATGAGGGCCAATATCTGCTCGGCACCTCGATCGCCCGCCCGCTGATCGCCAAGCGCCAGATCGAAATCGCTCGCAAGGTTGGCGCCGATGCCGTGTGTCACGGCGCGACTGGCAAGGGTAATGACCAGGTGCGGTTCGAGCTCGGCTATTATGCGCTCGAGCCCGATATCCGTGTCATTGCGCCATGGCGCGAGTGGGACTTTGCCAGCCGCGAGCAATTGATCGCCTTCGCCGAAGCGCATCAGATTCCGATCTCCAAGGACAAGAAGGGCGAGGCGCCATTTTCGGTCGACGCCAACCTCCTGCACTCCTCGTCGGAGGGCAAGGTGCTCGAGGATCCGGCGGTCGAAGCGCCCGAATATGTGCACCAGCGTACGATCTCGCCCGAAGATGCGCCCGACAAGGCGACCGTCTTCGAAATGGCGTTCGAGCGCGGCGATCCGGTTGCGATCGACGGTGAGCAGCTCTCACCGGCCGCCCTGCTCACGCGGCTGAACCAGCTCGGCCATGACAATGGGATCGGCCGTCTCGACCTGGTCGAAAATCGCTTCGTCGGGATGAAATCGCGCGGCGTCTACGAAACGCCGGGCGGCACAATCCTTCTGGCCGCACATCGCGGCATCGAATCGATCACGCTCGATCGCGGCGCGATGCATCTCAAGGACGAGATCATGCCGCGCTACGCCAGCCTGATCTACAACGGCTTCTGGTTCTCACCCGAGCGGGAGATGCTGCAGGCGCTGATCGACAAGAGTCAGGAGAAGGTGAGCGGAAAGGTCCGGGTCAAGCTCTACAAGGGCAATGTGACTGTGATCGGGCGTGAAAGCCCGGCCAGCCTGTACGATCAGGATCTCGTCACTTTCGAGGAAGGATCGGGTTCGTACAGCCAGCAGGACGCGGCGGGCTTCATCAAGCTCAATGCGCTGCGCCTGCGTATCGGCGCGGCGCGCGACCGGCGCGCGAAAGGCTGATCTTTCGCGAGGCTAATCATTACGGTAGCTCAATGATTAGCGCTGCTCAGCAAGCGCCTTTCGCGCTTCGGCAATTTGCGCCCGCACGCGTTCAGGCGCCGTGCCGCCGTAGCTGGTCCGGCTCGAGACCGAGGCATCGAGGGTCAGGACATCGTAGACGCTCGCGCTTATCCGCGGATCGATTTGCTGCAAAGTATCAAGCGACAGGTCGGCAAGTGCACCGCCTTTCTGCTCGGCCGCACGGACTGCGAGGCCGGTGATATGGTGTGCCTCGCGGAACGGAATATTGGCGACGCGGACCAGCCAGTCGGCGAAATCGGTCGCCGTCGCATGACCGCTTTCGGCGGCCGCGCGCATCCGGTCGGTGTTGAAGCGGGTCGTCTCGACCATCCCGGCCATTGCGGCGATCGACAGGCCGAGCAGGTCGTGCGCCTCGAACACGGGCGGCTTATCGTCCTGCATATCCTTCGAATAAGCGAGCGGCAGCCCCTTCATCGTGATCACCAGCGACGTCATCGCGCCGGCAATCCGTCCGCTGTGGCCGCGGACCAGTTCGGCCGCGTCCGGGTTGCGCTTCTGCGGCATGATCGATGAACCGGTCGAATAGGCATCGGGCAGGCTGATGAAGCCGAACGGCTGGCTGGCCCAGAGCACGAATTCCTCGGCCAGGCGCGAAAGATGCAGCGCGCATTGGGTGGCCGCCATCAGATAATCGAGCGCGAAGTCGCGATCCGAGACGGCGTCGAGCGAATTGGCGGTCGGGTTGTCGAAGTCCAATGCCGCCGCCGTCGCCGTGCGATCGACCGGAAAGCTGGTGCCGGCGAGCGCCGCCGAACCGAGTGGGCATTGATTGAGGCGGACGCGCGCATCGGCGAAGCGCGAACGGTCGCGGCGCAGCATCTCATAATAAGCCATCAGATGATGGCCGAGCGTCACCGGCTGCGCGCTTTGCAGATGCGTGAAGCCGGGCATCACGCTGTCGGCATGCTCGTCGGCGCGGTCGACCAGCGCGATCTGGAGTTGACGGAGCCCGGCCTCGACCTCGTCGATCGCGTCGCGGACCCAGAGACGGAAGTCGGTGGCGACCTGATCGTTGCGGGAGCGTGCCGTGTGGAGTCGGCCCGCGACGGGGCCGATCAGGTCCGCCAGCGCACGCTCGACATGCATGTGGATGTCTTCGAGCGCCGGATCCTCGACGAGACCGCCGGCCTCATAGGAGGCGGCGATCCGGTCGAGTCCCTCGGCGATGATCCCGGCGTCTGTCGTGCTGACAATCTCCTGCGCCGCAAGCATCGCGACATGGGCTTTCGAAGCCGCGATATCCTGACGCCACAGTCTTTTATCGAAGCTGATCGATGCATTGATCTCGCGCATCAGCGCCGACGGGCCATCGGCAAAACGGCCACCCCACATCTGGTTCGCATTGTCGCTTTCGGCGGCGATCGTCGCCTCCCTGGATAGTCATCGGTGGGGTAGGGAAAAGCCGGGTGGCGTGCAAGCCGCCGGGATCATGGCACCACGGTCGTTTCTGCGACGTTCCGCCGATCACCGGTCAGCACCCGCGGCATGAAGCGCGCAATCAGCATGAGCAGAGTCGGAAGCAGCATCGTGTTCCAGAAATCCTTGATGCTTTCGGCCCATTGCTCGGCGCGGTCCGGCCAATATTCATAGTGGAGATCGTAATTTTCATTGACGACTATCGCTACAAGCACGACCAGCCAAGGCAATGGACTCTTCATCGAACGGCGAAGCAGCAGCGCTGCCGCCAGCTGGATTGCAATCCCGGCATGGACATGGAGGGCATCCATATTGAGCCCGCTCGCGGTGGCGAGCCAATATTTGAAATCATACCAGCTCATCGAGTCGCCTCTCGCATGCGGATCGTGGCGCTCGTTAGGGTCGCCCGCCGCCGAATGCAAAGCAGGAGGCTGGATGCAGCGACCACACGACGCAGAACGATGGAACCCGGCCAAGCCTGATGCGTAGAGTGCGCTGGGGTGCTTCGGCGGCGCACAAAAGGCTTGTTTCGGCGCCTCTCGCCAGCTTTACGCTGACCCGGCGCCAAGCTGGCGGGGTGTCGGAAGATCGAGAGCGGAGTTAATGGGTTTCTGGAAGCGAGTTTCGCGTGGGCTGATGTCTGGCAGCCCGCCGCCGCGCGGCAAGAGCGGATGCCGCGCTTATGCCGTCGGCGACATTCATGGCCGGCTCGATCTGCTCGACGACCTCCTTGACCGGATTGGTCTCGACATGCGCAGGAACCCTGCAAAGAAGACCTATGTGATCTTCCTCGGCGATCTGATCGATCGCGGTCCCGATTCGGCGGGCGTCGTTGAGCGGCTGCGCACGCTTCAAATGGCGGGTGGGCGACTGATTTTTCTCGGCGGCAATCATGAGGAGGTGCTGCTGCGCATCCTCAAGGGGGACAAGGACATATTGGCGAGCTGGCTGAAGTTCGGCGGGGCGCAGTGCGCGGAAAGCTACGGGATCGCGCCGGACAGGTTGCAGAATATGGACGAGGAAGCAGCCATCCGTCTGCTCCAGTCGCATATTCCGTCAGCACATCGCGCATTTCTGGAAAATTTTGCCGATACGTTCAGCTTCGGCGATTATCTTTTCGTCCATGCCGGAATCCGTCCCGGCGTTGCCCTCGAAGAACAGGATAGGATGGATCTGCGCTGGATCAGGGATCCGTTTCTGAGCGACACCAAGGAGCATGGATGCATCGTCGTTCATGGCCACACCATCGTCGATGAGGTAGACGTCCGCTCCAATCGCATCGCCATCGACACGGGTGCCTACCAGAGTGGCGTTTTGACGGCGATCGCGATCGAGGACGATCATCGCTGGTTCCTTGCCACCGGGTCTGGCGACGGGGCGGCCACTCGAGACAATGCGGTGTCGAACTGAAGACAGCCGCCTGCCGTTCACAACGGTCGCAATGTCATTCAGGGGAGGCTAAGATTGCTGCCGCAAGGAGAAGCACGGATGTTTGAAGGTGGCAGATGCGCGATTTGATTCGGTTGAAGTCCCACTCATGTCAAATCGCTTCGGCCGCCGCCGGCCGCCTGGCGATGCTTTTGCTGATGACGGCGGGCCTCGCACTGGTCGCCGGATGCGCCGGTACGCGCGGCGGCCCGATACCCTATAATGTCGCCGCGTTCGGACAACCCGACAGCCCTACGCTTACCACGGTGTCTAGCGACTATAAGATCGCGCCCGCCGATACGCTCCGTGTCAGCGTGTTCCAGGTGCCGGATCTCACCGGCGATTTCGACGTTGACCTGATGGGCAATATCTCGCTGCCGCTGATCGGCACCGTCAAGGCGGTCGATCTGACGACGTCCCAGCTAGATCAGGAAATCACCAAGAAGCTTGGCGAAAAATATCTTCAGAATCCCGACGTCAACATAGCTCTCAAGGCGTCGGCACGCCGTAACGTGACCGTCGATGGCTCGGTCCAGTCACCCGGAATGTATCCGGTAAATGGGCCGACGACTCTGGTCCAGGCAATCTCGATGGCACGCGGGATAACCTCGGATGCGAATGCGCACAGGGTGGCCGTCTTCCGGCAGATCGATGGCAAGCGCATGGCCGCCGCCTTCGATCTCTATTCGATCCGCAAGGGCGAGATGAAGGATCCGGAAGTCTACAGCGGCGATATCATCGTGGTCGACGGATCGCGGATCAAAACTATCCAGAACCAGATATTGATGACATTGCCGATCATTGGAATGTTCAATCCGCTCATCTATTGAACGCTGCAGCTGAATTTTCGGATGCTTGAAGGGATATAGCTCGGCTCATGAGCAGGAACGAGATTCAGCCGACGGGAGCCAATCCGATCTGGCCGCTGGCACATGCGCCGGGTGGCGATCTGAGCGTGGCGGCGCCGTGGAGCCAGCAGAATGGCTGGAACGTGCCCGAGCTCAACCTCGCTGCAATCTGGCGGATCCTCTCCGAATGGCGGTGGCTGATCCTCGGGTGCGTCGGCGTCTGCGTGGCCGGCGCCATCATCGTGACGTTGCTGACCACGCCGATGTATCGCGCGACGGCGACGCTCGAGATGAACCCGCCCCAGGTCGAGATAATGCAGAATCAGAAAGGGCAGACGGTAGCGCCGAGCGATTCGGCGTTCCTTGCTACCCAATATGGCCTGTTGAAGAGCCGCACCCTCGCCGAGCGCGTGGTCCAGCAGCTCAACCTTGCTTCCAATCCCGACTTTCTCAACTCCGATGCCGACCGCAGCACACGCGAGAAGATCGCCGCCGGCATATTGACCGGCAATTTTTCGGTCGATCCCGTGCCGTCGAGCAGACTGGTCTTCATAAGCTACGCATCGCCGTCGCCGGAACTGGCGGCGCGCATTACCAACAGTTTTGCCGACAGCTTCATCAATACGAACCTTGAGCGGCGCTATGAGGCATCCTCCTACGCGCGCGGATTCCTGCAAAATCAGATCACCAAGGTGAAATCCGAGCTGGAAAAGTCCGAACGGCAACTTGTCGCCTATGCCCAGCGCCAAGGCATCATCAACACCTCGAAGGTCGAGGGCGTCAACACCGACGCGAATTCGCTGACCGGCGAGTCGCTGGTTGCGCTCAACCTCGCGCTCGCCGACGCCCAGACCAAGCGGATCGAGGCCGAGCAGACCTATCGTCAGACATTGAACTCTGGCACCACGAGCGACGTCGCCCAAGGTACGTCGGTTTTGCGCGGCGATATCGCCCAGCTTGAATCGCAATATCAGGAGAAGCTTTCCTCGTTCAAGCCGGACTATCCGGACATGGTCAAGCTTCGTGCGCGCATCGATACGCTGACCGCGCAGACCAAGCGCGAGAGTTCGACCCTGACATCGGGGCGGGTCGCTACCGCTTTGGCTGCCTTTCGCGCGGCGGCTGCGTCCGAACGCGACCTTCAGGCGCGGGTAAACCAGCTGAAAGGCGACGTTCTCGATCTGCGCGGCCGCAGCATCCAATATGGCATCCTTCAGCGCGAGCTGGATACGAACCGTTCACTCTATGATGCGCTGCTCCAGCGCTACAAGGAGATCGGCGTAGCCGGCGGCATCGGTTCCAACCAGGTGTCGGTCGTCGATCGCGCCGAAGCGCCGGGCAGCCCATTCCGGCCCAATCTGCCATTCAACCTCGCGGTCGGGCTTGCGCTTGGACTGGTCACGGGAGTCGGCGGCGCGCTTGGCGTCGAATTCGTCAACGACACGATCAAGACTCCCGACGATGTGCGCGACAAATTACGCCTTGCCTCACTCGGTGTGATCCCGCGCAAGCAAGGTCAGAATTCGCTGGCCGAGGAACTCGAAGATCAAGGGTCGGCAGTCTCCGAAGCCTATTTCTCACTGCGCACGTCGCTTCAGTTTTCGACCGACAGCGGCGCCCCCAAGACATTGTTGATCACCAGTACCCGCGCCGCCGAAGGCAAATCGAGCACGACCCTGGCGCTCGCGCAAAACTTCGCCCGGCTCGGCCAGCGGGTCCTGCTGATCGACGGCGACCTACGCAAGCCTGCCTTTGTTACAGGATCGGAGCCGTCCGAAGGCCTGTCGCTGCTGCTCACCAATCAGGATCCGTTGCGCTCCCACGTGCTCAAGACGCAGTTCGACAACCTCTGGCTCGTGCCTTGTGGCCCGTTGCCACCGAATCCTGCCGAACTGCTCGCGTCGCCGCGCCTGAAGTCGCTCGTCAATGAAGCGACCAGCCATTTCGACATGGTCATCGTCGATGGTCCGCCGGTGCTGGGCCTGGCCGACGCTCCGCTGCTTGGCGGCGTATGCCGTGCCACATTGCTGGTGGTTGAGAGCGGCAGGACGCGTACGCCGGCAGCCAAGGACGCCGTCGGCCGACTACACGCCGCGGGAAGCCATTTGATCGGCGCCGTGCTGACCAAATATCGTCATCGCGTTGGCGCTTATGGCTATAATTACGAGCCCTATCGGTATGGCGGAATTGAAAGCCGCGAGCGTGAAATCCGGCTGATCGCGCATCGTGAGGCTTAGGAAGCGGTTCGATGGGCAGGCTCTGATCCGGAGGCTGCCGGCCTTCGGCCTGCTCTTCGTCGCAAGCCTGTTGCTCGGCTCGCTGGTGTTCAAGGTCTCGGCGATCAATGCGTTCGTTGGGTCGCGTCCGAAGATCGCGGCGAGGATCGCTCCCGACGACCCGCAAGTCGCGTCCGCCGCCATTGCAATGGATCTTCGCTACCGCATGGGGATGGCGTCGCCGCAGGCCGTAGCGCTCGCGCGCCGCGCCATATTGCATGCGCCATTGTCCGACGATGCCTTCCTAGTCGGCGGCATCGAGCGGCTGCTGAAGCGCGACAATCGCGGCGCGGAAAGATTTCTGGCGCGGGCGCTGGCGCGCAAACCGCGCTCGCGGATTTCCCGGCTGTTCATGCTCGAACTCGAACTTCGTTCCGGCAATGTGCAAGGCGCGGTGTCGGACATGACCATCCTCGTCCGTCTTCTGCCTGACGTCGAAAAGCTGTTCATCCCGCAGCTTGCGCGGTTTGCGCGCGACCCGCAGACCCGGCCGACACTTGACCGTATCATTCGCTCGGACCCGCCGCTGTTCAGCCGGTTGCTCCAGCATATGGCGGCAAGACCATCCAATGCCGATATCGTCCTGCAACTGGCCAGCAAGGGTGCACCGCCCGTCGTACCCGAGCAGCCCGACTGGCGGGAGACCTTGCTCAACACGCTGGTCGCAAATGGCCAAGTCGCGCGCGCCTATCAGCAATGGCAAAGGTTCCTGGGGAAGGACGCTCCCGACCAATCCAACCTCATCTATGATGGTTCTTTTGGCGGCCTTCCCGGGCTGCGGCCGTTCAACTGGAACTTCACCGCCTCGGATCTCGGCGTCGCGGAGCGGCAGAAGCGTGGCGGGCTCGAAGTCCAATATTATGGCCGAACCGCGGGCGAGCTTGCTTCGCAGCTTCTTGTCCTGCAGCCCGGCAATTACCGCTTCGGATTTCGTGCCGAGGGTGATCTCAGCGACGATCAGCACCGCCTGCTCTGGCGGTTGCAATGCGTGAAGAGTGACGCACAAATATTCGAGCTTCCGCTTGCGAAAATCACTTACGCGGGGCGCAGCGTCGCCGGGAATTTCACGGTTCCGGCCAAGTGTCCGGCACAGTGGCTCAAGCTGGTCGGCGATCCGACCGAGTTTCCGAAGATCGAGAATGTCGTGATCCGCAGCGTCGGGATCCAGCAGAGGGGGAGTGCTGGATGACGTCGCAATGGCGCGTAGCGGTAGTACCCGTCTATCTCGTTCTGGCTCTGTTGATGGGCGGCGCAAGCGCGGCCGGGATCCTCGCCAATATGCTGCTCCAGTTGCTGGCGATTCCGATCATTGCCTGGGCGCTCCTGACGCAGCGGACCACGCCGATGAGCAGGCCTTCGCGGCAAATGCTCGTCATCGCGCTGCTGTTGCTGTTGCTGCTCGTTGTCCAGATGATACCCCTGCCGCCGGCAATCTGGACCATCTTCCGCGGGCGCGGTGAAATCGTTGCCGGCTATGAGGCGCTTGGAATCGACCTGCCGTGGCTGCCGATTTCGGTCGTTCCCAATCTTACCCTCGCATCGACCTTGTGGCTGCTGCCGGCATTGGCCGTCCTGCTGGGCATCGTCCGGATCGGTGCATTCCGGCCGCTCTGGATTGCGGTTGCGATCATCGGCGTGACGATTGCCGCCATTGCCTGGGGCGCCGTGCAGCGCTCCGGCAACGAGGCGGCCTATCTCTACGAGATCACCAATTACGGCTTTGCGACCGGATTCTTCTCCAACGCCAATCATCTCGCGACGCTGCTGATGGTCACGATTCCCTTCATCGCCGCAGTCTATCTGTCGGCGCGCGGGAAAAGCCGGTCAGCGCAGCGCGACTCGGCGCTGCTCGTGCTGCTGGCCGGATCAGCCGGCGTGATGATCGTGGGTATTGCGATCAACGGCTCGCTGGCCGGACTGGGGCTTTCGGTGCCGGTGATCGCGGCAAGCGGGCTGATGTTGCTTTCGCGCAAGCGCAAGCTGCCTGCCTGGATTCCGCTTCCGCTGATCCTGCTAACATTGGCTGGATTGTTCGTGATCTTCAGCCGCCCGCTCGGCAACAACCTGACCACGGACGACGCACGCATTTCACCGGTCTCGCGCTACACATCGTTCAGCAACACATTGCACGCGGCGTCCGACTTCTTTCCGATCGGGTCGGGTGCCGGCAGCTTCAACACCGTCTATCCGATGTATGAAGAGCCGAGCACGATGACCACGACCTATGTGAACCACGCGCATAGCGACATATTGGAGATCGCGCTCGAGACCGGACTGCCGGGCCTGCTGCTGTTGGCGGCTTTCCTTATCTGGTGGATCAGGCGCGCCGTCGCGATCTGGCGGCTACCGGAGCCCGACGAATTTGCGCGCGCCGCGACCATCGCGACCGCTGCGATCATGGCGCACAGCCTGGTCGACTATCCGCTGAGGACCGCAGCGATCAGTGCCACTTTCGCCGCCTGTTGCGCGTTGATGGCCGAACCGCGGCCCTATACCGCGCGGAGAGCGGCGGAGAAGGTGAGCAAGGCGCGTCACCTTTCGGCCGACTGATCGTTACCGGCGGCGTTCTAGCGCGGCCGCAATCGCAGCCAGATAAAGCTCGGAAACCAGGCGCTGATCGAAGTTCGCCTCGACATGCGCGCGTCCACGCCGGCCGATGTGCGCGCGTTCGGCTTCCGTCATGGAAATCATCTGCATCATCGCCCGCGCAAGCGCGTTGCTGTCGCGGACCGCGCAGAGCAGGCCGTTCTCGCCTTGGCGGACAACGTCGCGGCAACCGGGGACATCGGTCGCGATCAGCGGCTTCGCCATCGCGGCGCCCTCAAGCAGCGCGCGCGGCAGTCCCTCGCGGTAGGATGGCAGGACGACACAATCGGCACGCAGGATATGTGGCCTGACGTCGTCGCTCGCGCCCAGATATTCGACAAGCCCTTCGCCGACCCAGGAGTCCAGCTCCGCGCGGCCGACCGCAGTGCGGTTTGCCGAGTCGACGAAACCGAGCAATGCGAACCGGGCTTCAGGAAACTGGCGGCGCACCAGTCTCGCCGCATCGATGAACTCGCGGACGCCCTTGTCCCATAACAGGCGGCCGATGAAGAGGAAGCGGAACGGACCGGCCGCGCGGGGGGCATCGGATGGGGCGAAAAAGGCCAGGTCGACACCGGAGCCGGGCAAAAGCCGTGCCTGCCGGGGAGCGACCAAATGCTTTTGCAGGAAGAGCGCACGGTCATCCTTGTTCTGGAAGAAAACCGTGGATGATCGCTTGAACGCGGCCCGGTAGAGCGCAGACGCGACGCGCGTGAGCAGCCCGCTGCCGAGGAAAGCGGTGCCGAGCCCCGAGACATTGTTGATCACCGGGATGCCCAGCGACTGTGCGGCCAGCGACCCGTAGATATTGGGTTTGATCGTATAGCCGAGAAAAACGTCGGGCCGGAGCGCGCGCAGCGCTGATCGATAGTCGCGGAGCAGCCGCAGGTCGCGCAGCGGCGACATCCCCTTCTGGTCGATCCGGATCGGGCGGAAATCCACGCCCCACTCGGTCAGCCTCTGGCTATATTCGTCTTCGGGCGCCAGCGCGGTGACGCGGTAGCCCGCGTGCTGGAAAGCGCCGATCAGGTCCTTGCGGAAATTGAAGATATTCCACGAGGCGTTTATCGACATGACGATTTTTTCGCCTGGCATTCGCCGTGGCCTCCGATCGGAACGGGAGTGGTAAGAGTAGACTGCCGTCCGCCGATCATTATAGCCGGACAGGCTTCTCGCGCACGTCCGATCTGGAGAGATCTTGCTTCCATACTGGATATTGTTCGCCGTCTTTGCGGCCGGCTCGCTTGAATATCGACGCCGGGGACTGACTGGCAGCACAAGCAATCCGATTCTGGTCGCGGCCGCCATTGGCGTTGTGCTGATGGTCGGATTGCGCTTCGAGGTCGGCGGCGACTGGGAGACCTACCGCCGGATTTTCGATTTTGTCCGAATGACGGGTCAGATTAACTTCGCGGGCGCCGACCTCGCCTATACGTCGCTGAACTGGGTTGGCGCCAAGCTCGGATTCGAGGTCTGGTTCGTCAATCTGGCCTGCGCGGCCGTGTTTGTCTGGGGTTTCTGGCGATTTGCGCGTCAGCAGCCCAACCCCTGGCTGGCTTTCCTTATCGCCGTCCCTTATCTGATTATCGTCGTGGCCATGGGCTATACGCGCCAGGCGGTGGCGATTGGTATCATCCTTGCCGGCCTCTCGGTCCGGGATCGAATATCGATCGTTCGTTTCGGATTGCTCCTGCTCCTGGCGGTCTTGTTCCACAAGACGGCGGTGGTTGTGCTTCCGCTTGTCGGACTGGCCAGCTCGCGAAACAGGCTGGTCACGATGTTGTTCTTCTTCATGCTGACGATCGTCTTATTCTACTTCTTCCTCTCCTCTTCGGTAGACAGGATGGTGACGAACTACATCGGTGCAAGCTTTGACTCACAAGGCGCATTCGTTCGGGTTGCGATGAATATTCCTCCGGCAATCCTATTCCTTGTATTCAAGAAGAGATTCGCTCTTTCTCCCGATGCGGAGAAACTATGGACGAACTTCTCGATAGCCGCTTTGGTCAGCATAGTGCTACTGCTGCTTCTTCCTTCCTCTACCGTCGTCGACAGATTTGCGCTGTATCTTATACCGTTACAGGTGTTCGTGCTGTGCAGGCTGCCGTACATCTTCTCAGACCGGCAACGCGCGAATGGACAGCTCGTCGTGGCGGTCATCCTTTATTCCGCAATGATTCAGTTCGTCTGGCTCAACTATGCGGTCTATTCGCGATGGTGGCTTCCTTATCAATTTTACCCGACGGCGGTCGGCAGTGACATCGACGAGTGAAGCGCTCCAATGATGTCGGTCAGGCGTCCAGCTCGACGTCCCAGTACAGATAATCGCGCCAGCTATCGTGCAGATAATTGGGCGGAAAGCGCCGCCCATGCTCCTGAAGCTGCCAGCTGGTTGGCCGGATCGGGCGCCGGTTCAGCTGCATATGCGCTTGTTCCGGGCTTCGGCCGCCCTTCCTGAGATTGCAGGGTGCGCAGGCAGTGGCGACATTCTCCCACGTGGTCCGGCCGCCATGCGCGCGCGGAATGACATGATCGAACGTCAGTTCGCGCGCGTCGCCGCAATATTGACACTCGAACTTGTCGCGCAGAAACAGATTGAATCGCGTGAAGGCGGGATATTCGGACGGCCGCACATATTGCCTGAGCGCAATGACCGAAGGCAATTGCATGGTCCGCGTCGGGCTGTGCACCTCACGGACATAGTTGGCGACGATGTCGACTCGTTCGAGAAAAACCGCTTTGACCGCCGTCTGCCATGGCCAAAGACTGAGCGGATAATAGCTGAGCGGCGTATAGTCGGCGTTGAGCACGAGCGCAGGACAGCTGTCGGGATGACGTATGAGATCGGGGTGATACATGAAGCGGCGACGACCTTCCGTTTCACGGAGAAGAACAACCCCCGAAACGCGTCCCCCGGCCTGTCGCACTCAGAACGTGGGAGAGTGCCGCGCGGGCTGCTTCCCCTTGTTCGGCCCCGCTTGTTCCTGCCAAGCGTGACACAGTAATGACAACAGCAATCGGGACTCGCGGTCAAGACTCGCAGCCGCGAAAATTTGGCGTGGTGAGCAGGTTTGCGCCGAGTCCGACCGGACCATTGCATCTCGGCCACGCTTATTCGGCACTGCTGGCGCACGACTTTGCGCGCGCACGCGGTGGGACGTTCCTGCTGCGGATCGAGGACATTGATCCCGGCCGATCGCGCCCTGAGCACGTCGATGCGATCATCGCGGATATTCGCTGGCTGGGCATGAGGTGGGACCGCGATCCGGTGCTTCAGTCGCAACGGCTGCAGCTCTATGCCCATGCTCTCGAACGGCTGAAGGCGCTCGGCCTGGTCTATCCCTGTTTCTGCACCCGGTCGGCAATCGCTGCGGAGATCGCGGCAAGTGCGGCGGCGCCGCATCCGGGCACGGGCGAACAGCTCTATCCCGGTACATGCCGGGCGCTCGACGAGGACGAACGGCGGGACCGGATAGCCGCAGAGCGGCACGCCTGGCGATTGGATGTCGCCAAGGCGACCCGGATGGCGGGGCCGCTCATCTGGCGCGATCATGGCACGTCGGTGCCCGCCCGCCCCGAGCAGCTCGGCGACGTCGTGCTCGCCCGAAAGGACGCGCCGACCAGCTATCATCTTGCGGTGACTGTCGACGATGCCGATCAGGGCGTCACGGATGTGGTACGCGGCCGCGACCTGTTCGAATCCACGCACGTGCACCGGCTGCTGCAGGCGCTGCTTGACCTTCCCACTCCGGAATATCATCATCACGCTTTGCTGACCGATAGCGACGGTGTCCGCCTTGCCAAGCGAAGCGGCGCGCCGAGCCTGGCCTCGCTGCGTGACAAGGGCGTGGATCCGTCCGAGCTTGCCGCCAATCTGCGCGCCGGCAAATTGCCTGCTGAATTTCGGATCGAACACTTCTAGAGGGGGAGGCATGACTACATTCCTCCTGATCCTCATCGTTGGCTTTGCGCTCGCGACCCTCTACGTGCTCATCAAGGGCGTGATCGGCATGGCGCAGGGCAAGGACATCACCGGCGCGCGGTCGCAGGCGCTGATGCGCAAGCGCGTCCTGCTGCAGGCCGGCGCGATCATCTTCGTAATACTGTTCCTGCTCGTTGCCGGCGGCTCGAGGCACTAGGCCCTGGTCAAGCTCAACAAGATCTACACGCGCACCGGCGACGCCGGCGAGACGGGTCTCGTCGACGGCTCGCGGGTTTCCAAAGCCGATTTGCGCATGGCGGCGATCGGTGATGTCGACGAGGCGAACAGCGCGATCGGGATCGCCCGCCTGCACGTGCGCGACGACGATCATCGCGCCATGATCGGCCGCATCCAGAACGAAATGTTCGATCTTGGCGCCGATCTGGCCACGCCGGGCGACGAGTTCAGCGCCAGCGGCGGCAATCTGCGAATCACCGAAGACCAGGTCCGTCGCCTCGAGCAGGAGATCGACGCGATGAACGAGGGGCTCGAGCCGCTGCGCAGCTTCATATTGCCCGGTGGGGGCGAAGCCGCTGCGCAGATGCACATGGCGCGGACCGTCGTCCGGCGTGCGGAACGCACCGCCGTGGCGGCAGGTGCGGCCGGAATCATGCTCAATCCCCAGGCGCTCGCCTATCTGAACCGATTGTCGGATCACCTGTTCGTGCTTGCCCGGGCGATTGCCAAGTCGGAGGGTGGCGACGTTCTCTGGCAGCCCGGGGCGACGCGCCGGACCTAGCGCACCCGGGACTGCTTCAATGCCGAACTACGGTGGCGCGCCATGTCGTGATATAATCGACCGATCCGCGGCATTCATGCATCTCGATCTGGTTGACCAGGCGGAAGCGTTGCCCGTCCCAGGCATAGTCCGATCCAACGCCGCAATCGCCAAGACCGCGTCCTTTCGAGAAACTGGTCAGCAGGCCGTCCTTCGGATCCCAGGCCGCGTTGACGAGCATCGGCGTCGCCGATTCCCCCCAGTCGGGCTTGAGGTCGAATTTGGCCTGCGTGACGATCACGTTTCCGCGGGTCCGAGTAGCGACAAAGGGGATACTGCTGAAATTATAGGCGCCGGCGCCGCAGCCGAGCAGGATCAATGTGTGCGCTGAATCGAGCGGTTCCTGTTCCACGTCATAGCCCGGCCAGTCGGCATTCTCGGCGATGCATTCGCTTTCTTTGCGAAGCGCGGCGATCCGCGCAGTTTCGATCTTGAGCGTGCCGGGTCCGGCGGCGGAGCGGATAGTTGGAACGGGAGGAGGCGCCGGTACGGTGCTCGCCGGGCGCAGACCGGGCCGCGCCAGCGCCGTGACCGTGCCGACCCGCTTCTGGACATCGTCGATGTAGAGCATCGCGGCGCTGACGCCGGCCAGCGATATCGTACCCAGCGGGCTTCCGCTGCCATCCTCGACGGTCAGTGCCGGCGCGGTCCGCATCGCGGCGATCGCCGCGCCGACTTGCGCCGGATCGACGCGCTGGTCGGTGCTGCCGGGAGCGGGGCGAAGCCGAAATTTCTTTCCCGCGGCATTTAGGGCAAAACCCTTTCCTTCGCTGCCCGTCACGGTCAGTCGCGGCTGCGCGCCGGGTTCGGCACCGCGCTCGATGCTGAACATCACCCCCGGTTCCTGATCGCCATTCTCGGGAAGGAGCGAGGTTGCGTGGCACGCGCGTCCGTTGTCGCAACCCACAGCCCAATCCCTGAAGGTCTTGAGCTCGCTCGGCTTCGGCGTCGTAGCGGCGACTGTGAGGAGCAACAACGATAAGATCATATTACGTACCCATGCCGGACCTGCGGCGACGGCGGCCATTGCCCGTGCGCACCACCTCCCCTAAATGCGCATCATCCAGCGGGAGAGATACGTTGCTGCCTTTATTCCAGATCATCGATCTTCTTCTGCAGATCCTGACCTGGATCATCATCGCGCAGGCGATTTTGAGCTGGCTGGTCGCGTTCAATGTCATCAATACACATAATGATTTTGTCCGCACATTCCTGAACGCGCTCGACCGCATTACCGAACCGCTTTACCGGCCAATCCGTCGTCTTCTTCCCGATTTCGGCGGGCTGGATTTTTCGCCGCTCGTTCTCCTGCTTATCATTTATATCCTCCGCAACATCCTGTTGCCAGCTTTGCTAGTGCGCATAACCTATGGCGGCTGAGATCATCGACGGTAAGGCGTTCGCAGAAGGCCTGCGCACCCGAATCGCCGAAGCCGTACCTGCGTTCGTCGCCGCAAGCGGGCGCAAGCCCGGCCTTGCTGTCGTGCTGGTGGGTGCGGATCCGGCGAGCCAGATCTACGTGAACTCCAAGCAGAAGGCGACGCTTGCGGCGGGCATGGAGAGCCACGAGCATCGCCTCCCCGACGATACCAGCGAAGCGGATCTGCTCGCGCTGGTCGATCGGCTCAATCGGGATGACAGCGTCGACGGTATTCTCGTTCAATTGCCGCTGCCGCCGCAGATCGACGAGAAAGCGGTGCTGGCCGCGATCGATCCGGCCAAGGATGTCGACGGCTTCCACGTGATCAACGCGGGCAAGCTCGCGGTCGGCGAGCGGGCTATGGTCCCCTGCACGCCGTTGGGCGCTTTGATGCTGCTGAAGGACAGGTTGGGCGACCTGTCCGGCCTCGAAGCGGTCGTGATCGGGCGATCGAACATCGTCGGCAAGCCGATGGCGCAGCTGCTGCTACAGGAAAGTTGCACTGTCACGATTGCGCACAGCCGGACACGCGATCTTGCCTCCGTCGTACGGCGCGGCGACATCGTTGTCGCTGCCGTGGGACGCGCGCAGATGGTCAAGGGCGATTGGCTAAAGCCGGGCGCGGTCGTGATCGATGTCGGCATCAACCGTGTTCCTGGCGATGAGGGCAAAACACGGCTGGTGGGCGACGTGGACTTTGCCTCGGCAATGGCGGTGGCCGGAGCGATCACGCCGGTTCCGGGCGGGGTCGGGCCGATGACCATCGCGGTGCTGCTCCGCAATACACTTGTCGCCGCGCATGCGCGCGCCGGCCTCGCTTCTCCCACGGGGCTGTGATCGTCATGCCGGCGCAGCGGATGTGAAGGCGGAGTGATCGAACTCTTCATCTCGGCATTCGTCACGCTGTTCGTTGTCATCGATCCGCCGGGCTGCGCGCCGATCTTTGCCGGCCTGACGCGCGACGCGCAGAGCTCCCACCGACGATCCATGGCGGTCCGATCGGTCGTCATTGCTGCGCTGATCCTGCTGTTCTTCGGGCTGCTCGGCGAACCGCTGTTGCGTGTGCTCGGCATCACGCTCGCCGCTTTCCGCATCGCCGGCGGCATCATGCTGTTCCTGATCGCGCTGGAAATGGTGTTCGAAAAAAGGACCGCGCGGCGCGAGGAACGCGCGCACGAGGTCAGCGCCAGCGGCCGGCACGATGACATTTCGGTCTTCCCGATGGCAATGCCGATGATCGCCGGGCCAGGGTCGATCGCTTCGGTGATGCTGCTTACGGCGCGTAGCCACGGTACCGAACAAACGTTCGTCGTGCTGGCCGCTATGGCTGCCAATCTGCTGCTCACGCTTGTCGCGCTGATCGCCGCGGGAACGATGTTGAAAATCGTCGGCCAGAAGGTGGAAGCTACGATCACCCGCTTGCTCGGCGTGATCCTTGCCGCGCTTGCGGTCCAGTTCGTGATCGATGGGATCGGCGTGAGCTTCAACGTCTGAGTTCTGGTCGTGGGCGCTGTTCGACGTGCAAGGTTGATGCGTTGTTAACCAAAGCATTCTAGGGCTGCGGCCGTTGGAGATTCGGCTCTTCGTCAACGCGTCGCGAAGTTGAATTTCTGGGGCTGCTCGGGGGATCTCGCGTGTTGCTGTGCAAATTTTTCCTCGCTGGCGGACTGCGCGCCGCGGCGATGCCCACGAAGGGTGAGCAATGAATTCGACGATGGGAGCGGCGCCGGGGACGGGTGCAAAGCCCGCCGTGAACGGAGAGAGCGCACCGCGCGCATTGTCAGCGGCGCTCTATATCGCCTTCTGCGTGCTCAGCGTGATTCCGTTCGCCGTTATCGCCCAGCCGCCGATCGTCGATTTTGCCAATCATGCCGCGCGCCTGAACATAGCGTGCAATATTGCCGATCCTGCCATTGCGGCCATGTATCGCTACCACCTCGGCATCATCCCGAATCTTGCGGTCGATCTCGTCAACGTGCCCTTGTGCGGACTGATCGCGCCATCAGTTGTGCTTCGCATCGTGATCATTGCATCACTGCTGATGATTTACGGTTCGGCATGGTCGATCCAGCGACGGCTGTTCGGCCGCGCCAACATCTATCTTCTCCTGCTCCCGGCGATCAGCCTCAACCTTGTCACCACCATGGGCTATATCAATTTCCTAGCCGGCGTTGCCGTTGCGATGGTGATGATCGCGCTCTGTGTGCGGCGCGAGGACGACCTCCGGCGGCTGTTCACCATCGGCAATGTCGGCGGAATCATCCTGTTCTTCTGCCATATCTTCGCGCTGATAGTGGCGCTGATCTTTTTCTTCGGCTGGCTGCTGCGCGGCCGTCCGTTCACGCCTCGGTCTGTCGTCGTGGCGGGACTGAAGACCGTTGCGATGTTTGCGGTGCCGTTGATCCTTATCCCGTTCGTGGCCAGCAGCGGCCATGAATTCACGGCCGAGTATCTCGGCAAAGTCCGCCTGATGTTCGCATTGTTCATGACGCAGACTCCGCGACTGGATTTCTACGGTGTCCTGCTTTTCCTGCCGCTCTGGGTGGCGTTCCGGTTCAGGCCGGTTACAATCGATCCGTCCTTCCGCCTGCCGCTCATTCTGATCGGGCTCTATATTCTGGTCGTGCCAAGCCAGTTTCAGGACGCGATCGATATAGACTCGCGCAGTTTCGTGGCGCTTGCCTATATATTCGTCGCGGGGGTCAGCCCGACCGTGGATGACCGCCGTGTGACCATCGGCGTGACCATCGGCTCGGCAGCGCTCGTCGCGCTTCACCTGGCTATGATGGTGGCGAACTGGATTCCGTTCAGCCGCAACGTCGACGAGCTTCGCGGCGCCACCGCCGTCTTGCCGCAGCATGCGAAGATATTGAGCTCAATGGACGAAGTCGTCCGGCCGCAGCCGGTGGACCGACTCCCCTACATTCACCTGGCGAGCTACGCGACGATCGATCGCCGGGTGTTCAATCCGCTCGAGTTCAGCGGCATTGGCATGCAGCCACTATCCTCGACCGAGCAATTTGCTCCTTTCGATACGCCGGCCGCGCTGCCTTACAGCGGCGACCTCATGAAACGGCTGAACAATCCTGCGCCGGCACTGGAGAAGGATGCGATGCGGAAAAATGCCGGCTTCGCGCTGCACTGGGCCCAGAAATTCGACTATGTCATCTACTATCATTTCGGCGGGAAGCCCAACTTCGATCCTGTCGATCTGACCATCGTGCGGAACGGGACCTTCTTCTCGATTCTGGGGGTCAAGCGCCCATGCCACCAGGTGGCGCATTAATCGGCGGCCCACCGCTCCATTTTAGCAATTCATTTACCAAGACCGTGCAAGCGTCGCTCTCGACATAAGAGCGGGGAAATTCGTGAGCGCGATACAAGCATTCGAGCGGGAAAGTGCGACCGAGGTTCCATCGGCGCAGATCGCGGCCTCCTATCCCCTGGTTCTCGACCTCGACGGCACGTTGCTGCGCACCGACTTGTTGCTGGAGGCGATGCTCCAATTCGTCAGGCAGCGGCCCCTCCATATGCTGATGCTGCTGTTCTGGGCGTGCCGCGGCATCGCCTACCTCAAGCACCAGCTCGCCGTGCGCACCGATATCTCGATCCAGTTGCTGCCGGTCAACGAAGCCCTCGTCGCTTATGCGCGCGGTGCCGCTGAAGCAGGGCGAACGGTCGTCGTCGCGACCGCGGCCAGCGGCATTCTTGCTCAGAAGGTGTGTTCGCGCTTTGCCTTCATCGGCGAGTCATTGAATTCATGTGAGGCAATCAACCTCAAGGGTGAGCGAAAGGCCGAAGCCCTGAACGCCCGCTTCCCGGACGGTTATGCCTATGCCGGCGATGCGCGCGCCGACCTGCAGGTCTGGAAGGACGCCCGCTTCGGCGTATTCGCGGGCAGTCAGGCCGATCTGCTGCGGCGTATGCAGCAGGTAACCACGCTGGAGGCCGATTTCTCGGTTCGCGCGCCGACCTTGAAGACCTGGGTCCGCGCGCTCCGGATTCACCAATGGGCGAAGAACGGCCTGCTGTTCCTGCCGATGCTGCTGGCCGGCCACATGATGGACCTCGCGTCCTGGGCGGTCTGCTTCGCCGGGCTGGTCGCAATGGGCCTTACCGCATCCGCCACCTATCTGATCAACGACCTCTTCGATCTCGAGGCGGACCGCCAGCATTGGAGCAAGCGCAGCCGCGCGCTCGCGTCCGGGGCAATCGGCATCAAGCAGGCCATAGCGGTCTCTGCCGTGCTGCTTGCGGGCGGTTTGACCCTCGGCGCGCTCGCCGGCGGCCTTCCAGTCCTGGGCCTGATATTGATCTATTGCGCAGCGACCCTTGGCTATTCCTTCTATCTGAAGCGTGTGCCGCTGCTGGACGTGACGGTGCTCGCCGGTCTTTTCACGCTGCGGCTTGCGCTCGGCGCTGCGCTTGCCGAGGTGCGGCTATCCTCGTGGCTGATGGTCTTTTCGATGTTCCTGTTCCTGTCGCTGGCGCTGGCAAAGCGCTCGACGGAGATCGGCAAGAAGCTCGCCGCGGGCAGTGCCGGAGTTGCGATGCATGGTCGCGGCTATCTTTCGGCCGACGCGCCGCTGGTCGCCGCGATTGGCGTGTCATCAGCCGTGGCGGCCGTGGTGATCATGGTCCTCTATCTGATCAACGAAGCCTTTTCTGATTCACTCTACCGGTTCCCGGAATTGCTCTGGGCGGCACCGGTGCTGATCGGGCTTTGGCTCGGGCGGATCTGGCTGCTGTGTGGACGGGGGCTGCTCAATGACGATCCGGTCGCTTTCGCGGTCGGAGACCGGATCAGCATATTGCTCGGCGTTGGTGTCTTTGCGGGTTTCGTCGGAGCTGCGATACTCGCGTGAACATGCATTTTCATTCGAACAGCCAGATCGGCTCGTGGGGCCGGATCGGCCGGCGCAAGCACGCCGTTGCCAAACCGCGCTTCAGCGAAGAGATCGGGCTATGGAATGCCGAGAGCACGGCGACACGGCTCGCGATCGGCAACCGCCGTTCGTACAGCGACGTCTGCCTGTCCGACGGTGGCAAGATCGTCGACATGACCGGGATGGACCGGTTCCGGAGCTTCGACCCGTCCACCGGGATCCTGGTGGCCGAGGCGGGCGTCACGCTCGACTCGATCCTGAAGGCGTTCGTTCCGCGCGGTTTCTTCCTGCCGGTTACACCCGGCACCCGTTTCGTCACGCTGGGCGGGGCGGTCGCGAACGACGTCCACGGCAAGAATCACCATCGCGCGGGTACCTTTGGTTGCCATGTCCGAAGCATCGCGATCGAGCGTTCCGATACGGGGCCTGCATTGGTCACACCGTCGAGTGATCCGCAGCTTTTCGGGGCGACGGTTGGCGGCCTTGGCTTGACGGGCATCATCACCGAGGTGGCGCTTCAGCTGCAGCCGATCGCCTCTTCGCATCTCGATGTCGAGACGCTCGCCTGCGAAGAGCTGGATGCTTTGTGCGACGCGATCGACGACAGCGATCGCGAATTCGAGCATGTCGTTGCGTGGATCGATTGCATGGCGCGCGGCCCAAGCGTCGGACGGGGCCTGGTGAGCCGCGCGAACTGGTGTGCCGAGGGGCCACTGGTCGTCCATGGCGACTCCAGGCGATCGATCCCAAGCGATCGGATCACCGGGCTGCTCAATCCATTCACGCTGAAGCTGTTCAACGGCCTTTATCAACAGCTCGGGCGTATGCGCGCCGGGCGCTCGGTCAGCAATTACGACGGCTTTTTCTATCCGCTCGATTCGATCCTGCACTGGAACCGGCTCTATGGCCGGCATGGCTTCTATCAATATCAGTGCGTGATCCCCGACGCTGTGGGGCGCGAACCGATCCGCGCCTTGCTGACCGAAATTGCCTGGTCGGGCGAGGGTTCATTCCTTGCGGTGCTCAAGCGGTTCGGCGATCGGCCGAGCCCCGGCATGCTGTCGTTTCCCGAGCCCGGCCTTACGCTTGCGCTCGACTTTCGCAATCGCGGTGCACCGACGCTCGACCTGCTCGCCCGCCTCGACAAGATCGTGGCCGAAGCGTCCGGCCGGCTCTACCCCGCGAAGGATCTGCGCATGCCGCGCGCGTTGTTCGAAGCCGGCTATCCCGCGCTGGGAAAGTTCGAAAAGCTTGTCGATCCCGCCTGCCTGTCGGAATTCTGGAAAAGGATCGGCAAATGACCAAGCGCATCATCGTCCTTGGCGGACTGTCCGAGATCGCCGAAGCCACCTGTCGCCTGTATGCGAAGGACGGCGCGCGCATCGTTATCGCCGGCCGTAACGAGTCGCGTCTCGAGCAAGTGGCGGCCGATCTTCGCATTCGCGGCGCCGGGCAGGTCGAGGTCGAAGCGATCGATCTTGCCACCGCCGATGCCGAACCCATGATCTCTAAATGGGCGCAGGCGCTTGGCGGTGTGGATGTCGTGCTCGTCGCTTATGGCGTGCTTGGCGACCAGGAGGTTGTCGAGCGCGACCTCAAGGCCGCCGCCGACCTTATCGACGTGAACTTCCGGTCGGCCGCGCTCTGGTGCCTCGCCGCCGCAAACCATCTTGAGGCGGCAAAGGGAGGCGCGCTCGTTGTGATTGGTTCGGTGGCCGGCGACCGCGGGCGCCAGTCCAACTATCTCTACGGCGCGACCAAGGGCGGTCTCGGCATATTGGTGCAGGGTCTCGCACACCGTTTGGCGCGAAGCGGCGCCAAAGCGGTCCTGATCAAGCCGGGTTTCGTCGACACGGCGATGACCGCGCATATTCCAAACAAGGGCGCGTTGTGGAGCTCGCCCGCCAGGATCGCGGCGCTGATCCGCAAGTCCACCGAACGCAACAGCCCGATCGTCTACGCGCCGGGCTACTGGTGGCCGATCATGACGATCGTCAAGAATGTACCGGCGAAGATATTCCACCGCACGAAGCTGTGACGATGGTGAAGGCTTCGACCGGCGGCCCGGCGCAACGCTTCCTGCGCTTCCTCCTGTTCGGCGGATTTGCGGCGGGTGTTAACTGGTCATCGCGTTTCGCGTGGAGCGTGCTGCTTCCGTTCGGCTGGGCGGTCCTTGCTGCTTATGCGACCGGCATGGTGGTCGCATTTTTTATGTTCCGCACCTTCGTGTTCGAGCCGGGCGTGGACTCGCTCGCGGTCCAGGCGCGGAACTTCGTCATCGTCAATCTGGTCGGCATGGCCGCGACCTGGGCACTTGCCCAAGTTCTGGTCCGCCATCTCTTTCCCGCGATTTCGATGACCTTCCATCCCGAGGCGATCGGACACGGCATCGCCGTGCTCGCCCCTGCGATCACCAGCTGGTTCGGCCACCGCTTCCTGACCTTCCGCTAGACTCGTGGCGCTAGGTCGTAGAGCTGGGCGGAGCCGCCGCTGGCTTGACCCGCCACATCCTGAGCGGGGACTTGGGGCCGAGGGGCACCGGCTCGAGCCAGTCCGGAACCCGGCCCTTTGCGAGCTGGGCGAAAAATCCGTTCGGCTTGGCGGCGACGTAGCCGGTCGCTTCGGAGAAGTTCGGGCAGATCAGCACATAATCGATGTGCCGCCGCGCGATCATCGCATGCGCGTTTTCGGGCGTGCCGCGGAAGGTGTGCATAACGTCCAGCAAGGCGGCGGAATTGCGATGATAAGGTCCCGCTACAGCATCGTGATGCGTGACGGTGATCAGTCTCGGCGCCAGATCGATCAGGGTCAACACATAGCCCTTCGGCAGCAGCGCGACCGGATGCAAGGCGGCGAGCGTCGGACACAGGCGGTTGGCGCGATTGGTCGCCTTGGTCCGCGCCGGCGTGTCCTCCTTGTGGAACTTTTCGAACGCGACCTGACCGGCAAGGCCGGACACGAGCAGGAATGCTCCGACCGGCACGAAGACGCGGACATAGGACTTGGTGCTGCGCAAGGCCGCCACCGAGACAACCCAGCCAATGCCGGCGACGCCCGGGACGGCGAGTAGTTGCGCCGCGGCGCCGACCCTTGTTTGCCACAGCAGCAGCAGGGAGGTGCTCACGGACAGGGTCGCCAGTGCTGCCCACGGAATCAGCAGCGCCGAGTCCTTGCGATGCCGATAGAGCATCAGCGCATAGCCCACGACCGCGAGCAAAGGCAGCGAAAGAAACGCAACGATCACGCCCGCCGATTGGCGATAGATCGGTCGTGCCTCGCGGACATTGTCGAGCCACAGGCGTTCGAGTTCGGGCGGGACGCCTTCAAGCCTGCCGAGGCAGTGCGGCCAGGTGAGCGCAAAGGCGCCGGCCAGCAGCACGCCGCTTACCGCTGCAATGCCCAATCGGATCCGCCAATTCACCGGATTCGTCCAGGCCAGCACAACGCAGAGCGCGCCGCCCACCATCATCGCCGACAGCCACACCGGGGAAAGCACGTCGCACATGGCGCTGCGATTGTCGTAGGACGCGAACAGCAGAAAGCCGAATGCCGAGCCGGCGGCGAGCGTGATGCCATATGCGGCCAGACGCGGGGCCTCGTCGCGGTCGCGAATCCACATCAGCGCTACGATCGCGCCGGCGATTGCGAGCTCGATCATCAGCTCGAGACCGATCGTGAGCGATGCCGCCGTCGCCAGCCCCATCGTGAGGCCGGCGCGGATCCGGTCGCGATCGGTGAACGACGCCATCACCAGGCTGAGGAAGGCGAGCTGCCAGCCGTGATGGTCGATCCGCATCGGCGACCACATGAAACGGGTCGAGTGCGCGCAAAGCAGCAATGCGATGGCGAGGAAATAGGCTTTAGGATTGATCAGCCTGCGCGCGATGAGCGCGATCGCGGTCATCCCGACGGCCATCGCCAGCATCGGCGCGACCGCTACTGCGACCTTTTCGGCAACGGCGCCGCCGACCAGCGGTCGCATGACGGTAATGATGGCGGCGATCGGCAGATCGACCAGCCGCGACCAATGGATATTGGCGCCGAACGGTGGATCGAGCCGATATTGGCGAAGATCGAACCAGCTTTGGCCGGCCATCCAGGCGCGGACCTGCATGATCCGCATATTGTCGTCGGTGTCCTGCAGGACGAACCCCTGGATCATGCTCCAGCGGTCCTGCAGCAGGAACGCTGCCGTCGCTAACCAGCACAGGGCGACGAAGGGGCGCCAATGACGGGCAAACCAGTCGCCGATCTCATTGTCCGTCATAGGTCCCCTTCACGCAGGAGCAGGTCGCGAACGATCGGCTTTACCTGTTCTATTTCGCCCATTACGCGCAGGGCGGCAAAGGGCAAGATGGAGACCGACCGAATGCAGCAGGCGGCGCCGTCGATGTTCGGCCAGGTCGCACGCTTTGCCGCGACCGGCGGGCTCGTGACCGCGCTCGGAGCGCTCGTCTATTGGGTGCCGGCGACCTATTTCGGGGTCGCGCCGCTGCTGGCGAATTTCTTTGCCTATGTGGTGGCGATGGTGAGCGGTTATATCCTGCACAGCCGGTGGAGCTTCAAGGGGCACGGACGCCGCGACAATGTGGCCCGGACGACTGGCCGGTTCTTCGTCGTGTCGCTGATCAGCCTTGGTCTGAACAGCCTTTTCGTCTGGGTGCTGACGGGGGTGCTAAATGGCCCGACCTGGTGGCCGGTGCTGACGATGCTGTTCGTTACACCGGCGGTGACGTTCATGCTTAACCGTCAGTGGGTGTTTGACTAACCGGCGCTGCGGCGGCGCGAATGCGATAGACTATGCCGTTGTCGCGCTTCCATATCGCCTGGAGACGTGGGTCGCTTGGCCAACGCGCGGGCGCCACTCCAGGAAGCCAGAGATAATCGAACTTGCCGGGAAGAACGGCCAGCGCGCGCTGGATCTTGGTCGCGCCGCCGCATCGCGCAGGACGCAGCATATGCGACGGATCGGCGCGGAAGGAGCCCGCACCCTGATATTTCAGGCTCAGCAATTGCGCACCGGGCAGCACGAACTGGCCGTTGGTGAACAGCTCGCGCCGCGGCACGCCAAGGCTGCTGATGTGGTTGATGCGGTTCGACGCCCACTGGCGCGAGCAGGGAACCTGGGTGAGGACGAGGACACGCGTCCCGCGTTCGATGTGGTCGAGCGCTGCAAGTTGCGCTTTCCATTCCATGTCGATCAACCCGTACGCCGTCGTTGTGACCGCAATGCGCGCCACGAAAAAGGCCAGTCCGGCCGCGGCGATCAGCCTGGCGTGGCGCGCGGCTAACGGTCGATCGGCGCTTATGCCGATGATACCGACAGCGATGAACATCGGTGCAAGGCGCATGTCGGCATAGCCGGAGCCGATCAGTACGCGAGGGATGGCGAGAAAGAGAAGGATAAGGAGCGGCAGCGCGATCCGCACCGTGCGCACGAGCCGGAGCCCGAAGCCCGACGCCGCAACCAGGACCATCGCGATAAGCAGCAATGCCGAGGCTTTGTCCCAGACCTCCCAGCGTTCGCGCAAGATACTGATCAGCCAGGTCAGCTTGAGGCTCAGCCGCCAGTCGCCGGTACTGCCCTGCACGGCGCCGCTGCGCCAAAGCACCATCAACAGGAACGGCAACAAAAGCGGCGTGCAGCCAAGCGCGCCCTGGAACAACGCGCGATGCCATGGCCTGCCTTCGTCACGGCGCGCTGCGGTTTCGGCAGCGAAAGCGAGTATTCCCAGCATCCCCCAGCCGTAGGTGTGCGCTAGCCAGATCAGGCAGGCGAGCGGCAGGAAGATGATCGCGCGCAGCCGCTGCCGACCGGTTCGTCCGAGCCGCAGCCACAGCGCAAAGGACAGGAAGCACAGCGCAGCGGATAAGGAGAAGTTCGCGAAGCCGAACTGGAACGGCCAATGATAAACGAGCGGAAGCGCGAACAGCGCTGTCGGCGGAATGCGCCCGTGCAATTCGCGCGCCACGGCAAGGAAACCGGCCGCGAGCATCATCGGGATACAGATCATTATGATTTTGGTGCCGAGCTCGAGCCCGAACAGCCTGGCCATCGGCACGATCAGCAGGTCGACGCCCAGGTTGCCGATCAGGCCCCAGTGGAAATCATAGTAGCGCTGTAGATTGGGCGAGGCGGCGAGGTTCAGCTCGACATAGTAACGCGCCATGTGCCCGGGAAGGTCGACGAGCGGCGGAACCGCCGGCAGCAACAAGGGTATACCCGCAACCAGCACCAGCAGTGCCAGCAACGGCCAACGTTCCCAGAAATCGCGCAATGCACCGGGCGCTGGATCGGCCTGGTTCATCGAAGCGGCGGAAGCAATAGCATGACGGCGCTTCGTCGATGCTTACGCTCAGAATATCAACCGCATATTATTTGCCGCATATGACGCGGCCTGCTCCGAGCGAAGTGACCGTGCAGGCGGGCGTCCCGACGATCTCGACACCGCCGGAGCCGCGCGCGGTGACTTTCGCGCTGCGCACCACTGCTACCTTGGCTTCACCGGACGAATCGCCGACGATCGTCGCATCATCCACCTTCAGCTGCGCGGCATCCAGATTGCCCGACCCGTGAAGCTCGCTGCGAAACGTCTTTGCCCGCCCAGAAAGCTCCAGCGATCCTGATCCAAGCAGGTTTGCGCGCAGGCTGTCCGTCTCGATTCCCGCGATATGAGCCCCGCCGCTGCCGACCACCGTCACGTCGAGCTGCATCGTTCGTGCCTTGTCGACGTCGAGCCGACCGGCGCCGTTGACGGTCGCCGCGCGCAGCGTTCGCGTCGTCAAGACGATCATTATCAGACCGCTTGCCGCGTTCGCGCTTCCCCAGGCGGATGCATTGGGCCGAATGCGCAACACGCCGCTCTGCACGGCGACCTCGATGCGTTCGATCGCATCGCGCGGCCCTTTGGCAATCGCGGAAGAGGGGCGACCGGTCGCGAGCGTGACCTGATAGGGGCCGCTGACTTCCACCCGGTCGAAGTCGGTGACCGAATATTGGCGGTCGACCGCCAAAGCGGGAGCGGCCGTGCACAAAAGCGCGGCGGCGGGGAGGATCCTGTGCATCTGCACTGCTATGCCCGAGCGTGGTTAACGAGCGATAACCACGGCAGCAATATTCGAGGCGCCGCCCTGCATCCAGCGCGGGGCAGCGTCTCCGAACGGTCCTATTTCTCGAGCGCCTTGTCCTTGTTGTGGATGCTTGCCGCCTTGTTGAGAATGTCGACGATCTTGTCGAGCGCCTTGGGCTCGTCGACCTGCTCCATCGCTGCCAGCTCGCGCGCAAGGCGGCTCGACGCTGCCTCGAAAATCTGGCGCTCCGAATAGCTCTGCTCGGGCTGGTCGTCGGCGCGGAACAAGTCGCGCGTGACTTCGGCGATCGACACCAGATCGCCCGAATTGATCTTGGCTTCATATTCCTGGGCGCGGCGGGACCACATCGTGCGCTTGACCTTGGGCTTGCCCTTCAGCGTCGCGAGCGCCTCCTGCATCGTCTTGTCCGAAGACAATTTGCGCATGCCGACGCTTTCCGCCTTGTTGGTGGGGACGCGCAGCGTCATCTTCTCTTTTTCGAAGCGCAGCACATAGAGTTCGAGCTGCATGCCCGCGATATCGGTGCTCTGAAGTTCGATTACACGGCCAACGCCATGCTTGGGATAGACAACATAATCGCCAACGTCGAAGCTCAACGCTTTCGCTGCCATGTACAAGACCTTCCCGTGGAAATAGCCGCAAAATGCATGCTAACGCCGCATCCGTCCCTCGACGCAGTGGGTACACCTAATTTTGCGGCGATTTAAATGACCGCCAATAAGCGGATGCGAACGCAACCGCTCCGGTGAAATGTCATATATCACAGTGAAGCCGAAAAAACTAGGCCTTGTTCCCGACTTCCGCCGGGAAGCGCCAGATCAGTCACCCTCGCCCGGGTCGGGCGAGAAATATTTGTCATATTTGCCCTCTTCGCCTTTAAATTCGTCGGCGTCGGGCGGGCTGTCCTTCTTGCGCGTGATATTCGGCCATTCCGTGGCGAAGCGCGCATTGATCTCAAGCCACTTCTCCTGTCCCGCTTCGGTATCGGGCAGGATCGCTTCGGCCGGGCATTCGGGCTCGCACACGCCGCAGTCGATGCACTCGTTCGGATTGATGACCAGCATATTGTCGCCCTCGTAGAAGCAGTCGACCGGACACACTTCCACGCAGTCCATATATTTGCAGCGGATGCAGCTCTCGGTCACGACATAGGTCATCTTCGGGTCTCCTGGCGGACGTGTCCTAATCGGCCTGCGGTTTGCTCGTCAACGATTGTTCGCCTAGCTCTTCGTAGCATAGTCGTGCCTCTGCGGGAGGGCCGCGCCGCGATGGGAGCGCGGCCACCCGCAATATGCGTACCTTGCCATAGAGTGCGAAGCTCAGGACGTCCCCCACCCGGACTGGAGCATGCGCGCGCTCGATTATCCGTCCGTCGATCCGAAGCCGGCCTTCCTCGGCCAACAGCTGCGCAGACGCGCGCGTCTTGACGATGCGCGCGAACCACAAGAACTTATCGAGCCGGAGGCCAAGTGCATCAGCCATTGCCGCGCAGGCCGGCCAGCGCGGCGAAGGCATGCGACGGATCGGCGACCCGCTCTTCGCGAGGTGCGCGACGCCCGCGCCAGATCCAGCCGGCGCGCCCGTCGGTGGGCTGGAAGCCGATCTCGCGCATCAGCCGCGCGATCGTTTCGCGCTGGAGGCCGAGCGAGGTCGCCAATGCGTCGTCGACGACCTTGTCCCGCTTTCCCGACCGCGCTTCATGGGCGTGGCGGGCAAAGCGCTCGGCCAGGTCGACGCGAACCATCTGCGGCCCAAGCTGGCGAAAACCGAGGCTCGCCAGCAACGCCCGTTGCGGTCCGTCGGGGGTCGGCAAAACCGAACTCGACTTCGGCGGCAGCTCCGGCATCGGCGTTCCGGCGGCCGCACTTTGCAGCGCGGTCCGCCACCGAATCGCTTCTGGCTTCAGCACGTGCGGCATGAACAGGTCGAGCGCACCGATCCGGATGCCGAGGCGCGATAGATCGCGCCGCTGATGGCGGTCCAGTGCGGCAAGCGGCCTGGCGACTTCGGATCGCGCAATGATTCCGCCTTCGTCCACCAGCATGGCAAGGATCGAGCGCACCTCCGCCGGTGAGGCCGGGTTGTGCGCCGCCGCGCCAGCCGCGCGCAGCGGGCCGAGCGATCGTTCGATCTGCCTACGCAGCCAACCGTCTAGCCTCGTGACGATGGCTTCACGCCCGCGCCGAGAAACCCGGTCGAGGCGCTGGTCGAGCAGCACGCGCGGCGAGAGCAAGTTCTTGCCGGCCGCTAGCCGTGCGACGACATGGCCGCGCCACAGGATTGCCACCGCAGCTCCGCCCTCGGCAGCGAGCGCGAATCCCCTGTCGTCGTCGGCGACGAGGGCGTCGGCACGGCGCTCAAATTCGCCGCCCAGCCGACGCTCTGCCGCAGCGAGCAGCATCTTGCGATCGGCATGCCGCGCCGCCGGATCGACCTCGAAATGAAAACCGTCAAGACGGCCGATCGCAAATGTGCCGACGGTAACTTCGCCCTGCTCGTCGACGATCACCGGAAAATCGACGCCTTGGCCTTTGAGGTCGCGCATTAGCGCCGAGGTGCGGCGGTCGACGAACCGCTGCGTCAGGCGCTCGTGCAGCGCGTCCGACAACTTCTCTTCGACCTCGCGGCTGCGTTGCGCCATCGCGTCGGGATCGGTCAGCCAGTCCGCGCGGTGCGCGATATAGGCCCAGGTTCGCACGCCGGCGATGCGGTCGGCGAGCGATTCGATGTCGCCCTGGACATTGTCGAGGCGCGCCAGCTGATCGGCATACCAGGCGTGCGGAATCCTGCCATTGCCTTCGCTTAGGTGCAGGAAAATGCGGGACACCAGCCGCGCATGATGATCGGGTCCAGTCTTGCGGAAATCGGGCAGTCCGCAGGCTGCCCAAAGCCGCTCGACCCGACCGGCCGATCCCGTCCGGGCGCGCACGTCGCTGTCCTCCGAGACGCGTTTCAGCACCGCAAGATCGATTGCTTCCGGAGCGGGCCGCAAGCCCGGCTCGGCCGGGCGCCGCTCGAGCGATTGTATCAGTGCCTCCACACTGTCGAAATCAGGCTCGCCCTCGCGCCAATAGAGGAAGTCCAGCGGCGGGAAGCGATGCTCCTCGATCGCTTCGATCTCCTCTGGACGGAACGCGGCGGACTGATCACCTTCGAGCGTCAACACGCCGAAGGTCCCGTCGCGCTGATGGCGCCCCGCCCGCCCGGCAATTTGCGCCATTTCGGCGATGCTTAGCCGGCGCCGGCGCCGGCCGTCATATTTCGAAAGGCCGGCGAACGCGACATGGCTGACATCCATGTTAAGACCCATGCCGATCGCATCGGTTGCGACCAGATAGTCGACCTCGCCGGCCTGATACATGGCGACCTGGGCATTGCGCGTCCGCGGGCTGAGCGCGCCCATCACGACGGCGGCGCCGCCGCGCGTCCTGCGCAGCATCTCGGCGACCGCATAAACCTGCTCGGCCGAGAAGGCGACGACGACCGAGCGCGGCGGGAGCCGCGACAGCTTGGTCGCGCCGGCGTAGCTGAGCGTCGAGAAGCGCGGCCGGCCGACGATCTCCGCCTTGGGCAGCAGCGACCGAATCATCGGCGCAAGGCTGTCCGAGCCAAGAATCATCGTCTCCTCGCGACCGCGGGCGTAAAGCATGCGATCGGTAAACACGTGGCCGCGCTCCGGGTCTGCGCCGAGCTGCGCCTCGTCCAAAGCGACGAATGCGACGTCCCGCTCCATTGGCATCGATTCGGCAGTGCACAGGAACCAGCGGGCGTCGCGCGGAAGGATTTTCTCTTCGCCGGTGATTAGAGCAACCTGGCCGGCGCCCTTGAGTTTCACGACGCGGTCATAGACCTCTCGCGCTAGCAGACGGAGCGGGAATCCGATCATCCCGCTCGAATGCCCACACATCCGCTCGATCGCGAGATAGGTCTTGCCGGTGTTGGTCGGCCCGAGAATCGCGGCCAGCGGCCTGGTCATGGATGCTAGATTGGCATGGCTTCCCCGAAGCGCAACATTTGGAACGAGTTCCGTCGAATTTAACGCTTCATCGGTGAGTCGCGACGATTCACCGCAATCTAGCCGTTGGGTAAAGAAGCTTTACTTTACATTAACCGTATTTGCCCACAGTCCTCCATTTCCAGCACTGGGTCGGCCCCGGTCGCAGGGGGGTCGAGCCGCTTGTATCAATTCTACGATATCGGAAAGAGTGCGGGCGCCGGAACGGCGGTTCTGAGATTCGATGGCGCGTTATTGCGCGCTCCGCTCGCTCCCGTTGTCGCAAAGTCGAAGCCGGTACCGGTCCCTGGCCGCTTCGATCAACTGCAGCTGATCACCGACCTTGGACAGAATATCGGCTCGCGCGAATGGTTTCGCGGCTTCGCCCTGTGCGCGGCACTCTGTTACTCGGCTTATTCCTTCGCCCCCGGCATCGATCCGTTCGTCGGCGCCTCGCCGGCACCGATGGACGATGCGCAATGGGACGAGGCGCGGTCGCTTTCGATCGCTCCGCTCGCTTATGGCGCAGACACCGGCCGTCGCATGGCTGCCACCGAAGCGGTCGAAGCGCTGTCCGACACGCCCGAGCGTCCGACCATCGAACGGCTCGCAGCGCTCGGCCCCGGCGATCGGTTCAGCCAGGCGTTGCGGCATGCCGGAGTCAGCGCGAAGGATGCAACCGAGGTCGCGGACCTGGTCGGAAACGTGGTGCCGCTCACCGACATCGCACCGGGGACGACCGGAAGCCTGACGCTTGGCCGGCGCACCAGCAGGCAGGTTTCGCGACCGCTCGACACGCTCGCCTTCCGTGCCCGTTTCGATCTCAAGCTCGACGTCCGCCGCCTCGATGGCCGCCTTGTGCTGAACCGGATCGTGATACCCACCGACAATACGCCGCTACGTATCCAGGGCCGTGCCGGCCCTAGCCTGTATCGTGCCGCACGGGCAGCCGGCGCACCGGTCCGCGCCGTTGAAGCCTATCTGCGCGCGCTTGCGACCAAGGTCGACGTGGGCAGCATCAGCCCCGACGACAGGTTCGACATCATCATCGAGCATCGCCGGGCGGCAACCGGAGAGACCGAGACCGGCGATCTCATTTACGCCGGCCTTGACCGCGCGCGCGCGAAGGACCTTCAGCTGCTGAAGTGGAACCTGAATGGCAGCGTGCAATGGTTTGATGGTGGGGGCGGCGGCAAATCGACAGGCCTGTTCCAGCGACCGGTTCCGGGCGCAGTTACCTCAGCTTTCGGCTCGCGCTTCCACCCGATCCTTGGCTACACGCGCATGCACAAGGGCGTGGATTTCCACGCTGCTTATGGCACGGCGATCCTTGCGGCCAGCGACGGCCGCGTCGAGCGTGCAGGCTGGGCGGGCGGCTACGGCCGGCAGGTCATGATCAAACACGCAAGCGGCTTCGAGACCTCATATTCGCATATGAGCCGACTTACGGTTCGGCCCGGACAATTCGTTCGCCAGGGCCAGGTGATTGGCGCGGTCGGAACGACCGGCCTGTCGACCGGACCACATCTTCATTACGAGCTGCACAGGAACGGGATCGCAATCAACCCGGCCGCGATTCGTTACACGAGCCAGGCCAAGCTCAGCGGCCAGGAGCTGGCGAGCTTCCGCGCATCCTTACGGCGGGTCCTCTCGGTTCGGGTTGGCGGTGCATCTGCCGAGGAAACGCGTGTAGCGCGCGCCGATGCGGCCCGCCGGGCCGTTCCCCTCCGCGGCTAAGCGAACCCGCCTTTAAAACAGACTGACGCCGATCGACGCCGGGTCTCGAAGAAGAGATCAGCGTCCCTGGCTGCGCCAGCGCTTGACGACGCGATTGACCATCGCATCCTCATCGCCGGTCTGGCGCCACAGCTCCGAGAACAAAGGATCGGACGAAGCTGGTTGCCGGTCGCGCTCGAGGTCGTCGAAGGCGACGCGGATCGGGATCGAAACGCCCTCGCCGCAGATGATGCATTCGCGATTTCGAAGCGCCGGGATCGAATCGAGGAACCCGCGCGCGCCTTCTGGCATCGCATTCTTGACGAATTGCTGATCGCGATCGTTGTTGAGGCGCATCGAGATGATCGTGCCGCACTGTGAGAGGACGCCCTCGGCAAGATCGGAAGGACGCTGCGTGATCAGGCCGAGCGCGACGCCATATTTACGGCCTTCCTTGGCGATCCGCTCCAGGATTTGCCGCACCGCCTGTCCGCTCGAGTTTTTGTCGGCAGGCACGTAACGGTGTGCCTCTTCGCAGACCAGAAGCACGGGACGCTGGATCTCGTTGCGTGACCACAAGGCATAATCGAAGACCAGCCGGGCGAGCACGGCAACGACGACCGAGGTGATATCCGAGGGAACCCCGGATACGTCGACGATCGAAATCGGCTTGCCCTTGCTCGGGAACCTGAAAATCTTGCTGATGAAGGCCGTCATGCTGTCGGCGACGAGCATGCCGGAAAACATGAAATTGTAGCGCGGATCGGCCTTCAGTTCTTCGATCTTGGTCTTGAGCCGCATGAAGGGCGCCGTGTCGGTCGCCTTGTTGAGCAGGCCCATCTCATTGGTGATCGCATTGGTGAGATCGGACAGCATGTAGGGAACCGGCGAATCCACCGTCAGCTTGGTAAGGCCTTCGGAAATGCGGTTCTTGGAACGCGCGTGGAGCAGGCATTTGGCAAGGATGTCCTTGTCCTGCTGCCGCTCGGAGCCGGTGGTGGTGATGAACACTTCGCAATGTTCGTCGAAGTTCATCAGCCAATAAGGCATGGCAAGGTTGTCGACGTTGAACAGCTCGCCATTGCCCTTGAAGGCGGCGGAATATTCGCCGTGCGGATCGATCATGACGATATGCCCGTCCGGCGACAGGTCGCAGATCCGGTGCATAATCAGCGCGGCCGACGTGGACTTGCCGGTACCGGTCGAGCCAAGCAGCGCGAAATGCTTGCCGAGCAATGCGTCGATATAGAGCGCACCGCGCACATCCTTGGTCGGATAAACGGTGCCGATCTCGATATGCGCGCGATCGTCGGCCGAGAACATTTGTTTGAGGTCGGTTCCGGTGACCGGATACACAAGATTGCCCGGAATCGGGTAGCCGGTGATGCCGCGTTTGAAATTGTTCAGCTTTCCGTTGCGGTCCTCATCGCCTTCGCCGAGAAAGTCGATCTCGGCAGTGACGATCGCGCCCTCGGCATCGTTCATCACCAGAGTGCGCACGTTGGCGAGCAGCCATTTGTTACCGGATTCGAGCTTGATCTGGCTTCCGACCTGGCCGGACATGGCGACGCTCGGATCCGGATCGATACCGATTTCGCGCAATCGCTTGCCTTCCATCTGGATGCTGGCGCCGCCGCCGGATATCTGGACGACCCTGCCAATCGGTCCATACCGCATCGCGCCGGTCAAGCCCTGACGAGGAGCGGCCGAGGCTTCGCCGTTCGGCTGTTCACCCGGTACAGCATTGAAGGTCATATCGTTCATTATGTCGCCCGTCAGGATTTATGCCCGGACCTGCGTTAGCCTAATTGGGTAAACAACTCATTTGCGACACCGGCGCCAGACCTGCGGTTGCGTGACGGCCGCGGAGCGCAGGGCCTCAGTTTCGGCGGAAAAGCGCGCTCCCGGCCCAACCCAGGAGGAGCGAAACCGTGACTGCCGCCAGGCCGTAGGTAAGCGACCAGCGTTGCGCTGCCATAGAGACAAACCGCTCGAAACCGAGCTTCTCTATCCTGATTTCGCGCGGCGCTCCGGCAATAACGCGCCCGTCCTGGATCAGGAAGGTCTCGGCGGTATAGGTGCCGACGGGCACGCGCGCCGGAATGGCGATATGGGCGCGATAGAGCACCCCGTCGGTAATCGTCACGCCTGTGGGGTCCTCGAAATAGAGCTGCGAGCGACGCAGCAGGTCGATCAGACCCGCCTCGAAGCGTCTTTGCTCTTCAGGATCGGCTCCGGCCCCGGGCGAAAGCTGCAGGTTTTGTAGGCCCAGTTCATAAATGGCAGCGGTGCGTTCCTCTACCAGCTGCGACAAAGGCCGCGACGACGCAACTGCATAGAATGCGGGTGCCGAGCGGAACCGCGCGCTCTCCACGTTCATCCAGATGCCGGCCACCTTCTGCTTCTCGCGCACCATGATCGGCGCGACCGGCCCGCGCACGACGACCGCCACGTCGGTTCGCTGTTTTGGAATCCGTCCGCCCGGATAGAGGATTGCGCCGAATAGGAGCAGCTCCGCGCCGGTAAACGAATAACGGATCTGGATCTCGCTCTGCGAGACGTCTGGAACCAGTCTTGGCTTTTCGGCGCCCAGCAGCAACGGCATCAGCACGAGCAGGACGAGGCTTGGTCGGCACCTCACAATGGCTCCACCGTGTAGATTTCCGGCGGTCGCCAGCTGAGGCCGAGCAGCATCCGGGATGCGACAAGAAGCACGATGATCGCTAGGACGAGGCGCAGCCATTCGGGCTTGACGCGCTGCGACAGGCGCACTCCGAATTGGGCGCCGATGACGCTGCCGATCAGCAACAGGACGGCAAGCACGATATCGACCGACTTGGTGGTGGTGGCGTGAATCAGCGTCGCCACGGCGGTCACCACCAATATCTGCATTAGCGATGTGCCGACGACCACCTGCGCCGACATGCCGAGCAGGTAAATCATCGCCGGGACGACGATGAAGCCGCCGCCCACGCCCATCAACGTGGTCAGTATCCCGCCCGTCAATCCGAGGGCGAACGGTCCAAGCGGTGAAATGTAGAGGCCCGATTGATAGAAGCGCCACCGCATCGGCAGCATGGCGATCAACGCATTGTGCCGTTGCGGTCGCTTGGTGGCGGTGCCGCGCTTGATGATGTTGAGCGCGGTCGCGGCTTCGCCCGCCATCAATAGACCCATTCCAAACAGCAAGACCACATAAAGCAGCGCGATCACGGTATCGATCTGGCCAGTTTCCTGGAGCAGGCGGAAGATCAGGCCGCCGACCAGCGATCCGGCGACACCGCCTGCGATAAGCACTCCGCCCATGCGATAGTCGACGCCCTTGCGGCGCCGGTAGGCAAGCATGCCCGAAACGCTGGTGCCGGTGATCTGGGTCGCAGCAGACGCTACGGCCACCGAGGGCGGGATTCCGTAGAAGATCAAGATTGGCGTCGTAAGGAATCCGCCGCCGACACCGAGCATGCCGGTGAGCAGGCCGACGATGCCGCCGAGACCGATGATCATCAGGGCATTGACTGACACTCCGGCGACAGGAAGGTAAATGTCCATGAGCGAGGGCGAAACTAGGGTTCAAAGCGACAGGCCGCAATGGCTGGCGGCATCCTCCGCGTTGCGTGCCTTCCTGAAAAGCGAAGCCGCCGGTGGTATCCTTCTGATGGCGGCGGCAATCATCGCCTTGGCGGTCGCGAACGGGCCGCTCCATGGCAGTTACGAACGCATGCTTTCCCTGCCGGTCGGACCGCCGATCGGCGGACACAGGCTTACCGTCCAGCTCTGGATCAATGATGCGCTGATGGCTTTTTTCTTTTTGCTTGTCGGACTGGAAATAAAGCGTGAACTTGTCGACGGCCGCCTTTCTACATGGGAAAGCCGGCGCCTGCCGGTGATTGCCGCAGCCTGTGGCATGATCGTTCCCGCCGGCGTCTTCCTCGCCGTGACTGGCGCCCGCGCCGACCTTGCGCGAGGCTGGGCGATACCCGCCGCAACCGACATCGCCTTCGCGATGGGCGTGCTGGCGCTCCTGGGGCAACGCGCACCGACCGCGCTCAAGCTTTTCCTGACGACGGTTGCGATTGCCGACGATCTGGGCGCCGTCATCATCATAGCATTGGCCTACAGCAGCGGCCTGAATGGTGTTGCGCTAGCGGCTGCGGCAGGCCTTTTCCTGCTGCTTTGGCTGCTCGGCCGAAGCGGCGTGTCCAGCCTGTGGGTCTATATGCTTGGCGGGGCCGCGCTCTGGTATGCGGTGATGTTGTCGGGCGTGCATGCCACAGTCGCGGGTGTTCTGGTTGCTCTGACCATTCCGGCGATCGCGACGCCCGGCGCCCCCGATTCGGCAATATCGCCGCTCCATCGGCTGGAGCATTTTATTGCCCCGATCGTTGCCTTTGCGATCCTGCCCCTGTTCGGTCTCGCTAATGCGGGTGTCCGCGTGGCGAATCCGGGCGCGCTGCTTCTGCCCTTGCCGCTGGCGGTCGCTGCGGGCCTGTTCTTCGGCAAACAGGTCGGGATCTTCAGCGCCGTTCGGCTCAGCGTGGCATTGGGCATCGGCAGCCGGTTGCGCGGTGCAACCTGGCTGCAGGTCTATGGCGTAAGCCTGTTGTGCGGGATTGGCTTCACGATGAGCCTGTTCATCGCCGCGCTTGCGTTCCCGGACCCGGTGCTGCTCGAGGACACCAAGGCCGGAGTGCTGCTCGGATCGTTCGCCTCGGCGATCGTCGGTTTTGCGGTGCTGCGGTTCGCGCCGCTGCATCTCCACCACGCCGAGATCGAGGCGGAGCAAGAACAGGAAATCGCTGTTGACGGCGACATTGCTCGGCTTGGAGACGAGCCTGGATCGCTATCCTAGAGCTTTTCGGTGAGTTCCGGCACGATCTTGAACAGGTCGCCGACGAGTCCGAAGTCGGCAACCTGGAAGATCGGCGCGTCCTCGTCCTTGTTGATCGCGATGATCGTCTTGCTGTCCTTCATGCCGGCGAGATGCTGGATCGCGCCCGAGATGCCGATCGCGATATAGACCTCCGGAGCGACGATCTTGCCGGTCTGGCCGACCTGGAAGTCGTTGGGCACATAGCCGGCATCGACGGCCGCCCGGCTCGCGCCGACACCCGCGCCCAATTTGTCGGCAAGCGGTTCGATAAGGGCGCGAAAATTCTCGCCATTCTGAAGCGCCCGGCCGCCGGAGACGATGATCTTCGCGCTGGTGAGCTCGGGCCGCTCGCTCGTCGAGATATCGGCCGAGAGGAATTTCGAAAGACCGCTGTCGGACGTTCCCGACACCGGACTGATCGTCGCCGAGCCGCCCTCGGCCGCCGCTTTCTCGAAGGAAGTGGTGCGAACGGTCATGACCTTCTTGGCATCCGCCGATTTGACGGTCGCTATCGCGTTGCCGGCATAGATCGGGCGGGTGAAAGTGTCCTCGCTCTCAACCGACAGCACGTCGGAAACCTGCATCACGTCGAGCAGTGCGGCGACGCGCGGCGCGATATTCTTGCCGGTCGTTGTCGCGGGCGCGACGAAGGCATCGTAGCCACCCATCAGCCCGACCACGACCGGAGCGATATTCTCGGCGATGCCGTGCGCCAGCGACGGCGCATCGGCGACATGCACGATGCCAACGCCAGCGATCTTCGCTGCCGCTTGGCTCACCGCGCCGACGTCCGCGCCGGCCACCAGCAGATCGACGGTCCCCAGCTGCGATCCGGCAGTGACTGCAGACAGCGTCGCATCCTTGAGCTGACCCTGTTCATGTTCGACGAGAACCAGCGCCTTCATCCGACCACTCCCAATCCACGTAATTTGTCGATCAATTCGTCGACCGACGCGACCTTCACTCCTGCTTCACGCTTGGACGGCTCGCGCACCGACAAAGTGGCGAGGCGCGGCGTGACGTCGACGCCGTAATCCTGCGGTGTTTTCTGCGCCAACGGCTTGGACTTCGCCTTCATGATGTTGGGCAGGCTCGCATAGCGTGGCTCATTGAGCCGAAGGTCGGTGGTGACCACTGCCGGGAGCTTGAGCTCGACGGTTTCGAGGCCGCCATCGACCTCGCGCGTGACCTTTGCAATCGCCCCATCGACTTCGACCTTCGATGCGAATGTCCCCTGCGACCAGCCGAGCAGTGCGGCCAGCATCTGGCCGGTCTGGTTGCAGTCGTCGTCGATCGCCTGCTTGCCGAGGATGAACAGTCCGGGCTGTTCCTCTTCGGCGATCTTGACGAGGATCTTGGCGACGGCCAGCGGCTCGACGTCCTGCTCGACAGTGACCAGGATCGCGCGATCGGCACCCATCGCCAGCGCGGTCCGCAGCGTCTCCTGCGCCTTCGCGGGGCCGATCGAGATTGCAACGATCTCCGTCGCGACGCCCTTTTCCTTGAGCCGGATCGCCTCCTCGACGGCAATCTCGTCGAACGGGTTCATGCTCATCTTGACGTTGGCAAGGTCAACGCCGGTGCCGTCGGACTTGACCCGCGGCTTAACGTTATAATCGATCACCCGCTTCACGGGCACCAGTACCTTCATGATCAGCCTTTCAGTGCGATTATCTGCCTACGCTGCCTGCTTCACCTGCGCGACGATCTTTCGGGCCGCGTCGCCAAGGTCGTTCGCGGCGACGATCGGCAGGCCCGATTCGGCAAGGATCGCCTTGCCCTTCTCGACATTCGTGCCTTCGAGCCGCACCACGAGCGGTACCGCAAGATTGACCTCGCGCGCCGCCGCGACGATGCCGTCGGCGATGATGTCGCAGCGCATGATGCCGCCGAAGATGTTGACCAGGATTCCTTTGACCGAAGGGTCGCTGAGAATGATCTTGAAGGCGGCTGTGACCTTTTCCTTTGTTGCGCCACCGCCGACGTCGAGGAAATTGGCCGGAAAGGCACCATTCAATTTGATGATATCCATCGTCGCCATTGCCAGGCCGGCGCCGTTGACCATGCAGCCGATGTCGCCATCAAGCTTGATATAGGCGAGGTCGTATTTCGACGCCTCGACTTCCATCGGGTCCTCTTCAGTAAGGTCGCGGAGCTCGGCCAGGTCCTTGTGCCGGAACATGGCATTCGAATCGAATGCGACCTTGGCGTCGAGCACCAGCAACCGGCCGTCGTCGGTTACTGCCAGCGGGTTGATCTCGATCTGCGACGCATCGGTGCCAAGAAACGCCTCGTAGAGGCGGCCCAGCACGTTCTGCGCCTGCTTTGCGAGGTCTCCGTTCAGCCCAAGCGCGGCAGCGACGGCACGGCCGTGATGCGGCATCAGGCCGGTCGCCGGATCGATGGTGAAGGTGTCGATTTTCTCGGGCGTATCGTGCGCGACCGCCTCGATATCCATCCCGCCCTCGGTCGAGGCGACCACCGCGATGCGGCCGGTCGCACGGTCGACCAGCAGCGCCAGATAAAATTCCTTCGCGATGTCGACGCCGTCGGTGATGTAGAGCCGCTGCACTTGCTTGCCATCCTGACCGGTCTGGATCGTCACCAGCGTGTTGCCCAGCATCTCGGCGGCGTTGTCGCGCACCTCATCCAGCGTCCGCGCGAGCCGGACCCCGCCCTTGGCATCCGGACCAAGTTCCTTGAACTTCCCCTTGCCGCGCCCGCCCGCGTGGATCTGCGCCTTGACGACATAGAGCGGCCCGGGAAGCTGGCGTGCCGCGGCTACGGCCTCTTCGACGCTCATCGCCGCATGGCCCGCCGGCACCGGAACGCCGAACTTCGCAAGCAATTCCTTGGCTTGATATTCGTGAATGTTCATCGGCGAGCGATCCCCTGGCGCGAACTTGCGGGTCCTAAAGCATAACGACGCGGCTATGGGAAGCCGATCATCCGCGGATCGTGCAGCCCAGGCCCGCGCGCGCCACGACCTCCAGTATCTCGGTATCGCCCAGCGCCTTGATACGATGCAGTAGCTCGGCAATGGTCATCGTGCCGATATCGTGATTTTCCAATCCGGCGAGGCGGCCGAGGCTCCGCAACTGGCTTTCCGAGAGCCGATCGACAAGGCGTTGCGCCATGCAGCGCGCCTTGGAGTGGGACAAGCCTATGTCGACCAGCCGCGTTTCGATGCGCGCTTCATAAGTCGAGGCGCAGGATGCGAGGCCAAGCAGGATTGTGAAAGCGAGAAGGCGAACCACGACACCTCCGGAAGCGGGTGCGCCAATTGTGGACCCAAGCGCATGTTCCGGCAAGTTCAGCTGTGCCGCTCGGCCTTTGCGCCCTTGATTCCCGAGAGGCGCATGCGGTCGACCATTGTCAGCCGTGTTGCGTAGAAACGGGCGATCAAATCTGCATCCAGCCGGTAGAAACGCTCGACGATGTTCCGCCGCTCCTGGACCGGCGCCTCGAACAGGGATTCGTTGAAGCTGCGGTAGAATTCGCGTTTTTTCCAGAGTTGGCCGACGTCGGCCTCGAAATAGTCGTGCAGCTCCGAACCGTGGAAGTCCGGCTGCCCTGCGAGGAGGACGGCGGTGCGCACTGCATCGGCAAGACCATAGCCGGTCGAGGGATGGAAAAATCCGCCACGCAGCCCAAGCTTCGCGACTCGTGCCGCAGCGCCGCGCCAGAAGGCGTGAACGTCGTCGCTGCGCGCGATCGGAAGGACGCCGGCCTCTTGCCGCTGGAGTATTCCGCCCTTCCAGCCGCGCAGCTTCACATAAGCCTCGATCCGCCGGCCCAATACGGCAGTGTCGAGCTCGGACTTCTCCGCAATATAGCTGTCTTCGATACGGAGCCGCGTATCGGACAAGGGCAGGATGTGAGCGAAGTGGAGCCCTTCCAGCTGGGCGACAGTAGCATCGATCAGGACCGGCTGGTCGACACGATGCGGCCGCGCGAATTCATATTCGTGTGCCAGGAATTTGTGCCAGCCAAGCGTCAGCATGGAAAAATTGGCCGCGCCGCGCGCGTCGATCGCTCCGTCGGCGCGAATCACTTCGCCGCCCGGCAAGACCACCTCATTCTCGCGCACTGCCGCCGCACGTGTGCCAAGCCGATACTGGTCTGGACGAAGGGTCTCGCGGACGGCAGCGTCGAGCCGTTCCGCGCTGATGCTGCTGAAACCGAGCCTCAGCTTGCGATTGTGATCAGGGAAGGAGACGTAATAGCCGGGCCAGCTATGCGAAATCAGCGAGTCGATGAGCCAGCGATCTGCCTTCTCGATTTCGCCGTCGACGAGCGACCAGTTCTGGTCGCCGCCGAAGCTGGTCTTCTCCTCGATCAGGAGAAGCGGAATCTCCGGGCGCAACTTCGCCATTGCGAGCGCGGCCAGGCTTCCCGCCAGTCCGCCACCGACAATGATCAATCCATCTTTTTTGGTTCGCGGCATCGTCGGCAATGTACATCAGGCGCTTGAGAGGCTGCTAGTGCTTGTCGCCATTTCCGCAATCAGGCCCGTTGTGGGACTGTTCGGGGGAGCATGTTCACGCAGCCGATCTGTCCCGAGGCAATGGTCGATTCGATCCATCCGCCGCCAAGTACGCGCTCGCCGTCGTATAGCACTGCTGCCTGTCCGGGCGCGACGCCATATTCCGGATTGTCGAAATGGACCGTTGTTCCGTCCAAGCGCGCCGGTGCAGGCCGTGCCAGTGAGCGTACCTTCACGGCAAGCCTGGCAGGCTGCGCCTCGCCAAGCCAGTTCACATCGCTCAGTCGCGCCGCGCCGACCGCTAGCGCCGCCTTCGGGCCCACGATCACCCGGCGTGCCTCCGGCTCAAGCCGGAGGACGTAGAGCGGTTCCGGCTGTCCGCCGACTTCCAGCCCGCGCCGCTGGCCAACGGTGAAATGGATGACGCCGCGATGCGTCCCAATCACCTGGCCATCCTGGTCGACGATTTCGCCCTCCTCGGCGGTTTCCGGCCGCAACGTCCGCACGACCGAAGCATAGTCGCCGTCGGGAACGAAGCAGATGTCCTGGCTGTCGGCCTTTTCGGCAACCGTCAGCGCGAGCTCGCGGGCGATTTCGCGCACCGCAGGCTTGGGCATATCGCCCAGAGGAAAGCGCAGGAAATCGAGCTGCGCACGCGTGGTGGCAAAGAGGAAATAGCTCTGGTCGCGCGCCGGATCGGCGGCGCGATGGAGTTCGATGCCCTGCGCGCCGACGATGCGGCGGACATAATGGCCGGTCGCGAGACAGTCGGCGCCAAGCTCGCGCGCCAAGCCGAGCAGGTCGGTGAACTTCACGCTCTGGTTGCAGGAAATGCACGGAATGGGCGTCCTGCCCTTGGCATATTCGTCGGCGAAGCGATCGATGACGCTGTCCCGGAAGCGCGTTTCATAGTCGAAAACATAATGGGCGATGCCGAGCCGGTCGGCGACGGTGCGCGCGTCGTAGATATCTTGTCCGGCGCAACAGCTTCCTCGACGCTGCACCGCCGCGCCATGATCGTAAAGCTGCAGCGTCACGCCGATCACTTCCGCTCCGGTTCTTGCCGCGAGCGCGGCGACGACCGAGCTGTCGACGCCGCCTGACATGGCGACGACGATCCGTGCCTCAGCGGCCGGGCGGCCGAGCTGGAAATCGATCTGCATGCGCCGGCCATAGATCAATTTGCAGACCGACGCAGCTAGCCTCGCGTCACGGGATCTGCGTATGCGAAACCTTGGCATAGAGTTACCACGCCCTTTACCGGGTCTTCAGGCTTCCTGCGTATAGCCATGCCATGGATTTGGGATTCTTCCGCCGCACACGCTTTACTGACGGTGGCCAGTCGCCTGACGTAATCGACTATGGCACGCTTGTTGCCGCGCTCGATGCCTATCAGGCCGGAACGGCGACGTCGCGTGCGCAGGTCGAAGCACCTGTGCGGAAGGATTGGACGCAAATTTCGCATGCAGCGTTGGTCGAGTTGCTCGTCGGCGGATCGGAATGGAAGGCGGCGGTCGAGGAACTCGGAGGTTCCTTCAATGCCCGTTTCATCGGTCAACGAGGCGGCGGAGCTTAACCGAAATGACCGTGAAATTTACCTTTGCATTTTAGGCTTCCTTCAAGAGCCTGGGGTTATGGGCAAAGACACAAGGATGAATGATCCCGCGTTTTGGGAAGTTTGAGGTAGGAATGATCGAGAACCAGAAGCTACGTCCCGCACAGGTCATCGGGCCGCTCGGCGAGCCGTTGACGCTCGACTCGTTGCCGCCGCCGTCGACGACGCGCTGGGTCGTGCGCCGAAAGGCGGAGGTCGTTGCTGCGGTTACCGGTGGCTTGCTCTCGGTCGACGAGGCTTGCGACCATTACGGTCTCACGCTCGAGGAGTTTGCGACCTGGCAGCGTGCCGTCGACCGCTCCGGAATGCCGGGTCTGCGCGTGACGCGGATCCAGCATTACAAATCGCTCTACGAGCGTCAGCAGAAATTCTGATCCAGCGGCGCGGCCATTGGCCGCGCCGGTCTTCTTATTGCAGCTCGAAACTGACCGAGAGCGTGACCGCGACGGTCTGCTCACCGGGATCGATCTTCGACTGTGCAGCATCGCGGGCGCTATATTGCGCCATGACCGGCTGCGGATAGGGCATCGCTGCACCCGACTCGCTGACCGAAAGCACGCGCCCGACGCTCTTGCCGAGTTGCTTCGCGTAAAGCGCGGCGCGGGCACGCGCGGTCGCCAGGGCGGCGATCCGGGCCTCGTCCAGCGCCTCGTCCGGCTTGTCGATCACGAGCGTTGGGCCATTGATCTGGTTTGCGCCCTGCGCGACCAGCGCATCGAGTATCTTTCCCGTGTTCGCGATATCGCGAAAGCGCACCGTGACTTCGTTGCTTGCACGATAGCCGGTCAGCACCGGCGGCTGGTTGTCGGCATATTTATAGTCCGGGCTGAGGTTGACCGCGCTGGTCTGGATGTCGCGATCGGCGATTCCAGCTGCCTTGAGCCCGGCACGGACCGAAGCCATCTGGCGCGCATTCTGGGCAATCGCAGCGGTCGCGGTCGGGGCCTGCGTGACGACGCCTGTTCCGATACGCGCGACATCGGGCACCCGGGTGACCTCGCCGGTGGCGACGATGTCGAGGCGCGTGCCGCTTATGGTCGGCACCGCAGCCTGCTGCGCTATTGCGGTGCCCGCCATAAGCGATGCAACCGCAAGAAAGGTCGCGCTCTTGTACATAGTCCGTCTCCTCGTCGATCCATTAGTGCGCGTCCTTGTAACGTGGGGCCAGCTGGATCGTTGCTGAACCGAACCGAAGAACTGTCCTTGTGTGGCTAAGCCCGCGTCAACCGTGTAGGGGGACCGGGACCGCAGCGATCATGGCTCGGCGGTTACGGCTTGAGCCAAGTGAGTTATTTCGCTAACACAGCTCTTCGCCTTCACGACAGCGCCGTGGACTGGAAAGATGAACAGAATGGATGTCGACCCGGCGTGGCAACGCCATGCGCCGGACGACCCGGAGCTCGACGAACACGCGCGGGCGGCCAAGCGGCGCAAGATCATCCTTGTCGCCGCGATCGCAGTCATCGCGGCCATTATCATCCTTGCCATGGTCTTGATGCGTGGAGGGAGCGATTCCAAAGCTCCCACGCCAGCGAATCCGGCCGGCACGCAGGATGCCCCGCGTGTCACCGTAATCGTTCCGGGACGGCAGCAGATAGTGAATGTGATCACCGCCACCGGTACTCTCGCGGCTCGCCGCGATATGCCGGTTGGCGTCGCAGGCGAAGGTGGAATGGTTTCGCGGGTGCTGGTTGAGGCCGGTGCTTGGGTGAGAGCGGGCCAGACGCTGGCTGTCATCGAGCGCTCGGTGCAGGCTGAAGAGGCGCGCCAGCTTGCGGCCGGCATAGACGTGGCCCGCGCCGATGCTGCGCTTGCCCAACAGGAGCTCGACCGGGCGCAGGCGCTGGTCGGCCGCGGTTTCATATCGAAAGCCGACGTGCAGCGGCGCATTGCGACACGCGATTCCGCGAATGCCCGCGTTCGCGTTGCGCAGGCCCAGTTCGGTGCTGCGCGGGCGCGCATCGGCCGGTTGGACATTCGCGCGCCTGTTGCCGGGCTGGTCCTGTCGCGCAACGTCGAGGTCGGACAGGTGGTTGGTTCAGGATCAGGGGCGCTGTTCCGGATGGCCGAAGGTGGCAGGATGGAGCTGCGCGCAATGCTGGCGCAGGAAGACCTGGCGACTGTGAGACTGGGATCGCCCGCTTCGGTTACCCCGGTCGGGTCGACGACGAGCCACCAGGGCGAAGTGTGGCAGATTTCGCCGATCGTCGATCCGCAATCGCGGCAGGGCGAGGCGCGGATCGCCTTGTCCTACTCGCCGGAACTTCGACCTGGCGGCTTCGCGAGCGCCGAAATTCGCGGCGGGACAGTGGATGCACCGCTGCTTCCCGAGACCGCTGTGCAAAGCGATGCGAAGGGCAATTATGTCTTTATCGTCGACGCGCAGAATCGCGCCGTGCGCCGCGACATCAAGGTTGGGGAAACGTCCGATCGCGGCGTTGCCGTCATCGGCGGTCTCAATGGCAACGAGCGTGTGGTGCTTTCCGCCGGCGGATTCCTCAATACCGGCGACAAGGTAACGCCGATGCGCTCTGGCGTGCAGCAGTAGTGGACACAGGATGAGCTTTCGCAACATCTCCGCCTGGGCGATCCGCAATCCGATTCCGCCTATCGTATTGTTCATATTCCTGACGCTTGCCGGAATCATCGCGTTCATGGGCATGGACGTGAACGACAGTCCCGATATCGAGGCGCCGATCATTACCGTCAGCATCAACCAGCCCGGCGCGGCACCGACCGAGCTCGAGACCCAAGTGACGCAGCGCGTCGAGGCGGCAGTGCGATCGGTCAACGGCGTTGACGAGCTGCAATCCTATGTTGGCGAGGGCTATTCAAACACGACCGTTATCTTCGATCTCGGAACGCCCGTCGATCGCGCGCTGAACGACGTGCGCAATGCGGTCGCGCAGATACGCAGCAACCTGCCCGAAGGGATTTTGGAACCGCAGGTGCAGCGCGTCGACGTAGCCAGCGGCGGCCCGATCGCTTATTATTCGGCGCAAGCGGTGGATATGTCGGTCGAGGAACTGAGCTGGTTCGTCGACAACACCCTCACCAAGCGGCTGCTTGGTATCGAAGGCATGTCCGCCGTCACGCGCGGTGGCGGCGTCAGCCGCGAAATCCGCGTGATACTCGATCCCGCCAAGATGCAGTCGCAAGGTGTCACCGCGGCGCAGGTCAATGCGCAGCTGCGCCAGACCAATGTGAATGCGGCCGGCGGCAGGGCCGAAATTGCCGGGGCTGAGCAGGCGGTGCGCGTGCTCGGCAACGCCACCAACGCCTTTGGTCTGGGCGAGGCGCAGATATCGGTTGGATCCGGACGCACCGTCAAGCTCAGCGATATCGCCGAGGTCCGCGATCTCTACGCCGAGCAGCGCAACGTCTCGATGATGGACGGGCGCCAGGTACTGAGCTTCAGCATCGCCAAGTCGAAGGGCGCATCGGACGTATCGGTGTTCGACGAGACGCAGGCCGAACTGAAGAAGATCCAGGAGGAGAACCCGAAGGTCCATTTCGAACTGCTCTTCACCACCGCCGACTATGCCCGGAACCAATATCATTCGGCGATGGCCGCAATGGTCGAGGGCGCGATCCTGGCCGTGATCGTCGTCTTCCTGTTCCTGCGTGACTGGCGCGCGACAATCATTTCCGCGCTCGCCATCCCGCTCGCGGCGATCCCGTCATTCTGGTTCATGGATCTGATGGGCTTTTCGCTCAACACGATGAGCCTGCTCGCATTAAGTCTTGTCGCCGGTGTTCTCGTCGACGACGCAATCGTTGAGATCGAGAATATCGTCAGGCACATGCGGATGGGCAAAACGGCCTATCAGGCCTCGATCGACGCGGCCGACGAGATCGGCCTGGCGGTTCTCGCAACGACAATGGCCATTGTCGCGGTTTTCGTCCCGGTCAGTTTGATGCCCGGTATCGCGGGTCAGTTCTTCAAGGTGTTCGGATTCACCGTCGTCGTGTCGGTGCTGCTCAGCCTGGCCGTCGCGCGACTGATCACGCCAATGATCGCGGCCTATTTCCTCAAGGCGCATGGCGAGGCGAGTCACGGCAAGGGCCGGCTGATGGACATGTACATGAAGGTTTTGCACTGGTCGCTGGTCAATCGTTGGAAGATGGTGGCGATCGGGGTGCTTTCTTTCGTGGCGACGATTTTTGCCTTTGCCACGTTGCCGATGCAGTTTCAGCCATCGATCAACACCGACTTTAGCGCAGTCAACATCGAGCTGGCGCCTGGAACGACCAAGGAGCAGACCCAGATCGTCACCCAGAAGGTGGCGCGGATCCTCGATGCCCAACCGGACGTCAAATCGGCCTTTTCAGACATGAATGTCGGCAACAGCACCATCTACATCACGCTCAAGACCGACCGGAAACGTACCAGTACTGAGTTCGAGCGCGAGGTCATAACCGAGCTGAACAAGGTGCCGGATGCACGTATCCATTTCCAGTCGCAGCAGGGCGGCACCAGCGGCCGCGATCTTACGATCATGCTTGGCAGCGAGGATCCGGTTTTGCTCGAAAAGGCGGCACATGCGGTGGTCGACGAGATGTCGAAGGCTCCCGGCCTCGTTGCGCCGCGTATCGAAGGCGATCTGCAGCGACCGGAAATTATCGTCAAGCCGCGCCTCGATCTGGCGGCAAGTCTCGGCGTCACGACCGCCGCATTGAGCGAAACAATCCGCATCGCGACGCTCGGCGAAATCGATCAGAACAGCGCGAAGTTCTCGCTGTCCGACCGGCAGATTCCGATCCGCGTGGCGCTGCGTGAGGATTCGCGTCGCAACCGCGGAACGATCGAAAACCTTCCGGTACCAACGACGCGGGGTGGGTCGGTGCCGCTAAAGCTGGTCGCCGACATCAGTTTCGGGGCCGGGCCGACCGAATTGCGGCGCTATGATCAGACACGCCGCCTTGTGATCGGCGCCGATTTGCCAGTCGGCAAGGTAACTAGCGAAGGATTGGCAACGATTCACGCATTGCCGGCGATGAAAAATCTGCCGTCGGGCGTGCGTGAGATCAATTCCGGATCGAACAAGTGGCAGGCCGAGATGGTGAAGAACTTCGTCGTCGCCGTCGTTTCGGGCATATTTCTGGTGTTCGCGGTTCTCGTGCTGCTTTATAGGCGCGTGCTTCCGCCGTTCGTCAACATGGGATCGCTGCTACTCGCGCCGTTGGGCAGCGCCCTCGCACTGCATCTGACCGGTAATGTTTTGACGCTCCCGGTCTTTATCGGGCTGCTGATGCTGCTCGGAATCGTCGCCAAAAACTCGATCCTTCTGGTCGACTTCGCGCTCGACGAAATGGACAAGGGCGTGGACACGCTGACGGCGATCACCGACGCCGGACACAAGCGTGCGCAGCCGATCGTGATGACGACCGTGGCGATGGTTGCCGGCATGGTTCCGACCGCAATCTCGTTCACCGGCGACGGCTCGTGGCGTCAGCCGATGGGACTGACCGTTATCGGCGGGCTGGTCCTGTCGACAGTTCTCACCCTTCTCATCGTCCCGGCCGGCTTCAGCCTCGCTGTCGGGTTCGAGCAGGCGATCGGGCCTTTCCTGCGCCGTTGGTTCACAAATGGCGGCGAAGGTGCCACAGCGCCCGCCCCGCACGCTGCGGAGTGAACTAAACGCATTCTCCGTCTATTGACCAGACCATGAGTCTGATCGAGCGCACCGGCCTTGTCCGTTTCAGCTCCGCGCAAGGCGGAGCGCGTCCCATGCGCATCATTGCCACCGGACTGCTCGTCGCCATGGCAGCCCTGTTCCTGGTCGCGAATCGCCTTGACGAAATTCACCCGGCGTGGGGCTATGCCAAATCCTTCGCTGAGGCGGCGATGGTCGGCGGGCTCGCCGACTGGTTCGCGGTCACCGCACTGTTCCGACATCCGCTCGGCCTGCCGATACCCCACACGGCGATCATACCGCGCAACAAGGACCGCATCGGCGAAACGCTGGCGCAATTTCTGCGCGACAATTTCCTCACGCCATCGGTGGTTGCCCGGCGCATGCGCTCGATCGATGTCGCTGGCGCGATCGGCCGCTTTCTGATCGCTCCGCGTGGCGAAGCCCGTATGCGTGAGGGGGCGCTGCGGCTGTTCGTCGACATTCTCGAGGCGCTCGACCAAGAACGGCTCGGCGGCATGGTCAAGACCGCGGTCGCCGGGCGGATGCGGTCGCTCGAGGTATCGCCGTTGCTCGGACAGACGCTTGGCGCCGCGATCGACGAGGACCGGCACGTACCGGTGCTCGACAGCCTCATTACCTGGGCGGGCCGGACGCTCGACGCGAATGAGCAGATGATTCGCGACATGGTCCATGAGCGCGCCGGCTGGATCATAAAGCTGGCCGGGTTGGACGAAAGGCTTGCCGATGCGATCATCGACGGTTTGCGGCGCCTCAGTATCGACATGGCGGTGGACGAGCACCATCCTCTGCGGGCCAAGGCCGAGGAAGGCCTTGCCAAACTGGCGTCGGACCTGAGCAGCGACCCCGGACTTCGCGCCCGCGTCGAAGAGGTCAAGAATGAGATAATCGGCAACAAGGCGGTAAGCGCGTGGATCGATGGTTTGTGGGAGCGCGCGCGCGCCGGCTTGTTGCGCTCTGCCCAACATCCCGACCAAATGATGTCCGGCAAGTTCGGCGAGGCGCTGCGTCAGCTCGGCCTAACCCTTCAGGAAGACCGGTATCTCAAGGCAACGATCAACCAGTTCGCGCGCCGCGCGGCAGTCGGCGCCGTAGCTCGCTACGGCGCCGGGATCGTCACATTGGTCTCCGACACGATCCGCGGCTGGGATACGCGTACCGTCACCGATCGTCTTGAAGGTGCGGTCGGCCGAGACCTCCAATATATTCGCGTCAACGGCACTCTCGTCGGCGGGCTGGTCGGCCTGCTGATTCACATATTCGAAGTCGTATCCTGACTGCGGCGAAAGCCTAGCCGTCAGACTGGCGCTCGATTCGCGCTCCGACGGCCTGAAGCTTCTCCTCGAGCCGTTCATAGCCCCGGTCGAGATGATAGACGCGGGCGATTTGCGTCTCGCCGTCGGCCGCCAAGCCGGCGAGTACGAGCCCCATCGAAGCGCGAAGATCGGTCGCCATGACCGGGGCGCCATGCAGCGCGTCGACGCCGCGCACCACGGCGGAGCGGCCGCGCACTTCGATATCGGCGCCCATGCGGCTCAGCTCCGGAACGTGCATGTAGCGGTTCTCGAAGATCGTCTCGGTGAGCAGGCTGGTGCCGTTCGCCAGCGACAGCATCGCCATGAACTGCGCCTGCATGTCGGTCGGAAAGGCGGGGAATGGCGCGGTCGAAAGCGTCAGCGGCTTGATCTCGCCATTGGCGCTTACGCGAACGCCGTCCGCAGTGTCTTCGATGATCAGGCCTGCCTCGCTCAGACCGGAGAGAATCCCGGGCATATTGTCCTTGCGCGCCCCGACCAGCTCAAGCGAGCCGCCGGTGATCGCTGCGGCGCAGGCATAGCTTCCTGCCTCGATCCGATCGGGCATGACCGCGTAGGTCGCCCCGTGCAGTTCCTTCTTTCCGCGCACCCTCAGCGTATCGGTGCGCAAGCCGTCGATCTCTGCACCCATGGCGATCAGGCATTGCGCAAGATCGGTTATCTCAGGCTCGCGCGCGGCATTTTCGATCACCGTTTCGCCATCGGCCAGCACCGCCGCCATCAGCGCATTTTCGGTCGCACCAACGGACACGATCGGAAAGTTTATGTGGCCGCCGACGAGCCCGCCCTTTGGTGCACTCGCCTTCACATAGCCGCCCGCCAGTTCGATCTCCGCTCCCAGCGCTTCGAGCGCCTTCAGATGGAGATCGATCGGCCGATTGCCGATCGCGCATCCGCCGGGGAGCGACACGGTCGCTTGCCCCGCGCGGGCGACCAGAGGTCCCAGCACGAGGATCGAGGCGCGCATCTTGCGGACGATGTCGTAGGGCGCAATGGTCGAGGCGATGTTCGACGCGCGCAACGTCATCACGCGCCCGAAATCCTCGGGCCGCGACCCCTCGATCGTTATCGAGACGCCGAGCTGGTTCAGAAGGTGGCCGAAACTGTCGACGTCGGCCAGACGGGGGAGATTGCGGAGCGTCAAAGGCTCGTCGGTGAGCAGTGCGCACGGCAGCAAGGTGAGCGCGGCGTTTTTCGCGCCCGAAATCGGAATTCTGCCACTGAGCGGCTTGCCGCCGTGGATGATGATCTTGTCCATGACCGGTCATTAGGATCCAAAGCAGGGCGCGACAACGGTTCCGATTACGAAGCAGGCTCCGCTCTGGGCGCGCACGGACCCGGCGGCCGAGCCCGGTCCCGCCGGCGGGCCGGTCAGACGCGTAAGCGTCACAGAAAATTACATAATCCCGGCCTTCTTGATTTCGATTAGGGCGGTCCGGCCATTCACACCCTAGGAAAGGCGCGGGCGCGGGGGTGTTGCGCACTTGTGCGGGGATGTGTTTTGGGGGGCAGCTGTCTAGCTGAGCGCTTGTCTCATTACGTCGCGCTGACGGAGCGCGAACATGCGGCGCTCAATGCATTGGAACAGCAGGAGCGCATGTTCAAGCGCGGAGCCTTGGTGCGCCGGGAACATGATGCGGCCCGCGATCTTTTCGTTGTCCGCAAGGGGTGGTTGTACAGCTGCGTGCTGCTGGACAACGGCAACCGCCAGATCACGCGCCTCCATTTTCCGGGCGACTTATTGGGCGTATCGAGCATTGCGTTCGGCAAGGCGGCGGACTCGATCGTCGCGGTCACGGACGTTTCTTTGTGCATGTTCGACAAGGATCAGCTGGCGCAGCTGTTCGCGGATCACCCGCGGCTCGCTGCGCTCATCTTCACCTTGACGGTAGCTGAGCGCGCGGCCCTTGCCGATCGGCTGACGTCGATTGGCCGGACCTCGGCGCGCGCGCGGGTCAGCGCCGTGCTGTGCGAGATTTTTGCGCGCGTGCGCATCTTGCGTGGCGAGGATATTGATGCGTTTCACATCCCGCTCACCCAGGAAGATATCGGCGACGCGACCGGCCTCACTGCGGTGCACGTCAATCGAATGATGCGAGGATTGGTCGACGACGGCCTGATTGATCGGAGCGGTGGCGTCGTGCGGGTGCTTCAGGAATCCCGGCTGGCCGACGAAGCCAATTTCGTCGACCGCTTCGCGCGTATCGATGTCAGCTGGCTGCCGCAGCCTCGCTAGTTTTCGTGCTTTCGCGGGCCGGGCTCAGGCCTTCTCCAGCGTGCATTGCAGCGGATGCTGGTTCTCGCGCGCATAATCTATCACCTGCGCGACCTTGGTTTCCGCAACCTCGTAGCTGAATATGCCGCAGACGCCGACGCCGCGCTGGTGAACGTGCAGCATGACGCGGGTTGCGTCCTCAATGCTCATCTTGAAGAAGCGCTGCAGGACCAGCACCACGAATTCCATCGGCGTATAATCGTCGTTGAGCATCAGCACCTTGTACGGCGATGGAGTTTTTGTGCGGGTCCGGGTGCGGGTTGCGACGCCGAGACCGGTGCCCTCGTCGTCACCCTTTCGCTCGCTCATGGCGACCGTCACTGATTCTTCGATGCTCATAGACCTGTATAAATATGGCAATCGACCCCCGCGCGGCAAGAGTCTGACATGATCATGGACGAGATTGTCGCACCAATCGACGTGCGCGCGCTTTGCGCTCCAGGCTTAGATCGTGTCCCGCAGGTCGTTTGTCCAGCAAACGAAAAGGGCGGCCGTCACGACGGCCGCCCTTGGTACGCGAGCACTGGCCTTCGCTTATGCGGCGATGGCGCTCTTAACTTTTTCGGCGGCGATCGAATAACGAGTCGACAGCGGCTCGAACATTTCGCCGGCAAGCTTCATCACGCTCTCGCTCAGCTTGGAGCTTTCGGCGACGATGCTGTCGAACTGGCTCTTGGCAAATTCGCTCTGGATACGGAACAGGTCGCTCGGCGACTTGATCTCGGCAAAGGTCCGGAATGCGCTCGAAGCTTCCTCGAAGCTCTTGCGGCCATATTCGGCGGCTTCCTGGCCGAGTGCTTCCACGCCCTTCGCTGCGACCTTGGACGAGGCGACCAGTGCCTCGACGTTGCCGCGAGTCAGTTCGGAGAATTCCTCGACGAATTTGGCGTTCTTTTCAAGAGCGGTGCGCGCCCGTTCGTTCACGTCGCCGAACATCGTCTGCACGCTGTCCTTCACCGCTTGTGTTGCGTCAGTCTTCATGGTGTCAATTCCTTCTTCAACCTCATAAGCCTCCGGTGAAAATGTCGGAGCGCCAGAATAGATCGATTCCGCCATCGGGGGCTGAGGCGCGGACTTCTTGCGTGCCATAGCTCTCGCTTTCCTTTTGCTGCACCGCACATAAGGGGCAGATTCACGGATAGCAAGCAAAAATTTGTGCACTGCAACATTTTTGCGGCATAACGCCTGTCGAGAAGGCGTTTCCCGAACCGGCGCGGCGAGAAGCGCTACGGGCTCGCCGGCTTGTCGCCTCCGATCGAGGTGGCAAGAAATGTCACGAGGCCCGCGGCGACGATCGCCGCAAGGATCAGCAACAGATCCGAGCCGCTCTGATCCTGGGTCGTTGAGAGGCTGCGTGTCGGCGTTCGGTTATCGCTCTGGGCCAGGGCCGGAATCGGCGTCAGGGCCATGGCGGCGGCGGCGAGGACGGCCAGCGAACGTGACAACATCAACTGTCTCTTTCTGCTTTGGAAAGCGCCGCATAAAACGGATGATGGTCAATGTCGAGGTGGTCTCGCCGGCGCCATCGCACGTTCTATCGCCGCCGCGCTTGATCTAGCGCTCGCGCACATAGGTGCCCGGTGCATCCGCCAGCGACTTGAGCTTGCCCTTGCCGGGGATGCGCGCGCCTTTGGCCGCGACTTTGCCGTCGGATTTGCGATCGACCCATTGCAGCCAGTCGGGCCACCAGCTTCCTTTGGTCTCCTTCGCGCCGGCGATGAATTCTTCCAGCGTCTCCGCCGGCGCATCGTTGGTCCAATATTGATATTTGCCCGCCTCGGGCGGATTGATCACGCCGGCGATATGTCCTGATCCGGCCAGCACGAAACGGATCGGCCCCTGAAAATGGTGAGTTATCTTCCAGACGCTCAGCGGCGGGGCGATATGATCCTCGCGACCGGCCTGGACATATGCGGGGGTCTTCACTTTCGCGAGGTTGATCGGCGTGCCCTGGACGGAAATACCGCCGGGCTGAACCAGTTTGTTGTCGCGGTACAGATCCTTCAGATATGCCTGGTGCCACTTGGCGGGGAGGTTGGTGGTGTCGCCGTTCCAGTAGAGGAGATCGAACGGGGCATAGTCTTCGCCGAGCAGATAATTGTTGGTGACGTAGTTCCAGATCAGGTCGCGGCCGCGCAGCATATTGAACGTCAGCGCCATATAGCGGCCGTCCAGATAGCCCTTGTCTGCAGACAGCTGCTGGACGAGTTGCAGCGGCTCGTCGCCAACGAACAGGTTGAGATCGCCGGCTGCGGAGAAATCTACCTGCGCCGTGAAGAAGGTTGCGCTCGCGACCTTTTCCGCCTCGTCGCGCGCCTCGAGCAATGCGAGCGTGATCGCAAGGGTCGTCCCGCCGACGCAATAGCCGATGGTATGCACTTCATCGACGTCGAGCAGCTCGCGGACGGTATCGATTGCATCGACCTGCGCCTGGACATAGTCGTCGAGCATTACGTCGGCCATGCTTTCGTCGGCTGACTTCCACGAAAGCACGAACACGGTCAGGCCATTGTCGACCGCCCATTTTATGAAGCTCTTCTTGGCGTTGAGGTCGAGGATGTAGAAGCGGTTTATCCACGGCGGGAAAATCACCAGCGGAGTCTCGTAGACCTCGGCGGTCGTCGGCGCATATTGGATTATTTCATAGAGCGGCGCGCGCTTGATGACCTTGCCGGGCGTGGTCGCGATCGTACGGCCAAGCTCGAATGCGTCCGGCTCTGTATGCGAAAGCTGCCCGCGATCGAGGTCTCGCAACATATGTTCGAGCCCCTTGAGCAGATTGTCGCCCCGGGTCTCGATCGTCTTCTCCAGGACCTGTGGGTTGGTCAGGGCAAAATTGGAGGGACTCATCGCGTCCACGTACATGCGCGTGGCGAAGCGGAGGCGCTGACGCTGTTTTTCGTCGATCCCCTCGATTGAATCCACGCTGCCGAGCAGCCGGTCGGAAATCAGCAAGTAGGTCTGCCTGATCATGTCGAACAGTGGATTCTCCCGCCACTCTCGCGCCGAAAAGCGTCGATCCTGGTTGGCTTTCTCCTCGATCCGACTGTCGCTTTGCTTGTCGCCAAGAGCGCGTTGCCAGATCGAAAAACCCTCACTCCACAAATCCATCTGCATCTGCGCAAGCTTGGTCGGATCGAACAAATTGGATCCTGGCCATGCGCCGGCCTTTGGCTTCGACTCTGCGGAGAAAGCCTCGGGAACATTGACCAGGCGATCGGCGAGATGTTCCATGACAAGCTGCTGCGCGCGGCCCATCACCCAGGTCCAATGCTGCATGTCTTCAAGCGATGGAATGGAAAGCGGCTCGACGGGCTCGGCCATGAATGGCTCCTTGTGGCTTCGATACCTTACTGGCTTACGTTCGTCCCGCAAGCGTTGCACACCATTGTCCCAAGGTGAGAGAAGGTTGCGGCAGGCTATGTGACACGATCCGATAATATGGGCTGAAACGCGCGGCGCTTGTCGCTATGTCGGCGCGATGAACGACGATTTCTACCGCATCCGCCGGCTACCGCCCTACGTTTTCGCCGAAGTGAATGCGATGAAGGCAGCGGCGCGCGCGGCTGGCAAGGACATCGTCGACCTCGGCATGGGCAACCCCGACGGTGCGCCGCCACTGCATGTGATCGACAAGCTTGCCGAGGTAGCGCGCGATCCGCGCGCGCATCGTTATTCGGCGTCGAAGGGCATCATCGGCCTTCGGCGCGCGCAAGCGGCTTATTATGCCCGCCGCTTCGGTGTCGATGTCGATCCCGATGGCGAGGTCATCGTGACGCTCGGCTCGAAGGAGGGTCTCGCCAATCTCGCCCAGGCGATCACCGCTCCGGGCGACGTCGTGCTTGCGCCCAACCCAAGCTATCCGATCCATCAATTCGGTTTCATCATCGCCGGCGCCGCGGTCCGTTCGATTCCGGCCGCGCCCGGCCCTGATTTCTTTTCCAGGCTCGAGCTGGCGATGAGCTACACCGTTCCCAAGCCGACCGTGCTGGTGATCGGCTATCCGAGCAATCCGACCGCCTATGTCGCCGACCTTCCTTTCTATCAGAAAGTCGTCGATTTCGCGCGCGAGCATAAGGTCTGGGTGATCAGCGATCTCGCCTATGCAGAAATCTATTTCGGCGACACGCCGACGCCTTCGATCCTCCAGATTCCCGAGGCCAGGGACGTGGCCATCGAGTTCACGTCGATGTCGAAGACCTATTCGATGGCGGGCTGGCGGATCGGATTTGCGGTTGGTAACCGCTCGTTGATCAACGCGCTGACCCGGGTCAAATCCTATCTCGACTACGGTGCGTTCACGCCGATCCAGGCAGCCGCGACTTCTGCGCTTAACGGTCCACAAGACATCATCGATTCCAATCGCAAGCTCTACAAGGCGCGTCGCGATTGCCTGGTCGAAAGCTTTGCCCGGGCCGGCTGGGACATTCCGCCGCCCGAGGCGAGCATGTTCGCCTGGGCGCCGATTCCCGAGACCTTCCGGGCAATGGGCGCGCTCGAATTTTCGAAGCGCCTGCTTTCGGAGGCGAACGTCGCCGTCAGTCCCGGCGTCGGGTTCGGCGACAAGGGCGAAGGTTTCGTTCGCATCGCGCTGGTCGAGAATGAACAGCGCATTCGCCAGGCGGCGCGCGGCGTGAAGAAGTTCCTCGAGCAACGAAACGCCTGACTCGCACGCTGAGGTTGAGCGCTACCGTCTCGACAATGTCACGGCTGTCGCCTACGCGATCGCGAACTCGAAGAAGGATGAAAAGGCGCATGGTAACCGCGAGCAAGACCCTCGACCGCGTGCTGGTTCTGGAGATGGTGCGTGTCACCGAGGCAGCGGCGATCGGTGCGTCGCGGCTGATCGGACGCGGCAACGAAAAGGAAGCCGATCATGCCGCCGTCGAGGCGATGCGGGAGGCCCTGAACCAGCTTGAGTTCGACGGAACGATCGTGATCGGCGAAGGGGAGCGAGACGAGGCGCCGATGCTGTTCATCGGCGAGAAGGTTGGGTCTGCGCAGGGCACCGGCCCACGCATCGATATTGCGCTCGATCCGCTCGAGGGCACTACGATCACCGCCAAGGCCGGTCCCAATGCGATGGCGGTACTAGCCATCGGCGAAGAAGGCTGCCTGTTGCACGCTCCCGATGTCTATATGGACAAGCTGGCGATCGGGCCCGGCTATCCGGAGGGTACGATCGATCTTGCGAAGACGCCCACCGAGAATGTTCGCGCGGTTGCTGCGGCAAAGGGTGTCGATGCTTCCGAACTCATCGTCTGCGTGCTCGACAGACCGCGCCACGAGAAACTGATCGCCGAGCTGCGAGGACTTGGCTGCGGCATCATGCTCATTCCGGACGGCGACGTGTCCGGTGTGATCGCGGTTACCGATCCGGAAACGACGGTCGATATCTACATGGGCCAGGGCGGCGCACCTGAAGGCGTACTCGCGGCCGCCGCATTGCGTTGCGTCGGCGGGCAGTTCCAGGGCCGCCTGGTGTTCCGTAACAGCGACGAAAAAGCGCGTGCAGCCAAATGGGGCGTCGAGGACCTCGATCGCATCTATCAGCTGGAGGAGCTCGCGCGCGGCGACGTCATCTTTGCCGCGACGGGTGTCACCGACGGGACGCTGCTGAAAGGCGTCAAGCGCCAGAAAGGCCGCATCACCACCGAGAGCGTAGTCATGCGAGCCAGCACAGGCACGGTGCGCTGGGTAAAAGGTGAGCATCGTAGCGGCGTGCACTGGTTCGGTTGACGCTTGATGCCGGCCGGTCGCATTTTTGGCGGCATGGGATTCACGGCGGCTCAGCGATGGCCTAAGGGGAGCGAGCAATGCTCTCCTCAACTCATGTCTGCGGCGTGGCGCACTCGATCCTCGGGCAGCCCTGGCGTTGGCGCGGTAGCGGCGGCGCGAGTGCCGACGATGCGTTCGTTCCCGACGACCTGATCGGACAGCTTCTTCTCGCGCGCGGCGTTGAGCGCGGCGACCTGGAGCGGCATCGCGCACCGACGATTCGCAACTTCATGCCCGACCCGTCGGTGTTCCAGGACATGGACCGCGCCGCCGAACGGCTTGCCGATGCAGTCGAGGGTGGCGAGGCGGTCACCATTTTCGGCGACTATGATGTCGATGGCGCGACATCCGCCGCGCTGCTGATCCGGCTGCTGCGCGGTCTCGGCTGCGATCCCGCGCATTATATCCCCGACCGGCTGATGGAGGGCTATGGCCCGTCGGGCGAAGCGCTCGTGCGCATCGCCGAAGGCGGGGCTCGCCTGATCGTTACGGTCGATTGCGGCGCGCAGGCGTTCGAAGCGCTGGACATGGCGCGCGCCGCCGGCGTCGATGTGATCGTCGTCGATCATCATAAATGCGCCAGCCGACTTCCCGCCGCTTATGCTTTGGTTAATCCCAGCCGGCTCGACGAAGGGTCGGAAGCGGCATCGCACGCCCATCTCGCAGCGGTTGGCGTTGCCTTCCTGCTCGGCGCCGCCTTGCTGCGCCTGTTGCGCGGACGCGGCTATTTCGCGCAGCGTAGCGAGCCGAAACTGGTCGACCTGCTTGACCTGGTGGCACTTGGCACCGTCGCCGATGTCGCTTCGTTGCGTGGCCTCAATCGGGCGTTCGTCACCCAAGGGCTGAAGGTCATGGCACAGCGCCGTAACGTCGGCCTTTCGGCCCTGATCGATGCGGCGCGGCTGAACCGCGCGCCGGTCTGTTCCGATCTCGGCTTCGCGCTCGGGCCGCGCATCAATGCCGGCGGGCGTGTCGGCAAGTCCGATCTTGGCGTGCGATTGCTGACTACCGAAGATGCTGCGGAGGCAGCCGAAATCGCGGCCGAGCTCGATCGGCTGAACGAGGAGCGCCGCGCGATCGAAGCGGCGGTATGCGAGCAGGCCCAATTGCTTGGCACGGCGCAGGGCAACCGCGCCGTGGCGGTCGTCGCCGCTAATGGCTGGCATCCCGGCGTTATCGGCATTGTCGCCGGCCGCCTCAAGGAACAGCTCGGTCGCCCCGCGATCGTCATCGCGCTCGACGCGACCGGGATTGGCAAAGGCTCTGGGCGCTCGATCGCAGGCGTTGATCTCGGCGCCGCTATTCTGGCGGCCAAGGATGAGGGGCTGCTGGTGGCCGGTGGTGGGCATGCGATGGCGGCCGGACTGACTGTCGAAGCAGACAGGATCGATGCGCTGCGCGACTTCCTCGATGCGCGGCTCGGGCAGGCGGTCGATCGCGGCCGCGATGACAAAGCGCTGCTGCTCGACGCTGTGCTTTCGCCGGGCGGGGTAAAGGCCGAATTGTGCGATGCCCTGGAGGAAGGCGGGCCTTACGGTGCCGGCTGGCCCGCTCCGCGTGTCGCCGCCGGGCCGGTCAGGATCGTCAAGGCCGATGTCGTCGGCAGCGATCATCTGCGGCTGATCGTCTCGGGCGACGATGGCTGCCGCATCAAGGCGATTGCCTTTCGCATGGCCGGCAGTGAACTCGGGCAGGCGATGCTTGCCGCGCCACCAGGCCGCAAATTGTGGGTGGCCGGACGGATCAAGCGCGACGATTGGGGAAGCCGCCCGGCGGCCGAGCTTCATCTGGAAGATGCGGCCTGGGCCGACATTTGACGTGGCGAGAGCAAATCGAATTGCCACAGGTTGACCGCCGCGCGCGGCTCACCTAATTCCCGGCCGCGCCGAACCCGGCTCCGCCGGGCGGCGGAACTGGACAGGCCCCTTCGTCTAGCGGTTAGGACGCGGCCCTTTCACGGCTGAAACACGGGTTCGATTCCCGTAGGGGTCACCAGATAGGCGCAAAGCCCGAATCTGAATGAGGACAGTCCGGTCGGCGAGCGGTCAATTTGGCGCTGGAGTCGCTCCCGCGCTTCTCTTAGACCCGGATCCTGGGCTTATTCGACCCGGTTCCTTCGGCTGGATCACTTCATATGTGCGGCATTGCGGGATGGTACAGACGGAGGGGACTTCCCGTCGCCGAACACATCATTGCGCAGCAATGTGACCGGATCATTCACCGCGGCCCCGACGACAGCGGCTATTTCGTGGATGGTGACTTCGGCTTCGGGATGCGGCGCTTGAGCATCATCGACATCGCGGGCGGGCATCAGCCGATCTTCACGCCGGATGGCCGTTTCGGAATTACTTTCAACGGCGAGATCTACAATCATCTGGAGCTGCGGCGCGAGCTTGAAAACGCCGGTATCACGTTCGCGACGCACAGCGATACCGAGACCTTGCTGGCGAGCTTCGTCCATTGGGGAAACAAGGCCTGGATCCGGTTTGAAGGCATGTATGCTGCAGCTATCTGGGACCGCGCCGACCGCAGCCTTACGCTGGCCCGCGATCCGGTTGGCATCAAGCCACTCTATCTGACGGAGCAGCGCGGCGGCATAGCCTTCGCTTCGGAAATCCGGGCGTTGCGCGTGCTCCCGGATCATGAATTCGACGTCGACGAACGGGCAGTGCACGACTTCTTCAGCTTCGGTCATGTCCAGAAGCCCCGCTCGATCTTCCGCCAGGTGCGGAGCTTGGAGCCGGGCCATGTGATGCGAATCGGGCCGGACGGCGACGCGTCCACGCGCCCCTTCTGGACGCCGCGCTTCGAGGTGAGGACAGGCCTTTCCGAGCGGGATTGGATCGAGGAGACACGCGAACGGGTTCAACGCACGGTCGAACAGCATATGCTGGCCGACGTAACTGTCGGTGCATTCCTCTCGGGAGGGCTGGATTCAAGCGCGATCGCGGCAGTAATGACCCAGGTTTCATCAAGGCCGGTAAAAGCTTTCACCGTCGGCTTCCCCCATACCGCGATCGACGAGACCGCAGCGGCCGCCAGTATCGCCAAACATCTCGGCTGCGAGCATATCGTCTTGCCCTTGGAGCCGATCGCCGCGGGCGATCTGCTGCCTGCCGTGCAGGCCGCATTCGACGAACCCTGCGCCGCGACTGCAGCGGTGCCGATCTGGCACTTGTCGAAACTAGCCGCCGAACATGTGAAGGTCGTGCTGTGCGGCGAAGGTTCGGACGAACTTTTCGCCGGGTACAAGCGTCAGCGCACGGCGCTGGCGGCGGCGCGCTGGGGTCCGCTGCTGAAAGTCATGGGTCCGCTTGCGAGCCTCATCGACGCACTGCCAAAGGGCTCGTCGCACCGGTTGAACACGCTTCGCCAAAATGCGGGGCGATTTCGTGACGCGGCAAAGCTCGACAACAGCTTTCAGCGATTCTTCGCCGGCACGCAAATATCTTCGCCCGCGGTGCGGGCCCGTCTGTATGAATCGGGATTCTGGTCCCGACAGGACGGACCCGATGCCTTCATTCGGCTCGAACGGGAATATTTCGATTCCCCCGAGGCGCGGCGGCTCGACCCGCTTCAGAAATTCATGCTGGCGGATTTAACCGTGCACATGCCCGGTTCTCTGCTCAACCGGCTCGATCGTGGCAGCATGGCCCATTCGCTGGAGGCGCGCGTACCGTTCCTGTCGCACGGGTTTGTCGACTGGAGCCTGACCATGCCCACTGGCATGAAACTGCGCGGTGGTGTGGGTAAATATGCTCTTCGCAAGGCGGTGGAGCCATGGCTACCAAAAGGCGCAATCAGTAAGCGAAAACTGGGCTTCCAGCTGCCCTTCGCGGAATGGTTTCGCGGCGATTTCAGCGATTTCGCGCGCGAAGCATGGCACCACAGCGGGGCGATGACGAGCGGCTATCTGCAGCCGGCGCAGGTCGAGCGGCTCTTTACCGAACATCGCAGCGGCGCAGCTAACCATGGCCGCATTCTCTACGCGATCGCGATGTTCAGCTGCTGGTGGCAGGATGTCATGGGTGGCGGGACTCAGGGCGTCGTCCGCAAACAGATTTCGGCCTCATGCTGATCGATCTTCGCAAGGAACCGGAAGCTGCGTTGCCGCCAAGCGATGTCTGCATCATTGGCGCCGGAGTCGCTGGCATCACGATGGCACGCCGCCTTTTAGTCATGGGTCGCACCGTATGCCTGATCGAAAGCGGCGGGCTCGATTTCGAGCAATCGACCCAGGACCTGTATCGCGGCGCTAATGTCGGCATGCCCTATTACGACCTCGATCAGTCGCGCCTCCGTTTCTATGGCGGCACGATTGCGATCTGGGGCGGCCGCTGCGCGGTGCTGGATCCGATCGACTTCGAGAAGCGCGAGTGGGTTAAGCACAGTGGCTGGCCGATCGACCCGACTGTGCTAGATCCCTGGTACGAGGATGCACACGCGCTATTCGGCCTGGGCGAGTTCAACTACCACGATGACGTCTGGGGCAAGCTGGGGATCGAGGGGCCGGGCTTCGATCCGGAACGCATCGACGTTGAACTATGGCGCTTTGAAGAGCGGATGGAGCAGTTCGGAGCGAGGCGCGAACCGGTGCTGTTCAATGCTCGCGATGCGCGCGTTCTCATTCACGCCAATGCGGTAAGGCTCCAGGCGGATCCAGAGGGCCGTAGGATCGAATATGTCGAAGTTCGCCCACTTGGCGGTGCGCCGCTCCAGGTGCGCTCGCGTCATTTCGTCCTTGCCTGCGGCGCGATCGAAAACTCCAGGCTATTGCTCGCCTCGAACGATGTCGAACCGGCCGGGATCGGCAATAGTCGCGATCTGGTCGGTCGCTTTTTCATGGAGCACCCGGCCGGACGGATCGGCAAGGTCGAAACCGACCAGCCGTACGAATTGTGGGCGGCATTCCAGAAGCGGTTCATGCGGTCCGGGCCGCCGCTTGCCCCGGCGATGCGGCTCGGCGATGCGACGCAGCGTCGTGAGCAGGCGCTCAACAGCATCGCCACCTTCAAGCTGCAGCGCGATCCGTCGCACGGCGTGGCGCTGGGCAACAAACTCTATCACAATCTCAAACACTCGATCGCCCCGAGCCGCAGCGGCCGCGCGCTCGACCATGCCTATCGCGCCATTCGGTCGTGGATCCATCGCGAGGTGCGCAACACTGTCGAACGGCTGCGCGCCAAGGCTGGGATGACGGGCCTCTATCTGATCACGCGCGGCGAGCAGGCGCCCAATCCCGACAGTCGCGTCCTGCTGTCGGACAAGCGCGACGCGCTCGGCAACCGCCGCGCCGACCTCGACTGGAAGCTCAGCGACATCGACAAGCATACGGCCAGGGTGTTCGCACAGACGTTCGATTCCGAACTGCGTCGTCTCGGCAAAGGCAGCGTTGTGCCGAGCGACTGGCTCGATGACCCAAGTCCGCAATGGCCGATCGACCACACGGTCGGAAACCATCCATTCGCCAATTATCACCAGCTTGGCGGGACGCGGATGAGCGACGATCCGGCGCAGGGCGTCGTCGACAAGGATTGCCGAGTCCATGGCTATGCCAATCTTTTTGTCGCCGGAAGTTCGGTATTTCCAACGGGCGGCTGGGCCAATCCGACCCTGACGATCGTTGCGCTGGCGATGCGTCTCGCCAATCACATCGGCGATGTGGTCGATCCGCGCCCCGGCGGATGAACTCGTTCACCGATCCAGCTTCAGCCCAACCCAGAATGTCCGCGGAGTTGCACGTTCGACGACTCCCGCTCCGGAAATACCCGCTTCGACGCGGGCGTTGCCCAGATTCTCGGCCCGCGCCTGCAGGCACACGCCGCGGATGATCGGAATCGCTGCAGCTGCGTCGAACGTCACCGCGTCGCCGAGTGTCTTGGTTCCCAGATCGTCCTCGAATTGCGCGCCGACGTAGCGCGCGGTCAGCGACGCACGCGCGCTGGTCATGAACTGCCAGTCCAGCGTCGCCGAGGCGCTGTCGCGCGGCGTTTGCGCCGGCCGCCGTCCATCGAGCGCCGCCGCCGCTCCGCTCGCGATCACCTTGGAATCGATATGCGAGTAGCCAGCCGAGAAAGTCCAGGCTCCGTAGCTCAGCGCTCCGTCCAGCTCGATGCCGCGCGCGCGGATCGCGTTGATATTCTGGCGCTGGCTATATTGCCCACCGGCGCCGACGAACCCGACGCCCGGAAAAGTGCCGGGACCCATGCCCAGCGTGACATTGGCGATGCCGCTCTCGAGCCGGTTGGTGAACAGGGTCACCCCTAAGCGCAGGTTGGGAAGTGGGCGATATTCCGCGCCCGCCTCGATGCCCTTCAGGCGCTCGGGCTTGAGCATGGCATTGGCTGCGGTCGCGTCCGGACCGACGCGGAAAGGGCGGTATAGCTCGTTGAGTGTCGGTAACCGCCAGCCGAGATAAGCGGCCGTTCGTAGCGTCACCGCGCCTGCCGGGTGCCAGGCGAGCCCGGCGCGGCCGGTCGGGCGCCAGCCGGAGCGGTCGGGAAAATGCGTGTTGGTCAGGACTGCGCCGCTGGCCAGGACATTTTCGCGCAGGATGCCCTGATCGATCTGCCAGCGATCGATGCGGCCGCCGGCGGTTGCGGTAAGCGGGCCAGACTTCCAGCTTGCTTCGGCGAAGGCGCCGAGGGTCTGGTTGACGCCGCCGGCAACCCGGGTCCGTGTGGCTGCCCCACTAACGAAATTGGTCCGTTCCTTGGTCTTCCCGCTCGTGCGCCGCCAGTCGCCGCCGATCCGAAGCTCGAATCCCGCGCCAAGCGGCGGGCGGATCTCGAAGCGTGCGCCCGTGCCGGTCGACGGCACATTATATTGCTCCGATGATCGGGATACAGTGGTCCGGCCGGCATTCACGCTTGCGAAGCTATTGTAGAAATCGCGTATCTGCACGTAGCCAAGCGCCGACCAGCGCCACTGCCCGCGACCGACCAGCCGCAGCGACGCGTCGGTCCCGCTGGCCGCAATGTCGGTGAAGGCGGTGCCGCGCTCGCGCTCGTCGCTGAACCAGAGGCCGCTGGCCTGCAATTCCACCGAGTCCGAGACCGGCGCGACTCCGCGGACGCTGACGCTCGCTTGCTGATAGGGTGATGGCCGGTCGACTGCCCCACGCTGTGACGCGATGACCGGAACGAAGCCGTCGCCGCGCGCGAAGGCGCCTGACACAACCCCATATCCGCTACCAAGGCGGCCGCCGATTGCGGCAAAGGCGGCGACACTGTCGCGGCTGCCATAGGCCGCTTCAGCCTTTACGCCTTCAACGTCGGCCGGTCCCGCGCTGCTGAGTTCGATAGTGCCGGCGAGCGCACCAGGGCCGTCGACGCCGCTCCCGCCGCCACGAACGATCCTTGCTTCGGAAAGACGGCGCGGGTCGTAGGCCGGCCAGAATATCCAGCCGCCGAACGGATCGCTTTGCGGAACACCGTCCAGGACGATCAGCGCGCGGCTCGACGCATTGCCGCCGAGCCCGCGCAGGCTCGCGCCCTGACTGGTCGGATTGGCGGATCGTGCGTCGGATCGGCGGAAATTCTGAAAACTGGGAACGTCACGCAATATGTCTTCGAGCCGGTTGCTCGCCGAGCCAGTCATGCGCGCGCGGCCGATGACCGCTACGTCATAAGCTTCGTCGCCAAGGCCCGCATCGAGGCCATGCCCGGTGACGACAATCTCGTCTTGCTGCGCCAGAGCCGGCGTCGCCGAGATCAGCAATGTTGCGAATGTCAGGCGGCGGAGCATGACGTCCGATAGCTTCGACTCCGGTTGTAGCGAAGTCCTTATTCGACCGCTTTGCCGGCCCTTCCCGAACGGGAAGGGCCGCGTGACGATGAGTTAGCGGGCGCCCGCGCGGCGACGGGCGCGATTGGTCTTCGGAGCACCGGCGGCGCCGAAGTCGGGCCGGCGGCTTTTCGGGCGGCGAACGCGATTGCGGTCCTCGCCGCTGCGATCCTGTCCGCCGGTAATAGCGACCGGTCCGCGCTCGCGCTTGATCCGGTTGGATTCGGCCAGGAAATTCTCCGGAAGCGGCGCAATCTCGATCTTCTGCCGCGTCAGCTTTTCGATACCCTTCAGATAAGGCCGCTCGTCATCAGCACAAAAGGCGATGGCAATGCCGTCTGCCCCGGCGCGCGCCGTCCGGCCGATTCGGTGGACATATTGTTCGGGCACATTGGGCAGCTCGAAATTGATGACGTGGCTGACGCCCGACACATCGATGCCGCGCGCGGCGATGTCGGTCGCGACCAGTATCTTGACCTTGCCCCCCTTGAACTCGGCAAGCGCGCGTTCGCGCTGCGGCTGGCTCTTGTTGCCGTGGATGGCGTTGGAAGCGATCCCGCTGGCTGCAAGCAGCTTCACGACGCGGTCCGCGCCATGCTTGGTGCGGGTGAAGATCAGAGCACGCTCGATCTGGCCGCGCTGCAGCACCATCGTGAGCAATGCCTGTTTCTCGGACTGCTGGACGAAGGTGACATATTGCTCGACCCGCTCGACGGTCGAGGAGACCGGCGTCACCGAAACCTGCGCAGGGTCGGTGAGGAAATTGTCGGCAAGATCCTTGATCGCCTTCGGCATCGTTGCCGAGAAGAACAGGGTCTGGCGCTTGTGCGGCAGCAGCCGGACGATCTGCTTCAGCGCGTGGATGAAGCCAAGGTCGAGCATCTGATCGGCCTCGTCGAGGACCAGTATCTCGACATTACTGAGCGTCAGATAGCGCTGCTCGATCAGGTCGATCAGGCGACCTGGCGTGGCGACGAGGATGTCGACGCCGCGGCTGAGGTCCTGCCGGTTCTTGCTGACCGATGTGCCGCCGAACACGGTCGCAACCGACAGGTGGCTGAAGCGGGCATAAGCGCGCGCGCTTTCGGCGATCTGCGAAGCAAGTTCGCGGGTCGGCGCCAGGATCAGCATCCGGCAGGTGCGCGGTTGCGGGCGTTTGTCGGACTGGGTCAGCCGGTCGATCGACGGTAGCATGAAAGCCGCGGTCTTGCCGGTGCCGGTCTGCGCGATGCCGAGCAGGTCGCGGCCCTTGAGCAGGATTGGAATGGCCTGCTGCTGGATCGGCGTCGAGGTGACATATTCCTTCAGCGCAAGCGCCTGGAGGACGGGCTGCGAGAGCCCGAGGGTTTGGAATGACATATAAAGAAAACTCATATTGTGCGGCGCCCCGCGCAGCCGGAATGGCGCGCGGAACGCGGCGGGTTCTGCCAACCCGCGTGAAATGGGAAAGCCTTTGGAATGACGAGAGCAGAGCCGGCCCGCTTGACGGGCGATCACGCTGCAATGCTGCCTCGCTGGGCTGCATATGCATGTTGCGATGCAAAAAGTCAAGTTACGTGCTTGGACGACGGATTGTGTCGCGGTCTGATCGGCAAAGAAAAGGACCGGCGGGCAAGCCCGCCGGTCCCAGAGTTCCCTCGAAATGAGGGTCAGTAGTGGTAGGCGCGTTCGCCATGATCGATGATGTCGAGCCCTTCGCGCTCGGCTTCGACCGTCGGACGGAACCCGATCACCTTGTCGATCACGAAGAACAGGATCGCCGAGATGATTCCCGACCATGCCAGCGTGAGCAGAACCGCCTTCACCTGGATGATCAGCTGTGGACCCCAGCCAAGGTAGGTGAACTGGATCGTGCCGGGCTGTGCGAGATAATCGGCAACGCCCTGACCGCCCAATGCTGGATCGACGAGAATGCCGGTGGCAAGCGCGCCGAAGATTCCGCCGATGCAGTGGACACCGAACACGTCGAGCGAGTCGTCGTAGCCGAGCCAGCTCTTCACCTTCGAGACGAAGAAGAAGCAGATCGGCGACACGAGCAGGCCGAGCACGATCGACCCCATCGGACCGGCGAAACCGGCTGCAGGGGTGACCGCAACCAGGCCGGCGACGACACCGGTGGCGAGGCCGAGCAGACTGGCCTTGCCGCGCGTGATTTGCTCGACGAGCATCCACGACAGGCCCGCTGCCGCTGTGGCGACGAACGTGTTGATGAACGCAACCGCGGTGACGCCATTGGCCTCGAGGTTGGAACCGGCGTTGAAGCCGAACCAGCCGACCCACAGCAGGGAAGCGCCGATCATGGTCATGGTCAGCGAGTGCGGAGGCATTGCTTCCTTCGGGAAGCCGACGCGCTTGCCGATGATCACCGCGCCTACCAGGCCGGCGATACCGGCGTTGATATGGACGACGGTGCCGCCGGCAAAGTCGAGCGCACCCATCTGGAAAGCATAGCCCGCGTTGGCGAGTGCGGCATCATAAGCGGCCTGACCCTCGAGTGCAGCCTTCACGAACGTGTCCGGGCCATCCCAATACCAGACCATGTGCGCGATCGGGAAATAGACCAATGTCGCCCACAAGAGGATGAACAGCATCAGCGGCCAGAAGCGCGCACGTTCTGCAAACGCGCCGATGATCAGCGCCGGCGTGATGCAGGCGAAGGTCATCTGGAAGCAGATGTAGACATATTCCGGAAGATACACGCCGTTCGAGAAGGTTGCCGCCATCGTCGTGGCGTCGACTCCCTTGAGGAACATTTTCGAAAATCCGCCGACGAACGGCGAGCCGGCGGTGAACGCCATGCTGTAGCCGTAGAGACACCAGACGATCGCGATCATACAGACGATCATGAATACCTGGGTCAGGATCGACGCCATATTCTTGGTACGTACGAGGCCGCCGTAGAAGAGCGCGAGTCCGGGCACTGCCATCATCAGCACGATCGCCGATGATACGAGCATCCAGGCCGTGTCGCCCTTGTCGATGGTCGGTTCGGGTATGGGTGGCGGGGCGGCCGCCGCGGCTGCCGCCGCTTGGGCCAGGGCTGGATGCGCGGCGAGCGCGAGCGCGCCAACCGTGCCGAGCCCCAAGGCAATCCGTGTCAGAGTTTTCATGCTTTCCCCCTTCATCAAAGCGCCGTGTCGTCGGTCTCGCCGGTGCGGATGCGAACCGCCTTTGCGAGATCAACCACGAAGATCTTGCCGTCACCGATCGTGCCGGTCTTCGCCGTCTGCTCGATGGTCTCGATGACTCGAGGGGCGAGGTCATCGCTGACCGCCATCTCGATCTTGATCTTGGGTACCATACTGGTGGTATATTCGGCCCCACGATAGATTTCCGTGTGGCCCTTTTGCCGGCCGAAGCCTTGGACTTCGGTGACGGTCATTCCTTGCACGCCAAGCGCTGAAAGTGCGTCACGCACCTCGTCGAGCTTGAACGGCTTGATTATGGCGATCAATAATTTCATTTCGCCTCCCTCTTATTGCAAAGCAGCAAAATCTGCGCCCCAAGCGAGCGCCGTTCCGAGGGAAATGGCCCTAGGAAGGGCACCGGGTATGCTGCATCGCACAACGAATTTGGTTCGTCAATGCGCCAAAGCGACGCAGGAGTGCGTTGGTTTACGACCCTGGCCTCCAACGGTTTATCTAATTTTAATAGGCACTTAATGCGGTAGGTAAGCGCCGCCCGGAGAGGCGTCTGAGGTCGCCGCACCTATATCGGACCCTCTCGCAAGTGCATTTTCCGCATTCCGATTTCGAGTCCGCGGAACCGTAGGCCGGCACCGAGTCGGCGGCAAAAGAACGATTGCTATTGCGAGGCATTCTCAATAGATTTCGGTGCGGAGCTATTTTCGATGTCCATCGCCATGATCGTGAATTCACCGCGGCTCGCCGATCAGCGGCCGGAGCATGCGCGGATTGTCGCGACGCTGCGGCTCTGGGCCCTGATGGGTAGAATGGACTGGTGCCAGCAGCGGGCGCTGGTCGAGCAACTCGGATCGCCTCGCGCAGCCATACTCTTTCAGCTGTTGATGGAGCAGATCGGAGCCGCCTGGCCGGACCCCTTTTGCGTTAGTCCGCCCTGCGTGCCGCAGTTGAGCCACGACGAGATCACGCTGATGGCGATGCTTGCGGCGGCATCCAACCGGGCGCGCTTCGACGAACTGTTGAGCGACATGCTCTCCGACGACGCGCGGGAACGCCTTTTTCGAACTACTGCCCTTCTGACGGCGACTCTTCAAATCTCGCCGGAGTCTCAGTAACGGCCTAGATCGCCGAGCCGGTCTCTTCGGAGATGAACGCCAGCAATGCCTGCTCGAACGAGTCGGCAGCGCCGTCGGCGCCGACGTGGCTTTTGATCCAGTCGGTATCCTGCGTCGTGACCTTCGCGCTTGCGGTCAAATCCGCGTAGCGCTCTTCATGCTCCCGCTTTGCAGCCAGTACACCCAGCGGAGCATGCCCGATGTTGCGCGCAATGCGCGAAAGGAAGCCGGCGATGTCGCTCTGACTGTCGTTCGCAAAGGTTTCGAGGCGAAGCGCTTCGGTACGCTCGAGCGGACGGTAGAAATTGTGGGCCATCAGATGGTTGCCGACCGCCTGCACGAACAGGGTCTTCCAGCCCGGCGCATTGTCGCCGTTCTTGCAGGCGTCCTTGAGGCGCCACAGCATTTCGGCCTCTTCGCGGCTAACGGTCATCCCGCTTTCGCTGCCGCTCGCGAACAGGAGGCGGCGGAGCAGCGCAACTTCGCCCGCGTCGATCACGCCGGGGCGGACAGTGCCATCGCGCGTCGGGCCGATGCCGGTGGTGACGATCAATTCGACCTGGTGAAGCGCATAATCCTTGAGCGACTGCGGCGCATTCAGCGCGGTCTCGAGGACCTTGACCAGCAGCTCGAACTCCGCGCGCGTCTGGACCTTGCCGCCCTGGTCGATATGGCTCTTCAGCCAGGCGGCATTGGCATCGTCAATATAGCCGCGCGGCGGCTGGGTGTTGACCACGAACTCGCACAAGGCCTCGACAACGAACTCATTCCAGTCGCGCGAACCCGTCTTGGCGAGCCGGTTAAGCTCCAGGAGGCTTTCTGCTTCGGCGACCGAAACGCCGCCGTCGTTCCAGGCCCATTGCCGTGCCGCCAGAACGTCCTTTGCCGAAATCTCGGCACCGCCGCGAAGCGCGTCGGCAAATTGCGTGAACGAAAAGCCCATAGAGTCCGGCCCCTGCAAGTGCTGCTGGTGACCCTATGTCGGAAGGTTTAAAACCCGCTTAAGCACGCACTCTGCACTGGAGGCCGCAATCGACCCTTTTGACCTGCAGCGATTTATCGATGCCCAGCAAGACGCCTATCCCGGGGCATTGGCCGAGCTTCGGCAGGGCCGCAAGCAGGGCCATTGGATCTGGTTCATCTTCCCGCAGCTCCGCGGCCTCGGCAGCAGCCATTATTCGACCTATTTCGGCATCGGATCGAAAGCGGAAGCATCCGCCTATCTCGGTCACCCGCTGCTCGGTCCCCGTCTCGACGCGTGCAGCCGGGCGATGCTCGATCATCGCGGGATGACGGCAGAGCAGCTGCTTGGCGGCATCGATGCGCTCAAGTTCTGCTCGTCGATGACATTGTTTGATGCCGCCGCTGGTCGCCCGAACACCGTCTATGCCAATTGTCTTATCGCCTTCTTCGCGGGGCGGAAGGACGAACGAACGCTCGAGCTGATTCGCGACGACATTGTGTGAACACAGGCTTTCAGTCTCGTTCAGCAACTTCTCAGCGTTACACGCGCTTAGCAATCGCGCGCTGCTCGCGCTGCTTTGAAAGGTTGATCCTATGAAGATGATTGTCCTGGCTCTCGCGGGTACGATCGCGGTCGCCACGCCCGCTTATGCGCAAAGCAGCTACGGCAGCTATCGCGAGGCTTCGTCCGACCGGCGCATCGATGCGCTTCACTATCAGGTCGACGAAGGCATCAGGCGCGGCACGATATCGCGTGGCGAAGCGATGCGGCTGACCGATCAGCTGTGGCAAATTCGCCGTCTCGAGAACGAATATGCGCGCAACGGCTTCAGCAGCTGGGAGCGCACCGACCTCGATCGCCGGATCACCTTCCTGCAGGACCAGCTCCGCGGCCAGGATGATGGCGATTATCGACGCGGCGATGGCTACGACCCCTATGCCGGTTATGGCGCGGATACTTCCGGCGGTGGTTCACCCCCGCCCGGCTACCAAGAGGATTATCCTCAGACCTCCGACAACCCGGCATATTCCGAATATCCCGATCACGATACGCCGGGGATCCAGACGTACGATCCCGACAATGACTATGTCCCGCTGGACCAGGGCGGCGCATCGGACCCCGGCTATTCCGACGGCGAGGATGACCCTTATGGGCTGCAGGGCACGGATCTCGACGATTATAATGGCGCGAATGATGACGCCGGCGGGCCGCCTTCGGACTTGCCGCCGATGGACGACGGGCCGGATGGCGACCTGAACGTCGGCGACACGGCGCCATCCTATCTGGGGACGGTACCGCCGGACCTTCGCGGCCTCTATCCCGACGGCAGCGGCCTCACTTACCGCTTCGACGGCGAACGTGTCTATCAGATCGAAACGAGCACCAACCGGATTCGGTGGATCGGCGAACTTCGGTAGCGTCCGCTTCAAGGTAAGCCGTTAGATCGGATTGGGCATCGCCGGATTGGCGCGCCTCGACAAGGCGGCTTTTGGTTCGCCGCGCGAATAGATTCCGGTAAGAAATCCCGAGGCGAGGACATTGCCGCTCATCGCCTTCACCAATGCGGAGCGGCCCGGGTTCCTGCTCGGTGCCATCGCCTGCGCGAGCGCGAAGAGTTGAAAGACATAATGATGGTCGCCGTGGCCGGTGGGCGGGTCGGGCGGGAGCCAGCCTTCGAAGAAATAGCCGTTGCGGCCGACGTCCGCACCTCGTCCCCGGCTGTCTTCGTCGGGACGAATGGCACCCTCCTCCAGCCGATGTTCGTCGGCCGCGATCCCCCAGACCACCGCGTGGACCATAGGCTCGATCGAGGGCGAGTCAGGATCCTCGACGATCAGCGCGAGGCTCTCCGTGCCCATCGGCAGCGGCCCCCAGACCAACGGCGGCGACACGCCATCGCCATCGGCGGTGAAGCGCGGCGGCAACCGCGCGCCATCGGCGAAGGCCGGGCTCGACAGCTCGATCGACGCATAATCGCCCTCAAGCTGCGCTATGCATAACTTATCGGCCCCGGCGCGTAGCCCCCGCAGCGCCTGGCCGAGCCAATGGGGAACATGTTCAAGCATCGCACGGTCCTTACGAGACTGCGGGTTTCCTGGCTGCCGCGTTTATCACGTGCCAAAAAGCTTGGAACAGGCATTAATGCCGTCATGATTCGTATGATCGCGCCGGTGCTGCTTCTTTCGCTAGTCGGTTCGGGCTGCTCGCAAGCCGTTCCGGATAAGGCTCCGGACAAGGCGGTTTCGCCGGCCAATGCCCGAGCAACCGGACCGGGCGCGGCGGACACACCTGAACCTCTGCCGGACACGGTGCGTGTGCGGCTCGACACCGAAGCCGGGCCGATCACGATCGTGCTCGACGTCAAGCATGCGCCGATCACCGCATCCAACTTCGTCCATTATGTCGACAAGCACCGCTTCGACGGCACCACTTTCTACCGGGCGGCACGGACGAAGAACAATGAGAAGGAAGGGTTCGTCCAGGGCGGCATCCGCCGGGATTATACCCGCATGTTCCCGCCGATCCGGCACGAGCCCACCAGCGAGACCGGCTTACGCCATGAGGCCGGCACGGTCTCGATGGCCTATCGCGAGCCCGGCGACGCGATGGGCGATTTCTTCATCATCACGCGCGCAATGCCGGACATGGATGCCAAGCCGGGGAAGCCGGGTTTTGCCGTGTTCGGCAAAGTAACTGATGGAATGGCGACTGTCCGCAAGATCCTCGCGGCGCCGACCATCAAAGGCGGCAACGGCGCGATGAAGGACCAGATAATCCAGCAGCCGGTGCGGATCGTGAAGGCGGAGCGGGTCGACTGAGTCTCGGCCTCAGCGCACCTGAGTTTCGTCGAACGCCTCAAGGATCGGGCAGGGACCGCGCTTGCCGGCCGCGCAGATCGACCGGAGCCGTTCGAGGCCGCCGCGCGCCTGTTGGAGCGCGTCGATTCTGGCGTCCAGCGCCGCCAGGCGTTGCACCGCCAATTCTCGCACACGGGGGCGGTCGTTGGTGCGGTCGAGCCGCAACAGCTCGCCAATTTCGTCCAGCGTGAAACCCGCCGCCTGAGCACTGCGGATGAAACGGAGGCGACGAACGTCCTCGACGCCGTATCGGCGAATGCTGTCCGCCCGCGCCGGCACCTGCAGGAGGCCCCGACGCTGATAATATCTTATCGTCTCCACGCCCACGCCGCCGGCCTCTGCAAGCCGGGCAATCGTCATGTCCTTCATGCCGCTTGACTCCGTACTACGGTACGGGAGCTAAACGACGATTCGTGCCCAATCAAGGGCCGGAAATTTGGAGATTGAATATGACCAAGGTCCGCAAGTCCGAGGCTGCCCCCGCGCACTCCGGCTGCCGCTGCAAGCCGTGCACCTGCCGGAATTGCACCTGCTGAAACTAGGAGGCCGCGTCGTATGGCGCGGCCTCTCCCGTCTCAGTGGTGGCGCGGCTATTCCGCTGCCGGCAGGTAGATCTCCCCGCCCTTTTCCCGGAACTTCTCGCTCATCTCGGCCATGCCTTCCTCGGCAGCCAGGAACGTGTCGGCCTCGGCATTCTGCTTCGCCGCAAAATCCCGCACCTCCTGCGTGATCTTCATCGAGCAGAATTTGGGGCCGCACATCGAGCAGAAATGCGCCGTCTTGGCGCCTTCGGCGGGCAGCGTCTGGTCATGATATTGCTCGGCCGTATCGGGGTCGAGGCTGAGATGGAACTGGTCGCGCCAGCGGAATTCGAAGCGCGCGCGTGACAAGGCGTCGTCGCGCAGCTTCGCCGCCGGATGGCCCTTGGCGAGGTCGGCGGCATGAGCGGCGAGCTTGTAGGTGACGACGCCGACCTTGACGTCGTCGCGGTCGGGCAGGCCGAGATGCTCCTTGGGCGTGACGTAGCAAAGCATCGCCGTGCCGAACCAGCCGATCATCGCCGCGCCGATCGCGCTGGTGATATGATCGTAGCCGGGCGCGATATCGGTGGTGAGCGGCCCCAATGTGTAGAAGGGGGCTTCGCCGCACGCCTCGAGTTGCTTGTCCATATTCGCCTTGATCTTGTGCATCGGTACGTGGCCGGGGCCTTCGATCATCACCTGGACGTCGTGCTTCCATGCGACCTGGGTCAGCTCGCCGAGCGTCGCCAGCTCGGAGAATTGCGCTTCGTCATTGGCGTCGGCGATGCTTCCCGGGCGAAGGCCGTCGCCGAGACTGAAGGCGATGTCATACGCCTTCATGATCTCGCAGATCTCTTCGAAGCGCGTATAGAGGAAGCTCTCCTTGTGGTGCGACAGGCACCATTTCGCCATGATCGATCCGCCGCGGCTGACGATGCCGGTGACTCGCTTGGCGGTCATCGGGATATAAGGCAGCCGAACGCCGGCGTGGATGGTGAAATAATCGACGCCCTGCTCGGCCTGCTCGATCAACGTGTCGCGGTAGATCTCCCAGGTCAGCTCTTCGGCGACACCGCCGACCTTCTCAAGCGCCTGGTAGATCGGCACCGTGCCGATCGGCACCGGCGAATTGCGGATGATCCATTCGCGCGTGTCGTGGATGTTGCGCCCGGTCGAAAGGTCCATGACGGTGTCGGCGCCCCAGCGGATCGACCAGACCATCTTGTCGACCTCGGCCGCGACGTCCGATGCGACCGCGCTGTTGCCGATATTGGCGTTGATCTTGACCAGGAAGTTGCGGCCGATCGCCATCGGCTCGCTTTCCGGGTGATTGATGTTATTCGGGATAATCGCGCGGCCGCGCGCGACCTCGTCGCGCACGAACTCGGGCGTAACATAGTCGGGGATCGCCGCGCCGAAATCCTGGCCGTCGCGCGCCGCCGCCTCGATCGCCGCCTCGCGGCCAAGGTTCTCGCGGACCGCTACATATTCCATCTCGGGCGTGATGATGCCGCGCCGTGCATAATGCATCTGGCTGACGTTCATTCCGGCCTTTGCCCGCAATGTCCGTTTGCGGGTGTTGGGGAAAGCGATGACCCCGCCGGACCGATCGGGACCGGACAGGCCATTGTCTTCCGGGCGGATCGCACGTGCGGCGACCTCTTCGACATCGCCGCGCCCGCGGATCCAGTCGCGACGGAGCTCTTCAAGGCCAGCCATGATGTCGATGCGTGCATCGGGGTCAGTGTATGGACCGGAGCAGTCATAGAGCCGCAGTGGCGCTTCGCCCGACGAGGGTTCCAGGTCGACCTCGCGCATCGCGACGCGCAGGTCGCCGACATGAACCTTGCGCGATCCACGGATCGGGCCGGTCGTGACCTTGAGTTCGGTGCGTGCTGGAATATCGGCCATGTCTACTCTCCAATTGGAAGGAGAGCGGACCTTGCCGTTCTCCCTCCCTACGCCGGTGTTAACCGGATCAGGTTCGGCGGGTCGCGGCCCATCAGCCGCCTCTCAACCGCATCTGTGCGGTCCCCCGGGGAATGAGCAGGCAATAGGCGCATAGGCGCCGCAGCGAAAGCGGCAAAATCAAAGCAATGGAAGCACAGGCTCGCGCTCGTCGGCGCTATCGGGTTCAGCCTGCGCTGGATCAGTGATCCCCGAGAGCGTGAGGCCGAGCAGGCGAACGCCCTTGGGTACTGGCAGGAGTCCGCGCAGCAAGGCGATGCCCGCCGCCAGGAATTGCTGCCGGTCGGCAACGGGCTCTCGCAACGAGTGCGCGCGCGTGATCGTCTTGAAGTCCTGATATTTGACCTTCAGGCTGACCGTGCGGCCATATACTTCGGATCGCTCGACACGAGTCCAGGCATAGACCGATATCCGGTCCAGTTCGGTCATCAGGTCGGCCTCGTCGCTGAGGTCGAGGTCGAATGTCCGCTCGGCACCAATCGACTTGCTCGGCCGGTCGGCGCGGACCTGGCGATGACAGATCGCGCGCGCCAGATTGAAATAATAGTGTGCGCTGCTTTCGCCGAACTGGCTCCGCAGGTCCTCGATCGGCCAGGCGCGCAGGTCGCCGCCCGTCTCGATCCCGAGCCGCGCCATCTTCTCGGCCGTCTTCGGACCGATGCCGTGGAAACGGCGGACCGGCAGCGGTGCGACGAAGGCCAGTCCCTGCCTTGGAGTGACCACGCATAGTCCATCGGGCTTGTTATGATCGCTCGCGAGCTTGGCGAGGAATTTGTTGTACGAAACCCCGGCCGATGCGGTCAGGCCGGTCTCGGCACGAATGCGCACGCGTATCTCCTCGGCGATGTGCGTCGCGATCCCGATCCCCTTCAGATCTTCGGTAACGTCGAGATAGGCCTCGTCGAGGCTCAGGGGCTCGACGTGCGGCGTATAGTCTCCGAAGATCGCCCGGATCTGATGCGATACGGCGCGATAGGCGTCGAAACGCGGTTTGACGAAGATCAGGTTGGGGCAGAGGCGCCGGGCGGTGACGCTGGGCATCGCCGAACGCACGCCGTATCGTCTTGCTTCATAACTTGCCGCCGCAACGACGCCACGATGGCCGCCACCGACGGCAACGGGCCGCCCACGCAGGTCAGGATCGTCGCGCTGCTCGACTGATGCGTAAAAGGCATCCATGTCGATGTGGATGATTTTCCGGATCGGAGCATCGGCCGCGACGTCGTTCACGGCTTGTTCTTATCAGGTTCAGGTCAGGATTAGAAGCGCAGGCTGACCCCCACCGCGGCGATGCCCATCGTCTTGCCGCTGGGGTCGCGCATTGGATTGCCCCGGTTTGGATCGTTGCGGTCGACCTTGGGTACGCGGAACATGCCGACACCCATCAACACTGCGTCCGAATTCGACCAATTGCCACCCAGCAACTGCGGCTGGCCGCGCGCCGGTGGCGCAATCGCCACGAACGGAATTCCGCTGCGGCGTTGTTCCCGAAGAGTCAGTTCCACAGGAGCCTTTGTAATGCCGCGGGTACCGACCTCGGCACGCGCCGGAGCGGCAAAAACAAGCGGCATTAAACACGCCGCCACGTAAAGCGACCTTCGCATTTCTACGCCACCACAATAAGTTAGCTATGTTCGCTATCAAAATGCGTCAGGATATTGCAAGTTCCATTCGGTACGTGTCCGATACGATTATCTCGATTTCCCAATGCGCTTCAGGATCACGCTGAATCCTTTTTCGAAGGTAACCATGTCTTTACCCGGCTGCGTCACAGTCGTTTCGCTGCAGCAACTTCGGGGTTGGGAAAATGGCTGGGGAAGCGGGGTTTCATCTCTTACGTGGGCTTCGTTCTTCGCGCCGCGCCTCCATCGCCGTTGAGGCGGCGATGGCGGTACCCTTTTTGCTCATGCTGGTGATCGGCATCGTCGACATCGGCCGCGCAGCGCTCATGCAGCATGGCCTCCGCAGGGCGGCCCAGCATGGCGCTTCGCTCGCGGTCGCGCCGAGCGTAAACGACGCCGCGATCAAATCGGTCGCCGCCGCCGCTGCGGGTGTCCCGGCAAATCTGGTGCGGGTGGCACGCTGGACCGAATGCGGCGGGAAACGGATCGAGGGGCTGCACGATTGCGGAGCCGCGCGTCACGCCGCACAGTTTCTCGAGGTCCAGGTCTCCGGCGGATATCAGCCGACCTTCAGCGGACCATTGGTGTCCGCCGGGCCAAGTGACGACATCATGTTGACCGCGAGTGCTGTACGCCCGCTCGTCTGAGCGCCGCCATCTCGTTACTTGCATATTGGTACAAATATTTCCCTTATCTGACGGTGACGAAACGGAATCGCCTCCCTACATTAGCTAGATGTCTACAATCGCGGCGGAATTCATGCGATGGCGGTGACCAGCGCTGGCATAATTCTCTATCGCCGTCGCGCTGGCGCGCTCGAGGTTTTGCTGACCCATCCCGGCGGTCCGTTCTGGCGCAACCGCGACGTGGGTGCCTGGATGATTCCCAAAGGGCAGGTAGAGAGCGGCGAGGATCTGGAGACCGCGGCGCTTCGGGAATTTGAGGAAGAGCTTGGCACGCGGCTCGAGACCGTTCCCCACCATTTGTGCCGCATCCGTCAGGCCGGCGGCAAATGGGTCGAAGCCTTTGCCCTTGAGGGCGACCTCGACCCCGACGCGATCACCAGTAATCATGTCGATGTCGAATTTCCGCCAAGGAGCGGCAGTTTTCGATCCTATCCGGAGATCGACAAGGCGGCCTGGCTTACGATCGAGCAGGCTCGCGCCAAGATCTTGCCGAGCCAGATGCCGATCCTCGACGCGCTGGAAGCAAGGCTGCAGCTTCCTTGATTTTTCGGATCGGGGCTTCGTGCTTTTCGGGTCGCGCGATAATGATAATATTCATTCCGTGGAGAGGAAATTGCGCCCTTATCGCAGGCTCGTGACCATTGGACTGTTCGCGGGTGCCGCATTGCTGCCGGGCTGCGCAAGTCGGATGGCGGAGACCCGGATCGATCCGATCCTCGTCGGCTATGTGTATCAGCAGGCCGCCGCGCAGGTAAGGCGCTGCTATCGCGCGCCGCGCGTGCCCTATAGCGCGCGTCAGATCGTCACCCGTCTTTCGCTTTCGCTCAACAGCGACGGGACCCTCGCCGGACTGCCCGCGATAGTGTCGCAGAACGGAATAACCCCCGACAACGAAGCCTATGCGGGGAAAATGGCAGAAGCGGCGAGTCTTGCGGTGGTGAAATGCGCGCCGCTCAGCCTCCCGCCCGAGCATTATCGGGCGTTGTGGAGCCGCTTCGAGCTGGTCTTCAGCCCCAAGGTGTCGGTCTGATGGCACGACGGCCGCGCATCAGATTCGCATCGAGCCCTCGATAACGGTGACGCACCGCCCGCCGAGGATTGCTCGGCTGCCGTCCAGCCGGCAATCGACGTGGCCGCCGCGCCGACTCGCCTGAAAAGCGCTGAACCGGTCCCGGCCTAGACGCGCCGCCCAATAAGGCGTGAGGACGGCATGGGCCGCGCCGGTGACCGGATCCTCGTCGATCCCGGCGCCGGGGACGAACACCCGGCTGACCACGTCGCTGTTGCTTCCGGGCGCAGTGACGATCACCGTAATAACGTCGGCGTCGGCAGCGAGGGCTGCGAAATCAGGCTCTATGCGGCGAATGTGATCTTCGTCAGCGACCACGACGAGCCCGTAAAGACCTTCATGCCATAATGTCGCCACGGCCTCGCAGCCCAGGGCGGCGACGGTCTTTGGCAGAGGTTTGGGCGCCGCCTCATAGGCGGGGAGCGACATGCGATAGCTGTCGCCGTCGCGGCGGACTTCGAGAATACCGGCCTTGCGCGTTCGGAAACGGACCAGCCCGTCCTTCATCAGGACATGCCCGCTCGCCAGCGTGGCGTGTCCGCACAGCGCCACTTCGACGGTCGGCGTGAACCAGCGCAGCTCATAGTCGGCGTCGCCGGCAGCCGGCACGGTGAAGGCGGTTTCCGCCAGATTGTTTTCCATTGCGATGGCTTGCAGGACATCGTCGGGAAGCCACGCCTCAAGCGGCATGACCGCAGCGGGATTGCCGCTGAACGGTCGATCCGCAAAGGCGTCGACCTGCGTGAAGGGGATTGTCGTCACGGTGCCTTGCCTTCCACGATTCTCGTGTCGTCGGTCTCTGCAAGCCGGTTGCCGGGCTGGTCAATCTGTTCCTTCGGGTCGAAGTGGATGAGGATTTCGACACCGGGAAAACTTGCGGCAACCTTGTCTTCGATCTCGTCCATGATCCGATGCGCCTCGCTGACGGTCATGCGCGGTTCGAGCCAGACGTGGAACTGGACGAAATCGCGCGAACCGCTGGTGCGGGTGCGCAGGTCGTGGATTCCGCTGATCTCGGGGTGGCCGCCGGCGACAGCGAGGAATTGCTGCCTGCGTTCTTCCGGCCACTCCCGATCCATTAGCTGGTCGATCGCATTGGCGGATGCTCTCCACGCACCCCAACCGAGCCAGAGCGCGATCAGGAGTCCGAATAGCGCATCCGCGCCGGTGAAGCCGGCATATTGGTCGAGTGCGAGCGCGGCGATCACCGACAGATTGAGGAGAAGATCCGATTTGTAGTGGAGGTGGTCCGTGCGGATCGCAATCGAGCCGGTCTTTTCGATGACCCTCCGCTGATAGCCCAGCAGCATCAGCGTGGTTGCGATCGCTACCAGCGAGACGATGATCCCGAGCCCCGCGTTCGCTGTTGCCTCGCCATGCACCAGCCGCTCGATCGCACGCCAGGCTATGCCGACCGCGGAGAAACTGATGATTCCGACCTGGAATAGGCTCGCGATCGCCTCTGCCTTGCCGTGCCCGAAGCGGTGGTCGTGATCGGCCGGAAGTGCCGCAAGCCGTACGCCGTAGAGCGTGATCAATGATGCGAGCAGATCGAGCCCGGTGTCGGCAAGCGATCCCAGCATTGCGACCGATCCGGTGCGCCACAGGGCTATGCCCTTCAGCATGACCAGGAAAACTGCCGTGCCGACGCTGAACAGCGCCGCGCGCGCGGTAAGCGTGCCATAAAGCGCGCGCGGCGAAGTCTCGCTCATGGATAGAGCAGGCCTTCGGTCCAGCCTGGCCCATCGCGCACGAACAGACGCCGCTCGTGAAGCCGATGCGGCCGGTCGGTCCAGAACTCGATACGATCCGGGATCACGCGAAATCCGGCCCAGCGCGGCGGGCGGGGAACGTCCTGGCCAGCGAACGTCCTGCCCAACTCTTCGAAACGCGCTTCGAATGTCTCGCGCCGGTCGAGCGGTCGCGACTGATCGGATGCCCAGGCGCCGAGCTGGGAATCGCGCGCGCGGCTCGCGAAATAGAGGTCCGCTTCCTCGATCGAGACCGGCTCGACGCCCCCTTCGATGCGGATCTGCCGGCGCAGCGTCTTCCAGTGAAAAAGCAACGCCGCCTGCGGGTTGGCGTCCAGTTCGCCGCCCTTGCGGCTGTCGAGGTTGGTGTAGAATGCGAAGCCGCGCCGGTCGTGGCCCTTGAGGAGGACCATGCGAACCGAAGGCCGTCCCTGCGCATCGGCGGTAGCCACGGCCATCGCTTCCGCGTCATTGGGTTCGGACCGGCGCGCCTCGGCAAACCAGGCGTCGAAAAGGGTGAAAGGATCCTCGGCCACAGCTGCCCATAGAGATTTTTCCCAAACGCTGTCGACTCTGGCTGCATTGACCCGCTGCGCCTATGCATGCCAAGCCGACCGGAGAATAAGCAGGGGCTGGGGCAGTGGCTGAATGGATGCCGAACCGCGCATGGCCGCGGATTGTCGCAGCGGGGCTTTGCTTCACGATCCTTTTGCTGATGGCGGTCACCCGGGCGCAGGCCTTGCCGCCCGGGGTCGGGCGCTCGCCAGCGCCGCCATTCGTTCAAGCGGTGAAGACACCCGGCCCGCGTACCGGACGACTGAAACAGGTCGATGGCGGGCTGTACGACTTGCTTTGGGATACCCAGGTGCAGATCGCCGACGGTACCGAAACAACCTACCGGCGACGGGTCTACAAGATCGTCGACAGGTCTGGCCTTGAAGATGCGGCGCAGCTGCAGGCCAACTTCGACCCTGCCTATGAGAAACTGGTGATCCATCAGGTGCGGATCCTGCGGGCGGGGCAGGTCGTCGACATCACCGGCCACATCGATGTCGATTCGGTCCGGCGCGAGAATGAGCTGGACGACGGCATTCTCACCGGCATCCGCACCGTCGTGCTGCGCATCCCGGATGTCCGTGTCGGCGACGTGGTAGATGCATCGTGGAGCTGGGTGTCGCGCCCGCCCTTGTGGCCTGGTCACTATTTCGGAACCGCGCAGCTCAGCTGGGGCGTGCCGGTCGGGCTGACGCATTTCCGGATCGATCTGCCGTCGCAGACGCCGCTGCAGATATTCCGTTACCGCAGTGCGCCTGCCGCGCATGTGACGCGCGGTCCGGGACGGACGATCTACGAATGGAATGCGTTCGATCCCGATCCGATCGAGGACGAGGATGGTACGCCGGACTGGTTCCAGCCATGGCAGCGCGTGTCGATGTCGACGATGCGAAACTGGGGCGAAGTCGTCGATTGGGCGCTGCCGTTCTACCGTGCGAGCAATGCGTTCCCGGCATCGCTCGGGGACGATGTGGTTCGGATCGGCAAGGAAGCCACCACGCCGGAAGCGAAGACCATTCTCGCGCTGCGGCTCGTCCAGGACAAGATCCGCTACACAAGCCTGTCGATCGGTCCCGGTTCCTACGCACCGCGCAGCCCGGCGCAGGTGGTTCGCCAGGGCTGGGGCGACTGCAAGGACAAGTCGCAATTGCTGGTGGCCGTGCTTGGCCGCCTGGGCATCGACGCATGGCCGGCGTTGACCGACACCAAGGAAGGACTGGTGCTCGATCGTGCGCCGCCGGCGCCGCTCGCATTCGATCATGTGATCGTCCAGGCACGCGTCGGGGGCAAATATTACTGGCTCGATCCGACGATCGATCATCAGGGCGGGACCTTGGCCGAACTGGCGCCGCTCACCTACCGCAAGGCATTGCCGATCCGCGCCGGGCAAAAGACGCTTGAGGAAATCCCGCTGCCGCGTCTGACCGCGCCCGACAGCATCGCGACCGAGGTCTACAACCAGGATCGCAGCGGAATCCATCTCAACGTCGAAACCCTCTATACGGGCGCTGCGGCCGACCGGTCGCGGGCAGAAATCGCCCGCAAATCGGTTGCTGCGCGGGAGCGGCTCTACTTCCAATATTATTCCGAAAAATATCCGGGGCTTCGATCCATGGCCCCCCTCCGCATCGATGACGATCGCGACGCGAATCGCTTTCGGATATTGGAAAGCTATTTCCTGCCCGCAGCGGCCTATGCCGACGGCAAATTGCTCCGTAAGTTTCCGATCCAGGCCAATATGATCAGCCAGGTCTATAGCGCGACGGGCGGCGAACGAACTCAGCCGCTCGATCTTCCCTTCCCGGTCAACCGGCAGCATCGCATCATAGTGATCACGCCCGGCAGGTCGATCGCTCCGCCCAGCGACATGCATACCGAGGGAAAGGCATTCGACTTCAGCCTTGCTTCCGAGCGCGCGAAGGGTCGCCTGACCATGAATTTCTCCTTGGCCGGAAAGAGCGCCCTGCTCGCCCCCGAGGATTTTCCTGCGTTCAAGAAGGAAAGCGACGCATTGTTCAACAGCGACGGCTGGAACCTGAGGCTGGACGGAGTCACGCCGAAGCTGTCGGCGATGCAGTGGGGAGGGCTTGGCCTCGGCCTTGCCCTGTTCGTTTTGGTGGCGCAGCTGCTGCGCAGGCGAAAACCGAAGCCAGTATAAGCCGCTTTGGTCTCGCAACTCGGCCAATCTCAACTATCTAGTGGCGTAGATTGGACTACGGTCTAGAACGGAACAACATGGCTGATCTCTATTCACAACTAGGCGTGGCGCGAGGCGCGACCGAAGCCGAAATCAAGAAGGCCTACCGCAAGCTCGCCAAAGAGCTGCATCCCGACCGCAACAAGGACAATCCCAAGGCGACCGAGCGCTTTTCCAAGGTCACGCAGGCCTATGATATCCTGACCGACAAGGACAAGCGCGCGCAATATGACCGCGGCGAGATAGATGAGGACGGCAATCCCAAGGCACCCTTCGGCTACGGCCAGGGCGGACCGCGGCAGGGCGGCGGCTTTGGACGCGGCGGGCCCGGCATGGATGCCGACCTCGGCGAAGCCGATTTGTCGGACATATTCGACAATCTGTTCGGCGGTTCGCAGCGGCGCGGCGGCTTCGCTGGCTTCGGCGGCGGGCGTCGTCAGGCGCCGCCTGCCAAGGGTGCCGACGTCGGCTATCGGCTCGCCGTTCCGTTCGTCGACGCCGCGGCCCTCAAGGAACAGCGCGTTACGCTGAGCGCCGGGAAGACGATCGACATCAAGCTTCCTAGGGGAGTCGAGGACGGCACCAAGATAAGGCTCACCGGACAGGGTGAGGCCGGTCCGGCCGGCAATGGCGACGCCATCATCACGATCTCGATCACGCCGCATCGTTTTTTCAGCCGTGACGGTGACGACGTGCGGCTCGATCTGCCGGTGACGATCGACGAGGCCGTGCTGGGCGCGAAGGTCAAGGTGCCGACCGTGGACGGCAGCGTGATGCTCAGCGTGCCGAAGGGCTCGAGTTCGGGCAAGATCCTTCGGCTGAAGGGCAAGGGCTTTCACGGCAAGTCCGGTCAAAGGGGCGACCAGCTCGTGACATTGATGGTCGATGTGCCGGCCGACGATGACGAGCTTGTCCGGTTCGTCGAAGGCTGGAGTCGCAAAGGCGCCGGCAACCCGCGCGCTGCTCTGGGCGTATAGGTCCGGACGCTGCACTCCGGAGCCGGGCCCTAGTGACAAACATTTCACCAGAATCACCGGAAGAACGGCGCAAGCATCCCGAAGGAAAGGAAACGCGCACCGGCCACCGGTTAATCGCGCGCGCCTGGATCGTCACCAAACGGGTGGCGATCGGCGTATATTCGGAAGGGTTTGTCCATGCCGGCAACCTCGCCTATCTGTCGATCCTGACATTATTCCCGTTCATCATCGTCGCCGCCGCGGTCACCCGGCTGCTGGGTCATTCGGGAGGCGGGCTGCAGACCTTTACGGCGCTCCTTCAGACCATGCCGCCCGATGTCGCCGATGTCCTTTCAAAGCCGATCAACGATGTGCTTGCAGCACGCTCGGGCAACCTACTCTGGCTCGGCGCGGTCGTCGGGCTGTGGACGACTGGCAGCTTCATCGAGACGATCCGCGACATCATCCGCCGCGCTTATGGTGTCGATTACACGCGACCGTTCTGGGAATACCGGCTCTGGTCAATGGGGATAATCTTCGGGTCGGTGGTGCTCCTTTTGATCGCCTTCAGCGTATCGATCATATTGTCCGGTGTTCAGCAATTCATTCTCGCAATCTTCCCGCGCGCTGACGAACTGGTTTCGTTGCTCACATTATTGCGCGTTGTCCCGGGCCTCGTTCTGTTCGGATCCTTGTACCTCCTCTTCGTGTCACTGACGCCCAAGCGCTACCGCTCCATGAAGTGCCACAAATGGCCGGGGCCGGCATTTGTCGCCTTATGGTGGGTCGCGACGACGGCGCTGCTGCCGGTCATTCTTTCCAACCTGGGCAGCTACGACTTGACCTATGGAAGTCTGGCCGGCGTGATGATCGCGCTCATTTTCTTCTTCGTCATTGGTCTCGGGCTGGTTATCGGCGCGCATCTGAATGCTGCGCTGGCGGAAACGCCGAAATCGACGGTAGAGGAAAATGTTGTGCTCAAGCGTGAACAGGGGGACGGATGAGCAAATTGATGGAGGGCAAGAGGGGGCTGATCATGGGCCTCGCCAACGATCGCTCGCTCGCTTGGGGCATTGCCAAGGCGCTGCGCGATCAGGGGGCCGAACTTGCGTTCAGCTATCAGGGCGAGGCGCTGGAAAAGCGCGTGCGCCCCCTTGCCGAACAACTAGGTTCGGATATCCTCATCGACTGCGACGTCTCCAATATGGCGGCGCTGGATGGCACGTTCGAGACGCTCCAGAAAGAATGGCAGACGATGGACTTCCTCGTCCACGCGATCGGCTTCTCCGACAAGAACGAACTTCGTGGCCGCTATGTCGACACGAGCCTCGAAAATTTTCTGATGACGATGAATATCTCGGTCTACAGTTTCACCGCCGTCGCGCAGCGGGCGCGAATGATGATGCCCGATGGCGGCAGCCTGCTCACGCTGACTTATTATGGCGCCGAGAAGGTCATTCCGCACTATAACGTCATGGGGCTGGCCAAGTCGGCGCTCGAGACCAGCGTCAGATATATGGCGATGGACCTCGGGCCCGACAAAATCAGGGTCAATGCGATTTCAGCGGGGCCGATCAAGACGCTCGCCGCCAGCGGCATCGGCGACTTCCGCTACATCATGAAATGGAACGAATATAACAGCCCGCTGCGCCGCAACGTCACGATCGAGGACGTCGGCGGCGCCGGCCTTTATCTGCTGTCCGACCTCGCTTCAGGGGTCACCGGCGAAATTCATCACGTCGACGCCGGCTACAATGTCGTCGGCATGAAGGCCGAGGACGCGCCGGACATCACGACGGGTTCCTAGGTACCGGGCGTTGTGGCCAGCTCCCGGATAACGGTCAGCGGGCGCGTGCAGGGCGTCTTCTATCGGGCATGGACAGAGCGTGTAGCGCGGTCGCTGGGCCTCAACGGCTGGGTGCGCAACCTTTCGAACGGCGATGTCGAAATCCTGGCGATCGGTCCGCGGGAAGCGATCACCGAACTGGTGACTCGATGCTGGCTGGGCCCGCCCGCGGCGGCAGTGGCCGATATAAAGATCGAAGAATGCGAAGCAGAGCCGATCGAGGGCTTCCGGCAGCGAAGAAACGACTAACCACGCCGCCTGCCGATCAAGGTTCCCTTGGTACCACCCTTCCACAGCCTGAATTCGAAATCGGGCCACTGGCGGCGCCAGCGCCAGGCCACCAAACGCTCTCCTGGCCGGGCCGCATCGTCGAGGATTATCGTCCCGTCCGGCGCGATCTGTTCGAACAGCGAAGCCGCGCCGCCGCGGGTTAGCGGATGTATCGTCCACGGCGGACCGTCGATGACCAGCAAGTCGATGCTCCCGGGCAATGTTCCGTGGTCGTACCAGAGCCCAGGCCAGCCTTGGGGCGCCGGCCGCAGCGGAACGGCCCGAAGATCCGCTTCGAGGCCATATTCGGCCAGCCATTCGCCCGTCGCCTGGATGAAATCGGCATGCTGGTCGAAACTGGTCAGCTTTCCGCCCCCGGCCCTTTGCATCGCGCGCGCGATGATCAGTGTCGAAGCGCCTGCGCCAAACTCGACGACGCGGCGTGGCTTGTGTTCCAGGATATGATCGACGAGCAGCGTGAGAAGGCCGACATCAGCCTTCCAGCTGCCAAGATTGGGAAGCGCGTCAGGCGGAAGATCGAGCCGTTCGAGCAGCGCCTTCTTGGCATCGCGGGGGCCGCCATGCAGGCTGCGCACGAGCCATGGCCATTGCACGGCGCCGAACGCCAGCAACGCGGCCCAGTCACCGAGCGAGCGGCCCGATGTTCCGGTCACTGGCGTTTTGCCGATGCGGGGAAGCAGTCCGGTTGCGTCGCGCGGGTTCATGTCAGTCGGCGAACGGATCGCGGACCAGGATCGTGTCCTCGCGTTCGGGGCTGGTCGAAACCAGCGCGACCGGACACTGGATCAGCTCCTCGATGCGGCGGATATATTTGATCGCTCTTGCCGGCAGCTGGGCCCAGCTTCGCGCGCCGGCGGTCGATTGCGGCCAACCTTCGATCGTCTCGTAGATCGGCTCGATCGCCGCCTGGTCGCCGGCATAGGCCGGGAAATGATCGAGCGTCTCCCCGTTGAGGCGATAACCGACACAGATACGAATCTCGTCGAGGCCATCGAGTACGTCGACTTTGGTCAGCGCGATACCGGTCACACCGGACACCGCGCAGGATTGCCTGACCAGCACCGCGTCGAACCAGCCGCACCGGCGCTTGCGGCCGGTCACCGTTCCGAATTCGTGCCCGCGTTCGCCCAAACGCTGGCCGATCGCGTCGTCCAGCTCGGTGGGAAACGGCCCCGAGCCGACGCGCGTCGTATAGGCCTTGACGATTCCGAGCACGAAGCCCGCCGCGCCCGGGCCAAGCCCCGATCCGCCTGCGATCGAACCCGCTACCGTGTTCGACGAAGTCACGAACGGATAGGTGCCGTGATCGACATCGAGCAGGACGCCTTGCGCGCCCTCGAACAGGATACGGTCGCCACGCGCCTTGGACTCGTTCAGCGTCCGCCAGACCGGGCGCGCGAATGACAGGATGAAGGCGGCGATCTCGGACAGTTCGTGCTTCAGGAGTTCGATATCGACAGGCTTTTCGCCGAAGCCGGCGCGCAGCGCATCATGATGGGCACACAATCGATCGAGCTGCGGGCCGAGATTGTCGAGATGGGCGAGATCGCAGACGCGGATCGCGCGGCGTCCCACCTTGTCTTCATACGCCGGGCCGATACCCCGGCGTGTGGTACCGATCTTGCCCGAGCCGCTGGCGTCCTCTCGCAGCGCATCGAGATCGCGGTGGATCGGAAGGATCAACGGACAGGTATCGGCGATCTGCAGATTGTCGGGCGAGATCGAGACACCCTGCCCGGCAAGTTTGTCGACCTCCGCGCGGAATGCCCAGGGATCGAGGACGACGCCGTTGCCGATCACCGAAAGCGTGCCGCGGACGATCCCCGAAGGGAGCAGCGAAAGCTTGTAGGTCTGGTTTCCGACGACAAGTGTGTGACCCGCATTGTGGCCGCCCTGGAAGCGGACCACCACGTCTGCGCGGCTCGCCAGCCAATCGACGATCTTGCCCTTGCCCTCGTCGCCCCACTGGCCGCCAATGACGGTTACGTTCGCCACATTATAAGCTTTCCTGGTGACCGATCGGCACCTCTAGGTGCTGCACCGGTCGGCGTCCAGTTTACGAGGGTCAGAATCGCAGCGGCTTGACGGTGCGCACGCCGGGCAGCTCTGCTATCTTCTCGACCACCGTAGGTTCGACATGGCTGTCGACCGACAGCAGCAGCACTGCTTCGCCGCCGGCTTCGCGGCGGCCCAGCTGGAACGTGCCGATATTGACCCCCGCCTCGCCGAGCGTCGTCCCCACCCGGCCGATGAAGCCGGGCGCGTCCTCGTTCACGATATAGAGCATCTCGCCCGCCAGTTCGGCCTCGACCCGGATTCCGAAAATCTCGATCAATCGCGGCGCACTATTGCCGAACAGGGTTCCGGCGACCGAGCGCTGTCCCTCGGGCGTCGTCGCGATAACGCGCACCAGGGTGTGATAATCACTTTCGCGGTCATGACGAATCTCGCGCACGTCGAGCCCGCGCTCGCGCGCCAGGAACGGCGCGTTGACCATGTTCACGGTGTCCGAATAGACACGCATCAATCCGGCCAGGACCGCGGCGGTGATCGGCTTCTGGTTCAGCTGCGCGGCGGCGCCCTCGACCTCGATCGCGATTCCGTTGAGACGGCCTTCGAGCTGGCCGATCAGCGAGCCCAGCTTGTCGGCCAGCTCCATATAGGGACGCAGCTTCGGCGCCTCCTCGGCCGACAGCGCCGGCATGTTGAGCGCATTGGTAACGCCGCCGCTGACCAGGAAATCCGCCATCTGCTCGGCGACCTGGATCGCGACATTGACCTGCGCTTCGGTTGTCGATGCGCCAAGGTGCGGCGTGGCGACGAGGTTTGCCGTTCCGAACAGAGGATTCTCTTTCGCAGGCTCCTGGGTGAACACGTCGAGCGCGGCGCCGGCCACATGGCCGCTTTCGAGCATTTCCTTGAGCGCAGCTTCGTCGATCAACCCGCCGCGCGCGCAGTTGATGATCCGCACGCCCTTGCGCGCCTTGGCGAGATTCTCGCGGCTCAGGATGTTGCGCGTCTGGTCGGTGAGCGGCGTGTGCAGCGTGATGAAATCGGCGCGTGCGAGCAGGTCGTTGAGCTCGACCTTCTCGATGCCGAGGTCGATCGCACGCTCGGGCGAAAGGAAAGGATCATAAGCGATCACCTTCATCCGCAGGCCAAGCGCGCGGTCGGCGACGATCGACCCGATATTGCCGGCACCGATCAGGCCGAGCGTCTTGTTGGTCAGCTCGACGCCCATGAAGCGGTTCTTCTCCCACTTGCCGGCCTGCGTCGAATTGTCCGCCGCCGGCAGCTCGCGCGCCAAAGCGAACATCAGCGCGATCGCATGCTCGGCGGTGGTGATCGAATTGCCGAACGGCGTGTTCATCACGACCACGCCCTTGGCGGTTGCTGCCGGGATATCGACATTGTCGACGCCGATGCCGGCGCGGCCGATGACCTTCAGGTTTGGAGCGGCCTCGAGGATCTCCTTGGTCACCTTGGTCGAGGATCGGATCGCCAGCCCGTCATAGTCATTGATGATGGCGATCAGTTCGTCCTTGGAAAGGCCGGTCTTTTCGTCGACCTCGACGCCCTTGGCGCGGAATATCTCCGCGGCCTTGGGATCCATCTGGTCGGAAATCAGCACTTTGGGCATTTTTGTCTCCGTCGTCCGGCATGTGCCGGGCATGTTCTGCAAGCGGGATTGGACCGCCGAAGCGGATGAAGGTCAGGCCGAGCGCGCTTCGTGGAAGGCCCAGTCGAGCCACGGACCAAGCGCCTCGATGTCTGCGCTTTCGACGGTTGCGCCGCACCAGACTCGAAGTCCTGGCGGCGCATCGCGATAGCCGGCGACGTCATAGGCCGCGGCTTCTGCCTCGAGCAGGCTCGCCATCTTCTTGACCAGCGCATTTTGCGCATCGGCATCGAGGCCGGGAACGGCATGTTCGGCGAACTTGAGGCAAACGCTGGTGTTCGACCGGATCGCCGGATCGGCGACCAGATGCTCGATCCAGTCGGTTGACTGCACCCACAGGTCGAGCGCGGCCGCATTCGCATTCGCGCGCGCCATCAGGCCCGACAGGCCACCGGCGCTCAGCGCCCATTCGAGCGCGAAGATATAATCCTCGACCGCAAGCATCGACGGCGTGTTGATCGTCTCGCCCTGGAAAATGCCTTCGATCAGCTTGCCGCCTTTGGTCATACGGAAGATCTTGGGAAGCGGCCGGTCGGGCGTGTAGCTCTCGAGCCGTTCGACCGCACGTGGACCGAGGATCAGAACGCCGTGCGCGCCCTCGCCGCCAAGCACTTTCTGCCAGCTGTAGGTGACCACATCGAGCTTATCGAACGGAAGGTCCTGCGCGAAACAGGCGGAGGTCGCATCGGCGATGGTCAAGCCTTCGCGCGTGTCGCTGATCCAGTCGCCATTGGGAACGCGCGCTCCTGACGTCGTGCCGTTCCAGGTGAATACCACGTCGTGCGCCGGATCGACCGCATCGAGATCGGGTATCTCGCCATAAGGCGCCTTGACCACGTTGGCGTCGAGCTTGAGCTGCTTGACCGCGTCGGTCACCCAGCCCTCGCCAAAGCTTTCCCAGGCGAGCAACGTCACCGGCCGCAGGCCCAGCATTGTCCACATCGCCATTTCCACGGCGCCGGTATCCGATCCGGGGACTATGCCGATGCGGTGCGTATCGGGGACGCGCAGGACCCTGCGAGTCAGGTCAAGAGCGTAAGCGAGCCGCGCCTTGCCGAGCTTGGAGCGGTGCGAGCGCCCGAGCGAACCGATCGGCAGATGTTCGGGTGCCCAGCCCGGCGGCTTTGCGCACGGTCCGGACGAGAAGAAGGGGCGGTTGGGGCGGGTATCAGGTTTGCCGCGATGCGCGAGTGCATCGCCGGCGGCCGGCGCAGTCATTGTCATTTCTGACTCTCCTTACAGAGAGCACGCGCCGCGTTGGGACGGCGTGGCCCGCCGCCGCACTTACTGCCCGTGACGGCGCTGTCAACCTGCGCGCCAACATGCTTGACCGAACCGCGCGCGCGCTGCACCTCAAAGCGGGGGCACGCGGATGAAGATGCAAAAGCAGGCGATCGTTGCAGCTGCGCTGCTGCTCAGCGCTTGTATTCCTTCCTCAAAGCCTGCGTCTCCGCGATATCCGCCAAAAATCGGATCGAGCCCCAGCAAGCTTATATGCCTCGCCGATCTTCGCCGGGAGAACGTGACCTACAGCCAGCTGCCCGATCGAACCTATGGCGGCGGCTGCAGTGCGCTTGGCACCGTCCAGCTCAAGGATTTCGGCGTGCCGGTGACCAAATTGGGCGCCATGACCTGCCCGCTGGCACGGGCGTTCGTGCTTTGGACACGCGACGCGGTGCAGCCGGCGGCGCGGGCGTGGCTCAACGCGCGCGTCATTCGGATGGAAAGCTTCGGCACCTATGATTGCCGGCCGGTCAATGGCCGCGCTGGTGCCCGGCTGAGCGAGCATGGCCGCACCAATGCCGTCGATGTAAGTGCCTTCGTTCTCAACGATGGACGACGCATCACCGTGCTCGATGGCTGGAACAATTCGAACGACGATATCCGGCATTTCCTGCGTGCGGTGCATCAGGCGGGCTGCCGGCGTTTCGCCGTGACGCTTGGCCCTGATGCCAATGCCGGGCACCGCAACCACTTCCATTTCGACATGGGCTCTGGGCCCTATTGCCGCTAAGCGGAGCGCATGAGCGACCCCGTCCCGCCCGATCGCGTCTTTTCCCCGGCCCGCGACGAAGCGGAGGTGGCGCGCCAGACGGTGTCGATCCCGCAGACCCAGGACCCGGCTTACCGGCTCGCCTTCCAGGATCTGGAGTTCCTGCTGCGCGAGGATTTGCGCCCGGTCCGGTTCCAGCTGGAATTGCTCAAGCCGCAATTGCTGCTGGATGAAGCGGGCATCGCCTCGACCTTCGTCTTCTACGGGTCGGCGCGTATTCCCGAACCTTCCAAGGCGCACGCGTTGATCGAGGCGGCGGGCACCGACAGCCAGCGCCGGGTAGCCGAACGGCTGCGCGAAAAGTCGAAATATTATGACGAGGCGCGGCGCCTCGCGCGGCTGGCGAGCAGCGTCGAAGCGGATGCCGAGGGCAAGAAGCATTTTGTCGTCTGCTCGGGCGGTGGGCCGTCGATCATGGAAGCCGCCAATCGCGGCGCAGCCGACGAGGGCGCCGATTCGATCGGCCTCAATATCGTGCTTCCGTTCGAGCAATTGCCCAACCGCTATGTCACGCCGTCGCTCAGCTTCCAGTTCCATTATTTCGCGCTGCGCAAGATGCACTTCCTCATTCGGGCGCGCGCGGTGGCGATCTTTCCGGGAGGCTTCGGAACGTTCGACGAAAGCTTTGAACTGCTGACGCTGATCCAGACTGGAAAGATCAAGGCGATGCCTGTCCTGTTTTTCGGACGCGAGTTTTGGCACCGGGTGATCAATTTCGAGGCGCTGGTCGAGGAAGGCACGATTTCGCCCGACGATTTGGACCTGTTCACCTTCGTCGAAACCGCCGACGAGGCCTGGGCGCACGTCTGCCATTATTATGCCGGCACCCCGGACGATCTGCATTGCGAGGGGATCGACTGACCCCTTCGGTTAACGCTGGATCAATGCTTCTCCTGCGCCGCGCCGCCGGCGACGCTCGGTGCGGCCTCGCCGCCGACATTTGCTGCCGGCGATTTTGCAGCCTGACCTTCGGTGAGGACCGGCACATCCTTGGCCTTGCCAGGCTCGGCAGGTGCATCGGCCGCCTCGGCTGCCTTCTTCTCGGGCGTCGCGGCTGGCGCGGCCGGCATGGGTAGCGGGCTGTCGCTCTGCTGGTTGAGGTAGGCGATGACATTGGCGCGGTCTTCGGGCTTGGACAGTCCGGCGAACGTCATCTTGGTCCCGGGGGCATAAGTCTTGGGTGATTTGAGCCAGTGGTTCAGCCCGTCCCAGTCCCAGACGCCGGTCTTGGACTTGAGCGCGTCGGAATAGGGAAAGCCGGGAACGTGGCCATGCGGCTTGCCGAGCACGCCCCACAGATTTGGCCCGAGCTGGTTGGCGCCGCCTTTGGTGGCATTGTGGCACGCGGCGCACTTCTTGAAGACGGCCTCGCCGGCGGCCGGATCTGCCTTGGCCAGATAGAAAGCGATCGGCTCTTCGGCCGCGGCAGCTGATTCGCCGCCCTCGGCCTCGACGCCCTCGATCGGATAGCCCATCTTTTCCGGACGTTCGGAATGAAAATATTCGTTCGACACGATCGATGCGCCCAGCGCGACAATGCCTCCGAACAGCACCCAGCCCGCAATCGTGTTGCTGCGATCGTCCATGCCGTCAGAACCTCCGAAAAGCAGCGTCGCGGCAGAAGAGCGCGCGCGTGGATCAAGAATTGGCGCTCCCTTTAGGGTCCAAACTCAGTCACCGCAACGGTTCTGATGGACGCTGGACGGTAGCCAATGATCGCCAAACCTCGCCGTCAAGCGCCCTTGAGCCACCGGCGCAGGAGAGTGTTGGCGATGGCATAGGGCGGTGGCACCACAAAGGGTGCCGATTCATCGCCTGAAAGTGCCGCCGCCACGCCTGCGCGGTCGACCCACATTGCGTCCTCCAGCTCGTTCTGATCGAGTGCAAGCACGTCCGAGCGCGCCTCGGCAATGCAGCCGATCATCAGCCCGCTCGGGAAGGGCCAGGGCTGGCTCGCGACGTAGCGGATGTTGAAGACCGCAATGCCCGCCTCTTCGTGGAGTTCGCGGGCCACTGCCTCTTCGATCGATTCGCCCGGCTCGACGAAGCCGGCCAGCGCGGAATAGGATCGGGGCGGGAACTGCCGTTGGCGTCCGACAAGCACGCGGCCCTCATGCTCAGCCAGCATGATGACGATCGGGTCGACGCGCGGGAAATGGTCACTCTTGCAATTCGGACATCGGCGGCCCCAGCCGGCCCGAAACACCGCAGTCGCCTGGCCGCAATTGCTGCAGAATCGATGGCGATTATGCCATCCGATCAGGCTGCGTGCAGCGCCGAAGATGGCGACTTCTTCCGCGCTCATCTCGCTGATCAGCTGGAACAGGCTGCCGGGGCGCGCTGGAATGACATCGACCCTCGGCAAAGGCGCGAACAGGGGTGTGCCGCCCCTCAATCCGAGGAAGATCAGCGGTTCTCCAACCGCCGCCTCGGCGGTCGACCCCCAGGTGAGCCGGCGCTCCGTATCGAGTTGGGGATCGAGGCCCCGCATCCTGAGCAATCGCGCCTTCGTGCTCGATGCGAGTTCGCCGATCTGATCGTCATGCTCGCGCAGATGGTCGGCCCGGTCTATCGAGGAACCGGTGAATCCCGGTGGCGCGTCGAGGTTCATGCAATCGATCTCCAGGCGGTGCCGCGCCGCGCAAGTTTTGCGAACAGGGTCGGCAGTCCTGCTTCATCGAGGCGGCTCGCGGGCCACCAGATATCGCCCTCGCTTCGTTCCGTGGTGCGGCCTTTTGCACAAAGCAGGCGGATGCTCAGCGAGAAATGCGTGAACACATGTTCGACCGACCCTGCGTCGCTCCAGTCGGCAGGCGTAGGCGCGCCTTCGCCCGTCTCGGGCTGTCGGGTCCAGCTTCCGGTCGGGAAGCCCAGCATTCCTCCCAGCAGCCCGCGCTTGGGCCGCCGGACGAGCAGGACATGGCCGTCATCCTCCAGCCAATAAGCGATTGCCTGGCGATGCGGTCTCGGCGTCTTCGCGCGCTTTCGGGGATAGCGCGTCTGCGTGCCGGTCGGCAGGCTGCAGCACGCGCCCGACACGGGGCAGGCGATACACGCCGGATCGCGCGGCGTGCAGATAGTGGCGCCGAGATCCATCATCGCCTGCGCAAAATCGCCGCTTCGCCGCTTTGGTGTCATTGCATCGGTCAAGGCGTAGATTTCCGTCCGCGCGGCGGGCAGCGGCGTTTCGACGGCGTAAAGACGCGCGACCACGCGCTCGACATTGGCATCGACCACGACGGCCCTGCGTCCGAAGGCAATCGCGGCGATCGCTGCGGCCGTGTAGCGTCCGACACCCGGCAATGCGCGCAACGCCTCCTCGCTGTCCGGAAAGGCGCCGATCGCGCTGACGGTACGCGCGCAGGCGATCAGGTTGCGCGCTCTTGCGTAATAGCCAAGCCCGGCCCAGGCGGCCATCACCTCCTCCTCGGGCGCTGCGGCCAACGTCTGGACGGTGGGCCAGCGCGCAGTGAAGGCCTCGAAATAGGGACGCACCGCCGCGACCGTGGTCTGCTGCAGCATGATCTCCGACAGCCAGACATGGTAAGGATTTGCGGCCGCGCCCGGTGCCGCGCGCCACGGGAGCAGCCGCCGGTTCGAATCATACCAGCGCAAAAGCGCATTTGCTGCATCGACTGACATGCCTACCCTATGCCATGGAGAGGGCGATGGCGAAATCAGGCAGGAAGTCGGAAGCTGGCACGCAGGAGGTGCGTCGGTCGCTTCGCTCGCGCGCGGTGTCCGAGCTGCTGCCCGCGGTCGGCGGCGCGGCGTTCCGGCGCTTCGGCTTCGTCCAGTCCTCGGTGGTCAGTCGCTGGCGCGAGATTGTCGGTGAACGATATGCCGGGATCTCCGCCCCTGAATCGATTCGTTTTCCGCATGGCGGGCGGTCGGACGGAATGCTGACTGTGCTCGTCGAGGGTGCGCACGCGCCGATGATGCAGCATGTAGCGCCGGAGATCATGGAGCGGGTCAATCGCTTCTTCGGCTATTGCGCGGTTGCGCGGATCCATTTCCGCCAGTCCCGAATTCGCCCGCCAAGCGTGAAGCCGGCACCGGCGCCGCCGCCCGACACGCCTTTGTCGGTCGAGCTTGGCGACTCGCTGCGGGCAATCGTCGACCCCGAACTGCGCGCCTGCCTGGAGGCACTTGCGCGCGGCGTCGGTGCAGGCGAAGGAGCAAGCGGAACGAGCACAATCAAAGTGATGGGCAAGCTGAGGAAATGAGAAGGAAGATATTGCTCTGTGGCGCCTTGCTGGCGGTGGCGCTGGTTGCCGGATGCAAGGACAAGGATGAGGTCTCGGGTCCTCCGGGCGGCCAGCCGGTTGCGGCGATCGCTCCGCCACAAGGGAGCGCCTGGACCGATGTGGTCGGCGAAACCGAAGAGGGAGGCTATCGGATCGGCAATCCCGACGCTCCGGTCAAGCTGGTCGAATATGCATCTCTGAGCTGCCCGCACTGTGCCGAATTTTCCAAGGAAGGCGCGACGTCGCTCAGAGACAATTACGTGAAGAGCGGACGTGTGAGCTGGGAATTCCGGCCGTTCCTTTTGTTCCCGACCGACGCTGCCGTTACCGTGCTGGCGCGGTGTCAGGGCCCGGGACCGTTCTTCGCGATGGTCGATCAGCTTTATGCCGAGCAGGAAAGCTGGATGGGCCGGATCAGGGCGATGCCCGAAGCGCAGAGCCAGGCGATTTTTGCGCTTCCGCCGCAGCAGGGGATGCCGAAGGCGGTCGCGGCGATGGGCCTTGAGCCGTTCTTCCGCATGCGCGGCATGCCCGAAGCCAAGATCGCTTCCTGCCTTGCCGATCAGAAGGCGCTCGACCGCCTGGCGCAGATAAGGGAGCGCGGTTCGACCGAATTCAATGTACAGGGGACGCCGACCTTCTTCATCAACGGCGACAAGACCGAAGCGCAGGCTTGGGAAGGACTCGAGGGGGAACTCAAAGGGGCCTTGGGTGGATGAGGTTTGTTCTTGCCACCTTGGCGCTTGCCGCGCTTCAAATACCAAGCATGGCGGGCTCGCCCGCGGCAGCCGCACCGGGGCGATCCGCCGCGAAGGTTGCAGACTGGACCCGGCTTGTCGTTGCCACCCCTGATGGCGGCTATCGCATGGGAAATCCCGCTGCGGCGCTCAAGGTCATCGAATATGCGTCGCTGACCTGCCCGCATTGTGCCCATTTTGCCCACGACGGCATGCCAGTGCTCATTCAGAAATATATCAGCACCGGCAAGGCCAGCGTCGAGCTGAGGAATTATGTGCGCGATCCCTATGATCTGGTCGCAGCGTTGCTTACCCATTGCGCGGGCCCGCGCGCATATTTCCCGCTGACCGATCAGATACTCTCTGGCCAGGACCAATGGGTGGCGCGCTTCGGTGCGCTCAGCGCAAGCCAGTTCGACGAGCTTGAGGCGCTTTCCGGTCCTGCCAAACTGATCCGCATCGCGAGCATCGGTGGGCTCGATGCGATGGCCTCGAAATTCGGAGTAACGGCTGCGCGCGCCAAATCATGCCTTTCGGACACCGCCGGGGTCGAGCGGTTGACGAAGGTCCGCCAGGATGCGGCGAAATTCAACCTGACCGGGACGCCAACGTTCATCATCAACGGCAAGAAGACCGAGGCCCATGACTGGGCCACTCTCGCGCCGTTGCTCGTATCGCCGCCAGGGGGCTAGAGCATCGTGAAGGGCCTGGGGGCGGCGCGATGCAGATAAAACGGATCAAGCTGTCCGGCTTCAAGAGCTTCGTCGAGTCGGCCGAGCTGCGCATCGAGCCGGGCCTGACCGGGGTGGTCGGACCGAACGGATGCGGCAAATCCAACGTACTCGAGGCGATCCGCTGGGTTATGGGTGAATCATCGCCCAAGTCGATGCGGGGCGCCGGTATGGACGACGTGATCTTCGCCGGCACGACGACGCGCCCGGCGCGGGACTTTGCCGAAGTCTCGCTACTGGTCGAACGGGCTGCGGGCGACGTGCTTGGCGATCTCGCGGTCGCCGGCGAAGGCGAGGTCGAAGTCACCCGCCGGATCGAGCGTGGTGCCGGGTCGGCCTATCGGGTCAACGGGCGCGACGTCCGTGCCAAGGACGTCGCGTTGCTGTTCGCCGATGCCGCCACCGGGGCACATTCGCCGGCATTGGTCAGCCAGGGCCGGATCAGCGCGGTGATCGCCGCCAAGCCGACCGAGCGCCGCCAGATGCTGGAGGAAGCCGCCGGCATTGCGGGCCTGCACGTCCGTCGGCGGGACGCCGAACAGAAATTGCGCGCGGCCGAAGCCAATCTCACGCGCGTCGACGAGCTGCTGTCCGACATGGAACAGAGGCTGTTCGCGCTCAAGCGGCAGGCGCGCGCCGCCGAGCGCTATCGGAAGCTGACCGAGCAGATAAAATTGTCCGAGGCACGGCTCGTGTTCGCGCGATGGCGCGAAGCGGCCGCCGCAGCGGAAGAGGCGCGCCAGCAGGCCGAGCGGGCGGACAGCGCCGTGACTGCGGCGGGGGAACAGCAGCGCGCTGCGGCCGTGGCTCAGGCGCAGGCGTCGGCGGCATTGTCCGAAGCGCGCGCAGCTGCCTTGGCGGCACGCGATGCCGCGAGCGCAGCCAGCCATCAATTGGCGACGTTGCGCGCCGAGCGCGACGCGGTCGGCCGGCGGATCAGCGAACTTGCCACCCGGCGCAGCGCGCTGGAGGCGGACCGGGTGCGCGAAGCCGCCTTGGGCGAGGATGCACGCAGCGCGCTTGCACGCTTGCACGCGGAAATCGCCGCGATCTCGGCCAGGATCGGCGAAGCCGAGGTTTCGCGGAGCAGGATCGAGGCGCGCGTCGCCGAACTTGGCGATGCTGCGCGGGAGGCTGAGACGTTGCTCGGCGAAGTTCGCGCGCGCCTGTCCGCCGAACAGGGTGAGGCACGGATCGCGCGTGCGGCATTAGATGCCGCGCGGACCAGGCGCGATCGTGCCGAGTCCGAAATGGCGCGGTTGCAGGAGCAAATGGCAGCGCTCGGCGACGCGCAGCCGCTCAACGATCGCCTGCAGAGCGCTGGTGTGAAGCGCCAGCAGGCCGAGGCCGATATTGCGGCGGCTGCCGAGGCCATTCAGGCGGGCGATGCACGGCGTCGCGAAGCGACCGCATTACGCGATCGTGCCGAGAGCGAAACCGCGGCGGCGCGCGCGGCATTCGCTGCACTGCAGTCGGAAGCCAAGGCGCTGCTACAGGCGGTGGACTCGGGCGGCGGCGATCGCGTCATCGCACAGGTCAAGGCCGACCGTGGCTTCGAGCGAGCGCTTGCCGCCGCACTTGGCGACGATTTGGAAGCCGCACTTGGCGGCGATGCGCCGCGCCGCTGGACCGGCTCGGCGCCCGAACGGTCGGATCCGCCTTTGCATCCCGCCTGCGTTCCGCTCGAACTCTACGTCGAAGGCCCTCCGGCGCTGCGCCGGCGGCTGGCGCAGATTGGCGTCGTCGACGAGGATGACGGCAGTATCGTGCTTGCGGTCGGGCAGCGGCTTGTCACGCGCGATGGCTTGCTGCGGCGCTGGGATGGCTTTGTTGCCCACGGCGGCGGCGCGGCCGCGGCCGAACGGCTGATCCGGATCAACCGCCTTAGCGACATCGAGCGCGCGCTTCCGCAGGCTGCGGACCGGCTCGCGGCGGCCGAAGCCGATATAACTTCCGTCATGGACGAATTGCGCGAAGCCCAGGAGGCGATCGAGCTTGCCCGACGATCCGAGACCGAAGCGGGTCTCGCGATCCGCGAAGCGGCACGCGACGAGGATGCGGCAAAGGTCGAGCTGGAAATGCTCGAGGTGCGCAGGACCGGACTTTCCGACCGCTTGGCCCAGGCGGCCGGCGATCTTGACGAGGCGCGGCAGGGACTTGCGCAGGCCGACCAAATGGTGGCGGTCCTCGCCGACGCAGCCGCAACCGAAGCGCGCGTTGCCGAACTCAGCGATGTCGCCGAGGCCGGGCAAAGGGCACTGGCTGACGCCCGCGCAGAGTTTGCAACCCATGCACGCGGCCTGCAAAGCGATCAGGCGCGCATCGATGCGGCGCAAAAGGAGTGCGCCGATTGGCAGTTGCGCGCCGACGCGGCGTCCGAACGCGGCGCAGAACTGATGCGGCGTATCGCGCAAGCAGAGACGGAGGCGGCCGATTTGGCCGAAGCACCTGACAGGCTCGCAGAATCGGTAAGGCATGCCGAAGAAGAAAGTGCCCTATCGGTTAACGCCGCCGAAGCGGCGTCGCTTTCCGAGCAAGCGGCTGAAGCGAATATCCGGTCGGTAGAAGAACGCATGGCGGAACTCGCCGAAGCACTCGCAAGTGCCCGTGAGCTGCGCGCGGGCGCTGCGGCACGGCACGAAAATCAGGAGAGCCGCCGCGTCGAAATGGTCCGGATCGCCAGCGAGAAATTCGAATGCGCGCCGCCGCAATTGCCGGAACGTGCGGGCTTCGACGTGGCTGAGATTCGTTCGGTCGCGGAGGAGTCCGCATCGCTTGAGCGCTTGAGCGCCGATCGCGAACGGCTCGGGCCGGTCAACCTCGTCGCCGAGCGCGAGCTTGCCGAACTTGAGGAGAACAGGACCGGGAGTCAGGCTGAACGCGAAGAGCTCGGCCTGGCGATCAATCGGCTTCGTGGCTCGATCGGCAACCTTAATCGCGAGGGTCGGGTGCGTCTGCTCACCGCCTTCGAAACCGTCGACCGGCATTTCCGGAGCCTGTTCACGACCCTGTTCAACGGCGGCCAGGCGCATCTCGCTTTGATAGAATCCGATGATCCGCTGGAAGCCGGGCTGGAGATCATGGCGGAGCCGCCTGGCAAGCGGCTGGCGGCACTGACCTTGCTTTCGGGCGGCGAGCAGGCTCTGACGGCGATCGCACTTATATTCGCCCTGTTCCTAACCAATCCGGCACCAATCTGTGTCCTCGACGAAGTCGACGCGCCGCTCGACGATGCCAATATCGAGCGCTTCTGCGGACTGCTTGACCGGATGACGACGGAAACCGACACGCGCTATCTGATCGTGACGCATAATGCGGTGACGATGAGCAGGATGCATCGCCTGTTCGGAGTGACGATGATCGAAAAGGGCGTCAGCCGGTTGGTGAGCGTAGACCTTGGCGGTGCCGAACGGCTGCTCGCCGCCGAATGAGACGTTAAAGCGCCGCCGGCGCTTCACGCCTCCGACTCGACAGCACTTTCCACCGGAGCATGTAGTCGTAGCCGGTCGACGCGGCGCGTATCGCCATGGGTTACCTCGAGACGCCATCCGCTCGGGTGTTCGACGATTTCACCGCGCTGTGGGACATGCCCTGCCAGCACGAGCGCCATTCCGCCCAGCGTGTCGACATCTTCCTCGATCTTTGCCAGCCGCGCGTCGATCGTCGCTGCGACTTCGTGGAGTTCGGTCCGCGCATCCGCATCCCAGATGCCGTCTTCGAGCGGGATCAGCATGCCGGGCATTTCCTCGTCATGTTCGTCTTCGATATCGCCGACGATCTCCTCGACAACATCCTCGATCGTGACCAGACCTTCGGTGCCGCCGAATTCATCGACGACGACGGCGAGATGCACCCGCTCGGCACGCATGCGCGCCAGCAGGTCGAGCACGCCCATCGATTCGGGGACGAACAACGGCGCGCGCAACAGAGTCCGCAGGTCCGCGGGCGGCTCGGAGCCGGTGATCTTCAACCGAAATACGTCCTTGATATGAACCATGCCGATGACGTCGTCGAGGCTGTCCTCATAGACCGGCAGGCGGCTGTGCTCGGCATCGACGAACGCCTTGACGAGACCGTCGAACGCGATGGTCACGGGGACCGCAATGATTTCGCCGCGCGGGACCGCGATTTCGCCGGCGGTCTGTTCTCCGAAGTGAAGCAGGTTGCGGAGCATCTGTCGCTCGACCGGAGTGAGATCGCCGACTTTCGGCGCCTCCCCTTCGTGGCTCTCGATGACTTCCTCGATCTGGTCGCGAAGCGTCGCCTCGCCATCGTCTCCGAACAGAAAGGAACGAAGTCCGCTCCAAAAACTGCGCCCGTTCTCGCGGGCGCGGCTACTGTCCTCGTCAGCCATGGTTTCTAATGATGACCTCTTCGTGTTGATAGGGATCGGGTACGCCGATCGAAGCCAGTGCCTTTACCTCGATCTGTTCCATGGCTTCGGCTTGCCCTTCATCGATGTGATCATAGCCAAGCAGATGAAGAACGCCATGCACGACAAGATGGGAGGCATGGAATTCGGTACTTATGCCACGGTCGGCCGCTTCGGCCACGCAGACGCCATGCGCGAGGACGATGTCACCGAGCAGAATCTCGCGCTCATCCGCCACCGCGATCGATTCGATCAGACCGGCTTCGATCATCGGGAACGAAAGCACATTGGTCGGCGTGTCTTTTTTACGAAAGGTCGCGTTGAGTGCCTGCACCTCGGCATTATCGGTAAACTTTACGGATAGCTCGACCGGGCAACCGTCGTCGATCAGCGCCGAATGCCGGCTATGGCAAACCGCCGCCAATCCCGCTTTCTGCGCAAGCGCGGGCCAGTTCGTCTGGTGCCCCCAGTCGGTGCCGACATCAGCATCGACGAGGATCATGTTTGCTTGCCCTCATAGGCTTCCACGATCCTTCCGACCAATGGGTGACGCACCACATCGCCGGAACCGAACCGCACCGTTGCAATCTTCGGAATGCCTTCGAGCTTGCCGACCGCATCGGCGAGACCCGACATGCCCGGGTTCGGCAAGTCGATCTGCAGCGGATCGCCGCACACGACCATCCGGCTGCGCATTCCGAAGCGGGTCAGGAACATCTTCATTTGTTGCGGTGTCGTATTCTGCGCTTCGTCGAGGATGATGAACGCATCGGACAAGGTGCGCCCGCGCATGAAGGCGATCGGCGCTATCTCGATCTCGCCGCTGGCGATCCGGCGCTCGACCTGCTCGGTCGGCAGCATGTCGTAAAGTGCGTCGTAGAGCGGCCGCAGATAGGGATCGACTTTCTCCTTCATGTCGCCGGGCAGGAATCCAAGCCGCTCGCCGGCCTCGACCGCGGGACGCGACAGGATCAGCCGGTCGACCGTGCCGCCGATCAATTGCTGGACCGCCTGCGCGACGGCGAGATAGGTCTTGCCGGTACCCGCCGGACCCAGCGCGAAGATAAGGTCGTCCCTGGCCAGCGCTTCCATATAGGTGACCTGGGTCTTGGAGCGCGGCACGATCGTCTTCTTGCGCGTCCGGATCATCACCTTGGGCGGCTCAGCCACGTCGCTGGACACGATGCCGTCCAGCGTCGGCTGTCCCGACATCGCGATCACGCCTTCCACGGCACCGGCGTCGATGTCCTGGCCCTGGTCGAGGCGATTGTAGAGACCGGTCAGCACGTCGCGCGCGCGCGCCGCGGCCTCCGGCTCGCCTTCGATCTGCACGCGGTTGCCGCGCGCTGCGATATAGACTCCGAGCCGGTCCTCGATCGCGACCAGATTGCGGTCGAATTCTCCGAACAAGGGGCCAAGCAGATGCGGCTGGTCGAATTCGATGTCGAGCCTCGCACGCGGGCCGGCTGTCTCGGCAGGGCGTTTCTGCGCCATCAGGCAGCCTCGCGCATCAAAGCCGCTCCGGCAAGGCTGTTGGGGCCGGCGGAAATGATCTCGACATCGACGATGCTGCCGATCGGCTTGTCGCTTTCAATATGCACCGACTGCAGCCAAGGCGTTTTGCCGACCAGCTGGCCCGGTTTTCGGCCGGGCCTCTCCAGAAGGATTTCGGTGCTGCGGCCGACGCTGGCGCGGTTGAAATCATGCTGCTGGGTGTTGATCAGTGCTTGCAGCCTTTGCAGGCGCTCGTCCATTACGCTGGCGTCGATCTGTTCCTCCATCGTAGCCGCCGGCGTACCGGGGCGGGGTGAATATTTGAACGTATAGGCTTGCGCGTAATTCACCGCCGCGACGATATTCAGGGTCGCTTCGAAATCCGCATCGCTTTCGCCGGGAAAGCCGACGATGAAGTCGCCCGATACGGCGATATCGGGACGCGCCGCGCGTACTTTCTCGATCAGTGTCAGATAGTCGGCGGTGCGGTGGCTGCGGTTCATGGCTTTCAATATCGTATCGCTGCCGGATTGTACCGGCAGATGGAGGAACGGCATCAATTTCTGGACCTCGCGATGTGCGCGGATCAGGCCCTCGCTCATGTCGTTGGGATGGCTGGTCGTGTAGCGGATCCGCGCCAGCCCCGGCAGCGCATCGAGCGCCGCGATCAGGCCGTCGAGACCCTGCGCGCGGCCGGCGGGATCTTCGCCGCGCCAGGCATTCACATTCTGGCCGAGCAGCACGATTTCCCTGGCGCCGGAATCGATCAGCAACTTGGCTTCGTCGATGATCGCACCCCAGCTGCGCGAAACCTCGGCGCCGCGCGTATAAGGCACGACGCAATAGGTGCAGAATTTGTCGCAGCCCTCCTGGACGGTCAGAAACGCGCTGGCTGCCGATCTGCGCTGCGCCGGAAGCGCATCGAACTTCGATTCGACCGGCATTTCGGTGTCGAGCGCGCGCTTGGCCGAGCGCGCCGTTTCGATCAGGCCGGGCAGGCGGTGATAGGCCTGCGGTCCGACGACGATGTCGACGCTCGGCGCCCTGCGGAAAATCTCCGCTCCCTCTGCCTGCGCAACGCAGCCGGCGACGGCGATCATCGGCCGCGGCCCGCCGTCGCGCCGCAAGCGGCCGATGTCCGAATAGACTTTTTCGGCTGCGCGTTCGCGGATGTGGCAGGTGTTGAGGACGACCAGATCGGCCTCGCCCGGATCCGCCGGCTCCATTCCCTGCCCTTCGAGAAGGTCGGCCATCCGCGCGCCGTCATAGACGTTCATCTGGCAGCCGAAGGACTTGATGTGGAAGGTCTTTGGATCGCTCATCGTCCGCCTATAGGATATGGCGGCATCAGGCGGAAGCGCCGAGCGACTGGACGATTGCGTCGTGCGACGCCTTCGCCAAAGCTTTTCGATCCGGCAGCGCGTGCGGATCGATCGGCTCGAGGAAGCGAAGTGCGACCTTGAAGGTTCCGGGACGCGATAGCAGGCGCCGAACATTGGCGATCGTTGTCTCTCCCCCGACCCAGGCGATATCCGCGCCCGCGCTCCCATAATCGATCGCGACCGGTTGAACGACGATGTTATCGAGCGGTGGAACGATGGCTGCGAAAAGGCTGGCGCGAAACGGCAGCACGCTCATGCCGCCATCGGTCGTCCCTTCGGGAAACAGCGCGATCGGCCGCCCTGATGCCAATGCGGTCCGCAGTGCATCGGCCTGGCCGTGCACCGCGCCGCGCGCCGCCCGCTCGACATAGACCGTGTTGTTGAGGTCCGCGAGCCACCCCGCCAGCGGCCAGCGCCGCACCTCCTGCTTGGAGACGAACGCGGCGCCGGTCGCGCGCGCAATCACCATGATGTCGAGCCAGCTGGCGTGATTGGCGACGATCAGCACGTGCGACCGGCGCGGCGTCCCGATGATTTCGACACGCGCTCCCGCGCAGCGCCCGACCCAGCCGAGGAACAGGCGGGGCCACGGCGATCGGGCGCGCAGCAGGCGCCAGATATAATGACCGGGAAGGCAGATGATCAGCCCGAAGGCGATTGCGAGGACCCGCAGCGCCATCCTCATCGGAGCGGGCGAGTATCGGTCGCAATCATGACGCGCACCGACCTCACTTCTTGCGGCTGAGCGACACCCCGTAAAGCTCCATCCGGTGATCGACGAGACGAAAGCCGAGTTTCTCGGCAATCTGTCGCTGCAAAGTCTCCAGCTCCGGATCGACGAACTCGAGGACATTGCCGGTTTCAACGTCGATCAGATGATCGTGATGCGCATCGGCCGCGGCTTCGTAGCGCGAACGGCCGTCGCCGAAATCGTGGCGCTCCAATATGCCGGCCTCTTCGAAAAGCCGGACGGTGCGATACACCGTCGCCACCGAGATATGGGGGTCGATCGCGGCGGCACGGGTGTGCAGCGATTCGACATCGGGATGATCTTCGGCCTCCGACAATACCCGCGCCACGACACGTCGCTGCTCGGTGATGCGGAGTCCCTTTTCGGCGCACAGCGCCTCAATGTCGATTTTGCGAGTCATCTATCGCGTGACTTAGGATGCATCCGCGATTCGATCAACGCGGTCGATCGGGCCAATGGCCGAGGCGATCATCGCGCAGCGACGATCGCCTCGGCGCATGGGGTCATATTACTTTCGCGCCGTCCGGCGGCGCTTCGTGCCAAGGCCGATTTTCTTCGCGAGCGTCCTGCGCTGCTCGGCGTAATTCGGTGCCACCATCGGATAGTCTGCGTTGAGACCCCACTTCTGGCGATATTGATCGGGCGTCATCTGATAATGGGTCATCAGATGCCGCTTCAGCATCTTAAGCTTCTTTCCATCCTCGAGACAGACGATGAAGTCGGGCTTCACCGACGAACGGATCGAGACCGCCGGTTCGGGCGTGGCTGCCGGTTCCTCGGCGCGCGCGCCAAGCTGGTTCAGTGCGCTGTGTACGTTTTGGATAAGGACAGGAAGGTCGTTTACCGCCACGCTGTTGTTGCTGACGTGCGCGGAAACGATATCTGCGGTGAGCGTAATAAGCGTCTCTTTTAAATTGTCGTTGGTTTCCATAGGGCCCTCTTTCATCGGGGAAACAAATGATCGGACGGGTGCGAAATGATCCGTTTTGGTTCCTTTTACAAGTAGAATAACGGCTGACGCGCGGTCACGTGGCTTGCCTTGCCAAAGTTAGCGCATCGTACAATTGTCCGTCTCTACCATTATAATAGCCGCGGCGCCTCCCGATTTCCATAAATCCTGCCTTTTTATATAGGTTGATAGCGAGATTCCCGTCGCGGACCTCAAGATGAAGTCGTGTCGCGCCACGCTTCGCGGCAGCAAGCATGAAGTTTTCCAGTAGTTGATGGCCCACACCGGACCGCCGCCATTTTCTTTTCACTGCGAGGAGGAGAAGTTCGGCTTCATCCACTATGATCCGAGACAAAGCGAATCCGGTAACTTCTCCGCCCTGACGGGCCAGTGTCAGCCAAACGCCCGGCATCGGCAGCAGACCCGAACATTGCGGTGACGTCCACCCCTCCCCGAATGCCGGATCGAAGCCGTCCTTCATGACCTCCATGACCGAATCGAGGTCGAGTAAACTACCCTCAACCAGGACGAATGGCGCGTCGGTGCTCATGTCATTGGCTTCGCGTCGGGTGGCCGGCCATATATCGGCCGTGGCACAAGCGTGCGCAATGCCAATGGCAGGCGCAAGGCATCAGCGGCGCGCAATGCGGCGGACCGCGCCGTTCCGTAGCCGCGCGCGGCAATCAGCGCCTCTGCACCGTCGCCGGCGATGACCGGCGCCGTGATGTAGCCGGCGGCCTCGGCCGGAGACAGTGATGCCAGCGTGTCGGTGGCGGCAAATGGGTCACGCCGGTAACTTTGCACGAATAGCTGGCCATGTCCTCCTTCGAGCGCAGCTGCGACTTCGTCTTCTTCACCGACGGCAGCGATCAGGGCCAGCGAGGAATAGCCATGCAAGGGAACGGCCCACCCAATTGCCATGCCGTGGGCGGCGGCAATGCCGACGCGCACACCGGTGAAGCTTCCCGGCCCGCAATCGACCAGCAGCGACGAGGGCTGTCGGCCGGCCAGCAGCGACTCGATCATCGGGATCAGCTTTTCTGCATGCCCCCGGGCGACCAACTCATGCCGTTCGTCGACGATTTGATCGCCATCGAACAGAGCGACCGAGCAGGCCGAAGTCGCGGTCTCGATCGCGAGAAGCATAAAGATGAATGTCCGGGTCGTTGCCTGCAAAAGGTAGCGCCATTGGCGCTCCGCGATCAAACCGCTTCGACGGCCTCGACCTCAGGCACATAATGTTTGAGCAGGCCCTCGATGCCTTGTTTGAGCGTCGCCGTCGAGGACGGGCACCCGGAACAGGCGCCATGCATCGCCAGATAGACAGTACCGCTCCTGAAGCCGCGATAGACGATGTCGCCGCCATCCTGAGCCACTGCGGGCCGAACGCGCGTTTCGATCAGTTCGCGAATCTGCGCGACAATGTCTTCGGTCTCCGGGTCATCGTTGAAATCGTCCGTCTCGGGAACCGAGATCCCGGCTGCGCTACCGGCGTTGAACAATGGCGCGCCGCTCGAAAAATGGTCGAGCAGCACGGTCAGCACTTGCGGTTTAAGCGCCGACCATTCGCTGTCCGCGGCAGTCACCGCGATAAAATCCTTGCCGAAGAAAACTCCGGTCACGTCACCCAGCGAGAAGAGTGCGCCCGCCAGCGGCGAAGCCTCGGCATCTTCCGGAGTCGCGAAGTCGCGGGTCCCGGCGTCCATGACCGTCTGGCCGGGAATGAATTTCAGCGTCGCCGGGTTGGGCGTGGTCTCGGTCTGGATCAGCATGGTTCGGATGTGGCGTGTGTACGAGCCCGGATCAAGGGTATTGGGCTTATCTAAACCCAACACCCCGATCCTTGCCGCCGCCAATCATTGGCACTTCGCAAATATTAGCTAAAGCACATATTTGCTGAGGTCAGTATTGCGCGCGATGTCGGCCAGCTGCTGCTCGACGTATGCTGCGTCGATCGTCACGCTCTCGCCCTTGCGCTCCTCCGCATCGAAGCTGATGTCCTCGAGCAGCTTTTCCATCACCGTCTGCAGACGGCGCGCGCCGATATTCTCGAGCTGGCCGTTCACCTCGGCGGCAATGCGCGCGATCGCGCGGATCCCATCCTCGGTGAAGCTCACCTCGACTCCCTCGGTCGCGATCAGCGCGCGATATTGCTCGGTCAGGCTCGCCTGCGTGTCCTGAAGGATACGCACGAAATCTTCCTCGCTCAACGCCTTCAGCTCGACGCGGATCGGAAGCCGGCCCTGAAGTTCGGGCAGCAGGTCGCTTGGCTTTGCGACGTGGAACGCGCCACTGGCGATGAACAATATATGGTCGGTTTTCATCGGGCCATATTTGGTCGCGACGGTCGTTCCTTCGATCAGCGGCAGCAGGTCGCGCTGGACGCCCTCGCGGCTGACGGAGCCGCCGCGCACGTCACTCACCGCGATCTTGTCGATCTCGTCGAGAAAGACGATTCCGTTCGCTTCAGCGTCGGCCAGCGCGACCCGGTTGACGTCATCCTGGTCGAGCCGTTTGTCGGCTTCTTCCTCGACCAGTCTGGCCCAGGCTTCGCGGACCTTCAGGCGCCGCCGCTTCTTCGGCTGCTGGCCCATCGCCTTGCCCATGATGTCGCCAAGGTTGATCATGCCCACCTGGCCGCCCAGGCCCGGGATCTCGAACGGCGCTCCCGAAGTCTCGTTGACCTCGACCTCGACCTCCGAGCCGTCGAGATGGCCGTCCTGGAACCGGCGCCGGAAGCTCTCGCGAGTCGCTTCGCTTGCGCCCTTGCCGGTCAGCGCGTCGAGCAGCCGCTCCATCGCTGCCTCCTCGGCCGAATCCTTGACGGCGGTGCGGCGGCGTTCCTTCTCGAGCCGCACGGCTTCCTCGACCAGGTCGCGCGCGATCTGCTCGACATCGCGGCCGACGTAGCCGACTTCGGTGAACTTGGTCGCCTCGACCTTCACGAACGGCGCATCGGCGAGCTTGGCAAGGCGGCGCGATATCTCGGTCTTGCCGCAGCCGGTGGGCCCGATCATCAATATATTCTTCGGCGTGACTTCATCGCGCAGTTCGTCGGACAGGCGCTGGCGCCGCCAGCGATTGCGGAGCGCGACCGCGACGGCGCGTTTGGCATCGTTCTGGCCGACGATATGGGCATCGAGCGCGGCAACAACCGCTTTGGGTGTGAGATTGTCGTTCATCGTATTTTCCTGAAAGGAGGGCGCGTCAGGCCGCGCCCTCGATCTTTTCGATCGTGAGATTTTCGTTGGTGTAGACGCAGACTTCGGCAGCGATCTTCATCGCCTTGCGCGCGATCACTTCGGCATCCTGCTCATATTCCATCAGCGCGGCTGCGGCGGACAAAGCGAAATTGCCGCCCGAGCCGATTGCGGCAACGCCGCTCGCCGGCTCCAGCACATCGCCATTGCCGGTCAGGATCAGCGTCACATCCTTGTCGGCCACGATCATCATGGCCTCGAGGTTGCGAAGATATTTGTCGGTCCGCCAGTCCTTGGCAAGCTCGACCGCCGCGCGCATCAGTTGGCCGTTGTGCTGCTCGAGCTTGCGCTCGAGCCGTTCGAACAACGTGAACGCGTCGGCGGTGGCGCCGGCAAAGCCGCCGATCACCGAACCGTCGCCAAGCCGTCGCACCTTGCGCGCGTTGGGCTTGATGATCGTATGTTGCAGCGAAACCTGGCCGTCCCCCGCCAGCACGACTTCGCCATTCTTCCTGACAGCCAGGATCGTCGTCCCGTGCCAGACTTCCATCTTAGACATGTTATTTCCCGCTCACTTCAACTTGGGCCTGATATGGGGGGACGTGCGGGTGTCTGCAATTGCGCCCCCGGCCCGAACATGCTTCAGTGATGCGACAACCAGAAAGGGGGTTCGTCATGGCACTCGAACCACAAGCAAGCGGCTCTTCGATCGTCGACCGGGCCAAGAGGATCCTGCTCGAGCCAAAGGTCGAATGGGAACGAATCGACGTCGAACCGGCGACGGTCGGATCCATTTTCCGCGGATGGGTCGTAATACTCGCGGCCATACCTGCGGTTGCGCAGCTCGTAGGCTTGCTCATATTCGGCTTCGGCGGGTTTGGATTCGTCTACCGTCCGTCGCCGATCGACGCGCTGGTGATGGCGATTACGACATATGCGCTGTCGATCGTGTCGGTGTTCGTCCTCAGCCTGATCATCGACGCGCTGGCGCCGACGTTCGGCGGCACGAAGAACAATGTCCAGGCGCTCAAGGTTGCGGCCTATTCGATGACGGCCGCCTGGATTGCCGGCATCTTTAATTTGATTCCGAGTCTGGGCTGGCTGGCGCTGCTCGGGGCGCTCTATTCGTTGTACCTTTTGTATCTCGGCCTGCCGCGCCTGATGAAAGTGGCTGCGGACAAGGCGGTGACCTATACTGTCGCGGTCGTCGTCGCCGCGATCGTGATCGGCATAATCGTGAGTGCGGTGACGGCAGCGGTTACAGGCAGCTTCATGGGCAGCCGGGCGCTGATGCCGATGGCGGCGAACACAGACAGGGTTTCCGGAACGATGACCGTTCCGGGTGTCGGCACGGTCGATCTCGGCAAGCTGGACGATGCCGCCAGGAAGATGCAGGCGGCGAGCGAGCGCGGCCAGGTCGGCAATCAGGCCGCTGTCCAGCCCGGCGCGCTTCAGGCGCTGCTTCCCGAACAGCTTGGCAGCTATCGGCGAACCGAATTGTCGAGCGCCTCCGCGGGCGCCGCGGGCATCGGCGGATCGACAGCCAACGCGCGCTACGAGAATGGCGACAGCAATCTGCATATCACCGTCACGGACATGGCGGCTGCCGGGGCGCTCGCGGCGATGGGCAGCGCGCTCAACGTGCAGTCGAGTCGCCAGACCGCGACCGGTTATGAAAAGACCGAGACGATCGGTGGCCGCATGACCAGCGAGAAATGGAACAGCCAGTCCGGCGAGGGCAGCTTCAGCGTCGTCGTCGCCGACCGCTTCATGATCGAGGCCGAAGGCAAGGTACCGAGCATGGATACGCTGAAGGGCGCGGTCAACGCGGTGGGGCTTGCACGCATCGAGGCGCTGAAGGGCTAGCCGGATTCTGGGTGCGCCTGTCTTGCATGCGATATATCGGCGGCAAGATCGACGGCAGTGTCTGCCTGCCTAATTGGTCGGGGCGATAGGATTCGAACCTACGACCCCCACACCCCCAGTGTGATGCGCTACCAGGCTGCGCTACGCCCCGACCGATCGGCAGGCGCCTTTGGGGCGACCATCCGAAGGGGGGCGATTTAGGCGCCGGGGCAAGCGAAGGCAAGCGCACCGGGAATTGAAGTTGCACGAAGGGCGTGATAGCCGCCCGCATCCGGACAGGCCCGAAGTGGCCGCTCCTCATCAGGTAAGGCACATATGTTTGCATCACCAGCCTATGCGGCCAACGCAGCCGGAGCGTCGGGCGGTGGCGCGCTCGGACTGATCGGGATCCTTCCCTGGGTCGCGATCTTCGTCATTTTCTACTTCCTCTTGATCCGCCCGCAGCAGCGCCGCGCCAAGCAGCATCAGCAGATGATCGGCGCGGTCAAGAAGAACGATACCGTCGTCACCGGCGGCGGCGTCATCGGCAAGGTTACCAAGGTCGAGGACAATGAAGTCGAGGTCGAGATCGCGACGGGGGTCCGGGTCAAGGTCCTCAAAGGCACCCTCGCGGAGGTGAGGCCGTACGGGGCCAAGCCGGCGAACGACTGACATGCTGGACTTTCCCCGGTGGAAGCGCGTCTGGATCTGCTTCGTCCTGGCCTGTGGCGTGTTGCTCGCCATCCCCAGCCTGATCGGCGAGACGCAGGCCAAGCGCTTCGGCGTCGGCTTCTTGCCGCGGATCAATCTCGGCCTCGATCTTTCGGGTGGAAGCCATATCCTTCTCGAAGCGGATACGGCCGACGTCACCAAGGCGCGGCTCGCCGCGATGGAAGATACGATCAAGTCGGAGATGCGCCGCAACGAGATCGAGATCGGCGAGACCTCGACGGCCAACGGCCGGCTGACTTTCTTCGTCCGCAATGTCGCGCAGGTCGATGCCGCGGTCGACAAGGCCCGTGCCCAGACGCACGGCATAGGCGCCACCGGGCAGCGTGACTGGGACGTGACGGTGGTGGATTCCAATCGCGTCGTGCTGACTCCGACCAAGGCCGGGATCGACGCATTCATCAACGAAGCGATGACCGGAGCCGTCGATGTCGTCCGCAAGCGCATCGATGCCATGGGCACGCGCGAGCCGACGATCGTCCGTCAGGGTTCCGACCGGATCCTGGTCGAGGTGCCGGGTTTCGACAATCCGGCCCAGCTCAAGGCGCTGATCGGCAAGACCGCGAAGCTTGAATTCAAGCTGGTCGACATGGAAGCCGATCAGGCTCAGGTCGCGCAGGGGCGCGCGCCGGTCGGAAGCCAGGTGCTACACTATGAAAACGGCGCGCCGATCGCGGTCCAGCGCCGCGTCATCATCAGCGGCACCCAGCTGACCAAGGCGCAGCAGGCCTACGGCCAGAATAATGATCCGACCGTTTCGATCACGTTCAACGGTGAAGGCGCGCGCCGGTTCGGCCGCGTGACCCAGGACAATGTCGGCAAGCCGTTCGCGATCATCCTCGACAATGTCGTGCTGTCGGCGCCGCGCATCAACGAGCCGATCCTCGGCGGCAGCGCCCAGATCTCGGGCAATTTCACGGTTGAATCGGCGCAGTCGCTGGCCATTGCGTTGCAGTCCGGTGCGCTGCCGGTCGCCCTGAAGGTCGTCGAGGAACGTACCGTGGGCCCGCAGCTCGGCGCCGATTCGATCCGGGCCGGCGTGCTGGCGTCGTCGATCGCCGCGGTCGGGATCATATTGTTCATGCTCGTCACCTACGGGCGCTACGGCGTCTATGCCGATATTGCGGTCGTGCTGAACATCTTCATCATCCTCGCCGTCATGGCGATCTTCAACGGCACGCTCACGCTTCCCGGCATCGCCGGCTTCGTTCTCACGATCGGTACCGCGGTCGACGCCAACGTGCTGATCAACGAGAGGATTCGCGAGGAACGAAGGCGCGGGCGCAACGTCGTCCAGTCGGTGGAGCTTGGCTATAAGGAGGCCAGCCGCACGATCTTCGAGGCCAACGCGACGCACGCCATTTCGGGGATCGTGATGCTGCTGATGGGTACCGGCCCGATCAAGGGGTTCGCCGTCGTGCTGCTGATCGGCATCGCCACGTCGGTGTTCACCGCGGTGACCTTCACCCGGATGATGGTGGCCGGCTACATCCGGCGCTGCCGGCCGACTGACCTGAATATCTAGGATTAGCGATCATGCGCCTGCTCAAGCTCATCCCGGACAACACCAATATCGGCTTCGTGCGCCTGCGTGGCTGGGCGTTCGGCCTGACTGCGCTGCTCACCGTTATCGCGGTGATCGCGGTCGCTGCGCGCGGCCTCAACTTCGGCGTCGATTTCGTCGGCGGCCTGTCGATCGAGGCACGCTTCGACCGGCCGCCGCCGCTCGATCAACTCCGCACCGAGATCGACCGGCTCGGCATCGGCTCGGCCTCGCTTCAGCAGTTCGGCGACAAGCGCATCGTGTCGATTCGCCTACCGGTTCCCAAGGGCGCCGACGAAGGCGCCACCAATGCCGAGGTAAAAAACGTCCAGAATACCGTCAAGGCGGCCTTTCCGGCGGTCACCTTCGGCAAGACCGACACGGTGTCGGGCAAGGTGTCCGAAGAGCTGACCTTCTGGGGTATCGTCGCGGTGCTGCTGGCGGTGTTTGCTATCGCCATGTTCGGCTGGGTCAGGTTCGAATGGCAATTCGGCCTGTCGACCTTCGTCGCGATCATGCACGACGTGCTGATGACGCTCGGCTTCTTTGCTGTCACCCAGCTCGAATTCGACCTGACGATCGTTGCCGCGGTGCTCACGATCGTCGGCTATTCGATCAACGACAAGATCGTCATCGACGACCGGATCCGCGAGAATATGCGCAAATATCGCCAGATGGACATGCGCGGCATCATCGATATGTCGGTCAACGAAACGCTGCCCCGGACCGTCATGACCTCGCTGACCATCCTGATCGCGCTGACCGCGCTGCTGGTGTTCGGCGGTCACGTCCTTCGCGGGCTCAGCCTGGCGATGATACTCGGTGTGGTCGTCGGCACCTATTCGTCGATCTACGTGTCGTCGTCGCTGCTGATCTCGCTTGGCCTGAAGCCGCAGCCACTCGCCGCGCCAAAGGTGAAGGCCTCCGCGGAGAGAATGCCGACCGAAGGCCTCTGACGGGTGGCGCATTTCGAGCGCAACAACCCCGCCGCCGGCCCGTTCGTCCAAGGCTTCAGAGGCAATGCCTTTTCGGTCGACGGCACGGCGTATGACGCTGTTCTGCTAACGCCCGAGCGGGCAGCTATCTGGGACGCCCCCGCGCTCGACGCGCTGACGCCGGACGCCATTGCATCGCTCCTTGCGATCGATCCGCCCCCCGAATTCCTGATTCTAGGCACCGGCGCTACGCACCGCTTCCCTCCGCGCGCGTTCGTCGCCGCACTTGAGGCGCGCGGCATCGGCGTCGAAACGATGGACAGCCGCGCCGCCGCCCGCACCTGGGGCCTATTGCGCGGCGAAGAACGCTGGATCGTCGCTGCTTTGATGCCGCTCGCGAGCGGCGAGTGATTGGAATGAATCCAAGCTAGCGCGAAGCTGAGCGCTCTGAATGTCCGCTATGGGGAAAACGGACATTCCAGCATCCGCGGGATGAGATACCCAGGTGCCGCTCGGACCGGCCGCCTTCCGCAGCTTTAAATGCAAAGCCAACGGCGGGTCAGATTCCCGCGAAAGAGGCGGCCGTCAGGCGCGTCGCCCGGCGAGCCAGAGCGCAAGGTTTCGCGCATAGAGCTGGGTCGATCGGCGAGCCTCGGGCGTGCGGGGCAGCGCATCGCTTGGCGGCTCGCTGACGAAGCTCGGGGCGCCGGCGGCCGGGTCCCAATTGTAATCGGCGAAATGGTGGAAAGTAGACTGGGCGATGGCCGGCCCCCCCGCCTCGGACGGCTCGAACGCCACCGCGATATTGAACCGTCGGCCGGTGAGGGAGCTCTGGCCGGTAGCGATCACCCGCGCGCTCGGATCGTCGGGGGGGGCGCCGACCGCGCCTTCATGGGGATGGGCGGGCAGATAGCGCAGCACGCCGCCTTCGGCCTCCGGGTCCATCAGGACGGGATGAATTTCGCCGACCATCTCGATGCCCTGGAAATCGCCATTCGCGCCCGAATGATAATTGGGCCAGGAAATGGTCGGCGTCTCGCTGTCGTCGATGCAATGACGGTCGGGATCGGGTTCCGGATTCCTGGAATGGAAATAATGGGCGCCGCCGACCCCGCCCAGACTGCAAACCGACGAGCCGAGATCCATATGGTCGCGAGTCACCATCAGCCCGCCGCCTTTCTTGCGGAAGCGCGAGATGGCCGCGCAATCCTCGGCGTGGAGACCCTCTCCGGTATCGACCGCGAACAGCCAGAGCTGATCATAGTCCGACTCGTCGAGGGTCGAGAGCACAGGGTCGGGCCCGGTCGCGTTGTCCCGGTCGCGGGCGGTGACTCGGGTCATCGGCGCCCCGTCCGAGTCCCTGAGCCCGGCGAGCGTGTCGCGAAGCATTGAGAAGCGGCCGACATGCCAATCGTCCTCGATCGTCGGTATGGTAGTTTGCAGAAGGATGCGGATCGGTTCGGTCATCACTGCCTCTCCTTGCGGATCGAGTCGCCCGAAGGGTCTGCGCCTTGGGCGCGCGCTGCGCAAGTTGATCGGCCTCAGACGCGCCCGATCGCGCGGCCGAATGTCACCAGGTACAAGAAGGAGTCGGATGCCGAGAAGGACGGGTCAGTTCATCCATGACTCGACCGACCCGAATCTCAGGTTCCTGGGCGAAGGTGGCTGCTGTATTTTGGCAGGACCAATTCTCCGAATCCTTTCCGTAGCCATTCCGTAGCGTCCGCCATTTGCAATGGCTTCGAGAATAAGAAGCCTTGGCCATAACCGCAGCCGATCCCCATCAGGAAACTACGCTGTGCCTCGTTTTCAACACCTTCGGCGACTACTTCGATCGAGAGGTTCTTCGCTAGCTCTACCAGCGCCCGCACAATAGCGGCGCTCTCGCCGGCAGTTTCAATCGTTGACACGAACGACTTGTCGATCTTCAGAGTGTCGACTGGGAAGTCCTTGATGTGCGAAAGTGACGAATAGCCCGTTCCAAAGTCATCGAGCGAGATGCGGATTCCACTGGCGCTCAGCACACGAAGCGCCCGCTCAACATATTCAGCACCCTGCGCCAGGAAGGCATGCTCCGTCACCTCAATCTGGACGAGGCTCGGACGAATCTCCGCTTCGGCAAGGAGCTTGAGTAGCCGCTCGGCATAATCGTCGCGCATAAACTCCGCGGGCGAAGCATTGATTGACACGTGACCAAAGTCGACCCCCTCGCGGAGCCAGTGGCGTAGGTCGCGTACTACGGCCTGCTGGACAAGCCCACCGAGCTTGGATGCGAGCTCATAATCGTTGAAAGCCTCACCGAGGGTCTCCGGCAGCTGAATACCCAGGCGGGGATGCTTCCATCGAAGCAGCGCTTCCAATCCGCTGATCCGGCTCGAGGCGAGGCATATTTTCGGCTGATAGAAGGGCAGCACAGATTTCTCCGATATTGCGATCCGTGCAAGACTTAGCTGCGAGGCCTCCCTCTGCGCCCGCTGGCGCATATGCTGCCGGAAAATCTGGATGCCACCGCGCCCTTGAGCCTTGGTCGCGCAGAGCGCCGTATCGGCATTCTTGATGAGCTCTTGGGCGCTTGTGCCATCGGCCGAGAACAGCGCGCCGCCGATGCTGGCGCCCACGTGGATAAGACGTCCATCGAAAAAGGTCGGCCGCTGCAAGCGCTCAAGAATTGCTTCGCCCAGGCGAAGCAGCTCCACGTCATCGGCCACGTCCTGGACGATCACCGCGAACTCGTCGCCTCCGAGACGCGCAAGTAACTTGTCCCCGTCCAGCATGTCGCGCAGCCGACGCGCTACCGTCCGCAGTAAGTGATCACCAGCGACGTGGCCATGCGTGTCGTTAACATGCTTGAAACGGTCGAGATCGAGGAGAAGCAGACCGAAGTTCCACTGGCCCTCCATCGCTCGCAGGGCAGCGGCCTCGACGCGCATCTGAAAGCTTCGGCGGTTGGGAAGGTTGGTTAGCGGGTCCTGCTCCCCGATCCGGCGCAAGCGTTCTGCGGTGTCGCGATGCACCGTAATGTCGCGCGAGATCGCCAAAAATCGAGTGATCCGCCCCTGCTGATCTCGGATAGGAGAAACGATGACGTCCCACCATCTGGGGCTGCCCTTGGCCGTTGGGCAGGGAGCGGAGAAGCGAACTGCTGCGCCCGTGCGCGCCCGCTCCACTGCGTTTCTGACGAGCTGGCGCCCTCCTGAGGGCCACAGGGCTGCCCATTCCTTTCCGATGATCTGATCGAAGTTACTTATCTCCATCGCGCACAATCCCGGCCCGTTCATGAGCTCGAGATGGCCATCGATGGACAGTATCTTGATGCAGTCGACGCTCGCCGCCAGGATGCTCTCGAAGAGCGCTTCGGCGTCGCCAATGTCTGTCGGGCTGCGGACCAACTCGGCTGGCATTATTGCATGTGTGATCGTGCCGGCCCCGGCTTCCTGACTTGCGCGTTGCTTCATGCGGCCAGTGATTTCCAGCATTGATTGCCCTCCCACCTTGCGGACTAGGACGCCGGATCAAAGAATGAGATAAGAAGCCAAACCGGAACAATACGGTGGGGTTGCTCACCCGGCAGGGGCCAGCCGGAGACTGAAACAGAAGGCAGCGCCATTCGGGACATTATCTTCCACCCATATACGGCCGCCGTGACTCTCGACGATAGTCCTGGAGATGGAGAGGCCAATCCCCAGGCCTTCGAATTTTCCACTGACGAAAGGTGCGAAGAGCAATGTCTTTTGATCCTCCGAAAGGCCCGGGCCCCGATCGCTGACGCGTATCTCCGCCTCCTTCGCGTTGTAGCGTCGAACACTGATCCTAAGCGGGTGCTGTGAAGCGCTTGCGGCGGCGGCCTCGCGCGCGTTACGGATCAGGTTCAGCAGCACCTGCTCGATCTGGATGCGATCGGCGAGCACGAGGTCCGCATCGGCGGCTATCGTGACCTCAGGCTTTGCGGCTCCAGGTGTGCAAGCTTCGTCAATCTGGCATGCAGCTTCAATAATGGCGGAAAGGCTTTCCGTCCGCTTCTCACGTTCGCGATCTGCTGCATGCTCCCTCAGGCGCTGTAGAATCTCGGCGGCATATTGCGCGCTCCGTTCCGCGCCCGATAGGGCGTCAAGCACTGCGTCGGATACAGTGCCGCCGGGCATGCTCAACGTCCGCCTTACTCCGCCGGTGAAGTTCGTGATCGCGGTGAGCGGCTGGTTCAATTCGTGAGCCAACGTCGCCGCCATGGATCCCATGGCGCTGAACCGGGACAGATGCACGACCTCCGCTTGCACTCTTTTCAGCTCCGCGTCTGCCTCGGCCCGTTCAGTGATATCCTGATTGAGACCGACGAAGCGGCGGACGCTGCCACGGTTGTCGCAAACCATCTTACCGAGACCCAGGACCCAGCGGCAGCGACCGTCGGCCGCGATCGTCCGATACTCGGCCCGATAAACGCTGCCGTTCTGAATGCTTGTATCGAGCTCCCGGTGCACTTTGGCTACATCGTCCGGGTGAAGCGTCGCCTGCCACTCTTTCTCCGGCAGTGCCCCTTCGCCCTCTGGATCAAGACCATGCATCTCCAGGCTACGGGGACACAAATGAACGATCCGTTTTTCCAAGTCGAGATCCCAGGTCCCGGCTCCGGCACTCTCCTGCGCCAACGCGATACGCTCGAACGCTTCCTGCGCGCGCTCCTCGGTGCCTCTCAGAGCAGTGACGTCGTAGGCGCTGCCCACCATGCGCACCGGAAGCCCGGACACGGGGTCTCGGGCTACGACCCGTCCACGGTCGAAATTCCAGCACCAGCTGCCGTCGCTCCGCCGCAACCTGTATTCGTGCTCGAACGATGGCGCCCGGCCTTCGAGATGATTATTGAGCTCCTGTAATACCGCATCCAGGTCGTCTGGGTGAACGAGTTGGCGGAACGCCTCGAATCGATCCGGCATCGTTTCGGGATCATAGCCGAGCCGTTCCAGGAATCGGGGAGACATTGCGACGTCGCCGGTGGTTATGTCCCAATCCCAAGCCCCATCTCCCGTCGCGTCCAATGCCAAAAGCAGAGCCTCCTCGCTGATGCGCAGCGAAGCGGATGCCTTCCTCTCGGCGCTTACGTCTCGGAAGGAGACCTGAAGTCCCCCGGCGATCGGCCGCGCATTCACATCGAGCCATAGTTCCAGATCGGGGGCGAAAAACTCGAAGCGCGACGGCTGCCGGTCGAAGGCAGCGCGATGGAGGCGCTCCCATGCTCGCGTTCCAACCGAGAGAGGAAAAGCCTTCCAGATGACCTTTCCTCGCAGGTCCATCCGGGAGCAAAGCATCTCGGCCGCGTTCTGGTTCAGATAGGTGATGCGCCAATCATCATCGAGCAGGAACACGCAGTCAGTCGTGCCCTCCAGCACGTCGACGACCGACGGAAGCATGTTCCCATTTGGTTGCTCCGCGACGATCGGCCGATCGTCCTCAAGTCCTTCCGACGAGGCCAATGCCAGAGCATTGTCAGGCTCGGGCGCCCCATCCAGGGGTGCAAGTTCTGCGTCGATCGCAAGGCGCAGCGCCTCGGAAAGACTCGTGAGCCCCAGATGATCCATCATGTTCGCACGGTGCATCTCAACCGTGCGAGGGCTCAGTTGCAAGGAGCGAGCGATCGCCTTGTTGGTCATACCGGCCAGCAGACCTTGCAGAATCTGCCGTTCGCGCTTGGAGAGGCGCTGGAGGCCCGCAGTCGCTGCCGAGCGCGCCTCGTACCCGTCGCGCCTCCGCCGAGCAGTATCGAGCGCCCGCTCGATCGCGGCTATCAGCTCGGACTTGCGGTAAGGCTTTTGCAGGAAGTCGACTGCACCGAGCTTCATGGCCCCGACGGCGTCGCCAAGGTCGCCGTGGCCGCTCATCATGATCACAGGGAGGGACCCGCCGCGGGCCGAGAGTTCGGCCATAACCTCTGTGCCGCCGAGGCCTGGCATGCGCAGGTCCAGCAGGATGCAGCCATCGCTTAGCGTCGCTTGCTCCAGAAGCTCTTCGCCGCTGGAATAAATCTCGGTCGTGTAGCCCTGACCCGTCAAAAGGTAGCTTGTTGCCGCGCGTACCTGCGCGTCATCATCAACTATGTGGATCACGGGAACGGCGTAACTCTGCACAGAAAAAGGGATTCCGTGTTCAGATAGGAACCTCGGGCCGGTATTACGAGTCGCAGTCCTACGGCCGTAGTTCTACCATGCCTCCGTTCGGGCGGCATCGCTTTCCCAGACTTACGACTTTGGACAGCAAGGCATCCCTAGGTGCGGGAACTCAGATACCGTGCGTGGAATAGCTAATCGTGCAGATGCGGGTGCCAAGGTCTGGCTGAGGCTCCGTTTCGCGCGCAGGTCACAACCACGCCCCGACCGGCATATGGCCGCACGCGCGTTTCCGCCGTAGTGACTTCCGCGTTTAATTGCACGACCGCAATGGCTCGAAAGCAGACATTGACGCCTCCCGGTACGGCCGCGCAAAAATGAGGCATCGGCCTCAATCGAAGGGCAATGTTCTTATTTTGTTCTTTACAAATCCCCGACACATCAGTAAGGCGCCGGCAAGCTCATCGCGAAAGCTGGCTCTGTCTCATCGCTGATTCAAGCAAGGAAGGCGCGCGCTCTGCGCCGATCCAATAACTTACTTACGCGCGCGCGGGCGCTCTCGCGCGCACGCGAACCGTCAACTTCATCAACTTTCCATCGGTGGAAGGGATGAATTGCGGGAGGGTCCGGGTTGGGAGACTGTCAGCAGTTCGCCACTCGGGACAAATGCTCGAACAATATCCGGCTGTTGGTATCCCAGTCGAACCGCAACGCCGCCTTGCGCACGGTCTCCTGGTCACGCGGGATGTCGATCAGGTCGCGCGCCGCCTGCGCCAGTGCTTCCGGTGTAAGAGCAACGAGCGTCCCGGCTTCCGGGACAATCGCCTCGCGCGCGCCGCCAACATCGCCGCTTACGACTGGCGTTCCCGACGCCATTGCTTCGATCCAGACATTGGCCAGGCCTTCCGACCGGCTCGGCAGCATCATCACGTCCGCGGCAGCCAGCAGGCGGGCGATCGAATCATGCGGCTGTGCGCCCATGAACAGCACGCGGCCGGTTATGCCCAACGCGCCGGCCAGCGATTCGAGTGCTGCGCGGTCCGGCCCGGCCCCGGCAAGTGCAAGCGTCGCGCCGGGAATGCGTGCCACTGCTTCAAGTGCCAGGCGCTGGCCCTTGCCCGGGATCAGCGCCGCGACTGTTGCGATCAGCGGACCCTGTATGCCGATCGCGGCCTTGGCCTGGCGGCGGTCGACCGGCCTGAAACGCTCAAGGTCGACGCCGGTATAATGCACTTTGATCCGGTCGCCGTTCATTCCCAGTTCGACCATCGCCCGTTTCAGCGACTCGCTGACCGAGAGCAGTCCGCCGGCGGCTCCGGCCGCTGCCAGCAGCTGCTCCCCGATACCGGCGCGCCCGCCCCAGTAATTGATGTCGGATCCACGCGCCTTGATCGAAAAGGGTACCTCCAGCGCCGCGGCGAGGTGCATCGCCGCCGGCCCGTCGGGCCAGAAGAATTCGGCATCGATCACGTCGAACGGAAAGCGCCCCCGGATCTCGCGCAGCTTCGGAAGCAGCGCGCGCGCCATGCGCCTGGCAGTGAAGCGCTGTCCCAAGCGCGGAAGCACCGGATACGCGGGGCGGTGGACAATGATGTCCTTCCACGTCTGACGTCGCGGCAGCTTGGCGCGGGCTTTGTAATGCGGATGCAGCGACAGCGGCCATGGCGGCACGCCGATCGGCGCGACAACCTCGACTTCGACATTCTCGACTGCGGCAAGACCCAGCGTCTGGCGCTCGACGAATACGCCGTGCGTCGGTTGTGCGTCGTTCGGGAACAGCGTCGACAGGGTGAGCACGCGCAGCATTGCTCACCTCTATATCGGGCCATAAGCCAAGGCGCATCAAATCGATCATCGACCTGCTGGGGCGCCATGCCGCTTCGGCGCTTGGCCTTGCACCAAGCCTTCGCTAAGAAGCCGACATGCGTACATATTATCGCCCGATTGCGGCCCTCGTTTTGCTGGCCCTTCTGATACCGGTTGCCGGATGCGGAGGGGGCCGAAAGAAGAACGGCGTCGACACCCAATATGTCGCACGAGACGTCAACACGCTGTACACCGCCGCGCGCAGCCGCTTCCAGCGCGGCCAGTTCCGCAATGCCGCGCAGCTGTTCGACGAGGTCGAACGCCAGCATCCCTATTCGGTGTGGGCGCGGCGCGCGCAGCTGATGAGCTCGTTCAGCTATTACCTCGCCAAGGACTATCAGAAGTCGATCGATTCCGCGCGCCGCTTCCTGGCGATCCATCCGGGCAACAAGGATGCGCCCTACGCGCATTATCTGATCGCGATCGATTATTACGAGCAGATCGAGGATGTGAACCGCGACCAGAGCACGACCAAGCAGGCGCTCGATACGCTCGGCGAACTCGTCCGGCGCTATCCCGACAGCCGCTACGCCGCCGACGCGCGGCTGAAGCTCGATCTCGTCAACGACCATCTTGCCGGCAAGGAAATGGAAATCGGCCGCTTCTACCAGCGCCGCCAATTGTGGCTGGCATCGGTGGTGCGGTTCCGCACGGTCATCGATCAATATCAGACCACCAGCCACACGCCCGAGGCGCTGATGCGGCTCACCGAATCCTATCTCGCGCTCGGCGTCCGCGACGAGGCGAAGAAATCGGCCGCGGTGCTTGGCGCCAATTATCCCGGCACCAAATGGTATGCGCGCGCCTATAAGCTGGTGCAGAAATATCCTGCCTGACCTGGAGCATGCGGGGCGGGAGCCGGCCCGATGCTGACCGGTCTCACGATACGCGACGTTGTCCTGATTGAATCGCTGGATTTGGAATTTGGTCCCGGCCTGGCGGTGCTCACCGGCGAAACCGGCGCCGGAAAGTCGATCCTGCTCGATGCCCTCGGCCTGGCGCTCGGCGTTCGCGCCGAACGCGGGCTGGTCCGCAGCGGCCAGGCACAGGCGGTCGTCAGCGTGACCTTCGAGCTTCCCGCCGATCATCCTGCGCAGGCCGTCCTGGTGGACAATGGACTCGCGACGGAAGCGGGCGAGCCGCTCGTGATCCGGCGGATCGTCCGCGCCGACGGTGGCAGCCGCGCGCTCGTCAACGATCAGGCGGTTTCGGCGGGCCTGGTCCGCGATCTCGGGGCGATGCTGGTCGAAATCCACGGCCAGCATGACGAACGCGGGCTGCTCAACCCGCGCGGGCATCGTGCCTTGCTCGACAGTTTCGGTTTGATCGATACTGGCGAGGTGGAGCGCAGCTTTCGCGCCTGGGAAGACGCGGAGACCGGCGTGACTGCCGCGCGAGAGGCGCTGGAAAATGCCGCGCGCGATCGCGAGTGGCTCGAGCACGCCGTCGCCGAACTGACCCGGCTTGCACCTTTACCCGGCGAAGAAGACGAACTCGCCGGGATGCGCACGACAATGCAAAAGGGTCAGCGTCTCGCCGACGATATCGCCGCGATCACCGCATTGCTCGACGGTTCGGAAGGGGGCCTTGCGCAGCTTCGTCAGGCGGCGCGCAAACTTGAACGCATCGCGGGCGAGCATGAGAAACTGAACGACGCGCTGACTGCCATGGACCGCGCCGTGATCGAGGCGGCCGACGCCGAATCGCATCTCGAGCAGGCGGCCGCCGCTCTGACCTATGATCCGGCGCGGCTGGACGAAGCCGAGACCCGCTTGTTCGAAATCCGTGCCATGGCCCGCAAGCATCGCGTTGAGCCGGAGAGCCTGCCGGCGTTGGCGCAAGAGCTTGCCGAGCGGCTGGCTGCCATCCAATCCGGAAGCGCCGGCCTCGCGGAGCAAGAACGTGCGGCAGCCGCGGCGAAGCAGGCCTATCTCGCTGCGGCCGATCAAGTCAGCGCGTTGCGCAAGGAAGCGGCTGTGCGGCTCGACACATCGGTGGCTGCGGAGCTGGCGCCGCTCAAGCTCGATGCCGCCCGCTTTAGGACGGTTGTGGCGTCCTTGGGTGACGACGCTTTCGCGACGCACGGCCGCGACCGCGTCGAGTTCGAGGTGTCGACCAATCCCGGAGCGCCGTTCGCGCCGCTCACCCGCATCGCCAGCGGCGGCGAGCTGTCGCGCTTCATCCTCGCGCTCAAGGTGGCGCTTGCCGAGCGGGGCGATGCGACGACGATGATCTTCGACGAGATCGATCGCGGCGTCGGCGGCGCGGTTGCCAGTGCCGTCGGCGAGCGGCTGCACCGGCTGGCCGAGCGCGGCCAGTTGCTTGTCGTGACGCACAGCCCGCAGGTCGCCGCGCGCGGCAATCAGCATCTTCTGATCGAGAAAAGCCACGATGGCCTCGTCACGCGGACCGGCGTGAAGCTACTCGACGATGGTCGGCGACGCGAAGAAATTGCGCGCATGCTGTCGGGCGCCGAAGTCACCGACGAGGCGCGTGCGCAGGCGACACGATTGCTTGAGGCGGCGTGACTGCGGCGAGCAACATCATAGCGATATATGGAGCGATGCTCGCTACGGCCCTGGCGTTTATTCAATACAGGCAATGGCGGAAATCCGAGGAGCCGCTGACAGTCACGATAGGTAAGGACTTTGCTGGGCCGCCCGAACACATGGAAGCGGTCATAACCAACACGCAACAGTCGGATGTCTACCTCGATTTTGTGGGAGTTGGGTATCGATACAGATCGTGGCGCCAGCCCTGGCGGCGGCGACACCATGAGATTGACTCAATGAAACTGTGTGAAAACGGATATCTATCGGGCAAGGGCGCGGAGTGTGTTGTTAGGCCGGGCACTTTCGTAGAGGTCTATTTTCAAGAGACTGATTTTAAGCGGTTGCAAGTGCCTTCATTTCGAGAGGGATTTTCGCGAAAGTTATGTTTGTGGATAGACCATTCGCGCTCTGATCGGACGTATTGCAAGCGAATATAGCTATAAGACTTCTTCACGTAGGTTGAGGGTCCGTGAAACTTTCTGAAGCTGAAGCCGAAGTGGAATTGGAGCATCTCGCAGCCGAGATAGCGCACCACAACCGTCTTTATCACAATGAAGATGCGCCGGAGATATCGGACGCCCAATATGATGCGCTTGTCCGCCGTAACGCCGCGCTTGAGGCCGCCTTTCCACACCTCGTTCGTGATGACAGTCCGTCCAAAGTCGTTGGCGCCGCGCCCACTGGCAGCCTTTCCAAGGTCGCTCACGCATTGCCGATGCTCAGTCTCGACAATGCCTTTGCCGACGAAGATGTCGCCGAATTCCTGCGCCGCGTCCGCCGGTTTCTGAATCTGCCCGAAGATGCCGAGGTGGCGGCGACGGCCGAGCCCAAGATCGATGGGCTGTCCTGCTCGCTGCGCTACGAAAAGGGCGTGCTGGTGCAGGCCGCGACGCGCGGCGACGGCACAACGGGTGAGGTGGTTACCGACAATGTCCGCACGATCGATGATATTCCCGAACGCCTGACCGGCGCGCCGGACATCTTCGAGGTACGCGGCGAGGTCTATATGGCGAAGGCGGACTTTGCAGCGCTCAACGCCCGGCTGCTGGCCGAGGCCGAGGATCCGGCCAAGGCGCGGCAATTCGCCAATCCAAGGAATGCCGCGGCAGGGTCGCTGCGCCAAAAGGACGCATCGGTCACTGCATCCCGTCCGCTGCGCTTCTACGCGCATGGCTGGGGCGAGGTATCGGCGCTGCCCGCCGACAGCCAATATGACGTGATGCGCGCGATTGCCGCATGGGGTTTACCCGTCGCCCAGGACCTGCAGCGTCTTGTCGGCGTCGACGCGTTGCTGGACCATTATCATCTGATCGAGCGCAAGCGCGCCGATTATCCGTTCGACATCGACGGTGTCGTCTACAAGGTCGACCGGCTCGACTGGCAGCGGCGGCTCGGCCAGGTGGCGCGCGCGCCGCGCTGGGCGATCGCGCACAAATTTCCCGCCGAGCAGGCCGAAACGACGCTCGACGCGATCGACATCCAGGTCGGCCGTACCGGCAAGCTGACGCCGGTCGCGCGGCTGACTCCGGTGAGCGTCGGCGGCGTTACCGTGACCAATGCGACGCTGCACAATGCCGACGAGATCGCCCGGCTCGGCGTCCGCGTCGGCGACAGGGTGCTGATCCAGCGCGCCGGCGATGTCATTCCGCAGGTGCTTCGGAACCTCACGCCGGAAGCGAAACGCCCGGCCTATATATTCCCCGATCATTGTCCCGAATGCGGATCCGAGGCGGTGCGCGAAGGCGGTGAGGTTGATATCCGCTGCACCGGCGGACTGATCTGCCCGGCACAGCGCGTCGAGCGGCTTCGCCATTTCGTAAGCCGCCACGCGCTCGATATCGAGGGACTCGGAATAACGACCATAGAAAGCTTCTTCCGGGACGAAATCCTGCAGTCCCCGGCGGATATATTCCGCCTGCATGAGAAGCGTGGCCTGTTGCTGGAACGCGAGCGCTGGGCGGAAACGTCGGTCGACAATCTGCTCGCGGCGATCGACGCCAAGCGCAGACCGCCGCTCGACCGGTTCCTTTATGCGCTGGGTATCCGCCATGTCGGCGAAGTCACAGCGCGCGATCTTGCCAGGCGTTATCGATCGCTCGAAGCCTTCCTGGCGATGATCGACCGCGCGCTGGAATTCCGTGCCGCGACAGAGGCAGCGATCGGCGAGAGCGAGTCGAAATTCGCGCAGCGCCGGGACAAAGCGGTCGTTGCGATTATCGAGACGCCCAACATCGGCCCCGAGGTTGCCAACGCCTTGCTCGATTTCTTCGAGGAGCCGCATAATCGCGAAGTGCTGGACGACCTTAAAGCGGCCGGTGTCGAGCCCGCGGACGTCGTCTGGGAAACCAGACAATCCTCGGTGAGCGGCAAGACCTTGGTATTCACCGGCAGCCTAGAAACGCTCTCGCGCGACGAGGCCAAGGCGCAGGCGGAGGCGCTCGGCGCGAAAGTGGCGGGATCGGTTTCGGCCAAGACCGACCTGGTGATCGCCGGCCCCGGCGCCGGCTCGAAGCTCAAGAAGGCGCGGGATCTGGAAATCCAGGTCATCGACGAAGCCGAATGGGCGAAGATCGTCGCCGGCAGCTAGCGGGTCGACCTACGCTTGCGCATCACCAGCGTCGGCCATTCGCCCAGCGCATTCTTGGACACCAGCATCAGGCCTTTCCGCCGATATGCGCGCGCGACTGCTTCGGCCTGACTGTGAAGCAGGCCGGCAAGGATCAGCCGCCCGCCTGGCCGCAGCGCCGCCGCAATCGACGGCGCGAGCTCGATCAACGGCCCGGCGAGGATGTTTGCAATGATCAGATCATAAGGTGCGCGCGTTCGCAGCCGGAGATGCGCCAGTCCGGGTGCGACGGCCAGTTCGACTTCGCCGCGCGCGCGGCCGACGCGGATGCGGTTCTTGGCGGCATTTTCCCGCGTCACCTCGATCGACACCGGGTCGATGTCCGATGCGGCGACATGTGCGGTTCGCCACAGGCTGAGCGCGGCGAAGGCGAGCAGGCCGGTGCCGGTACCGAGATCCAGGATGTTGTTGAAGCTGGCGCCATTTCGCTTGAGCCGGTCGAGTGCGAGCAGGCATCCGGTCGTCGTCTCATGATGCCCGGTCCCGAACGCGCGCCCGGCGTCGATCCCGAATGCTGTGGCGCCCGCCGGAAGCTCAGCCCGCGACGCCGACGTGTAGACGAAGAAGCGGCCGGCGCGGATCGGTTCCAGTCCCTCCTGGCTCAACGTCACCCAATCCTGCTCCTCTACCGCCTCGACGTCCGGTCTCCGTCCCCCGGCGCTGGGCACGAGCGCGAGAAGCAGGTCCAGATCGTCGGCCCCGGGCGATTCCTCGAAATAGGCGTCGAGGCGCCATGCGTCTGGTTGCGCGGGATCGGGCTCGCTGGTCATTAGCACCGGCGGTTCGGCGAGCGCGGCCAGGGCGGGTATGTCCTGCGCCAGCGCTTCGGCTTCGGCGCGCGTGCACGGCAGGCTTGCCTTCCAGGTCATCGCAGGTCGCCGCGCATCTCGGTCGTGTCGATCATGCCGGCCGCGATAGGGAGCCGGCCTCGTCAGGGGAAGCTCTGTCGGCATCCTATGCCGCCATCGGCGGCAGGCCGTTCAGGCCGCGAGGCTGGACACGAAATCGTCGATGACGTGCTTGAACTTGGCCATCTGCGCGTCGACGCGGCCGAACTTGTGCTCGACCTCGTCGATTTCGTTGGCGACCGTCTCGGTGTCGGTTCGGATCGCGGCGATCGTCGACGACATCGAATCGGCCGCCAATGCGGTTTCATCGACTGCCGCGGTGATCATGGTCACGGTCTGCGCCTGGATTTCCATCGCCTGGCGGATCCGATCGGCCGATGCCTGGACTTCCTCGACGGTTTGCCGAATCGAGCCATTGGCTTCGACCGTCTGCTTTGTCGCCTGCTGGATCGCAGTGATCTTGGCGTTGATGTCGTCGGTGGCGCGTGCCGTCTGGTTGGCGAGCGATTTGACTTCTTGGGCGACGACCGCGAAACCCCGGCCCGCATCGCCGGCGCGTGCGGCCTCGATCGTCGCATTGAGCGCGAGCATGTTGGTCTGGCCGGCAATGTCGCGGATCAGGCCGAGGATCGATTCGATCGCCTGGACGTGGCCCGACAGCGCCTCGGTCACCTGAACCGCTTCGCTCGCCTGGGTCCCCGCGCGAGTCGCAACGCCGGCGGCGACCTCCACCTCGCTGCGCGCATCCTCGATCGCGCGGATCAGCCCGGCGGCGGTCTGCGCGGCTTCGCGCATCGCGACGGCGGATTGCTCGGCGGCCGATGCGACTTCGGAGGTCTTGCTGAGCATTCCGCGCGCAGCCTGCGACGCCTCTGCCGCCTGCGCGCGAAGCGCGCGGCTATCGCTGGCCGTCCCATCCACCGTCCGCACCATTTCCTCGTTGAAATCGTGGCTCAGCGCCGAGCGCCGGACATGTTCTTCATGAACGCGCCGCTCGTCGAACAGCGCGGCATAGATGTCGATCTGGAACAATGCGATCTGGGTCAGCGCCTTGGCGAGATGCGCGAGACGCTTCGGATCTTCCCTCAGCCGCTCGTTGAGGATTTCGTGCATCGCGGCGAACTGGCCCCAGAGCCCCGAAGCAAAGGAAGAAATTGAAACGTCCGCTGCCGCCGCGGTTTCGACATTCCTACGGTCCGCTTCGATCCAGCTTGGGTCCTCGAGCCGGTTATAGCGCTGCTTCAGGTCCGGGATGTAGCGCTCGTCGACCTCGGTCATCGCGGGCTGGTCGATTCGGCCGAGGTCGACGCCGACGCCCGACCTTTGATACTGATTCCAGATGCTCTGGGCGAGGAGGTCGGCCTCGTCCTCGACCAGCGACCAGATTTCGGCCGCGTCGCGCGGAAGCGAACCGTCGCGATCGAAAAGCGCAAGGCGGGCCCGAAGGAAGGCCGCGTCGTCGATTGGGTTAGCCGGCATCAATGAAGGTCTCCTCGGCTGCCGGCGCTAGCAGCAAAAAGTTAAACAGGACCTAGCTGCAGCTATCGGGCTGCCCTCACTATGCCGGCAAATTTCCAACCATTGCGGGAAGCGGACATGCTGCCTAAAAGCCGGGTCGGCTTGATCGGCCGGACAGGGAATCCATTGATGCATCGCAATCCGTCGCGCCCGCTTTCACCGCATTTGCAGGTCTACAAATGGGGCCCGCACATGCTGGTCTCGATCCTCCACCGGGTGACCGGCGCCGGCGTGTCGGTGGCGGGCGGACTCGCTTTGGTGTGGTGGCTTGTCGCCGCCGCCAGCGGACCCGAAGACTATGCGCGCTTCCACGCGATCGCGGCGAACAGGCTGGCACTCATCATCTGGGTGCCGCTGACCTGGGCCCTGTTCCAGCACAGTTTCTCCGGCATTCGTCACTTCGTGCTCGATATCGGCGCCGGCTACGAGCTCGGCATAAACAAGCTAGGTGCCATCGCAACGCTTGTTGCTTCGACGCTGCTGACAATATTGCTCTGGGTTTATATCTTGGAGATACGCGGATGAGGATGGAAACGCCGCTCGGGCGCGTGCGCGGGCTTGGTTCGGCCAAGAGCGGAGCGCACAATTGGTGGCTGGAGCGGCTGACGTCGGTTTCGACGCTTTTGCTGTTCATCTGGTTCCTCGTCGCACTGCTCCGCCTGCCGGTGCTCGATTTTGCCACGGTCACCGAATGGCTGGCTTCGCCGGTCACCGCGGTCTTGATGCTGCTGCTGATCGTCAGCACCTTCTGGCACGTCAAGCTCGGCATGCAGGTGATCATCGAGGATTATGTCCATGAAGAGGGCGGTAAGCTGTTCTGCCTCGTGCTGCTCAACTTCGCCGTTGTCGCGGCCGCCGCGCTCGCCGCTGTCGCGGTTCTCAAAATTGCTTTCGCGGGGACTCCAGCCTGATGCCCGACGCCTATCAGATCATCGACCACACCTATGACGTCGTGGTGGTCGGCGCCGGCGGTTCGGGCCTTCGTGCGACGATGGGCTCGGCCGAGAAGGGATTGAAGACCGCCTGCGTCACCAAGGTCTTCCCGACCCGCAGCCACACCGTCGCCGCGCAGGGCGGCATCGCGGCGAGCCTCGGCAACATGGGGCCGGATCACTGGACCTGGCACATGTACGACACGGTCAAGGGCTCCGACTGGCTCGGCGACCAGGATGCGATCGAATATCTGTGCCGCGAGGCGCCGGCCGCGGTCTACGAGCTCGAACATTATGGCGTTCCGTTCAGCCGCACCAACGCCGGCAAAATATATCAGCGTGCGTTCGGCGGTATGACCCAGAATATGGGCGAGGGACCGGCGGCGCAGCGGACCTGCGCGGCCGCCGATCGCACCGGTCACGCGATGCTGCACGCGCTCTATCAGCAGAGCCTGAAATACGACGCCGACTTCTTCATCGAATATTTCGCGATCGACCTGATCATGGAAAATGGCACATGCCGCGGCCTGATCGCCTTGTGCATGGAGGATGGCAGTATTCACCGCTTCCGCGCGCAGGCAGTGGTGCTCGCGACCGGCGGCTATGGGAAAACCTATTTCTCGGCCACCTCCGCGCACACCTGCACCGGCGATGGCAATGGCATGGTGCTGCGCGCCGGCCTTCCGCTGCAGGACATGGAGTTCGTGCAATTCCATCCGACCGGCATCTACGGCGCAGGTGTGCTGATCACCGAGGGCGCACGCGGCGAGGGCGGCTATCTCACTAATAGCGAAGGCGAGCGTTTCATGGAGCGCTACGCTCCGTCCGCCAAGGACCTCGCCAGCCGCGATGTCGTCTCGCGCTCGATGGCGATGGAAATCCGGGAGGGCCGCGGCGTCGGCAAGGAAAAGGATCATATCTTCCTGCACCTCGACCATATCGACGCGAAGATCCTGCACGAGCGCCTGCCGGGCATCACTGAAACCGCCAAGACCTTTGCGGGTGTCGACCTGACCCGCCAGCCGATCCCGGTCACCCCGACCGTCCACTACAATATGGGCGGAATCCCGACCAATTATCACGGCGAGGTGGTGACGCTGAAGGACGGCGACCCCGACAGCGTCGTCCCCGGCCTGTTCGCCGTCGGCGAGGCCGCGTGCGTTTCTGTGCACGGCGCTAACCGCCTCGGCTCGAACAGCCTGATCGACCTCGTCGTGTTCGGCCGCGCCACCGGCCATCGCGTCGGCGAGCTGATCAAGTCGGGCACAAGGCCCGCACCATTGCCTGCGGGCTCGGAGGAACAGTCGCTCGCGCGGCTCGACCGTTTCCGCAACGCCAAGGGCGGCAGCCCGACCGCCGAGGTGCGGCTCGACATGCAGCGCACGATGCAGGCCGACTGCGCGGTGTTCCGCACCGAAAAATCGCTGGACGAAGGCAAGGGAAAGATCGACGCCGTCTACAAACGGATGGCCGACATCGACGTCAAGGATCGCAGCCTGATCTGGAACACCGACCTGGTCGAGACGCTCGAGCTCGACAATATGATCGGCCAGGCGATGGTGACGATGTATTCCGCCGCCAACCGCAAGGAAAGCCGCGGCGCGCACATGCACGAGGATTATCCGAACCGCGACGATGCCAACTGGATGAAGCACACGATCAGCTGGTTCGACGCCGGCAAGGTGACGATCGATTACCGCCCGGTGCACGATTACACGCTGACCGACGACATCGCCTACATCAAGCCAAAGGCACGCGTTTACTAGGCTGAGTCGGCGGACGTCCCGACATCCACCACCGGCCGTCACTTCAGCGAACGCGGGAGTCCAGCTTCCTTTTGTTAAACCTCCGAAAAAGCAGGTGCACTCCGGCGGGGGAGTGACGGGCTCGGCTTGCCGCAACCTTGTTGACGATGAACCGTGCATAAAATACGACGAGTCGAAACAAGGAGAGCCCTATGAGCCTGACGTCGAGTGGACGATCACCTGGAGCCAAACTTGGTTTCGCAATCCTCGTCGGGTTCCTGCTCACCATCCCGCTCTTCTCGGTCTGGCTGCTCGTCTACGATCGCCAGTCGCAGTCGGAGACCGCCCGCGCATCGATTGCGCAGGGCTGGGGCGGTCCCCAGACGCTTGCCGGACCTCTGCTGGTAATTCCCTATCGCACCACGGTGACCGAGACGGTGACCCAGGGCGCCCAGCCGGTCGTCCAGTCGCGCCAGGTCTGGCAGGAACTGGTGCTTTCGCCCGAGGTTGCGGATCTTTCGACCGAAATCCGGCCCGACCGGCGCAAGCGGTCGATCTACGAAGTCGTCGTCTACGACGCGCATGTCGCCGGGCGCGCGCGCTTCGCAATGCCTGCCGATCTGTCGCGTTTCGGTGTCGCGGTTTCGGATATGGCGCTCGACCGGGCCGAGTTGCGCTTCGGTCTCAGCGACCCGCGCGGTCTGTTCGGCAAGCCACCGCAAATCGCTGTCGGCGGGCGCCCGCTTCGCCTCCAGCCCGGCGGCGGCACCGCTGCGACCGGAGGTTCGGGCTTTTTCGCCTGGATCGATGCTGCCGGTCTTGCCGGTAAACCCATTGTCGTTGATTTCAGTTTCGATGTCCGCGGTAACGGCTTGCTGTCGCTGATCCCGCAAGCAGGGGACACGCGCTGGCAGGTCACGTCACCCTGGCCGCATCCTTCTTTCCAGGGCGGATTTCTGCCAATCAAACCCGAGGTCGGCCCACAGGGTTTCACTGCCACCTATAGAGTCGGCAATCTCGCGCTCGGCCAATCGCTGGTTAGCACCGGCGATCCGCAACCGAAGGGCAGCGTCTCGACCACGCTTGCCACCGGCGACGGCGGAGCGCGCGCAGGCAATGAGGCGCGAATCGACCTGGTTCAGCCCGTCGATCTCTATTCGCAGGTAAACCGGTCGACCAAATATGGTTTCCTGTTCATCGGCTTCACATTCGTCGCTTTGCTGATGTTCGACGTCATCGGCGGCATACGGGTTTCCGCGGTCGAATATCTGCTGATGGGCGCTGCTTTGGTGCTGTTCTTCGTGCTGTTGCTGGCCTTTGCCGAGGTGATCGGATTTACCGCCGCCTATATCGTGGCAAGCGCCGGCATCATCGGCCTCAACACGGCTTATTCGGCCGCGGTCCTCAAGAGCTGGCGGCGTGCATCGCTGATCGGCATTTTGTTGCTCGGCCTGTACGCGGTGCTCTACGTCCTGCTCAGCCTCGAGGCCTTCTCGCTGCTGATCGGTTCGCTGATGCTCTTCGTCGCGCTGGCCGCGGTGATGTACCTGACCCGCAACCTCAATTGGGGTGCGGCCGCGCCAGGAGCCCCACAACCCGCCGAGACCCATTGAGTCGCGGGGGCGCAGGCGTTATCCGGCTCCCACGCAAGGAACAGACATGGCCGCTTTCAGTCTACCGAAGAACAGCAAGATCAAAGGCAAGGGCCGCGAATATAAGGCAGCGCCCGACGCAAAAAGGGTCAAGCGCTTCAAGATCTATCGCTACGATCCCGACAGCGGCGAAAATCCCCGCTACGATCATTTCGAGATCGATCTCGACAGCACCGGGCCGATGGTTCTCGATGCGCTGATCAAGATGAAGAGCGAACAGGATCCGTCGCTCACCTTCAGGCGCTCGTGCCGCGAGGGGATTTGCGGCTCCTGCTCGATGAACATCGACGGCAAGAACGGTCTCGCCTGCACGACTGCGATCGAAGATTACAGCGGCGAGATCCGGATCACGCCGCTGCCGAGCATGGACGTGATCAAGGATCTGGTGCCCGATTTCACCCATTTCTACGCGCAATATGCGTCGATCGAGCCGTGGCTGAAGACCAAGACTCCGACTCCGTCCGATGCCGAGCGGCTGCAATCTCCGGACGATCGCGCCAAGCTCGACGGCCTGTATGAATGCATCTTGTGCGCCTGCTGCTCATCGAGCTGCCCCAGCTATTGGTGGAATTCGGACCGCTTCCTCGGCCCGGCGATCCTGCTGCAGGCCTATCGCTGGCTGGTCGACAGCCGCGACGAGATGACCGGCGAGCGGCTCGACCAGCTCGAGGATCCGTTCCGTCTCTATCGCTGCCACACGATCATGAATTGCGCGAATGCCTGCCCCAAGGGCCTCAATCCGGCCAAGGCGATCGCCGAGACCAAGAAGATGCTGTTCGAGCGGACGGTCTGAGCCGCTCGCCCTGTCCGAAGTCCTCGCCCGCTATCGCCGCCTCCTTGCCGCTGGCGAACTGAAGCCCGATCCCGACCAGGAGCGTGCCGCGGGCATCTTGGACCGGCTCGCGGCCGAACTCGGCAACCAACGGAAGGCTGGCTTCTGGGCGCGACTCACCTCCAGGCCGGTGGCAAAGCCGCGCGGCGTCTATCTGTGGGGCGGTGTCGGGCGCGGCAAATCGATGCTGATGGATCTTGCGTTCGCCGCGATGCCGCTGCGCGAAAAACGCCGCGTGCATTTCCATTCCTTCATGCTCGAGGTGCACGACCGCCTCCGGATAGAGCGCGACAAGGAGGCGGGCGACCCGATCCCGCCGGTGGCGCGGGCGATTGCCGAGGAGGCGCGCCTGCTCGCCTTTGACGAAATGGTGATCAACAACAGCGCCGACGCGATGATCCTGTCGCGGCTTTTCTCGCAGCTCCTCGAACTGGACGTCACGGTGGTGACGACATCGAACCGCCCGCCGCGCGATCTCTACAAGGACGGGCTCAACCGTGAGCTGTTCCTGCCGTTCATCGACCTGATCGAGAAGGAGCTGGATGTCGTGCCGTTGAACGGCCCGACCGACTATCGGCGCGAACGGCTCGGATCGGGGCCGACCTGGTTCGTCCCCAATGGTCCAGTGGCCACCGTCGCGCTGCGCGACGCCTTCTTCCGCCTTACCGACTATCCGCCCGAGGATCGCGCCAATGTTCCGTCGGAGGAAATCCATGTCCACGGCGGACGCACGCTTCACGTCCCCAAATCGCTCAAGGGTGTCGCCGTCTTTTCGTTCAAGCGGCTTTGCAGCGAACCGCGCGGGGCGGCCGACTATCTGGCCATCGCGCACGATTTTCACACCGTCATCATCGTCGGCATTCCGGAGCTGGGGCCGGAGCGCCGCAACGAGGCGGCGCGCTTTGTGACGCTGATCGATGCGCTCTACGAGAATAAGGTCAAGCTGCTGGCGTCGGCGGATGCCGAACCGGCCAGGCTCTACCCCAAGGGCGATGGTTCGTTCGAATTCGAGCGGACCGCCTCGCGACTGATCGAAATGCAGTCCGAAGATTATCTGACACGCGGCCACGGATTGGAATGACCAGGGCCGCCTAGTCATGTGCAAATTTTGCCGGCCGCCTGTTGCCGGGCGACATTCATCGGTCTAAGCGGTCCGCACTTCGCGGTTGCAGCATCGCAGCCATCCCGATTTTGGATACGGAAAGGCCGGGGAGTCGTATGGCTCGGAAGAAAATTGCGCTGATCGGCGCTGGAATGATCGGTGGTACGCTGGCCCACCTCGCCGCCAAGGCGGAAATGGGCGATATCGTCCTGTTCGATATCATGGAGGGGATACCGCAGGGCAAGGCGCTCGACCTAGCCCAGGCCGGCCCGGTCGAGGGATTCGACTCCCGGCTCGTCGGCACCAACGACTATGCCGACATCGCCGGGGCGGACGTCTGCATCGTCACCGCCGGCATTGCCCGTAAGCCGGGTATGAGCCGCGACGATCTGCTCGGTATCAATCTCAAGGTTATGAAGGCGGTCGGCGAGGGCATCAAGACCCATGCCCCGGACAGCTTCGTGATCTGCATCACCAATCCGCTCGACGCGATGGTCTGGGCGCTGCGCGAATTTTCGGGGCTGCCGCACCACAGGATCGTCGGCATGGCCGGCGTCCTCGACAGCGCGCGTTTCCGTCATTTTCTTGCCGAGGAATTCAACGTCTCTGTCGAGGACGTTACCGCGTTCGTGCTCGGCGGCCACGGCGATACGATGGTGCCGGTGCCGGCCTATTCGACCGTTGCGGGCATTCCGATTCCCGACCTGATCAAGATGGGCTGGTCGACTCAGGAAAAGATCGATGCAATCGTTCAGCGCACCCGCTCGGGCGGCGGCGAGATCGTCGCGTTGCTCAAGAGCGGTTCGGCTTATTATGCGCCGGCGACCAGCGCGATCATGATGGCCGAAAGTTATCTCAAGGATAAGAAGCGCGTGCTGCCCGCCGCCGTGCACCTGACCGGCCAATATGGCGTCGATAATCTTTTCGTCGGAGTCCCGGTGGTGATCGGCGCCGGCGGTGTGGAGCGCATCGTCGAGATCGAACTCGACGACAATGCGCGCGCCAACTTCAACCTTTCCGTCGATGCGGTGAAAGAATTGCTCGTCGCCTGCAAGGCTATCGACGGATCGCTCGGCTGAGCAAACGTCGCCACGTACTAATATTGGGGAAGGACCGGAATGAGCATCCTCGTCAACGCCGGCACCAAGGTCATCACGCAGGGTATGACCGGCGAGACCGGCACGTTCCATACCCAGCAGGCGCTCGCCTACGGCACCAAGATGGTCGGTGGCGTCACCCCGGGTAAGGGCGGCAGCGAACATATCGGCCTGCCGGTATTCAACACCGTGCGTGAAGCGGTCGAAGCGACCGGCGCCGAAGCGAGCGTCGTCTACGTGCCGCCGCCCTTTGCCGCGGATTCGATCCTTGAGGCGGTCGATGCCGAGGTGCCGCTGATCGTGTGCATCACCGAAGGTATTCCGGTGCTCGACATGGTGCGCGTCAAGCGCGGCCTGTCCAGCTCCAAGTCGCGGCTGATCGGCCCTAACTGTCCTGGCGTGCTGACTCCGGGCGAGTGCAAGATTGGCATCATGCCCGGCAATATTTTCACTCGCGGTTCGGTGGGCGTGGTCAGCCGCTCCGGTACGCTGACCTATGAGGCGGTGTTCCAGACGACCAATGCCGGCCTTGGCCAGAGCACCGCGGTCGGCATCGGCGGCGATCCGGTCAACGGCACCAACTTCATCGACGTGCTCGAATTGTTCCTCGCCGACGATGCGACCCACTCGATCATCATGATCGGCGAGATCGGCGGCTCCGCCGAGGAAGAGGCCGCTCAATTCCTCGCCGACGAAGCAAGGAAGGGCCGCTCCAAGCCGGTCGTCGGCTTCATCGCCGGCCGCACCGCACCGCCGGGCCGCCGCATGGGCCATGCCGGCGCGATCGTGTCGGGCGGCAAGGGCGGCGCCGAAGACAAGATCGCCGCAATGGAAGCGGCTGGTATTCGCGTCTCGCCGAGCCCATCTGAGCTTGGAACCACTCTGGTGGAGCTGCTCAAGGGCTGAGGGCGGCGTGATAAGGGACTTTTTAGAGAGTGCTGCGATTCCCTTCGGTCGCAACTATCTCTAAGGGAGTGGCGTCATTGCCGCGTCGCACGAAAAGGCCATGAACGTGGACATGCTTAGCGAACAGGAACGGGAACAGGGTCCGAGCTGGGAGCGCCCGGGTTGGCCGGTCGCCGAGCTGGACGCGATCAATGCCGGGCTCGACCCGACCTTGATGACAGTTGCTGCGGCAACGGCCGCGGTCGAGCAGCGCGCGGTTGCCGACGGCAAGTCGGGGGACGAAGTCAGGCAGGCTGCCAACGATTCGATCCGTGCGATGAACCTGATCCGCACCTATCGCGTGCGCGGGCATCTTGCCGCCAACCTCGATCCGCTCGGGCTCGTCAAGCGCGAGCTGCCCGAAGAGCTGACCCCCGAATATCATGGCTTCACCGGGGATGCGCTCGATCGGCCGATCTATCTGTGCGGCATGCTTGGTTTCGACACTGCGACGGTGCACGAGATCGTGGCCGTCCTGCGCGCCAATTACTGCGGCGTCGTCGGCCTCGAATATATGCATATCAACGACCTCGACGAGCGCCGTTTCCTCCAGGATCATATGGAGGGGAAGGACGCCGAGATCCTGTTCTCGACCGAGGGCAAGCAGGCGATCCTGGTCAAGGTCATCCAGGGCGAGCAATGGGAGAAATTCCTCGCGCGCAAATATGTCGGCACCAAGAGGTTCGGGCTGGACGGCGGCGAATCGATGATCCCGGCGCTCGAAAGCGTGATCAAATATGGGGGCGCGTTCGGCGTCCGCGACATCGTGTTCGGCATGTCCCACCGCGGCCGCCTCAACGTGCTCGCGAATGTGATGGGCAAGCCCTATCGCGCGATCTTCAGCGAATTTGCCGGCGGTGCCGCCAACCCCGAGGACGTCGGCGGTTCGGGCGACGTCAAATATCATCTGGGCACGTCTTCGGACCGCGAGTTCGACGGCATCAAGGTGCATATGTCGCTGGTTCCCAACCCCAGCCATCTCGAGGCGGTCGATGCGGTCGTCCTCGGCAAGGTGCGCGCGACACAGACCGCGCGCGGCGATAATGACGGCAATGAAGTGCTGCCAGTGCTGTTGCACGGCGATGCCGCGTTCGCGGGACAGGGCATCGTCGCCGAATGCTTCGGTTTCTCCGGGCTCCCCGGTTACGGCACCGGCGGCACGATCCATTTCGTGGTCAACAACCAGGTCGGGTTCACGACCTCACCGCAATTCGGCCGCTCCTCGCCTTACCCGTCAGACATCGCCAAGTCGGTCCAGGCGCCGATCCTGCACGTCAACGGCGACGACCCCGAAGCGGTCACCTTCGCTTGCAAGCTTGCGATCGATTATCGCCAGCGCTTCAAGCGCGACATCGTCATCGACATGTGGTGCTATCGCCGCTTCGGCCACAATGAGGGCGACGAGCCGAGCTTTACCCAGCCTTTGATGTATGCGGCGATCCGCCAGCATCCTTTGATCTCGGAGATCTACGGTAAGCGGCTGATCCAGGAGGGCGTCGTCGACCAGGCCTGGATCGACAAGCAGATCGCCGACTTCACCGCCCTGCTCGAAGGCGAGTTCGAGGCTGCGCGCTCCTATTTGCCGAACAAGGCCGATTGGTTCGAGGGCCGCTGGTCGGGACTCGGCAAGCCGAATTCGCCATCGACCGGGCGGCGCAACGTCACCACTGCGGTGCCCGAGGCGAAGCTGCAGTCGATCGGCAAGATCCTGACCACTGTCCCGCAGGACCTCGATATCCACAAGACGCTGGCGCGCATCCTCGATGCCAAGCGCGAGATGTTTTCTTCGGGCGAGGGTTTCGACTGGTCGACTGCCGAAGCGCTCGCGTTCGGCACCCTGATCAACGAAGGTCATGGCGTGCGCCTGTCCGGCCAAGACAGCGGCCGCGGTACCTTCAGCCAGCGCCATTCGGTCTGGGTGGATCAGCGCACCGGCGCCAAATATATTCCGCTCACCCGCATCCACAACGCGCGCTTCGAAGTGCGCGATTCGCCCTTGTCGGAATTCGGCGTGCTTGGCTTCGAATATGGCTATTCGATCGCCGACCCGCGCACGTTGGTATTGTGGGAGGCGCAATTCGGCGACTTCGCCAATGGCGCGCAGGTGATCATCGATCAGTTCATCGCGCCGGGCGAGGCGAAATGGCTGCGTGCCAGCGGGCTCGTGCTGCTCCTGCCGCACGGCTACGAGGGCCAGGGGCCCGAGCACAGCTCGGCCCGGATCGAGCGCTATCTGCAGCTTTGCGCCGAGGACAATATGCAGGTCGCCAATTGCACGACACCGGCGAATTATTTCCATCTGCTGCGCCGCCAGATGCATCGCGATTTCCGCAAGCCGTTGGTGATCGCGACCCCGAAGTCGCTGCTTCGGCACAAGCTGGCCGTGTCGAGCCTCGCCGACCTGACCGGCGAAAGCCATTTCATGCGGATCCTGTCCGACCCCAATGCGCCGGCCGATGCCGATATCAAGCGCCTGGTCTTATGTTCGGGCAAGGTCGCCTATGACCTCTTGGAGGCCCGCGACAAGGCCGGAGACCGCGACACGGCGGTTGTCCGCATCGAGCAGTTGTTCCCGTTTCCGTCGGAGCCGCTGGTTTCCCGCCTGAAGCGTATGACCAACCTCGAAGAGGTCGTCTGGGCGCAGGAGGAGCCGCGCAACAACGGCGCCTGGTTCTTCGTCGAGGCGCTGATCGAGCAATGTCTGGTCGACGCCAAGGCGAAGCCCAGGCGTCCGATCTACGCGGGCCGCGCTTCGTCGGCCTCCCCGGCGACCGGTCTTGCCAAGCGTCATGTCGCCGAGCAGGCGGCGCTCGTTGCGGCGGCGCTTGGCCATGTCAGCGACGCGGCCAGCCAGCGCAAGGCGGGATAGCCCCATGCGAAGTGAAGGATAGAATATGGCGACCGACGTTAAAGTCCCGACGCTCGGCGAATCGATCACCGAGGCTACGCTCGGCCAATGGCTGAAGAAGCCAGGCGAGCCGGTGAAGGCGGATGAGCCGATCGCAAGCCTCGAGACCGACAAGGTTGCCGTGGAGGTGCCGTCGCCGGTCGCCGGAACGATGGGCGACTATGCCGTCCAGGAAGGCGCAACCGTGTCGGTGGGCTCCGTCATCGGCCGGATCGTGGATAATGGTGCGGCGGTGCCGCCTGCCAAGGCAGCGGTGGAGAAGGGCGACGTAAATCCTGCCGGTCCGGGCGAGACTCCACTCAAGCGGGAAGATCCGCACGCACCGCACGCTGCTGAAGGCACGCAGGATTCCGCGCTGACGCTTTCTCCGGCGGTCCGCCGTCTCGTCCTCGAACACGGTCTCGACCCTTCCAGGATCAGGGGTACCGGCAAGGACGGACGGCTGACCAAGGACGACGTGCTCGACGCCGCGCAAGAAGCAAAGGCGCAACAGGCAGCATCACCGCCGCCGCCGGCAGCACCGGAGCCGGTACAGCAATCCGCGCCTGCCCCGGCGGCCGCCTCCGCTGCGCCGGCCGGAGAGCGCCGCGAGGAACGGGTCAGGATAACGCGGCTGCGCAAGACGATCGCGACCCGCCTCAAGGAAGCGCAGAATACCGCCGCGATCCTGACGACGTTCAACGACGTCGACATGAGCGCGGTCATCGACGCGCGCGCGAAATATAAGGATCTGTTCGAGAAGAAGCATGGCATCCGCCTCGGCTTCATGGGCTTTTTCGTGAAAGCCGCCTGCCTCGCCGCGCGCGACGTCCCCTCGGTCAATGCCTCGATCGAAGGCGAAGAGATCGTCTACCACGATTATGTCGACGTTTCGGTCGCGGTCTCGGCGCCCAACGGGCTGGTGGTGCCCGTGATCCGCGACGCCGACCGCTTGTCCTTCGCCGACATCGAGAAAAGCATCGCCGAATATGGCAGGCGCGCCAAGGACGGTACGCTGACGCTGGAGGAAATGAAGGGCGGGACCTTCACCATCTCCAACGGCGGCGTGTTCGGGTCTTTGCTGTCGACGCCGATCATCAACCCGCCGCAGTCCGCGGTTCTTGGCATGCACCGGATCGAGGAACGACCGGTGGTCAAGGATGGGCAGATCGTTGCGCGGCCGATGATGTATCTGGCCTTGTCCTACGATCACCGTTTGATCGACGGCCGCGAGGCCGTGACCTTCCTGGTCCGCATGAAGGAAGCGATCGAGGATCCGACGCGGTTGTTGATCGACCTGTAAGGGTGTCGCAATGACCGCGGTTAAAGTCCGGGCATGACGATAATGAGGAACGAGTGATGCCTGAATTCGACTATGACGTGCTGGTGATCGGCTCCGGACCCGGTGGCTATGTCGCCGCGATCCGTGCCGCGCAACTTGGCCTTCGCACCGCCTGCGCCGAAAGCCGCGAAACGCTCGGCGGGACCTGCCTCAACGTCGGCTGCATCCCGTCGAAGGCCCTGCTGCATGCGTCCGAGCTGTACGAGGAAGCGATCGACGGAACGCTGGCCAAGTTCGGCGTCAATCCCGGCAAGGTCACTCTCGATCTCGGGGTTATGCACGGCGAGAAGAGCAAGGCGGTGCAGGAGCTCACCGGCGGCATCGCATTCCTGTTCAAGAAGAATAAGGTCACCTGGCTCAAGGGTCTCGCGCGCTTCACAGGCACGAACACGGTCGAGGTCGGCGGCAATGCCGTGACCGCCAAGGATATCGTCATCGCGACCGGATCATCGGTGACGCCGCTGCGCGGTGTCGACCTCGACGGTGACCGGATCGTCGATTCGACCGGTGCGCTTGCCTTTGCGCAGGTGCCCAAGCACCTGGTCGTCATCGGCGGCGGCGTGATCGGGCTCGAGCTTGGATCGGTGTGGCGACGGCTGGGCGCGAAGGTGACGGTCGTCGAATTCCTCGACGAGATATTGCCCGGTATGGACGGCGAGATCCGCAAGGAATCGCGGAAATTGTTTGCAAAGCAGGGGATGGAATTCCGCCTCTCGATGAAGGTCACCGGCGCGAAGGCGCAGGGCAAAAGCGTCGTCCTGGCCGTCGAGCCTTCCGCCGGCGGGGCCGCCGACACCATCGAAGCCGACCGCGTCCTGGTGTCGATCGGGCGGCGCCCGAACACCGAAGGCCTCGGACTCGACGCGATCGGGCTTAAGACCAACGACCGCGGGCAGATCGAAACCGACAGCCGTTTCGTGACCTCTGTCCCCGGTGTCTGGGCGATCGGCGACGTGATCCCGGGGCCGATGCTCGCGCACAAGGCGGAAGACGAAGGTATCGCCGTCGCCGAGAATATCGCGGGCCTGACCGGCATCGTGAACCACGATGTGATCCCCTCGGTCGTCTATACGCATCCCGAGATCGCAGCGGTGGGTCTCACCGAGGAACAAGCCAAGGAACGCGGCGAGATCAAGGTCGGCAAGTTCCCCTTCATCGCCAACAGCCGCGCCAAGACCAATCGCGATACCGACGGCTTCGTGAAGATCATCGCCGACGCGCGCAGCGACCGGGTGCTCGGCGTCCACATCATCTCCTCGCTCGCGGGGACGCTGATCGCCCAGGCGGCGCAGGCGATGGAGTTTGGCGCAACCTCGGAGGATATCGCCTACACCTGCCACGCCCATCCGACCCATTCGGAAGCGATCAAGGAAGCGGCGATGGCAGTGACGGGAAAGCCGATCCACATCTGATCGGCAGACCGGGCTGTCGGATCGGGATCGCGCGCTTACGTCAGCCTGCTTGGTTCCTCTGGCTTGTCCGGCGGCGCCGCGAGCGGCCGCTGCCAATAGCCGACATCGTGCCACGCGCCCAATTTGTATCCGACTTTGTGGAACACGCCCGCCTGGACAAATCCAAGCGCCTCGTGGAACCGGATACTCGGTATGTTAGGGATCGTGATGACACCCATCGCCTGCGTGAACCCCTGCGTAGTCAGCGTGTCCAAGAGCCTGCGATAGAGCGAGGTCGCAATGCCCCCGCGCTGCGCGCGCGGATCGACATATACGGTGGTCTCGACCGCGAACCGGTACGCAGCGCGCTCGCGAAACTTGGTGGCATAGGCATAGCCGATGACCTTGCCGTCGTCGTCCGTCGCCACGAACCACGGATAAAGACCGCCCGCGGCCTGCATGCGCTCGGTCATCGCCGCACTGCTCAACGGCTCGGTCTCGAACGTCACAGCTGTGCCTGTCACGAACGGTGCGTAAATGGCAGCAATGGCCGCGGCATCGTCAAGTGTCGCCGCCCTTATCGTCGTCACGGCATCAGCAGCGCCAGCAGGGCAGCGATCCGCGATTGCTCGGCCGGCTTGGGCATCGCGAGCGATGTCGGCCCACATTCGATGCACCGCACCTGGATCGCCGGGCCGGTGAGGATTCGACCGGCATCGGCCACTGCGCGCATGAACGTCACGCGTGGTTCGGCGGCGATCCTGCTGAAGCCATCGCGCGCCATGCTGTCGTCGCCTTCCTCGCTCGCCCAGCCCTCGGCGAGTTCCTCGAAGAAGCTCGGCTCCTTGTCGAGATAGACGGGCTTGACCTTGGCGGGGTCGAGTTTCGCGCGCTTGGCCGCCTCGGCGATTGCGTCGTCGATCGACCCGAAGCGATCGATCAATCCCAATTGCCGCGCCGAACCACCATCCCAGATCCGGCCCTGGCCGATCGCGTCGACCCTCGCGACCGGCAGCTTGCGCGCCGCCGATACCAGCCCGAGGAAGCGATCGTAGATATTCTCGATGCTCATCTGGATCAGCCGGCCCGCCTCGACCGATGGGCCGCGCAGCACGTCCGGCTCGCCGCTCAACGCCGTCGTCTTGACACCATCGGCGCCGATGCCGAGCTTCTGGAGGGTGTTCTGGAAGCTCGGGATGATACCGAACACGCCGATCGAACCGGTGATCGTGCTCGGTTCGGCGAATACGTAATCCGCCGCAGTCGAAACCCAATATCCACCGCTGGCCGCCACCGACCCCATCGACACGACGACCGGCAGGCCCTGCGCCTTCGCATCGAGGATCGCGCCCCTGATCTGCTCGGATGCAAGCACCGATCCGCCCGGCGAATCGACCCTTACGACAAGCGCGCTGAGATCCTTGTCGTCCAGTCCGTCCTGCAGGATCTTGCGGATCGTCTCGCCGCCCGCCGTTCCGCTCGACGCCTCGCCATCGACGATCTCGCCGGCAATCGTCAGCACGCCGATCTTCCCGCCGCTGTCGCCGGCGGGGTGGGTCTTGATCCAGGGCGTATATTTGATCGTCTTGAAGCTTCCCGGCACGTCGTCATTGTCGATGCCGACGAGCTCGGCCATGCGCTTGCCGAACGCGGTCCGGTCGCCGACGCGGTCGACCAGCCCCGTCGCAACCGCCGCTTTCGCCATGTCGCCGCCGGCCTTCGCGAACGCGGCCTCGGGCGCGGCGACATAGTCGCGGATCTGGGCCCTGGGGCGGGCGCGATGCACCTCGTCCTGCCAGTTCTGCCACAGCGCCCCGGCCAGGGCCTGGAGGTTTTCGCGCGCTTCGGGCGACATATCGCTGCGCGTGAACGGTTCGGTCGCTGCCTTGTAGGTGCCGACCTTATAGACGTTGGCGGTGACACCGAGCTTGTCCATGAAGCCCTTGAAGTAGAGATTTGCGCCGCCGGGTCCCCGGATCAGCACAGTTCCGAGCGGATTGATCCAGATTTCGCTGGCGTGCGACGCAAGCTGGTAGCTGTCGTCGGTATAGGCGCTCGCATAGGCAATGACGCGCTTATTGGCCTTGCGGACCTTGTCGATCGCCCGGCCGACGTCCGTAATCGCCACTTGCCCGCCGCCGGCAAAATTGTCGAGATCGAGCGCGACCGCTTGCACTTGCGGTTGAGCCGCGGCGGCATCCAGCGCGCCCACGACATCCCTTAGCCTGAATTCGCGGTCGGTCGAGCCGCCGCGCAGGATCTCGAGCGGCTCAGGCCCGGCCGGCTGCTCGGAAATAGGGCCGTCGAGATCGAGCAGCAGCGCTCCTCGGGCACTGGCGGAAACCGTCGGCTTGGCCGACAGCACCGCGTAAAGGCCGCCGAAGAACAGCAGCATCAGCAGCAGGACAAGCCCGTCCTTGACCGCGACAATGACGTGCCAGACCTTCTTGACGAACCGCATAAGTCATCCTTGTAAACCGGGCGTGGGCTAACCCAGCGACGCTGTTCTGTAAATGCGCCTTCCAGAGACGATCGGTCCCGGCGCTTGTTCCTGCGGGGCTGTCACGCCGGCGCCTGATGTCCCTGGATTGCAAAAAAAGCGTGCCAAACAGGCTTGACCTCACATGAATGAGTATTACATCCGCGCCATTGGCACTCACCTGATGGGAGTGCTAACATTTCAACCAGAGCGACAGTTCCTGCCTGGGGGTGGGGGTTGCGCATTAAACAAGGAAGGTGAGGCGCATGAAATTTCGTCCGCTCCATGACCGCGTGCTCGTCCGTCGCGTCGAAGCCGAAGAAAAGACCGCTGGCGGGATCATCATTCCCGATTCAGCCAAGGAAAAGCCCCAGGAGGGCGAAGTCGTCGCCGCCGGCGACGGCGCGCGTGCCGAGGACGGCAAGATCACGCCGCTCGACGTCAAGGCAGGGGATCGTATCCTGTTCGGCAAATGGTCGGGCACCGAGGTCCGTCTCGACGGCGAAGACCTTCTGATCATGAAGGAAAGCGACATTCTGGGCATCGTTGCCTGAATTCGCGCCGATCCGTTTTCAAGCTAGATAGAAGGGAATTTCAACATGGCAGCGAAAGACGTACGCTTTTCGCGTGACGCCCGGGAGCGCATTCTGCGCGGCGTCGACATCCTCGCCGATGCGGTGAAGGTGACTCTCGGCCCCAAGGGCCGCAATGTCGTGATCGACAAATCGTTCGGCGCACCGCGCATCACCAAGGACGGTGTTACGGTCGCCAAGGAAATCGAACTGAAGGACAAGTTCGAGAATATGGGCGCGCAGATGCTGCGCGAGGTCGCGTCCAAGACCAACGATCTGGCCGGCGACGGCACGACCACGGCGACCGTTCTCGCCCAGTCGATCGTCCGCGAGGGCATGAAGTCGGTGGCCGCCGGCATGAACCCGATGGATCTGAAGCGCGGCATCGATCTCGCCGTGATCAAGGTCGTCGAGGATCTCAAGGCGCGCTCGAAGCCGGTTTCCGGTTCGAACGAAATCGCCCAGGTCGGCATCATCTCGGCCAATGGCGACACCGTCGTCGGTGAGAAGATCGCCGAAGCGATGGACAAGGTCGGCAAGGAAGGCGTGATCACCGTCGAGGAAGCCAAGGGCCTCGAGTTCGAGCTCGATGTCGTCGAAGGCATGCAGTTCGACCGCGGTTACCTGAGCCCCTATTTCATCACCAATCCGGAGAAGATGACGGTCGAACTCACCGACCCGTACATCCTCATCCACGAGAAGAAGCTGTCGAACCTGCAGGCGATGCTTCCGATCCTCGAAGCTGTCGTCCAGTCGGGCCGTCCGCTGTTGATCATCGCCGAGGACATCGAGGGCGAAGCGCTTGCCACTTTGGTGGTCAACAAGCTGCGCGGCGGCCTCAAGGTTGCAGCGGTCAAGGCACCTGGCTTCGGCGATCGCCGCAAGGCGATGCTCGAGGACATTGCGATCCTCACCAAGGGTGAGATGATCAGCGAAGACCTGGGCATCAAGCTAGAGAATGTCACTATCGGCATGCTCGGTGAGGCAAAGCGCGTCAGCATCGACAAGGACAATACGACCATTGTCGATGGTTCGGGCGAAGCCGACCGTATCAAAGGCCGTGTCGAAGCGATCCGCCAGCAGATCGAGAACACCACCAGCGACTATGACAAGGAGAAGCTCCAGGAGCGTCTTGCCAAGCTCGCCGGCGGCGTCGCCGTGATCAAGGTCGGCGGTTCGTCCGAGGTCGAGGTCAAGGAACGCAAGGATCGCGTCGATGACGCGCTTCACGCCACGCGCGCGGCGGTCGAGGAAGGTATCGTCCCCGGCGGCGGCGTCGCGCTTCTCTATGCGACGAAGGCGCTCGAGGGCCTTACCGGCCAGAATGACGATCAGACCCGCGGTGTCGACATCGTTCGTCGCGCGCTTCAGGCTCCGGTCCGTCAGATCGCCGAGAATGCCGGCCATGATGGTGCGGTGGTCGCGGGCAAGCTGATCGAGGGTAATGACCAGTCGCTCGGCTTCAACGCGCAGACCGAAGTCTATGAGAATCTGGTCAGCGCCGGCGTCATCGACCCGACCAAGGTCGTGCGCGCCGCGCTTCAGGATGCCGCCTCGGTCGCGGGCCTGCTCATCACCACCGAAGCGGCGGTGAGCGAGCTTCCCGACGACAAGCCGGCCATGCCCATGGGCGGTGGCGGCATGGGTGGCATGGGCGGAATGGACTTTTAAGTCCTCTCCGTCTCCACCCAGAAAGCAGAAGGCCGGGAGGAAACTCCCGGCCTTTTCTTTTAGCCCGATGCCGCGTCGCGGACGGGCGCCTTGTCGGAGATCGAATCTATTGCGCCGCGTTTCCGGCGGCGCTTTCGTCGACCGGCACGGCTTCATCACCATTGCCGAGCGGCGTCTGGTCCGGCGCGACGAGGCTGGCGGGCGAGGCGTCCAGCATTTCGGCGGCGTTATTGAGTCCTGCCGCTTCCTCCGCGGTCACTCCGCCGTTTGAATCGCTTCTGCCACAGGCGGCAAGTGCCACCGCCAATGCAGCAACGGTCCAGATATGCCTCATCGCTCTCTCCTTGGCCCCGATACCCGCACAATAGCGCGATCCTTGCCAAAAGAAAAAGGGCCGCGCGCTCGTGGCGCACGACCCTTTTCGATTCGCACGATGTGCAGCTTACTGGGCGTTGGTCGCTTCGACCGCATTGTCGGTCGAGTTGGTGGTCGCCGCATTGTCGAGCGCGTTGTCCGCCGCTTCGGTGGCCGATGCATTGACGTCGGTCACAGCTTCGTCGGTCGTGGCGTTGATGTCGGTAGCGGTATTGGTGTCGGTAGCTTCGCTGGCCGGCTTGCAGGCAGCGAGCCCGATCGAAGCCAGCACGGCAACGGTCAAAGCAATCTTCTTCATTCCATCTCCCCTCGGAGCAACTGTCACACTGGGCGAGGTGTCGAAGCCCCTGCTTCGACTTCCAGCGGTGCGTCGCTTTACGGGAATGGCCAACAGATGTCTACTGAATTGGTAGTCATTGCTCTAGCCTGGCACATTCCGGCTTTCGGGTCTTGCCTCAGGTCCCTGGCGCGTGTCTTTCATAGTTAATACATGCTTCACTTGACTTACATATAAAGATATCCTTATGTCCTTATCGATGAGCTCCGCAATGCCGATCCTGAGCGCCAGTCCTTTGTCTCGCCCGTTGTTTGCCGACATGGCGGGCAATATCGAGGTGTCGTTCGAATTCTTTCCGCCGAAGAGCGATTCGATGCGCCAGACGCTTGGCAGCGCGCTGTCGCTGCTGGGTCCGCTCCAGCCGCGTTTTGTGTCGATGACGTGCGGCGCGGGCGGCAAGGGCCGGACGATGACCGAGGAGGCGATCGAGCAGATCGTCGAAACAACGTCGATTCCGCCGGCCGCGCATCTCACCTGCGTCGGCGTCAGCCGCGAAGAAACCGACGCGATCGCCCGCCGTTACTGGGAGAAGGGCATTCGCCACATCGTCGCACTGCGCGGCGACCCGCCCGAAGGCAATCTCGCATTCACGCCGCATCCCGAGGGCTATGCCAATGCCGCCGAGCTGGTCGCGGGGCTTCGTGCGATCGCGCCGTTCGAAATCAGCGTCGCGGCCTATCCCGACTGCCATCCGCAATCGCCGAGCCGCGCTGCCGATCTCGACAATCTGAAGGCCAAGATCGATGCCGGCGCGACGCGCGCGATCACCCAGTTTTTCTTTTCGGCCGATTCCTTCTTCCGGTTCCGGGACGATGCGGCGGCGGCCGGCATCGACACCGAAATCGTGCCGGGCATCCTGCCTGTCTCGAACGTCGCGCAGACGCGCAAGTTCGCGGCGATGTGCGGGACATCCATCCCGTCTTGGATGGATCAATTGTTCGATGGTCTCGACGACCATCCCGAGGCGCGCCAGATGATTGCCGCGAATGTCGCCGGCGAGCTGTGCGGGTTGCTCTACGCCGGCGGCGTGCGTCATTTTCACTTTTACACGCTGAACCGCGGCGAGCTGGCATATTCCACCTGCCGTCTGCTCGGGCTGCAGCCGAAGGAAAAGGCCGATGGATACCGCCGAAGCGCTTAGGGCTGCCGCGGCGGAGCGGATCTTGGTCAAGGACGGCGCTTTTGGAACCGAGATCCAGGCGCGCCGGCTTGCCACCGGCGATTACCTCGGTGCGCTTTCGCTCACGCGCGATCAACGCGGCAACAATGATCTGCTAAACCTGACACGGCCCGCGCTTATCACCGAGATCGTCGAGAATTTCGCCGCCGCCGGCGCGGATGTGCTTGCCACCAACAGCTTCAACGCCACCCGGATCAGCCAGGCCGATTATGGCGCCGAGCATCTGGTGCGGGACATCAACGTCGCCGCCGCGCGCATCGTACGAGACGTCGCCGCCCGGCACCAGGCACTGGACGGCCGCAGGCGTTTTGTCGCCGGCGCCTTGGGGCCGACCAACAAGACGCTGTCGCTGTCGCCCAACGTCAACGATCCCGGCTATCGCGAGGTCGATTTCGACGAGGTCAGCGACGTCTATGTCGAACAGATCGAAGCGCTGGTCGAGGGCGGCGTCGACATCATTCTGATCGAGACCGTATTCGACACGTTGAATGCCAAAGCGGCGGTGCACGCCGCGCGCAGCGTTGAGGCGCGGCTCGGGCGCTCGCTGCCGATCATGCTGTCGATGACGATCACCGATTTGTCCGGGCGCAATCTGTCCGGCCATTCGATCGAGGCTTTCTGGGCGTCGGTTCGCCATGCCAAGCCACTGTCGATCGGACTCAACTGCTCATTCGGCGCCGAGCAGCTGCGCGCGCATATCGCGTCGCTGTCGAATATCGCCGACACCTTGATCATGGCCTATCCCAACGCCGGCCTTCCCAACGAGCTTGGCGAATATGACGAAGGCCCGGAGCAGACCGCGTCGCAGGTCGAGCATTGGGCCGAGCAGGGCATCGTCAACATCGTCGGCGGCTGCTGCGGCACCACGCCCGCGCATATCGCCGCGATCGCCAAAACCGTCGGCCGCTATGCACCAAGGCGGATTCCGGTGGTTCCGCAGCGCATGCAGCTCGCTGGCATCGAACCGATGACGATCGACGCCTGATTAGATCATGACCATTCTTGCCAAGGGCACATTCGTCAACATCGGCGAACGCACCAACGTGACCGGTTCGGCCGCCTTCAAGAAATTGATCATGGCCGGAGATTATACCGCTGCGGTCGAGGTCGCGCGGCAGCAGGTCGAAAACGGCGCCCAGGTTATCGACATCAACATGGACGAAGGCCTACTCGATGCCGAGCAGGCGATGACGACATTCCTCAAGCTGATCGCCGCCGAGCCCGACATCGCGCGTGTGCCGTTCATGATCGACAGCTCGAAATGGAGCGTGATCGAGGCGGGTCTCAAATGCGTTTCGGGAAAGCCGATCGTCAACTCGATCAGCATGAAGGAAGGCGAGGACGAGTTCCTGCGCCACGCGCGGCTGGTGCGCGGCTATGGCGCCGCGGTTGTCGTCATGGCGTTCGACACGACCGGCCAGGCCGACACCAGGGAGCGTAAGGTCGAGATATGCGAGCGCGCGTACAAGCTGCTCGTCGCCGACGGCTTTCCGCCCGAGGACATCATCTTCGACCCCAACATCTTTGCGGTCGCGACCGGAATCGACGAGCATCGCCGCTACGCGCTCGACTTCATCGAGGCGGTGCGCGAGATCAAGGCGCGCTGCCCCTATGTCCATATTTCCGGCGGGCTATCGAACCTCAGTTTCTCGTTTCGCGGCAACGAGCCGGTGCGGCGCGCGATGCATTCGGTGTTCCTGTTCCACGCCATTCCGGCGGGGATGGACATGGCGATCGTCAACGCGGGCCAGCTCGATGTCTACGACACGATCGATCCCGAGCTTCGCGAAGCGTGCGAGGATGTCATCCTCGATCGCCGCGACGATGCGACCGAGCGGCTGGTCGCGCTCGCCGAACGCTATCGGGGCACCGATGTCGCGCAGGAGAAAGCGGCCGAGGAATGGCGCAGCTGGCCGGTCGCAAAACGGCTCGAACATGCTTTGGTGAGAGGCATCGACGCGTTCGTCGTCGATGATGCCGAGGAAGCGCGCCAGTCCGCAGAACGGCCGATCCACGTCATCGAAGGTCCGCTGATGGACGGCATGAATGTCGTTGGCGACCTGTTCGGGTCGGGGAAGATGTTCCTTCCCCAGGTCGTTAAGTCGGCGCGCGTGATGAAGAAGGCCGTCGCGCATCTCATCCCGTTCATCGAGGCCGAGAAGGAAAAGAGCGGCAGCACGCAGGGCAAGGGCCGGATCGTCATCGCCACCGTCAAGGGCGATGTCCACGACATCGGCAAGAACATCGTCGGGGTGGTGCTGCAGTGTAATGGCTTCGAAGTAATCGACCTCGGCGTGATGGTTCCCTGGCAGGACATCTTGCATGCCGCCAATAAGAATGATGCGGACATGATCGGCCTTTCGGGCCTGATCACGCCATCGCTCGACGAAATGGTCACGGTCGCGTCGGAGATGGAGCGCGAGAAGTTCCGCCTGCCATTGCTGATCGGCGGCGCGACGACCAGCAAGGTGCACACCGCGCTTCGGATCGACCCGGCCTATGAAGGCCCGGTGATCCACGTGCTCGATGCGAGCCGCGCCGTCGGTGTTGCTTCCACGCTCGTGTCGGACACGCTCCGCGACAGCCTCGTCGCCGAAACCAAGCGCAGCTACGCGGACATTCGCGAGACACGCGCCGGCAAGGGCCAGAACGATCTATCCTCGCTCGCGGAATCGCGCGCCAACGCCTTTCCGTTCGATCCGGCGGGTATGGCCGGCGCGCCGAAACAGCCCGGCCTCCACGCATTCGACGACTGGCCGCTCGAGGACTTGCGCGCCTGCATCGACTGGACGCCATTCTTCCGAGCCTGGGAGCTGGCCGGCAATTATCCGGCGATCCTCGACGACCCCGTGGTCGGCGAAAGCGCGCGGCCCTTGTTCGACGACGCGCAGGCGATGCTCGATCGGATCATCGACGAAAAATGGCTGACCGCCAAAGGCATTTGCGGCCTGTGGCGCTGCCGCCGCGACGGTGACGATGTCGTCGCCATTGCCGGCAACGAAGAGGTGCGGATTCCTTTCCTGCGCCAGCAGATCAAGAAGCGCGAGGGGCGCGCCAACATGTGCCTCGCCGATTTCATCGCCCCCGAGGAAGACTGGATCGGCGGCTTCGCGGTTGCCATCCATGGCATCGACGACCATGTCGCGCGCTTCAAGGCGGATCATGACGATTATTCGGACATATTGCTGAAGGCGCTCTCGGACCGCTTCGCGGAGGCATTTGCCGAGCGGCTGCATCAGCATGTGCGGACCAAGCTATGGGGTTACGCAGCCGATGAAGCGCTCTCCAACGATGACCTGATCCGGGAGAAATATCAGGGCATACGCCCCGCGCCTGGCTACCCTGCCTGCCCGGAACACAGCCTCAAGCCGTTGTTGTTCGGCATGCTCGGCGATCATCCGGCCGGTATCGAACTGACGGGCAATTTCGCGATGCTGCCCGCATCAGCCGTCTCGGGTTTCTATTTCGGGCACCGCGACAGCCAGTATTTCGGCGTGGCGCGGATCGGCCGCGACCAGCTCGAAAACTATTCGGAGCGGCGCCGTGTCAGTCTGGAACAGGCCGAGCGCTGGCTGCGTCCGAACCTGGATTAACCTTCATTTCGTCCGCCACGTCGGCCGCTTTCGGCTAAGACCGGCGCCATGAAAAAGCTTCTGATCGCACTGCTGCTCGCCAGCACGACCGCCACCGTCGCCGCCCAGGATAGCGTCGCGCCGTTCACGATCCAGGAAACCGGCCAGGGCTTCGGCAGCCTTCAGGAGGCCGTCTCTGCGATCGGCGATCGCAATGGCACGATCCTGATCGCCTCGGGACTCTATCATCAGTGCGCGATCCAGGACGCCGGCCGCGTCGCCTTCGTCGCGCGCGAGCCCGGCAAGGCGGTGTTCGACGGTGTCGCCTGTGAAGGCAAGGCATTGCTTGTGCTGCGTGGGCGAAGCGCACAGGTTCAGGGCCTGACGCTCGAAAATATCAATGTCGCCGACGGAAACGGCGCCGGCATCAGGCTCGAGCAGGGCGATCTCAGCGTCAGGCAGACCGTGTTCCGCGACAGCCAGAGCGGCATATTGTCGCACGACGATCCATCGGCGACGGTCCGCATCGATCAGTCGACATTCTCGGGCCTCGGCTATTGCGGCGATGATTGCGCGCATGCCATCTATCTTGGCGACTATGGCCGGCTGATCGTGATGCGCAGTCGCTTCGAGCGCGGTACCGGCGGACACTATGTGAAGACCCGCGGCGCGCGCGTCGACATCACCGACTCGAGCTTCGACGACAGCCGCGGCGAGGCGACCAATTACATGATCGACCTGTCAAACGGCAGCACCGGGATGATCACCGGCAACACCTTCGTCCAGGGAACCCGCAAGGAAAATTATAGCGGCCTGATCGTCGTCGCGGCCGAGGGCAAGAAGCACAAATCGACCGGGCTCGTCATCGCGGGCAACGACGCATCGCTCGCTCCCGGCGCCAAGGCCACAACGTTCCTCGTCGACTACAGCGGCGACGCGGTCGACCTCGAAGAGAACAAGCTCGCGGCACGCATCACGCGGTTCGAGGAACGCTGAACGCGGCCAAACGCATCGCTACTACAAACGGTATCATCGGCTATAGCTTCCGCGCCGCCTTAGTGCGGTAATCGAAGGAGCCTCGGTGGCCGCTTTTTGCATCAGGTTGCTTTCTTTGCTCGCGTTGCTGGCTCTCGCTCCGGCTGACACCGCGCAGGCGCAGCTTGCGATGCCAGACCACAATGCAATCGAAGCGCGCCTGCTAGCCGAGAGTGATCGCCCGGCTGCGGGAACCAGTGTGACGCTCGCCATCGTCATGACCCCCGAAAAGGGCTGGCACGGCTATTGGCAGAACCCGGGGGACGCCGGCGTCGAGACCAGGGCCGATTGGCGCCTTCCGGCCGGCGTTTCGGTCGGACCGCCGCAATATCCGGTCCCGGGCAAACTGCTCATCTCGGGCCTGATGAATTATGTCTATGAGGGCCCTTACGCGATCCTTGTGCCGCTGAAGGTACCGGCCGGACTCGCGCCCGATACCCGGCTCCCTGTCTCGGTGAAGCTCGATTATCTCGCCTGCACCGACCGGATATGCGTCCCCGAGCGCGCCGAGCTGGACCTGGAATTGGCGGTTGGAAATGGCAGCGAGCAACCCGAACGTCGGGCCTTGTTCGACGCCTACCGCCGGATGACGCCCAAGCCGCTTGGCAGTCCAGCCGCGTTTGACGCGTCCGGCGACAAGGTCCGGCTGTCGATTCCGCTTCCTTCCGACCTGGCGCTTGGCGATGCATATTTCTTTCCGCTGACGACGGATGCTGTGGCTTATGCGGCGCCGCAGTCACTGTCGCGGAGTGGCGATCGTCTTGGTGTGGAGGTCGCTGCCGGCCCCGCGGCGGCAAAGCTTGGTGCGATCGACGGTGTGTTGAAGATCGGCGAAGGGCAGGGTCTGCTCGTCCGTGCCGAGCGCGGCACGGTTCCTGCTCATGCTGCCGGCTCCGGCGATGGCAATACCACCTTCTTCACCGCCTTGCTCGGTGCGATGCTGGGCGGGCTGCTGCTCAACATCCTGCCCTGCGTCTTCCCGATTCTCAGCCTCAAGGCGCTCAGCCTCGCCCGCGCCGGCGGAGAGGAATCCGCGGCGCGGCGCGAGGCGGTGGCTTATGCGATCGGTGTGATCCTGACCTGTCTCGCACTCGGCGGCGCCTTGCTCGGCTTGCGTGCAGCGGGTGTGGCCGCCGGCTGGGCCTTCCAGCTTCAGGATCCGCGCGTGATCCTGTTCCTGCTGCTGCTCGTGACCGCGATCGCGCTCAACCTCGCTGGCTTGTTCGAACTGCCGGCAATCACCGGCGGCCAGCGGCTGGCGGAAAAGTCGGGAACCGCCGGCGCATTCTGGACGGGCGCACTCGCTGCATTCGTCGCAACGCCATGCACCGGACCGTTCATGGGCGCCGCGCTCGGTGTCGCGCTGGTCCTTCCAACTGTCGCCGGGCTTGCGGTGTTCGCCGGACTCGGAGTGGGGATCGCGCTTCCGTTCCTGCTGATCGGCTTCATACCGCCGATTCGCAGGCTGCTTCCGCGCCCGGGTCCGTGGATGGCGCGCTTCCGGCGCATCCTGTCCGTGCCGATGTTCCTGACCGCGGCGGCGCTCCTTTGGGTACTTGCTCGCCAATCTGGCAGCCTCGGCATTGTGCTGGCGGGCCTCGCCGCTGCCATCGCCGGTCTCGCCTTGTGGCGGGCGGGGCGTCGTCAGGCCCAGGGTGTTCGGCCATGGTTGCCGCTGGTGCCGGCTGCGATAGCGGCAATGGCCGCGCTGCTGCTGATCCCCTCGGTCCACAAGGCCCCGATCGCATCGTCCGACGCCATCTTGGGTGCTGAACCGTTCAGCGAAGCGAAACTCGCCTCGCTTCGTGCCGCGCGGCGGCCGGTGTTCGTCTATTTCACCGCCGACTGGTGCGTCACCTGCAAGGTCAACGAACGCGCCGTTCTGGCCCGCGATCAGGTTGCGCAGGCATTTGCCGCGCATGATGTCGCCGTGCTCGTTGGCGACTGGACGACCGGCGATCCCGCTATCACCCGCTTTCTCGAGGCGAATGGCCGCTCCGGCGTGCCTTTCTATCTTTTCTATGCGCCCGGACAGCCTGCGAAGGGCTTGCCGCAACTGCTCACCGTTTCGGACCTGACCGGGCTGGTGGAAAGCTGAAGCGTCAGCGGTGGTCGGCCGAACTCGCCGGCTTCGGCTTGCCGGATGCAGGTGCGGCATCGCCACCCCTCGACCAGATCTTTCGGCCTCCGATCCAAGTCTCCAGCACCTGCGTGCCGCGGATAAGCTGGGGAGTCGCTCCCTCGGCGAAAATATCGCGATCCACGAACAGGAAATCGGCCAGCCGCCCCTTTTCGAGCGTCCCGAGGCGGCTTTCCTCGAACGCCGCATAAGCCCCGCCGCGCGTGTAGGCGGCGAAAGCCTGGGTCAGCGTGATCTTCTGCTGCGGCGTCCATCCTCCTGGCGGCTGGTTCTGCGCATCCTCGCGCGTCATCGCTGCTGCCATGCCATCGAACGCATTTGCCGCCTGCACGGGAACACCCGAACCGAACGCAAGCGGGACGCGGTTTGCGACCATGCTTGCCCAGGCGTGCGCGCCGCCGATCCGGTCGCTGCCAAGCCGCGCTTCGTCCATCCTCCAGTCGGAAGTCGCCTGGCTCGGCTGCATCGACGCGACGATGCCGTTTGCCGCGTAGCGCGGCAGATCGGCAGGATCGACGATCTGCGCCTGCTCGATCCGCCAGCGCCGGTCGCCCTTGTAAGTGCCGGCGAGCTCATCGATTGCATCGAGCAGCTGGCGGTTGGCGGCATCGCCGGTTGCCTGAACCGCGACCTGGAAATTGTCCATCGCGGCTCGGCTCATCAGGTTCCTGAGCGCCGCGTCATTGTGGAACGATGTGCCGCGCTGCCCCGGCGCGTCGCGGTAATCGGCCTTCAGCCAGGCGCCGCGCGATCCGAGCGTGCCATCGGCGTCGAGCGTGACGCCGGCCATCTTGAGCCGCCCGCCATAAAGCCAGGGCGTAGGCCCGGTTCCGGCGATCGACAGCGCGCTATCGACGCCGAGCCCATAAGCGATGATCCTTACCTTCAGCCCGCCGCGGTCGCCGGCGCGCCGCATCACCATCCAGCCATCGACGTCGGTGCCCATGTCGGCGACGCTGGTGACGCCGCTGGCCAGCAGTCTCTCCTGCGCCTTGGCGAGCGCCTGGTCGCGGAGCAACGGCAGCGGCGCCGGCACAGCCTTTTGGACAAGGCTCATCGCGCCATCGACGAAGGTGCCGGTCGGCAGCTTGCCCGTTCGTTCGATTCGGCCGTCCGGCGGCGCAGTGGATGCCGGAGTGACGCCGGCTTCTTTCATTGCGACGCTATTCGCCCAGCCGGCATGGCCATCGCTGCTCACCAGCCAGACCGGGCGGTCGGGCACGATCGAGTCGAGATCGGCTGCAGTCGGAAACCGCCCCATTACCCATTTGTCCTGATTCCAGCCGAAGCCAAGGATCCAGCGCGGCGTCGGATTGGCCGCAGCGTAGGTCGCGATCCTGGCCTGCGCTTCCTGCAGGCTTCCGGCCGTGCCGAGATCGAGATGCAACGCGGTCATGCCCAGCGCCATCACATGGCCGTTCGAATCCACGATTCCGGGAATGAGCGTCCGTCCCCGGCCGTCGAGCTTGTAGCTTGGCCGTTCCGGCCTCTTGTCCTTGCGCGCGAGGAGCTGCCGGACGGCTCCTGCATCGTCGTCGATCACCAGTCCGGTGAACCGGACCAGCTCGCCCCGGCTGTCGACCGTATAGCCGTTCACATTGTCGATCAAAGTATCGGCAAGCGCCGCCTGCGCCATCATCGCGGCCGCCATGCTTGCGGCCAGCCCGGCCTTCATCGCGTCAACCTGCGGATCAACGACGATGTGTCCTGGCGGCTTCCGCCCATCGCCTGGATGTCGGCATAGAATTGATCGACGAGCGCGGTTACCGGCAGTGCGCTGCCGTTGCTGCGCGCTTCCTCGATGGCGAGCCCTAAGTCCTTGCGCATCCAGTCGACCGCGAAGCCGAAATCAAATTCGCCTTTGGCCATCGTCTGCCAGCGGTTGACCATCTGCCAGCTTTGCGCGGCCCCGCCGGAGACGGCCTCCAATACCTTGTCGCTGTCGAGGCCCGCTGCCGCAGTGAAGGCGACTGCTTCGGACAGTCCCTGCAACAGGCCTGCGATCGCGATCTGGTTGACCATCTTGGTCAGCTGTCCGGAGCCCGCTTCACCGATATGGACGACGCGTGCGGCGTAATGCGCCATCAGTGGATGCGCGATTGCGAGCGCCTCGTCGCTGCCGCCACACATGATTGAGAGTCGGCCACTTTCCGCGCCGGCTTGCCCGCCCGAAACCGGCGCGTCGACGATATGCAGGCCCTGCGCCGCGCCGGCCTCGGCGAGCCGCCGTGCGAGGCGTGCCGAGACCGTGGTATGATCGACGAACAGCGCGCCTGCGCGTATGTTGCGGAAGGCGCCATGCGGGCCGAGGCACACTGCCTCGAGGTCATCGTCGGTTCCGACGCAGGTTATGACCGCATCGGCATTGCCTGCGGCCGCGGCCGGTGTTGCGGCATGGCTTCCGCCATTCGCTTCGACCCAGGCACGGGCCTTGTCCATATTCCGGTTATGGACGACGAGAACGTGCCCGGCAGCCGCGAGATGCCGGGCGATCGGAGCGCCCATCACGCCGAGCCCGATGAAAGCGATCCGTGCCATGCCGCGCGCATAAGGCCAGATTGGGTGCGGCGCCAGACGGTTCGGTCGGCCCATATATTGGTCAAAGTTGCGGTGACCGGGTTTGGAACGTAAGTGCGGCGCATGGCCGATGCCGCACCTCCGCAAGACCTCCCGGTCCTCATCTCCGATATACGCGCCGCCGCCGCGCGTATCGAGGGCGCGGTCGTGCGCACGCCGACCATGTACAGCGGCACGCTGTCGGAACTGACCGGCGCCAACGTCTACCTCAAGTTCGAGAACCTGCAGTTCACCGCCGCCTTCAAGGAACGCGGCGCACTCAACAAGCTGCTGCTGCTCGATCAGGCCAATCGCGAACGCGGTGTGATCGCCGCCTCGGCCGGCAATCATTCGCAGGGGCTTGCCTATCACGCGGCGCGCCTCGGCATTCCCGTCACGATCGTGATGCCGGTCCCGACGCCGACCATCAAGGTGACCCAGACCGAAGGCCATGGCGCGACCATCGTCCTCCACGGCGAAACCTTCGACGAAGCGTACCGGCATGCCCTGCTGCTGGCCGAGGAGCGGGGGCTGACTTTCATCCATCCGTTCGATGATGCCGAAATCATTGCCGGGCAGGGCACGCTTGCGCTCGAAATGCTCGCCGACGCGCCGCAGATCGACACGTTGATCGTGCCGGTTGGCGGCGGCGGCTTGCTTGCCGGCGTCGGCATCGCCGCGCGCGGGGTCCGCAACGACATCACGTTGATCGGGGTTCAGGCGGAGCTTTACCCATCGATGTATTGCAAGCTCGGGCCGCACGACCTGCCCTCCTCGGGCGACACGATCGCGGAAGGCATTGCGGTCAAGGAACCGGGGGGAATCACGTCGGCAATCCTCGCCAGGATCGTCGATGGGATGTTGCTGGTGCCCGAACCGGCGATCGAGACCGCGGTCAGCCTGTTCCTGCAGATAGAAAAGACCGTGGTCGAGGGCGCGGGGGCTGTCGGACTTGCAGCGCTTCTAACGCATCCCAAACGGTTCAAGGGAAGGACCGTCGGCCTGATTCTGACCGGTGGAAATATCGATACGCGGCTGCTGGCGAATGTCCTGTTGCGCGATCTTGTGCGCTCGGGCCGCCTGGCGCGGCTCAGGATCCAGCTTCAGGATCGGCCGGGCGCGCTATATCATGTTGCCGGATTGTTCGAAAAGCATCGGGTCAATATCGTCGAGGTCTCGCACCAGCGGATATTTACCGCGCTCCCCGCCAAGGGGCTGTACGCCGACATAGAATGCGAGGCGCGCGATCCCGAGCATCTGCAGCGGCTGGTCGACGATCTGAAGGCCGAGGGCTTCCCGGTGAAGCGGATCGAGACCGCATAATTCGGCGCCGCCGCGTCACGCGGAACTGCAATCATTAGCGGCTGCCCGTCCCAGCATGAAACGGCGCCTGTTTTGCGCCAAAGTGATTGCTTGGCGCTCTTCCCTTGGCGATAGTTAAGACGCATAAAGAATTACCAATCCACCCCATCTGCTGGGAGTCTCGGTGAGCGCGCCATTCCGTTTCCCCCGTTTCTTCGTGACGACTCCGTCGCCTTGCCCGTATTTGACAGGCAAGACCGAGCGGAAGGTCTTCACCGAGTTGAACGGGCAGCATGCAGCTGAACTGAATGACGCGCTAGGGCGCATCGGATTCCGGCGCAGCCAGGGCGTCGCCTATCGGCCGAGCTGCATCGATTGCTCGGCCTGCGTATCGGTCCGGGTCATCGCCGGCGAGTTTCAGCCAAGCGCCAGCCAGCGCCGAGCTATACGGCGCAACGGCGATCTCGAAGTCACGGCGTGCAAGCCGTGGACCACAGACGAGCAATATCAATTGCTGCGCCGCTATTTGAATCATCGTCACCCCGGCGGCGGCATGATCGATATGGACGAGAATGACTTCGCGGACATGGTCGAACAGAGCCCGGTGAAGACTTTCGTCATCGAATATCGCGAACCTTCGGTGGACGAGCGCCCCGGAAAACTCGTTGGTGCCTGCCTCACCGACCAGCAGGCTGATGGCCTGTCGATGATCTACAGCTTCTTCGAGCCCGACCATCCGAGTCGGCCGGGTCTCGGTACGTACATCATTCTCGATCATATCGTCCGGGCGTCGCGCGCGGGACTACCTTATGTATATCTCGGCTATTGGGTCGAGGACTCGCGGCGGATGGCCTATAAGGCGCGCTACCGGCCGTTGGAAAAGCTTGGGCCGCAAGGCTGGCATCGCTTCGAGCCCGACCAGCGCGAGCTGCCGCTCAGATAGTCAGATTATACCGGAGTTTCAGCACGCCTGTGGCTGAGCAACGTCCTGCCTTTCCGCCTTGAGCTGATAGTGATCGGCAAGCACGCGATGCACGCGCTCTGCCGTTGGCGTGTCTGCCGCCGCCGCTGCCTGCCGCTCCTCTTCGGCCCGGCGCGTATAATATTGCACGTCGTCTTCCATACGCACCTCCGCGACCACCCAACCTATTAGCAGGGTGTGCCGCAGGCGGCTCTGATCGAGATCAATGGCTGCGCGAATTGCCCAGCCCAACTGCCGCGACGATCAAGCCGCGAAGGCGCGACCCTCGGTCCCGAAATCCCGGCGGCGGACCTGGATACTGACCCCGCTTTGTCCCATCATCTTGGATGCCTCGAGGGGGAGGGCAGTTCCGCAGAACGCGCATTCCGCCGACATCCGGCCCACGTACCAATGCGTATGGCTGCAGCCGGGACAGTGATTAACTTCCTGCTCGCGATAGACCATGTGGTAGCCGCGGCCAGCCGGGCTATTTGCAATGGCCTGACCGAACTCGATCACACTCGCCATATATACTTTCCTTCCGTCATTTGCTGCTCCCAACGTGTGACGGGACGGGGCGGTTTCATCACGGCGTCGCCGTGACGGTCGTTCGGCTGTCCGATAGGCCCGCGCACGGGCGACAAGACCAGGCAAAAATGCTGTGTCATGAGGAGGTTCCGGGTCCAGGTGAGTCGTTGCTGCAACAGTCGGCATTTTTTTCGCTGCACGTGCGAAATCGCGTGCTAAAGCGCCCCGGACTTCATCGACAGGCTGATGCTCCACGCGGAGGCGCGGCCGCTTTTCGACAAGGAACGGCGCACATGACTGCCATTGGCCAAGACAGTTTGAAAACGCGCACTGCGCTCGATGTGGGCGGCAAGACATATCATTATTATTCGCTGCCCAAGGCCGCGGACCAGCTTGGCAACGTCTCGCGGCTCCCCTTTTCGATGAAGGTCCTGCTGGAGAATCTGCTTCGCTTCGAGGACGGCAAGACCGTCGGTCGCGCGGACATCCAGGCGATTGTCGACTGGCAGCAGAACAAGGGCGCCGACACGCGCGAGATTCAGTATCGGCCGGCTCGCGTGCTGATGCAGGATTTCACCGGGGTCCCGGCGGTCGTCGACCTTGCCGCGATGCGCGATGCGATGAAGGCGCTCGGCGGCGATCCGGAAAAGATCAATCCTCTGGTCCCGGTGCACCTCGTCATCGATCACAGCGTGATGGTCGACGAGTTCGGAACGCCAAAGGCGTTCGAGGCGAACGTCGCGCTCGAATATCAGCGCAATATCGAACGCTATGAATTCCTCAAATGGGGTTCCAGCGCGTTCGACAATTTCAAGGTCGTGCCGCCTGGCACCGGCATCTGCCACCAGGTCAATCTCGAGCATATCGCGCGCGGTATCTGGAGTTCGGCAGATTCGAGCGGTGCGGAAGTCGCCTATCCGGACACGTTAGTCGGCACCGACAGCCACACGACCATGGTCAATGGCCTCGGTGTGCTCGGCTGGGGCGTGGGTGGGATCGAAGCCGAGGCGGCGATGCTCGGCCAGCCTGTGTCGATGCTTATTCCCGAAGTGATCGGTTTCCGCCTCAACGGCACGCTCGGCGAGGGTATCACCGCCACGGATCTCGTCCTGACGGTCACCCAGATGCTTCGCAAGAAGGGCGTCGTCGGCCGCTTCGTGGAATTTTTCGGTCCGGGAATCTCCGCGCTGTCGGTTGCCGATCGCGCGACGATCGCAAATATGGCGCCCGAATATGGCGCGACCTGCGGTTTCTTCCCGATCGACGCAAAGACGCTCGACTATTTCCGCCTGACCGGACGCAACGAAGAGCAGATCGCGCTGACCGAGGCATATTGCCGCGCGCAGGGCATGTGGCATGACGCGAATGCGGTCGACCCGATTTTCACCGATACGCTCGAGCTCGACATGGGCAGCGTCGTTCCCTCGCTCGCCGGCCCAAAGCGCCCGCAGGACAAGGTCACGCTGACCGATCTCGACGAGGAATTCCGTCAGGCGCTCGAATATGAATATGGCCACAAGGACGGCATCGATATCCGCTATCCGGTCGAGGGCGCCAAGCATGACCTCGGCCATGGCGACGTCGTCATCGCCGCGATCACAAGCTGCACCAACACGTCCAATCCGAGCGTGCTGATCGCCGCCGGGCTCGTCGCCCGCAAGGCGCGCGCCAAAGGGCTCGACCGCAAGCCATGGGTTAAGACCAGCCTCGCCCCGGGCAGCCAGGTCGTCACCGACTATCTCGAACGTGCCGGCCTGCAGGAGGATCTGAACGCGATCGGCTTCAATCTGGTCGGCTACGGCTGCACCACCTGCATCGGCAACTCGGGTCCGTTGCCCGAACCCATTTCCAAGTCGATTCACGCCAACGATCTGGTCGCCGCCTCGGTCCTGTCGGGCAACCGCAATTTCGAGGGGCGCGTGAGCCCGGACGTGCGCGCCAATTATCTCGCCTCACCGCCGCTCGTCGTGGCCTATGCGCTTCGCGGCACCGTCGTCGACGATATGGTCTCGACGCCGATCGGAACCGGCAGCGACGGCAAGGATGTCTATCTGAAGGACATCTGGCCGAGCAACGACGAGGTCCGCGCGGTCATCGATCAGTGCGTTACTTCCGACATGTTCAAGACTCGCTATGCCGACGTCTACAAGGGCGACGAGCGCTGGCGCGCGATCGAAGTGGCGGGCGGGGAGACCTACGCCTGGTCGGCCGGCTCGACCTACATCCAGAACCCGCCCTATTTCGAGGGCATGAGCATGACCGCCTCCGCGCTCACCGACATCGTCGGCGCGCGGCCGCTCGCGATCTTCGCCGACAGCATCACCACAGATCACATCAGCCCGGCTGGTGCGATCAAGCTGGACAGCCCGGCGGGCACTTATCTGAGCGAGCATCAGGTCGCGCGGCCCGACTTCAACAGCTACGGCGCGCGGCGCGGCAACCACGAGGTCATGATGCGCGGGACCTTCGCCAATATCCGCATCAAGAACCAGATGACTCCCGGCATCGAAGGCGGCGTGACGCGCTATGTTCCGACCGGCGAGGTGATGCCGATCTACGATGCGGCGATGCTCTACAAGACGACAGGGACTCCGCTCGTGGTCATCGCCGGCAAGGAATATGGCACCGGCTCTTCGCGCGACTGGGCGGCCAAGGGCACCAATCTCCTGGGTGTCCGCGCCGTCATCGCCGAAAGCTATGAGCGTATCCATCGCTCCAACCTGGTCGGCATGGGCGTCGTTCCGCTCCAGTTCCTCGGCGAGGACAATCGGCAGACGCTCTGCCTGACCGGCGACGAGATATTCACCGTCGAAGGCGTGGCCGATCTGCAGCCGCGCCAGGAAGTGGACGTGAAGGTGCAGCGCGCCGACGGCAGCAATTTCTCCTTCAAGGCGCGATGCCGGATCGACACGATCAACGAACTGGAATATTTCCGGGCCGGCGGGATTCTCCAATTCGTGCTGAGGAACCTGGCCGCCTGAACGCGCAGCAGATAGCGATCGAAGCAGTTGGCTGGGCCGGCATGATCCTGATCCTGGGTTCTTATTTCCTGCTCTCGATCGGGCGCCTTTCTGCGCAGTCCGCCATCTACCAGGGCATGAACATAATCGGTGCCGCGGGGTTTGCTCTCAATGGCTGGTGGCACGGTGCGATGCCGTCGGCGGTGCTGAACATTTTGTGGATGATGATCGGGGCCTGGGCGTTATGGCAGATCGTGAAAAGGCGTTCGTCGACCTCAGCCATGTGATCGAAGCCGGGATGACCAGCTACAAGGGTCTCCCGGGTCCGATCATCGCCGATTATTGGAGCCGCGAAGCCTCGGCTGCCCTGTATGACGATGATTCCACCTTCCACATCGGCCGCATCGACATGGTCGCCAACACCGGCACCTATATCGACGCACCCTTTCATCGTTTCGCCGACGGCTCCGACCTCGCCGAACTCGATCTTGCCACGCTCGCCGGACTGGACGGGCTGGTCATCTCGGTTCCGCACGCCGACCGGATTTCGGTCGAGTCGCGCGATGTCATCGGTCAGGACGTACGCGGCAAGGCAGTGCTGATCCGCACCGGCTGGGACGAATATTGGCGCACCGACGCCTATTTTTCAGGACATCCTTTCCTGACCGCCGAAGCCGCCCGCCTGCTGGTGCAGGGTGGCGCCCGGCTGGTCGGCATAGACAGCCACAATATCGACGACACGCGCGGCCGCTCGCGTCCCGTGCACAGCATGCTTCTGGGCGCGGGCGTGATCATCTGCGAACATATGACCAACCTGTCCGCGCTGCCGCGAACTGGTTTCAAGTTCACCGCCGTGCCGCCGAAGATCAGCGGAATGGGAAGTTTCCCGGTCCGCGCTTTTGCGGAGATTGCTGGAGGCTGATCTCAGGACAAGGCAGTCTGGAGCCACGCGGGTACGATAGCGCCCGCCAGATCCTCGACCCGGCGATGCTCGACGGCGAGCTTCAGCTCGGGATAATAGATCATGGTCCGGTCGCCGGCGGCGCTTGCCGGCACCACAACCAGCCGGCGATTGACCTTGGCGCGATAATGCATGCGCGCGGTATTCTCCTGGCCGACGTAGCAGCCCTTGGTGAAATCCACGCCATTGAGCTCCGCCGCATTGCATTCCAGCCATAGTATCTTGTCTTGGCCAAGCTCGGCACTGCCTTCGGTAACACCCAGCGACAGTCGGTGCGCAAGCCACCCTTCGGCCGGCTCTTCCGCCGTGGCGATCCAGCGCCGGCCAAGCGTAGGCAGCCGCGGATCGAACGGCCCGTCGCCGTCCAGCGCCCAATGCACGGCCAGCGTATCGTCCTGCGCGATCACGATCGGCCGGCGCAGTCGGTACATTGTCAGCCGCCGCGCGAGCGCCTCGGCCTGCGCGCGTTCGCAATCGATCAATATGTCGTCATCCTGCGCCCACAGGATGAAATCGAACAACGCTTTACCCTGCGGCGTCAGCAGACCCGCCCAGACCGGCTGCCCGGCGCCCAGCCTTCCCAGATCGTTGGTGACGAGGCCTTGTAGGAAGTCGAGGACGCCTTCGCCGCTGGCTCGAAGCAGCGCACGATCGATGAGGGTGGTCCCGGCCATGGTCACGAGGTAGGAGGCGGTCCTGCAAAAGGAAAGCTTTGCTGATGGGCAGCTACGACATGACCCTTCGGGGCGGCACGGTCTGGACGACCGGTGGGCCGTCGATATGCGATGTCGGCGTGCGCGATGGAAAGATCGCCGCGATCGGCGACGGTGGCCCGGACGCCGGCGAAGTGATTGATTGCACGGGGCTGACGATCCTGCCCGGCGTGATCGACACCCAGGTTCATTTCCGCGAACCCGGCCTCGAATATAAGGAGGATCTGGAAAGCGGCAGCCGCGCTGCTGTGCTCGGCGGCGTGACCGGCGTGTTCGAAATGCCCAACACCAAGCCGAACACCGATACCGCTGAACGACTTGCCGACAAGATTGCGCGGGCAGCCGGCCGGATGTGGTGCGACCATGCATTCTATGTCGGCGCGACCGCAACCAATGCAGATCAGCTTGGCGCGCTTGAACGCCTTCCCGGAGCGGCCGGCGTCAAGATTTTCATGGGCGCATCGACCGGCGACCTGCTCGTCGCCGAGGACGATGCGCTTGCCCGTGTGCTTGCTTCGGGTCATCGCCGTGTCGCGGTCCATGCCGAGGACGAGGCGCGGATGAACGCGCGGCTCGGCGAGCGGATCGAAGGCGATCCGTCCAGCCATCCGGTCTGGCGCGACGACGAAAGCGCCATGCTTGCAACCCGGCGGATCATCGCGCTCGCCCGCGCCGCGCGGCGCCGCATCCACATCCTCCACGTCACGACCCCCGCCGAGCTCGAGTATATCGCCCGCAACAAGGATATCGCGACCTGCGAGCTTACGCCGCAGCACCTGACGCTCGCCGGTGAAGAGGCGTATCCGCAACTCGGCACCTATGCGCAGATGAATCCGCCGATCCGCTCCGGCACGCATCGCGACGGCCTGTGGCATTGGTTGAACCAGGGCGTGCCCGACGTGATCGGTTCCGATCATGCGCCGCACACAAAGGAGGAAAAGGCGAAGCCTTATCCGGCCAGCCCCAGCGGCATGCCCGGGGTGCAGACGCTGCTTCCGCTCCTGCTCGATCATGTCGCCCACGGTCGAACGACGATGCAGCGGTTGGTCGACCTCACCTCGGCGGGCGCGCAACGGATCTTCGGCATCGTCGGCAAGGGCCGCATTGCTGCGGGCTATGATGCCGATTTCACGATCGTCGATCTGGGCGCGCAATGGACGATCGAGGAAAGCTGGCTTGCCTCGCGCTGCGGCTGGTCGCCCTTCACCGGCAAGCGCCTGACCGGCAAGCCCGTTGGCACGATTATCCGTGGCCGCCGCGTGATGTGGGAGGGCGAGCTGATCGGTCCGCCCCAGGGGACGCCGATCAGGTTCGAAAGTGTCGAGTTCGGCTAGCCGCTTTCCTGCTCGGGCTGCCAACGCCTCATGCGCCGGCGACAGGCTCCGCGCGGCGATTGAACGTGCTGAGCATCCTGCGTTCATCGGTCCGACACTTTGGCGGGCGCAAGGAGTGCGAATGGACATGCGTCTGCCCTTTCGGGCCTGTTCGGCCGGGTTGCTGCTGCTTCTCGCGATGCCCGCTTCAGGGGAATCCGGAAAGCCGCCCCCCGAGCGCGCGACCAACCTCATCGTCTATGGCAATGATCCCTGCCCGCAAAGCACGGCAGACGAGATCGTCGTCTGTGCGCGCCGCCCCGAGGAGGAGCGCTATCGCATCCCGAAGGAATTGCGCAATGTCGAGAAGGACACTTTGGCGCGGCCCTGGGCCGACCGCCTCCAGGGCCTCGAGGACGCAAGCCGATACGCCCTGCCGGGCTATTGCTCGCCGGTCGGCGCCAATAGCCAGGCGGGCTGCTGGGAGTCGATGATCCGGCAATGGCAGGCGGCGCGAAGGCAAATGAAAGCCGACGAGGCGGTCGGCAAGAAAGAGCCCTGAGCAAAACAGGTTCTAGGAGAGCGCGCAGTCTGTCCGTATGAGACTGCAGGCTCAGGGGAAAACGCAGCTTCATCGATGATCGTCAAAGCGCTCAACAGGGTCCCGGCAACACGGCCGCCGCACGCGTTGTTCTGCCGGATTCGCAACGAGGATTATTTCATCCCGCATTTCCTGGCTCATTACCGCCAGCTGGGAATCGATCACTTCTACTTTGCCGACGATCAGTCCGACGACGGCACGCGCGAATATCTGCTCGCCCAGGACGATTGCACGGTGTTCGGCGGCGACATGCGCTTTTCGGAGAGGATCGGCGACGTCCAGGCAAAGGTCGTGGTCGCGCGCGAAGTGCCTGAGCAAGTCATCGGGCCGGGCTGGACGCTCACCGTCGACTGCGACGAATTCATGGTCCTGCCCGAGCCGTTCAAGACGATCGGCGACCTGACCGGCTTTCTCGAGGCCAAGGGGCAGATCAACTGCATCGCCGCGATGGTCGATTTCTATCCCAAGACGCTTGCCGAGCGCTTCGCCGACCGCGACGTCAGTCCGTTCCTATCCTTCCCGTTCTTCGACGTCGGCCCGTATTTCATCTGGAGCCAGGGACAGCAGCTGCCGTTCCTGCTTTACGCCGGGGTTCGCCACCGGCTGAACGAATGGATGGTGGAGCGCGACCGCGGCAAGGTCTGGCAGGCATATCGTCCAACCATCCTGCAGAAGGTACCCTTGGTGAAATGGGGTCACGGCCTGCTGCCCGAAAAGAACAGCCATATCGCCAATCTGCCGCCCTATACGGGGACGCAGGTCGCACTGGCGCATTTCAAATTCTATCCCGACCTCGACCGCAAGATCGACGAGGCGATCGAGAGCGGTCACTATCAGGGCAATTCCTATTATTACCGGTTGTTGAAGCGCTACCTGCCGGTATTCGAATCGCGGATGCTGCTGGCGCTGGTCAGCCGCCGCTACACGACGCCGAACGACCTGACGTCGGCCCATCTGATGTTCGTGGACGGCCCGCCCTACTGACGACGCTCAAGCGCTGGCCATGTAAGCACGGGCCGCGTTCATCGCCTCGACGCCAATGCGTGTCAGGCGCGCACCTTCGCGGACTATGTCATCGCCGATCGCGAAGTTGCGCACATGCGCGGCCAGATCCTTGCGCGCCGATTCGACGCCAGCCTCGTCGAGTACGCCAGCGGCGAACAGCCGGCTGAGCGTCTGGTGCATGCGCGCGACGACATAGGTGGCATGGACGACCCCATCCATCGGCCGCGGGTCGGTGCGCAAAGGCGAGGCGAAGAGCTCGTCGTCGGGATTGTCGACCAGTGGGCCTGAGGCGCACAGGCCGAACAGCAGATTATGCCCGCTTTCGTGCGCGAGCGCCTGCGCGGTATCGAGCACGTTGGTCTGGCCGCGCGCATTGAGCAGCACCGAACCCCAGAGCATGTAGCAGGATGCGCCGTCGAAGGTCGGCGCCTTCGGGTCCTCGGGTCCGGCCGCGACCACGATCTCACGCAGCAGCGCGCGTATCTCGCCGGCCATTTCCGGAAAACCCGCGTCGAGCAGCGCCATGCCCTCGTCGATACGTGCGCGGCAATCGGCTAGGAGCGCCGGATCCGGCGCCTTGGCCTGATCGGGATCGGACATGAACATACGGCGATAGCGCTCGCTGTGCGCGGGGGCGCGGTCATCGATCGCCGCAATCTGCAGCGAGACCGGGAAAGGATCCGAAGTCAGCGAGCCGGCAAGCGCGCGTGCTTCATCGGTCGCGTCACGCTCCAGCGCGATGACGAGATCATAATAAGCGCCGAATGTGTGCGGCGACTGCGGATGATCGCGGATGCCCGAAGTCAGGCGGCGCGCGTCGTCCGGGTCGACCCCGAGCAGGCCGCCGGCCTCCTCCAACACATAATCGAGGCTGTCGGCGAGCCGGCCGCGCATGCGCCGATCCAGCGCCAATCCCCGCTCCGCGCTCGGTTCGAAGGTCATTGCCAAAACCCTATAGTACGCCCGTTTGCGTCAACCCATCAGCGCTTGTCGCCCCGCTTGGCACCAACCTTCCCGCCGACGTCTCCGAACAGGCGACTGTCGGCAAAGGTCTTGCGGTCTTCGTGAACAAGCTCGAAACCCAGCAAACGTGTCCAATCGAGACTGACCTGTGTAATATTATCCATCATTTCCGCCCTTCGTTGCCCGCATCACGGGTTGGCGATCCGCCTTCCAGGATGTCAAGGATTTTCCCCTTCGGGAGCAAGCATTTGATCATCGTCGTACTTACCGCGCAGCATCGCTACACGCACGCGAAGCTCCAGGAGATGGATACCGGGATCGACATCCGCGTCGCAAGCTATGAGGAGGTTGTAGGCAAGGACCCGCTCAAAGCCACTTACATTTTCACCGACTTCGATCGGCTGCCGACATGGCGGCTCCACGATGCAGCGTTGCATTATCGCCAGCTCAAGGATGCCGGCCTCAAGGTGTACAACGATCCGGCCCGCGTCGACGGTCGTTACGGGCTGCTGCGGCGGCTCAGCCGCAGGGGGTATAATCAATTCAACGCCTATCGGGTCGAAGAGCAGGCGCAGCCACGCCGCTGGCCGGTGTTCCTGCGGATGGAGGGCAATCATGCGCCGCCGGTATCGGGTCTTTTGCATAATCTGGACGAACTGCGGCAGGCGACCCGGCGGGCGGTAAAGGCAGGGTGTCCGATCGGGTGTCTGCTGATCGTCGAATATGCTGGCGAGCCGGTAAGGCCGGGCCTGTACCGCAGGCTGTCGGTGTTCCGCATCGGCGACCGGATGCTCGGCTACACCGCCGCACATGACGACAATTGGATCGTCAAATATGGCAAGTCCGGCATCGCGCCGCCCGAACTCTATGAAGAGGAATATGAGATGGTGCGCGATAACCCCTGGGGGGAGGCGTTGCGACCCGCATTCGTCATGGCGAGCATCCAATATGGCCGCGCCGATTTCGGGCTGATCGACGGCAAGCCGCAAATCTATGAGATCAACACCAATCCCGAGCTCGCCCTGGAACCAGAGCCAAGCCCGGTGCTCCGACGGAACGACAGCTTTGCGCTGTTTCGCACCAATTACATCGAAGCGATGAAGGCGATCGACACGCCCGCCTGATGCAGAGCGCGGCCCGGAATCCCATGTCCGGGCCGCTGGCGATGGGCGTCTGGACAACATATCGGGCGCTCCGCCGCAGTTCGGACTCGCCTCATCGCCTGTTCATTGCAGAGAAAGGCGACTGGGGATTTAACCTGTCCACCTGAGTATTTTGGGGGGAATAGCGTATGTTTCGCTTCAGCATTCTGAAGCTCGCCGCGGCGGCAGGCCTCATTCTTGCCGGTCCGGTCCTCGCCCAGGTCACGCCAATCGATCCGAACGAAGCGGATCGCTACCAGTCGGCGGTCGATCCGGCGATTCCGCCGGCACCACCGCCGCCACCCTCCGAGCCGGTCGACCCGGGGAGCCAGGATCCCTATCAGCCGATCGGCCAGACGCCGGCCGCCCCCACTCCAGTCGCGCCGACCCAAACGACCCCGACAGCGCCCGACGACACGATCCCGCGCAAGGACATTTTCAGCGCCGCCGAGGGAGTCTTCGGCACCGGCGCCAAAGGTCTTGCTCAATTGCTCGAAAAAATCCTCAAGGAACAGGGCCAGCCGACCGCCTATATCGCCGGACAGGAAGCCGGCGGCGCGCTGGTCGTCGGCCTGCGTTACGGTTCAGGCACGATGCGCCACAAGATCGAGGGCGATCGTCCGATCTACTGGACCGGGCCGTCGGTGGGGTTCGATGCCGGCGGCGACGCCAACAAGGTGTTCGTGCTGGTCTATAATCTCCACGACACGCAGGATCTGTACCGGCGCTTTCCGGCGGCAGAAGGCAATGCCTATGTTTTCGGCGGCTTTTCGGCCACATATCTGCGGCGTGGAAACATCGTCCTCATCCCGATCCGGCTCGGCGTCGGCATGCGGCTCGGCGTCAATGCCGGCTATATGAAATTCTCCGAAAAGAACCGCTGGTTGCCGTTCTGACTGAAAATTCACCCGCGGCGGGCGAAGGCCGGAAATTCCGCACTTACCCTTAGCGTGGCCAGACCGGATTGATGGAGTCATGATGACCCTCTATAGGCCCGCATTCGGCGCTGCTTGGAGACGTGGGTGAGTGGCTGAAACCAGCGGTTTGCTAAACCGCCGTAGGGTGTTTAACCCTACCGAGGGTTCGAATCCCTCCGTCTCCGCCAGAAATACCTGATATGTAAAGACATTCTGTATTTTGAGTTAATCGTGCCCACTTTCGTGCCCACTTTTGAAATGGCTTTTAACGGAGCCTGGCGACCTGTAGCGAACGGGCAACGCGGCTTGCATCGCTCAGACGGGACCTGTCAGACCAGGTGCACCTTCTGGTAAGGAGCGGTAGGGCAGGGTCATCGGATGCCACGTCCCCGCAAGCCTGTCAGTCCGTTCCGCTATTTCAACTCGTCCCCTGAGGTGATCCGCCTCGTGGTGATGATGTATGTGAAATATCCTTTGTCTCTAAGGAACGTGGAGGACCTGCTGGCAGAGCGCGGCATCGACATTTGCCATGAGACAGTGCGTTTTTGGTGGAACAGGTTTGGGCCGATGTTCGCTGGCGAGATCCGCAGGAAGCGGGTCGAAAGGATGCGCTCTTTCCGTCAATGGCGCTGGCACCTCGATGAGATGTACGTGAAGATCAATGGCGAGATGCACTACCTCTGGAGGGCGGTTGATCACGAAGGCGAGGTATTGGAATCCTTCGCCACCAGGACACGCGACAAGGCTGCCGCTCTTAAGTTCATGAAGAAGGCGATGAAGCGCCACGGCAAGCCAGAGGCGATCGTCACCGACCGCCTTCGTTCTTATGGTGCCGCGATGAATGAACTCGGTAATGGCGAGAAGCGGCAGGTGGGACGTTGGGAGAACAATCGGGCCGAGAACTCGCACCTTCCGTTTCGAAGACGAGAGCGGGCGATGCAGCGTTTCCGACGTATGAAGACGCTGCAGAAGTTCAGCTCAGTTCACGCCCAGGTCCACAACCACTTCACACAGGAACGACACCTGATCGATCGTCAAACCTACAAAGCTCGTCGCTCGGTCGCACTGGCCGAGTGGAGCAGCGTCATGGCCTGAATAGAAGCCGGGTAGGACAGAGTTGCGTCTATCGGAGACAAGTTCGCATTAGACTGACAGCACCGAGCGATGAGCTCCTGCCCTGGAACTACGAGAGCCGCTGACCGGACGATTACTGTCCACCTGCTGCCGGTTTGCTTTGGCAGCACCGTCGGGCAATCCCAGACGCACAGGTGAAATCCACGCCTTCTGGGCCGGAGCGAGGAAAATGTGGGTCGGGGGGTAGTCCACCGACCCACTTGAGCGAAATCAGAATCTTTTTGTCACCGTGACACCATATGTGCGCGGTTCGCGAAGAATGACGCGGACGAAGCCAAGGCCTGTGATGGGTAGGCTCGACACTCTGTCCCTCAGATTGGTAAGGTTCTTGCCCCAGAGCGCGACATCGAGGTCGAGTGCGTCTATTGTCGCGCCGATCCGGCCATTGACCAGAACATGCTCCTCGTCGGTAATCGAGTTGATAAAACCAGCAGCGGCGGCATTAGAGATCAGCGCACCAGACGTCGCGTCCCGAACGAAACCGGCTGGGGTTCCGGCGTTCGAGAAGAAACCTTGTGCGTAAGTCTTCTGCTTCGCCTGGTAGGAGAAATCGAGACGGGCGTTCAGCTGGCCAAAGCTGACATTCCCCTGCCATGATGGCGATATAGAGGCGGTCCACCTGGGGATGAGCTGGAATGGCTCGTTGCTGCGATCGAAGCCGCGCTGGTCGATGAACTGCTTGTATTTAGGCTTGGTGTAAGCTGTCGTGCCGTCGATCCTGAACCCAGCGGGCAGCAGCACGCTTAGCTCGAGTTCGCCACCATAAATCTCGACCTTGGCCGCATTTTCCGTGAAGGATGCCGTTACAGGCACCCCGCCCACGACCTGCGAGATAGCAACGTTGCGCTGCACATTCTTCGACGTGGTATAATAAGCGGCGGCATTGATACGAACCCGGCGATCGAACAATTCGCTCTTCAACCCGAGCTCATAATTGTACACTATTTCAGGCTTAAAGGGAATAAGCGACGAGGGAATGCGGCCGTCCCTCCGCAGGTTCTGCCCACCGGAGCGGAAGCCCTTTGCTGTCTTGGCATAAAGAAGGATGTCTTCATTAGGCCTATAGTCCACCGACGCTGTGTATGCCACCCCACTGAAGGTCGCCGATGACGAGAAGGGGCAGCCGGTGGAGAAGATGCAGATGAAGATCGCATTCGGATCCTGCGGCGAATTACCCAGAACATTTCCCGTTGTGGACGAAAGGCTCTTTTTGTCGTGCGAGTATCTCAGACCGCCGGTCAACGACAGTTGATCGGAAAGGTGGTACGTCGCTTGTCCGTATACACCCACGCTCTTGGTGTCGATGTCACCGCTCGCAAGGGTGACGAGACGAGTTCCGCCGGTGCTTAGCTTGGTATATTCGGTAAGGGTCGAGGAGGGTGTCGCGTCATCGCCATATTCGTGAAAGTAGAAGACGCCAGTGGCGAAATCGAGCCGATCGGCAAAGGCCTTGCCTGTCGCCGTCACCTCGCCCGACCATTGTTTGATCCTTTGAGGAAAGATCTGGCCTCCGGCGTCGAGGATTTTGACGGGCGAAGCGTCACTGTCGTTATTGAATGTCCTTGAATTGACGCTTCGATGAGCGCCAATTGCCTTGATCGATCCAAACGACGTGTCCAGCGTGCCTGTCAGGCTGTAGGTTTCGGTCGTCAATTTGTTGCGGGGAACGCTGCTCAGCGACGTGCGATACCGAGAGTCGCGCAGAGTCTGTGCCTGCGCCAGGACCTGGTTGCCGGCGGCCAGACAGGCCGCTGACGGCCCCGCCGCCAAACCGCCAGGGAAGCAGGCGGCTCCACCGATCTGCTCGATCCCCCCTTCGATCGCGGCGATGCTGTTGGGGATCCCATAGCCCAGGCGGCCTACGTCCTGCACAGCATTGGAACGGAAGCGGTCGGCCGAGAAGAGCAACCGGAAGCTTTCGGAGGGCTGAAGCAATATTTTCCCGCGGAAGAGATCGTCATGCAACTCCTGTATCTTGCGCCCAGAGTTGATTTCCCTAACGTAGCCGTCTCGCCTATTGCCGGAGTAAACGAGGCGTATTGCAAGAACATCGTCGATCAGGGGTGCGTTGAGCACGCCGGTCAGCGCCTGATGATCGAACCGGCCATAGCTGCCGGAGATCGACCCAGAAAGCCCGTCGGTAAAGCTGGGGTCGTTCGTGTTGATGAGGATCGCGCCGCCCGAGGTGTTTCGGCCGAACAGGGTGCCCTGCGGCCCTTTCAGCGCCTGAAAGTTCTGAACGTCGACCAGTGTGGAATTCAGGCCGTAGGCGCGCGCCAGGTAAACGCCGTCGACATAGGTGCCGACCGACGGGTCGATCGTGGCCAGCGTATCCTGCTGCACCTGCCCGCGCATCTGAATAAGGACGGCCGCTTGATTCGTCTGTGCTTGCGTAAAGGTAAGGCCAGGCGTCAGGTTGGCTACCTCAGGAAGCGTCCGCACATTCTGCTGCTGTAGCGCCTCACCGGAATAGGCGGTGACGGCCACTGGGACGTCCTGAAGATTTTCAGCTACCCTCCGAGCCGTTACGATGATGTCGCCCAACCCGCCTGAGGATGCGTTATCCGCTTGGGGTGCCGCCGTGGTGCCAGAGCCCAGAGGCGTCGTGGACTGAATAGCCGTGCCCGAAGCGTCCGTTCCGCCTCTGGTCGCGTCGGGTCTGCCCGATGATACGGCCTGCGCCGCAGCGGGTGAAACGCTCGCACAGCCCAGAATGGTCAATGTGCCGTATAAGATGCTGCCCTTCATATTCTCTCTCCTCTGATGTCTCGAGGGTTTTCCCTCGTTCTTGTGCTATGGATCCGGCATCCTGCCAGATACGTTGGATCGGTTCAGTCTTGCGCTTGGACCGGGCGCGTCAAAGAAAGATGTTCCAGATCAGCGAGATATTTCCGGATCAGCGAAGGTCCGAGGTGCGGAATCTCCGCTCGGCCATCGAAAGCCGCCGTCACCGCGTCTACGAATTGGGGCGCGTCCGCCTTTCCTCCTCTCGCCGATATGGGCTTCGCATAGGCATCGAGTACCGGGAGAACAGAAGCAGTTCGGACATCTTCCGGCAGCTGGATTAACGCTGTCCTGAACCGCGAATACCATTGATCATGGTCTTCCAGCCGATCGATCTGGACGCCTTCAGCTTCAATCCAATTCAAGAAAGAGTCCAGGCTCACCCCGTCGTCATGCGGATTGACAGCGTGGAAGTTGTGATAGCCGGACCTGTGCATCTCGCTGATCGCGACGATCGCCTGCGCAATGAAATCGACTGGTAATCCGTCATAATGCGCCCTTGCCCGCTCGCTGTCGTAGAAGGAGAGAGGGGCGATCCGCGTTAATAGGATACTCAGTATCCAGCGTGTGAACATGTCCGGCACGTTAAGTTGCCCAACAAAAGATTGATGGGCAAGGATCATGCTGGGTCGGAAAATGTTTACGGGCAGCTGGTATCGATCATATGCCCTTCGCAACAGCACCTCGGCAGCCCATTTGCTCGCGCCATAGCCATCGGCGTATCGTGACGCCGACAGTCGCCATTCGGGGATGGCGGTCGAGACATCGTCTTCCTCCCCAAGAACCACCGGCCCAACCGCGACCGCCAGCGAGGAAATGAAGGTGAAGCGCTTCTGATGATGCGTCAGCGCCAGCTGCACCAGTTCGGCCACGCTGCCGACATTAGGTTGGAACAACTGTCGATAGTGAAGCTTGTGGTTCACCATCGCACCGTTGTGGACGATATGATCCACATTTCGGCCGAGCCGATCCCAGTCTTCTTCGGACAGTCCAAGGCGCTTCCCAGTCAGATCGCCTGCCAGAACCTCCAGATGATCTTCCGCCAACGCCGCAAACGCTGCTAAAAGGCCCTCGTCCCCTGTGTCGAACGCTTCAAACAGCCGCTGTCGCGCTGACGCCGCGTCGCTGCCACGCCCGATGCAAACAAGCTTGCCGCCGTTCTTGTGAAGGCGCTGCAACCATTCAAGGCAGAGGAAGCGCCCCAGAAAACCTGTGGCGCCCGTCAGCAGCACCATGGCAGGTTCTATATCGGGGACGGGAGGAAGGCCATCGGCGCGGCGCAGCAGCGGTTCGTCGATGAATTTCTCCAAGGTCAGGTCATCGGCCCGGAGGATAGAAGCGTCCTTGCCGTGGACAGCATCGCTATCCAAGCGCCGTTTTGTGGTGCCGGAACGGAGCAGGTCAATCTTGACGGCGAGGTCTTGCAATTTCGATGTCGGGTGTAAAACGTCTGCTACATCGATCGTAAGGCCGTAAATGTCTTCGACGAGCAGCGTCATCGACACCGCCGACAGCGAGTCGCCGCCCAGGTCAGCGAAGGATACCGGTGTCCCCGGAGCGATCGGGGAGATGCCCAGAACGCTGGTGGCCGCGGCTATCACAGTCTCCTCCGTCGGGCGCATCCGTCCGTTTGTCCGCAGATCGCGCGATTGCTCGTCCTGCTGCCGGGCGATCCGCGCGTACAGCGCTTCCAGCCGATCCTGGTAGCGGTCCTTCATCTTGGGGCGCAATAACTTGCCTACGCCAGCCAGAAGACCGTTTTCATTGCTGAACGGTTCGGTCTCAACTATGATATCGCGCGGTATTTCATAGGAATTGAGAGATTGTTTCCGGCCGATTTCGCGCAGGGCGTTCAGCAGGATCGATTTGAGGTCTTCCTCGCTCGCCTCGGGCGGGCAGGCTTGCGGATTGGGGACGACGACCGCCAGAAGGAAGGCGCGCGTGCTGTTTCCGTAGACATAGACCTGCTTTATTAGGGGATCGCCGCCCGCGAAGATCGTCTCCAGTTTCGCGACCGCGACAAATTCACCCTGCGCCAGTTTCAGGACATTGTTTCTCCGGTCCAGATAGCGGATCTGGTCCGGAGCGATCTCTTCTACTATGTCGCCGGTGTGGTAGAAGCCATCTTCGTCGATCAACCCGGCATTGAGGTCGGGTCGCGCGAAATAACCGGGAATTACCCGAGGGGACCGGACGGCGATCTCCCCGCGAGGGTGGGGCTTGTCAGTAGTGAAATAGCCGATTTCCGGAGCGTCGATCAGCTTGTAATCGATGATCGGAGGTCGCGCTATCCGCCCATTGATCGCAATGAGACCGGCCTCTGTGTTGCCATAGCTGTCGATAAGCTCGGTGCCCGTCAGCTCTTCGATGAAGCGCTTAAGTTCCGGTGAGGTGGGGGCGGATGATGTCGTCACCTGCTTGAGGCGCCCGCCCAACAGCCTGTCCCGTAATTGCTCCATGGTCAGGCCGGGTTGGCGATCAAGCTCGGCGGAGGCGCGCTGGTAAAGAAGTTCGCTTACTCGGGGTACGAGGCCCAGGACGGTGGGTCGTACGCTGACAATGTCATCAAGCAACGTCGAAAGATCGCCGCGTCCGCCGAAGCATGTCAGTCCGCCGGCAACAAGGCTAAGGTAAAGGCGCGCCCGGCCATACATATGATTGAGCGGCTGGTAACTGAGGTCGACTACCGCGATGCTCGGCTTCATGGACCAGATCGATTGCACCGTGCTGGTTCTGTAGATCGCGCCCTTGGGAGTGCCGGTGGTGCCCGAGGTGTAGAGGATCATCGCAAGCGGATCATCGTCCGCCTGAGCCGGCTGGACCTGTACCTCCGGGAGGAGTGCACCGGTTTTGACGACCTCCTGAAGAGTTTTCAGCGATATATGTCGACCGGCCTCGGCAAGGCGCGCCTGGGCGTCGGCCAGCGCCCTCCTGTCTTCCGGCAGGTCGGAATCATAGTCGAACATCAGGATGGCCCGCACGGATTCGCAACGCAGCCCGGCTGAAACGGCGGTATGCAGATGCTCGCAGGCCACCGGGATCAAGGGCGATCCCACCTCGCGGATGATGTTGCACAGATCGTCCAGCGGCGCAGTCGTTTGCAGCGGAACCGGAATGAGCCCACTCGAGAACAGCGCCAGATCGATAGCCAGATATTCTGGCCCGGTGAGGCCGAGCTGGCAGACCATCGCGCCGGGGGCCAAAGCGAAGGCAGTAGCATGACTGAGGGCGGATGCTATCGCGTTCACCTGCCGCTGCAGATCGGCGTAGCTGAGATAGGTGAACTGAGTTGCCAGCCCACCGCCCGCCTGGTGGCGGCGCCATCCCAATGCATTGCGCTTCCCGTAGGTGCTCAAAACCATGTGGATCATCGCAGGTACGCTCAAGCTGCCTTCTTCCAGGCTAGCCAAAAGGGCGGTATCCGGGGTCGGTAGATCCACGTCGGCGAGCATGGCCGTGGGGTTCACCAGTTTCAATTTCCGCTCTCCTGTCTCCTCGCAGTTTTTCTGCGGGCGAGCACTTATGTTTTCGACTCCGTCTACTTCATCGCACTGCAATCTCGATTCGCGGCATGGTGAAGGGCATTGCTTTCCTGGCTGCGCGCGTCTGACACCTGCTTTGGATAGCGGGATGACAATTGGATAACTACTATCAAAATGCGAAACAGAGTATTTCCCGGTGCGAAAAAATACGAGAGGCCGCTCGCCTTGAGATCAGGCGTAATCGGTACCTGAAGACAGGTCCTCCCACTGGTCGATCGACTGGCTTGTCAGGCCCAGTTTCTGGCGATGCAGTTGCACCGCATCCTTGCCCAGCAGCAGCTGCACCGGGGGCTCCTCCAGATCGACAAGCCGAAGAACTGCCTGAGCCGCCCGCTCGGGGTCGCCGGGTTGGCTACCGTCATAGGAGGCAATCTGGCTGCAGATCTTTCCGACTGTCGGCGCATAGGCTTCGATCGGCCGCCGGGCGCGAGTGAAGGAACTGTTCGAGGAAAACTTCGTCCTGAACGCGCCAGGTTCAAGGACCGTCACCTTGACCCCAAACGGCGCCATTTCGGCGGCGAGCGCCTCTGAAAAGCCGACCACTGCGAACTTGGAAGCACTGTACATCGCCATGCCGGGGAAACCCCATAGTCCGGCAACCGACGCGATATTGATGATGTGGCCCGACTTTTGACGCCGCATGACGGGCAGAACTGCGCGTGTGGCGGCAGCGAGACCAAAGAAGTTCGTCTCCATCTGATCGCGGATCTCGGCCTCCTCAAACTCCTCCACCGCGCCTGCCAGCGCGTATCCGGCGTTGTTGACGAGCACATCGACGCCGCCGTGGCGCTCGACGGCCTCGGCGATAACCCGCGAAACATTGTTGCGGTCGGTTAGATCGAGCAAGCAGGCATCTGTTTGTCCAGGCGCCAGCGCCTCGAATGCAGCGGCGTCCTCTTTCTTTCTGAGCGTTCCTGTGATGCTATCGCCACGCGCTAACGCCGCTTCTGCGATACTACGGCCGAAGCCACTTGAGACCCCGGTAATCAGCCAATGCCGCGCTTCCCTCATCTCGTCCTCTCAACATGGTCGCACCCAATTTTGACCGCGGCAGTACGCCGTTCTTGATCGTCGGGTGAGTTGGACGGCGATTGCCTATCCTATTCTCGGGCAAAAGTACGCGCAATCTGACGGTGTTGTCAAAACAGTGCCTACCGAGAGACTTTTCGGAGCGGGAGGGCGCACCGACCCTATGAGGTGCCTTTCGGGGGAACTCGTGAACCGCTTGCGTACCGCCCCAGCACGCCATGATCGAGCCTGATGACGAACTCTTCATAGGGTAGCAGGAACGCCGCGGAAGCCTGCTGCCTGAAGATTGCACCGGATACGTGTCGGTCCAGGCACTCTACCCGAACGATAACTCGTCCTCAATCGCCCTGAGCCGCTTCTGAGATGGAAGGCTTCGCATCCTGTCGCGAAGGGGCGGTCGCCAAGCGTCCCGCGGAACCTAGAAAGAGGGACAGCATTAAAGCGGTTGCAAGAGCGGCGACCAATGTACCGAAGATCGATGCATAGTTCCCTGTGGAGTCGCGTAGGTAGCCAGCGACTACTGGAGAAATACCAAAGGCGGTCGAAAATGCGCCCATGAGCATGCCGAAGATGGATGTATAGGCTTTCATCCCGAAATACCGGGGAGTCAGATAGGCTAGCGCATTCACTATGCCACCCGCACCCAGGCCAAGAGCGGAGGAAATGGTGACGCCCTCGATCGGCCCACCAGCAAAACACCAGGCGAAAACGCTAGCGATCAGGATAAGGCCAATCGAGCCGGTCAGAACATGGTGCGGAGGAACGAGGTCAAAAAGAATGCCGGACAGGATCCGGCCAACAATGAGGGCGCCCCCAAACAGGGACACGATCCATGCCGCGGAAGCGGCCGGCAGGCCCCCCTCGTTCAGGATTGGATAAAGATGAAGTGTAAGCGCACCTTCCGCCATTCCGACCAGCACACTTAGAATAGCGAATTGCCAGAATTGCCGCAGGCGCAGCGCTTCCCTCATCGTCTGCCCCGTGGCTTCGCCAGCCTGAGCGTCGCCGGAATTCGACGCCGACTGCCCCTGATCGAGATCCCCGGGCCTTAAAAACCAAATCAGAACGAGGGGTAATTGAACAACCAGCAGCAGGGCAGCGAGGCTGACATAGACTGCGCGCCACCCAAATTGCTCGACGATTATGAAGGCGAAGGGCGGACAGAAAAAATAGGCAGCGCCGCTGCCACTCAGAGTCAGGGCGATCGCCAATCCACGAGAGCGCTCGAACAGAGATACGACAGCCGTCATCCATAGCAACGGAGTCAGCCCGACATTGATTGCGCCAAAAATGATCCAGGCACCAAGCCAGGTTAGCACATTGCCGCCTGCCAGAGCGATGAGCAGCAATCCAGGGACTGCTGCGAGGATCGCGAACATGGCAAAGCGTCGCGGTCCCAAACGCGTGATGAGCGAACCGGCGGCGGGCGCGAGCAGCAACACTAATATCGAGCAGATTAGTGCATTCGACATGATCAACGATCGGGGCCAGCCGAACTCGCTCACCAGCGGTCCCATCACGATCCCCGTCACGGAGACGAACGAGGTCATGAAGAATACGCCGGTCGAACTGCTCGCCACAGTTTTCCAGCCCCGCTTCCATTCGTTGGGCTGGCCAAGCGGCCGCCTTCTGCTCGCCATGTTCATCGAAAAAGCACCCCGCCTTCAGTCATGGGGGTCCGTTGGCGCGCTAGGATCATGTCCTCTCCCTTGTTTTTCATGCCGGCCCGCCGGGCCGGGCCTTAATCATTCAAGAAGTATATTCGGGCAGTATCAAGGTTTGATCGGCCTGGCCCATCGCGCCGCGGTCTCGTGGCCCGGATTTCATCGACAGTCGCACTGTGTCATGATTGATATCGATGCCCGCATCGAACAACAGGTGTTACAAGCTACCATCCGTGAACAGATGTACAGGTCGAGCGGATGGTCGCGACCATCAAGGACGCCGCCGTCGGACGCTTCCATTATGACAGGGCACGACCAACTACGCACGCGTCTCGCCAAATTCATCGTTGCCGAAACTTTTGCACGCAGCCTCAAGACCCTCGGCGCCTCACGCCTATGAACACAAATCAACTGGAATGGACAGGTGGGTTGCGAGGTAGTCAATGAGCGAACGAAGTCGGGCAGACATGATCGGGACGGGCGCGTGAACGGCGAAAATGCCGACATCCTGCGAGCCGCGGTAATCGTTGAGTACCCGAACCAGCGCGCCGGCTTCAAGTTCCTTGGCAACATCCCAGATCGAGCGCAGGGCAATGCCACATCCACCGATGGCGAGTTCGCGCACCACTTCACTGGAATTGGTCCGCACGTGACTGGTGCCTCTGAGGAGCACGGGCCCTTCGGGGCCGTCCAATGACCAGGGCAATTGCCCTTCCGCAGCGAGTAGGCGATGGCCAGCGAGGTCCCGCAGTAAAGCCGGTGTGCCTGACCGCGAAAGATATTCAGGGGCGGCGCAGAGCACCCGGGCGCTGGTTCCTAGGCGATGGGCGGTGAGGCCGGAGCCCATTCTTGCACCGATTCGTACTGCGAGATCATAGGTGCCGCCGAGCAGATCGACATATTGGTCCGACAGGTCGATCGTCAGTTCCACTTCAGAATGTGCGGCGAGGAAGCCAGGCAAGCACGGCAGCACATGCATCCGCCCGAAGGATGTTGGCACGGTTAATCGTAACGGGCCGCGGGTATCGGTTTTGCGGCCGACCAGTCGCTCTTCCACTGCGCCGAGTTCGGCACGCATCGGCCTTAGGGTATTTGCCAGATCTTTCCCCGCTTCGGTCAGCGACAGGCGGCGGGTGGTACGGTTGGCGAGGCGAACCCCAAGCCGCTGCTCGAGCCGGGTCAGCCGTTTCGACAAGCTGGCTACTGAGGTTCCGCGTACCCGGGCGGCAGCGGAGATACTGCCGGTGGCAACGATATCGAGGAACATGTCGTAATCAGGATCGAACATTGTTTCCCGTTTGAAAGTCATTGTTGAATTCGTTCGATCTACTGCAACAATCTGCACGCGGCTCGGTAGGGCAGCTGGCACTCCTCCAGCATAATGCTGACTTTCCAGCAGTTTGGAGTGGGCGCATAATATAGGTCGATCATCAGAACTCCAATGGCAGACCGACATATCGCCGGAATATGTAATCGCGATGATCGAGCAATATGGGGTCGAGCGCCTGAGCGATTACGGGAGCGAGCCTCGCGTACAGTTCTCGCATCCAGTCCGGCATTGGACAATGCTCGTGGGGGAGCGGTGCGACCATTTGCGACATCGCAGCCCAATGCAGATCACACGCGCTGAGATGATCGCCGACAAAATAGAAGGATCCTTGGGCACGTTGGCTATGTATTTGGCGCGAAAGGCCGCTCAGGATCATGGCGACGCGTTCGGACGCCTGAGCGACAGCATCCATTCGCAATCCGTAACCACGCCGTATCCGCAACGTCGCCGGATCCACATCTTGATCATCGGTTGGAATTGGACTGATCGTAAGTCGCCGGTTCCATCCAAAGCCGTCGGGGCCACAAATCTCGGCGGAAAAGCCGAGCGCAAGCGAACGCTCGACAGGATCGCTCGGAAGCAGCGAAGGACCCGTACCGAGGCGTTCGGCGAGGATCAGAATGTCATGCCAATTCGCCACCGCCGGTTCATCGTCAAGGATTGCCACGGGAGCGTTGCGATAACCGGTCCAAGCCACTAGTTCTTCATTGGGCTGCAAGAGCAATTGTTCGACTGGCTGGAAGGTCACGCCCCGCACTTTGAACACAGCCTTTGCCGCCTCGCCCCAAGGCCCAGGAAGATTGGCTGTCAAAGCAAGACGAAGTCCGGGCAGATCCCTTGCTTCAGCGACTTTCAGATATTTCATATCACCTCATACGCTCGTCATTCTTACGTTTCCCATGCTCGAAACGTCCATCAATGGACATTCCAAGTATGGGCCCGATTTCACAAATCCTTAGAGAATTTCTTACGGAACACGTTGATCATCCGGGCGAATTGCGGTCGAAGGCACTATCCGAAGCATTATCCGTAATCATGGGGTTGGAACCCTGCTCGCGCTCCGATACCATTCGTTGCGGGTCATCGTGCCAGGGCCCGCTCAAATCGACTCGCAAGCGAGTGAGGTGAAGGCGCTCGATCTTCCAGAATCGGCTAACCAGCCTGTACTCTTCGTGATAGTGCCCATAGCCGCGGATCTGCCGCCCGTCCGGCCACTCCACGATGTCTTCCATCGCCCAGATGCCGCGCGCGGTGACGCTCGAAAGGATGTCAATTTCGGGCATATGTCCGTGATGGACTGTTCTCGCTGTCCCTATGATCGACCGGACGTGAGCGACGATTGCGTCACCTCCTATGATAGGCGGGTCCGTTCGCGCGTCGGCACCCCCTACCGACACCCCGTGATCGATGATCAAGGCCGCGTTATCGGTGAATTGATCGCGCCAAGCGCGCCAATCTTTTGTATCCATATACCGAAAATAACGTGCTTTGAGCCTGTGAATGGCCTCCACGGCTATGATGTCCGACGCCTCAGTCATAGCGCATCCTCTCTTCATTGGCCAAATGCCTTACGGCAATTCAGATTTTTCAGCAGCCGCTTCGGTCAGAATGATACGACCATATCATATGGTCTGATGGGCGCTTACAGCACCGCAAGCTATCCATCGGACATAGCCTTCCTCGATCCCTTAAGGTTCGACCAGCTCTTCCGCAATGTCCTCGCCTGCCGCATAGGCTTCGGCCGCGCTGCGCGCGCCGGTGAGCGCGGACTCGCTTTCGATCAACAGATCGGCCGCCATATGCTTGACCGCCTGGACCGCGAAGTCATCGACCTCATGCTTGCCCATATCCCGATGAATAAGGTCGAAGGCGCGTACAATCGCGCGGCCTATATGCCACGGCGGCGTGAGCTCGCATGCATCTGGGCAACCATACTCATGCCGGGACTGGCAGAGCCCGGTTCCCTGACTCAATTGCGTTTTGCCGGCGCTGGAACGTCGGCCAGGGTGCGGAAGACGCCTTTAGGTGGGTGCAGCCAAGTGGAGAGGGGTGCCCTGGCGCACCGCCTTGCGTAAGTCCGCGAGGGGGCGCCCGAACATCCGCGTAGCCTCGTAGGATTTTGACTATCATGTCAACTGACGGTATTGACAATCAAAAGAAAAAAAGCTGAGCTTTCGGGAAGATATGGATTTGTAGAAATCCTAGAAATCCGGGACGAACCCAAAATTCAGGGCGAGCCCGCAGGGGAGGACGCGATATGCAAAAATTGGGGCGGTTGTCCGTGTCGCTTTGGGCGCTGGGTCTGGGCCTATCGGCTCACGCGGCGATGGCGCAGGAGGTTAGGGGACCTGAATCGGTGGGGTCTTCGGCGGCCACTGGGGAAGCGCCGGTCGCAGCTCAACCGATTCCCGGTGAAGATGCGGCGTCCAACGAGCAGGGCCTAGGCGATATTGTGGTCACGGCGCGACGCACCAGCGAAAATCTCCAATCGGTTCCCGTTGCGATCACCGCATTTTCAGGCGCTCAGCTGCAGCAGCAGAATGCACGAACTGTCTCAGACGTGGCGATCCTGACCCCGGGCTTGCAGATAAATTATAGCACCAACACGCCGGCAGGCGCGATTTTTACCATTCGCGGCCAAACCGTGCAGGATCCAATCTCCAACCAGGATCCTTCGGTTGGTGTCTATGTCGATGGGCTGTACTGGGCGCGGGCTTACGGCGCGAATGCCGAATTACTGGACGTCAACGGCGTGCAGGTGTTGAAGGGTCCGCAGGGAACGCTGTTCGGCCGCAACACGACTGGCGGCGCGATCCTGCTCACCACCAATGATCCGAACCCGGACGGAGTTTCGGGGCTCGTTTCCGCCACCTATGGGCGCTTCGATTATCGCACCGTCACCGGGGTGCTCAACGTGCCACTGGTCGAAGACAAGCTCGCTGTTCGTGTCGCAGGCCAGGCAATCAAGCGCGACGGTTATATCCATGACATCAACAACGGCGTTATGCTTGGCAATCTGAACAGCTACACGTTCCGCTCGAAGGTACTGTTCAAACCGACAGAAACCCTCAGCATCGTTGTATCGGGTGAGTGGTATCGCTCTAAAACGCTGAATGAGCCGCAGCGCCTGGTCTACGGATCGCCGACCAGCCCGTCGGCGATTTCTGCCGTTACTGAGGTCGATGGTTTTGCTGCTGCGACCGCTTTGGGCTGCTTCAGTCCCGGCGTCGGGGCAGCGTGCCAGGCGCGAGCATCGGCGTTGTTCAACGACAGTATCGCAAAAAACCAGGGCAATAACGCAGACCTGAACACCATTCCGCGCAGCCGTGTCAAGACGCAGACCTACGGCGCAACGGCTACGCTCGAAACGTTTTTCGGTGCGATCAAGGCGATCGGGGGATATCGCAAGGTTCGATCATTCGCGTTGAACGACGGTGATGGCTCCCGCTTCCAACTTAGCGACAGGGGGCCAGGTCTGGGTTACCCCGGTAACTACGGTAACGATGCCACTCTTACGCAATACTCTGGTGAACTGGTTGCGACCGGAAGGGCTTTTGACGATCGGTTGGATTTCGCTGCGGGTCTATACTACTTCCATGAAAGCGGAAATGACGGAAGTGTGGCGAGGTCGCTTGCGGCCATTACGCCCACCGGGCGTGTATTCTATGGTTACATCAAAAATGATAGTAAAAGTGTCTTCGGCCAGGTGACCTACCACGTTACGGACGCGCTGTCGCTTACTGGCGGACTGCGATACTCAGTCGATGACAGGCGGCTGACATCGAGCAACGGCGTTTTCCCTGCGCCGGGACCACCGACCCCCGCCAACACGACCTGCGTCGTCGCTCCAGTCTGTCCGGCAACGCGCCACGATTCATTTACCGGCGTCTCGTATACTGCCAGTATCGATTATAAGGTTTCCGACGGGATCCTGGCCTATATCAAGACTGCCAAAGGTTACCGCTCGGGTGGCGAAAATCTGCGCATGACGAATGCTGCAGGCTTTATTCCATTCAAGCCGGAGAATGATTACTCTTATGAAGGTGGCCTCAAGACTGAATTCTTCGATCGCAGGCTGCGCGTGAATGTCGCTGGCTATTATACGATTTTGAAAGACATTCAGCGGACAATTACTATCGTCTCGCCGGGCGGAATTGCGACAGTGATCACCAACGCCGGACAGGCGGATTTCTACGGTGGCGAGTTCGAGGCCAGCGCGGCCCTGCCTGGCGGCTTCCGGCTCGACGGTACTCTGGGCTATACCCACCCCAAATATGTCAAGTTCATCGACAACGGCTTCGATCGTAGCCGCGACGCCTTTTACGGCGTTCCGAAGTGGACGGCTTCGATCTCTCCATCCTGGACGCATGATTTCGACGTCGGCAAGGTCCTGTTGCGGGCCGACTTTTCCTATCAGTCGGACATGAACGTCTCGCCCGTCGCTTTCT
>Ga0207641_10000038_pt1 | contig 205418 bp, 155 predicted proteins | sample KBSSwiS62_FD_184306 | JGI IMG/M metagenome (GOLD analysis project Ga0207641, IMG submission 184306) | Switchgrass rhizosphere microbial communities from Kellogg Biological Station, Michigan, USA - KBS Switchgrass S6-2 (SPAdes) (version 2) | ecosystem: Host-associated > Plants > Roots >... | reverse complement strand
TACTGCTCCCGCATCGCCCACCGCTAACGTAACTGTAACTAGTTATAGTGTAACTGGTTTAACCGCTTCAACTTTATACAACTGGTATATCGTTCCAAAAAATGCGACTGGTCCTGCTGCGGGTTGCGGTGCCACCAATAAAACATCTTTTACAACGGCTGCTGTGCCGCCACCACCGCCGCCACCTGCTCCGGCTTGTGTTGTCAATTCTTCACCGGCTGATGGTTCAACGGTTGCTGCACAAACATCGGCCACGCTTAGTTGGCCGGCTGCTGCCAATGCAAGTTCGTATGATGTATATCTGTGGACTGGCGCAACGGCTCCTGCATCGCCCACCGCTAGTGTTGCGGCAACCAGCTATAGTGCAAGTGGTTTAACAGCTTCAACTTTATACAACTGGTATATCGTTCCAAAAAATGCGACTGGTCCTGCTGCAGGTTGCGGTTCAACCAATAAAACAACTTTTACAACGGCTGCTGTGCCGCCACCACCACCGCCACCTGCTCCGGCTTGTGTTGTCAATACCTCACCGGCTGATGGTTCAACCGTTGCTGCCCAAACATCGGCCACACTTAGCTGGCCTGCTGCTGCCAATGCAAGTTCTTATGATGTGTATGTGTGGACAGGTGCAATTCCATCCACTACTCCTGTTGCCAATGTTGCCACCAATTCTTATACCGCTACAGGCCTGACTGCAGCTACCTGGTATGGCTGGTATATTGCGCCAAAAAATGCCAGTGGTGCTGCTGCAGGTTGTGCTGCTACCAATAAAACATCTTTTATAACAGCTGCCATTCCGCCGCCACCTCCACCGCCGATGCCATCATGTGTTACAAACACATCACCGGCTGATGGTTCAACCGTTGCTGCCCAAACATCGGCCACGCTTAGCTGGCCCGCTGCTGCCAATGCAAGTTCTTATGATGTGTTTGTATGGACAGGTACTACTGCTCCCGCATCGCCCACCGCTAACGTAACTGTAACTAGTTATAGTGTAACTGGTTTAACCGCTTCAACTTTATACAACTGGTATATCGTTCCAAAAAATGCGACTGGTCCTGCTACAGGTTGCGGCTCAACCAATAAAACAACTTTTACAACGGCTGCTGTGCCGCCACCACCGCCGCCACCTGCTCCGGCTTGTGTTGTCAATTCTTCACCGGCTGATGGTTCAACCGTTGCTGCCCAAACATCGGCCACGCTTAGTTGGCCCGCTGCTGCCAATGCAAGTTCGTATGATGTATATGTGTGGACAGGTGCAACGGCGCCCGCATCGCCCACCACTAATGTTACAGCCACCAGCTATAGCGTAACTGGTTTAACCGCTTCAACTTTGTACAACTGGTATATCGTTCCAAAAAATGCAACGGGTCCCGCTACAGGTTGCGGTTCAACCAATAAAACAACTTTTACAACGGCTGCCGTGCCGCCACCACCACCGCCACCTGTTCCGGCTTGCGCTGTCAATACCTCACCGGCTGATGGTTCAACCGTTGCTGCCCAAACATCGGCCACGCTTACCTGGCCGGCTGTTGCCAATGCAAGTTCTTATGATGTGTACCTGTGGACAGGTGCTACTCTTCCGGTTTACGCCCTCGGCAATGTCACTTCCCCAACTTATATTGTAGGTGGTTTAACAGCTTCAACAGTATATAACTGGTATGTTGTTCCAAGAAATGCAACCGGTCCGGCTACAGGTTGCGGTTCAACCAATAAAACATCTTTTACAACGGCTGCAGTACCGCCACTTCCTCCGCCGGCACCAGCACCCCTGCCTGTGGTTCCTGCGTGTGTTACCAATACATTACCCGTTAACGGAACCACCATCGGCACACAAACATCTGCAGCACTCAGTTGGCAGGCTGATGCCACGGCAAGTTCTTATGATGTATACCTGTGGACGGGTGCAACCGTTCCCGCGTCGCCGGTCGCTACTGTTACAGCGACCAACTATAATGCAAGTGGTTTAACGGCTTCGACTATATATAACTGGTATATTGTTCCGGTAAACAGTGCAGGTCCTGCTACCGGCTGCAGTGTTGCCAATCAAACAAATTTTACAACAGCTGCTGTGCCGCCACCACCGCCGCCACCTGTTCCGGCTTGCGCTGTCAATACTTCACCGGCCGATGGCTCAACGGTTGCTACGCAAACATCGGCCACGCTTACCTGGCCGGCTGTTGCCAATGCAAGCTCTTATGATGTGTACTTCTGGACAGGTGCTACTCTTCCGGTTTACGCCCTCGGCAATGTCACATCCCCAACTTATATTGTTGGTGGTTTAACAGCTTCAACAGTATATAACTGGTATGTTGTTCCAAGAAATGCAACCGGTCCTGCTGTGGGTTGCAGTGCAACCAATAAAACATCTTTTACAACGGCTGCAGCACCGCCACCACCTGCGCCATTACCTGCTGTTCCTGCCTGTGTTACTAATTCTTTACCAGCCAATGGAACAATCATCAGCACGCAGACATCTGCCACCCTTAGCTGGCCGGCTGCCGCCAACGCAAGTTCGTATGATGTGTACTTCTGGACAGGTACTACTGTTCCGGCTTATGCACTCGGCAATGTTACTTCTACCAGTTACATTGTCGGTGGGTTAACGCCTTCAACTTTGTACAACTGGTATGTTGTTCCGGTAAACAGCGTGGGCCGTGCTGCCTGCGATGCAAACAATAAAACCAGCTTTACCACAGCAGCAGCACCCTCTATACCTCCTGCATCAGGAACAGGTTTACTGGGTATCTATTATAACGGCACTTCATTCTCGGGAACACCTCTGCTGGCAAGAATTGATTCTACTATCAATTTTGAACTCACTTCGGCATCGCCGGTACCGGGTATTGTTCCACAGGATTTTTATTCGGTAAGATGGACCGGTCAGGTGCAGCCAATGTATTCTGAAACCTATACTTTTTATACCACCAGCGATGATGGTATCCGGCTTTGGGTAAATGGCGTGCAACTGGTAAATGACTGGGTAAGACAGGGCGCTACAGAAATGAGCGGTTCTATTAACCTGGTAGCCGGCCAAAAATATGATATTGTGATTGAGTATTACGAAGCAGCCGGTTATGCAGTAACCAAACTGGCATGGTCAAGCCCCAGTACACCCAAAGCAATTATTCCTGCATCGGCATTATACCCCGTGGCTCCGGCTGCAGACATGCAAAGTGTACCGCTTGCAACACCCGTAAGCGTTGCAGCAGCAGCCAGTGCAAGTTTGTTGGTGCCGGCCATTTCATCAGTACTCAGTCCCAACCCGGTACATGCAGGGGGGTTGGCAAGACTACAGATCATCAGCGATAAAAGAGGCACTGCTGTCATCAATACCATTAGCAGCAATGGTATTGTGCTGCACAGCGGAAGACTACCGCTGGCGGTAGGTGTTACTACTACGTCAATAAATACCAGCGGACTTCCGGGTGGTTGCTATTTTATCAGCATAAAAGGTGGCGACAAGCCCATTATTATGAAATTAATTGTTCAATAAATAAACAAATAGCAAATGATTTTAAAAAACCGTTCCGTTGGGGCGGTTTTTTATTTTTTAAAACATGCGCAACAACCTAACCGTTTCCGGGAAGAGGCACTGCCCGCCAGTCAAAATAAGTGAGTCCATCATAATTGCGCATTTAATTTCGATATGGCTTGCCGGCTGTAATTTAACTGACGGTTGTCATCCCGGAGACCGACGCCTGTCATCTTCTGACAGCAAAAAAAGCAGCAGTTTTATTTACAGAATCTTTCCAGCGAAATTCCTTTACCAAAACATTTAAACCTCCATTTTATGAAAATTGGGTTAACTGGCAGAATGGCTGCTTTATGGGCGTTCTCACACTTGATAACTTTCACCTGTCTGGCACAGGCACCCACTGTAAGTTTTGATCCCATTACCGCGACTACCATTGCGAAATATATAAGCCTTCTCACAGTTGACAAGGCAGGCAATATATATGGTATAGACACGTTACACCGTGTTGTGCGCATCAATACAAATGGTACTATTAGCTTTATTGCAGGCAATGGCATCGCCGGCTATACCGATGGGCCGGGAGCCGGTGCTCAATTCAGGAGAATCAGATCCGGCACCGTAGATGCAGCTGGCAATATCTTTGTTACGGATTCGAATGCAATCAGAAAAATAAGTACCGGCGGTTTGGTAAGCACGGTGGCTGGCAGCGCTGTTGCCGGCTACCAGGATGGGCCGGGTGCGCAAGCTTTGCTTAATCAACCCCTGGGCATTGCTGTAGATCCTGCAGGCAACCTGTATGTTGCTGAATCTAACAATGCAGCTATCCGTAAAATAAATGCTGCCGGAACAGTAACAACATTTGCGGGAAACGGAGTACCTGCAACCGGGGTCTACGATCCACAGCAACTCGCATTGGATGGAGCGGGAAATTTGTATGTTACCCAGATCTACGGCAATTTTCTAAAAATTTCCCCGGCTGGAGAAATAGCATCGTTTGCAGCCGGTGGCACTGCTGGCTTTAAATCCGGTATCGCGGTTGACAATGCAAATAATGTCTATTTTATTTCGGGGATTCCACCCATCAGCGAGGTTATTTATAAAGTCTCTCCAACTGGTATTGTTTCACCACTGGCCGGCTCCAATTATGGCTCTAAGGACGGTATCGGGACAGAAGCACAATTTGCCGATAACTTCCTGGCAAGCGATGGCTTTTCCACCCTTTATACAGGAAATATACCACCAATAACCGATGTAGCACCAATACCTCCGGGGACTCCTTACATTGTTGCTTTCCGTAAATTAAGTAAACCTATTCCGCAGGTTGAAACCAATGAAGGTGCAGCTTCTGTAGCTGCCTATTTTTCCGTTAGTGGCACCTACCTTACCGCAGCAGCCATGCTTGTTGCGCCGAACGGTTTTGAAATATCAACGGAAGAAACAGGTGTTTATTCAAACAGTTTGTCAGTAGCACCCGATGCGGGCGAAATAAACGTTCGCAAGACTTTTATCCGCCTGAAAGCAGGCCTGGTACCCGGCACCTATAATGACTCCGTTGTATTAAGCGCTCCGGGGGCAGCTACCCAAAAACTGGGCGTATCGGGTATTGTAAAAACTTCGCCAAAAAAACTGGTGATTATCGGTTCAGGCACCTCGGCCTGTATTGGGCCCAACCCGGTAAGCTCCTGTTATGTAAATCAATTAAATACTTATTACAATAAGCTGGCGCCCTTCGATACAATTATCGACAACCACCTGGCACGCGGCAGCACCAACTGTTACAATGGTATGCCATCATCTTATATATCTCCCTACAATGCCGCCAGTGGCTATACACCCATAAAAGACATCAATATTACAGCGGCACTGGCGCTCCATCCTGATGCCGTGCTGGTCAATTATCCCAGTAATGGCTACGATATGTTATCTGTTAGCGAGATCATGTTCTGCCTGCGTACCATCAGGGATTCTGCCAATAAAAATGGCGTGCCTTGCTATATCACCACCACCCAACCAAGAACCAGCCCCGCCAGTTTCAACACATCGGCTATAAAACGAAAACTGGCCATGCTGAAAGACAGCATTCTGGCTGCCTTTGGCAATTATGCCATTGATTTTTACACAGGTTTAATAAAACCTGCCGATAGTTCCCTGCTGTACGATGCAGGCGACCAGGTAAATATGAATGCAGAAGGGCATACTATTTTATTTCAACGGGTACTGGGCAAAGACCCATTGGCCGATGTGCCAGCACCGGGAACCGGCACCGGCCTGAAGGCGAATTATTATAACGGCATACCAAGTCGTTATAACTCCATTTTAACCAGGGTTGACCCGCAAATCAACAATGACTTCGTATATGTTTCACCCGCACCGGGCATTGTAAACGTAGAAAATTATTTTGTGAGATGGACCGGCAAAGTGCAACCCCGGTATTCCGAAACCTATACTTTCTACACCAATTCAGATGATGGCATTAGCGTTTGGGTAAACGGCGTAAAGCTGATATACAACTGGACCAACCATAGCAGCACAGAAAACAGCGGCAGCATTACACTGGTAGCCGGCAAACAATATGATATTTTAGTGGAATATTACCAGGCAACAGGATTTGCAGTTTCCAAACTCTCCTGGTCAAGCGCTCATACGCCCAAACAAATTATTCCTGCAGCACAACTGTACCCCGGCGATCAGGAACTAAAAACCCCGGCATGCACCACCAATGTTTTACCTGTAAATGGTGCTGTTTTAACAACCACCAATTCAGTTACGCTTAACTGGGAAACAGTACCCTATGCTGATTATTATGAGGTTCACATATTGAAAAATGGTGCACCTGTACCTGCACTCATTTCTTATGGCGCAAACATTCCCGGGGGTTTGCCTGACTCTGTTCTTGCAGGCATTCCTCGTAATGGAAACATTGCCGAAGTATCTGGACTGGATCCGTCCACAACGTACAATTGGTACGTCATCGCACGCAACGCTGTATTTTCTGCGATGGGTTGTGACACCTCCAATACAACCAGTTTTACAACAGCCCCTGTTCGGGCAGGCGATGGCACTGGTCTGCGGGGTGCCTATTACAATGGCACCTCCCTTGCCGGTGCTCCATTACTGACGCGTACTGATACCACCATTAATTTTGAACTAACCTATTCAGGCATACCACAGCGTTTATCACCCGCACCGGGTGTTGTTCCGGAAGATAAATATTCTGTTCGGTGGAGCGGCTGGGTACAACCATTGTATACAGGAAAATATACTTTCTATACGGTAGCGGATGATGGCGTAAGGCTATGGGTAGAGGGAATATCAGTGGTAGACAATTGGGTAAACCAGAGCGCTACAGAAACGACCGGCAGCAGTGCATATGCATTCCTGGACGGTCAGAATCAGACATTGCTGGCCGGTCAGAGATACCGCATCGTGATGGAGTATTATGAAAATACCGGCGATGCGGTGGCGAAGCTGTACTGGTCAGGCCCCGGTACCCCAAAGGCCATTATCCCAAAATCGCAGTTATACCCTGCAACAGATGAAGTGGTGCCCATATCCAGTTGCCCCCTGAAAACATCACCCGGGGAAGGTATTATTACTACACAAACGACGGCCACACTGGTGTGGTTACCTGTTCCGTATGCCACTTCGTACGATGTATATGTAACTGGCTTTATTAATGGATCTATGATGACATTCGATGCGCCTGTTGCCAATACAACCACCACGGCTTACATCATAAGTGGGCTGGAGCCTGGTACAACCTATGGCTGGGCGGTGGTTCCCAAAAATGAGACAGGCTTTTTTGATTATTGTAAGTTGCAATCACAATTTATACTAAAGGGAGCGGGCACGGGGCTACTGGGTAAGTACTATAACGGTACTGCTTTGAATGGCACACCATTGTTAACCCGCATTGACACTACCATCAATTTTGAACTGACCTATACCCATCTGCCCTTGTCACCCGCACCAGGTGTGGTACCTGAAGACCAGTATTCTGTACGCTGGACAGGACAGGTGCAACCATTGTACAGCGACAATTATTATTTCTATACCCTGGCCGATGATGGTATACGACTATGGATAAACGGTAGTTTAATTATAGACAACTGGACCAACCAGGATGCTACTGAAAAAAAGAGCAATGCTATTCCATTGGATGCAGGCAAGAAATACGATATCATGATAGAGTATTATGAAAACACCGGTGCGGCTGTTGCAATGTTGTATTGGTCAGCTCACAATACACCGAAACAAATTGTGCCCAGGTCGCAACTGTACCCGCCGGCAAATAATACAAAGCAAGCCGGTAATAACGCCCATCTGCAACCGGTTGTTGCGGTGCCGCCAAGCGCTAGTGCCAGTGATTTCATTACCGCAAGTGTTTCACCCAGCCCGGTTAAACCCGGCGCACTGGCAAACCTGCGCATCAGCAGCGGCAAACCGGCCAACGCCGTAATGCGCATTATTGGAATCAATGGCAATATTATTAGTACACAGCAACTCAGTTTGGTGGCAGGCGTAAATACAAAGACAATCAATACCGCATCGCTTGCGCAGGGATTGTATATTATCAGCATCGGCGGTGCCGACAAACCAGTGAACCTGAAATTGCTGGTTGAGTAATGTTGTTTGATGAAGACTTTGATAAAAAATTGAAGGTAACTGGTACGCGTTTTTAGTGGAATGGTGGTAAATTAAATATCTCCATCTTATAAAAATAAAAGTAAGGAGGCTGCCTGAAAATTCAGCATCCTTCTTACTTTTTTGCCTGGCGTCCTAAAAAATCTCCCGATTACATAAATTATGTTTCAGGTAAATTAGGGGCTGCTGCAATCAATACCTTTAGCAGCAATAGCTATGCGCTGCAAAGTAAAGGAATGCCGCTGGCAGAGGGTGTACTTTTATGTCTATAATTACAAGCGGACTTTAGCGCTGTTGCTATTTTAGCCGCTCAAAATGCGGCGACAAGGACCATTATTACGAAATTATTTGCTCAATAAATAAACAGCGCTTCATTGTAAAAAACCGTTCCGTTGGGGACGGTTTTTTATTTCTTATCCTGAATGCGATAACCTGACCGTTGCTGAACATTATTAGCACATTAATTATGTAATCTCGTAAAGATGCCCTAAACTTGCCCAAAATTTCCCCCTATATCTTTGAAGGCCCCCGGTTAACACCACCGGGAATTCTAAACTGCTTTCAAAGATCGATTCTATGCGTTTTGTTTTTACCCTCCTGCTTTTTTTTTCACTATTTCATGTACAGTTATTGGCGCAGACATCCGGCTGTTACGTCAATTATATTAACCCCGCTAACGGAAGCAAAATAAATTCCCTCAGCACAGCAACTCTTGTATGGCAAAATATTCCGGGCGCCACCTATTACGATGTGTTCGTGGGAACCGACAATTCTTATGGACTGATGGCCACACTGCCGCCGGGTACAAATGGAACCACTACGTATACCTTAAACAATTTACAGGGTTCTACCACTTACAAATGGTATCCGGTAGCAAAAAACGCCGCGGGCGGCTATGTTCAAAGCTGTTTTCCCGTCCCAGCCAGTTTTACGACTGCAGACAGCCCGGTTCCACCTGCCTGTACCTATTATGTTGAGCCGCAAAATGGAGCTGTACTTACTTCTCCAACAACAGCCCTGCTTCGTTGGGCACCGGCGGCAATCACTACTTCTTACGATCTTTATTTGTGGACGGGCGATATTGCGCCAACCCAACCTATTGCCATTGTCGCAGCCGGAACTACCACTTACAATGCAACCGGTCTGCTTGCCGGTACCACCTACCATTTTTATTTGACACCCAGAAATGCTGCGGGGCCTGCAACCAATTGCATTTATACCCAAGTGAGTTTTACTACCGCATATGCAATACCTGTAAATGATAATTGTGAAGGGGCGCTGGAAGTAATTCCCGGCACCGCTAATTCCTGCGGTCCTACTGTTGTTTCCACTACTAACGGCGCCACGGCATCGAACGTGCCAGCTTGTACCGGCTCAGCAGAAGATGATGTATGGTTTAAATTTACGCCTACTTCAAAAAGGAACAAAGTATCAGTTACAGTATATCCAATAAATCCTGTAATAGAATTATTCAGCGGCAATTGTTCTTCATTAACATCCATGGGGTGCTACACCACTACGGCGCCAACAAACCCAACATCACAGAGTTTATCAGCAGAACTGCCTGCACTTGTACCGGGACAGACTTATTATTACCGGGTGTATGGAAGCGGCGCCAACAGTGTGCGCACAATTGTTAATACATGCATTGCAGGTATACCAGACCCCCCTTCCAATGATGAGTGCAGTGGAGCGTTGCTGCTGACAGCTAATGCAGATACCAGCACAACATATAGTTACACCGGCGCTACCGGTTATGCTTCGCAAAGTATGGTCTCCTGCGTGGATCCTGATTACATCGCATCAGATGTATGGTTCAAATTTGTTGCTACGGCTGCTACGCAAAAAATCAGTGTTGCCCCCGTTTCCCTTTACTATTATGATTATGCTTTCCAGGTATTTGGTGGCAGCTGCGGCAACCTTACTCCGCTGGCCTGTGTAAACAATGGTAGCTATAGCCAGCCGGATACAACTGTTTTAAATAACCTTATTATTGGCAATACTTATTACATGAGGGTGTGGGATTATCATGGAGATGGTGCACCACAAGGGGCATTTAAGATTGTTATTAATACTCCTGCACCAGGACCTGTAAACGATGATTGCAGCGGCGCTTTACCCGTAACACCCGGCCCGGATCCCTACTGTGGTAATAACAATGTTATTGTTAGCGGAGACAACACGGGTGCCACACAATCAATGCCGGGCTGCGCTGGCACCGCCGAAGATGATATCTGGTTTAAGTTTATTGCTGCTTCAAACAGGCACAAGATCAGTGTTGGCGTGTCGGCAGCTATCAATCCTGTTTTGGAGGTATTTAGCGGCAATTGCTCTTCATTAACATCACTTGGTTGTTTCAGCAGTAAGTCTATCTCTCCTTCAAGCGTTAGTGCTGATATGGGTTCCTTTATACCCGGACAAACTTATTATTACCGCGTTTACGGCAGCGGCAGCAATAATGAAAGGGCGACAATCAATACCTGTATTGCCACTGTACCGCCTGCTCCTTTAAACGATGAATGCAGTAGTGCCCTGCAGCTAACTGCCAATAAAGATACCAGTTCTGTCTACAGCTATACCACCGTTACCGGCTATCCCACACAAAGCCTTGTTTCCTGCACAGACCCCAATTCCCTGGCAGCCGATATATGGTTTAAATTTACTGCTGTAGCAACATCGCATAAGATTAAGGTGGCTTCCCTGTTTTCATCTGCTTACCCTGCCCAGGATTATTCTTTCCAGGTGTTTGGCGGCAACTGTGGCAATCTTACATCCCTGGCCTGCGTAAATTCATATGGTGACGGCCAGCCAGATTCAGTTACCCTAAATAACCTTACTATTGGCAATACTTATTACATGAGGTTATGGAACTTTAACGGAGATGTTGCCCCAAATCAGGCATTCAAAATTATTATTAATACTACGCAGATACTGCCGCCGCCGCCGGTAAACGATGATTGCACCGGGGCTTTGGTTGTAGTACCAGGTCCCGAGCCTACCTGTCAGTCGGCTGTTACTACCACTGCAGACAATATAGGCGCTACACAATCAATGCCGGGTTGTACCGGTACCGCGGAAGATGATATCTGGTTTAAGTTTACAGCTACTTCAAACAGGCATAAAATAACTGCTACATTATTTTCATCTGGTAACCCGGTATTGGAAGTATTCACCGGCGATTGTTCTTCATTAACATCACTTGGTTGTTTCAGCAGCACGCTCAGTGCTTATCCAACCATCTCTGCAGATTTGGCTTCCTTCGTGCCGGGACAAACTTATTATTACCGGGTTTACGGCAGCGGCAGCAATACTGTAAGGGAAATCATTCATACCTGTATTGCCACGGTACCACCTGCTCCTGTAAACGATGAATGCAGCGGCGCGCTGCAACTAACTGCCAATGCAGATACCAGTTCTGCCTATAGCTATACCGGCGTTACCGGATATGCATCACAAAGCCTTATTTCCTGTACAGACCCCAATTACCTGGCCAAGGATGTATGGTTTAAATTCACAGCAGTAGCAACATCACAAAAGATTGCGATAGCTTCTCTGTACAACTATGATTATTCTTTCCAGGTATTTAGCGGCACCTGCGACCATCTTGTATCGCTGGCCTGCGTAAACACCGGGAGTTATGGTCAGCCGGATACCACCATCTTAAATAATCTAACTATTGGCAATACTTATTACATGAGGGTATATGACTATCACGGAGATGGCTCCCCTTCCGCACCTGAGGCATTCAAGATTGTCATTAATACTACGCAAATGCCTGCACCGCCGCCAACCAACGGTTTACAGGCTGGTTATTACAATGGTATTTCATTATCAGGAACGCCCCTGCTGACAAGGGTTGATACAAGTATTAATTTTGAGCTGACTTATTCAAAACAACCGCTGGTGTTATCGCCTGCACCTGGCATTGTTCCGGAAGATCTGTTTTCTGTAAGATGGACCGGGCAAATACAACCATTGTATTCTGAAACTTATACTTTTTATACCCTTAGTGATGATGGCATCAGGCTCTGGGTTAATGGCGTTCAATTGGTAGACGACTGGATGAACCAGGGCGCTACAGAAAAAAGCGGCAGTATTACACTGGTGGCCGGCCAGAAATATGATATTGTGGTGGAGTACTATGAAAACACAGGTGAAGCAGTTGCTAAATTGTACTGGTCAAGTGCCAGCACACCAAAAACGTTGGTTCCGTCATCACAACTGTTTCCATCTGGTTCGGTAACTGTTCCGGTGCCTGCTCATGGGTTGAAAGCGGTATACTACAACAATGCTACGCTTACAGAACCAGGCGTGCTCACAAGAACAGATACCACCATCAATAATGATTTTGTGTATGTTTCTCCTGCACCCGGCTTTGTAAACCTGGAAAATTACTCCGTACGCTGGACCGGCCAGGTGCAGCCGCTATATTCCGAAACCTATACCTTTTATGTCAACACCGATGATGGTGTAAGACTTTGGGTAAATGGTGTGCTGTTAATTGACAATTGGGTAAACCAGGGCGCAACAGAAAAAAGCGGCAGCATTACACTAACAGCTGGTCAGAAATACGATATTGTAATGGAATACTTCCAGGGTACCGGCTTTGCCGTTTCCAAATTGTTATGGTCGAGCCCCAGTACAGCCAAAGCTATTATCCCGGCGTCGCAATTGTATCCGCCCGCAGCAGCTGGCAGCAGGTTAATGTATGCACCTGCCGTAGGTTCTATATCGCCGTCAACAACTACGGGTGCAACATTACCAGTTATCACTGCGGCCATCAGTCCAAATCCTGTATCGCGAGGACAATTGGCAAAATTGCAAATCAGCACCAACAAAAATGTATCAGTTGCTATTAATACAATTGGCAGTAGCGGAAATAACATCAGTGCAAGAAAACTCACCCTTGTGGCAGGCGTAAACAACTGCGAGATAAATACCAGCGGGCTTGCAACGGGATTATACATCATTACTATCAACGGAAACAATCGGCCCATCAACCTGAAATTGATAGTTAAATAAAGAATCGCATGTTTAGTATAATAAAAAGCCGCCCCCAAAGGAGCGGCTTTTTATTGTGTGAACATGATTTAATTTGATATGGTATTCACGACAGAATAATTTCAACAACCTGTTCAATCAAATTTTTGCGTCAAGACAATTTCTTTTTCAACTCAGCCAGTTTTGCCTGGAAGGGATTCAATGGCGCTTCTTTCTGTTTTGTGTTTTTGTTTGAAGCAACCGCAGGTCTTCTTGCATTATTCCCGTCCTGTCTTTCACTGCTTGCTCCCCCGGCTGATTTCATTGTAAGCGCAATGCGTTTCCTGGCTACATCCACTTCTGTAACCGTTACCATTACTTTCTGCTGCAGTTTTACCACCTGGTTGGGATCGGAAACATAAGTATTGCTTAATTGAGAAATATGCACCAGGCCATCCTGTTTTACACCGATGTCTACAAAGGCGCCAAAATTGGTAATATTGGTAACCAGGCCGGGTACATGCATACCTACTTTTACATCTTCGATGGTTTTTATGGTATCATCAAAACGAAACTCTTCAATCTGCTGGCGCGGGTCGCGTCCTGGTTTTTCCAGTTCTTTTAAAATATCATTGATGGTAAATTCACCAATGGTTTCCGAAATATATTGTTTCTTATTGATTTTTTTACGCAGCTCTGCTTGTTTTACCAGGTCTTCCAACGATGCCTGCAGATCTTTTGCCATGGCTTCTACCACATGGTAACTCTCAGGATGTACCGAAGAATTGTCTAAAATATTTTCCGCACCGGGTATCCGCAAAAAGCCTGCACACTGTTCAAAACTCTTGGGCCCCATCATGGGAACCTTTTTCAACTCTGCACGGCTTTTAAAGGGTCCATTTTTTAAACGGTATTCCACAATATTTTTTGCCAGTGTGGTACTTAAACCAGATACATATACCAGCAAATGTTTGGACGCAGTATTTACATCAACCCCTACAAAGTTTACAGCGCTTTCCACTACCCTGTCCAGCCCATCTTTTAACTTAGTCTGGTTTACATCGTGCTGGTACTGGCCCACACCAATCGATTTGGCATCAATCTTTACCAGTTCACTCAGCGGATCAAGCAACCTGCGGCCGATACTAACGGCACCGCGCACAGTAACATCGTGGTCGGGAAATTCTTCCCTTGCCACTTCCGATGCAGAATAAATGGAGGCCCCGCTTTCATTTACCTGGAATATGCTCACCTGTTTGCCAAATTCTATACCGCGCACCAGTTGCTCGGTTTCACGGCCGGCCGTTCCATTACCAATGCCGATGGCTTCTATATCATATTTGTTTACCAGGTATTTTAATTCGGCAATGGCCTCTTTTGTCTGGTGTTCGGACAAAGTATAAATAGTAGTGTTATGTACCAGGTTGCCCTGTGCATCCAGGCAAACCAGTTTACAACCTGTGCGGAAACCGGGATCCAACGCCAGTATTCTTTTGGCACCCAATGGAGATGCCAGCAATAGCTGCCGGAGGTTCTCAGTAAATACCTGTATGGCTTCATCATCAGCCTTGTTTTTTCCCAGCAAACGAAATTCATTCTCGATGGAAGATTTCAGCAGGCGATCGTATGCATCTTCAATGGCTTTTTTTACCTCGGCACTATTGGCATTGGCGGTAGTGATAAACAAGCGGTCTAAATCATCTACCGCAGTTTGCCGGTCGATATTAATATCCATAATGAGAAAACCTTCTTTCTCGCCACGACGGATGGCCAGTGTGCGGTGAGAGGGGCTTTGCGCCAATGGTTCACTGAACTCAAAATAATCGCGGTATTTCTGTGCGGCCTCATCTTCTTTTTTGCTCGTCAATACTTTTGAATACAATACCGCGCCTTCCGTAAACAATTGCCTTATCTTGTTTCTGGCCTGTTCGTTCTCACTTATCCATTCTGCAATAATATCACGTGCACCCTGCAATGCTTCCTTGCTGTCTTTTACATTTTCATTGATATAGGGGGCAGCAGCCGCTTCCGGATTTTCTGCACCTTGTTTAAAAATAAGGGTTGCCAATGGCTCCAGGCCTTTTTCGATGGCCTGTGTGGCTTTTGTTTTTCTTTTTGGTTTATAGGGCAGGTAAATATCTTCCAGCGCAGTAGCTTCATAGCAATCCTCAATACGCTGTTTTAATTCAGGCGTTAACTTGCCCAGGCCTTCAATGGTCTTAATGACCGTTTCTTTGCGCTTTTCCAGTTCTGTAAAATTTTTTATCTCTTCTACCACATTGCCAATCACTACTTCATCTAAATTACCAGTGGCCTCTTTGCGGTAACGCGCCATAAAAGGAATGGTAGCCCCTTCTGCCTGCAAATCATGGATGCTGATTACCTGTTTAATGGTAATGCCCAATTTTTCTCCGATTTTCTGAATATATTTTACTTCCATAAGTTTTTTTGTTCAATTTCGATAAGTCAAAAACATCCATTACCGTGCAGCGTTAAGACCCGAAAACTATCATTAAAACAATGTAACAGCAGCACGATAATTTTTAGCCGGGCAGCAAATGTAAAGGATGAAGGGGAAGAAAAAATTTTGTTTTATCAACAGTGCTGAAAAAATTTATGATTGCGTGATATAGTGATTCTGACATTTCTTCAAATGTAAAATCTCTTACATAATACTGTTTACCGCAGACGGATTGATTGATTGATTCCAGCATGAGGAGACCTTGTGCATTTATATGAGCCAGGACATTAACTTATCACAAAATCGCTCAATCGCAAAATCAACAATCTGCCAATACATCTTTCAAAATTGCATTCAACTCTCCTGCCCTGTTCATGACCATCAAATGACCGCCCTTATTAATAATATGTGTGGGCCTGGTATAGCGGATGGGCAATACTTCATCTTTTGTACCATGAATATGAATATAAGATGCGGGTAAATGATCGCTCTTCCATTTTAAGATAGCATCCATGGCCCAGTAAATAAATTTATCATCGCTTTCCCTGATTATATTCCTGAGGATCTCTTTATCTACATCGCTTTCTGTTGTGAATAGCCGTTTGTATTTTGCAGCAGATTTCACCCATGCAACGGGCACCATTTTATGTAATCTTAATTTACCAGCCGCTTTAAAATAAAAAGGCAATTGTTTGGAAGAAGGTACGCTGGATATTAAAATGGCACAGGCTGGTTTATATTTTTTACAAATTTCCGCCGTTATCATTCCTCCCATCGATAAGCCTACAATGGCAAATGGCTGGCTTGTATCAATGGGTGCTGCCAGCCTTAATGCATAATTTTTCAGCGATTCATTTTTCTGCGGATCAATCCATTCCAAAAATACCGGCGTACAATGATCGGGTAACCGAATATTTTTAAACACCCGGCTGTCCGCCGCCAGTCCGCTTACAAAATACACTTTCATGTTGCTAATCTAAGACTTATATGGCTGATGTCTGATTTTTTGATGTCTGATTTCTCCCAACATCAGACATCGTCACATCAGACTTCAGACATTATCGATCAACGCTAAAGCACTAACTTTGCCCTATGGATATCAAGAACAATATACTGGAGACAATAGGCCATACACCGCTGATAAAGCTGAATAAAATAACAAAAAGCCTTCCGTGCACGGTGCTTGCCAAAGTGGAATATTTCAACCCGGGAAATTCCATTAAAGACCGCATGGCGCTAAAGATGCTGGAAGTGGCGGAACAGGAGGGAAAGATAAAGCCCGGTGGCACTATTATAGAGGGAACCAGTGGCAACACAGGTATGGGATTGGCATTGGCCGCCTGTGTAAAAGGCTATAAATGTATTTTCACTACTACCGATAAACAATCAAAAGAAAAAGCAGATATTTTAAAAGCGGTTGGCGCAGAAGTAATTGTTTGTCCCACCAATGTAGAACCGGAAGATCCCCGCTCGTATTATTCAGTGTCAAAAAGACTGGCCACCGAAGTGCCCAATTCATGGTATGTAAACCAGTATGATAACCTGGCCAACCGGCTGGCACATTACGAACAGACCGGACCCGAAATCTGGGAACAGACCGATGGCAAGGTGACGCACCTGGTGGTGGCTACCGGTACCGGTGGAACGATTGTTGGCACGGGTAAATACCTGAAAGAAAAAAATCCCCTTATTAAAGTATGGGCCATCGACAGTTATGGTTCATTGTTAAAGAAATATTTTGAGACCGGCCAGGAAGATCAGAAAGAAGTATACCCTTATATCAGCGAAGGGTTTGGTGAAGATTTTGTGCCTGCCAATTATGACATGCAGTATATTGATGAATTTACAAAAGTAACCGATAAAGATGGGGCTGTAATGGCAAGACGCATTGCAAAGGAAGAGGGATTGTTTTGCGGTTACAGTGCGGGCAGCTGTTTGCAGGGCCTTTTTCAACTGAAAAGCCAGCTAAAAAAAGAGGACCTGGTAGTTGTGATCTTTCATGACCATGGCAGCAGGTATGTGGCCAAAATTTACAATGATCAGTGGATGATGGAACGTGGTTTCCTGGATGTAAAGACTTTTAAAGATATTGTTAACGGCCGGGCTACCACGCAAAAACTGGTGCACATAGCACCGAATCACACAGTAGCCGAAGCGGTAGCGCTGATGAAAAAATACGAAATCGAACATTTGCCGGTGTTGGCCGATGGCAATATTGTTGGTGCTATCAGCGAAAATGGGTTGTTTCAGAAAGTATTCTCCAATCCTGATATTAAGAATGCCTCTGTGTCTTCAGTAATAGAACCAGCCTTCCCGCTGGTAGAGTTTTCTACCCCTGTAGAGAAGCTAAGCACCCTTATTAACAAGGAAAACGGGGCCGTTTTGAGCAAAGACGATACGGGCAATTACCATATCGTGACCAAATACGACGTGCTGAATGCACTAAGTAAATAGAGGGCGGCACAAAAGAAAAACATTATTGTGCTAACCCTCATGCTATTATGAACGCCTGCCCGTAAATCCACGAAACAAGTCCACGTAATTTTACATAGACAAAAATGTATGTTACACCATTAATCGGTTAAATACTGAAGGTTAAAGATCGGTTAAAACCGCTCTTGCGTACCCGCTTCGTGGTATATACTTTTGTATCAGAAGTTGATTGGTATATGAATCCAATATCCATAAGAAATCCGAAACCAAAAAAATTCAATATCCTAAAACCTAAATTCAATACCAATTCCTAAGAAAATCCAATAAAAATCCAGTATCAGTCAACTTTTTTTAGTTTATCCAATATTCATAAAATAGTCCGTTTTACATCCAATCCCTGAAAAACCAGCCTTGTCCTGAAAGTTGATTTGTCCGTATCCTGATTGAAAAAAACCACCCTTATCCAAACGAAAAACCCGTTTTTCAGCAATGAAAAACAAAACCTTATCCTTAGAAAGCCATATCCATTATCACTGAAAAACAATCCTTTTAATCTCCAGTACCCTCCTGTCAAATCACACATTTGGCAGGAGGCAAAAGAGTTTTAGACCGCCTGCTTTTTAGTTTATCTCCTATTTTTTACTGCAATTCCTGTCTTCCGGCGCCTGCACAAATAACCTAATTTGCGGCAAACAACCTTCAATGGCCATTTATACAGATCAGATCGGCAACAGCATTTCGCTGGCATCAAAACCAATACGGATTGTTTCGCTGGTACCCTCTCAAACCGAATTATTATATGACCTGGGCCTTGATAAAGAGGTTATTGGAATTACTGCATTCTGTGTACATCCCCGGCATTGGTTTCAGTCTAAAACCCGGGTGGGTGGCACAAAAAAAGTACATATTGAACAGGTAAAGCAACTACAGCCCGATTTGATTATTGCCAACAAGGAAGAAAATGCAAAAGAACAGGTAGATGAGCTGGCGGCGCATTTCCCTGTATGGACAAGTAATATCAGCCACCTGCGGCAGGCATTGCAAATGATTGAAGCAATTGGAACAATAACGGGTACTACCGAAAAAGCCTGTCATCTTGCTGAAAAAATAAACAGCCGTTTTGATCAGTTAACCCGCCCGCAAAAAAAATGGCGTACAGGGTATTTAATCTGGCGGCAACCATACATGACCATTGGCGGCGATACTTTTATACATGATATGCTTACCCGCTGCGGTTTTGAAAATATTTTTGGCGACTTGCAGCGCTACCCTTCCATTACAGTGGAGGAAATAAAAAACAGGCATTGCCAATTGTTGCTGCTTTCGTCTGAACCATTTCCTTTTAAACAACAACACATCAATGAATTGCAGCAGCAACTTCCATCAACAAAAATATTGCTGGCAGATGGCGAAATGTTTAGCTGGTATGGAAGCAGGCTTTTGCTGGCACCCGCTTATTTTGAATTACTGATTGAGGGATTGAGTGATTGCGGGATTGAGTGATTTAGAGATTGGTTGAATAGGTTGCAGCAATCACAAAATCCCGCAATCACAAAATCAGCAATTTTATTTTATTGCTGTAACTTCAGTGCTATGAGTTTTGCAGAGCAAATGAATGTGTTTTCAAAGAACGATCCGGACAGGCCTTCAAGAAAAAAGCCGATGTTCCCGGTAAACGATCAGTTGCGCGCCTACCTGAAACAACACGGACGCGAAGTAAAACTACCGGTGGCCTACCGCGACCTGCTGAACTATACCTATTCGGTGCCCATTTTAGATAAGAACGGGAAAGATACCTATTGGGAAAGCGTCAACTATGATATGCGTGAATGGAATCATATTCGTGATGGCCTGGTAAATATTTATGCTATCCTGAAAACAGAAGGCGATCTTACTTTTACCAAACACCTGGATGTAGCACGCATTGACTATTGTACGTTTGGCAATTCGCATCCCTTCCGCATACGCATCGTAAATAAATTCAATGACAATTACGACCATTACTATATAAAAATTGCAGATGCCTCACGCATCTACGGCCTTGAGCTGGAACATATCCTGTCTCCCAACCGCATCACTTTTTTTACACAAAACAATACACTGGTAGAAGAACATATACCGGGTATACCAGGCGATGTATTTATAAAACAGTACCTGGAAGCACCAGACACCAATAAAATCCGCCTGGCAAAGGAGTTTGTAAAATTTAATGAACGTTGTTTTGTACGGCTGCTGGGCGATATGCGGAGCTATAATTTTGTGGTAGACATTACACCCGATATTGAGGATTACCAGTACCGCATCCGCTGTATTGATTTTGATCAGCAATCGTATGAAGGCAGAAAAAATTTATACCTGCCGCAATTTTTCAAAGAAAATAAAGCATTTGTTGATCTTTCGCTCAAACATCTTGACAAGGATTCCATTGCCCAATACCAGGCAGAAGAACGTACCCTGATGACCTTCCGGCTGGCATCTGCCCGCTACCGCATAAAAGAATTGCTGGATATTATGTCGAAAGACCAGATTTCCACACCCGAAAAGTTGAACCAGCTAAAAACCGAATTGGGCAATCACTATGCAAATAATCCTGCATTCAGGAAATGCCGCAGCATGGGGCAATTGCTGAAAAGACACCTGAAACAAACGCTGCAAAAAAACCTGTTGCTGATACCTAAAATTCAGAGCCGGTTTGAAGATTGAAAAAAGATGGCTGATTAACCGATTGCGTGATTTTGAGATTATTAGAAAGGCGCAAATTTTCAAAAATGCGTCTTCTGCAGATCGGGCAATTGGTAAATCACTAAATCTCAAAATTCATCTATACCAAAATCCCGCAATCCCTCAAACTACCCTATCTTAGCGGCTCATTTAACGTTGCCATGCTTCAATATGGCAAACCAATTTATCAACTACAAAATTGCACGTTTTTAAACATGAAAAAGTACAAACCAGGGGTATTATTCGGCGACGAGCTGGAAGCACTCTACAAAGACGCCAAGGAAAACAAATTTGCATTACCAGCAGTCAATACCATCGGTACAGACAATATCAATGCAGCACTGGAAACAGCCGCAAAAGTTAACTCTCCCATCATCATACAATTCTCCAACGGTGGCGCCCAGTTTATAGCTGGCAAAGGCATGCCCAACGATAAAATGCAGGCCAATATCTCTGGTGGTATATCGGGCGCCCTGCACATACACAATGTGGCCAAATATTATGGTGTGCCCGTAATAATACACACGGACCACGCCGCAAAAAAATGGCTGCCCTGGGTAAGTGGCTTAATTGATGCGGGAGAACAGTTTTATAAAGAAAAAGGCCAACCCTTATTCAGCTCTCATATGCTGGATCTTTCTGAAGAACCAATTGAGGAAAATATACACACATCTGTTGAGTTTTTTAAACGCATGCAACCATTGGGCATGGCAATAGAGATTGAACTGGGTGTTACGGGTGGCGAAGAAGATGGTGTAGACAACAGCGGTATTGAAAACGATAAACTGTATACACAACCACAGCACGTGGCTTTTGCTTATACAGAACTGAGCAAGGTGGGCAGCTTGTTTTCAGTAGCGGCTGCTTTTGGAAATGTACACGGTGTTTACAGTCCGGGCAATGTTGAACTGCGGCCCATTATTTTAAAAAACAGCCAGGATTATATTGAGAAGGAACTAAAAACGGTTTCCAAACCCGTATATTTTGTATTTCACGGTGGCAGTGGCTCTCCGCAACACCAGATAAGGGAAGCAATTGGCTATGGCGCCATTAAAATGAATATTGATACAGATTTGCAATGGGCTTTCTGGGAAGGCATTCTATCCTATTATAAAAAGAATGAAGCTTACCTGCAGGGCCAGTTGGGTAATCCGGACGGAAAAGAAAAACCCAATAAGAAATATTATGACCCGCGTGTATGGCTGCGCAAAGGAGAAGAATCATTTGCCAGCAGGCTGGAGACGGCATTTGAGGATCTGAATTGCATAAACAGGAACGCATAAATATTTACCAGAACACGCCGTGTGCGTGTTCTTTTTTTTAACAAACAGGTGCCAAATGAACTCCATGGCCGGACGTTCATGCAGCAATCATATTTTTTCCAACATCCGTGCAAAGCCGCTGACCCTACCCGCTTCGGCCCGTAGGGTTTTTTTATGGTACTCAGTATATAGTACTTAGTACCAAGACACAGCGCCATCGTGCCGTAATAAATACTGCCGCCTGGTCTTAATACTGATATCTGTATTCTTAGTACAAAGACACGGCATTACCGTGCCGCGATAAGTACAGTTACCGGTCTTAATACTCCGGGATAGATACTGCCGCCTGGTCTTAATACTGATATCTGTATTCTTAGTACAAAGACACGGCATTACCGTGCCGCGATAAGTACGGTTACCGGTCTTAATACTCCGGGATAGATACAGCCGCCTGGTCTTAATACTGATATCTGTATTCTTAGTACAAAGACACGGCATTATCGTGCCGCGATAAGTACGGTTACCGGTCTTAATACTCCGGGATAGATACTGCCGCCTGGTCTTAATACTAATATCTGTATTCTTAGTACAAAGATACGGCATTACCGTGCCGCGATAAGTACGGTTACCGGTCTTAATACTCCGGGATAGATACTGCCGCCTGGTCTTAATACTAATATCTGTATTCTTAGTACAAAGACACGGCATTACCGTGCCGCGATAAGTACGGTTACCGGTTTTAATACTCCGGGATAGATACTGCCGCCTGGTCTTAATACTAAGTACTAATATCTAAATACTCTATATGCAGGTATGAAAAAAATAAACATCGCGTTTGAACAACTGGCCATTACCAAACACCTGTTGAAATGGACCTTGCTTGTTCTCCCCGTGTCATTTTTTGCCGGTTCTGTAGTAGCCTTGTTTTTATGGCTGTTAGATAAGGTTACCCTGCTGCGCTGGCAATACAACTGGTTGGTATACCTTCTTCCATTGGCTGGCATATTGATTTTTTTCCTTTACAAAAAACTGGGTAAGAACAGCGAAGCCGGCAATAATCTTATCATGGATGAAATTCATGAACCGGGCGGGGGGGTACCCGCACGCATGGCGCCCATGGTTTTATTAACCACGCTTATCACCCATTTATTCGGTGGCTCTGCCGGCAGGGAAGGTACGGCTGTACAAATAGGCGGCAGTATAGCAGGTGTGCTGGCACGCTGGCTTAAACTAACGGCACCCGATGTACGCATCCTTTTAATGACCGGTATTGCGGCAGGCTTTGGTGCCGTATTTGGGACACCGGTAACAGGTGCTGTTTTTGCGCTGGAAGTGCTGGCCATTGGCACCATCCGCTATGATGCGCTGGTGCCTTGTCTTATAGCCAGCATACTGGCAGATATTACCTGTACGGCCTGGGGCATTCACCATACCCATTACCATATCAACCCGGCCGAAACAGCTTCATGGCCCATCCCTTTTCTTCATATTGATGGCATGCTGCTTGCCAAAACCATTGCCGGCGGAATAGCGTTTGGGCTTTCCGGTTATATATTTTCCCGGCTGCAGCATGGTATAAAACAATACAGCCGGCAATACATCCGGCAGTCCTGGCTGGTGCCTGCAATTGGTGGCGCAGTAATTATTTTACTGTGCTTTGTTACCGGCACACGCGATTACCTGGGGTTGGGTGTAACTGCCGGCACACCTGGTGGTATTTCTATTATTTCATGTTTTACGGCTGGCGGCGCCCACACCTGGAGCTGGCTATGGAAAATTATCTTTACAGCAGTTACCCTGGGCATGGGTTTTAAAGGAGGAGAAGTAACACCCTTGTTTTTTATTGGAGCTGCATTGGGCAATACCATTGCAACTTTTACAGGTGCACCTGTAGATTTGTTTGCCGGGCTGGGCTTTATTGCCGTGTTTGCAGGTGCCACCAACACACCCATTGCATGCACCATTATGGGCATCGAATTATTCGGCGGTGAATATGTTCTTTACTATGCTGTTGCCTGCTTCACCGCCTATTATTTCAGCGGGTACTCAGGCATTTATACCTCGCAAAGAATGGCGGTTAACAAGAATCCTACAATGTAGAGGGGAAGATTGGGCGGTACCCGCATCATTATTTTGCATAATCCGCTTCAAAACGGGCCATCGGCGATTTGTTGCCTTTTATTAACAACAGGTACCTGCCGTGGTGGACATAATTGTCTGTTTCCCTCAATACATCAAACAGCTTGTTTTCTGTTTCCAAATCACTGCAGGCCATCATAGTACCCATAATATTTGAAAACCTGATCCGGCTGCTGTCCTGCAATTCAAATTGTCCGCCAAAACCATTGCAACCGGCAAAGCCTTCCAGGCGGTTACCTTCTTTTATCAATTTAATATGCACTTCCTTTTTTTCGGGTGTTGCTGGTGGCTTCACTGGTTTGCCTTTTAATTCTGTCAGGCGCCAGTAGGTTCCGGTTATTTCAACCAGGCCGGTATCGGCAGACACTACTTTGGGCGCCGTGCAGGCTGCCAGCGCAATAACAACAATAAGAATTATAGCTAAGAAAACAGGCTTCATTGATTTCTTTAATTTAGAATACGTTGCGGGGTAAGTGCGGGCAAATTTACCTGTTTAATAAATCACTTGTAATTTCCGGGAGCGTATTTAACAAGTTTAAGCGCCCGGCTGCCAGGCTAACCGAAAATGTACATTGCATGTACCGCAAAAATGTTTTTATTCTTTAAAAATAAAATATACGGCCACCACTAAAAAGCAAAAACCAATAATGTGGTTAACGGTAAAATGAATATTCTTAAAAAATAGCAATGAAAACACCATAAATACAATAAGCGTTATGGCCTCCTGTACAACTTTTAGCTGCACCAGTGAAAAAGGGCCGCCATTGGCATCAAACCCAATGCGGTTAGCAGGCACCTGGAAACAATATTCAAAAAAAGCAAGCCCCCAGCTAACCAGTATGATAACCCAAAGCGCGGTCTGATGACCATTCTTACCAAAAAATTTCAGGTGTCCATACCAGGCCATGGTCATAAAAGTATTGGAAAGAAACAAGAGGCCAATTGTAGAGAGGTATTTAGTCATGCGTTCAAATTTGTCCGGAATAAATGATATTTATACCGGTAAAAATAGCCAGCAATTATTTATTTCCTGCCGGCAGCTGATATAATTAACTTTCAACCGCTGATTTGGGGAAAAATATTTTACATTTTGTTCAGCATGCTTAGATCGATGGCGATACTATCGCCATTTTTTATACGCATTTTTTTCTTATGGTTGTTTACATCTTCTATTCTTACCTCCAGTTTTTTTCCTTTGCGTGCTACCAGTATATCAAATATATGGTTGAAGGCTTTTATATTTTTCAGGTTCATATAATTCCAGCCTTCAGGAAGTTGCGGCGTGCAGGTAAATGATGTAAAACTGGTGGGGCGTATGCCAAACATACCTTCCGTAACTACGCGGCAATAGAGCGCGCTTTCTGCAGCCAGGTGGCGTTGATCGCCTTCAGGATATGCTTCAACGGGATAAGGCACATGATTGCCCAGCAACCGGCGTTGGGAATAATAATGAAAATAGCTCAATGCTCTGCCAGTTTCGCCGGCGGCAAACAAGCCGCGCAATGCATAGAGGGTAGATCGATCCCAAAAAGTATTGCTGCCTTCCTGGGTAAGAAATCCTTCCTGCGTAAATAATGCGGGCGAAAACAATGCGTCAATGGTTCCCTGCTTTCTTTCAAATATACCCATGGTTAAAGGGATGCATATCCATGAGCGCAACAAGGTATTTTCCTTATAATATTTATAGGTAGCAAAGCCTTTCATATCGGCCCCGAAATATTTATCGATGGCCAACTTCAGCGCATAGGCGGCTTTTGTATAGTCGTTAATTTTATCGGGTGCCATTCTCAATGCAGCACTTAATGCCGCGGCCGATTTCAACGCATCATAGTACAAAGCACTGGTACTAAGGTTGGCACTTCCCGAAGGAAAACGGCCCTCCAGTTCATCTTTGTCTGATGCCACTACGCCTTCTGCAGTCAGTTTTCGTTTACAAAACTCCAGGCACCATTCTATCAGTGGCCATAGCTTCCTGGCGGTATCTGCATTGCCATATGCCAGTGCAAATCTTGATGCACCATAGGCAATCATAGCGGCATCGCCCCTGTCGCCTGCACCCGACCAGGTGCCTTCTCCTTCGGCAATAATTGAACTGGGAAGCGGTGCATACCCGGGGTTGATGTATTTTGCAAACATGCCATAAGTATTTATCGCAGCAGCATTGCCCAGGCCATCACCGGTAAACGGATAAAAAGGATTGGCGTATTCGGCTTCATCATTAGCCCAGATGGCTGCATAATAACGAAGGCCTCCCGGGCACATCATTGGACCGGCTTTGGTAATGAAAATGCTTTCGCCGATGCGCCGTTTGGCAAATTCAAAAGCTGTATTCAGTACACTGTCAGGTGTTTCCAGTTGCAGCGACTGACTGAAATCGTCTACCCGCCGGCGTCTTGCTATCAACTCATTTTGAAAATCCCAGAGCGTGATTAGAGATTCTTCTGAAGCCTGGTAGCAGATTCCATATTGCACCGTGGCGTCTGGTTGCAATAACCTGCTCCCGGCATTAACGGTATTTGTAAATACATAATGCGGCGCGGGATAACTACCGGCGCTGTCTGTTTTAATCATATGCTGCAGGTATTCCATAGAAACAGTTACCGCACCCGGGGAAAGATTTTTAAATGAAACAATTTCTACGGCCGCCGGCCGGCTGATATCGGGAAACAGTTGACGGGTAACAGCAATTAAAACAGGGTTTTTACCTGTAGCAGACAGGATACTGTTAATTTCCATTACACCGTTTTGGCGGATGCCGGTAACTTTTTCTTCCATGCCTGCATAAAAGACACCATTGACAATATCATGACGAAGCGGCCTGCCGTTAATAAAAAATCTGGGCAGATCATCATCCCTGAATGTGTACATGAGACTGGCATGGGTATCATTGGGGCGTAAACGAAAATTGGGGAAAACAACTGTACGGGATAGTTGTAAATGCCTGGCGGTATCCACGCTGTATTTTATCCAGAGCGAAGACCGGCTGCCACTCATTTCAATATGATCAGTATACGGGGCATGTTTAGCTGCTTCAAAAAAAACACTGCCTTTGTTTTCTATTTGCCAGTTATTATTGAGCGATGGCAGGCTTAATTGCCCGGCGGCATTATTGGCAACAGTAATGGCTATTAAAACAACAATGATACATTTTCTAAAACTATCGTTAGTATTACTCATATGTATACAAAAATAAAGGCTTTATTGGCTTATTTTTCTATAAATATGGGTGGCTTGACTTACAATATACACTTGAGGTGCTGATGCATTTATTTTACGAAAATTGATTTGGGCAACATGGCATGTACACCCACATTGCCATCTACCAGTTGCGTAATGTTTACATCTGCGGCCACACTGCAAAGCATATAGGCATCGGCCTGCGACATTTTTTTTTCTTCCATCAAATAATGTATCATTTCACGTACAGCAATATGCGTGGCTGCATTCAGATCCCGGTCGCAGCCCATCGTAATAATATGGGTGGGCGTTTCTGCCCTTGGCCATTTTATCGTTTTCCCTTTATGCACAATAAATTCCAGCTTGCCTTTTAAAGACGTTTCGATGGCGGTAATATCCACTTCTCCATTGCCCTGGGCTGCATGACCATCGCCAGTTTCAAACAAAGCCCCTTTTACATGAACCGGAAAAAAAATGGATACACCGGCCACCAGGTCTTTATTGTCCAGGTTTCCGCCATGAATCCATGGTGGTGCACTGTTCCAGCGGCCGGCTTCTTTGGGGGGTGCCACCCCCATACTTCCAAAAAAAGGATGCAAGGGCACGTCTATACCATCGGCAAAACTGCCTGTCATTTTCACCCGGTTAAGAGGAATGATTTTCATTTTCCGGTCAAAAATTTCATCCGATAAAAAGCCGTTCTGTCCAATGGCATTGTATCCGTAAGCAATGGGCAACTCTATAGCATGGATATGTACCTCCAGTATATCGCCCGGTTCCGCCTCCTCAATATATATGGGGCCGGTAAGTACATGTCCACCCGGGCCGCGATCTTTAACCGCCTGCACATCACGCAGTTCTTTTTCAACCTGGTCTGCCGGTACACCGGCCGCTTCCAATCGTCCAGGCGTAGACGTTAGCAATGTATACACCTTGACAAAATCGCCCGAATGGATACGCAGCACCGGCGGCATTTCGGACCAGTAATTACCCCAGGCAACTGTTGTTGCAGACGGGTTTAACAGGTAGGGACTGGTTGCAGATCCCATTTTCTGTGCGGTAGCGCAAAAGGAAATCAGCACTGCCATCAGCAGGACGGTTGTTCTAACGCGTAGTACAGTAAACATGATTAATATAATATTGGTGGTGACTATACAAACTGGCAGGCAAACAATCGATCCGCATAAATATACGGCATTAGCGGCAAAATCTTAATAGCAGCCCGTCTGCCGTGGTACTACCGGGCAATCATTCATCTGCGCCATAATACAGGATGAGTGGTAAAAAAGTAAACAACATGATGCCATATTGTGTTTCAAAAACGGCTTCGTTAAAACAATAGGCTATCAGCAAAACCACCATAATAGTAAGTTCATTGTTCCGCCTGCGGACGGCTAAACCAATCATTGCCCAGCATATCAAAATAAAAGAAACCAATCCGGGAATACCTGATTGCAACAGCGATTGCAAAAACTGGTTATGGGTATTGTATCCAAGATAACCGCGGGTGGCCGTATTTGCACCACCCGTATACATATGGGTGCTGATGTATTTTTCATTGAGGAATTTTTGTGCATTGTCTGATACACCGGCCGCCCATGCATGCTGTTCAGTTAGTATTTCATGAACAAAGCGCCATTGAAGCAGCCTGAACTGCAGGCCATTAAAATATACGGCGGGACTGAAATCTGCCTGCTGGACCAAATTTATATTGCCAGACAATATTTCGTTGAACCGCCTGCTAATCCTGTTTTGTGTTGATAACGCCAGGCCAATTACTGCAAGCGCGACAAGCAGGGACGCAAAAACGCCGGCATTGGCCTGTTGCTTTAGTTTTAACAACCGGAAAAAATAATACGCCACAATGACTACCAAAAATGTAATCACCAGTTTGGAAGACAACAAAAGCAGGCAACAGGCGAAATAAAAAATCAGCAGCAGGTGAACCTGCCTGTTATAAAAGAATCTTTCTTTTTTCAGCAGTTGCAGCAGGTAAACAAGGCCAAACAGCACCATAATGGAAACCTGCACCGCATGCTGGCTGAACGGAATGACCAGTTCATGATAAAAGAACACATCGCTTTGCGCGTGCAGAACAAAATACCTGTAGCAGGCAAAGAGCAGGCAAAAGAGTAAGAAGGAAAACAGCACCCATACATAATATTTCATCAGTTGCCACCAAACGGAGACATTGATATAATCAGTCCAGCAAATGGCCAGGGGAACAATAAATACAGCTGTTTGCATTTGCAGGCGCCTTGCGCTGTCATTGAAATTAGCCATATATAAAAGTACTGCCAGCTGCACCAGGTAAAACAAACAGCAGGTAAGCAAAAAGCGGTTATTACTATGAACGATTTTCCAGGAACCAGTATCGGCCTTATTTTTAAACACCCCGGTCAGCAATATAAGCCCGATAGAAATACTGCTGATGGCCCTGAAACAACAAACCATGCTGGCAAAAAAAAAGATGTACAGTAACTGTAAAAGCAGGGCCAGTTGTTTGGAACGGTTCATTTGCTGATTAATCAAATTTATCATTCGGGCAATACCATAATCTATGTTAAGCTACCGGTTTTAGCCGCTTTCGCAGGTAAACATAAAATGACGAAAGACAGCCGAGTGAAAACCCACCGATAAAGCCCAGCACCAGCAGTTTGAACAATTTTGGGCTAACCGGCTTCTCAAATTTTTCAAATTTGTGAAAAACTTCCACTGCATGCGCAAACTTTAATTCATCCTGGCAGGCTATCAGTTTTTCATTTAAACCTATTACCTGGGCATTGATGGCAGAGACATCGATTATAAACGAGGATAAATGCTGGCTGTTACTGTTTATGTTTTTTTCAATATTCTTTTTTGTTGAGTCCAGTTTGTCTATCTCCGTTTTCACCTTATCAATCAGCGTTGCCAGGTTGGTCCGGCGGCTCATTAATTTCGACTTTATATACTCATTGTTTTCAAATCCATACACTATCCCGTTACTAAGGCTGTCCAGCACGGCATTATCTTTTACCAGTACCGTTACTACAAAAGCATTGGGATTATTGGGTATGTACGATTTCTGTATTTCTGCAGCCGCAATTTTTGCCACTTTTTTCAGTGTACCCGTATGGCAATTCAGTTGTTCGCCCAGCGTTTTGTACTCACCCCCCTTTAAAAGTGCATTCCAGTTTTCAATGATATTAATTTGTTCGGTATTGGTGAGTGTGGAGGAATGCAGTAACAGGGTGGATTCATATACGGCTGGTGAAAGCTGGTACAACACAAAACCTGCAAGCATGCCCGCGCCGGAAAAAATGAGCACCCTTCTGCCATAATTCCTGAAAAAGGAAAACAATTTTTCAAACAGGCTGATTAGGTCAAGGTCATCACTTTCATATTGCTGACCCTGCTGATTTTCTGTCATAAATACCGGCATGTTTTCACACTATATAAAACGGGCTTTTCGCGGAAAGGTTGCCTTAAAATAAGATTTTTGTTTGTTGTCTAATACCTACATTTATATTAACCCAGCAATCATTTTCAACCGCGGCCTTCTGTATATGGCATTTATCGAACCACATAATAACGGAAAATTATTCTCAAACTTTATTGCGCTTGGCATTGTGCAGGGAACCAATTTCCTGCTTCCATTGCTGATAATGCCCTACGTTATAAGTAAGATTGGGGCCGATGGCTTTGGCGTGGTTGCCGTGGCCCAGGTATTGATGATCTACTTGTCTTCTATATCCGATTATGGATTTAACCTTACTGCAACAAGGGATATTTCGCTCTGCAAAAACGACGATGCCAAACTGGCAAAGATTTTTTTTACGGTATTGGCAACCCGTTTAATTATAACCTCGTTCTTACTTATTTTACTCTTTATTGCTATTGTTTTGGTACCCGTATTAAAACAACAGGGCGTTTTGTATTTAACCGGCTTTACGTATGTTATTGGCCAGGCTTTACTGGTAAGCTGGTTTTTCCAGGGCAGGGAGAAGATGCATTATATCACGCTGAGTACATTGATCTCGCGGCTGGTTTTTGTTATACTGGTATTGCTGTTTATGCATAGAAAAGAAGATAGTAGTTTTTTTCTTCTCTTCCTGGGAGCGGGCAATATCATCGCCGGATTGTTCAGTATTTTCCTGGCCATCCGGAAGTTCAATATCAGGTTTGTAAAACCAGCATGGACCGATATTAAGTCCGAACTAAAAGGAGGCTGGCAGATAACCATCTCCAATCTTTCTATCAATACTTATATGTACAGCAGTGTTTTTATACTCAGAATTTTTACAAACGATATGATTGTTGGCTATTACAGCATTGCCGAACGCATATTCTTTGCTGCGCGGCAGGTATTGTCTGTTTTTTCGCAGGTTGTTTACCCGCATATTTGCCAGCTTACCCACCAGGGAAGGGAAGTTGCCAGCCGGTTTTTCGAAAAAATCTATTTACCATTCCTGTTACTGATCCTGGGTGGCTCAGCCATATTATTTATTTTCTCACCACAGATAGTGCATATATTTTTAACCACCGCGCCCGCATTGCCGGTATTGGTATTAAGGTTGCTGAGTTTTGTGCCTGTTGTTGTTTGCCTCAACATTCCCGCCTACCAGTTGCTGTTGGTTTTTAACCAGAAAAAAAGTTACCTGCTGGTATTTACCCTTGCTACCATCATAAACATTGTTGTAAATATCTTACTCGCAAAAACCCTTGGTGCTACCGGTACAGCCCTGGGTGTTGTTATTACAGAAATTTTTATAACTACGGGTCTTAACTATCAATTATACAAAAACAAACTGGCTGGCTACCTGGTGAGCAATATCATTGAATAAAACCATTGGCCGTCAAAAACAGCCATCATTTTTTTACCTATGCTGCCAGATGAAAATATAGAACTCCATCTTCATCCCTGCCGGTTAAAAAAGGGCTGCAGCACGGTACATATTTGCCGGCCCAAAAAACAATGATATGCCACGGGTGTATGTGATTATATTAAACTATAAAAACTGGAACGATGTGGCAGAATGCCTGGAAACCCTGTTTCGTTCTCACTATGATAATTTCAGCGTTATTGTAATTGACAATGACTCTCAAAACAAATCGCTGGAATACCTGGGCAGCTGGGCACGGACCCATACTCATTTCCCGAACCGCCGATCGCACTTTTCAAAGAACAGTATTAAAAAACCCATCAGCTACACGCATTACCACACCGATAGCTTTGCCGGCAATACACAACCGGCCAATCTGACCCCGCTGGTATTTGTTCAGCATAAAGAAAATAAGGGCTTTGCCGGCGGAATAAACCCGGTACTGCAGCACCTTTTAAAAGAGGATGCCTATGTATGGTTGTTAAACCCCGATATGGTGGTGGAAGAATCAACACTGGCAAGGCTTGCAGCATTCGCGGCCAGTAATCCGCCCGCATCTGTTATCGGAACTGTTATAAAATATTATGACGCTCCCTCCAGGATACATCTTTATGCAGGAGGGAAAATCAATTTCAATTCGGGCACCATTTCAATGATAAAGCGTAAAGAAGATGTGGCGCAAATGGATTACGTATCGGGTGGATCATTGTTTACCCATGCTGGCAATTTTAATGCAATGGGACTACTACCTGAAGATTATTTTTTGTATTGGGAAGAAGCAGACTGGTGTTACCATGCTAAAATAAACGGCTGTCAACTATCGCTTTGTGAAACTGCTGTGTGTTACGATAAGGTAAGTACCAGCATTGGAAAAAGTTTTTGGGCAGATTATTATTATACCCGCAATGGCCTGCTTTTTTTGTCGAAATATAAAAAAGAGAAAATTCGCCTGGCGCTGTTTTGTACCATCCTGCGTTTTCTTAAAAAAATGGCCAGCGGGCAACCCCTGCGGGCAAAAGGCGTTTATAAGGGAGCGTTATCATTTGTAAACCTGAACAGGCATGAAACTAAATAAATATCTTCCGTTTGCATTTATTTATTTTTTTATCAACTCGCTGGCATTGCCATTCGGCCTTACCTATACAGCGTTGCTTAGTCCCTTGTTCTATTGCTGGGTTATTGGCACCCGCAAAAAAGAAATCCTGTTGCCCTGGCTGGTTGGCCTCTCTCCTTTTGTAATTATTCATTTTATGAATATGGTCGACACGGCTACTTATCTCATCTCGATTATAAACTATACCGCTGTCTATATTTTTTGTCATGCCTTCTATACTTTTTTAAAAGTCTCCGCTTCCACAGAAAATATATTCCGGAAACTACTGGGCATCAATTTTTTGTTGTGCCTGATTGCCGTTGCAGTCTATTTCAGTCCATACCGCGGACTGGTTTGGATGCAACAATCGCTGGCAAATGGTGTGGACAATACCACCCGGTTAAAGCTTTTTACCTATGAATCTTCGTATTATGCGGTTTTGTTTACGCCCCTGTTCTTTTACTTTTTATTGCAACTGGTACTGAAGCAAAATAAAATAAACAGTTGGCTGTTGCTGGCAATGATCCTGCTCCCCTACCTGCTGTCCTTTTCCATTGGCGTAACCGCGGCAGTTTTATTTGCATTGCTGCTCACAGCCAGCCTCTATGGCAAAACACTGTTGGTAAAAAGAAGAACGCTCAGCCTGCTGGCAATTGTCCTTTCCCTCTCAGCAGCTGTGTGCCTCATATTGTACATCTTCTATCCGCACAACAGTTTTTTTGTAAGAATACAGGATATTCTTTCGGGCAAAGACACATCGGGCAATGGCAGGACTTCTGAAGCATTTGTATTGGCCGGTCAGATACTGCAGCAAAAAAGTGCGGCCTGGGGTATTGGACCTGGGCAAATAAAAATATTGGGCGGAGATATTATCAGGAGCTTTTACCTGTACCCACTGGATTACAACAACATTGCTATTCCAAACGCAGCTGCTGAAACACTGGCCATTTTTGGATGGATGGGACTGGCAATACGCCTGCTGGCAGAACTGTTTCTATTTTTCCATACCAGGGTATGGACCAATTATTACCGGCTGCTGCTGTTTCTATTTATTTTCTTATACCAGTTTACCGGAAGTTTTATTACCAATATCGCGGAGTACGTGATATGGATCCTGGCTTTTACAAACGCCTTTCCCCGTTTTAATATAAGACCAAAGTTACCGGCATTTACTACCACCCCCGCAAATGTACCGGCATGATAAAAGTAGCAATGATAGTAAGAGCAACATTTTACACTTCGAAAGGGGGCGATACCATACAAGTATTGCAAACGGCCGCACAACTCGCCGCCCACCATGTAATTGTTGACATTAAATTAACCAACGAAAAAATAGACTATACGCAATATACCCTTCTTCACTTTTTTAATATTACCAGGCCCGCAGATATTTTATGCCATATCCGCAAAGCGGCAAAACCTTTTCTTGTCTCCACGATACTGATAGATTACAGCGAATATGATAAATACCACAGAAAAGGTGTTGCCGGTAAGCTTTTCCGGTTTTTAAATGCAGATGGAATAGAATATTGTAAAGCCATCACCCGGTGGATACTGGGCAGGGACAAGCTGGTGAGCCCGGCCTATCTCTGGCAGGGACAGCGCAGAACCATCACCGGTATATTGCAACAGGCCACCCTGTTATTACCCAATTCAGATTCCGAATACAAAAGGCTTGCCAGGCAATACCCATGCGAAACCCCGCATGTGGTTGTTCCAAATGGTGTTGACACCCATCTTTTTTCCTTTGATAGCAAAATAGAAAAAGACCCATGGCTGGTCATTTGCGTAGCAAGGGTAGAAGGTATAAAAAACCAGGTCAATCTTATCCGCGCCCTGAGAAACACCCGTTTCAAACTGGTAATCATTGGCTCGGTAGCGCTGAATCAAACATCTTATTACCACACCTGCCGGAAAATAGCCACCGGCAATATTCAATTTATTGAACACCTGCCGCAGCAGGAACTGGTAAGCTATTATCAAAAAGCCAAAGTACATGTATTGCCGAGCTGGTTTGAAACAACCGGTCTCAGCTCACTGGAAGCCGCGGTTATGGGTTGCAATATTGTTATAACAGATAAAGGAGATACAAGGGAATATTTTGGTAATGACGCCATCTATTGCGACCCCGGTTCACCGGAAAGTATCTACCAGATGGTTGAAAAGGCAGCATCACTTCCCGGCAATAAATCCTTACAAAAAAAAATTATGGAACAGTATTCATGGAAGCAGGCAACTATAAGAACCATTGAAGCGTACAAAAAAATAAAAGATATATGGGATTGAGAATAGGCATACTTGGAACAAGGGGTGTACCAAATCATTACGGTGGCTTTGAACATTTTGCAGCACATCTTTCAAAAGGCCTGGTTGAAAAAGGACACGAGGTAACCGTATACAATTCCGGCAAACATCCTTACCAGGAAAAAGAATGGCATGGCGTGCGCATTGTTCATTGTTTTGACCCGGAATACATTATTGGCGTGCCGGGACAGTTTGTGTATGATCTGAATTGCATACTGGATGCACGCAGGCGGAACTATGATATCATTCTTATGCTTGGATACACCAGCAGTTCAATATGGGGTTTTTTATATCCTAAAAATTCAATTGTTATCAGCAATATGGACGGGCTGGAATGGAAGCGTACAAAATATACGCCCGCTGTGCGCCGCTTTTTGAAATTTGCAGAAAAACTGGCCATCCGTTCAAGCCATCACCACATTGCGGATTCTCCGGTAATTAAAGATTATCTTGATACTACCTACAAGATAAACAGCAAATACATTGCTTATGGTGCGGACCTGCACCCAGTGACAGATGAGCGCCTGTTGGAAGAATATGGATTAAAAAAATACGATTACTTTCTGTTAATGGCCAGGATGGAACCGGAAAATAATATTGAAATGATACTGGATGGCTATTGCCTGGCAAAAACTGATAAAAAATTTGTTGTCATTGGCAATACCGGTAATGGGTTCGGAAAACACCTCGTTGCCAAATATAAAAACAACCATCGGGTTATTTTCAGGGGTGCCATTTTTGATGAGGAAAAAGTGCAGACCCTTACAGCATACTGCAGCCTGTATTTTCACGGGCATAGTGTGGGCGGCACCAATCCCTCACTGCTCGATGCCATGGCAGCCAAAGTGCCACTTGCAGCACATGATAACCCGTTCAATATATCCGTCCTCAGGTATAACGCGGTTCTCTTCGGGAACGCAAGCCATGTACGCGACCTGATTAATGCAAACAATTTTGTCAATAAAATGCATATTGAAAATAACTACGCTGCCATTAAAAATGAATTTACCTGGGATATGATAATCGGACAGTATGAGAAATATTTTGTGGAATGTCATCCGGCAACGCAATTTCATTTGTTACAACATAAAAAAAAGCTTCTTTACAAGGGACAATATTAAAATCAGTATTAAAAACTTATCCTGAACTACTCTTGCTGGTTAAAAAAGACATATTGGCAACGCTTACATATTTTAATATGTTTGACTATCCTTTAAAAAAAAGAGAGGTATATACATTCCTCGCCCATAAGGAAGACCCTCAAAAATTTGACCTCGCGCTGCAAAGCCTTGTTGATGAAATGGTCATTTTTAAAATTGGTGATTTCTATTCATTATTTAACAATCACTTGCTGGCAGAAAGACGCACCAGGGGTAATGAACGCGCTGCTATCATGCTTAAAAAAGCAGAGAAAGCAGCCAATCTTATTGCGGCATTTCCTTTTGTAAAAGGAGTGGCTGTTTCCGGCTCCCTCTCTAAAAAGTTTGCCGATGAAGATGCAGATATCGATTTCTTTATTATCACCAGCGCAGACCGGTTGTGGATAGCCAGAACATTTTTGCATGTTTTCAAGAAGATTACTTTTTTATTTAACCTGCAGGATCTCTTTTGTATGAATTATTTCATTGACGAACGTGAGCCCTGCATCCTGGAAAAAAACATCTATACCGCCACGGAAGTTGCAACCATATTGCCTGTTTGCGGAATTACCGTCTTCGATAAGTTCTATGCTGCCAATAGCTGGACAAAAAGCTTTTTACCCAATAATTACATGCATCTATCGGCGGCGGCAGAAATAAGGAAAACCTGGCTTGTCAGCCTCACCGAAAAAATATTCAATAACCGGGCTGGCAATTACCTGGATAACTTCTTAATGAAACTGACTTCAAAAAGCTGGGATAGAAAGACCAGGAAAAATAAAAAGAACAGCAAAGGGATACTGCTTAGTATCCACGCCGGGAAACATTTTTCCAAACCCCATCCTGAAAATTTCCAGAAAAGACTGCTGCTGCGTTACGAAAACTGCCTGGCCGAAATATTTCATCACTACCAGCAGCATACAGTGCAAGTGAGAAATAAGTTTTTATAAAGCGGTATTTTTTTAGATGGTTACCACATTAAAGGAACATAGAAGGGCATAGCATATACGCGCAAAGGTCTATGATTGCCTATGGCCTGTGATACTATGTGTTGAAAAAGCGTGGATGCTGCCATTTACTTCTTTCGCAATGAAATAATATAATAGTCTCCTATATATTTCCATGGCCATTTCCCTGCAACCCTTTCTTCCATTTTACACAGCCAGGGAAACAGCCTGGGATATTTTTCTGCAAAGTTTTCGATATACGAAGGCGGCACAATAGTGCACAAGCCTTCAATTTTCAACGACGAAAATGCAGTCTCCAATTGAGCTGCAACAAACCGGGCGGGATAATACCAGCATGTAAAAGCAGCACCATCTATAGCAGCCTTTCTGCCTTTGGCACTAAAGAAACGCCTGGTGGCGGTTCTACATTTCCCTTTTAGCACCAGGGCTGTTTCCCAGAGACAAAAATTGGGCAGCATCACCAGCACAGCAACGCCGCCCGGCTTTAGCAATGCATCAAAATTATTCAGCACCGCCTTTAAGTCGCCCGTACAATTTAACCCGGCGAAATTGGAGAAAATGCAATCAAACGGCCCTTTGTTTTTCAAGTTTTGCAATGCGGTAAAGGAACAAAGTTCATTGCTAATACGGTGGGTAAGCTGCTGGTGCGCCACCTTGGCCATTAATTGCTGCTGCATACCTGTGGCTATATCTGTAGCATGCACATAATGCCCCTGTTGCGCAAGAAAGATGGCATCGTCTCCCGTACCCGCATTCAGTTCAAGAATATTGCTGCCGGGACTTAGGTATTGCAGCAGATGCGCCCTTACCCTTTTGCGTTTATAATGTACAATGCTGTTGGCAACGTACTGCTCATCAAAAATAGCCGACTGCTGGTTGAATGCAAATGCAGCCAGTTCTTCATTAAGTTGATCAACAGGCATATTCATGAGCGGGCTTTTCAAGTCTTTGTAATTTTATTTTATCTACATAGGCAGCAGGAAGATAATACAATGCAGACAGCGATTTCCTGATTTTTGCCGTACTTATTTTTAAAGGATGGGCCAGCAATTGTCTTATGTTTTCAAAGGCAATGTGCTTACGGTAGCTCTTATGCACGTAACGATGCAATTGCCTGTAAAATGCCGGCTGGTAAGTATTGCTGAACATCAGCGCCAGTTCATCAGAATCTTTCCAGTTTGTCTTGTTTACCAGCTGATTTTTGACTTTCTCAAAAAAAACGGTGCCGGGCAATGGGTAAGAAACCGAAATACCAATTTCTGCGGGAAGTAATTCATTGATCATGGCAATGGTCTTTTCAATATCTTCCTTTGTTTCGGCAGGGTATCCAAACTGTATGAAAAATGATGGCCGGATACCGCATTTCTTTAACAATCGCGTAGCTTCAAATATCTGTTCCACCCTGGTTCCCTTGTCCATTGCATCCAGGATTTTTTGGGAACCGCTTTCTGCGCCCATCCAGATATTTTCACAACCCGCCCTCGCTAAATCACGGATATTATTTTCCTGCAAAAGCAGGTCTACCCTGCCCTGCATTTTAAACCTGAACGATAATCCTTCCTGCTCAACGAGATCGGCAAATGCTGTAATCCATCCCGGCTTAAGGCCAAAAATATCATCGCAAAACCAGATATGGTCAAACCCAAATTGCTGTTTCAGCATTTTCAGTTCATCAACTACATTTTGAGGGCTTCGCGAATTGTACCTGTTTCCATAGATTGGCTTTGCACACCAATTGCATTTGAAGGGGCAGCCCCTGGTGGTACCCATGTTCATAGAAAAGAAACCGGCATGCTTCATCCACATTTTCCGATAGGGCCCCATGTCTATCATATCCCATGCGGGAAAGGGAAGTGAATCAAGTTCTTTTAATACATTTCTTCTTTTTGTTTTTACAATTGCACCATCCTGTTTAAATGCAAGCCCTTCTATTGAAAATAAATTTGCCGGGCCTGTTGACAGCTCGTTGGCCAATTCAAGCAAGGTCAGCTCGGCTTCGCCCAATAAAACGAAGTCGGCGCCTTCATTTAGGTACATTTCATAGCGGTCGGTAGCATCAGAACTGGAAACAATTACAATGCATCCCGCATCTTTCGCATATTTTATCATCTTAAATGCCGCCTCCCGCATATTCTCCAGGCACATCTTGGTAAGATAATTAAAGCCATCATCATAAATAACAAACAGCTCCGGCCGTTCTTTTTTGATGGCGGGAACAACATCTCCGGCCCCCCTGGCAAACATGGTGTCAAAAAAAGATACCTCATACTGATGCTGACGCAGCAAAGCCGCCGCATATAAGGTGCCCAATGGCGCATAAGGATTCCCGGTAGCCAATTGTTTGGGATCCAAACACAGGAAATAAGAATGAGTAAGGAATATTTTTTTCATTTTATGTTTGTTGAAGACTTACCGTCAATGAACGCTGTTTTACCAAAGAAACCATAACAGACAGGTAATAAGCTGTATATAGCCTGTCGGCTATTACAGGTTGCAGTAAAAACCGCAATACCATAACTACTACAAACGCAATGGCCAGCATTTGCTCTGTTGAAAACCTGCTAAAAGCAAATGGCGCATCATTCCTGAACAGCAACAGTACCAGGAAAAAAAAGAAACCTGCAAAAGAAAAATACAGACCAGCAATCAATTGCGCTTTTGCAAGCGTTGCATAGGCTGCAAAATCGAACGCGTTGGAGGCCGTATAAGATGTATTTAATTGTTTCGCGAATGATGGATAGAACAATGCGCTCCAGCCAAAAGACCGTACACTGGCAGATACTACGAAATACGCAAGGAATAAACCTGCATACAAAAATACCATGCGGACCGGTCTTGTTTTATACTGCCATTTGCCGGAGAAAAAACTTACTGACAGCAGGCAAATCGCCGGTAATATATTATCCAGTCGGGCAAACACCGACAACAGCAGGCATACAAACACCGCTGTTTGCGATTTCATTTCAGTTACGGAAAATATAGCGGCAAATAACAACAGTCCTGAAAGCGCATCGGGTGTTGAAAGACTGGCAACCGTTAATATGGGCGGAGACAGCATGATTAATATTCCTGCAATACCTGCATACCAGCCCCTGCAGTATTTGCCCAGCCAGGCAAAAAGCAATAACCCGGTAAAAAAATAAGCAATCACGGAAGGCCATACCGTTGCCGCAACAAGGCCCATACCCATCTTGTAAAAAATCCATGCCAGCCGTGTGTACATGGGCTTGACAATATAAAAAGGAAACTGCGAATAAAACCGATCCGGACTTTGCGCCATGGCATTCCGGTAATCATTAGAAACATCAATTAACCGGTCATAATAAACACCAGGAACTTTTTCTTTTGCAACAGCATATACGGTATGGTGAATCAGTTTCGCGTCTGCATCATCATAAGACAGTATAACGCCCATATAGGCCAGCATATCCCAATTGTAGGCAGGTTTTTTAATTGACCAGGCTGTCGCGCAAAAAACAACCATGCCATAGATAACTGCTATACCCATTTTGGGAAATACCGATGTTTGCTTTATCACTGCCATAGTCTGTTATTAAAATACAATCATTCACAGGCCCGGGTTTTTCCCGGGCGATAAATTCAGGTAACAAACACATTTTTTGCAGGTTTCATTTTCATTTGTATCAAGATTTTTTCTGAATGCGATTGCGGCGGCGCTGTTCACAATTGCATCCAGCGGCGCAGCCTTTATATTACCGATGGCTGGATGAAAAAAACATGGTCGAACGGTGCCGTCTGCCTCTATCACTGCTGAGACCCAGGGGGCATTGCATTTTTTATAGGGAAACTCACAATGATCGTAATAAGCCGCGTAATGGTCATGTATCATTTGTATTTTACCGGGCGACTCCGCAATAAACCCTGTCATAAAATCATTGCTATAACCGGCAATAACCTGGTAAATCATGGCCTGCAATTCATTCAGTTCATCTTCGCGGGGCAGTATTTCATGCTGCCGTTGCTCATCCCAGGCTATCTCCCTGTTAAAAGCGTGGCTGCTCACATCGGCAGGAAGAAAACTTATCCTGTCAAGCCCTATCTCTTTTGCGCTGTCTACGATAGCTGGCCAATGCCTGAAATTAAGCCGGTGAATGACCGTTCTTCCCGTTACCCGAAAACCCGGATGAATAGATTTTAGCGCCGCAATACCTTCTTTCAGTTTGGCATAAACGCCCGGAACATTCCTGATCTCATCATGCAACGCGCCGTCTCCATCTATTGACACAATAACATCATCCACCCATTTCACCAGTTGACTGGCATTTTTCCTTATGGTTAATCCCGTAGAAAGCAAACTGATCTTAATTTTCCGTGCCTTCAATATTTCACAGAACCTGAAGAAATTTGGATTCAGCAATGCTTCGCCGCCCGACATTACTACCCGCTGCGTCTGGAATTTTTTTAATGTGCCGAGCAAGCCCCTTATATCAGTTTCATTCAATTGCTTAAGCTGCTGATTACCTTTCCAGATATCGCACATTACACAGCGGCAATTACAGGAGCTGTGTGGCATTAAGATAACAATGGGCAAACTGCTTATTTTATCGGTCTGCAGTGTGCGGTATCTGTTATATGTACGGTATAGTGACTGAATCATCATTTGTTATTATTGACCCCGGGTGCTGCCATACCAATGACAAGTATTAAAGCAGATCAGAAGCCCTGTATCTCCGGCTGCCTGTATTTCCATATCCTTTGCAGCAATTTTATTTCATACGGATAGCGGTGCAGGTTAATTTTGTAACGCAGGCCCGCCAGCGCATGGATGGCCCATCGTTTAAATCCATTTAAGCGAATATCCGTGACTGTTGGATAGTAACCGTTCAGCACTGTTTCAAAATTCCTGATCTTATCTATCATTTGAGGTGTAAGCCAGGGTGTAAGCGGGTTCTTCCGTAAATCAAAATTTTCCCAGGCCGGACTTATCCAGTCTTCCAGCTTTTGGGGAAATGAAAACCCCTTATCCGTTGCCTGTTTAAATAATTCTGAGCCCTCTGCGGGCACAGGACTGTAGGTATATATCACTATCTCCGTTCCGGGATTGATGGCTTTTATCCGTTTAATAAATTTTATATCAAAATCAATTTGTGCTTCCACTTCCAGCGGTGTAGGTGCCGGTGTGCCCAGTACAAAAGAATATTCCGGAATAATATCAAACTTCTTCATCCGCGCTGCAAAAGCTGCAATCTGTTCGCCCGACTGCGTTCCTCCTTTATCCATTTGTTTTAGTATAGCATCATTGCCGCTTTCTGCACCAAAGAAAATGATTTTGCAACCGGCTTCACGAATCAGTGCCAGTGTACTATCCTTAAACTTCGACATGGTATCAATCCTTGCCATTCCCCACCAGGTCATTTTTTCCGGCATAATAAGCCTGGCAAACTCGACCGTACGTTTTTCAGAGACAAAAAAATTATTGTCGTGAAACTCAATAGCATCGCCTCCCCATTTATCTTTTATGTATTTAATATCCCTGTAAACGGCTTCAGCCGATTTTGCCTTCCATCTTGCCTCATAGATGGGTACCACCGCGCAAAATGAACAGGTGAAAGGGCAGCCAATACTGGAATGATAGGCAATCGTTTTTTTCCCCAGGTAGGTTTTACCCAGGTATTTCTCCATAGGATAAAACTCAGATAACTTATCATAGGGCAGCGGCGGCAAATCGTCCTGCTCAATAAGATCTTCCTTTATTGTTTTGATAATGTTATCGCCCGATTTGTAAATAAGGTTTTTGATAAGTTCATAAGGCTGATTATTTTCCAGTGCATCGATCAATTTTGGAAAGCAATGATCGCCCGGGCCATTCACTACAAAATCGACATATCCCGCGTTCAGCACCACTTTATATTGGTTGCTGGCAAAATAACCACCCCATATGATGATCACTTCCGGGTATAATTCCCGGATGGCTTTTGAAACGGGTATAGCTTCCTTTAGTTGCGGACCCGGCATAACGGTAATGCCCACATACCTAAAACCACCAGTTTCAATGTAGCCAAGTATTTTCGACAATGAATCCTGCTCCCTGTTACCATCTACAATTACCCAGGGATATTTCCCTTCCACCGATGCAGCAATGTTTAAAATAGAATTCGGTATACGGTATTTGGCATTGGCACTGCGCGGATTGAACAGTAAGATTTTATGCATAATCATTGACAAAGGGATAGTCAATCCCCTGTAATAAATACGATAAACACCTGTAATGGTTGCCCTTAGCTGTAAAATAAAGGTGTTGCAAAAACAACCAATTTTTGTCCCGTCCGTATTTACTATAACCTGCTTTGTCAGTGAAATAAAAAATGATTGGCTCAATAAGGCAATACCTGCAAAAGAAAATAGCGGCGTCAACGGAAAAACCGGTGGTGGAAGCCTATGATCTATGGTCAGGTTCCTACGACCATCAGCCGGGCAACCTGATGCTTGACCTGGACGAACAATTGTTTACGGCGCTCATCAAAGACATCCACCTCACCAACAAACGGGTGGCGGATATTGGCTGCGGAACCGGCAGGCATTGGCAGCAATTATACGCATTAAAGCCCCGGCTTATTCTTGGGTTGGATGTTTCGGGCGGCATGCTGGCCGGGTTGAAACAAAAATTTCCCAACGCCCTTACCCAACAAATTACAGACAACCTGTTACATACCGTGCCCGATGCTTTTGCAGATTGTGTTGTTACCACACTCACCATCGCCCATATAAAAAATATTGACGAAGCCATTGCAGCCTGGTGCAGGATTACAAAACAAAATGGAGACCTGGTTATTACCGATTTCCACCCGGATATGCTGGCCAGGGGTGGCAAAAGAAGTTTTCAGCACAACGGCTCCACAATGTCTGTCATCAACTATGTTCACCCAATAAAAAAACTGCTCGGCATTTTTAATAAACATGGATTTCTGCTGGTCCGGCACCTCGAAAAACGGGTGGATGAATCCGTAAAATCTTATTATGAATCGCAAAACGCGGTTTCTGTATACGAACGTTTTAAAGGGATGCCTGTTATTTACGGTCTTCATTTAAAGAGAGAAAATGCGCCTGAATAATATACGGTTTATCAATGGCACCGGATTGGTAAATATTGCAGTGGCTGCAGGCAAAATAACGGCCATCACAAAAGAAAACAATGCCCGGGTTTCGGACAACAGTACTGATATTGATTTTGCCGGCGCTATGGCTTTCCCCGGACTTATTAATTCGCACGACCACCTGGATTTTAACTGCTTTGCACTATTGGGAGAAAAAACCTACAGCAATTACACAGAATGGGGCAATCATATTCATAAAGAATATAAAAATGAAATCAACTCAGTATTACAAATTCCACAGCAACTAAGGGCCGCATGGGGCATGTACAAAAATTTGCTGTCAGGCGTTACCACGGTTATCAATCACGGCGATAAACTGCCATTAAAAAACCCGCTGATTACTGTTTGCCAGGAAGTCCAAAACCTTCACTCGGTAAAATTTCAAAAAAACTGGAGATGGAAATTAAATAATCCATTTCTCACAAATAAAACCTGCGTTATACATACAGGCGAAGGCGTGGATAAACCATCCCATGATGAAATTGACGAGTTGCTGCAATGGAATTTGCTGCAAAGAAAAATTATTGGTGTTCATGGAGTAGCCATGAATGAACAACAGGCAAAAAAATTTACCGGTCTTGTGTGGTGCCCTGCATCCAATAAATTTTTATTAAACCGGCATGCCCCTGTTGATCAGTTAAAAAATAATACCCGGGTAGTATTTGGCACCGATTCTACATTAACCAGCCAGTGGAATATATGGCAGCATTTGCGGATGGCAAGGGAGCAGCAAATGGTAAATGACGAAGAGCTTTTCAATATGATTAACAGCAACCCGGCCCGTTTATGGAACCTCAATACTGGTGAAATACTGCCGGGCAGGGACGCCGATATTGTATTGGCAAAAACAAACAGCAGCAAGCCTTCACTCAAAGATTTTTTTGCGCTCGATCCTTCAATGCTACTGATGGTACTGCACGGGGGAAATATCCGGTTGTTTGACAAATCAATGCTTGAACAGGTAAAAAAAACAAATACCGATCTGAAAAGTTTTGGCCGGGTAACCATAAACGGTGCCATTAAATTTGTACAGGGCGATCCTGCTGCTTTGCTGCAACGCATCAGCACTTATTCGCAATATGCGGCGCTGCCTGCAGACATTGTTTATGCCAACAAAAAAGCGGTAAATGATTAAGGTTGTCGACATCGTATACCACTGCCACCATGAATGCTCAGATCCTGCTAAAATGCTGGACAAGCACCAGCCTGCTTTCGGGTTTTCAGCATTTGTTGATCCCATACTTGATATCCGGTTTGTGAAACACCTGAACTACACTGGCGTGAAGAAAATCAACGGGCTACAGCATGCATTTTTTAAAAGCCGCAACAAGTTCTGGTGGATTCCCTTTACTACTCACCGGTATATTAAAAAGCAGGAACCGGACATCGTAATCATAGAGGGGCTGCTATTTCCGCTTCAACTGGTTGCTTTGAAATATATGCTGGGCAAAAAATGCAAATTTGTTGCCCGTCATCATGGTGAAAAGCCTTTCACCGGCATAAAGGGTATTGTTCAGCGATGGGCTGATAAATATATTCATACCTATCTTTTCACTTCGTATAAAAACGCCGCTGAATGGATACCAGGCGTTATAAAAAATGGCGCTAAATGTGTTGAAGTACTGGAAGCATCCACTTGTTTTACCAGGAAATGCCTGCAAAAAAGCCAGGCAGTAACCAAAATGTGCGGAAGGAATAATTTTTTGTGGGTAGGCAGGCTTATTGCCGGCAAAGATCCTTTTACTGTACTCAGCGCGTTTAATTTGTATGCACGGCATCAGCCGGATGCCAGGCTGTATATGATTTACCAGGATGAACAACTGCTTGAGGATGTTAAAAAAATAATAGCCACGAGTGATATCCTGCAGCAAACAGTGATACTGGCAGGCAGGGTTGAAAACAAAGATCTGGCCGATTGGTACAGTGCCGCCAATTTTTTTATATCGGGCAGTCGCCGGGAGGCAGCGGGGTATGCTTTGCTGGAGGCAATGGCCTGTGGTTGTATTCCGCTGGTTACACGCATCGCTTCATTTGAAAAAATTACCGCCAATGGAAAGTACGGTTTTCTTTATGCACCAGGAGATGTAAACGGATTGACAACATTACTAAATAGCCTGAATAATATTGACGTTGATGCTTACCGTTTGCAAACCGAAAGATATTTTACTGAACAACTTAGTTTTAAAAAAATTGCGGCAGATATATCGGCGCTTTGTATCCAATTAAATTCCGTAGAGCGCTAATACTTTCTGGCAGGTAGCTTCTATGGGCCAGGTAATCACGCTATCGTGATTAAGGTTTGTATCATCCAGGAGTGCAGCCACCCGGGCAACCATTTCTTCCTGCGTTTTTACCACATGCTGGTTTTTAAAAATCTCATCCATAGGCCGGCAAAAACCTATAACATGTGCGCCTGCATACAAGGCTTCAGTATATACGGTTGCAAAACCTTCATACGACGAAGGGTGCAGCAGAATTTTAGATCGCTGCATAAGCGCTTTTACAGCTTCGTTACTTAACTCGCCGCTTAACTCGATATTACCCGACAAACCTGTTCCATCAATTAATTTTTGCAATAACGCGCGCTGAATGCCATCTCCGCACAAAACTGCCCTTATGGAAGGGTGGGTAATGGCAAGCTTTGCTACCACCGTTACAAATATAACATACTGTTTCAGCGGTATCAGTGAACCGGCGCCCAGCACATCTATATCACGTACCCGATCTTTTACAACCGTCTCCTTTGTATTAACGCCCGGCGGAATAATATTGGCCGGCTTAATGTTATAATTGTTGTAAAACTCACCGGCAATATAATCCGACACTGCTATTAAGCTCTTTGCATGTGGTTTTATAAAAGAGACATAACGGTTTTTTGCCCTTGCATCCTGGCCCAGTAACCAGGTATAATGTTTAAGCCGGTGTTTTTTTGCCGCATATTTACCTATCAACCCGCACTCGCCCAGCCAGAAATTTAATATCCCCACAACCGGTTGCTGTTGCACAATTGTTTGTATTTTTTTTAAAACAGCTCTCCATACCATCAGCCGGTTCAGCTTGCCTTTATTCTTTCCGCCAAAGGCAATTACCCGCAGGTTGTTCCACCGGTATTCCTTTTTTTCAAACGGGTATTGAAATGTGAGTACAATAACCTCTAAAGAAGGATTTACCTGCCGGAGTGTATTCACGAATAGCTGGGGAAAAGGCAGGCAGGTGCTGTCCGTTTCATTGGCCGGAAACCCGGGTGTAAGAATAATAAGGGCCCGGTTATTCTCCTTCATTCATCAGAATTTTTTTATTGCAAAAAGACAGGGCATTTTTATTGTGCGTAATAAGAAGCACCATTTTACCCTGCGCAGCAATCTTTTGAAGTTGCCGCAGCATTAGCAGTTCTGATTGTTCATCCAGTTCGCTAAATGGCTCATCAAGAATTAACAGATCAAAATTCCGGTATAGTGCCCGGGCAAAATTGATTCTTTGTCTTTGTCCGCCGCTAAAATTTTTTCCATTTTCAGTTATTATGGAATGCAAACCACCGGGTAATAAACAGGTAAAAGCATCAACTCCGGTTAACGCTGCAATTTCTTCTATTTTTTCATGGTCATATCCATCTTCCTGCAAAGTAATGTTTTCTGCAATGGAGGCATGCAGCATAAAATTTTGTTGCTTTACATAGGCAATACCCGCCCAGTAACCTTGCCTTGTTGCCGCATCTGCCTGGCGGCCGTTTACGCAAACAACCCCTGCATCCTGCGTTAAAAAACCAAGCAACAGGTTGACAAGCGTCGTCTTTCCTTTTCCTGATATACCAGCTACTACCGCAAAATCTCCTCTCTTTATCATAAACGTGAGTGATCTGATAATCTTAGCGTCCGGATAGCTGAAACAAACATTGTCAAAACAGATGCTGTCAATAGATTCATTGCTGCAAGTCCTCTTCCCGGGCAATAAGGTAGTCGCCGCCAGATCGGTGGCAGCAAATGCATAGGTTTTTACCTGTCCTGCCGTGTTGGTGATTTTAACGATACCCGGTATGATTTTATACGCCGCCACCATCAGTGCACCAATTGTTACAAGCGGTATTGATTTGCCAGGCTCAGTAAAAAAATTTACCAATACCAGGATGAGCAGTCCGAAAACGGCAAATGCTTCAATCAGCCTGGGTGGCAGGTTTTGAATGATCAGCCTTTCGGAAAGATAATGGTTAAGCCGCTCCTGGAAACGAAGGTACCGGCCGATAAAGAAATCATGTTTTCTGTAAATATTACTTTCTACAAAACCGGTCAGCGCTTCCTGCAAATGTTGAATGGTTTGCTCGCTGGTTCTTTTTGCCTGCCGGCTGGCTGCATCAAGTCTGCGCTTCATTAAAAATGACACCCAAAATACAGGGGGTGCCAGTAATATCAGCAGCAGCGGAAACAATAACGGATTAAAAATAAGGACGGCTGCAATGGTAACCATAACCAATACCAGCTGACTAAACAATTGTTGCACGCCATTTAAAACATAGTGGGCAAATTCAATGGGCTCCTGGCTTATCCGCCTGTGCGCCACCGAAGAATCGGTGTTGATATAATCGTAGAACCTGCCGGTGAGATATTGATCAAGGTTTTGACGTGATATCCTGGACGCCACACTATAAACAAACCGGTATTGCATTTTGGAAATCATAAAACCGGCCATATTTTTTACTGCAAAAAGCAGGAAGAAGAGCGTAATCAGTAAAACCGGGTGTTTATCAAATAAATTAAATGACAAGTGTCCCGCAGCAATTGTATGCAACGGCTGTATATAAAAATTGATTACATACAGCAATGCAATAAGAAAAATAATATCCAGCAGGCTGATACAGGTATCTGCAAGCGCAAGCAGCCAGAGTTTTCTTTTTTCCCTGTACTGCAAAATGATAAAAATATCTTTTACTACCTGTCTCAATACCTGTTGTTTGCTTTTACAATTAATGACCGCTTAATGCCTCCGCATACAATACGGCAGTGTAACAGTTATACAACTGCAGGCTTCCATCCATTATATACAACACAGGATCAATTTTTTTTTTAGCCCTTCCGAACCATCGCCCCCGGGGAAACTGGTGAAAGAAGGAAGACATAGCCTTATACACGCGTGTAGGATACAACCGCTTAAAAAGCACCATTCCGAACCGGTATTTTCTCTCCTTTCTTATACCGGCAGTCTCACTTGCAGACACAACAGCGGGGTGCTGCATTTTGTTGCTAAGTCCGTCCCAGTCGGGCGTATCCGCCTTAAGAAAGAAATCTTCCGCAGCTTTCCTGAACAGTTCATCGTTATTATCTTCATTTACATGCAGCATTTCTTTGCTTCACCGGCCTTTTTAATGAAAGATTGCAGTATGACGCGGGCCTTGGATAAGTTTGATTTGGAAGTGCCCACTGCGATGTTTAGCTGGTTAGCGATTTCCTGGTGTGTAAAACCATCTATAACATACATATTAAAGACAACCCGGTAAGCAGGCGGTAATCGTTTTATTTCTTTGATGATGTCCTCATATAAAAGCGCCTGGTCAGACGCCTGGGATCGGTCTTCAATCCACAGGCCTTCATTGGTTAACCCTATTTCCGGAAGGAAATCGTCTTTGCGCAGCCGGTCAATCGCGGTATTTATCATAATGGTTTTCATCCATCCCATAACAACAAACTCCATTTTTGTTGCCTGGTCGCAATGGAAAGTATGCAGCTTGCCAAATATCTTTACAAAACTGTCATTTACCACATCCACAGCCCTGTCATACCTGTATATATACCTGAAAACAATTTTCAGGCAATACCCGTAGTACCGTTCGTAAAATGCTTTTTGATCGGCCTGGTTTTGCTCAATACAACCTGTAATTATCTCGTCGAGGAATTTCAATGCAGCAGCCTTTTAGGCCGGTACGCAGTAACTGTACAGACGGTTGCCTGGCATTGTGCAGTTTTCAAAATAGAAAATCAGCCAATGGCTTTGTTTATTATCATTTGGGCAGCCCTTCCGGGATCTGTTGCATAGCCTCATTTTTTGCCTGTGCCAATCAAAAAACACGACCAACAAAAGTGTTTAACAATAAAGACGCCCGGAATCATGCCATCACCTGCGCCGGTAAAACCTACCCCAACCAGCAGCCCGTGCAGAAAAGACCTTCTACCTAACGCAAATGATGTTGTTGATTTCCAGCCTGTCATACCAGCGTTCTTACCCGCCCGGCAGGGTCTGTAATACCCAAAAGTGTAGAATAAAATGGACAAGTACCCATGTCCGGTAAACATTGCAGGCTATTCATCCCAAAATTCCGCACCCAATTTTTTAATAATGCTCCTGAATTTTATTAATTTGATGGCCGCATAAACACAAACCCATACCGTCTGCCATATGACGTTGAGACAAAAAAAGCTCTTCGCGCCACTATACTTCTCTTTCCGTTGCCCGATATTCCTGGCTTCGATACCATTAAGATTTACGGTAATGCCACAGCGCTTATTCGTTTCCGAAGAACGTATGCCGGAAGAAAATGGCAGCATATATGCATGCAGGAATACAATGTATCCGCATTTTATTTCCCTTTACCAATATAATATATTATGGGCCCGGAAATGCAACCACCGGAAAGGATGTTTTATTTACAGGCTAATTAGCATACTATGAAAAAGATCCTGGTTGCAGATGACGATATAGATATCTTAACCCTGGTTACAATGACACTGGGCATGCAGGGTTTTGCTGTGGACGCCGTCTCAAACTGGAAGGAAATTACCGAACGTGTACACCAGTTCAATCCCGATTTGATTTTACTGGATGTTTCACTGGGTGGCGCTGATGGCCGCGATATCTGTAAAAAAATAAAACTGCAAAACGACACCAGCCATATCCCTGTAATACTTTTTTCAGCCAATTTAGAAATGGGAGAAAGCATACAGGATTGTATGGCACAGGCTTTTATTGCCAAACCGTATGATTTATCCCATTTCCTTACTACTATACGCACCCACATCAATTAAAAGAATGGTGCATCCCTTTTACCTAATATATCTGTTCTAAAGGCTGATCGCTTTCAAGTTCCGGATCGCCATCTACTTTTTTGCCTTTTAAATCGGCTGTTGTAAGTAATGGCTTTTTGTTTTTATCATTTTTTTTGCCCGGCGGTTGTATTTTATCGCCCCTTTGTATATCGTTGTTTCCCTGGCTGTTTACAATTTTATTGGTTTTTGGTTCCTGTTTCATACAATTATTTTTTCACGGTGAAAGAATAGTATACACACTAATCAATTCAACTAATATGCCACAGCACAAGAAATAAATTCCTCATTCCTGTTTACTATTTGCTACAAAAAACCGATTGCCCGCCCATAAAATATTATAGTGTGGCGCGGCACGATTTTTTGTCATTGTTTATGGCATATTGCAGCATAGCCTGCTATATCCATTGTTCACAATTAAAACTTTATTTTATGCCAGACAATAAAACAGATAACAATAATTATGGCCGTCAGAGTAATGAATCTGAAAGAGATTTAGCGGCCAAGGGCGGGCCTGCAACAGGATTGGGCAATCCCGATGGAAAACATACTATTAAAACTCCTTACGACTCGGATTTGCAAACACAGATAGCGGCAAAAGGTAAAGACAAGAAAAAAAGAGAAAGGCATGATAGTTTGTAATTTTTGTTTAAAATCTCAAACAATATAAAACAGGCTGGTTTAAACACCGGCCTGTTTTAATTTCTATTTAATACCATGAAGCTGTTACCGTTATAAAATTGTCCCCATTTACCATAGCCAACAGCTTTGGCATTATTTTTTAACAGATTGTGTGGTAACAATGTTCTGCACCAATGGGTAACAGGGCATGAAAGCCGGTATGGCTAATTATATCAGGTGTATTTATGTAATTATTCGCTAAAAGCAAATCACTATGAAAATCGTTTACATCGCAACCTATCCGCCACGTGAATGCGGTATCGGCACTTTTACACAGAATAAGCTGAAATCGATAAGCCATCTGCTAAATGGCAATGGTGAGCAGCATGAAGGAATGGTGATTGCCATCAGCGATTCTGAAAAAGATTATGATTATCCTCCCGAAGTGGAGTTTGTTATACGCCAGGAACAACAGGCCGACTACATGGAAGCATCGGCCTTTATTAACCGTAGTGGTGCAGATATCTGCATTCTTGAACACGAATTTGGGATATTTGGCGGTCAGAATGGGGTATATATTCTACCATTATTGTACCGCCTCGAAATTCCGCTGATAGCCGTTTTTCATACTATCCTTAAAACACCTTCCCTGAACGAAAGAGCTATAACAGTTGAAATTTGCAGAATGGCGGCAAAGACAGTGGTAATGACCAACCGTGCAGTTTCATTTTTAACTGATATCTATGGCATCGGCAGTGACAACATTGAAATTATCGAACATGGCGTACCCGATCTTCAGTACAATGGTGAAAAAAGTAAAAAAGAATTTAAACTGGAGAACAAAAAAATATTGCTGAGTTTTGGATTAATCAGCCGCAATAAAGGTCTCGAAACAGTAATAAAGGCGCTTCCACCCGTAATTGAGCAATACCCTGACGTTGTTTATATCATATTGGGCAAAACCCATCCGCATGTACTAAAACATTCCGGCGAAGAATACCGCATTTACCTGATGCGCCTCGTAAAAGAACTGAATCTGCAGCAGCATGTTCTTTTTATGAATGAGTTTGTAAATCAGAATAAGTTATTCAAATATCTTGCTGCTGCCGATATTTATATAACACCTTACCTTAATGAAGCGCAGATAACAAGCGGTACACTGGCTTACGCGGTAGGTGCAGGATGTGCTGTAATATCCACCCCCTACTGGCATGCAGAAGAACTGCTTGCCCATGGGCGCGGCAGCCTTTTTAATTTTAATAACCATGATCAGCTATCATCTATCCTCATGAACCTGCTGGACGACCCTGAGAACATGCAGAAAATGAGAAGACGTGCGTTTCGTTACGGCCAGGAGATTACATGGCCAAGAATCGGTGAAAAATATATTGCACTGGCAGAAAACCTGTTGCAGGAAAACACCCGTTCTGTAAAAAGAACCGAAACCATTTTTGATCCGCTTATTATGCCGTCGTTCTCGCTGGATCATATAAAAAGAATGACAGATGATACAGGCATTATACAACATGCTAAGTTTGGTATTCCCAATTTAAAGGAAGGATATTGCCTGGATGATAACGCAAGGGCATTGCTGATGTCGTTAATGGCATATGAGCAGAAAAAATTGCCGCTTGCAATGGAGCTGATGCCCGTTTATCTCAGCTATATACACTATATGCAAAAGGACGATGGCAGTTTTCATAATTTTTTCAGCTTTAACAGGAATTTCCTGGATGAAACAGGTTCCGACGATTCCTTCGGGCGCACCGTCTGGGCGCTTGGATACCTGCTGGGCAATCCGCCCAATGACTCGTACTACATGTCTGCCAAAGAAATATTTTTGCAGGCCCTTAACCATCTCGATAAACTTGTATCAATAAGAGGAATCGCCAATGCGATTACAGGAATGGTTTACTACCTCAAAACGTCTCCGGGCGATCTGGGTATGCTGGAAAGGGTAAGAAAAATGGCCAATATACTGGTCGATCATTATGATAATAACAATACAGCCGGATGGAGATGGTTTGAACCCATGATGACATACGATAATGCGATATTGCCGCTTTCATTATTGCATGCATCTACTGTTTTAAACGACGATAAAGTGCTTGAAATAGCCCTCGAAAGCATGCATTTTTTAACTGAAGTAACGCTGAAAAACGGTTACCTGTCCGTGGTAGGTAACCAGAATTGGTATAGTAAGCATGGCGAACAGTCAACATTTGCGCAGCAACCCCTGGATGTAATGGCTATGGTATTATTGTTTCAGAAAGCCTACCAGCTTACCAACGACAAGACTAGCCTGAATAATATGTACACCTGCTTTATGTGGTTCCTGGGAGAAAATGATTTGCGCATAGGCCTGTATGATCATGAAACAAAAGGCTGTTGCGACGGGCTGGAAAGCTATGGCGTAAACCGCAACCAGGGCGCAGAAAGTACACTGTCTTACCTGATATCGCACATGGCGGTATTACAAACCCTGAATGAAGTCTATGCAGCGGTTAAAAATGAAAATATGCTAAAAGATAAAACAAAGACCAAATATGTGGAAGAAAAAGTGCTGTAATTGTAACTTGTTAGTCAAAAAGAATATTGCTGTTTGTTAATGAAAATTGCCCTTCTTTCACCCATTGCATGGCGTACACCACCGCTTCAATACGGTCCCTGGGAGCAGGTAGTTAGCTGCCTGGCTGAAGGACTGGTACAAAGAGGTTTGGATGTAACATTGTTTGCAACCGGCGATTCCATTACCACTGCCAAACTTGACTATTATATAGACCATCCTTACGCAGAAGATCCTGCGGTTGATGTGAAGGTGAATGAATGTCTTCATATTAGTTACCTGATGGAAAAAGCGGGCAGCTTTGATCTTATTCATAATCACTATGATTTTTTGCCCCTTACTTATTCCCAATTAATCAAAACCCCCTTTCTTACTACCATTCACGGCTTCTCGTCGCCGTTGATTGTTCCGGTATATAAAAAATACGATAAATCCGGTCATTATGTTTCTATCAGCAATGCCGACCGAAATCCTTCATTGAACTATATTGCCACCGTATACAATGGTATACAGACCAACCAGTTTTCTTTTAATGAGAGAGCAGGCGATTACCTGCTTTTTTTTGGAAGGATTCATCCTGAAAAAGGGGCCAGGGAAGCAATTGAAACCGCCAGGGCATGCGGAAGAAAAATTATACTGGCGGGCCTTATTCAGGACAGGAATTATTTTGATACCTGGGTAAAGCCATTTATAAACAATACAGACGTAATCTATGTGGGCAATTGCGGGCCTGAAGAAAGAAACAGGTTATTGGGCAATGCAGCCGCATTACTGCACCTGATTTCTTTTGAGGAGCCCTTTGGCTTAAGCGTAGTAGAAGCCATGTGCTGCGGAACGCCGGTAATTGCCTTCAACAGGGGTGCAATGCCCGAATTAATTGTGCAGGATAAAACCGGCTTCCTGGTAGATACCATCGATGAGGCCGTTGCGGCCATAGAGAAAATTCCTGCAATAAACAGAAAACATTGCCGTGAAAGGGCACTGAATTTATTTTCCGCCGAAAAAATGACTGATGATTATATTGAAGTGTACAAAAAAATACTACAGCATTAAATGCCAGCAATACAATTCCTGTTATCCTAATCTTACTTTGATCGTTTGAGTTCAGACAGTAGTTCCGATACGTTGACGGTTGCATAAGTGGATGCATAATCAGACATGGCATATGGAATAATCAGGCTGTCATTATGAATAATGGAACCACAGGAATATACCACGTTGGGCACATAGCCTTCCCGCTCCAGGTCGTTTGGTACCAGTATGGGTGTATCCAGTCTTCCTATTTCTATTTCGGGCGATTCCAAATCGAGCAGTGAAACACCCAGCGAATATTCACGTACCGGCCCTACCCCGTGTGTAATAACCAACCATCCTTCCGGTGTTTCTATCGGTGAGCCACAATTGCCCATCTGCACCAACTCCCACGGAAACCTGGGTTCCTGCAATAATGTTGATTTACGCCAGACCGTCATATTGCTGGAGAAAGAAATATAGTTATTCATACCATCTGCCCTGCAAAGCATTGCGTACAAACCGTGCACTTTTCTGGGAAAAAGTGCCATTCCTTTATTCTGCGCTATTTCTCCGTGAATAGGCAGCACGGTGAAATGATAAAAATCTTGTGTAAATAATAATTTCGGTAAGATGGTAATACCGTCATATGCTGTATAAGTGGCATAATACGTAATTTCTCCGCTGGCTTCCGTAAACTTCACAAACCTGGCGTCTTCTATTCCTTTCATTTCAGTATGTGCAATCGGAAATATAACCCGTTCCGAAATAGAGGTGTCTACAGAAAAATCCATTTCATAATGCGAAGATGCCAGCCAGAGTATTTCGTTCAGCAAGACCTCATCTACCGTACTGCCGCCCATCAAAAGCCTTGTTTCTTCTACATATTTTTTTAGTTCTTCATAGACAAAAGTTTCAGGTAATTTTTCCTGCATAGCCGTATAGGCAACGGCATTGGCCGGGCTTTGCATTTCCTGCAGTTTCCTTAGAAAACTATCTTTATGATAAGTGTGATTTTTTACTCTTTCCGGCGACTCCAGCATCCGCCCAGGTGGTTCAATAATTATATTATTATCCCGATCCAGGATACCTGATCTGAATACAATAGAAGAAATATGACCTTCTCCCGTAGCCCGGAAACTAATGATAACCCTTTTCTCGCCCGGGGCCAGCCCCGTCTGGTCCGGATCTTCCATAATAGAAGGATTAAAAAATGCCGCTGCTTCAATGGAATACTCCATCGTAAAATAAGAACCTATTAATCCCCTTTGCGCGCTGGTAAGTGTGGAGGGGTCAATGCCCAGCTGGTTAAATATGGGTGTAAGACGATTGAAGTTTTTCTCAAAAATTTTTGAAATACTCCGGTGACGTTTTGAATAATCTCTTAATACCTGGATAAGTGTTTCCCTTTGCTGTTTCTCCGATAATGACAATACCTTGTTTATCAGATCTCCGCTTCGTTGATCATTATTATATAAAAACCTGGCAATAACACGGCTTGAATCTGGCTGAAAAAGTACATTTTTCCTGACAACATGTACGGGCATATAAATATTGTTTGTTGAAAAGATTCACCCGCCGCATAATTCAAAACTACACCTGCTTCTATTTACAAGATTTACGCCATATTGTTCTGCCGGATAACAGGAATGGCTTTTAAAAAACAAAAGTTATAGCAGCAATACATTATGAGATGGCCGGGGAAGCCTGCCATTGCTGCTCCTGAACCGGATGCAAAATATTTTTTAACCATACAGAGAGATGATTCATCAGCCTGAAGGGCCTTTGTTCCTTTAACTCCTTATATGTTACATTTTCTATTTTTACTTTTACCAGTAAGATACCAGACAGCGCTTCCTGCGAAAGACTAATCCCTTTGCCGATTATTTCATGCAAGTTTTCGCCTGGGTCTGCTATGGCTGCTTTGCCATCAATTTTCATAAAAAAAGGATAACCCTTGCGATAAAACTCCAGCTGCGCATCAAAACGCCTGTTGACTATTTTTTGCTGCTGCGGACCCCGGTTTATAAAAAACCAGACATAGCCGTCTTCATCTATTTTTAAAGCTGTAATAATATAAGTGGAAAATGGCAGCGGAGAATCGGGACCGCCATAAAACAAAGCCGTTCCTATATTGGCTATTCGCAATTGTAAAAATGAGATATCCGGATGTTGCATACAATAATGTTTTAACAAAATATTTCAAAAGAGATACCACAAAACCAAACGCTTCATTTATTAGTAAAACACCCGAAAGTGTGGAAAATTATCTTCATATTCCCTGAACCCTGCCCGCTTCTCATTGGGAAATTGACTATTGCACACCCAGGGACGTAACATGTGCAGCAATGGCCATCCACCGGCCCTTTCTTTTTACATAAACATCCTGGTAACAATTTCTACCTTTCATTTCTTTATCGCCTGCTTTAAATGTGAAACTTGTCCAGGCAGTAAGGAGGCCGGTGACCGGGTTTATCATTTTCACCTCCACACTGTCAATGGAAACAGACAGCGTTTCAATGTTCGGGTCAAGCATGTTGTCCAGGTTGTCTTTTTTTGTCTTTTTTGCGCCGGCAGGATTAACAAGTATAAAGTCTTCCGCCAGTATTTTGCTCAGTACGGCAGTATCCCTTTTGGGATAAGCAGCAAGCCAGCTATAGTTCAGTTTTTCCAGGGTTGCTATATCATTTTTTTGCGCCATGACCAGCGTGGAAAGAAACAAGGCTGCAGCCGGGAGGAAAAAGCATTTCATTTTATTTTGATTGAATGAATGAATAATAAAGCCATAAAAAGTAAAACCCGCTGCAAAGCGGGTTCTACTAAGTTAACACACGAAAAATGAACACCGGCGCTTACTTATGATTTTTTCAAGATTGGTTATTGCCCTTGTTTAACTGCTGATATTGAACTGGGAATAAGGCCGTGGGCTTCCCGGTGTGTATTGATAACTGCGCTGGAATCAGGTGCTTCAGACAGGCACATTACTACACCGTCTTTTGTATTTACCCAGTAATTAATAAAATTAACCCCGTACTTATTTTCAACCATTAAATCTTTCTGGTGCGCACCTGCCACATCCGCGGGCGTTACTTTACCTGCACCCAGTTCATGTATATCCAGGTACAAATTTTTCCCCCCGTTCATGGGCGCCGCTGCGCCATCGGTCATGGAGTAGATATAATCGGGTAATAAGCCATGGGCTTCCGCATGTGTTTTGCGGATAGACTCGTCAGTAAAGGCAGATGAAAGACAATACACATCGCCCTTTGCGCTATCCACCCAATATTTTATAAACTCCACGCCGTATTTCCCTTCTGTGGCAAGGTCTTTTGCGTGGGCTTTTGCAACGGCATCATAACTTACTTTGCCTGCACCCAGGTGATGTACATCTATAAAAAGCTTTTTGCCTTTGGAACTGCCGGCGGTTTCATTTTTTTTAGTGGCGGCTGTGCTTCCCACATCATTTTGTGCCGATACTGTAGCGGTAACCATACCGGCCGTAAGGCATACCACTATGATTGAAAAAATTTTCATGTTGAAGATTTTGAGTGTAAATAATTGATTTCCATACAAAGCAACTGCCTATTTTGTATATACTTGTAAGGAGATTTCCCTATATTAGTACGCGAAACTCCTCATTTTACAAACAGGCGGATATGGAACTGATCGAACGGTCTGAATTTCTTAATTCCCTGCAGGCACAGCTTAAACGAACAGCTAACGGTGAAGGTCATTCTGTTTTCGTTTGCGGCGAATCCGGGATTGGCAAAACCTCCCTATTGCATGCATTTTGTAAAAAAAATGAGGACAACTGCGTCATTTACCGCGGCACCTGCGATGCCCTTTTTACACCCAGGCCGCTGGCACCTTTGTATGATATTGCCGGGCAAATCAGCAGCGATTTTTGGGTAGACAGCAAAAACATTGAAGACCGTGCCGGTTTATTTGCCAAATTTTTTGAAAAGCTAAGCCATCAAAAACAACAGGTCATACTGGTGTTTGAAGACATTCACTGGGCCGACGAAGCCACGCTGGATTTTATTAAGTTTTTCACACGACGCATCAGCCTTACCAAATGCCTCTTCCTGCTTACCTACCGCGATAATGAAATACATGCCAGGCATCCACTGAGAAACGTTATGGGAGAACTGGTACCGGGTACTTTTACACGGCTCCTGCTTACACCTTTGTCAAAACCGGCTGTTGAGAAACTGGCAGCAGAAAAAGGATACAAGGGTGAAGACGTTTATAGTATATCTGGTGGAAACCCATTTTTTGTAAATGAAATACTGGCAAGCTATAACACCGGTGTACCGGATAACATAAAAGACACGGTATTATCAGCCTACAACAGGCTGGGTGAAAAAGTAAAAAAAATCTGGGATATCATGTCCGTTATGCCCACCGGCCTTGAAATTAATTATCTTGAAAAAATTGACCCTGACTACGAAGATGCAATTGAAAACTGCCTGGCCATGCGCATTTTGGTTTTGAAAGGCGTCCTGCTGTCATTTAAACATGAATTGTTCAGGAGAACCATTGAAGAATCTTTATCGCCGCTGAAAAGGATCGCGCTTAATAAAAAAATACTGGAGGTATTGCTCCCCAGCTTCGAAGAAATCGGCCAGATAGAACGCATCATACACCATGCAAAAAATGCCAATGACTACGAAATGGTGGTGCATTATGCACCCATCGGTGCCCAAAAGGCCATCACTGTTGGCGCACACACGGAAGCATCAAAATTGTACTTAACCGCCATCGAATATTATCAGGGCAATGACAAGAAAGTGTTACTGCCATTTTATGAATCCTATTCTTATGAATGCTACCTCACCAACCAGGTGAAAGAAGCAATCATTTACCAGGTTAAATTGCTGAATATCCGGAACAGTGAAAATGACATTGAAAAAGCAGGCAACAGCCTGCGGTTTCTTTCACGGCTCTGGTGGTATGAAGGCAATTTTAAAAACGCGGAAAAATTTGCAAAGGAAGCCATTGAAATGCTGGACAAGCAACCATTTTTAAAGGCGAAGGCAATGGCATACAGTAATATGTCGCAGTTAAAAATGCTGTCAGATGAATACGGGGATTGCTTTTACTGGGGCGAAAAAGCGGTTGCCCTTGCACGTGAATTAAACGACGACGAAATTCTTTCTCACGCCCTCAACAATATGGGCGTCATACAGATACATTTTCAGTCAGAAAAGGAAAAAGCGCTGCAGATGCTCACCCAAAGCCTTGACCTGGCGTTACGAAACGGCTTCCACGAACACGCTGCCAGGGCGTATACCAATCTTTGCAGCAATGCGGTCACGATTAAAGACTACCCATTAGCAAAGAAAAAGCTGGAGGAAGGGATTTTATATTGCGAAGAACGGGACTTGTATTCCTGGACAAAATACATGCTGTCGTGGAAGGCCCGGCTATTGCTGGAAATGGGTAATTACAAGGAAGCATACAACGTGGCCAGCCGGCTTATTGAAAATGAGTACCAGGCCCCGGTTATTAAGATTGGAGCGCTTACTGTGCTGGGCATAATTTTGCTCCGGAACGGCAACCCTGCCGCATTGCCACTGTTGCTGGAAGCAAAATCGCTGGCCTTTACCATGCAGGAGCACCAGCGGATTGTGCCGGTAATGACCGCCCTGCTGGAATACGAATGGGTAACCGGCGATTCATTGATTGAAGAAGAAAACCTGCAGCAAACCATATTACTGGTTGAACAAAAGAATAATATTTTTTTGAACAGCGGGTTTGCATTCTGGCTGATGAAGACCAGGAAACAGCATTTACCATTGCAAAAAGTATATGCAGGATACGATGTTTCAGACGCAAAGGCCCGTAGTAAAGCCATACTGCTGTGGAACCAGCTGGGCGCACCGTTTGAAGAAGCGCTGTTGCTATTTGAAGGCAATGACGATGACAAAAGAAAATCAATTGCCATTGTACAGCAACTGGAGGCAGCGGCGGTTCTTGAAAAAATGAAACAGGAAATGCGTGTATCGGGTATTAAAAAAATTCCACGCGGCCTCAGGGAAACCACGCGTTCAAACCCGGCCCGGTTAACCAATCGCGAGCTTGATATTTTACAACTGCTGAACCAAAGCATGCAAAATAAAGAAATTGCGGCGGCACTTTTTATTTCTGCCAAAACAGTTGATCACCATATTTCTTCGATGCTGTTTAAGCTGGATGTCAATTCCCGCACTAAAGCCGTACAGGAGGCCCGGCGGCTGGGTATTCTAAAATAGGGAACACGTTTCTTTTAAATAGGGAATGCTTCCGTTATTCCATTGCAATATTTTTTAGAATTTCATACCTATCATTCAACTAAAAATACCAGGTATGAAAAAATTTGTTATTGAAAGAAACCTGCCGGGCGCAGGCAACCTTTCTTCCGAAGAGCTGCAATCCATAGCACAAACTTCCTGCGAGGTAATTGATGGCATGGGAAACGGCTACCAGTGGGTACAATCGTTTATTACGGAAGACAAAATCTACTGTATTCACATTGCAAAAAATGAAGAGACAGTGCGCAAACATGCCAAGCTGGGTGCATTTCCCATCAACAGCATTACAGAAGTTAAAGCCATTATTGATCCTATGACGGCCCATTTAAAATAAAGGTTGATGGGTACGTCACTCAAAGCTTTAAATAACCTAAAACAAAAAAGGGCTTGCATAGAAATGCTGCCCCGTTTAAAATCCAATATCCTATGAAAAACCGGTACAAATATATACACCTGCATCTCTTCTTATAACTATTTTCGATGATTAGGTAATTATTAACGTTGTTTAAAAAAAATGCCCTGCTGGCGGGCGGGGCATTTTGCTTTTAATGGACTTTAAAACGGACAACGAACAAATTGCATTTACAAAATTGTAAACTCTGAAAGGTCCTTCCCCGTTTCTTTTTTTGAATGATGGAAAAGGGCGCCGATAAACAAATTGAAAAAGTTCTTTAAGCGGTTTACAGCTGACATAGTTCCTGGTTTTTTGAGTGAACTGAATGTTAGCTTTCAATGGGAGGAATTATAAAAATATCTTTTTTTTATAATATTTCAACTAGCTAAACTACTATTAAAAGACATCGTATATCTACGATTGATCCAGTAAAAGCCGATCATTAAAAATAGATTAAAAGCACGTATCTTTTGAATAAGTACAATGTGTATTTTTGATGCAGAAGTTGATTGATAAGAAATCCAATATCTGTAAAAACCCTTTAATCAAATATCCAAATCTTGTAGAAAAATCATTTCAAATCCAGTATCAGTCAACTTTCTTTTTCGAACTCTTCTCATACGTAAAAATTGTTTATCACTAACCTGCCGGTTTCCCGGCAGGTTTTTTTATGCAGTAAAACGCTTCCCCGGAAACAGCGCACCCCGCAAATACCTGCACAATACCGGTATCAGCCAGTTTCCGGTTGACCCGTCTTTTGATGTTCGTTTTGTTGCAGTGATATTTTCCCTTTCTCAACTTCCACTTGCTCAACCGTTACCGCATATTCAGAAGGATAGATAGCCGCTCCGTACTGTATAGCATACGCTTTTGTAAATTCTGCGCCAAAGTATAAAATAATGGCTGAATAATAAATCCACAATATAAGCACCACCAGCGAACCTGCCGGCCCATACACGGTACCTATGTTATTCTTTGAAATATAAAAAGAAATGGCCATTTTGCCCATCATGAAAAGTACAGTTGTTGTTATTGAACCCGCGGCTACATCTTTCCAACGAATCTTTGCATCGGGCAGCACTTTAAAAATAATGGCAAAGATGAAACAGGTGATAAGCATGCTAACGACAAGGTTAAGGATATAAAACAATGTAACAGCTACTTCCGGAAACCTCGTTCTTAAATAATCACCGAACCCTTCAAGCAGGGCTGAAATACTGAGCGATACCAGCAGCAGAAATGCCAGGCTGATGATTACAGAAAAAGAAATAAACCGGTTTTGCAACAGTTTCAGCCACCCTTTTTTTGGCTTTGCTTTTAAGCCCCAAATCATATTGATAGAGTCCTGCATTTCAGCAAACACACTGGTAGCGCCTATCAGCAGCACTATTGCGCCAATCACAGTCGCCATCATGGTTTTGCCACTCAGAGAAGCACTTTTAATTATTTGCTGAAGCTGGGCCGCTGTATCCTGCCCAACAAATCCCTGCAACTGGCCATATATCCGTCCTTCCACTGCATCCCTTCCAAAAAAGAAACCGCACAGGGTAATAATTATTAACAAAAGCGGCCCCATTGAAAAAATCATATAATAAGCCAGTGAACCGCTTAGCTTGGGTACTTTATCATTCACAAAGCCTGTAAACGACGCTTTTATGATTTTCCAGGTGGTAGAAAGCGAGTGTAGCATGTCTTTAAAAATCCAATTGTTATGCCATGGACTACCTGGGAAATTTTCAAACCACCCTGCTTAGGTTATGGGTAGAATTATACGCAGTTCCGGGTAATAACCGGCGGGTAACCAGGTGGCATAATTTTATTGTTACAAAACATAAACACCTGCCAATGCTTAAACTTATCTACTTTCTGCTGTACGCAATGGCTATGTTATATGTTTGCCAGTCATGAGCTGGTTTACTGCATGGCAAAGGCTGTAGTCATACCTTCAGATAAACCTTATTTATCTAACCCAGGTAAAGCCCTGTTTGGTAACAGTAATAATATCCGATTCGGCACTTACATCGGCAGGCGTAGATTTTGATTGTTTAATTATAAATTTCCTGATAGTAGCTGCGGGATTTCTCCACTCGCGGGGTCCTGTGTTTGCCGGTATGGCATCTGAATGTCCGAGTATAAAAAGTCCGTACCTGTTTTTTGCAGAGGCAATAGAATCAATTGAATAATGAAGCGTTTCATTGCCTCCTAAAATGCCCGGGATAGACAATCCGAGGCGAATGGCCTTATATGCCCGGCCATCAAATTTGAAGAAAACAATCTCTGCAAGATTCTCTTTAAATTTTTCCTTCTGCTCCTGATTAGCCGTCAAAATAAGCGCATGCATCTCATTACGGGAATGGGTAGCCTGTAATTTTTGCCGAACAACTTTTACCGTTTTTTCCAATGAGCGGGCCGGGCCACAGGCTTCACGGCAAATACTGTGTATGACATCATTGTTGTCGGCGCCAGACATTGCCCAGTATATATGATTGCCCGTAAAAATCTTTCTGCCAAAATACACACGCGATGGTTTATTGGTGGCCGTTTCACGGTATTTTCTGTCTGCCCCGGCAGTAATGCCATTATTTCCTACATAAATGATAATACAGGTCTGCGCATTTATGGTTACACAGATAAATACAAAAAGGCCTGTCAGCATTTTTTTCATAACAGCAAATGTAGCTGTTGCCTTCTGCGGATGGTTTGCTTTTATCAAATTTTGTGATCATTTTGTTCTTCTGCTTCCGGGATTCCGCGGTTCAATCTTTCTATTTGGCCGTTTAATTAATGACCAGTTTCAGCGTGGTAGTTGTATGTGCATTGTCAGTAAAATACAAAATATAGAAACCAGGCCGCAGCCTCATGGCAGGCAGGGCAATTTTGTTTACTCCCGCATTTACATTTACCCGTTCGGTTAACTGTTGACCGCCGCTTGTATTGATCAACTGTAAGGAGGCGGGCCCTGCAACGGCGTTATCAATACGAAGCGTAGCTGTTTGTCCTGCCAATACCGGGTTGGGAAACAGTGTAAATTGTGGTAAACCAGGCGAAGGATCAGGAAATGAACCTGGTGTTGCTGTTCCTGCCGGTTGCGGAAGATACAGCTGCGACCATGGAATAATTGATTTGGGTACAGACGCACTTGACCAAAATAACTTCGCAATGGCGCCGCCGGTTTTTCCGTGGTATTCCATTTTGATATCATACTTTGTACCAGCTACCAACGTTATCGTATCGTGGTGTTCTGAAAACCCATAGGCCAGCCAGTTATCTATTAGTAATTTCCCATTTACCCAAAGCCGGGCTCCGGCATTGGTGGACGTATAAAATGTATATCTTTCACTGTACAATGGCTGCACCCTTCCTGTCCACCGCACCGAGAATGTATCTGCAACTGCCGATAAAACGGGCGATCCTGCTCCCCAGTCGAAATTAATAGTACTGTCGATTCTTGTAAATATAGTGTGACCGCTAAAAAATAAATGATTAAAATAATCTCCCTGCAATCCTTCGCCTGTCGCGTTTACTACTACAGGAGACGTTTTAAACACAGAGGTGTTGCTGTTGCAACCAGTTGCTGCGCCGCCTGCGTTTCGTGGCACAACATACCAATTGTACAAACTATTTTCATTCAGGCCGGTTGCCCTGTAAGCAGTATCGGTTGTATTGGCTACTGCAGCAGGCGCACTGGTTGCTCCCTCCCATAAGAACACATCGTAAGACTCAGCACCAGCAACTTTATGCCATACCAGGGTTGCATTGTCTGCCTGGCCAACAATGGCCACATTTAATGGAAGAATATTTACTGTGCAAGCTGGCACAGCAGGAGGAACCGGCCGTGGAGCAACGGGATCAGGCACGGGAACACTTGCGGTGGTAAAACTGGTGGTGTTTGTTGCACTGCAACCAGTGGCTGCTCCGCTGGTATTTTTTGGTACCACAAACCAATTGTATAAGGACGCTGGTGTTAATCCGGTAATATCATAACTGGTGGCAGTTGTATTGGTAGTGGGCGATGTCGGTACATTTGTTCCATTCCAAATATATACATCATAAGATGTTGCATTTGCTACTGCAGCCCAGCTTAGTGTGGCACTTGTTTGTGTAGCAATGGTGGTTCCGTTGGCAGGTACGCTGTTTACTGCGCAACCGGGTACAGTGGGAGGCACCGGCCCCGGAGCAGCAGGAGGAGCAGGATCCGATGCAGGAACACTTGCGGTGGTAAAACTGGTAGTGTTTGTTGCACTGCAACCAGTGGCAGCTCCGCTGGCGTTTTTTGGTACCACAAACCAGTTGTATAAGGAGGCTGGTGTTAGTCCGGTAATATCATAACTGTTCGAGGTGGTGCTGGTGGTGGGCGATGTTGGTACATTTGTTCCATTCCAAACATATACATCATAAGATGTTGCATTTGCTACTGCAGCCCAGCTTAGTGTGGCGCTTGTTTGTGTAGCAATGGTGGTTCCATTGGCAGGTGCGCTGTTTATTGCGCAACCCGGTACAGCAGGTGGAACCGGCCCCGGAGCAGCCGGAGGAGCCGGAGCAGGTTCGGGTACAGGAACACTTGCGGTGGTAAAACTGGTAGTGTTTGTTGCGCCGCAACCAGTGGCAGCTCCGCTGGCGTTTTTTGGTACCACAAACCAGTTGTATAAGGAGGCTGGTGCTAGTCCGGTAATATCATAACTGTTCGAGCTGGTGCTGGTGGTGGGCGATGTTGGTACATTTGTTCCATTCCAAACATAGACATCATAGGATGTTGCATTTGTTACGGCAGCCCAGCTTAGTGTGGCACTTGTTTGTGTAGCAATGGTGGTTCCGTTGGCAGGTGCGCTGTTTATTGCGCAACCCGGAACAGCAGGCGGAACCGGCCCCGGAGCAGCCGGAGGAGCCGGAGCAGGTTCAGGTGCGGGAATACTCGCTGTGGTAAAACCGGTGCTGTTTGCACTGCAACCAGTAGCAACTCCGCCGGTATTTTTTGGTACCACAAACCAATTGTATAAGGAGGCTGCTGTTAGTCCGGTAATATCATAACTGGTGGCAGTTGTACTGGTAGTGGGCGATGTTGGTACATTTGTTCCATTCCAAACATAGACATCATAGGATGTTGCATTTGCTACTGCAGCCCAGCTTAGTGTGGCGCTTGTTTGTGTAGCAATGGTAGTTCCATTGGCAGGTGCGCTGTTTACTGCGCAACCCGGAACAGCAGGCGGAACCGGCCCCGGAGCAGCCGGAGGAGCAGGATCGGGCATGGGAACACTTGCTGTGGTAAAACTGGTGCTGTTTGCACTGCAACCAGTAGCAGCTCCGCTGTTATTCCTGGGAGCTATAAACCAGTGATAAGTAGTGGATGCCGTTAGGCCCGTTGCGGTATAGTTTGTTGCACTTACATTGGCAGTGGGCGAAGCAGGAGTAGTTGAACCTGTCCAAATATATACGTCATAGGAAACTGCGGTGGGCACAGCCGGCCAATTCAGCGAAGCGGTATTTTGTGTTGTTAATGTTGCTCCGTTTACAGGAGATGCATTGACAACGCAGGCGGGGACAGGTATGCCTGCAGTAGTAAAACTGGTGGTACCGGCAATACTGCAACCGGTGGCGGAGCCATTGGCATTTTCCGGCGCTATATACCATTTATAAACAGTGGAAGGAGTAAGTGCGGCAGCAGTGTATGTGGTATCTGAAATATGGGCCAGCGGCGCAGCAGGAACACTATCGTTTGACCACAGGTAAACATTGTAGGCGGTAGCACCGGCAACGGCACGCCACCTTAATACAGCGCTTGTCTGTCCAGTGTCTGTACTCCCATTTCCTGGTGAAAGATTGGCGGTACACAAGGGCGTATTTACACCTGCGGAAAGCCTGAAGCTTATTTCATCAATGGCAAAATCATTACCCCTGGCAGAAATGGATCGGTTAATGATACCCGGCAATGCGGATGTTGCTGCACCGGAAATCCAGGTATAGGTAAATTTTTTCCAACTGCGGTTGCCTGTACCCGTTACTACAACAGAATCATTGCTGATAACGCTGCCATTTATCACCGGTGCCAGTTTTGCCGGCAAAGTATCATTCTGGCTGCCGGAATAAAAACTAAACTCGTAACTGGTGTTGGGTATAACCGTTATTGGGTTAAGGCTGCCCCACACCAGGTCGCCCGTTTTGTAATTGCAGGTGCTGCCGGTATCAGTAAAGCTAACCAGGAAGCGGTTGCCTTGTACACCTGCGGCATCCTGTGTAAACACATCTGTGCCCGAAGTAACGATACCATTCTGGCAGGTAAAATTACCGCTGTGATAGGCGGGTGCCGCATTAAAGCCATTGTCGTTGTTAAAATGTTCCGCAAATAATGTATCTGCTGCACAGGTTTTTGTACCAATCACCACCGGGTTAGGCGTCCAGTCAGACCAGGTGCCCCCTGCCACGCGCATAAACCTTACCCTGTACTGCCCGGGTTGTGTGGCCGTATATTCATTTCCGTTAGCACCGGGGATAGTAACCCCGTTCTGCTGCCATTCATAGGCATAGAAGCCGGCGCTGATACCCATTTTTGCAGCAATACTTCCATTTCCGCAAAATTGCTGGTTTTGAAAATAGACCAGTGGCTGTGCCTTATGCGCGTTGTTCCAGTAGGTATCTGTAATAAGATTGCCCGCAGCATTTCTCAGGTACCACATACTGGTCCATGTATCATGCCCGTTATTCACAAAATAAGATTGATAGATATTTCCCCCGGCGCTGTGAAATGCATTATAGAAAATTTGCGTACTGGCAGGGTCAGGATTTTTATCACGTCCGCCATTGGCAAACCAAACGGGTATATGCAACCAGCTGGCAAAACTATTGATAAGCGATATTGCCTGTATGGGCGATGCCGCAATAGTAGCTGCTACACGCTGCGGGTACAGACTGGTATATGACAGCGCACCGTAACCACCCGCAGACAACCCCATCGAAATTACCCTGTCGGGATCTGCATGATTGTATTTCTGCAGCGTATCAAGAATACTATTGATGCGCGAAAACTGGTAATCATTCCAGCCAACGGCAGGCACCTGTGGAAAAATCAGGAATCCGTTCCACTCGCCGTTATTGATGCGCTGTTCAAAAGGTTGTGCCCCCCACACCAGCTGATTGTCATTTTCATATACACGTCCTGTATCGCCGCCTCCGTGATAAAAAATAATAACAGGATATTTTATACTGTCAGATGCTTTGTAGTTATTGGGAAAGCGCAGGCGGAATTGCATGCCGTTCCATATATAGCATTTGAAATTTGAAGTATTCCATGTTTCCCTGGGCGTTCTTACCCATTTGGCCATCGTATTCCAGGCCGGTTCTTTAGGGTGCCTGGGGGTGCCTGGGGCAGCAGTGCTGTCGTAATTGACAATGGTATCAGCAGGATTAAAAACATCTTGTGCACTGAGCCAGTTGCAATAACAAAAAAATAAAATAAAAATAATCAGACACCTGTACATGGTTAGAATTGGTTAAGGATTAAAAAAAGGCATAACCAACGTCAGGAAGAATTTCAACAAGGGTAGCGGTAATAATCATGGACCGGGTTCATTGACAGAAAATCAAAAATAAGGCCATGAGAAAAGCTGTGAAAACCTGCCGGCCGGCGGGTAAATTAATGAGCTGTATGGGGAATTTATACGACAGGTATTCCGCATATCTGCAAAACCGTATTGCAGCATCGTAAAACTACCCTCCGGTATAAACTAAAAAAACGTTTGTACATAAGGGATACCTGAACAGCCGGTTAGCAAAAAGGGATGTCGCCCTGTTCCTGGCACCCCTATGCAAATCATTTTAAATAATGCCAGTCGATTTTTTAACTTTATGGCGTTCATTCAAAAAAAAAATATGATCAGAATAACCTTATTGCTTGGATTGATGGCTGGTAATTTTTTTATTGCAGCGGCACAAACTGAAAAAACTTATCCGGTCGGGCAAATCAGCACCAGTAAAGGCCGGATACTTATCTGGCTGTACGATGAAACACCCCGCCACAAAGCCAGTTTTATAAAGCTGGCGAATGAACATTATTGGGATAGCCTGACTTTCAACCGGGTTATAAAAGACTTTGTTGCACAGGGTGGATGCCCCGACACGCCGGAAGGTTTTGCCAATTCCCCTTATTTGCTGAAGCCGGAATTCAGACCCAAGCTGCGTCATGTTTATGGTGCTGTGGGGGCGGGCCGGGATGATAATAAAGAAATGCTGTCAGCAGGATGCCAGTTTTATATTGTGCAAAATAAACAGGGCCTGGCAAGGCTGGACGATAAGTATACCGTCTTCGGTTATGTGTTTAAAGGAATGGATGTCGTAGATCAGATAGTCAATGTGAAAAAAGACACAAGCAATACACCTTATGAACCCATTAAACTGAATATTACAATTGTAATGATGACCGGGGCAGATTTGAAAAAAAATGGGTTTGACAAGACACCGGTAAATGATTAATCAAAAAGTCCGCCTGCCATGTATTTCAGACCGGTATCACAGGCAACAGTTATGATGTTATGACCGGGACCAAGTTCCCTGGCTATTTCAATAGCAGCGGCTACATTCAACCCGCTGGAAGTGCCGGCAAATATCCCCTCCTCTTTGGCCAGCTTTTTTGCCATCAGCCTTGCTGCAGCTTCGTCAATAGCGCGTACTGCGTCATAGGTTTCTTTCATTAATAAAGGTGGAACAAATCCAACGCCTATACCCTCCACGCTGTGCGGACCTTTGATTCCGCGTGAAATAAGAGGTGCAGAAAGCGGTTCAAGCACGGTTACTTTTGTATCCGGATTATTTTTTTTTAATTCTTTTGAAACCCCTGTAATCATACCAGCCGTTCCCGCGGCACCACAAAAAGCAGCAACAGGCTTATCCAATTGTGCAATAATTTCTTTTCCCATTTGCTGATAGCCGGCAATGGCATCGGTGTTCAGAAATTGCCGGGTATAGTAAAACCCTTTTTCTGCCCCAACCTGTTTTGCCCGTTCCATCATCCGGGGAATCAGGTCGGGTGTAATCTTCCCGCCTTCGCTGGGAATGATTTCCAAATCAGCGCCAAACAAACGCATGGCCTGCAGCTTTTCCCTGGCAAAAGCATCTGAAGAAATGACACGAAAGGGGTAACCTTTTACAGCGCAGATAAATGCCAGCGATGTGCCCGTGCTTCCACCCGTACATTCTACAACGGTCATGCCTGGTTGTAAATCTCCTCTTTTTTCTGCTTCTTCAATAATAGCCAGCGCCATGCGGTCCTTATAGGATCCGGTGGGATTGTAATACTCAAGTTTAACATAGACATCTGATGAACCGGCGGGAACCAGTTGCTGCAATTTTACCAGCGGTGTATGACCAATGGCCTGTAATATACTTGCAGGAAGGGACTGAGGCATGCTGTAGGAATATTTTTAACGGTTAAAAATAATCATTAAAACAATCCATGGAAAATAATGAGTGAGGAAAAAAACGCCCCGGTAGAAACCAGGGCGGACTGCATGAGAAAACTTTTGCCTGCCTTTGATTGCTTTTCAATCAGCATCTTTAAACTGCCGCGAAACTAGTTTCCCATTGTTAACAGAATATAGCAATCATCTTACTAAATTATTACCAAAAAAAATTTCAAAGAAAAGTATGCCCCTGCACTATTTCATGCGCACAGGCAGCAAAACAGCTGTTATTTATTACCTGAAATTTCTGGCACCGGGAAAAATATTTTCCTGTGCGTGTGCAGGAATGCTTGTTTCATCTGCACGCGCCAATGTAAGTACGGGCAAATCCTGCGTTTGTGAGGGGGTTAAGCGCCGCAACAATTTTGAAAAATTATATGCACTGCTTACAATTACATGAGTTACTTCGCCCTGGCGTTGTAATTTACCTTCCACCATCAGCAACTTAGATTGCAATATTTCCTTCCTGAACTGGTTGAACATGGTTTCAAACACCACTAAATTGGCGCAACCCGTTTCATCTTCAATGGTAATAAAACAAACGCCTTTGGCTGTTCCGGGTCGCTGCCGTACCAGCACCAGTCCGGCCACTTTTACCATATCTCCATCACAGGCATCATTAAGCGCTGTTGTGGATACTATGTACAGTTGCCGGAGTTTCTCCCTTATAAAACTTACGGGGTGTGCTTTTAAAGAAAGCGAAGTGGCGGCATAATCATGCACCACATGTTCTGAAAGACTCATTTGCGGCAGGCTGATATTTTGTTCGGCAACATCAGCAAATGACTGCCCCTGAAAAAGAGCTACCGGCCGGTCCTTTGCAGTTACCTCCCACAATGCCTGCCGACGATCCAGCCCTATAGACCTGAATGCATCGGCATCAGCCAGTTTTTCCAATGCCGCATCCGTTAAACCCGCATCGCGGATTTCATTAATGCTGGTATACATTTTTTTCCGCCCGGTTACCAGCAGTTGCAGGTCTTCTTTACGCAGGCCTTTTACCTGCCGGAATCCAAGCCGGAGTGTCCAGGCATTACCCGTTTTTTCTTCCAGCAGGTTATCCCAGTCAGAATAATTGATATCAACAGGTTTTATATCAACGCCATGCTTTTTTGCATCCATAACAATTTGTGCGGGCTGGTAAAACCCCATGGGCATACTATTAAGCAATGCACAGGCAAAAACATCGGGGTAATAACATTTAATCCAGGAAGAAACATATACCAGCAACGCAAAGCTGGCAGCATGGCTTTCAGGAAAACCATAACTGCCAAAGCCTTCCAGCTGTTTAAAAATACGTTGCGCATATTCGGGTGTATATCCGTTTTGTTTCATGCCGTTGATCAGTTTTTCGCCAAACCCGGCTACCATTCCTTTTGCTTTAAAGGTGGCCATGCTGCGGCGAAGTTCATCTGCTTCTGCAGGTGTAAAACCACCGGCCACAATGGCAATCTTCATTGCCTGCTCCTGGAACAGGGGAATGCCCAGGGTGCGCTTTAATATTTCTTCCAGTTCTTTTGACGGATATTCAACCGGTTCTTCACCATTACGGCGGCGTAAATAAGGGTGCACCATATCGCCCTGTATGGGCCCGGGTCTTACAATAGCCACTTCTATTACAAGGTCATAGAAACAATTTGGTTTTAACCTTGGCAACATCGATTGCTGTGCACGGCTCTCAATCTGGAACACACCAATGGTATCTGCATGACTGATCATTTCATATACAGCAGGATCGTCCTGTGGAATATTAGCGAGCGTTAACTGAAGACCATAATGCCTGTAACTGAGATCAAATGCCTTGCGGATACAGGTTAACATGCCCAATGCCAGTACATCTATTTTAAGAAAACCCAATGCATCAATATCATCTTTGTTCCATTCAATACAGGTTCTGTCTTCCATACGTGCATTTAAAATGGGGCACAGATCTGATAATTGATTTTTGGTAATAACAAAGCCGCCGGTATGCTGTCCCAACTGGCGGGGAAAGCCCATAAATTGTTTTGTTAGCTGCAATACTTTCCGGAGGTGTTTGTCATCAGGATTTAATCCCTGTTCGCGGAGTTGTTGTCCATTGAACCATTCATCGGTAAATTCCCACACGGTACCAGACAAACGGTTGATGGTGTCAACAGAAAGCCCCATGGCTTTTGCAACGTCCCTAACAGCGCCTTTTTGATGTTGCTGGGTTACTGTTGCAACAATGGCAGCCCGCCCGCGCCCATATTTTTTATAGATATACTGGATCACTTCTTCACGGCGTTCGTGTTCAAAGTCTACATCAATATCCGGTGGCTCATTACGCGCAGCAGAAATAAATCGTTCAAATAATAAATCGAATTTGGTAGGATCAACGGATGTAATACCCAAACAATAACAGATAGTAGAATTGGCAGCCGACCCACGTCCCTGGCAAAGTATGTGCTGCTCCCGGGCAAACCGTACAATATCATATACGGTAAGAAAATAAGCTGCATAGTTCATCTCCCGGATAAAAGCCATCTCATGATTAATAGCAGTAACAATTTTTTCAGGAATATTTTCCCCGTAATGCTGCCTGGCACCCTGCATTGCTAAAAATGACAATTCTTCCAGTGGGGTACGGCCTTCATGGGTAATTTCCCGGGGATATTCGTATTGCAAACTATCCAGCGAAAACTGGCAGGCGGCAGCAATTTCCTGTGTACGTGCTATGGCACCGGGGTATTGCCTGAATAAACGCAGCATTTCATCCGGGGGTTTTAAATACCTTTCTGCATTGGGATATAAACGAAACCCCGCGGTGTGTATGGTGCATTTTTCACGGATGCAGGTAACAACATCCTGCAATTGCCGCCGCCCCGGTTCATGATAGTGCACATCATTGCTGGCAACCATTGGCACCTGGAATGTTTCAGCCAATTGAGCCAGCCGGAATAAATATTTACCATCGTCTCCATGGTAGCGGCGTGATGCAGCTATATAAAGATTATTTCCAAAAACAGCTTTATATTCCTGCATGAAAATTTTAAATCCAGTATCAAAATCAAATGCTTCATTGAGTACAGGCGGTGGCAGCATCACCAGCTTCAGCCCCCCGGCAAAGCGGTATACATCGGCCTTGTATAAATGACATTCTCCTTTTTCGGCACGCAGGTTACCCACCGTAAGCAGGTTGCTTAATTGCGAATACGCATGGGTGGTAGTTGGGTAGGCCAGTAAACCCGGGCCATCCACCAGTTCAAGCCGGCAACCCACAATAATGCGGATGCCGGCTTTTTTGGCGGCAACATGGGCACGGACTATACCCGCCAGGGTGTTTCTATCGGTAATGGCTATTTGCTGATAGCCCAGCACGGCTGCCTGCCGGGCAAGTTCCTCCGGGTGGGAAGCGCCCCGCAGAAAACTAAAATTTGTTGTAACCTGTAATTCTGTATAGCTCATTCTTCCGGTTTTACTGTTCAGGCAAAAAAACCATGCAAAAACCATTGATATAATTTTTCTGCAGTATAATGGCCCGAACGGAACAGCCAGTACCGCCTGCCCTCTTCGTCTTCTACTGCATAATAATCACGGTGCTGCCCCTCTGCCATCCACCATTCCTGCTCAATCCGTTCCGGCCCGTCTGCTTTGATTATTTTGTGTAATACTCCTTTATACCTGAAAAGCATGGGCGGATAATCAGGAATGGGTGCTGTTACTTCAACCGGCTCCGGTTGGTGTAAAAGATGCAATGGCCTGGGTTTGTCATTTCTCCATGCCGTGCCCGGCTTTTCCAGGGGCGAAGCGGCCAGTTTTATGGAACGTTCGGGCCAGTAATGTTCATCGGGTAAATAACGGTGAATATGTCCGCTGCCTATCTTACCCTCCAGCCTGTCAAGCAGTTCAGACAACCGGGTATCATTCAGCCCGCTGTCAGTTTTCCATAATTTTTCCTGTATTGGCAGGATGTCTTCTGTCTGCAATGCTTCCAGTATAAATAATTCTATTCCTAAACCGGGTTCTACATTATTCAGTTTAGATTCAAATAGTTTAAAAAGATGAGCAGCGCTGCATGAAGCCTGGTGGGTGCCGGTTTCTATTACCGATGTCTTTCCATCTGCACAAAAACATTTAAAACGTGCTATGCGAAGGCCTTTGCCTTCCTGCAACAAACGCCTGCACAAAACCCCTAGCAATCTTTGCAGGGCAATTTCAATTCCTGCAGCCGTAACGATGGGCTCCAATGCAGGCAATCTTTCCTGGTAGGGTTCAACGGGCAATACCGGCAAAAGAGGTTCCTCTTCTTTTCCCAATGCCTGGTATAATCTTTTAATAAAATGCTGGCCAAAACGCCTTCTCATTGCGGCAGGTGGCATTGTTATAAAATCCCTGATCTGGGAAAGCCCCAGCTTGTGCAAACGCTCAATAGTCTCCGTTTCCAGGCGGAGTGACTGGGGTGGCAATGGAAGCAATGCCGCTGTATCCATGATACCATCACTAATAAAGGATTTTTTTCCATACCGCGCAATTGCCCAGGCGGCTCCTGCTGTACCTGCCATGGCTGCCTGAACAGCATATCCCCTCTTATTCAGCCGCCGCGTAATTTCTGCCAGGTAGCCAGCTTCGCCACCCCACAAATGGGCGCAACCGGTGGCATCAAAAAAAAGCCCGTCGGGGGGATCTGCTGCAACAAATGGTGTAAAACGGATACACCATTCAGCAAGACGGTGCAATAATTTACCAGGCAGATCAGGAATATCGTCCAGCACAGCAAGCTGCGGAACAATGGCTCTTGCATCTGCCACCGGCATACCTGTATATATTCCCTGCGCTTGTGCTGCAACGTTAGCTGAAGTGATTAGCATTCGTCCATGAGAAGGGGCACTCAATACAAATGGGCTGCAGGAAAGGGCTGGCTGGCGGATGGCAAACCAGTCTGTTGTCAGTTGCGGAAACCATATAGAAACAAAACGCCTGGCCATATCATCCTGTTTTCTTTTGTGGTATGGTAAGAACGGGCGTAACATGCATAATATCCCGGAACCGGCGTTCATTCCATTCCAACTGCCAGTTGCCGGGTCTTCCATTTCTTACTTTTAATAAGGCTATTTTCCATCTTGGAAAACCAAGCCCCGGCAGGCCGTTATCAAAACTGCTTTCCAGGCTGGTAATTTTCCACCTGGTAAGGCAGGCTGTAGTATTTATATTTATATTTCTTGCCTGGTTACGGAGAATAAAACCCGTTACTTTACTTTGCTCTACTGCCAACTGCAATCTTCTTGAAGCGGTAAAACTGAGCATGGATGTTTCTCCCACCACTGCTGATAAGGCATCGCATTTCAATGCTTCCTCCACTGCCCATAAAACATCTTTCTCATTTGGCAGGTCAGCAAAAATAATTTTCTCAGGAGCAATACCAAAGAACACCAGCGCCGGAGGAAAAATGGTGCGCGATGAACTTACCCACAATACAGCACCTGCATTTTTCATAAGCGCTGCAAGAATTCCCAGTATAAAACCACCGGTTGCTGCCGCATCTTCTTTCCCATGGCAAATAAATTCGTGAACAGCACTTACCGGGAACAAACCATTGGGAAATGCATCCCTTACAGGGCCCAGGCCTGCATCCACTGCAATGCTGTTTGTTCCGTGTTTATACCCCTGCAGGGGAAGAATATCCTTTTGCAATTGTGCTATAATATCTGCTTTGCTGCCCTGCATACAATGGCCGGATTTATATATTACTAAATTATTTAGCTAAATTACTAAATAAAATAGTAACTTTAAATAAATATTTCCCGGCTTTTTTACGTCCCGGGCTGGCTATTTATAGCACCGGTTAAAGCAATTGTCTTCATTGCTATACTGTCTTTTGCCGGTCCGGGCCCTTTTTAATTTCCTGTATCATAAAAGCCATTAGTACCCGCTAAAGGTTTATGGTTACAGCGTCAATACCTAAGTGACAATAATGACCGGCCATCTGCCCACCCTGCTAAAAAAAACACTGTTGTAACTGTGCGGCCTAAAAAAAAGATAAATATCGGGCTATATTGAAATGAAATGAACGGACCTGCGTTATAGATGGGGAAGAAGGAAGACTTTTAGCTAAATTTAAACTGGCATCAATGAAAACCCTTACACTAGCCATCGCCGAAGATCACAGGATATTTCGTAAAGGAATTATTCTTTCCCTGCAACCATACAAGCATCTTTCCTTTATTGCAGAAGCCGGAAATGGAAAGGAGCTGATTGAGCAACTGGACAGCAACGGTATTCCGGATATTGTACTCATGGATATACGCATGCCCGGCATGGATGGCATTGAAGCATCGCGGTATATTTCCAAACACCACCCCATGGTTCGCATCATTTGCCTTACAATGTTTGAAGACCAGCAATTTGTTGATGAAATGCTGAAATCCGGCGCCTGTGGTTACTTGCTAAAAAATGCGGAACCCGCTGAAATCAATACTGCCATACTGGAAGTAATGGCCAATGGTCATTATAACAACAGCACATCCAACGGCGTTTTTTCCAATAAAGATACCCGGCATACATAACCATAACTGCCTGTATGTTGCCGCTACTATAATTTGCAGCAAAAGTTTACTTACTCTTTTCCAACTTAAAGATCATTTTGTTTGATCCATCGGCATTACCTAATAATAAGAAATAAATACCTGTAGTAAGATTCTCCAGATCTTTCAATGATAGTATATTATCGCCCTGCTGCATTTTATTGGTATATGTTTTTACAATACGCCCATAAACATCTGATAATACCAGTTTGATGGTGGTATTTTTCTCAGCATGATAACTTACTCTAAGCAGGGTACTGAATGGATTCGGCCCGGCCTGGGCTGCTGGATATGGCCGGCCGGCTGGCCGGATAATGATGATTTTACTAAACGCTTCTTTACCATCGTTGTCGACAATTTTAAGCCGGTAGTAGGTTGCCCCGGTAAGCTGTTTATTTATTGTGAAATGGTAGGTATGAACAACAGCTGTATTTTGCTGCAGATCTATATTGGCAATCCATGCAAACCGGTTACCATCAATGCTTTCTTCCAGTTCAAAATGGCTAACATTGATTTCATTGCTCGTTGACCATTCAAAAACCAACTGATTAGAAATATTGCCACCGCTAAAATCAAGCAATAACAGGGGTAATGCGGCGTTCACTGTAACTGTGGCAGCGGCAAAGCTTGCAGGACAACCACTAAGTGCGTCTGCTGACAATTTTAGATTATAGGTTCCCGGAGATGTAAACGTATTTGAAGTAATATTAAAACTGCTGGTGCTGGTACGATAAGAGGATGTAGCATAACTAACGCCGCTGCCATTCAGCAAAGCATACCATGTGCCGGCAACTACATTATTGACTGAATAAGTTACCGAATTACCTGCTGTAATAGTTGAGCTGGTTGGTGAAATGGAAGGAGTGGCCGGCGAAGTACATCCCACGGCAACCGTGCTGCAACCTGAGCTTTCTGCACTTCCCGCAGATTGAGCTGTCGCTGATACAATACCGTTATAATACAGGCTGTTCGCCGGTACAGTAATACTCCAGGAAGTAGCAGAGGTGACAGATTGCGAACCCAGCAGTGCACCATCCTGGTATAATCGTATCGTTCCTGTAAACGCCGAAGGCATTGTACCGGTAACGGTAGTACTGGCATCAGTATAGGAACCAGAAATGGTTGGACAGGTTGCAGGGGTAAGAACAGTGGCGCCTGAAGAAGCTGCACTGGCGCAACCACCTGATGTTTGTATGGCATAATAATTATCGCCGCTTACCAGCGCAGAAGTAGCTACTGTCCAGATACCACTACTGTTGACCGTTACAGGAGAACCCGTGGCCACGCCCGAAGGGGCAGTACCCTTGTACAGTTGCACCGTTGCACCTGGATTCGCCGAAGTTCCGCTGATGGAGCCGGCACCAGTTAAAAGGTTGCCGCCGGTATTGGTAGTAATTACCGGCGCCTGCGTAAAACAGCTAACAGTAAATATGGCCGATTGGGTCATACAGGCGGCTCCTGTTTGAGAATACACCTGTAGTTGGTCACCTGTATTCAATGTCAACCCCGGAAAAACAAAGCTGCTTGCACTGGCAGTAATGCTGGACTGGTACTGCCCGTTAATGTATAAACGGAGAATGTCGCCGCTGGTAGCACCAGTACCGGAAACAGAAGTATTGGATGCATAAACAGGTTGTGTCAACGTTAGTGAATTGGTTGCTAATGGCGGTGGAGTGCCGCTGCTTCCACTGGAAACGCAAACAAATGTTGCAGCAGAAGCACAACTGCCATTCTGGGTTAGTATCATGTATACACCTGTTGCAACATTATTGGTTCCTCCCGAACAACCATTGGTAAAAAAAGCAAAGCTGGTGGTGGTAGGATAGGTCAGGTTCGTTCCTGTACTTACCAAATTTGAGGCAGGTGAAGCATTGGTGGTTGGAACAAGGTACACTTGTATGGTATTACCAGAACCAGTGGATGGCATAGTACCTGAAATCCCTTTCAGGGAAGCACAAGTAAGTACCGGTGCTGCCGGGGGCGTAATACAACCCGATGCGGTAACATTATTGGATTGAAGACAGGCGGACTCTCCTGTGGCCTGGGACTGGGCATAAAACACATCTCCGTTAGCAATTGCAGGAACGGTAATGGTCCATGTGGCACCGGTGGAAACAGTAGTTGTGCCCACGGAGCTCCCATTTTTATACAGCGTAATAGTAGCTGAGGAAGGCTTTGAAGCATCCAGTCTTGTCCAGGTGCCGGTAACTGATACCGATGTTCCGGTGGCAATGGGACTGGTTAATACCGGAGCAGCGGTACACGTAACACTTACGCCGGTAAATGAGCTGAGATTAATAGTGGGCTGGGCATTCACAACAGTTTGCCAGGCACCAGGAGTATTTGCAAACGAAGCATCATTGATGCCATAAATATCTGAACGCGTTCCCTGCAATGCGGAGTTGGGAGAGGTAACTGTAGTCACTGCCATTCTTATTGACGAAGGATTGCCAATGGCGCTTAAAGGAACAAACCAATCATAAAAATAATCCGGGGTATTGCTGTCGGTAGATAAAGCAACGGATATTTGGGAATTGGTGGCAAGCGTATAAGTTACAGGCGCACCGGGTGTAGCAGTTCCATCGATATTATAAACAGCTACCTGGAAATTTGTTTGTAATACCACTTCATATTCGAATCCCGGGTTCCCGGGGCTGGTTCCGGAAGGGGCAACATAATTAGGATCTGCATACGGGCCACTTCCACCCATTTTGCCGTCAGTATCTATTAATACACTGTATCCTTTGGAGCCACTAACGATGCCCCCTATCCGTAAACGGAAATAAATATTGGTAGCATCTTTATACAGGTAAAACCCGCTTCCGTCTACCCTGGTTACAATATCAGTAAAGCCCCCGGTAGGGCCGGTAGATAAATCGCCGGTAGGTTCGGTAATTGCGGCGGGTACAACTTTAAAAGCTACTTCGCTCTGGGCTATATCATCTGTTGTAAAGCCAGCAGTCGTCTGTGAACTATACCCGTCTCCATTGGGATTCAAAGAATTTACACCATTACCACCTGCGGGGCGAACTATCAACCCTGGTGATTGGGCACACAGGTAATTAAACTTAACCAGGCAAACAAAGGCGATTACAATCTTAAGCAGTGTCTTCATTTGAATAAGGTTGATTATATATGGAAATTTACTTATATTTTATTGATATCTATTTTAGATCTTATTTGAATCACAGGTTTTATCTTTATTCGGGAAAAAACATAAGTGTTTACATCCATATTGATAGGTGTAAACACCAGTTCAAATAGAAATGTGGATTGACGTAGCCCACAGGTTGAAACCTGGTGATACAAAATAGATCGGGCCTATGGCTCCGGTCGCGTTGCAAAAGAGGGGTAGCCTCGCTTAATATCATAACAAATGATTTTAATCCGTTGACACAACACTATAAGGAGAAATAAAGAAACGCAGGTTCGGCGCATTAAACCCGGCGATATAATCTTTAACCAAACCGGTTTTCTGCCGCCATGCAGCCATGTATTCACCCCTTCTTCCAATACCATTTTGTATTAAGCCGCCTGTTGCCGGAAATACCTTCAACTCATTGTAACCAATTGATTGTACCTTTAATGCGCTCAAGAATTAACAACATGAAACCTACCATTGTTATAGCGTATTGCCCCAAATGCGGCTGGTTGCTGCGTGCGGCTTATATGGCACAGGAACTGCTGACCACCTTTACTGATGACCTCAAAGGCATTACGCTGCAACCCAGCGAAGTAAGCGGCGATTTTCATATTACTATCAACGATAAAAGAATATTTGATCGAAAAGATTACGGCGGCTTCCCCGAAATCAAAGAATTGAAACAACTGGTACGCGATGTGGTGCATCCGGGCAAAAGCCTTGGCCATGCAGATACAAAGCCGCACCGCACAAATAGCTGATAATGGCCGGTAGTAAATTAATTTCGGGCTTACTCAATTAAATGATGAATGATGATTGGCATTATTTTATGTGGCGGCAGAAGCGCAAGAATGGGCACAGACAAGGGCCTGCTTACACTGCAGGCAGCTACTACCTGGGCCCAGGCCGCAGCTGCAAAAATAGCTTCGCTGCAATTACCGGTTGTATTATCAGTAAATGAACAACAGCTGGCAGGCTATTCAACCATTTTCCGTCCCGAACAATTGATAAAAGACAATAGCGCTATAGATGTAAAGGGGCCCTTACTCGGTTTATTAAGTGCACAGGCTCTTTTCCCTGCCGAAGATTGGCTGGTGCTGGCCTGCGATATGCCACTGATGGAAACCAGTATACTTACATTATTACTGGATACTTACAAAACACAAACTGCAGAAGCCTATGTATTCACCAATGACGATGTGTATGAGCCACTTTGCGGCATTTACACGGCTAAAGGGCTATCCCGTATTTCGCAGTTGGTGCAATCTCACCTGCTGGCAAAGCACAGCATGAAATACATGCTGGAACAACTGGCTGTTTTTACGATAGCGCTTGCCGAAGATCAAAAAAAATACTTCCGCAATTTTAATGCACATGCAGAATTAAATGGGTTGTAAAGCCGGCTGCATTACTTCTATTTTAACCAGATCGGTTTTTGGCGCTTCACACAATGCACAGCAATAAGTGCCGGGCAAATCATCAAATAAAGTACCTGCGCTGATTGAATTTTCCGGTTCGCCCGCTGCTTCATCATAAACGGTTAAACAATTACGGCATTGGTAATAAATCTTCCAGGTCTCTTCTTTTTGCGCAGCGGGGGTGGTTTCGGTGGTATAAGAACTGCCCGGCAGCAAATCATTGGCATCTTCTTTTTCGTAATAATATTTGCACAACGCAATCAGGTAAGTGGCCAGGTGTTCTTTTTCTACATTTCCCCTGAACAGGATATACTCTTTTGAATTGGGGTTAAAATCGGCGGTGTAGAGAATATCATATTTGTCGAGCGGTTTTGATTTTTCACGGATAGTATTAAACTTCCGCCTGATTAAAACAGCACCAAAAACACCCGATTTGGGTTGTGTTTTTACTGCGAAACACAAACCAAAAGTCCGGACATCTTCTTTATCAAACTGGCGGATAACCATGCGCTTGATACCCAGCCCCTCGTTGTTGCCATCTTCCACCTGCCAGTTCAGTTCATTGGAAGCATGTCTTACATTTACCCGGTATTTGCCCAGTATATAACTCCACATAGGCCGGTGTCTTTCTTCAATACCTTTTATAATGATACTCTTCCAGGGCGTTGTATACAATTCACCCGATTTTGTCTTTAAACATATATTACAGACATCTTTCAAAAAATTGATGTCATACATTTCATTGCGCATATAAACGCCCAGCCATGATTTAGTTCCATAATCATTATACCCTTCATAATAAGGCAATTTAAAAGAGGGCAGCACTAATTTTCCGGAAACCGGTTTGGATATAAATTCGGTGTCTGCAGTTACAGACTCATATAAAAAATCGCCCTCTGCATAAACGTTGTCATAAAATAAAGAGGCATTTGAAATAATGATCTTTTCAACGGTGGCCGACATTCGGGCCATATCATTTGTATAAATCAAATCCTTCCAGTAATAGAGTGTATTGGTTTTTGGAAAACGTATGACCAGCCACCAAAAATGGGTATGCTCCGATGCAATCCAGTTAAGATTGCCGGTAAAAAAAGGTGTAAAGGTTTGATTGCGGTCAGTAATATTTATTTTAAGCGTGGGTTTGTAGTCGAATAAATCAAAAACATCTTTGTACACGCCCTGTCCCAGCCAGGTTTCCTTGATAAAAATTTCGGCCGCGGGGTAAGAGCTGCTGATATTGGGATACTCGTCTTTATTGATTTCAAATTCAACACCTGCGGTATCCAATGCATTCTTTACCCGGCTGTATTCTTTTGTTGATACATCTATCAGCATTTGCTGGCGCAAACCAAAACGTACTTCTGTTAAACCGGCTTGTTGCAGACTGTCCAGCACGCTGTGCAGGTAACCCGGAGAAACAATTCCGCCGGTAAAATTTATTTTAAATTGATAAGCATGCCGCATGGTGGAATATTTATAGTAAACCAAACTCTTTCATTGCCTTTGGGAAATTTTTGTTTTCATGTCCCGGTCTGCACAGTTTCAGTAAAACAAAACGTTGCAAATTATCCAGCCCGCGCCATTGCTGCAGGGTTAACTGCCAGTTAAATTCCTGCAATTTATTTTTTAGCACCATCGGCAATATTGATTTGATGGCCCATTCCGGGTTCAGATCTACCGGCAGATCGGTTGCAGCGGCTCCGGTACGTGTAAGAACAATTTTCTGCAGCCAGCTGCGGTATTGCAGTGCCTCATGGCTGTTTGCACAGCTGGTTTCCGCCAGCAGCTTTCTTTCGTCAATTGTCATTTTGCTCCACTCGCTTAATTTTAATTTTATACCGCATGTATCCAGCTTAAACCGCACAATCATGGGTATGCAGCGCACATTGTCTTCAACAAAGTCTTCTTCAAACTTAAAATAGACAGGCTCCGTCATATCTGTATCTTCCAAAACGTTACAGGGTTGCGGATATAACAAATAAGCTTCTTTCATTTTTACAATTTTTATATCAGGCCCTTATGATCTTTTCTGCGTGTACGCTGGTTTCTTTTTCAAGTATCGTTTTTACTTCCGGCCGGCAACTGCCGCAGCCCATGCCCGCCCCGGACAATTGGCACAGTTGTACCAAATCTTTGCAACCCTCTTTTATTTTATTAACGATATTACCTTCTCCAATACCAGCGCAACTGCAAACAAGCCTGCCCAGTACCGCTTCGGCTTTTTTTCCGCTTCGCAATAACTGCAGCCTTTTATCGCTCAGTTCAGTTTTATTTTCAATCAGGTCCCTGAATTCCAGGAACTCTGTTTTATCGCCAATTAAAATGGCACCCACCAGCCTGTCGTTATGGATGATGCATTTTTTATAATAGCGTTTTACCTTGTCAATAAAAATCACTTCCTCGTATGCGGGATCATTGGGGGTTTCCGCCAAGCCCAGTGAGCATACATCCGTACCATGCATCTTCAAAATATTCATCAGCAGTGAACCTTTATAATATTGCGCAATATCGCCAGACAGGTAACGTGCAACAATATGCGCCTGTTGTTCTGCAGCCGCAGTAATACCATATAGAAAGCCATTAAACTCCGCAATTTCACCAACGGCATACACCGAGGGATCGCTTGTTTGCAGGTATTCATTTACCAGCACGCCCCTTTTGCAGGCAAGACCCGATGCCTTAGCCAGTTCCGAATTGGGCAGCGTGCCAATGGCTACAACAACCGCCTGGCAGTTGATGGCAAGACCGCTTTTTAATTGTATACCTTCCACAGATTTCTTTCCAAGAAAGCGTTCAATCTCGTCATTATAGTACACCTGGATGCCTTTATCGGTTAACTCCTCGTGCAATAACTGGCTGCCCAAAGGATCCAGTTGCCTGTCCATAAGCCTTGAGATACGGGTAACGATGACCACTTCCACACCTATTTCCTGTAATGAGGCCGCCAGTTCTATTCCCAAGATACCACCGCCAAGAATAAGCACTTTTCCTTCTGAAGGGTCAAGGTGTTTTTTGAAGCTGTCGGCATCGGCCCTGCTGCGCATGGTAAAGATGCCCTTTAGTGGCGGTGTATCTTTTAAAGTGATGGCGCGGCTGCCGGTTGCAATAATCAAAACATCGTAGGTATGCACATCACCATTGCTGTCGAACAATAACTTCGCTTCCCTGTCTATTTTTTCTATGCTTACGCCCCGTTTAAGCTGTATGTTATTGATATACTCTTCTTCCGTTGTCATTTTCACCAGGTGTTCCCAGGGCTGGGCGCCACTGATATAGTCCGGAAGCAATACACGGTTGTAAAAGGGAAGATTTTCTTTGCTGAATACCACAATATCATCGTCTGCATCCAATGCACGGTAACTTTTTATAAACCCGAATGCACCGGCACCTCCGCCAATGATTACTATCTTCTGTTTGGGCTTTTTATACAACTGTACCTGCACAGCGCTAAACTTAAAGTCTGGTTGTTTCGACATTGGATCAACCAGGCGGCTGGTCAGGTTATTCGCGCGGTTTAAATCGCTGTTCAGTATTTTACCCCAGTGCATGGGAAGAAACACTACTCCTTTTTTTATATCAGTGGAATATTTTGCCTTAACCCTTACATTTCCCTGCTGGTTGAAAATTTCTACCAGGTCATTTTCCGCAATATTGCGCAGCGCTGCATCTTCGGGGTGTATTTCCACAAAAGATTCACTGATATGCTGCTTCAGCTTATTTACTTTACCGGTCTTGCTCATGGTATGCCACTGATCGCGGATTCGTCCTGTAGTGAGCACCAGCGGGTGTGTTGCCGATGGCTGTTCGCTTTCATTGTTATCGGGGAAAGAATGAATGATGGCCTTGTGCGTAGCCGTATAGAATTTTCTATCGGTAAACAACCTGGATGTTCCGTTACCGGTAGTATTTTTTGGGTAAGGCCATTGTACAGATCGTTCTTCTTTCAGTATTTCATAGTTTAAACCGCTGATATCAATATTTGTACCCGCTGTCAGGGCGCAATGCTCTGCATATATGTCTGCAAAATTTTTATACTCAAATCCCTCAAATCCCATCTTTTGTGCAAAGCGGCAGATAATTTCAGCATCAGGCAAAGCCTCACCCGGCGCCCTGGCTATTTTATTCAGGTAACTGATACGGCGATCGGCATTGGTCATTGTACCCTCTTTCTCTGCCCATGAGGCCGCAGGCAAAACCACATCTGCGTATTGCAATGTTTGCGGTGTATTGCTCATTTCCTGCACCACTACAAACTTAGCATTCTTCAATCCCTCCTCTACCCTGCGCACATCGGGCAAACTAATCAGCGGGTTAGTGCATAGTATCCAGATAGCTTTTAACTTTCCGTCGTTTAACGCATCAAACATTTCTGTAGCAGTTAAACCGGGGGCAGACTTAATCGTTCCCAATGGTACCTGCCAGAATTTTTCTACTGTTTCACGCTCAGCGGCATTTGCCAGGTTCCTGTGTGCTGGCAACAAATTGGATAAACCGCCCACTTCTCTTCCGCCCATCGCGTTGGGCTGACCGGTAAGTGAAAACGGTCCTGCACCCGGCTTTCCAATTTGCCCCGTTATAAGGTTAAGATTTATCAGCGATAAATTTTTATTAACACCAATCACGCTCTGGTTAAGGCCCATTGTCCACATACTGATAAAACCTTTGGCGCTGCCAATATAGGAAGCGGCAGTGCGTATATCCATTTCCGGTATGCCGCAGATGGCCGCTGCTTCTGCTACCGTTCTTTCAAAAACAGTTTGCGCATATTTTTCAAACCCTTCCGTATGCTGGTGAATAAAATCAACGTCGATATCTCCCTCCTCAATCAAACAGCGGCCAATGGCGTGATGCAATACAATATCAGTACCGGGGTTTAATTGCAGATGAATATCGGCAACCGCGCATGTTTGTGTCTTACGCGGGTCGCTTACAATAATTTTTAATGCAGGATTTTTTTCCCTGGCAGCCTCTACCCTTCTCCATAAAATAGGATGGCACCAGGCCGGATTGGCGCCTGCCACAAAAATGCAATCAGCCAGTTCCAGATCATCGTAACTGATGGGTACACTGTCTTCGCCCAGGCTCATTTTATAAGCCACCACCGCGCTGCTCATACAAAGCCGCGAATTGGTATCAATGTTATTACTGCCAATAAACCCTTTAATAAGTTTATTTACTACATAATATTCTTCCGTTAAACACTGTCCCGATGCATAAAACGCAACCGAATCAGGGCCATATTTTTCAATAAGCGTTTTAAATACAGCTGCTGTTCTTTCCAGGGCCGTATCCCACGACACCCTTTGCCTGGGCTGGTTTTTTGCATACCGCATTTCAGGATACAGCAGCCGGTCAGTCTTATCCATTACGGTATAATGCAGGTTCATTCCTTTGCTGCACAACATGCCCCTGTTAACCGGGTGATCTTTATCGCCCTCTACCCTGAGGCCGCCATTTTTTTCTTTGTGCAATACAATACCACAGCCCACACCACAGTAACAACAGGTGGTCTTAACACCCTTTTCCTGGTGAGTTGCAGAAGCTGTATTATTACTGTGCTTGTTCAAATGAAAAGGTTTTTATTAATCTGGCTTTTGAATCGCTATTGTGCATTGTTGTGTCGCTCACTGGTACGGCAAATCTTTTTTGAACTGCCACCGCTGTTTTATCAACCGCTTATGCAAAGGCTGGTTCGGTCAGTTCCTTCACCACCATTTCTTCTTTGTCAGCAACAACAAACCTCGTCAGCAGTACCAGTATGCCTATTACTGCCACACCAATTCCGATATAAGTAAATGCCTGGGTGTAAGAAATATTTTTCGACTTAAATAAAAATCCCACCAGCATTGCGCCAATATTACCGCCGGCGCCTACAATACCCGCCACGCTGCCTATGGCTTCTTTATTTACAAACGGAACAATGGAGTAAGTGGTGCCGTTTGCCATTTTTAAAAACAATGCAAACAAAAGCATGGAAACAATGGCCATTGGCAGGGTGCCGGATCTTGCAAACAACATGATGCCCAATCCTTCCAGTACAAGAAAACAGGCCAGCAGCAAACCTTTACCGCGCAAACCATATTGTTTACCAACTTTATCGCTAAAAATGCCACCCAATGCACGTGCAAACAGGTTCATAAATCCAAAAATGCTGGCCAGTGCACCCGCAATAATTACCGTTGCTTTAAAATTATCTACAAAATAGATGGCTGCTACATTGTCTACTGTTATCTCGATACCAAAACAGGCAGCATAGGCCAGTGCCAGTACCCAGGTGCGGTAATCTTTCATAGCCAGTAAAAATGTTCCTTTCTTTTTTTCTTTGGTAACCCTTTCTATTTCGGCATAATTTCCCTGCGGTGTATCTTTTGTATAACGGTAGTAAACAAATGCCATTATTAAAAGAATAGCACCCGGTACAATCATAGCATATCTCCATGAGTTGGCTTTATCAACATACCCCAAACCAACAAACGCTGCAGCAATCAGCGGCATCACCAACTGCGTTACCCCTCCGCCCAGGTTACCCCAGCCGCCGGCAACTGCATTGGCCGTACCAACAATATTGGGTGCAAACATTACCGAAGTATGAAACTGTGTAATAACAAACGATGCCCCGATAATGCCTATTATAAACCGGAACAGTATAAAGGTTTCATAGCTGTTGGCCAGCCCGATGGTCATTACAGGTATTGCGCCAACCACCAGCAGTATGGTATATGTCAGGCGCGGTCCCAGTGTATCGCACAACCGGCCAATCAGTAACCTGGCCAGGATGGTTGCCGACACAGACGCAATGGTAATATTGCCGATTTGTGATTTATCAAGATGCAACTGTTCGCGGACGATGGGCATTAGTGGCGCAATGCCAAACCATCCAAAAAAACAAAAGAAAAAAGTAAGCCAGGTAATATGAAAGGTTTTCATTTGGATACCCTTACCTGAAAAAATGTTTAATTTATTTAAAGGCTGGTTCATGAGCAAGGCTTGTTTTTAGATGTTTAATAATTTATGAATGTTGTTAAAAAAATATTGGTTCATTTATTCCATATCGTCAATGGAAAACTTATCTATCAGTAAATTCAACAGCCTGTCGTGAATATTCATATACTCCGCGCTGTGCACGATATCTTTTTTATTGCGCGGGCGGGGCAATGGCACATCCACAATTTCTTTGATGGTGGCTGCAGGGCCATTGTTCATCACCACCACCCTGTCTGATAAGAAAATGGCCTCTTCAATATCATGCGTTACCATTACAATGGTTTTATCGCGGTTGTCCAGGTTCCATAATTTTAGTAACTCTACATGCATGGAACTTTTTGTAAGTGCATCCAGTGCGCCAAAAGGTTCATCGAGCAGCAGAATAGCAGGATTAATGGAAAAAGCGCGCGCAATGGCAACCCGTTGTTTCATACCTCCCGATAACTGCCCGGGCAATTTGTCTTTATGCTCCCAGAGATTTACCATCTTCAGGTTGTTTTCTACCAGTTTTCTTTTTTCTGCCGGTGATTTATCAGCCAATACCGAATCAACGGCTTCATAAATATTTTTATAGACAGACATCCATGGCAGCAGTGAATAGTTTTGAAATACAATGCCCCTGTCTGGTCCCGGGCTGGTTACTTTTTTGCCATTCGCAAACACTTCCCCTGCCGTTGGCTTTACCATACCGCTGATGGTACCCATTAATGTGGATTTGCCGCAACCTGAATGACCAATCAATGAAATGATTTCTCCTTTTTTTACGGTAAGGCTGATGTTTTTAACTGCAGTATAAAGCCCTTTGGGGGTCTTAAAACTTACCGTTACATCATTTACTCCGATGCTTTCAGTATCTAATGCGGGCGCCAATATACTGTCGGCTATTTCATTTATGTTTTCTGCCAACTGGCCCGCCGGTATTGTATTTGTCATGTGCATTCAGTTAAAGTTTAAAAATGTTTTTGCGGTTCTGTATTCGTTTTTATGCTTTGTATTTTGTTGCTTTAACGGAAGAATACAATGAAACACAAAACGGTATTGTATACGTAACCATAATCTTTATGATGTTTGTGCTGGTGAACCTGCCTTTTGCAAAAACCTCATAACTGTTTATCAGGTTTAGCAGGCTTCCGATAATCAAAGCCACCAGTAAAGCGGTAGTTATATTTTTTTTATTCATAACTATTTTCTTATTTAAACAGCATAGCTGAATTTCTTTTGCAACCAGGTAAAGCATCTATCCAGCATCAGTCCCACAATGCCAATAATAATAATGGCTACCAGGATCTTCGCAACACTTCCGCCATTGAATCCTTCTTCCCATACAAAATAGCCCAGGCCAATACCGCCCGAAAGCATTTCGCCTGCAACAATTACCATCCAGGCCACACCAACAGATAACCGCAACCCTGTAATAATATGCGGTAGTGTAGACGGCAGCATAATCTTTGTAATGTATTTCCAGTTGGAAAAGCCATAGGCCCTGCCTACATTTTTGTGATCATTTGAAATGGAAGAAGCACCAAATGCTGTGTTAATAACCGTGGGCCACAGGGCGCAGATAAAGATCATGAAGATGCTTGCCTTTGGCGAATCCTGGAAAATAGCAAGCCCCAGCGGAAACCAGGCCAGCGGCGACACCGGCCGCAACAACTGTACAATGGGGTTAATGATATTCATTACTACCCTGCTTGAGCCCATTAGTAAACCCAGCGGAATTGCCACAATGCTTCCCAGTCCAAAACCGATACCCACACGGGCCAATGAGCTCAATAATTTAATACCAATGCCTTTGTAATCCGGATCATTCTGAAACGGGTTATGCATTACTTCTTTAAATACTACCCATGTCATACGGGGAGAAGGAATTTCATTGTGGGTAAAATGTGCAACCAGTTCCCATATGCCCCCGACAAGTGCCATCCCCGCTACAAAGTAGCAAATGGACCAAAGTGTTTTTATTGATAAAATGTTTTTCATTTTCCTTTTTTGTTTTTCTTCGCCAACCGCCTTAGCGTTTGGTGGTTTTTAAATAAGCGGCAATATTGTTTGGGTCAAAAGGAACATCATAGTTTGTTTTAAACAGTTGCATATCCGGCTGCACAGGCACCGACATTTCTTTTGCCACTTCGGCAAACAAATCATCGAGTATTAATTTTTCTGCGATGCCTTTATAATCAGGATCTGTTTTTAAATACCCAAAGCGTACATACTGCGCAAGAAACCACATAGCGTAAGATTTTTTGGGTGTGGTTACAATGCCGTTATTGTAAAAAGTCATATAATCATCCTTGTATTTCTGCACGCCCAAATCGCATCCCAGGTCATTGCTTCCCATCAACCGCGCTTCAATTACCTGTAATGGCGCATTTACATAATTTGGCCGGGTTAGCCATTCAGCCGCTTTTTTTCTATTGCTCATAATGTCTAACCACCTGCCTGCTTCAATAATTGCCTTCATAACATTTTTCAGATCCTGCCGGTCTGTTGCCGCGAAGTTGGCGTTTACGACCAATGCCTTTTCAGGATGATTTTTCCAGATATCCTGTGAAGCAATATGTGTAAAGCCGATGTTTTGTGAAGCAGCAACGCCATTCCAGGGTTCTCCCACACAGAAACCTTCCATATTGTCAACACGCATATTGGCCACCATCTGGGGCGGAGGTATGGTAATGATACCAACTGATTTCTGGTTGATCCCGGCGGCGGCCATCCAGTTTCTTAACCATATATCGTGCGTACCCCCGGGAAATGTCATGGCGAATGTCACCTCTTTTTTTCCCTGTACTGTTTTAACAGCACCTGCCGCCTTGTTTACTTCTTTAAACCCAACAAGGCCGCAAAAATCTTTCGACAAAGTAATTGCCTGCCCGTTGTTACTAAGTGTCATGGCTATTTTCATTTCGGCGCCGGCCTTGCCACCTATACCGGTGTAAACAGAAAGCGGCATAGAGAAAAGGCAGTGTGCACCGTCCAGTTCGCCATTCAGTAATTTATCGCGCACAACAGCCCATGAAGCTTCTTTTTCAAGTTCAACATCAACCCCGTATTTTGCGAAAAGGCCCAATTCTTTTGCCACAACGAGCGGAGCGCAGTCTGTAAGCGGAATAAACCCCAGCTTAATTTTCCTGGCGGGCGCAGCCATTTTAAAGGAAGACACTGCGGTAACCGTTAAAATCAGGCAGGCAGTAAATATTATTTTTGCAATAGAGTGTTTCATGTTGTAGTTTGTTTACCGTTAATAGAATTTTTGTTGCCAGATACCCATGCTATTGTTTTATAGCAACCGGTTTTGCATAAAAGAAATCAGGCGAAAACTTCAGCATGGCATAAAACCATGTTCCGGTTTTCCTGTAAGTATCCGCTGCTGCGTCCGTTGTAGCCTGGCCTTTTGCAAAAGGCATATTGCTGCTGGCATACATTACGGAATAGCCAAGTTCTATATTGGTAAACTTGTTCATATTGTAATTCAGTACTGCATCAATTTCATTACCCAGGTTTTTCCCTACCATTGAACCATCCGCCCTGGCCATATCTGTATTTAATGAAAAATGGTGAAGATCAATACCCAGCGTAAGTGTATTGCTGGTGTATTTAAATTTCAGGTATGGGTTGTTCAATCCGCCTGCAGCAGATCCTGTGCCTACATAGAAATAATCCATATAGCCCCAGTGCCTGTGTGGCGTGCCGTATAATGGATCGAATTTTTCGTCTTCTGCTGTATTGGCCTTGTTACCGCTTAATACATCATAACCCGGCGTAACACTTATCCTTCCTTTTTGGTAAGTGGCCGCTATGGTATAGTGGTAAGCACCTTTCATTTTTACACCATCCCTGTTTTTGCCGGATTGGGCGTAGTAAGCAGCCTGGATAGCAATCTTTCCAAAACCAGACGCATTACCTATCGTGTGGTTAATCATTAACCCATAAGTAAAACGGCTGTTGCTGCCGGTGTAATCAAATTCATCTGCAGGACCAGTGCTCACAAAGCGGCGGCCATATACATAACCGCTGCCTGCGTTGCCAACGGAATCAATTTTATATTTTCCGAAATTGTCGTTAAAGAACAAACCGGAGAATTTGGTTTGCCCGAATTTTTTGCTGATGTACAAACTGGTAAAACTTTTATAATCCTGCGTACCGCCGTTGGTGGTTGGAGGGTTTGTCCATACCGGCGTACCTGTTTTGGCACTGTTATTAGCTGCATTACCTGCGCCGGCCAGTGGAAGTATGCCGGCAGGTGTTGCCACCAGGTTGCCCATTGAATTTTTTACATAAGCAGGCAAATTGGCTGGTACATAAGAAGTGCTGGTAACACCAAACGCATCACTGTTTTGGTTAAACGCATAGCCGAGATCTACCTGCCAGCCCTTGTGCACTGTTTTCAGCAAAGCCATATCATGCCGGCGGCCCTGTTGCAACCAGTCCAGGTTGCCGATTAACCTTACATCATCATAACTCAGTTCCTGGCGGCCGATCTTTACAGACATCAGATCAAACAGCTTAAACTTAATAGTGGTATCGGCTTTATTGGCCAGCACCAGGTCGGCCCAGGCTTCATGCAGCATAAACCGGTTGCCATCTGCGTTGGAAATGGAGGAAGCGTCCTGGCCCCATACCCTTACATCCTGTACTGATACCCCGAACGTAAGCCTGTCCCATTTGTAGCCAAATGCCAATCTTGTCCTTTGCGAAGTAAACGCAGCTGCTTTGGAACCTTTTAAAACGAGGTTACCGAGGCCATTGCGTATTTCTGTACGGGTTCTTAACTGGCCCGACAGTGTAAACTGTGCATTTGCTTTGTTTACAGCGAAGCTGCAAAGCAATATTACCTGCACGAAATGTTTTGTTTTTAAATTTTTCAGCATAGTTTTGTTTTGGTTTTAGGTTGTTTGTCAATTTAGAATCACACTCCCCGGTTAGACTTCGACACCTGCCGGGGTTTTTTTATGTTATTTCGGTAACCTTTTACCTGTTACCGGAATTATCTCCTGCTGCTTCCACCCGTATATATACTTTTCCGCCTTCTACCTTCACCGGGTAGGTTTTGATACTGCATTCGTCGCCGCTCAGGCATTCACCTGTTTCCAGCGAAAATGTTTTTTTGTGAAAAGGGCAGGCTACTTTTGGTTCATCGCCCGCAGTACCAATCATACCGCGGCTTAATGCCATTTGCTGCCGGTGCGGGCAGAGGTTTTGTGTAGCATACCATTCATTTTTACGGGTAAAATAAAAAAGGGCAATCTGTTCGTCGTTGTACTTAACGCATACGCCGCCGTTTTCGGGAACATCCTGCTGATGGCAGGCGGCAAACCATGTGTGTACTTGCTGACTGGGTATTGTTTGCATAACGGTTGTTTTAATAATTATTCCGCAAACCGTTAATAAACGGCCGCTGTATAAAACAGTAAATCAAACGGCAAACAATCGTTGGGGAAGGCAATCGGTGAGGCTGTATCAGTTCATCATTTATTGTGCGGAGCCCGGAAATCGTTTTATCCGGTTATATCCCCACTTTAAATGCTTTTCTTTCTGTGGTAACGGAAATCAATAGTTGCTATTTCCAGTCCGGCACTTTTTTCTGTTCACGCATCGGTTCAAACTGTACGGACGGATCTTTTTCATCGGGCGCATTCACAAAATGGGTAAACCTTTTCCTGATTTCGGGATTTTCCACTGCTGCTTTCCATTCGCACTCATAACTGTCTACCAGCAACTGCATTTCATGTTCCCATTGTGCACCCATCCCCAGGCTGTCATTCACCACCACGTTGCGCAGGTAGTCAATACCCCCTTCCATTTTATTCAACCAGGTAGCTGTTCTTGTCAAAGGATCTGCGGTTCGTATATAAAACATCAGGAATCGGTCAATGTAACGGATACACGTATCGCTGGCGAGGTCTGATGCAAGGAGTAGTGCATGTTGTGGTTTGCTGCCGCCATTACCGCAAACAAATAAATTCCATCCCTTCTCGGTAGCGATAATGCCAAAATCCTTGCTTTGTGCTTCCGCGCATTCGCGAATGCAGCCGCTTACACCACCTTTCAGTTTATGGGGCGACCGCAAACCGCGGTAGCGTTCTTCAATTTGTATTGCATAACTAACACTGTCGTGCAACCCAAAACGGCACCAGGTACTGCCCACGCAGCTTTTTACCGTGCGTAAAGATTTTCCATACGCATGCCCACTTTCAAAACCGGCGGCAATCAATGCTTCCCAGATAGCCGGAAGATCGCCCAGGTGCGCACCAAACATGTCTATACGTTGTCCCCCGGTAATTTTTGTGTAGAGATTGTATTTTTTAGCAACTGAACCAATTACAATTAATTTATCAGGTGTAATTTCTCCGCCGGGTATACGTGGTACAACAGAATAGGTACCTCCCTTTTGTATGTTGGCAAGAAAACGATCGTTGCTGTCCTGCGCTGTAGCATTGCCATTCTTTAAAATCATTTCTCCCCATAAACTGGCCAGTATAGACGCTACAAGTGGTTTGCACTGTTCGCAACCATGTCCGCTACCCAATACATCCAGCACTTCATCGTATGTTTTCAGCCCGTGAATTTTTACCAAATCGTACAACTCCTGCCTGCTGTAATTAAAATGTTCGCACAAAACATTGCGCACATATTTGCCCTGCGCTTTCATGGTATGCACCATAATATCTTTTACCATGGGCACACAGCCGCCACAGCCGGTACCGGCTTTTGTACATTTTTTTATAGCATCAATTGTTTCGCAGCCCTGTTTTTCTACTGCGTTACAAATATCATCTTTGGTAATTCCCTCGCAACTGCAGATCACCGCTTCGCCCGGCAACCCCAGCACACCCGCTCCTGGCTCCGCTTCTCCATTTCTTGCGCCCAGTAACAGATCTTCGGGATTGGGTGGCAAAACAGTTTTGTTTTTGCAGGTTTGCAATAGCATATTGTATTGTTCTGCTTCGCCCACCAGTATGCCGCCTAATAGCTGTTTTCCATCGGCGCTTATATTAATGCGTTTGTAAATACCTTTCATCGTATCTTCAAAAACAACGCTGCGTATTTCATTGCCCGTAATAAATGGTTCCCCAAAACTGGCAACATCCACACCAATCAGCTTCAGTTTTGTACTCATATCATAACCGGTGAAAGATTTTTGTCCGCCCAGCAGGTTGGCCGCCACGGTTTCCGCCATTTCATAACCAGGCGCCACCAGTCCATAGATCATACTATTGTACAATGCACATTCGCCAATAGCAAAAATGCAGGGATCAGAGGTTTGTAGTTTTTCGTTAACCGCAATGCCACCACGCTGGCCGGTCTCCAAACCCGCCGATTTGGCCAGTTCGTCGCGTGGTTTGATGCCTGCCGAAATTACCAGCATATCAACCGCAATAGAAGAATCGTCAGAAAAATGCATTCCTGTTATCGAATCACCGCCGGTGATGGCGCTGGTATTTTTATTGGTGAGAATTTTCAGACCAAGTGTTTGCAGTTTTTGTTTCAGTATGCCTGAGCCGGCATCATCTATTTGCCTGGGCATAAGGCGGGGTGCAAACTCAATTACATGTGTGTCTGTAATACCCAAATCAATCATGGCCTTGGCTGCTTCAAGCCCCAGCAAACCGCCGCCAATAACCGCTCCTTTTTTTGATTTGCGGGCCCAGGCCGTCATCATTTCAAGATCTTCAATGGTGCGGTAAATAAAAACGCCGTCTTTTTCGACACCGGGCAGAGGAGGAACAAAGGCGGCAGAACCGGTGGCCAATACCAGGTAATCATATTTTTCTTCTACACCTTTATAAGAGAGTACCGTTTTATTTTGCCTGTCTATATGCTGCACGGGGTCGGCCAAATGAAGGGTTATATTATTGGCGGCATACCAATCAGCCGGTGCCATCGAAAGTTCATCAGCTGTTTTTCCCGCAAAAAATTCGCTCAGGTGCACGCGGTCGTAAGCAGGCCTGGGTTCTTCGCCAAAAACAACCAGGCTAATGATTTCGTCACCCTGCTTTGCGCGGATTTTCTCGCAAAATTTGTAACCCACCATACCATTGCCAATAACTACAATTTTCATAACAGTTCTTTTTTGATTCGTAATTATAGATTGGCGATCGTTATATTAAAATAAATCATATATAATATATAATCCGATATTGTTTCTAAATTTTAATACTAAATATGATTTATATCATAAATATATGATCAAATTCCGTAAATTTGATCTCAAGCGTGAATATTTTTCACATTTTATTTTTCATAATATGAAGTCTAAACTTTATTTGGTCGGCGCCGGACCCGGGGATCCTGAATTGATTACATTGAAAGCCATCAGGATACTAGAGCAGGCAGAGGTTGTTTTGTACGATGCCCTGGCAAACGAATCCCTGCTTGACTATTGCCACCCCAACGCCATAAAAGAATTTGTAGGTAAAAGGTATGGGTGCCATGCCCTTTCGCAGGCCGCTATTAATGACCGTATAATAATGTATGCAGGCAGGCATAAAACCGTTGTACGGCTTAAAGGCGGAGACCCTTTTGTATTTGGCCGTGCACAGGAAGAAATTGAAACAGCCAGGCTGGCAGGCATAACAGTTGAAATTGTACCCGGAATTTCCAGCGCCCTTGCCGTTCCCGCTACTAAAATGATACCCCTGACCTGCAGGGGTATTAATGAAAGTTTTTGGGTAACTACGGGAACGACCCAATCCGGCGAGATTTCTGCCGATATTAAATTGGCGGCACAATCCTCTGCCACAGTAATTATTCTGATGGCCATGAGTAAACTCGAAGCCATCATGGAAATATTTGCCGGACATGGTAAAACTGAAACACCTGTTGCTATTATACAAGATGGCACCACCAGCAATGAAAAAATGGTATGCGGCACAGTCAGGGATATTGCTTACCGCGCCCAGCATGCCGGACTCTCCAATCCTGCTATTATTGTAGTAGGTGAAGTAGTTCGTTTATCTGATGCAATGAAAATAGCCGCCGCACAAAAACAACCTGCCGGCAATTATCTAACCGGTATGGCCAAAAGTTCCGGCATCAATTATTAAGCAGTATACTTGCACTACAAACAATTAACAGAATAGTGCTTAGTATGAAAAATAACAAACACGGGTGCGATTTACAATCCTGCTTTTTATGCAGGCTTTGCCTGAAAGAATGGTTGCCTGCTATTGATACACACCGAAAGACAATCCATGTAAAAAAAGGAGCTGTTATATTCCACGAGGGGTCAGCCGTTGAAGGCGTTTATTTTATAAATGAAGGGAAAGCCAAGGTGCACAAGAAATGGGGTGAAGACAAGGAATTGATTGTACGCGTTGCGGGTAAAAGCGCTATTCTTGGTCACCGTGGACTGGGAAAGACAATGGTCTATCCCGTATCGGCAACAGCACTTGAGCCAACCTCGCTTTGCTTTATTGACCTTGCTTTTTTTTATGCTACTACCAAAGTAAACCCGGATTTCACATTCAAATTAATGATGTTCTTTGCTGAAGAATTACAGGAATCCGAAAAAAATATGCGCAACCTGGCACATATGACCGTAAAAGGCCGGATTGCTCATGTACTGTTGTTGCTGGAAGAAAAATTCGGGGTAGCCGCAGACGGAAGTATCGATATTGCCCTTAGCCGGCAGGATTTGGCCTCCCTTGCAGGTACTACATATGAAACTGTTTTTAGAATTCTTACTGAATTGGCAGACGAAAACTATATTATTGCCACCAAGCGGAATATCGCCTTAAAAGATAAGGTAAACTTAAAACAAATCATAGACCAGCAAACTTAACCTGAGCCGCCATCCTGGTTGTACAAACAAAACGACATTCCCGAATATCCACCAATTCTACAAACCTGGTCTTACCGCCAGCATTGTCACCAGGCGCAAATGATTGCACTTAAGGTTGATGACATATTATTGCCTGCCCGGGGGCTGCCGGCAATTGCGGACTGATAAAAGGAATGCCCAGGTTCATTCCCCTGGCTATTAATGCCAACCCGGCGGCGGCAATAAAAAAGGGAATTGATTTTCTAAAGGTTTTTTTTAACTGCGGACTGATCCTTTGTGCACCATAAGCAACCAGCATCATAGCCGGTATAGTGCCGGCACCAAACATAGCCATAAAAGCCATTGATTGGTATACGCTATAAAACGACAAGGTGGCGGCCAGTGCAATATAGACCATACCGCAGGGCAGCAGGCCATTGGTCATGCCCAGCAACAAAAAACCAGTTATGCCGGTACTACGCTTAATTATTTTCCCTATCAGCCTGCTAACGGACATATAGAAACGATTTAAGAAAGAAAGCTGCAGCATATTGTTCTGCGCAAAATAAAAGCCTGCCAATGCCAGGATAAGAACGCCCAGGGTAACAGACAGCCATTGCTGCACTCCTGCCATATAAATTGTTCTGCCTGCCAGCCCGGCTAAAAAACCCAAAAAAGAGTACGTAATTACCCTGCCCAACTGGTATACAAAAAGGGATACCCATTTTGCGCGTGCTGACAAACGATGTGACGGAAGCGCAAGACTTAGTGGACCGCACATGCCAACGCAATGTAAACTACCGGCCAAACCCAGCACAAAACCAGATAAAATTATAGCGCCCATGCTTACAAAATGGTTATGCTTTTAGCAGAATAATATTTTTTTCCATTGTTGTTCCATTCAATCTTAACAATATAATTGCCGGGTGCTACAGATTGGTTAAATGACTGAACGCCATTTTTATCTACCGTTAATAAGAACCGCCTGTCGTTTTTTGAATTGTAGGCACAATAGAATAAAACAGAACCCGATAAGGGTGTATTCTTCATTTCGTCCGGCATTTGCAAAGTAATCTTATTGCCCGATTGCAATAACTCAGGCGCAGCGCTGAGTTGCCCGGCATTGCCTGTACCGTCAATGACGTCCTGGTACTTTAATTCGCTTTTGTAATATTCTTTTTCTACCAGTTCAAAATTGGTTCCAAAACAACGGTATACCATATAGCCCATCATAGACGCAAAAACAATAAAGGTGAACATTAACTTGTATCCCCAGTTCATAATTGTACATTTTTAAAATTTAGTAAAAGCGCCCATAAAGGTGGTTTCTGCTGTTGTAATTTTTTTCCCGCCCTGGTAAAGACCTATAGTGACCGGCAATTTTCGCTGACGCATGAAGCTTTTAGGCAATACGATAAAAAATGAACCCTTTCCCTGTGCCTCTTTTTTTACCTCAATACTTCTTCCCTCTGCTTCAATGATCCTGCCCGGCGCATTTTCGAGCCGCAACGTAACCGGGATGTCGTATAATGTTTTATTAATTACTTTAATGGTATACAGGTTGGTAAGACTATCTTCTCCCTTTTCCTGGTACAACATACCACCAGCCCTTACGATGGTGCCATCCACATTCTTTCTTGTTACCAGCAGGAAAGAAAGCAAACCGGCCAGCAATACCAATACCAGCGTATAGAATTTCATTCTGCCGGTGTAATACAGTTTCTTATGGTCAGCTATGCCATTCTCGGAAGCATAACGTATTAAACCCCGCGGTTTCCCGGTCGCATCCATCATGACATTGCAGGCGTCAATACAGGCGGTACAACCCACACATTCCATCTGGGTACCATTGCGTATGTCGATTCCCGTTGGACATACCTTTACACACTGAAAGCAATCAATACAGTCCCCGGCGCTGATATCTGCATTTTTTAATTTGCTATACTTATTCCGCGGCTCGCCTCTTTTATAATCATAGGCTACTATCATGGAATTACGATCCAGCAATACGCTTTGTAACCTGCCGTACGGGCATATAACGGTACAGGCCTGCTCCCTGAAATAAGCGTACACACCATAAAATATACCCGAGAAAATCAGCAGGGAGAAGAATCCGGCTGTATGCATTCCCAGGGGTTCGGTGATGATTTTCCAGAGCGCGTCCACCCCAATAATATAAGAAAGAAAAAAATTGGCAATAATAAATGCCAGTAAGAAAAACGACAGGTGTTTGGTGAGCTTTATCCGGATCTTTTTCACCGTCCAGCTACTTCCTTTTAACAATTTTTGTTGTGCAGCATTTCCCTCGATCAGATACTCCACTTTCCGGAAAAGCATTTCCATAAAAATGGTTTGCGGACAGACCCATCCGCAAAACAGGCGGCCAAAAGCCGCAGTAAACAATACCACGAACACAATGAAAGTGATCATGGTAAGGCCTAATATAAAAAAATCCTGTGGCCAGAATATTTTCCCAAAAATAATAAACCTGGCTTCCGGTATATTAAACAGGAAGAGCGGGCGGCCGTTCAGTTTTATAAAAGGGATTAAAAAAAAAGCAACAAAAAATACAATACTTACCAAAGTACGGATATTGTAAAATCTGCCTTTCGGTTGCTGCGCAAATACCCATTTTCGTTTTCCCCTGGCATCCACAGTTGCCAGTCTGTCGCGGAAAGATTCTTTTACCGGCAATTTCCCGGGAAGACCGTTACTTGCTGTTTCACTCATAATAGATCCGGTTTATTTATTTAACCGTTACATTGGCGGTTTTTTCCGTACTGTCTGTAGCGGGCTTGCCAGAAGAAACGTTATCAGCTTCCAGCACACCTTGCGGGGCTTTTGCATTGGCGGGTTTGGTTCCTTTCAATGTTTTAACATAGCTGGCCAGTTCTGCAATTTGTTTATTGGAATAACTGTTTTGCCATTGCGGCATGGCGTTAATACCATAACGGATGGTTTTAAATATACTTTTTATATCGCCGCCATGCAACCAGTAATCATCGGTCAGGTTGGGCCCTACATTGCCTGCCCCGCCTTCGTTGTGACACGCAACACAGGATTTAGCAAAAAAAGTTTTCCCTTCCTCAATATCACCGGGGTCTTTCAGCAATGAAACGGTGTTTTCATCTACAGACTCACCCTTGCTTTTTAAATATTCTTTCACTTCAATATCGGCCCTGGCAACAGCGGTTTCATATTCCTGGATAGACGAGGGACCACTATGCGATACATGAAAGCGGTACAAATAAATACCTGCCACTATAATAGTAGCATAAAAACCATATAGCCACCAGGGCGGCAACCGGTTGTCCAGTTCGCGAATGCCATCATAATCGTGGCCAAGATCAATATTGGCTTCCTGGTCGGCCGAGGTGAAACTGTTCAGCCGGCTCCACCAGCCCTTTAATCTTGCTCTCCAAACAGATGCGGTTACTGCTTTTTCCGCTTTCTCCTTTTCAACTTTCAATAATATCCGCACGTTCATCAGCATTACCAGTATCACCAGTAACTCAAGAAATACAACAGAGGTCATGATATAAAAAGCGGTAGCAGACATGCCGGCAATACCCTGCGCGGCGGCTGTAGTATTTTGGGCGATGGTATTTTGCGCCATCAGTGTATTACTGAAAAGAGAAATCAGTACAACAGCAGGAATAATTATTTTGGCTGTCCCTGTTTCCTTCTTTTCATTCTTCATTTTTACCTGTGCAACACCCAGCAACAGATTGGCAAGCATGAATATTACCAGTAAAAGAATCAGCATTAAAATAAGAAAGCCAATGGTTACCGGGTTATCAAAGGCCGATGGCTTTGGTGGTCCTTCTGCGTGCAGTAATGGTATATTGAAAAACAGCATGCCTGCAAAAAGGCATATAAGATATCTTAATCGTTTACGCAATAATAATGTTGGCATATAAACAGTTTTGTGATGCTTAGTTTTCGAGTGGAATGCGGCTTATTTCATTGAAGGTATTTTTGTTGGTCCTGAACACCCAGGTAAGCATGGCAAGAAAAAAAATACCGAACAGGGCAAGCGATATCATTCCAAAAATATCTACCCCGCCAATTTTTTCTATATAGTGTATGAATTTCATAATCTTATTTTTATAGTATTATTTTTCTGCAATTGCTTTACCAGGTGCCAGTTTAATATCCCTGCCAATACGCTGCATATAGGCAATCAGGGCAACAATTTCTGCCGTTGAAGGGGTTACAATTTTGTCCTTTTTCAAATTAGAGGCTATGGAATCTGCCTGGTGCATCAAATCCTTGTTGGCTATTTTATCATACCCCGCCGGGTATGGAACACCCAGTGTTTGCATGGCCCTTATTTTTGCCGGTGTTGATGCAGTATCCAACTGATCATCCAGCAGCCAGGTATATTGCGGCATAATAGAACCCGGCGACATTGATCGGGGATCATACATGTGGTTGTAATGCCAGCTATCAGGATATTTACCGCCTTCACGTGCCAAATCGGGTCCGGTACGCTTACTACCCCATTGAAAAGGATGATCATATATAAACTCACCGGCTTTTGAATACTCGCCATACCTGGCCACTTCATCTCTAAAGGGCCGGATCATCTGTGAGTGGCAATTGTAACAGCCTTCCCGCAGGTAAATATCACGGCCCTGCAGCTCAAGTGGCGTATAAGGTTTAACACTGGCAATGGTTGGAATATTGGATTTGACCAGGAAGGTTGGGATCATTTCTATCAGCCCGCCAATTGCTACCACTATCAGGCTCAGTACCAGCATGGTCATTGGTCTTCTTTCCAGTATACGGTGCCAGTATTCCTTTTTTTCACTTACTGATTTTATCAATGGCGCCGCTTCGGCCGCTTCATTGGCAATAAAGGATCCCTGCCTGATCGTTTTGTACAGGTTGTATACCATAAAGCATGCACCGGTCAGGTAAATAGCACCACCAATACTGCGCAGAATGTAAAATGGTTTAATACTGTTTACCGTTTCAAGAAACTGGAATTTTAACTGGCCTTCGGGTGTAAATGATTTCCACATCAGGCTCTGTTCAAAACCAGCCCAGTACATGGGCACAGCATATATAATGATACCAATGGTACCCAGCCAAAAATGGTTGGTGGCCAGTTTCTTTGAATACAGGGTGGTATCCCATAATTTGGGCACCATATAATAAAGTATGGCAAAGGCCATAAAACCATTCCAGCCCAGCCCACCAATATGCACATGCGCAATGGTCCAGTCGGTAAAATGCGAAATGGCATTAACGCTTTTCAGACTCAATAACGGTCCTTCAAATGTGGCCATGCCATAACAGGTAATAGCCACCACCATAAATTTCAGTATAGGTTCCTCTCTCACCTTATCCCACGCGCCACGCAGCGTAAACAAACCATTCAGCATACCACCCCAGCTGGGTGCAATAAGCATAATAGAAAAAACAACCCCCAGCGACTGCGCCCAATCGGGCAAAGCGGTATACAACAAATGGTGCGGTCCGGCCCAGATATACAAAAAGATAAGCGCCCAGAAATGTATAATGGAAAGCCTGTAGGAATAAACAGGCCGGTTGGCTGCTTTGGGCAGAAAATAATACATCAGGCCCAATACAGGCGTGGTAAGAAAAAAGGCAACTGCATTATGCCCGTACCACCACTGCACCAATGCATCCTGTACACCTGCATACCAACTGTAACTTTTCATAAATGATACCGGTATCTCTATAGAGTTAACGATATGCAGCAATGCTACGGTAACCCAGGTGGCTATATAAAACCAGATGGCCACATATAAATGTTTCTCCCTTCTTTTTATAATGGTACCAAACATATTGATACCAAAAATTACCCAGACCAATGTAATGGCAATATCAACCGGCCATTCCAGTTCCGCATATTCTTTGCCGGTAGTTTTGCCCAGCAACAAAGTAACGGCAGCGGCAAGAATAATAGACTGCCATCCCCAGAAATGTATCCAGCTTAAACGATCACTGAACATTCTTGTTTTGCACAGCCGTTGCAATGAATAATAAACACCTGCAAAGGTTGCATTGCCTACAAATGCAAAAATGATGGCATTGGTGTGCAGCGGCCTTACCCGGCCAAAAGTGGTAGGACCAAAATTCATACTGATTTGCGGCAGGTATATCTGAACTGCGGCAAATAATCCAGCCAGCATACCTACTATACTAAAAACAACAGTAGCGTAACCAAATGCCCGCACAATATTGTTGTCGTAATAAAATCTGTCAACTTCTGCAGGCCGGCGGCTAAATACGGCCTCTTCATTTTTTGCTGTGATAATGGTTGTGGGTGACTCCATATACTGATGTTGGTTTTATAGATTTTATTTTATTGTCTTATCACTCAAAGGCTTGTCTTCAAACAAAATCCGCGATGCAGGCGCATTGTCATCGTCAAATTGTCCGTTTCTCACGCTCCACAGAAAAGCAAACAGGAAAAAGGAAGCCACACTTACACTTGCAATAAGAAGGATGACAATGACACTCATGGGCTGTTATTTCGGGCGTAAAAATATTCAGCAGGGCATTTACCCGGGATAACCTGCATCATACTGCATACTGATATTCGTCAGTACCCGGAAAATTTCTAAAGATTCATCCGCCTGGCCAGCCAGTTACTGCAGCCAAATGTGGTGAGGAATATGCAGAGCGTGCTGCCGGGCATTAGTATGGCAGCTACAAGCGGCGATAACCTGCCCTGTACAGCGAAGTACAAACCAATAATATTATAGGCAAGAGATATTATAAAACTGGCTTTAACAATATACTGGTTGGCTTTGCACAGCTTTATAAATTTTGAAAGTTTTGAGAACCTTCCGGCCGAAAGAACCGCATCGCTGGCAGGTGTAAAATTGTTGTTATCTTCAGTTAACGCAATACCCACATCGGCCTGTCTCAGTGCAACGGCATCATTCAGGCCATCGCCTATCATCATTACTTTTTCGCCATTTGCCTGCAGCAACTTTATATACGCCAGCTTATTTTCGGGTTTCTGCTGAAACAGGAGCGTAGTATTGGTGCCAAACAATTTTTGCAAACCCGGCCTTTCCGTCTCATTATCGCCGGTTAAAACAGAAAGCCTGTACTTTTTTTTCAGGCTTTTTATTAACGCCGGCATAATACTGCGGTAATGATTGCTAAACTGAAACCAACCATACAGTTCATTTTCCAAACTAACGTATACAACGGTGCCGGCGGTATCGGCATCATTGCCGGTTATAAACCTCCTGTTGCCGATTTTTACCAGTTGGTTCATCACAACACCCGAAATACCCTGTCCGGCAACTTCTATAAAACCCGCCACAGGCAAATATTTCTTACAATTAAATTCATTTAACAGCGCCTTACTAAGTGGGTGGCCCGAACAGTGTGCCAGCGAAGCCACCAGTTGTTTTTGTAGATCCGTTAATTGTTTGCCCCTGTAGGTTATTTCCTGCTGACCGCCGGCAGTAAGTGTACCGGTTTTGTCAAACACAATATGTGTTACTTTTGAAATATCTTCTATGGTTTGGGCGCTCCGGAGGTAAAACAGGTTACGGGAGAGAATCCCTAATATACTTCCGTTTGTAAAAGTATTTGATAAAAGCAAAGCACAGGGGCAGGCAATTATAAAAACGGCAGTAACAGCCATCCATATACGCGATGGATCATTTACTTTCCAGTACAGCGCTGTTAGCAATGCAATGCCGAAAACAATATAAGTAAAGTAGCGGCTCAGTAAATGAACAAATGATACATGACCGCCGCGTGCGCCGGCTTTTAATTCGTCCCTGCTCCAGAGCGAAGTAAGATAACTTTGCGCCACCTCTTTTACTACCAGTATTTCAATATTGCTTCCTGTCTGTTTACCGCCGGCGTACACCAGTTCACCGGTTTCCTTTAACACCGGCATTGATTCACCGGTTACAAAACTATAATCAATGTATGCTTTGCCCTTTGACAGTATTCCATCTGCCGGTATCAGTTCCTCATTGTGTATCAGTAAAGTATCCCCGGGTTTTATATCGGGCAGCGGACTGGGTATTTCCCTTTCATTTTTTATTACAGATACGGCCACCGGAAAATAACTGGTATAATCGCGGTCGAAAGAAAGCTGGCGGTACGTTTTATCCTGCAGTATTCTGCCCGCAAGCATAAAAAAAACAATACCTGTCATAGAATCGAAATAGCCGCCACCGGTACCAGATGCCACTTCCCAGGCGCTTCGGATGAAAGTGATAATAATTGCCAGTGCTATTGGGGCATCAATATTCAGGAACCGGTGCCGGAGGCTTTTATAGGAAGATTCGTAAAACGGGTAAGCCGAATATAAAAAAACAGGAACCGCCAGTATAACATTTAGCCAGCGAAATAAATTTCGCAGTACTGCCTCACTTGCGTCAATGCCAAGGTATTCAGGAAAGCTCATCAGCATGATATTGCCAAAACAAAAGCCGGCCACCCCCAGCCGGTATATCATTCCCTTATCAACGCCGGGCTTTTTTTCTTTCAAATCATGCAGGCTGATACAGGGTTCATAACCAATACTGGTTAACAATTCCGCTACTTTGCGCAGGCTGGTTTTTTTGTCATTGAAAACGATGGCTACTTCCTTCCGGCTGAAATTGACCCTGGCCGAGACAATGCCGGCGTTCAGCCGGTGCAGGTTTTCCAGCAGGTACAGGCAACTGCTGCAATGTATTTGCGGAATATAAAAAGTGACATGCACCTGGCTGTTGCTCCTGAAATTAATTAGCTTTGAATGAATGGTTTCATTATCCAGAAAAGCAAATTTATCTTTACGAACATGCGTTGCCTGGCTGCTACCGGGGTTATCATTCAGGCTATAATAATTGCATAACCCTTCCTGGTTTAGAATACTGTACACCATTTTGCATCCTTCGCAACAAAAGTTTTTACCTGCTGTGCGGATACTTTTTGTGATACACTGATCGCCACAATGGTAACAGACTATCTTTGTACTGACTGCGGTTTTTGCCGGCATACCTGGTAATTAAGGGCACTAAAGTAAAATCATGAAAAGCGGTCGGGTATGAGTAAATTCAGGCAACCCAATGACTCTGCTCAGGCGTGCGATATCTTTGTGAAGCCGGGTTGTAAACAATCTTAAATCATTGCTATGCTGCGTCATACAGGTCAGAAAAGAAGCTACAGGCATAACATGCGGCTTGCCATTTTGCTTTGCCTTAATGCAGGATTTATTAATGCCGCAGGGTTTCTTGCATTTTCCGTTCTAACCACCAACGTCACCGGCCATGCCGCTTTGCTTGCGGTTAATATGGCCACCATGAATTTTCGTGCAACAAGAATGGTAGCGTTGTGGCTCTTTCTTTTCCTGGCAGGAGCTTTTCTCTCCAGTTTTTACATCTCTGCAGTGGGCAGGAATAAATCTTTTGCCTATACAATGCCCATCGTGTTTATCATTGTTGTTCTTTTATTTGTCGCTTTTTTTGGCCATCACTATAACAATACATTGCCCGAAACAGAATATTTTGCCGGCAGCCTGCTGTTTTCTATGGGCATACAAAATGCAATGGTTTCAATGATTTCAGGATCGGTGGTAAGAACCACACACCTGACGGGCATGTTTACTGATTTGGGTATCGACTTATCCGAAGCAGTTCATTCCTTTAGAACGCCCAATGCAATTACAAAACGAAGGATCATACTGCGGCTGGCCATTATTAGTTCATTTCTGCTGGGCGGAATACTGGGAAGTTTTATGTTTTTGCAAATCAGGTTTGCTGCCTTTTATGCCCCCGTAGGTATCCTGGTGATTGCATTGTTTTACGATTATTTCCGCATAAAAATTACCCGCGCCATATTCCGCGGCAAAGTTCCAGGTCAAAAACAAATAATTATTTCGGGACAGGACTAAAGAGAAAGAACGGACATGATATTTATCTTCTCCGGTCCTAATCAGGATCAGGTGTTTTAAACGCCGGATTTTTGACATTTACCGCATGACGGAAGACATTGCTTTTGATTCCCTGCTGATAAAAAAATACAATCAGCCTGTGCCAAGGTATACCAGTTATCCCACTGTACCTTTTTGGATAGACGAAATAGACAGGGAATTGTGGAAAAACCAGTTTACAAAACAGTTTACTGCACAAAATGCGGTTAACGGAATCAGCATATACGTTCATCTTCCTTTTTGCGAATCATTGTGCACCTATTGCGGTTGTAATAAAAAAATTACCACTAACCACCTTGTTGAAGAAGAATATTTACAAGCCATTGAAAAAGAATGGAAACTATACCGCCGGCTGATGGGCCAAACTCCGGTACTCCGTGAAATTCACCTGGGCGGCGGAACTCCTACATTTTTTTCCGCGCTCAATTTAAAGCGACTGTTGAATATACTGACCAGGAATGCAATCGTTCACCCCTACTACCGGTTCAGTATTGAAGGCCACCCCAACAATACTACCAGGCAGCAACTGGATACTTTGTTCTCGCTGGGTTTTCGCCGCATCAGCTATGGTGTGCAGGATCTTGATCCAAAAGTGCAGGAAGTCATCAATCGCATACAACCCTTTGAAAATGTTCAGCGGGCCTCCCTGGCAGCCAGGGAAGCCGGTTTTACATCGGTTAACTTCGATTTGATTTATGGTCTTCCACTACAAACATTGCAAAGTATTGAAGACACCATTAACCGGGTAATTACATTAATGCCGGAACGCATCGCATTTTATAGCTACGCCCATACACCGTGGACCAGCAAAGGACAACGGTTGTTTGATGAAAAGGATTTACCGGCAACTGAAGACAAACTTAACTTGTACATAAAAGGCAGGGAAATGCTGATGGCAGCCGGATATTATGATATTGGCATGGATCATTTTGCCTTGCCACAGGATGAATTATACATAGCTAAACAAAATGGCAGGCTACACCGGAATTTTATGGGCTACACCACGCAGGACAGCGGCCTGCTGATTGGCCTTGGCGTATCTGCCATCAGCGATCTTGGCAATGCATTTGCGCAAAACGATAAAACCCTGCATAATTATTATGCACAGGTTCAGGAAGAGAAACTGGCCATTAAACGCGGCTTTTTTTTAAGCGCGGAGGACATTGTTTTCCGGAAATATATCAAAGACATCTCCTGCAACGGATCCACGGTATTCATTCCTGCAACCCTGCCCCTGCTGAAAGAATTTTGTTTCCCGGCCCTGACAGAACCAGCAGCTGATGGTTTGGTAGAATACAACGACAGCCAATTAAGGCTAACGACAAGGGGTCATTACTTCATCCGTAATATCGCCAGTGCATTTGATTTGTACCTGCAGCGCAATGCATCTTTGCCGTGCCAGCAGGCATTCAGCAAAGCGATATAAAGGCGATGAAACAAAAACAAACCAGGGAATAAATTACCATTCCGGCTGCGGGGATTGAAAATTGAAACAGCATTAATAAGATTATGTCAGGCATCCATTCCTGCTGTTGTTACTTACACATAGATTGCCGGTTGCAATAAAAATTCCACGGGTATTTACCTGTTATACAAACCAAAAACAGGAAAATTTATGTGAACTTTATATATTTACCCTAATTAATACATTATAATAATGCCAACAAGGCTTGATAGTGGGCACCTTACATCATTGTTTGAAAACGCCACAGAGGGTATTATTCTGACCAACGGAAATGGCAATATCGTGCTGGTAAATCCGGCAGCAGAAAAAATGTTTGGCTATTCCAATGATGAAATAGCCGGAAAACCAATCGAAATACTGGTGCCGGACCAGTTTAAACCACATCATCATCAGTTAAGGGAAGGCTTTTATAAACATCCCTCCAACCGGTCTATGGGGCAGAACCGCGACTTGTATGGAAAAAGAAAAGATGGAACAGGAATACCGGTGGAAGTGAGCCTCAGCCATTACAGGAAAGACGATGAAATCTTTGTAATTGCTTTTATAGTAGATATTACACGGCGCAAGGAAATTGAAAACAATGTGAAGATGCAACAGGCAGAACTGGAACGCATCAGCACTGAATTAAGAAAACTCAATACCGACCTGGAAACCAAAGTGGAAGAACGCACTATTATTTTGAAAGAGGCATTGCAAAAACTGGAACAATCGCAGGCAGAGCTGAGTGAAGCATTTGACAAGGAAAGACAACTAAATGAAATCAAAAGCCGTTTTGTTTCAATGGCGTCGCATGAGTTCAGAACGCCATTGAGTACAGTTTTGTCTTCGGCCTCCTTATTGTCAAACTACACAAAGGAAGACGAACAGGAAAAAAGGGACCGGCACATTGGAAAAATTAAAAACTCTGTAAAAAACCTGAATGATATACTGGAAGATTTTTTGTCGCTGGGGAAGCTGGACGAAGGAAAAGTGATGAGCCATATCAGCGAATTCGACCTGCACGAATTCATCGTTGATATCATTGCAGAAATGAGCCCCTTTATGAAAAAAGGGCAACATGTAGAACAATCTTATCAGGGATCCTCCATTGCTTATTCCGATAAAAAGCTTTTAAGAAATATCATTATCAACCTGGTCAGCAACGCCTTTAAGTTTTCGGATGAGGGGCAAAACATAAGCATCTCATCAAAGACGGAAAATGGAAATGCTGTCATTGAAGTAAAAGACCAGGGCATTGGCATTGGAGAGGAAGACCAGGCGCATCTGTTCTCCAGTTTTTTCAGGGGAGCCAATGCCACCAATATCCAGGGCACAGGGCTCGGTTTGCATATCGTACAGCGTTATGCCGGCTTGCTGGGCGGGTCGGTAACACTGGAAAGCCGTTTAGGAGAAGGAACCACCGTTATTGTTTCCATACCGATAAGCCATTCATAAAAACATGAAACCTGTTCTGGTCACGCTTCAGCGATTCTAACACATAAAAAATAAATAGAAATAAAAGTTGATAAAATACGGATGCAGACGCCATAAATAAAGGCGTTTTTTAATTTATGGCGTCTCCACGCCGGCATCTAACGGCAAAGTTTAGCACCCGTAGCCACCATTTTAAACATAGCGCCATTATACGGTTTCCCGTAAACGTTATAAACAGGCTATGCAGGCATACCCTTTCCGTTTACAAGCAGAGACAGTAAACTCCCTTTTATATGCTGGTCCCACCCTTTCCGGCAATTTTCATAGCACTCCACTTCGGGCGTCAGTCCAACATGTGTGAAATTAATTTGGACGCCCCCGTCAGACAATTCCAGTTCCCAAACACATTTTGTATGCTTCCATTCTGTTTTATCCTGTTGCCAATGCAGGAAACAATCTGTCACCTCCCATACCGCTTTCCTGCCAGGCACCATTTCTGCTATCAGGAAAGTAACAAAGGTTGGCCCAAAACGAACAGTAAACGCATCACCCGCCCGGGCCGCGCTGCCTTCAAAGTTTTTTGCCCACCAGTGCTGCACATCTGCTATTGCTTTCAGTGCGGTTTCAGGGTCAACAGGCGCTTCAATACGACAGCGATAGTCTTTTGAAATGATAGTTGTTTGCATAATATATGGTTTTAATTGTTAGCTGATTTTTTTTCATTTAATAATTTGCCCAGCCCGTCTGGGCATACAGTGTCTTTCACGGTCATTACATATTATTTGCCCTACCTAATATGTAACTTTTTAGTTACTCAAATATATAAGTAACTTTTTAGTTACGCAAATTTATTTTTATTGCCGGCCGCATTCCGGTGGAATTGTTAATGGAAACTTTCTTTGGCGGAAGAAGCAAAGAACACGGCGGTTGCACGCAAAGAAGCAAAGGAGCAAAGAACGCAACAGCTTTCTTCTGCGTTGCGCGCGCTGCTACACCGCGCACGCCGCGGGAAACGGATGCGCGGCTGGTTTCACGCAGCGACCGCAGAGAAGCAAAGAACACGGCGGTTTCACGCAAAGAAGCAAAGGAGCAAAGACCGCGTCAGCTATCTTCTGCGTTGCGGCCCGCTGCTACGCTGTGCACACCGCGGGAAACTTTTTCGGATCTCAGTTTGTTACGCTAACTGAATAGCATTGACGCAGGGGCATTAAAATCTCCTTTTCAAATTTTGCAAAATGCTCTTTGAAAATGGTAATGCATTCACCTGACAAGTGGATCCATTGCGCAATGGCCGCATCCCGCAGGGAACCCAGTAAATAAAAAACCTGACGGTGATTGATAAACAGGGTGGCTCCTGTATCGCAACGCGGAAGCAGTTTGTTGTTTACCCAAACCTGCATTTGAAGCACGTAAAAATGCCGCCTGTCTTTTAATACAAACCGAAGTTCCGGCGACTGAATGGAAAAGCTAATTTGTTTAATCCTGCGCCGTTGTGGTTTTCCTTTTAATTCTTTTACGGAATACAGGTAGTAGGAATAAATGAATGGTTGCCTTTGCAATACAGGAATAATTTCCTGCCATGCATAAAAAATGGCGGTAAGCTTTTTTGAAAAGCTTTTTATTGAAAAGCCATTTACAATATGACCGGGCTGCGCTTCAACCAGTTTCCATAATTGATAGCCAGCCCTGTTTAAAAATTTCTGGTTATTTGTTAACAGCTGCTGTGATTCTTTCTGCAGGCTGACCAGGAATTGCCGGAAGCTTTTAACTGCCGACTGCTGTTTATTGAGTGTACCCATGCACGGTATAAGTGCCGGCAATAGCCTGTTGTGTGCTGCAATGACAAACAGGTAAACCAGGCCATGCGAAGTATTCTCCAAATCTTTATTTGCAGGGGGCGGGATTGTCATTTCACGCTTCACAAGGGCTGAAGGAAGCTTTAACAGGGCGCCGATGTTCAAATCCTCAACTTTTGGAGCCAGCCAAAAAATGGATGATAGTTCAGGCCTCACAATAATGTCTAAACCTGCGGCGCTTTCCTGCCTGTCAAAATATCTTTTATGGGCAAAAGCCATCTCCATTAATCCTGAGGGCTGCAACTTTTCAAAATACTCCTCCCCCAGATGCCATATTATTTTGTACAACCCTGCAAAAGCATGCTGGCATAGGGAGGGGCCGTTATGGCCGCAGGAACAGTTTACCAGTAAATGTTCTTTCAATACCTGGATAACCAATTTAAAGGAACGGGTGCCGCAGCTATTCATCAATGTTAGTTGCCCCTTGCGAAAAGACAGGAACCTGAGGCATGGCGAACGCCAGTTTTCGTGAGCGGCCGCCGCAGCATCCGTTTGCTTTTTCAATGTTTCGATACTGAGACGAAAATTATCTTCCTGGAAGCGGATGATAAAACCCTTCGTGGTGGTTGAATGAGTACGATTTGCCATAAACTTGTTTTATTGGGCTAAATTTCTCCAGCCTTGGATTCAAGGTATCTGGCTGTACGTAGACATATTTTACCCGGTGTTAGTTAATTTGAGCAGACAATAAAAAATGCCCTCTTTTGCGGGGAATTTGTACACCAGGTCTGGCATTTTGGAGCAGCGGATGGTTTAATTCCTCTTTTTTTGCCATACCTTTCGTATTCTGTTGCTGAATACAAATATAATATCGCTTACTTGAATTAAGTCGTATTTTTGTAAACTTTTTTTACTAACAATAATCACAACTAAATATTATTGTAAATCGTTATGTCATTTCTAGCTAAAAATATGCTGTATTTAAGGAAAAAGGCTGGCAAGAATCAGTCGCAACTGGCATTTGAGGTGCAGGTAAGGCCAAACACTATAAGCAATTGGGAGAATAAGGCCTCTGAGCCCAATGCCACCCATTTACTGAAGATTTGTCAAATTTTCAATATAAGTCCCAATCAACTTTTAATAATCGATTTGGAGAATACCGAATCGCCGGATAATTCCCCCCAAAATCCGGATACACAAAAAAGCAGCCAGCAAGGCGATCTACAGGGTGAAAAAAATGAAATAGCTACACCTTTGCATTTGGTAAAAGAAGACAATGAGCCCTATGGCAAACCATTGCTGGATGCCATACTTAAAATGAGCGACAACATAGAACAAATGAGGGTGGTAATGGAGGAAAGGCTACCGGAAAAACCCAAAAAAAGCAACGGATGACGTAGTATAACTGAGACTGCGCAAAGTAAAACCATTAAAGCATGCAGACAGGATTACCTCACACATACTGACATGCATATTAGCACTTTGTAAAAAATAAAAACCCGTTACCACCCATCCCTCAGGGCAATGCCATATCAAATATTCCTTTCCCTGAAACCGGTATTGCGCCGGCCAGGCAACATCCGGTTTTTATTTTATACATTTTCAAAAATGAGAAATTACTAAATTTATACTGTATAAAATTATAAGGGTAAACCTATAAACATGGCATTTGCGAATAAAAATATTGGTTTGTAATCAAGATTTTAGAACTTTAATAATATTATCCACCAGGTTCCCCGTTAATGGCTTACCATTTTAATCCCCCTATGCAAGCGTGTATTGAGTTAAGTAAAAAAAATATTTTTTGATTATTCCTTATCCATATGCCAAGGCCAGCAGAAATCCATTTTCAAAAATTGTTTGAATCAGCGCCCGGGTTATATCTTATTTTATTCCCTGATTTAAATATTGCCGCGGTAACTGAAACTTATTTACAGGCTACAATGACCCGGCGGGAAGACATTCTGGGCCGCTGGCTGTTTGATGTATTCCCCGACAACCCCGGCGACCCTGCCGCTTCAGGCGTATCCAATCTTCGCGCTTCATTGCATCATGTGCTGCAGAACAAGACTGCCCATGCCATGGCGGTACAGAAATATGATATCCGCAGACCGGATGGCCGTTTTGAAGAAAGGCACTGGAGACCCTTAAATACACCCGTACTGAACGACAATAATGAAGTGACCTATATTATACACCAGGTAGAAGATGTAACAGAAATGCTGCGTATGCAGCAGGAAGATCTGCACCAGCGAAAGACGATCACAGAAACTAATACGCTGCTGCTAAATGAAATAAAGGCGCGGGAACATGCAGAGGCGCGGATAAATGCCATCTTCAGCGCCGCTCCCGATGCCATCATTGTGATTGACGAAAAAGGTGTTGTTGTGAACTGGAACCCAAAAGCTGAGCTGCTTTTTGGGTGGAAGCAGGAAGAAGTAACAGGCAAGTCGCTGACTGAAACCATTATCCCCCATCGCTACCGCCAGGCACATAAAGAGGGGATGAAAAATTTTTTAGAAACCGGCGAAGGCCCTGTCCTCAATAAAGCAATTGAAATACAAGCACTGCACAAAAATAATCGTGAATTTGATGTTGCGTTAAGTATATCGCCAACGCTTGTAAACGGGGAACATCTTTTCATTGGATTTATACGCGACATTACCGAACAAAAAAAAGCGGAGGCGGAAATTGCAGCTTCCAACAAACGATTCAGCACGGTTTTCAATATCAGCCCGGTTGCAATTACCATCAATGGGCAGGACAGAAAATTCATGTATGTGAACGATGCGTTTGCAGAAATATCAGGTTTTAAAAAAGAAGAGGTAATTGGAAAAACATCCACTGAACTTGGCATTACAAACGCCGCAGACCAGCAAAAAAGAGTAAACCAGGTGCTGGAAGCCGGGGGCAAGGCAAAAGGCGTCGAAATAAAAATCAGGAAAGCGGGTGGAGAAATGATAGATGTCATCAACGCCGTGGAACGGATTGAAATAGACAATAAAATGTGCTGGGTAAGTACCCTGATTGACATTACCGGGCAAAAGCTTGCCGAAGCACAAATTCAAAAACAGAAACAGGAGTTACAGGATTTTATGGACAGTATGTCTACCCTTTGTGCAAAGGTTTCTACCGAAGGAAAATTACTGCTGGTAAATAAGACTGCAATGCAGGCATCCGGATTGCAGATGGAAGAATTGCTGAGGACCAGCTTTACGGAAGGTCTTTGGTTTACATTTGATCCTGAAGTACATACAAGGGTGCGCAGGGCATTTAAAAAAGCCTGTTCGGGCATTGCCGTTAATTATGATGAACAGATATTCGTTTTTGGGCAACCGCTTGTCATCAACTTCAGCCTGATCCCAATAATAAAACCTGGCGGAACTGTTGACTATATTGTGGCTGAAGGAAGAGATATCAGCCCGCAGAAAAAAATTGAAGAAGCTATAAGGCAATTGAATGCAGAACTGGAACATCGTGTAGAAGAGCGGACTGCCGAATTGCAGGCAAGTCTCAGGGAAATTTCGGACTATAAATATGCCATCGATGAATCCTCTATCGTAGCCATTACTGATCAGAAAGGAATCATCAGGCATGCAAATGATAATTTTTGCAGGATTTCAAAATACAGCCGCGAAGAATTGATAGGCCAGGATCATCGCATCATCAATTCCGGCTATCATTCCAAAGAATTCATACGCCATTTGTGGACAACCATTGCAAATGGAAAAATATGGAAAGGCGAATTAAAGAATAAGGCAAAGGATGGCACCATATATTGGGTAGATACTACCATAATCCCCTTCCTCAACAACCAGGATAAGCCTTATCAGTATGTAGCCATCAGAGCAGATATTACTGAACGCAAGAAAGCTGAACAGGCATTGCATGAAAGCCAGCAGCTGTTATCGGCCATCATCGACAATTCGACAGCAGTTATTTATGTAAAGAACCTGGAAGGCCGGTATCTGCTGGTAAACCGTCGTTTCAATGAATTGTTTCACCCCGGCGGGGAAAATGTACTGGGCAAAACAGACTATGATTTTTTTCCCAAAACGGAGGCTGATGCATTTCGTGAAATGGATCTGCGAACCGCTGCTGTTGACCATGCCATTACCGGCGAGGAAAAAGTGCAGCAGCGTGATGGCCTGCACACCTATATTTCCGTAAAAAGCAGGCTCCATGATTACACGGGTAAACCATATGCTATTTTTGGCATCTCCACCGATATTACCCACCTGAAAACAGTTGAAGAAAATTTGCGCAGGAGTCTCAGGGAAACTTCTGATTACAAATTTGCACTCGATGAGTCATCCATCGTAGCCATTACCGATCAAAAGGGAATAATAAAGTATGTCAACAACAATTTCTGTGAAATTTCAAAATATAAGGAAAATGAATTGATAGGACAGGACCACCGCATCATTAACTCAGGATATCATTCAAAAGAATTCATCCGGAATTTATGGGTAACCATTGCCCACGGAAAAATTTGGAGGGGTGAGTTAAAGAATAAAGCGAAAGATGGCAGTATTTATTGGGTGGATACTACAATAGTTCCTTTTTTAAACCAGGAAGGCAAACCCTACCAGTATGTTGCCATAAGATCAGACATAACCGGTAAAAAGAAAGCCGAGAAGGAAATACAGCAACTTAATGAAGAACTGGAACAGAAAGTAATTGATAGGACAACACAATTGGAATCTGTAAACAAGGAATTGGAAGCCTTCTCCTATTCTGTTTCGCACGATCTCCGCTCTCCCCTGCGCATTATAGATGGCTATGCTGATATGCTGGCAACCGATTATAAAAACAAATTAGATAAGGAAGGCAACCAGAATATCAGTATTATCAAAGAAAGTGCACAGCGTATGGGGCAACTGATTGACGACCTGCTTAATCTTTCACATACCGGCAGAAAAGAACTGGTGATGCATACCATCAACATGAACGAGTTGGTGCAGCCCGTTATTGATGAACAGCTTTTATTATCGGGCAACAGGGCCGATATACAGGCGGACAAATTAGAACCTGCTGAATGCGACAGCAACCTGTTGCGGCAGGTTTGGAGTAATCTTATTGGCAATGCTATCAAATACTCCGCTACGCAGCAACAGCCGGTCGTCCGTATCAGTTCAACCAAAAAAAGAACGGAAACAGTCTATTCAATAGCAGACAATGGTGTGGGATTTGATATGCGCTATGTGGGAAAACTCTTTGGTGTGTTTCAACGCCTTCACAAAGCCTCCGAATTTGAAGGCACAGGTGTAGGGCTGGCGCTGGTAAAAAGGATTATTACCAAACACGGGGGGAAAGTATGGGTAGATGCGCAACCTGGCAAAGGAGCTACCTTTTATTTCAGCCTGCCTGCTTAAATTATATGCAGTTGCAAACACTATAAATAAAACAAATGGAACCAAACGAAGTTGAAATTCTGCTGGTGGAGGATAACCCCCACGAAGCAGCGCTAACCATCAGGAGCCTGAAAAAACATAACCTGGCCAATAAATTGCTGCATATAGATGATGGCGCTGAAGCACTGGATTTTATTTTTTCCAAAGGAAAATATGCAGCCAATAAATCAATATTTAAACCCAGCCTGATTTTGCTTGATCTGAAACTGCCAAAAGTAGACGGCCTGGAAATACTGCGCCAATTGAAGGCAAATGAACGCACCAGTATCATCCCGGTAGTGATACTTACTTCCTCCAAAGAAGAAAACGATATAATTACCAGCTACCAACTGGGCATTAACAGCTATATCGTAAAACCCGTGAATTTTGAATCCTTTACCAAAGCCGTTGCTGAACTTGGAATGTACTGGGTTTTATTAAACCAGCATACTCTTTAATAAAAAATAACAGCATGCCTGCAGAATTAAAATTACTCCTGTTAGAAGACAACCCGCATGATGCAATCTTTATTCAGCGGTTGTTGCAACGCTCCGGAATGGTGTTCAGTTCTTCTGTGGCGAGCGACGAAAAAGAATTTCTGGCCGCTATAGCAGATAACAGGTACGATGTTGTGCTTGCCGATAATGCACTGCCGCAATACAGTTCACTGGAAGCCTTGAAAATTATTCAGGATAACAATCCTGACATTGCCTTTATACTGGTTACAGGCACTGTATCGGAAGAGTTTGCCGTAAAGATCATGCAGCAGGGGGCAGATGATTATATTCTGAAGACCAACCTCACCCGCCTGCCGGCAGCTATCAGTAAGGCCATTGAGAAAAAAAGAATGCGAAAGGAAAATGAAATGGAAAAACAGCTGTCGGGTTCTATTATCAACAGCCTGCCCGGCGTGTTTTATTTCTATAATGGCAGGGGAAATATTCTTCGCTGGAATAAAAATTTCGAAACCGTATCCGGATATACCCCTGATGAAATAAAAAAAATGAAGGTGAAGGATTTCTTTGAAAAAAATAAGCAAGCATATAAGAACAGGTGGATTAAAAAAGTATTTGCCGAAGGCTATGCAGAAGCCGAAGTGGAGGTACTGACAAAAAACGGCAAAAAAATACCTTATTATTTTACAGGGTCCACTATCTATTTCAATGAAGAGACCTGCCTGATTGGTATAGGCATGGACATTTCTGCGGGCAAGAAATCAGAAGAAGCACTGATACAACTGAATAAAGAATTGCGGAGTATTTCTGCACACCTTGAAGAAATACGGGAAGAAGAACAGGCCCGCATTGCCCGCGAAATACATGACCAGCTGGGGCAACAGTTAACAGGTTTTAAAATGGACATTGCATGGATAAAAAAAAGGATGAGAGACCATGCAGAACCGGGCGTAATAACTGAAAAGCTGGATGAAATGTCGCGGAGCGTAGATGAAGCCGTAAAAACGGTACGGAAAGTGGCCGCCGATCTCCGGCCAGGAATTTTGGATGATTTTGGACTGGTAGAGGCATTGGACTGGCAGGGCGAAGATTTTACCAAGCGATCCGGGGTAATTGTCCATTTCAATCACCCCGAAGAGGAATGCAGGTTTGATAATTCAGTTGCTATAGGGTTGTTTCGTATCTACCAGGAAATATTAACCAATGTAGCACGTCATGCAAATGCAAAAACTGTAACATCAGCCCTTACGGTTACCCCGAAACAAATATTGCTGATGGTGAAGGACGATGGCAATGGATTTAAAAACAAACAAAAAAAGAAAACCATGGGCTTACTGGGCATGAAAGAAAGGGCACACGCAATTGGCGGAACCGTGTCCATACACAGCAAACCAGGAAAGGGTACTGAAGTAACGATTGCCATTTCACGGCAGGATCCAGCTGAAAAAAAGTAAATTCACCATCCGGTGTATCCGGCCGGCTACCGGGAAAAGTATTACACGAATAAATCGCCGATCGGCTGCCTTCATCTATTCATGGCTAATTACAGTTGTCCATGGTTGTTACATAATTTACATAAGCACTTTCTGTTATTCTTTATTCCGATCTCAAACTCTTCACAGGGTTGGCGATGGCCGTTTTTATTGCCTGGAAGCTTACTGTAAATAGCGCAATACATAAAGTTGCTGTACCCGCCAGCATAAAATCGGCCCAGCTAATCTTTATCCTGTATGCAAAAGATTGTAACCAGTTATCCATGGCCCACCACGCCAATGGAAAGGCAATGATGACTGCCAGCAACATCAATTGAAAAAAATCTTTTGACAACAGGGCAACGAGCCGCTTTTCAGACGCGCCCAGCACTTTGCGGATGCCAATTTCTTTGGTACGGCGTTCTGCTATATATACGCTGAGGCCAAAGAGACCAAGACATGCAATAAATACTGAAAGCGCAGCAAATAAGGTAAAAAGAGTGCCCAGCCTTTGTTCCGACCTGTATTGCCTGTCAAAACTTGCATCCAGGAAATTATAATCAAACGGTTCACCGCTTACAAATGTTTTCCAGGTATTATTGATGGCTTCCAGGCGCCCGCGGGAATCACCGTTCAGCCTGACAACAATATTCGAAACACCCAGGTTGTAAGTTTTGGAACTGGTATAGAACAACGCAAATGCATCAATAGGAAATTGAAGAGAAACAACATTAAAATCGTGCATCACGCCAATAACCCGGAACCGGGTGCCATCACCACCGGGATAAGTAAGCCATTTACCAATTGCCTGTTTCCAGCCGATCTGCCTGGCCGCCTGTTCGTTAATAATCACCGACGACGAATCTGCAAATGCCCTTGAAAAATTTCTTCCCTGCGCAAGCCTGATTTGCAGCGCCGGAACAAATTGATCATCTACCAGGAAAGAATTCAAATCAAGTTCTTTTGTTTGCGGCAGATCGCTGCCGGTTGGTTCGGGAACATAAGAATCTCCAAACAGGGATCCGGTAGGAACCGAACTGGTAACAGAAGCCGCTCTTACGCCCGGCAACTGGCTGATGGCCTGCCTGAAGCTTTCTTCACTTTTACCCAGCCGGTTGGTTGACGAAATAACCACCACATTTTCTTTCGTAAAACCCAGATCTGTTTGTTGAAAATATTTCAACTGGTGATATACCACCAGCGTGCAGATGATAATAATAGTAGAAACAGCAAATTGAAAAACCACCAGCCCATTCCTGAACAGCGCATTTCCCTTTCCGTCTTTTGCAACTTCATTTCCTTTTAATACCAATACCGGTGCAAACTTTGTCATGTAAAAGGCCGGGTAGATGCCCGCCAGCAACCCCACAATAATAACCAGCAGCAGGCTGCCGCCGATAATAAAAGGATTGATTACCTGTGATACACCCAAAGGTATTGCCGCAATAGTCGAAAATGGTTTTATTAATAGTAGCACAATACCAAATGCCGCCACCGCCGATAGCAGTACATAAGTAAAAGATTCAGCCAGGAATTGAAAGATCAGCTGTCGCCTTACTGAACCCATTACTTTGCGGATGCCCACTTCTTTGGCTCTTTTGGATGCCTGGGCGGTAGACAGGTTCATAAAATTTACACAGGCAAGAATAACAATAAACAGGCCTATACAACTAAATATCCATACATATTTACTATCGCTAACATTCGCCAGCCAGGGCATACTGTAAGCGCCTGCATACAGATGGATACGCGTTAAAGGAAGTAAATGAAAATCCCATTTGCCGCCATTTTTAATAAACGCATCAAACGGTTTACCAATCCGGTTAAATCCGCTGGCGGCCTGCACCCGTACAATCGCCGGAAATTTTGATTCTATTTGCCTTACCGAAGCCGGGCCTTGATCAATATTGCTTCTTAGTTTTATATAGGTCACCATTAACCGCCATACCCAGCTCCAGCTCATTCTCTTTACTACCGGGTTGTCTGCCATGGGTATCAAAAAATCAAATTGAACAGAAGACGCTGCCGGAACATTTTTTAGCACCGCGGTAACAACAAATGGTTTTCGTTCGCCGGCCAGCAGCAATGTTTTGCCCAGCGCATTTTCAGCACCAAAATATTTTATGGCCATTGCTTCTGTAATAACAATAGAACCGGGCTTTACCAATGCTGTTGCAGGCGAACCTTCTTTTAACGGAAAGTCAAACAGGGTAAGAAAATTTGAATCGGCACCCAATACATTTTTTTCCGTAAAGTACCGGAGATCGCTGTTGTTACTGGCATAACGGACCACCAAATCATTGGTCTTATAAAAACGGGTAAAACTTTCAATTTCGGGAATATTGCTGAACAGTGCCGGGCCAATGGGTGGTGGCGTGTTACCGCCGAAAAATTCCTGGCCATTCATATTACCATTGAGCGTTACCTGGAAAATCCGGCCGGCATCTTTATGAAACCTGTCGTAACTGAGTTCATACCGGATAAAAATAATGATGAGCAGGGCTGCAGCCATACTGATACTGAGTCCGGATGTATTAATAACACTACTGATTTTGTTACGCCTGATAGTACGCCAGGCAAGGGTTAGGTAATTTTTAAGCATGGTTAGTTGGTTTAAATGCAAACAAAAAGATCCATGTCTTCCGATAGCTCAAAAAATGTCAATAACGCAATTTATCAGATAGCAGCCCGGTACCAGTCTATCAAATGTACGAAACAAATCGTTCTTTAACCAGCATGCTTTTTTACGAAAATTCGTACGAAAAGTGCAGATGCAAAACTATACCACGCAGCATCATAGAAAGATAGAAAACATAGAATACCGGCAAAGACCTTTGATCGCTCATGGTTTTTGCCGGTTGATATTATATCTTTTGCTTTGCTTCTGCTACCGTAACAGGTTTACCCAATGCACCAAATTCATGCAAATCTCCAAAAACTTCTATCCGGATAGATTGATCAAGGCCACCAATCTGCAAGGGTTCAAACCCGGCATCGTGGATCAATTGCTCCATTTCCGCCTTGATGGATGCATCGCTGGCAGCATAAAATAAAACCGCGGGGTCAGGTTTTTGAAAAGCTGCGCCGGCAAGAGAACCGGCACTCAATGTCCCCAATGCCTTTGCCATCTTTACACCTGCCGGCAGCAATGAAGAAATAATACTGCCTGCTGATTCCCTTTCACCAATTATCTTTTTAAATCCGCCTTTTTCATCGGGCGCAATGGGATTGGAAGGATCAACAATAATCTTCCCCCGCAGCGCTGTTGCATATTGATGCAGCAATTCCTTGATGGCATTGAACCAAACAGCCAGTACAATAATATCTGCTTCTTTGATAGCATCCGGGATTTCCATTGGTATCGCCAGGTTTCCTAACTGTTGAGCAAGCGATTTTGCTTTTTCAATGTTTCTGTCTGCAACAATAACAGCACGATGGCCTTTTACAAAATTGGTAGCAACTACAGTCCCGATATTTCCAAGACCGATAACTGCGATTTTTGATTTCTGTGTCATAAACTATTTCTTTTAAATTGAATGATTGATTTGTAAGGCAAATCTCACACATTACACAGGTGCAGTCCAATGACCTGGTTTAAGAAATAGTCTTGACCTTGTTTAAGATTTTTTGGGGTTTGACAGTTTGCTCCGTCTGTTTCGCAGGCGGCTTAAAAATTCCGGGGTAATACCCAAAAAAGCGGCTACCTGGGTTTGGGAAAGACGATTTACCAGGTGTGGGTAGGTTTCTAAAAATGATTGATACCTTTCTTCAGCCGATGAGCTAACATATTGCAGCAGCCGCTTTTGCAGTCCAACAAAATTATTCTCAATCAGCACCCTGAAAATACGATCAAATTTTGGAGCCTTAATATAGACAGCTACCAAATCGTCCCTGCTTATCTGGAATACCATAGTATCTTCAAGGGCATCGATATTTAAAGCAGAGGGATGCTGGCTATGAAAACTTCCCAAATCATTGATCCAATGGCTTTCTGCTGCAAATTGCAGGATATGAGTGCTGCCTTTGTCGTCAATCAGGTACATTCTCAAACACCCGCGGATTACAAAATAGCACTGGGTGCAAACATTGCCTTCCTGTAACAGGTATTGCCTTTTCCGGAAAAGCCGGGCATGAAACTTTGCAGCCACCAGCTCCTTTTCCTCTTTATTCAAAGGAATCAGCCGATCAAAATAATCAAGCAGTGGTTCAATGGAATCCTGGCGTATTTTATCTTTCATAGACAATGCAATATAACTATTCATCCTGCCATACATCCAATTTTTTAGCGCTCTGCGCCGGCCCCTGCACCGATTCTGGTGCGGCGGCAATAACTCTTTTAATGACCTAATGGCATTGAAATCATTTTGCTGCCTACTGACATTTTTTTTAAAATATAAGAATCTATTTACTATATTTGACTAAATTAAAATTTAGACATGTCTAAATTTTAATTTAGCAATAGCTGAATTTATGAATAACTTAATCCGTTTTCTGGCGATCATCTGCTGTTTATGCCCGTTGCATGGCATGGCACAGGGCAGGCTTTCTGCCGGCAATAGTTTAACCGGTAAAATACTGGACGAAAAAACGAATGCCCCCATTGCAGGAGCTTCTGTTTTTATCCGCAGCTTACATACCGGCGTTACCACCAATGAAAATGGTGTTTACCAGTTTGCAAGACTGGAGGAAAGAAATTATACACTTGAAATAAGCATTGTGGGGTATAAGAAGATTGTACTGGACGTATATGTCAGCGGAACTTCGGTAAAAGATTTTGTACTGGCTACCAGCGGCAATACCATGGCAGAAGTAGTGGTTACCGGTGTATCAAGGGCTACCCTTATCCGTGAAAACCCGGTTTCCATCAGCAGCGTATCTGCCAAAGCCATTGAACAAACAATTCAAAGCAATGTAATAGATGTGCTGGTAAAAAATGTGCCGGGCCTGAACGCCGTAAAAACAGGCCCCAATATTTCCAAACCTTTTATAAGAGGACTGGGCTACAACCGGGTACTTACTTTATACGATGGTATGCGGCAGGAGGGCCAGCAATGGGGTGATGAACATGGAATAGAGGCAGATGCCTACAATATTGAAAGGGCGGAGGTTATAAAAGGCCCGGCCAGCCTTATGTTTGGCTCGGACGCACTGGCAGGGGTGGTTAGTTTGTTCCCCTATATTCCAAAAGAAAAAGATAGCATCATAAGAGGTAAGTTTACTTCAGAATACCAAAGCAACAACGGCTTAATTGGCAATGGGATAAGGATAAGCTATAGCAATCAGCATTGGTTGCTGGCCTTGCGCGGTTCTTACAGAATTGCGAAGAACTATTCCAATAAAGTGGATGGCCCCGTATACAATACAGGCTTTGATGAGAAAAATGCTTCTGCTTTAATTGGCTATAACAGCCGCAGTGGCTATAGCCACCTTAATTTCACCCTGTATGATAACCTGCAGGGCATACCCGATGGCAGCAGGGATTCGCTTTCGAGGAAATTTACCAAACAGGTATTGGAGGGCGCTGCTGATGATATTATCAACCGCCCCGTTGTTTCAGCGGCGGAACTGCATTCATATACTTTAAGTCCCTTACACCAGCACATACAGCATTACCGTATGTACAGCAATAACCATTATAGGCTGAACGCAGGAGATGTCGACATTTCACTCGGCCTTCAGCAGAACATCCGCAGGGAATACAGTCACCCTACCGCCCCGGATCAGGCCGGGCTGTTTGTACGTTTGAATACCATGAATTATGGTATAAAATATATCGCCCCCCTGTTGTACGATATTGAAATTTCCGCCGGTATAAACGGCATGTACCAAAATAATAAAAGCAGGAACGCAACTGATTTTCCCATACCCGATTATCATTTATTTGATGCCGGGGCTTATACATACGCCAAATGGAAAAACGATAAATTAACCATCAGTGGCGGCATCCGGTATGACAGGCGTACTTTGAATGGAAATAATTTTTATGTAAAAACAAACCCCGCTAACGGATTTAACCAGCAGGCGTTTTACCCCGATACGGCCGGAGCAGTTTTACAATTTCCTGTATTAAAGAAAACGTTTACCGGCATATCGCTGAGCATCGGCGCCGCCTATCAGCTATCTGAACAGATAAGCCTGAAAGGCAATATAGCAAGGGGTTACAGGTCTCCCAATATAACAGAGATAGCATCTAATGGCCTGGATCCCGGCGCACATATTATCTACCTCGGCAACAGGAATTTTGTACCGGAGTTTAGCTTTCAGCAAGATATAGAATTTAGTGGAAACTTCAGGAACCTGCGTGCATCGTTAAGCCTGTTTAATAATAATATACAGGATTATATTTACCTGACCCAGTTGGCAGATGCACAGGGCAATGCATTAACAGATGCGCAGGGCAATAAAACGTTTCAATACCAGCAGGGTGCAGCCCGTCTTTATGGTATGGAGGCTTCATTGGATGTTCGCCCCATTGCCTGGAAAGGTTTTGAATTCTGTAACAATTTCGCCGTTGTCTACGGAATTAATAAAAACAACCATTTTAAAGACAAAGGCATCAACGGAGAATACCTGCCCCTTATACCTGCCGCAAAATTATTAAGCAGTATCAGCCAGGAAATAAAAACAAACGCAAAGGTCTTTACAGCTGTTACCATTAAAACCGAAGTTGAATACAATGCCGCCCAGCACCGCTTTCTTGCATTGTTTAATACTGAAACCGCTACGCCCGGTTTTACACTCATCAATGTATCGGCGGTTACAGCAATTCAGTATTCAAGAAAACACAGCCTGCAATTTCAAATACAGGCCGGCAATTTGTTTGATGTAGTCTATCAATCCAATTTAAGCAGGCTGAAATATTTTGAATATTATTCGCAGTCGCCCAATGGCCGGTTGGGTATGTATGGTATGGGCAGGAATATTTGTTTAAAACTGGTAGCATCTTTTTAGGATTAAAGGTTATCGCTTCTGACGGCCCTGACCAATTTACCTGCAAAAGCCGGCGGCAGACAGATTACTGAAGTCAAATAAAATAGAAAAACCTGCCTGTTACTGCAATGCAACTTTATCGGTCATTATATCCCAGTGAGACAATAACAATTCAAAACGATGCTGCTCGTCTTTGACCAGCTTCTCTGTGTCCGGGTACAACTGTTTTTTATAAGGTGTAGTCAGGTTGGGATCAAAAGCAGCCTGGCTGTTGGCAAACACAATCACTACCCTGAAATCCCAGCGTGTGTCTTCTCCGCTGTGCAATTTTGGTGCTGAAGCTTCAACAGAAATAATATCGCCTTTCTCAATGGCCTTTTTCAGCAAAGGGTAATGATTTTTCTTCCACAGGCTGATGAATTCATCGGCAAAACCCCATTTTATCTTGTAATAATTTTCCACCGTAAAGTAATCTTTTGACGCCTGTGCGTGCAAAGAAAAAGTTACAGCTATCAATAAAATAGCCGCAACCGAACCTGATAATAGCTTTATTCGCATCTTTTTTATTTTTAGATTTCCTTTTTAATGCGCCACTTTATTCCGCAGCAAATTCATTATTCCTTTATGCCGTCTGATATAAAATTTTGTTTTGGCTTTGCCTCAACACATGATCTATTTTTCCAGTCCTTACAAAGATAATTTTCTTTTCCCAGCAGCCTCTTTTTCCGTGAACGACGGGTGTCGGTTCGGTATTTCCGGGAAGAAAAAGAAAGATCATTATTTCCTGTCCTTAACACAACGGAAACCTACTGTAGCGTTTCTTTCAAATCCCTGGCTTACACGCAGCAGAAACTGGCGGTAGTGCAATTCGCGGGGGCCACCCTGCACATACCACCAGCTTGAAGAGGGTTTGAAATAAGATCCTCCTTTCATGATAATGTAACGATGGCTGCCCGTCATATACAAATCATTGGTAAGCTGCCATACACAGCCAACAAGATCATACAGTCCATTTGGATTTATCCCCTTCCGGTAGGCGCCTGTAGCATAAGGGCTGCCCGTACCAAGATTGCACATGGCGGAATCAATACCCTCCAGTTGCGTAACGGTAAGCGTATTGGTAACATATTCTTCTTTTCTTACAACGGGTTTATCCTGCGTCCAGGGCCACTCGCGCAAGTCCGTGGTTTGGGCAGCATACTGCCATTCTACTTCTGTTGGCAGCCGCTTGCCGGCCCACACGGCATAGGCCTTTGCATCTTCATAACTGATATACACAACCGGGTAATTTTCCTGCCCGGCAGGTATTTTGCCATTTATCCAGTGTTTCAGAAAATTAGCCCGGTCCGATGGTTTGTAGGAGGCCGCATCCATAAATTTTTTGAACGCCGCATTGGTTACCGGGTATGCATCCATGTAAAAACTGTTCATGTTAAAGACGCTGTCCTGATCCTGTTTGGGATACCCGATAAATTCATCGCCATTGGTGGTTTTGAACGGGAAACTGCCAGCTGGGATGGTTACCATACCGGCAGGCGCTGCCGCAACTGCAACAGTTGGCGTTACCGCAGACACCCGCCGCGGTGTACCCGCAGGCAACGAAACAATGGTTTCATCCATCAGTATGCCGTCTTTCATCAACTGCACCACAATATCTCCTTCAAACCGTCCAAAGTAATCGCTGATTCGAATACGATGTTTCCCGGGTTGCAGTTTTACCGGTTCTTTCGCATACGATGGCGCGCCTGCCCATACCCGCAATTCGTTACCCACGCCATTTGTATGTATTATCAGCTCATCGCCGTAGCGCTTTGCATCAATCAGTTCCGGCAGCCGCGCTATACAATCCACTTCACCTTCGTTATTGGTGCCCAGGTCGGCAGCATCAAATGCATTGGTTTGGGCTTCAATCATCCACTTACCACCCACCTGTACCGGGGTAAGCAAACGATGATGCCAGAGGTCAACAAAATGATATTCATTCACCACCTCCACTTCAAACAATTTTCCTTTATAGCCGGCAGGAATGGTACTGTAGATGGTAAAAATTGTTTTATTATCTTTTATCCATTGGTTTACCCAGATGCTGTCGGCGGTGGTTGATATAAGCGGCGTATATCCTCTCGCCGTAAAATTGAATGTATTTTCGCGCAATATCATAGAAGTACGGCCCAGGTATTTGTATTGTTCATCGGCCCAGTCGGGCTGCCCCGGTGCCATAATATTTATTTCTGTTCCGTATCCGTTAAAGAATGAAGTGGCAAACTCGCGCCTGATCTTTTCCTTGTATAACTCAGCAACCCGGTAAATGGCAAACTCCGGCTTAATAAATTTGTTCAGGTTCAGCATGGGCACATAGTACAAGGCATTGTGCACACGGCCAGAAACAATGCCGGGCATATCCTTTGGAACCGCCATGCCTTCACTGTACATTACCACGCCGGGTCTTACTTTGTCTGCAGCATCCTGTAGTTCCCTGCTTGATTCTCCTTTTGTATCCAGCACGATGCCATCGGCTGTTGTAGCTGCCACCAGTTTTGAAATTCCTTCAAAATGGTTTTCAGAACGGGTGCTTTCATCCCATGGGTTATAGCAGATAAAAAATTTGGTGCCGAGTTTACGGCTCCTGTCAGCCTGTTTGTGCATGGCTGCGGTTCCGCCCGGCAGGTCGGCAAACAGATCAAACTGGTTTCGCTGGTCTATGCCAAGCGATGGCCAGGTTGGCCATATACTTACCACATCATCTCCTCCATATAATTTTTTTCCTTTTTTCAAAAATTCTTCCAGGTGGTATTTGCCATCGGTAGCATCATAATAAAATTTATCCCAGGCATCCATCAGGTGCAAAACATAGGTGTGCCTTATCCACTGAAGGTCCCTGCGCTGAAAGAGTGCATCATTAAACGTATCCAAATCATACAGCCATCGCTGCTGAAATGCCCTGGTTAGTCCCTGCTGCCAGGGGCCTTCATACAGTTCTGCATAAAGCGCATATTGCACACTGCCACCAGGTGCAAGAATGGTTTCAAACCTTTTTCCGGTTCCCTGCCGGATAGTTGTTTTGTCTCTCCTGCCCAGCACCATCAGTCGCTTGATATTGTTAAGGCGGATGGCGTTGTAGCCAAGTTCCCATGCATTGTCCGGAACCACTACATTCACAGGCGTCTTTCCCGGAAGAAACAGGTGTGTTCTGGAAAGGCTATGTGCTCCAAGGCCTGTAATGTACGCTTCGCTGCCTTCTTTTGTCATGGGCAGCACATTTTTCAGCGCCAGCGTATCTTTTGAGCTATTGGTAAACGTTATAAGAAGTTTTATAAATGATGCAAGGGTATCGGCTATGTGCACGCCTGTTTTAACCAGTGGCGAAGGTTGGTCTGAACTGTACGGTCTGTTGTTAATTTCATAGCTTACCAATGCCACGGGCTTTGCCAGCGAAATGGTCTGGCCACCCAGCACAAGCGCCGTGATCCGCAAGTTATCGTCAATTACCAGCCTGTTTAATATCTCCTGCGCGCCGGTAATAAAGGGTGCAGTAACACTACCGGCAACAAGAAAAAAAATGACAACCGTTTTTTTCAAACTGGACATACCGTATTTTATGGAAAATATACTAAATAATACACTCCAAAAATCAGGAAGAAGCCGGTTGACCGGCAGCTTCCTTTTATTGTTAGCCAGCTGCTAAAAATATGGCAATACTGATCAATGCCATATGTTAAGGATAACAGCTGTATAAAAAAACACAACACCATTTGCTGACAGCGACACACGGTATCACATTTTACCGGAGGCAGTGCATGTTTCATGCAACCATCAGCAGTTACAATACTATTCTCCTGCTACCATGCACTAAGTAATTACCACTTGCAACGATAGATTTATTAACTATGGTAATAAACAAATGCTTACTCAATTTGATATATGAAAAAGAATAATAATTTTGCAGGCGCTTACTAATTTTAGTATGCAACCATCCAACTAAAGACAACATCTCTGCAAAGGAATTTTCCCTGATGCACCTGCGACACAATTGAGACAAGAAGATTAGACCAAAAATTAGTTAAGCGAACTTTATTTATATGTGCAACAAATGATATAACCCAAACCGGGAACCTCGTAAATAATAAAAATAATATAGGAAACGCCGATACGTAATTAATATTCGCATATAGCATGGTGTTATTATCGCCGTATGTGATTCCACGACGGTTATTCCGAAATATGAACCCTTAATTTAACAATAAATCAATTATGTCAGCACTCCGTACCCTTACGCCCTTTATCACCCTGTTACTTATTTTGTTTTGCATGCACGCACATGCAAATACCTATACAGTAACAACAGGTACTGATAATGCCTCAGGCACCAACCCATCTGCTAATGCAGGAACCGGAACACTTCGCCAGGCTATTATTGACGCCAATGCTCATGCCGGTCCAGATATTATCAGTTTTAATATTGCGGGTGGCGGAACAAAAACACTGACAGTTTCAGCATTATTACCGCTTATTACAGAGCCTGTTAATATTAATGGCTATGACCAGCCTGGTTCAGTTCAGGGACAATTGGGAACAGGCAACCGTATTATCAGGATACAAATTGATGCCGGCTCAGCCAGTTCAGGTGGTTCAAGACCGGCTGGTTCAGCAAAAGCTCTTTTTTGCTTTACAAAAAACGCTTCATTTTCTTCCATAAACGGCCTGTCTATCTATAATACAGAGCCGGGTGTAGAGGCTATTTTAGTTGAGCCAGGTGCAAGCAATATTCATATCTGGGGCAATTACATTGGCGTGCTGGCTTCAGGCAGCAGCCCCGCCAGCGCTGCAGATTACAATAACGCTGATGGAATAAAGTTGAATCATCCCAGTATTACCGTGGGGACTTACACCAATATTACCATTGGTGCCAATGGCGATAATACGAATGATGCCAATGAAGGAAATGTGATTGCCAATTCTTCTGACCCGGTCAATGGTGGTGATGGAATTGAAATTGGCCGCACAAGCACCAGCTATACATACAGCGGCGTATCAATAGCCGGAAACTATATTGGCGTAGCCGCCGATGGTATTACGGCAGCCCCTAACGGGGCCAGCGCTGCCGCCAGCGCCAGCCTTTCCAATGGTGCCGCAGGAATCAACCTGATAAATATACACAACAACATACAGATAGGCAGCAATGGAGACAATATTTCTGATGCCCTGGAAAGAAATATCATCTCCGGCAATTATGCAAATGGCATCAATATTAATGCGTGCGATAGTATCAGTATCGCCGGCAATTATATTGGTACGGATAAAAGCGGAACAGTTGCTATCCCTAATGCAAAAAATTCGGACAATAATATTGCATTTGCCGGTATAATAATTTATGGGGGCTCCTCCAATATTATCATTGGCTTTGACAATGCTAGGCATTTAACCAGCGCCGCCGCTAATGTTCGTAATGTAATATCTGGCAATAAGGCCGCAGGTATTGATTTCTTTAATAATCCTTCAGCTACTAACAACCGTATATCAGGCAACTATATTGGTGTGGATGCTACCGGCAATACCAGGCTGGGAAATGGCGGGGGAAATACACCTGCACCATCGGGCATTTTTGCAGCGGCTATTGACCTATACAATAGTGTAAATACATGGGTAGGCACAGATGGCGATGGTAACAATGACGCGCTGGAACGTAATATAATCAACGGATCTTTTCAGGGCAATGGGGTAACTATTAATAATAACGCCAATTCCAATGTTGTGGCAGGTAATTATATTGGCCTGGGCGCTAATGGAACTACCGCTATTGGAAATGACTGGGCCGGCATTGCCATAAACGGTTCAAACAATAACAGGATAGGCAGCGATGGAAATGGCATTGCTGATGCCAATGAAAAAAATATTATATCCGGTAACCTTAACAATGGTATATACATTTATAACTGCGACAATACCGGTATTGCGGGCAATTATATTGGTACTGATAAGAACGGGACAGCCGCAGTGCCCAATGGAAAAAATTCAACCAGCAGCTCTAATTTTTTCAGTATTTATGTCGAAGCATCCTCCAGAATTACCATTGGTTTTAATGATGCTGTTCATTCGGCCGCTGTTGCCGCTGATGTTCGAAATATTATCTCCGGCAACCAGGCGGGAGGAATCTATTTTTACAATAACAGCGCTGCTACCAACCGTATCCCGGGCAACTATATTGGGGTAGACGCCACAGGCAATACCAGGTTGGGAAACGGCCAGGGAAATGTTTCCACCGAGACGTTGGATGGCTCGGGGATCTGTTTATTCAATACCTCAAATACCTTAATAGGCACAAACAGCAATGGCGATGATGATGCATTGGAACGCAATATCATTTCTGGAAATATTGGCGCCAGGGGAATCAGTATTGACGCCTCCGGTTCCAATATTGTTGCCGGAAACTATATAGGCGTGGGCGCTAACGGAACCACTGCGATTGGAAATGGCTATTCAGGTGTTGCGCTGCAAAATGGATCAAACGGCAACCGGATAGGTTCTAATGATGATGGCGCCAATGATGCCGTAGAAGCTAATATCATTGCCAATAATGCCTCCAGCACGCTTAGTGCCAGCAGCGACGGCGTCAGGATTATCAACAATAGCACGGGTAACCGTATATCCCGCAATAGTTTTTATAAGAATAAGGCCAATCCAATTGATCTTGTCAATGACGGTGTTTCCCCCAATGATGGCGTTACCACAGCGGGCCAGCCCAATATACTACTGGATTATCCTGTTATCACTTCCGCTGCTGTAGCCGGTACCACGGTTACTGTAGCAGGTTATGTAAGCACCTGTGGCGGCGCTGAAACAACAGCCGGCCCAAATATACCAGGCAACAAAACCATTCAGTTTTATAAAGAAGCCAATGATGGCAACCAGGACGGCCCGCTGACCAATGGCAGTTGCACCCGCATCGTAAACCATGGAGAAGGCATTCAATACCTGGGCAGTATTACCGGCGTTGTAAATACTTTCAGCACCTCATTTACCCTGGTGGCTGGCGCTACGCTTACCACCAGCGACAGAATTACAGGCATTACTATTGATGCAGCCGGCAATACTTCCGAATTTGGTGTTGCTACCATTTCAAATGTGCTGCCTGTACAAATACTCAATTTTACAGCCACACAAAAAGCAAACACCATCGTGCTTAACTGGACTACTGCCACTGAAAGCAACAACCTGGGTTTTGACATTGAGCGCAGCGCCGATGGCATCAGCTTTACCAAAATAGGTTTTGTGCGTAGTGCAGCAGCAGACGGCAACAGCAATACCCTGCTCATCTATACCACCATTGATGCGCATCCATTGAACGGAACCAATTACTACCGCCTTAAACAAACCGACTGGGATGGCCATACCACCTACAGTACAACAGCAACAGCCAATATGCGCAGCGGCACCAGCACTGCCAGCCTCAGCGTTTACCCCAATCCGGTAGCAAATAAGGTAAGTATTGTTGCTGCCGGCATCGCCAATTTTAATGCAGCGTATATTATCGTTCATAACAGCGTGGGTCAGGTAGTACGCAAACTAAAGGTTGCTCAAAGCCTCAGCACCTTAGATTGCAGCAAGCTGCCTGCCGGCGTTTACTATATCGCATACACAGACGCTGCCGGAAATAATATGCAGACAATGATCGTAAAATAGCTTACACAAATATTTAAACACCCGGTACTGCCTTCCCCATAGAGAAAACGCATTGGAAACTTCTTGGTCAATCCGAACCTTGTCCAACTGGGTTTGCATTATGCTTTTTTTATATTATTTAAAATTATTATTGGTTCAGTTTGGGGTATTTATAACAAAAAAAACATTCTATCTGAAATTGAAGCGGCCATTATTTAAAAAATTGATAGTGCCGACAATAAAAATTAATTATACATATTCATTTTATAAACAACTTATATTTTAAATAAATAAAACATGAATCATTCATAACAATACCAAAGTCTGTTTTCGACTATACTTTTTTCGAATACTCATTCGTTTTACCCAGGATGAATGTTTATGCATAGATGCCGCTAAGTACATATTGAAAATAATATACGGCACAGCTGTTTTATAAGAAGTCAGTTTGTTTATTCAGCAACCATTGGCATTGTTATAGTATCATCATTTGTTAACAACGTATCCATTATACCTATGAAAAGAATACTATTCCTTTTTTCTATCGCGATTACATGTGTTTGCAGACCGGGGCTATTTGCCCAATGCCCGGGAACACTTACCTTAACCGTGCAAACAGAAACGGATGCGGATTGCCGCGACAACGGATCGGTGGTGCTGGGAGGAACGGGTGTCTCTAACCCTGCTGTTGTGTTCTCCGTGGTCTCAGGGCCTTCACGGGTGGGCGTGCAGCAGTCTTCCAATATATTCAACTCTTTAACTCCCGGTGTATACGTGTTCAGGGCTGCCTGTGGTTCACAAACAGCCGACGTAACCGTAACAGTAAATAATAGTTATACGCCGATAAATACATCATTTTCGGCCGATGTTTCAGATGTGTGTACAAACTATACGGCCGGTGGCACTATAACAGTAACAGGTGCATCGGGTGGACATGCCCCCCTGCAATATTCATTTATAAAAGATTCGGCTGCCAATTACAACGATGCTTTATCAGTTTATACAAACAACAATTCATACACTGCAACCAGCTGGGGTACTTACCAGGTAAGGGTTAAGGACGCCTGTGGTATTTACCTTACCAAGACGGTTACGTTACAACCTTCTTACGAACCCGCCACATTCAGCGGCGCTTCTGTTGATTTCAATAATGTGGCATGTGATTCGGCTGGTTTATGGTTTTGGTTGCGTGACGATGCGTTCCATGCCATAACAACTGAGAGTTATCCAAAGCTATTTTACCGGGTTTATGAAAAACAGGCAGGGAGTTGTGCCCCCGGCGCATTGCTAAAATCTTTTGAATTGACAGACGGATATAATTATTTTGTCATTCCGAAAAGAGATGTGTTTGTGGAAATAACCACACCATGCGGGGATGTACGGACAAATTGCTACGATTACCCCGATAACGACAGCCTGCAAAGTTTCTGGAAGCCTGTTATTAAAGGCTGCGGTAGCGGTACCGACCCATATACCCTAACCATTAAGCACCTTGCCAATTATTTTACAAAATTGCCGGCCAGTATGAAACTGTATAATAATACTACCAATGCCCTTGTACAGTCATCTGTTATTAACACCAACTCATCCTGTTGTGTTATCAGTAACCTTCCGCTGGACAATTATCGTATTGAAATCACTGATGCCTGCAATAATTCGGACACCGTACTCATCATTCCGCCAACCGGAGGTATTGGCATATTGCCCGTCGATGAGGGCTCAATGGTGGACGTGGAATGTTCATTTGAAGATGGTAAAACAACAGCAAAGCTGGAATTAACAGGCAGGGTCGCCAACCTGGATCTAACTACCATTACCATTAGTTCCGGCCCGGATAATATAGGACAATCCGCTGCCATGAACGATGTCAATGGGCTGTTTTATTTTTACAATCTTACACCGGGTGCAACCTATGGCTTTACCGTTAACGATGGCTGCTCATTGACCAATCTTAGCTTCGTGGTACCAACAGAGGACTGGAGAAGGGTACATTTTTCCATCTCACCTTCTGTAGCCCAGCAATGTGGTGGTTCAGGCACCATCAATGCCGGTATTAACTACAGCGGCTGGGGTGCCTATAAATCCGAATTATGGCAGGGAAACGTTAAAATAGATGAGAATAACTCGGGCGTATTTACAAATATTTCACCCGGGTTATACACTGTTAAAGGAATTGCTGTTCAATCGTGGTGTCCGGGAATTACCAGTAAAGAGTTAAGCGATACCGTTAGGGTCTATGACGATGCAACGCCGCCACAATTATTAAGACAGTTCGGTTTTATTTGCGAAGATTCAGGAACGCCCACAGCACTTGGCAAAGCGTCCATTTCAGTGGCCGGCGTTGGCCCTTTTAGTTACGCATTGAAACAAATATCCCCTTCACCGGAAGCAAATTATACTACTGTTGCCACCAATGCCCCGGGTAATTATACATTTAACAACCTGGTTGCCTACGCAGTTTACAGTCTTTTGATAATAGACAATTGCGGAAAATCTACTGTAAGTGAACTGGTGGTAGGCAATATCGGGGATCTCTTTTTTACCAATGCATATGAACCCTGTACCGGCAGCCCTTACCTGATTTCCGCACCGGAAATACCGGGTGCTACCTATAACTGGACGAAACATGGAGATCCTGCCGTGCTGTCGACATCCAAAGATTTATATTTTTCACTCTACAATGCCGTATACGACGGGCAATACGATTGCACTGTTACATTAAACGGATCGTGTTTACAAAGAACGATTACCGCCCTGTTAAACAGCACCAATTGCAATGCAATATTACCAGTAAACCTATCCTCATTTTATGCTACCAACCAATATTGCAAAGTACAGTTGAACTGGTCAACGGCAAATGCGGGAACAGGCGCATTTGAAACAGAAAGAAGCGCAGATGGGATTAATTTTTACCCGCTTGGCACTATTTCATATAACAGCAGCACCGCCGAATCGCTCTCATTCAACGACGAGTCGCCATTGGATGGCGTAAATTATTACAGGCTTAAAATAACCTCAGCAGACGGCCGTTCCGGGTATTCAAAAACACTCGCGGTGACCAATAATTGTACCGCAAAAAATATGAGGATAGCTCTATACCCCAACCCGGTTATAGACAACCATGCCGTTTTAACAGTGTATTCCGGCCATGGTGAAACCGCCGATGTATATATCTTAGACGACAATGGCCATCTAATGAAAAAAAACAAGGCCGCTGTCAGGAAGGGCGAAAACCTGTATGTTCTGGATATGGCCGGACTTACCAGCGGGTATTATTTTATCAAAGTAAACACTGCATCAGGTTTTACCCAAACGGTAAAAATATTGAAGCAATAAGGTTGAGTATATTAATGGCTTTGCGAAATGCCCCGCAATCATACTTATAAACCGTAAATAAAATGGGTGAACCTTAAAAAACACAGACTGGAATAAATACAAAATAAAGGCAGGTTTTACTGGCAAAGCTGAGGTAGTAGTAAGCCATAGCCAATGTTGCATGTATGCGCAAACTTTTAGCCGCATCCATATCACCGGCTTAAATTAAACCCAGATCCATCGCTTTTTTCAGTAGCACGGTAACAGAATTAACTTCCAGTTTTGCCATTATATTTCTGCGATGGGCAACCACCGTGTGCTTACTAAGAAACAATTTCTTTGCGGTTTCTTCAATGGTGGCTCCGTGGGCTATATGTTGAAGTATTTCATTTTCCCTCTGTGTAAGCAACTTTTCCTTTCCGCTGGCAAGGAAGTTCATCATCGGCCCCCTCATATCTCGGCTGACAAAATATTTGCCGGTATCCATTATTGAAAGACATTCCTCAAGTTCGTATTTATCAGAATTTTTTGATAGAAAGGAATCAGCCCCTGCCTTATGCATCTGAAAGACCAGGTTGGCGTTTTTAATACTGCTGATGACAGTAATGAAAATATCAGGGTATTCGGATTTAATTTTTGCTATTTCACTTAACGTATTTACATCGGGCATTATATAGTCCGTGAAGAAATGGCTGATATTGTTTGAGACCAGGAATTGCTGAACTTCGGCCAATTTATCGGTACAGAAAACGCCTTCAAACTTACCCGTTTCCCTTATCAGACCAGCCAAAGCCGATGCAAACAGCTGATGATCGTCCAGCACCAGGGCGTTCCGGTAGATTTTCATACTTCGATTGTATTAACGTATAAATAATGACCGAATTTCCATCGCAATTTAGATAAATTTAAACAAATTGACGGCTCACTATTATATTCCGCTTTAGCAGATGATCCGCTTTTGAGAAATAATAAAATTTCATTGTAAGCCAGGCGTAGGGACAGCGATTAGCGGAATGATCCCTGTTGGCCAGACCACCCCGCTTTGCAGTTTTGCAAATCATCAATAATCGCAAAGAATGCAATAATTCAAATCATGAATGGTTATGCTTTTTAATTTCCATCTTCGCATCCCGTTCTCAGGCAAAAATATGCGATGTATTAAGGAAATTGATAAGCGATACGGTATTCTTCAGCTTAAGTTTTGTCAGGATATTATGACGATGTACCTCCACCGTGCGAAGTGAAATACACAACTGGTTGGCTATTTCTTTGGAGGACAAGCCCGACTTTAATAGTTCGATAATTTCCATCTCCCTGTTTGATAATTCCTTTGAAGCCTGTTTTTCCTGGTCGCTGGAATGGACCTCACTACAAAGAATGCTCCTCACCTCTTCGCAGACATATTTATTACCATTTGCCACTTCAAATATAGCCTGCAGCACTTCGTCTGTTGATGAATTATTGGTCACATAGCCCGTAGCGCCCCTCTGAAACATTTTCTTCGCGTATCCGGGTAGTGGATTGGAGGATATGCCAACTATAAACGAACCCGGGAATGCAGCCTTAATATCGCTAATCACGCTCAGCCCGTTAAACAGCGGGAAATGAATATTAATTAATATTACATTCGGCTTTTTTTCCGAATTATAGCGGAGAATGTCATCGGTTTCAGAACACTGTGCAATTACCTCAAACCGGGGATCATTATTAAGTATAATAGCAAACGACTCCCTGCTTAGTTTAATGCTGTCATTAATCAGTACCTGGATCTTGTTCATAATTTTTTTTTAGGATTTTAGATTATATTTCTATGTTGAACGCTATAGCTATTGTTACATTGGCCCTGCTTAGTAATTTCATTTTGTTTTAATGATATCATTAAACCAGTGACCCGTACACGCCGACCAGTTCCTTCCAATCAGCCCCTTATACTTTCCCGGCTTTTACCCTGCCGGGAAGTATCGCTAAAAGAACCTCGTATTCAAAGGCCAGCCTTACCGGCAGGTGACGTTTATTTCTACATAACAAAAGTATATTCAGATCCACTTACCCCGTATACCAACTTTTTGCTATTTTTCCGGCTCCTGCATTAACCGGATATTTTACCAAAAAAATTGGCTACCTGAAATAACCTGTACATAAAAATGCAGTACACTGAGCTAACAAAAATTAGCTATTTTATATAAACGGGAAATATTGCTTCTTTGCGCATTGTTTTATTCACCAAAAAAAAGACATTGTATCATAAAGCCGGCATCTTATATAAGCATCATCTGTTTACTGTTTCTTTCATCTCTTTACTAAAGGAAATAAATTATTTTTCGGAAATAAAAGGCTATCAAAACCTGCACGAAGCACATCATCTTATCCGGGATAACGATATAAATCATTTGTTTATTGAATACAATTTTCCGGGAAATGATATATTTTCCTTCATCAGGAATACTGCCGAAAGCAACCCTGAATTATATATCATTGTGGTAAGCTCTTATGAAAGTGATAACCTTGTTTCCAGGATTCAGCAGGCAGGAGCCCATGCATTTATATCAAAGAAGTCGGGAAAAAAGGAAGTAAAGGACTGTCTGCAGGTCATAGGTGGAGGAAATTATTATATAAGTCCTGAAATAATTAATTCTGCGCTCCGGGTACATATTAACAGGAAAGAGGAGGTATTTACCGAAAAGGAACTGGAAATACTTCACCATATCTCAGCCGGCAAAACGATAAAAGAGATTTCAATAATAATGAATACAAGCCCTTATACCACTACCACTCACCGGCGTAATATGATGAAAAAAATTAACGCGCCCAATACGGCGGTATTGGTGAAAAAAGCCATTAAACTGGGCCTGCTGTAAAAGCCCGTAAAAATCAGGCATACACACTGTTGTTCTCTTTTATTGATCAGGAATGGTTATTTTTATTTCAGTGCCATTTTTGTCTGAAAAAATTTCCGCCTGGCCGTTAAGGGCCGCAGCCCTGTTTTTTATAGATTGTAAACCGATGCCGTTCATGCCAGTATCTGCAGCAAAACCTTTTCCGTTATCCTTTATTTCTATCATTATACAACCAATGTCACGATAAATAAGGATCATGATCTTACAGGCATTGGAATGCTTGATAATATTGGTTACACCTTCTCTTATAATATAAAGTAGTTCAATCTTTTGCTGAAGCGAAAGCTGGTGCAAACATTCATCGTCTATTACCACCTCCTTCTGGTATTTATCCGCCGGAAGTGCTGTCTGCAATAAATTGTTAATATTTTTTGTATAAGAAGAATCTGGCATTGCGCCGTTCCTGTTGAACCATTGATGACTTTTTTCCCTTATGCTATTGTATACGTCAAGCACCACCAACCTGAGTTCCTCTAAATCATTTTTTATTTTCTCATTAGTCATCTCCCTTATGCATGTGCCTAGTTTGATATTTACACTGGCAAGGCTGCCTGCAAGATCATCATGCAATTCCATACCCAGCCTTTTACGATCTTCCAGTTGTGCCGAATTGCTTCGCTCTTCCAGTTCTGCAATTTGCAATTCACTAAAGATCCTGAGCCTGTCAATCTTACTGTTTGCCTGCTGTTCAATAAGTTTTCTTTTAAGTACCAGTTTACGATTCCTGTTAAAAAGAAGAATGAATACAACAATCATAACCAAAAAAGACACCACACTTGCAAAAACGGCCAGGTCCCGTTCTTTACTACGCAGAATATTGTTGCGCTCCAACGCCCTTAGCCTGGTTTCCTTTTTTGAAAAATTATATTTTTGTTCAAACTCGAATACCTTACCACGATTTTCAAGCAAATTCAAAGAATCACGGTAAGACTTGTTTATTTCCAGGTAGGTAAGTGCATTCTTCCATTGTTTTCTATTATTGTAATAATGATACAACTTTTCCGAAAAGGTTATAATACTGGCGTTGCCATATGGACCTTTTTTTTGTGAATAATATTTAACCAGCTGCGCCAGTATGGCAACACCTTCCGGTATCCTGCCTGTAGAAAAATAACTTAATGCCCGGTATTTATTGATATAGCGTAGCATCATACTGCCGTACGGTGGCTGGTTGAGGGCTATCTGAACCTGCAGCGAATCGCATAAAAAAAGTGTGCGTTGATAGTTCCCGTCAAGAAAGATTTTGGCAACAAGATATATATTGAACATAGAATGATGATCTCTCCGGGTTTTTGAGGCATCAATCAGTTCCTGGGCTTTTTGGCCATATTTATTATTGCCGGTGGTTTCGTATAAACTGATGTATTTACCGCATTTTGATATCAATACATCCTCCTGTTCACCGTAATACGGAACCCCCCATTTTAGATGACCGAAATAGGCGATGCTGCTGTCTAAACTGGAAATACTCAGTTCATATAACCCCAGCACATTGTATGGGTAACTGATACCGCTGTATATTTCGGCTATCCCGATGCTGTCGCCATCTGCTTTTGCCTCTGCCAGGCAATCATTGAAATAGCGTATGCTTTCCTCGTAATTACCTGCGCTTGCATACAACGCCCCCTGTGTTTTTTGTGCAGAACACCTGAGCCTTTTGAATTTTAATTTTCCTTTGGTTTTATCCAGTAAAATTCCGCAATATACTGCTGCAGCATTAAAATTGGCAGCCGTTTGGCTGTAATTGGCTAGCTGGTTAAATATCATAATTGATAAACTGTCATTCTTTTCTGATATTCCCTTATTGGCAAATATTTTCGCCAGGCTATCCAGTTCACCCGACACATCTCTTGTTACATAACCTTCTGCATATTGGAATATCTTCGTCATTTCTGAAACGTCTAATGCAGACTTGTTGGCAGGCAGGGGCCTGCAGCTATCGGGAAGAAAGGTCAGCAGTTTTTTACTTATTTGTCCACAAGAATAAAATGGCATTGACAGAAACGCAGCAGCCATGATGATAAAAACTATCCTAAACTGGGTATCAGGGTATTTCATAGTGACACTGGTGTGGCTTTCAAAGTTTTGTATGAAGGATTTAGCAAGGCACATCATTGAAAATATATGTTGCATTACACATTTGCCTGCAACCACCATTATAAGAAAATACCGGGCGGTGCATTATTACTGGCTGATGAAACAATCCCGATCCAACATATTAGAAATATAGCAAAATCATGTTATGCTATACGGCTATGCGCAATCCTATTTTTGTATTGCAAAGCGCTTGCGTATAAAGCAAATGCAACCATTTAAAATCCAATATCCGCCTTATCATTATCCTGCTCCTTTGAAAATTGAACATCCGTAAACCGTCCGAAAGAAAGAGAGATGGTCAGCGCAGGCTGGCCTTTCTTTTTTTGAGCCTTCATTTTATTTATTGCTGCCAAAAATTCGCTGGCAATAAATAAAAGAAGCCAGCGGTAAGACTACCGCCAGCATTTGTTTCAGTACATAACTGCGCGCTCTCAGATCTTCAAAAACAATTTAAATGTCTTAACAGTTTTTTTTCTTACTAGTATTATCTTCCTGCTTTATTTCACAATATCCGTCCCGTATGAAATTCAATTGCCGGAATAGATACACCTGATAGCGCATTAACTGAACTTCCGCACAAAACCTTCGTTTATGTCTGCAGAAGTCATGAATTATTGGTTTATTTATAATGTAAGCAAACCTAGACCCTGCAGGGAATTAAAAAAATACCCGCGTAAGACGGATTTGTTACATCTACAAGATGATACGTCTAGCACATAGAGATTATTTTTCTGCTTTTATCCCGGGTGTTATCATTAACAATTCCCGGCACCGGGCTGGTTAAAAATAGCAAAATATTGTTATGTTAATCCTGCCCATGCCCCGTACTTTTGCTGCGCAAATCCGATAATGTTATGTAAGGGTGGTAACCGTTTTAAATCCAATGTCCAATTTGTCCGTTATCTCTAAGATCAATTACCCTTAACATGCGGCAAGCAGCTCCTATGAAAGAGAGAGAAAGTCAGCCAGGGCTGACCTTTCTTTCCGGAGCATCATTAATATAATTGAATAACAGCCTATTCGTACCCAATGCGGCCTATGTCCGCACAATAATTATTTTTCATCTCCGGAAAAAAGCTGTTATGACAAAGCAACCCAAACCAATGCACCCGCCAGCCTCGCAATTACAACAATGAGAATATTCACTTTCCTGCCAAAAACTACGCAACTACAGGGCTTCTTTACGGATAGTATCTTATGACGATGGTGGCCTCAGGGTTTCCAACTACCTCTACATATTAAAAAATAGCAAAATATTGCTATGCCATCCGCCTTGCTGCGATCCTATATTTGCCTTGCAAAGCTGCTTAGGTCGTATAAAGCAAAAGCAATCATTTAAAATCCAATGTCCGCCTTACCACTATCCCAATCCTGTGAAAACCGACAATCGTAGAGTCGTAGTCCTCTAAGAAGAAAAGACAGAAGGCCAGCAAAAGCTGGTCTTTTTCTTTTTTGCCACTTGTGTTTAAGTTCAATTAAATGATTAAGAAATAGCCGGCTGATAATAAAAAAGCCGGCGGTAAGATTACCGCCAGCGCATGGTTTGGAAAAAATAGCACTGTCTGCCGCTTTCACAAACAACCTTTATTGATTGATTACTTGATTTTTTTTGTTTCAGGAGCTTTACCTGGCCGTAACAATTTTAAAAGATACGTTCCGCCTGGTAACCCGTTTACCTGGATGTACAATGTGAGTGGTGCATTTGCGGCCTGTTGACTTAAAATTTTTTATCCCGCCTGGTTGTACAATTCAACGGAAACATGTCCATCCGGGTACTTTATTGATTGTTTTTAACAAGGATACAGGTATAGTTCATCATTCTTTGCTATGTACTTTCGGTTTCGCACGCCACTAATCACATAACTGAGATAAAAAAACCACTTAACCGGAAATTGAAACAAAAATATCAGGTGTAGTTGTTCTATGGTATCCTACCATAAACTGTTTTTTTTCTTACTAAAAGAGTAGACTTATAGCATACACAGACTAATACTCCTATTGCAGGGCGCTTTGGCCAGCGTAACCTGTTTAACTGTTATCGATTCCTTCGCTTTTGTTTTTTAAACATCCCTTAATTACTGGTTCACACATACGGAAAACTTTTAATACTCCTCTGTAAAATCCGGCTGAAGCAATTCATACAGGGCAAGTCATAAAAAGGAAAAAACTAATATTTAATTCCACAACCTCAAATATTATTGCCAGGTCATTTGATAGCACAAGAAAAGTGTACCGAATAGCATGTACAGACTATTTTATACATCACACAGAATTTGAAAATTGCATAAAACCACATACAATGGGAACCTCGCTTGAAATACCACCGTTAAAAATGATCATGGTAGACGACCATATAATGTTTTGCGAGGCAGTAAGAGAAATCATGAAAAGCATATCTCCGGGAAACTACTTCACTTATTTTGGGAATGTTGAAAATGCCAGGGAAGAATTAAATAAGAATAAATACCAGATCCTTCTTTGCGATGTGTTGATGCCGGGTAACGACGTTAAAAAATTTATCAGCCACTGTAAGGCCAGCTATGCCGACCTGCTTATTGTAATACTAAGTACTGTTACGGATATCAATAAAATCAAGGAATATTTTACACTTGGCGCAGACGGATACCTGAGTAAATCTGTTGGCTATTCTGAATTTGGTATTGCCATCGAAAACATTCAAAAAGGTGTTAAATATATCAGTGCAGACCTGGCAAGCAAATTATACACAGCTTACTTCCAGGCCGAAAAAAATAACCTGTCGCAAAAAGAACTGGAAATTCTGCAGCTGGTGGCATCAGGATACTCTGTTATAGAAAGTGCGGCACACTTACAGGTTAGTCCATTTACCATCATGGCGCATCGCAGAAATATCATGTCCAAACTAAACCTGCATTCTGCTGCTGAACTTGCAAAATATGCTTTCGAAAACAAACTAATCTGATAACCGGGAATTCCTGCCATGCAGGTTTTATGTATTTATTACCAACTCAAATCTACATTGATATGGTTCAGCTAAACAGGGAAATCCTGCATGATTTATACGGCGACTCGCCCGATGAACTAAAGGATATTTTTACAGAATATCTTAATAGTTATTCAGCAATGATTGAAAATTTTCAGGCTGGCTACAATACCCACAGGCTGGATCTGCTTGAATATTTTTGTCACGGCTATGCCCCAACATTCAGGTATCTTGGATTTCCTGAAATCAGCAACTGTATTACCGCTTTTCAAAAACTTTGCCGTAAACCGGAGGCATTTGACAATATCCATACATCCTATTCAGCCCTGATGGTAATGCTGGAAGAGAGCAGGCAAATTGTATTGTCTTTAGTAGCTGAAAAATGAGGCCGGTGGCAATGCGCTGTATTCCCGCCGGTGTACGGAAGCAAAGTACCCGTTCATGTTTTTTACACTACACGCATGCGGTTTATTTACATTGTTATTCAATTCAGCGTGCTGTATAAGGGCACGGTAATTTTAATCTCCGTACCAGTAGAGTCAGTTTCTATTTCATATTTCCCCCTGATTGCCTCCGCCCGCTCCTTAATTGAACTTAATCCAATACCCCATTTTTTTGGCTTTTTTTCAAAACCCCTGCCATCATCCGCAATCTGCATAATCAACCCCGGAATATCTTCATAAATAAAAATCGATATTTTCCCGGCCATGGCGTGTTTGATAATATTGGTAATAGCCTCCTGGATAATATACAATAGCTCAATTTTTATGTTCAGCGGTGTGGTATTCAGCAACTGATCATCAATTTCAATTTCCATTAAATAATTATTCAATGACAGCCCGTTGCTGGTAATCATTTTTACCCTTTTTGAAAAAGGGAGTTCCAAATCATCTTCAAGCCCTTTGTAAAGTTCGTGGCTTTTATTCCGGGCATTGGTATAGATAAGGGCCATCAAATTACTGATTTCCTTTAACCGTTTCACCTGCTCTGCATCGTTGTTATTCACCAGTTCAGTTTCAATTTTCATTTTTACTGCAGCAATAGTTCCCGCCAGGCTGTCGTGCAATTCCATGCCCAGCTTTCGCTGCTCCTCCTGCTTCACCAGCCTGTTCCTTTCTTCAAGTTCCATTATTTGCAACTGACTGGCATAATTCAATTTATTAATTTTGTCTTTGGCTGCCTGGTCCTTTTTCTTCATCCGCAAATACAGTAAACCTATGCCGGCCAAAGCCACAACAGATATAAGCACAATTATTATATTACGCTGCATCTTTTGGCGCTCTGCTTTCTTCAATGCTTCGCTCTTATATTCAGCCTCTGCCTGGGCATACATATTATTGTCGATATCTGTCGTTCTAAGACCTATTATCGAATCTCCTGTCTCATAAGCTTTCAACAAATTTTCATAGGCACTTTTAAAATCGCCCTCTTTTGCTTTTAATTTGCCATAACTTAACAAAAAAGCGGTACCATCGCCGGGTTGCCCCTTATTGGTAAGCTGCTCACCGATAATTCGCAGGTAGTGTTCTGCGCTGTCATTATTACCAGTTTCTGTAAAATAGTCAACCATCTTCAGCAGCATCGTTCTGGCCGCAGCTTTTTTCCAAACCGCATTCGCTTTAAGCGCTGGCGAACTAATAAATGCGTAAATAGTATCCAGGTCTTTTTTTGCCTCGGCTTCCCCGCCCGTCATTTTTTTAGCGGCATACTTTACCCTGTACAAAAAAAATAAACATTGCTGCATTTTACCCTCGTCAGGTACAGGCCGGCTTTCCAGCGAGCGCCATGTGCTAACTGCCACATCGAGTATCGAATCCACCCTCACTGTATCTTTCCTATCGGCATACAGTTGCGCGCCATTGCTTAAAATGGTCATGGCATTAACACAGGTAACCGGGGGAACACTGTCTTTAATGATACTCCGCGGCAACGTAACTAAAAACGGCCATACGCGTTCAAATTCCGCCATTCGCCTTTTCTCAGTGCTCCTGTTTGCAGCGTAGATAGCAAGTAATTGCCTGGGCGCATTCAGTGAATTGGTATAGGGTTTTACCTTTTTCATTTCATCTTCCATTCTTTCCAGGTAGTACAGGGATGCGCCCTCTTTATGAATAAAAGTTGCGTTATTGGCCAGGAATGCATAATATTTAATACGATAAGGCCGGTATACTTCTTTGCTCCATGCTATCTCTCTGTAAGCAGCCAGGTTTTCTTTAAGCGCGGAATCTTTAAATGATTGTTCTACCAGTAGCTGAACCTGGTTGAGATAGGTTGTATCGTTCATTTTGCCCTGCTGGTATTGCGTCAACAGCTCATCCCAGTTCATGGCCTTGCCGGCCTGGCCCTGGCCGAAGCCTCCTGTATTTGAAAAGCTCAATATACAGACAGCCAAAATAATTTTGAACAGGCACTGTATCCCTAACAATCTTTTCATCATGCAAAAAATTGAATCACGCATTGTAGCAATTTCCCTGATAACGCCGGATACACAAAAAATCCTGGCAGCTATTGAGTCCGGAAACAGGTGATTTAGTGATACCGGAGTGTTTCCCTAGAACAAATTATTTTCAAAAGCATATTTTACCAGTTCTGCCGCCGAATGCAAATCCAGTTTAAACATAATATTTCTGCGATGAGACATGACCGTTGCCGTGCTTAAGCTCAGTGCTTTCGCGGTCTCTGAAACAGTTTTTCCATCGGCAATCGTACGCAAAATCACCAGTTCCTTTCTTGTTAGCCTGGTCTTCCGTTCTTCAAAAAACACCGTGGCCATTTTGCCGCTTAAATCAGAACTGATGTACCTTTCGCCGTTGTACGCTTTTTCCAAAGCCATTTTTAATTCGTTATAGGTAACCGCTTTGCTAAGATAACCATGCACCCCGTCTGCAAACAATTCTCTAATATTACCTGCATTCATACTGCTGCTAACAATAATGATGTACAAGTCAGGGTAAGTTTTTCTGCAGAAAGCAATAAACTCCATCACGTTGCTTCCCGGAATCAGGAGATCGCATATCAAAAACTCATATTTGCCTTTCTCTAAAGCGATCATTGCTTTTTGAACGGAAGAGAACAAGGATAACTCGCTCCTGGGCGCTATTTTTTTCAAAAGCTCAGCAATGCCCTGCGAGAACATCAGGTGATCATCAACCAACATTATTCTAAGGGGAAATATATCAGCAAAATCGAGCATGAGACTAAGTATTTTACGCTGCCTACAATAACAAAAAACGAAAATAGCATATACCTGCTGTATGCAAAATCTCATTACAAGTTAGGAAAAAAAATAGTCTCCGGAAACTAATTTTGCCACGCAGATGGCCGCCTGCCTCAATCAATGCATATCAATTTTCCTGCAATTAAATCTGAAAAACATTCTACATATAAATTCAAATTCTCATTTATTAAACTTTCATTATTTATTGTTATCGCCTGCATGAACGCTTGAATAATCATATCTCTTTTTACAGGAACTATTGGGATTGTAAAGACAGGGTTTGGGTGTTCACACAAAAAGAACTTTCTCTGCTTTTTGTCATTTTATTAAATAATTTGTGCAGGTAAAATGCTTTGCAGAGCGCGTTGCGCAGATGGATTATTTTATGCTTTTTATAGCAGGCAAATAAAAATTCAGTGCCGGGCAGTTGATGACCAACACTCCGGAGCGATGCGTTAAAACATTATTATCAAAAAAATACCATCGGATTAGTCACGGTAGCGTATACCGTCCGAATTTATCACCATCGAAAGATTGTTAAACATTAGTTCAACAGTCGTATTACCGGTCTGCGAATCTTTCGGTGAAGGGTAAATGAAATTTACATCGTCCCACCGTACCGACGGGTTCAATACAATGATTTGGCGGATAGCCGATTCCAAATCAATACCGGACTCAACGGCGATCGTCACTTTTTCGGGCATGGAATGACACAGTAAAAATGTAAGGCTTGCTCTTTTGTAATCGTCTTTTTCAAAAGTGATAAATCGAAATTGTGCGCCCGGCATCTGTTTTTCCAGGAATGCGGCAAGGTAGGCAGGCTCACATTCATGGATATGCTGCCTGGAGGTCTTGTATTTACGGCAATTTACTGGCATGATAACTACCCCGATGGTTCGGGTTTCTTTATGGATTGACGCATGGGTTGTAACAAATTTTTACTGATCATTACATTACCCGCGACTATTATAGTTTGCATTACTGTTGAGAAGGAACTATCAAAGGGTTGTTTGCAAGCTTTGTTTCCCCCTCTGCTATTTTACTTTTAAGAGCCTGGATATCTTTTTTCAAATTCGCCAGGTTCTCTGCCGCTACCCTTGCGCGTCTGGCACTTTTCTTTGCATCATCGGCTGATGATTCTGCCTGCCTGGCCAATTTTTTATTTTGCGGATCTTCACCCAATTTGGCAGCTGCAGTAGTATTATCATCTGCCGACCGCTGTGCACCGGTTGCCGTACTTTCCATTTCCGCAGTTTTATTGCTCAGGGTATTTTCCAGTTTTGCCAGTTTCAACTTATTGTCATTTATCTTTTTGCTCAGTTCAAGCGACTGTTTCTGTTGCTCAAGAGAACGCAGCGAATCGCCGGAAACCTGCGCAGCTGCCATAAAAGAGATCACTAAAAGGACAGCACTGCTCATTAATAATTTTATAGTATTCATTATCGTGGGTTTACTTGGTTAATATGTACGACAAGCGTCATGCCCCGATTATTCCCCGGTAAATCCATTGCAGTATCCGTGATATTAATCTAAAACCAGCAGTTATTTGATTTGTACACGATATTCATTGATTAGTGAGTAGTTTTTTTCTCAATGGATATCCCAGTATGAGATAATGGGTCAGGAATACCACCCGGAAAATGCGCCGTAAACGATCGGGCAGCTTCCTGAACTCCGTAAACCCTGAATTAAAACAGATGATAAAAAAAGTATGACTAATAACATCTGTTTTGCCCGGTACATGCAACACCTGTTTACCATTTTATGTCAACATGTATTCCATCGGCAGCATTCATATACTGCAGCAGGCATGTTGAAGACGATTCATCCCACTCATTTTTATTTTCCAGCAATTTGCCCTCAGCATCTGTAGCGACAACTGTTATTGGCCTCGCAGGTAACAATATACGCATTACATTTCTGGTACCGGTTGGGCTTTTGGCAACAAACGAATAAGTATGTGCTGCCCGTTTTTCATCATACACCCTTGAAGCTGCGCACAACACCTTAGGTATATTTTTTTGCTGAACGCGGTTCATGGCATACAATAAGGATTGTTGTCCGGGAATAACCGTCTTTTCTGCCAAAACAGGCAACAATGGATCAAACATATCGATTACCGGTCCTTTTATGTGCAGGGGATCCGTGTTTACGCCCTCGCCCATCACAGCGATAATATTATAAGGCCCGCGTTCAAGATAAAAATAATTTTTGGTCTGCATCTTGCCTGCATAAGCGTCCTTTTCATAGGCACGCCGCACCCTATTCACAAAATTACTGTCAGCACCGGCTGATAAAACAAGCTCTTTTGGATCCTGCTTTACAACGTATATTTTTCCCCTGCCGTACCTGTAGACGGGTTTATTGGCCGAAGGCGCGATATGCATTAATTCAAATAAATGTGCCGACGGCCCTGCATAATTATTTCCATTTGTATTCCACCATTCTTTTACTTCCTGGAAAGGATCATTGTCCCGCCCATAGTATAATAGCACACCACCCTGTTTTACCCATTGAGCCAACTGTGTATTTACAGCTGCCGCTTGTGGCTTCATATTGGCATAACTCATCACCAGCACTTTTATATTTTTTAAAGTGCTGTCAAAGCCAAGGTTTTCCATGTGCACCGTTTCAACAGGGATGCCGCGTTTTAGCAAAGGCATCACCATGCCATAAAAATTCGACAATTGCGGATCCTCGTAACTTTTATGTGTGGGAAAACGCTGGAACATCATGGAGTTTCCCAGCAATACGCCAATACCCCTGCTTCCGTTAACTTTATTGGATGATAGCGGCATATCATTTAATGCGTTTACCATTACCTGCATCTGTGTAGCGTAGGCAGGCGAAATGGGCTGTCTTTCATCGCTGTTTTGTAATTTAAATTTGCCCTGGTAAATCCTGTTGGGCCATGGCATTACTTCATAATTATTAACTGTTGGGTACATTAATTCTGCCGTATAGGTGGCCTGGTAATTCTGTTTGTAATCATCCCAGGTACGCGGCCAGTCTTCTATGGGGTCAGTTAAAAAATAAATTTTTCTTCCGGTGGGCGCAGTCATAGACAACATAGCGCCATATTCCAGAAAAGCATTTTCAAATACCCGTTCTTTTTTCAGCCCGTTAAAATAAACCGGCTCGCGCGAAGTACCGGTCCATACCTGGGCGATATAGCCATCCATGCCCGGAAGTGCTGCCAGGCTTGCTTCCGGGCTTACAATTTGCCAGGAAGAATAATTAAGCAATGAATGGGTGGGCACAAAACACTTTACTTTCAGCCCCTTGCTTTCACTGTATGTTTTTGCATATTGAAAAACTTCTTTGAGTGCATGAAAATAAAGCTGGTATTTAAGTTTCGAAGATAAATAAGTGGCTTCCGGCGATTCGTGCTGCGGCATCCACGCAAAGCCATAAAATTGCTGCCATTCCTTTTTAAACGATTCGCTATACCCCGCCCTTGCCCAAAACTCCGGTTCTTCCAGGTAAATAGATGTAACACCTGCATCAATCACTTTTTTTATCAGCGTTTTAAAATAAGCAATGTAGCTATCCGTTGGAACAATATAGGGAATGCCTTTACCGTGACCAATTTCCTTCCCGTTGCGCTCCACCTGTCCTTCATCTTCATGTGTTTTGCCATCGAACCTGCCGGTAAAATAATCCTGGTAATTACCCCATGCAATTCCTGTCATAAACTGCACATTATAACCCCGATCCCGGTAACTTTTTACGCGTTCAGTAAATGTACTGTCCATGCCATATACAATAGCTATGTCAGACCGCACGTCATATGCTGCATTCCAGGGTGCAGCTACCTGGAAAGATGTTTTTTCTGCAGCAACAGGTTGTGCGTGCAGGTGCCGTTGTAATAAAAGGATTGTAGCGGCAATAACAAAAGTTTTTAACTGGTTCATCTAAACTATTTTTTTTCAACCAAATATCGCTTAACAATTTGAAATATACCCATCCGTTGCAGTTTGGTTAAATAGATGCATCTTTTTGCTCATTTTAATCTCTTTGCCGAATCGGGGAGCGTTTTGTTTAAACAACATAGAATTACGATGCTGATTTTTTTTGTTTGGTCTTCAATGAACACCGTCTTTGTAACATTTTCTGTATTCCGGATATGCATAACCGTTACTGTCTATGATTGCTACGCTGTACAAAGTCTCCGGCTTTGTGCTTTATATTCTTCCCGACGCCGGATCATGAAGAAACAGGTTGTGCATAAGCACGGCACATTTTTTAACAACCTGTAATGCTGCATCAATCTATTTTTTCCCGGAATACAAAAATGTTTTACATTTAGAAAGAATCGAACCTGCCGGAATCAGATAACAAGCCCATTCAAGTCATTCATGAAAATTACAGGATATTTTTTTGTATGCTGCATCGTTGGCGCGCTTGCTTCATGTAAAACCAATGTTGATCCCACACTTATCATTGCTCACGGGGGTAAAATGGATCTCGCTGGCAGGGACAGGAACAATGCCCTGCCCCTTGCACTGGATGGCGAATGGAATTTCTTCTATAACCGACTTTTGTCGCCTGCTGATTTTGCGGCTCATCCGGATATACGCCCCGATGCACAAGCGCTTGTGCCAGGCTACTGGAACGGCCTGGTGGCTGGCGGAAAAAAAATACAGGGAAAAGGGTTTGCTACCTATCGCCTGCTGGTAAAAAATTGTACGGGTCTGCACCTGAACGGACTGCGCATGATGGAAGCCGGTAGCGCTTATCGTTTGTGGATAAACCAGGTGTTCGTTGCGGGCAACGGAACCGTGTCATCCGATCCACACCTGGCCTCTCCTCAATTTCTTCCACTGGTAACACCATTCGTAAGCAATGCAGACTCTCTTGAGATAGTGGTACAGGTAAGCAATTTTTTTCACGACAAAGGTGGTCTCTGGCACAGTATCGAACTGGGACATTTCCCGGTGTTGCTGGCGGAAAGGGATAATGAAAGAAATTCAACACTGCTGCTGGCGGGCGCCATGTTTATCCTTTTTGTTTACCATATTTTTATCTTCCTGCTGCGCAAAACAGAATATGCATCTTTTTGGTTTGCCCTGCTTTGCCTGGATTCTACCGTGCGTAGTCTGTTTACCGGTGAAAGAATTATATACAGCATGTTTCCACAGCTTTCATTGTATGCAGGTTTCCGCATAGAGTATTTAACGGTAACACTTGGTATACCCATATATGCCATGGTAGCTTACCAGTTTTATCCGGCTGAGTGGTCAAAGAAAGTCCTCTATCCCATCTTGTGGGTAGGTGCGGCAGAATCGCTGTTCATCTGCGTGGCTCCCCCGGCGGTCTTCAGCAGGTACATCACCGTCATACAACTGATAGTGGTGCTGGAATGTTTTTACATGATATATAGTATAATCCGCTCACTGTCGAACAAAAGGGATTATGCAGTGACATCTTTCCTGAGTTATTGCCTGATGTTTGCGGCCATTGTACACGATATCCTGGCGGCACAGCTTATCATCAACAGCCCTTTTTTATTGTTTTATGCATTCTGTACTTTTTTAGTGCTGCAGGCTTATATACTTGCTTCGCACAATGCTGCAGCTTACCGGAGAATCGAAGACTTATCGGAAGACCTGAACCAGGCCAATATGACCCTTGAAATGAAAGTTGCCAACCGGACACGCGAACTGCAGGGGGCCAATGGCCAGCTTACTGAGCAGAAAAAAAAATCCGATGACCTGCTGCTCAATATCCTGCCGGCTGAAATTGCCGATGAGCTGAAAGAAAAAGGCTTCTCCAAAGCACGGCGGTTTCCCTCCGTTACTATTATGTTCACCGACTTTAAAGACTTTACGCAAGTAAGCGAAGTGCTGACGCCGGAGCAACTGGTAAATGAGATTGACTATTGTTACCGCCATTTTGATGAACTGGTGGAAGCGCACGGGCTTGAAAAAATAAAAACCATGGGCGATGCCTATATCTGTGCGGGTGGTTTACCGGCCATGAATTTTACGCACCCGGAAGATACGGTACGGGCAGCGCTCGCCATCCGAGATTTTATGGAAGCCTATAAAAAACAGAAGCAGGCGCTGCGGGAACCCTTTTTTGAAATCAGGATCGGCGTTCATACAGGACCGGTAGTTGCCGGCATTGTTGGCTCCAGGAAGTTTGCATATGATATCTGGGGCGATACCGTTAACCTGGCTGCCCGTATGGAAAGTGCCGGCGAAATCAGCAAAGTAAATATTTCAAGTACTACTTACCAGATGATAAAGGATAAATTTGATTGTCGCCACCGGGGAAAGATTGATGCCAAGAACAAAGGGCCGATGGATATGTATTTTGCTGAGCTGAAAAGCGGGTCCTGACGGTGTAAAAACCAGGGCGGGCTGGAAATAAAAGACGGGCCATCATTTATTTCCCTGCTTGCAATATGACCGCACCGCGTAAAATGGGTGACGTTATAAGGATCAACCCGTTGCACGGTAGCTGAATCGTAACACATAGCCCATACACACCACCAGACAGTTGAGCAAATTATCAAATTACCCTTAGCGCAACGCAGACAGACCGGCCAGTAAACAACTCATATCAGTATTCTATTATATTAATCGTACCTTTTGATATGTACACTGTTTCATTCATCTCCGGCCTGGGATTTGCGGATTAAAAGGGTACCCTTCTTTACACGCAGCTCCTGCTATACAAACCTTGCCATGAAAAATTTATTACGATACGCGCTTCCGGCGACCGTCGCCGTAACGATTCTGTCATTCATTCCACTATTGTTAGTCCGCGTTATCTGGACAGATATACTGTTGTTGAGTACGGGCCTCGCGGGGGTAGCGGTTATTACCTTTATTATCCTGCACAAAACACAAATACTCAACATCCAGGAAAAGTTTCTGAAAGACAGGCAAAATTTTGAATCGCTGGTCGGCAGCATCAGGGAATATGCTATTTTCCTGCTGGATATAAACGGCCTGGTGGCCAGTTGGAACAGTGGTGCCGAAAGCATTAAGGGCTTTACTTCGGTTGACATTATCGGAAAGCCGACAGATCTTTTTTACAAAGACGAAGATATAGAGAACGGTTTACCGCAGCGCAACCTGCAGATCGCCCTTCAGCTCGGTCATTTTGAAACTGAAGGATGGCGCCTGCGTAAAGATCGTTCCCCCTTTTATGCCGATATTGTTTTTACACCCTTATATGACCAACAGCACAAACACTACGGCTATGCAGTGGTGACAAGGGATATTACCAGGCGGAAAGAAACGGAAGCCGTTTTAGTTGCCTTAAACAACGAACTGGAAGTCAGGGTAATTCAGAAAACTGCTGAAGGGATTGCATCAGAAGAAAAATTGAGTACCGGTGAAGAGCAATTCAGGCGTACACTCGATAATATGCTGGAGGGCATACAGATTCATGACCGCGACTGGCGGTATGTTTACGTTAACCGCGCGCTGGCAAAATACGCGCAATACAGCAGGTCGGAATTGCTGGGGTTTACGCTGATGGAAAAATACCCAGGAATTGAGCAAACCGATTTGTTTGCAACCCTGCAACGCTGTATGAATGAGCGGCTGGCCCTTCATTTTGAAACCGAATTTGTTTTCCCCGGTGGGATCAAAAAAGATTTCCAGTTAAGTATTCAACCGGTACCGGAAGGCCTGTTTATTCTTTCTATTGATATTACCAACCGGAAAAAGGCGGAAGAAAAATTAATTATCAGTGAAGAAAATTACCGCAGCATTATGGAAAGGGTATCAGACGGATTTGCCGCCATTGATAAAAACTGGTGCCTCACCTATGTAAATAAAATGGGTGCAACCATCCTCAGGCATACACCGGAAGAACTGATTGCAAAGAATATCTGGACTGTATTTCCCAGGGCAGTCGGCAAGCCTTTTCACAAAGCTTATTCCAGGGCCATGGAAGAGCAGCATTACATGCACCTGGAAGAATATTATGCCCACTTTGATGTGTGGTTCGAAAACCATATCTATCCTTCCCCCGACGGGATCTCTGTCTTCTTTCGCGACATTACCCAACGAAAGAAAGCTGAACAACAGCGCGAATTCGATCAGAGCAACCTGCATGCATTGATCAACAATACCACCGACCTGATGTGGAGCGTGGCACGCGACTTCACCCTTATTACATCCAACCAGGCGTTTGAAGCGATGGTGACGCAGTTATCGGGAGCGCCAATCATTCATGGGGATAGTGTCCTGGTTGCAGCATTCCCCGCAGGCCAGCTGGAGATATTCAGGACATTTTATGAACGTGCTTTTGCAGGCGAATCATTTACCACCGAGCATTCCGGTTTTTATGGTGATACCTGGTCAGAAATTTCTTTCCATCCTGTTTATGAAGGGAATATTGTGATGGGAACGGCGTGTTTTTCACGTGATATTACAGAACGTAAAATAGCTGAGGGATTATTGAAAAGCCGCTTAGCAGAAAAAAAAGTTGTTGCAGCAAGGATGCAGTCTATCCTCGATACCATTCCGGCCGACATTGCCCTGCTGAACGATAAAGGCATCATCATAGATGTCAATGATGCATGGCGAAACGGTACAGACAGCAATGGCTTTACCGGTAACGCGTATAAAACAGGCGACAATTACCTGGACCATTCAAAACATGTTTCAGACGAACAATGGAAAGAACAGAAGGAAGTAGCAAAAGGACTGGCGGAAGTACTCAGTAATAAAGTAAACGAATTTGTGCACGAATATGATTGTGATGACCCGGAAATAAAAAAATGCTTCCGGATGGTGGCCAGGCCTTTGCTGGGTAAAGAGTTTGCCGGGGCTGTCGTTATACACATTGATATTACGGAACTGCGCCGGTTGGAACGGGAAACGCTTGCCGGTAAAATTGAACAACAAAAAAGTATTACCCGCGCCATGCTGCAGGCGCAGGAAAAAGAACGCAATCACATTGGGCTGGAATTGCACGACAATGTGAGCCAGTTGCTGGCAGCTACCCGTATGAAATTGCAGCTTGCTGTAAAAGGCAGGGAGGTCAATAAGGCAGTTATTATTGAATGTATCACGCATGTGGAAGAAACAATGGTTGAAACAAGAAACCTCTCTCACCGCATGGTGATGCCGCGGTTTGCAGACAGCAGTTTCCTTGAAGCAATAGAAGGATTGGCGGTTATTTACAGGATGCCCTCCCGGACTATCCAGTTGGAAACCGGCGGTCTTGACGAAAATATTGTTTCTCCCGGAATCAAGGAAACCCTTTACCGCATCGCGCAGGAACAACTCAACAATATCAATAAATACGCCCAGGCTACGGCCATTGTAATCCGTACCACAACAAATAATGACACGGTTACCATGCTGGTAAAAGACAACGGGGTTGGATTCAATACAATGAAAAAGAAAGCTGGAATTGGCCTGGTGAACATTAAGAACCGATCCGAATCCTACAATGGAAGCGCGGTTGTTGTATCTGCCCCGGGCAATGGCTGCTGCCTTACCATACATATCCCCTTGCAAAACCTATCACTGGTGCCCTGTGTTGATGCATTGCCCGCTTTGATCAAATGATGTCCCGCATATATACAATTATGCTGCCTGGTGAAATGATGCCATTGTTATATACGGATAAGGATGAAAAACACAGGTTGGTTTTCATTCTATATCATCCAGCATAGAACGTCTTTTATTTTTCAGCTTTTTAAAATAAGTAGGGGTAAGACCAGTAACCCTTTTGAACTGGGTAGATAAATGGGCTACACTGCTATAATGCATCTGGAAAGCAATTTCAGTGAGGTTGAGTTCATTGTATACCAGTAATTCCTTTACTTTCTCAATTTTGTGCGAAATGAAAAATTTTTCAATGGTGGTTCCCTGCGATTCTGAAAAAAGGTTGGCCAGGTAGGTATAATCATGTTGTAATTGCTGGCTCAGGTAAACCGATAAATTAACCGTCAATGGTTCTTCCGAATAATGCACCAGTTCTACGATTAGCGTTTTAATCTTTTGTATCAGGATACTTTTTTTATCGTCCATCAGCTCCAGGCCAAATCTTAGTAATGCCGTTTTAACCGATGCACGCAAATCGTCCGAAATATTTTCCGGTAACTCCGCTTCACCCAGTTCTACGGCGGTATAAGGAATTCCCAATTTTGTCAATTCATCCTTTACCACCATTTTACAGCGGATGCAAACCATATTTTTAATGTACAGCTTCAACGAAATACCTTTAAAGATTGGGAGTCCCTTTGACGGGGTTTTCCAAATATAACGTGATTTTATCAGACCGTCGCCAACGGGATATAAATCAACTTTATTGCACACCTGTTTACTATTATGCAGGGCGGTTGAAGCTGCTTTGGACAAACTATCTTTCATTTTTGCTGGGGGCTTTCAGTTCTTTAAACAAAGGCAATTGTTTCATCTTTGCATGCAAAACATCATAATCGCCGGCAAAATAAAGTTGCAGATAGTGCTTTATCATTAACATATCTTCGGTAAGATAAATTTCAAGCCAGTAATAAGATCGAATTTTGCCCAGCCAGTTCTTCGTTGATCTAAGATAGCTATAACCCACCAGGTATCCGTGGTTAAGACGATCGCCCGCCATTGAAATCCATATCTCTTTTTTATCGGTTGTATTTTGTAACGATATCGTTGGCGAACTGCCCTGCGGCCGTGCATTTGCTTTTTCCATTTCGTCTATCCATGGAAAATTGTCGACTACAGAAAGGAAGCAATCCAGGTCTGTCTGGCCCATGAATTCATAATTATCATAGGGTTCTCCTCCGTACTGAATATCGTATGTGAACATAACGTTGAATAAAGGCGTCCTGGCTGTAAAAAATATTCTCCCAACACTGGTACAGGAGTTGATCAAACCCTAAAGAAAGGATACAACAGATTTACTGTAAGGTAGTCTATAATGGGGTATAACCCCGAAAAGAAAGAATTGCCGCCAGTTTGCTATTTAAGATGGCCTGCGGGCTGAGATGTATTGCGCGCCGTTTGATGAGGCTGGTAATATTTTTCCATAAACTGCTTCTTATTATCGGTATAGGTGGAGACAGCACCTATCCAGTGCATGAATTTTATATAATACCACGCAAGATCCACCTGGTATGATAAAAACCCCGAACGTGCGCTTTTTGGATACAGGTGGTGATTGTTGTGCCATTCTCCGGCAACAAAACCTGGCCAGAGCTGGTTAACGGACATGTCTTTCCGGTTATAATCGGTATGATCCTGTCTTTTGTCCTTTCCTTTGCCATGGCCTTCGTAATTAAAGGTGCGAACCCCCACCGCCCATACACCCGCGGCGCCAAATAATGCACAGGCCAGGGCCGGGCCACCGATTCCATAAAATACAAGAAACCAAAAGCCCCAGTTTAAGAGTACACCACCGATCGTTCTAACCGGGCCTGCCAGGGAACCCCAGCGCTGGTAGCTTTTATACCCATTCGACACCTGCCCCGTATGTTTCATTAGCTGTACGCAACGATCGTAGTTTTGTGCGTCCATATTCCGGTTAATCGGCTGGTGGTTCACATCGGCTAAAAAACAATATAAAAATCCGCCATGCGCATTATAAGGATCGCCAGGCTCATCGGACTTGGCATGATGAACGTGATGGGATATGACATATATTTCTTCGGGAATGATTTTAAGTGTCAGGTTTTGCGTTACAAAACGCCAGAACCGGTTGCGGAAGGTGAAAGCCCGGTGCGTGCAATACCGGTGATACCATACCGTACCATGCGAACCCATTATTACCATGCTGTATACAAATGCTATTACCATTAATCCTATACTAAAATACCTGAATATAAACAGCCCCAGAAAAACACCCAGTACTGCTACCATCATCCAGCTGGTAAAAGACAGCCAGTTTTTTTTACTTTTAATGATATTGAGGCGTGAGAAAAATTCCTGTAAAATTTTTTTGGGAGATGGAGCGGACAAATTTCCTGCCCGGTCTTTCCAACCGTAAGAAGGCGGTTCCAATACAATATCTAAAAACGACATACGCCCCGATTTAGTTAATAATAAGGAGAGGATACAAAGGATTGCCCCCAATGTAACCCATATATGCAGAGGGCATGTTACAGCTTTCCTGATAATTGTTATATAATTCACACTTTTCGCAATTACCTGGAATAAACAATATGCCGGCTGCCATTCGACCTGCAAAAAATGCCAGGTGTTTTTATTTAGTTTTCTCCTGCTGGCATTTTATCAGTTCGTTCATCAGTTCATTAATGCGCACGGAGCTTCGCATGATAATGTCCATATACGTTTTGCGTTCCTGATCGGTTACCCCGGCTAATAATATTTCCATTGAAAGATCAACATTGGTCAATGGACTACGCACTTCATGGGCCAGCAGGGAATCATAAGCACCTGATTCTTTTTGCGCAATTTTTAGCGGATTCATTTGTTTACGGTTTTAACGGCCGTAGTTCATCTAAATATACCACCTATTTGCAGTTAACGCATTACATCATTTAAACAAAGTTTTATACAATTCACACATGACGTTTTGACTGGTTAAGTGTAAATATGTATACAATTCAACGGCTCCGCATTTATGTGTGAATTATATAACAAAATAGAGAATACATGTAACATTGTTTTCGTGAAATAAGCCCACCTTACACAAATGACGCCCATTAAACCAGACCAGCCAGATGAAAAAAGCCTAAAACACGCAAATGCTGAAGTGGAAAAATCAAAAACCCACATTATTGTTGAGATAATTGAATACATGCCCAATGCCGTGGTAATAAAAACCATCATAAAAAAATCAACCGGAAATATAAGCGTAATGTCCTTCGACAGTGGTGAAGGGTTGACTGAAAAAGCCTCCCCGTTCGACACCTACGCGCAGATCATTGAAGGACAAGCTGAAATTGTAATTGAAAAAGTGCCCCATATGGTAAAAACCGGTGAAGGAATTGTTATACCAGCACATGCCCTGAACCATATTACACCAGACGGCCGTTTCAAAATGATCCTGACCATTATCAAAAGCGGGTATGAATAAAAATCAATCAATGAACGCTGACATCATGCTGCCAACTAATGGAATTAAAAAACAGGGCAAAAACCTTGGCTATGAGGGTGAACCAATTGCCGAAATCATTGTGAACGGCTTCTTCACTGTTGATAAGAAATGGACTGTTCAATACTGGAACAAGGCAGCAGAAAAAATATTACATGTTAAAGCGGCCGATATTGTGGGGAAAAACCTCTGGGAAACTTTTGCTGATTTTATTCCGCTGGAGTTTTATGCAGTTTACCACAAAGCATTCGAAAAAAATATTCCGGTTCATTTTCAGGAATACTGGGGCGAAATGGGTGCCTGGTTTGATGTTATTACGTATTACTGCGACAATACCCTGTCAGTTTCTTTTAAAAGCAGCAACCGGTCAATCGATCCGGATTATCCCAAAAACACCGAACATCAGCTACAGATTAAAACCAGCCTGTACAAGTTCATCACTGAAGTTACCAATGACTGTTTATGGGAATGGGATTTGATAACAAAAGAAATGTTCTGGATCGACGGCGGCCATAAAAGGGTCTTCGGTTATCCGGTGGAAAATGCGTTAATTCCGCAATCCTTTTGGGAAAGCCTTATCCATCCGGCAGACAAAACCCGGATAATGAAAGAACTGAACAAGGTAATGAAAGAAAATAAAGCCGTACACTGGGAAGTTGAATACCGGTTAAAAAAAGCCGATAATGAATATGCCTGGGTGCATGACCGGGGTCATCTTATTTATGAAAACGGCGAAGCCTGCCGGATGATTGGTGCGACCCAGGATATTACTGAAAAAGTGGTGCTGGGAAAAAAACTGGCTGCCGAAAGAAGCAAAAAGGAAAGGGATATTTCGGGTATGGCATTCACCGCGCAGGAGAAGGAGCAGGCTGCTGTAGGTAAAGAATTGCTGGATAATGTGAACCAGATACTGGGTGCCGCCAAATTGTATTTGGAGATGGCCAAAAAAGATGCGCCTAACATTGACATGTTGCTGGATCAATCCTGCAATTATATTGTAGAGGTAATGGAAAGCATCCGACGCATTTCAAAGGCGCTGGCGCCCCCCTTCATCCAGCTTTTTGGCCTCGTTAAAAGCATCAAAATACTCACGGATGATCTGGCTTCCGGGCACCCGGTGCAATTTACTACCAGCGACTCCGGGCTGAGCCTGGAAGCCCTTGATGAGAAACTGCAACTGAATATATTCAGAATTGTGCAACAACAGGTAGATAATATTCTCCGCTATGCCAACGCAAGCCAGGCCAGTATTGATATCAGCAAATACGATGATGAAATCATTTTATTTATTAACGACAATGGTATGGGATGTGATTTAATAGAAAGAAAGAACGGAGCCGGTATAAAAAGCATCATTAGCAGGGCGAACTTATACCATGGAAGCGTAACTACTTTGTCCAGCCCCGGCGAAGGCTATATCCTCCAGGTAATATTCCGGCTGGATGACAGCCATTATGATAAAAGCATATTATATTATTAGAACCACCCATCATGCAAACGCTTTATAACATTGTTACATACAACCACCAATTGTACGCAGCGTTAACGGAAGAAAAGGACAGGCGAACCGTAGAGCGGCTTATTGCCAAATTACAATACCTGGAAGATGAAATTCTGCCGGTTGCCGGCGGAAGTATAAATATTTCCCCTACCGGCAACGTATTTATTCATAACTATCCACCTGTGTTGCATAGAAAAATGAACCTGGTATAGGCAGGATGCGGTTTACGGCATTAGTGCGCAACCGTACAGTTCATGTATCGCAATCGCACACCAGACCTGGCAACCCGTTATTCCAAGTGCATGAAAATAAGCCGCGTAGTAATCCGGCATTGGATTGGAGGGCTGCAAATGCATGAGACCATCTTTTAACAGCCTTGTATTTTTTGCAGTGACGCTCATGACTGCTGCAGGGATTACTGGTTGCCGCAGCCGTCAGTCAGAATATATTTACGCAGCGCCGAAGCCATTAAAAGATGGCCTTCAGCTATCTACCCTGGCGAAGGAACAAATGGACACGATGCCTGTTGTTACATTGACCAAACTAATACTGGCAGACAGCTTTCCCAATATCCGCAGCCTGCTGATTGCGAGAAACAATAAATTGGTGTATGAAAACTACTTTCCCGGGAAAGCGTTTCTTACCGGGCAGGACATAGAAGATTTTATAAAGGGTGGAACGGACGATCTCGTTTACTGCGCGAGTATTAGCATGACCGTTACCGGTGCATGTATCGGGATAGCCATACAACTGGGGTTTATTAAAAGTATCGATGAACCCATATTTACCTATTTCCCATCATACGCAAACCATTTCGATACTACCAAAAGAAAAATAACCATCCGGCATTTGCTCACTATGACGAGCGGGCTGGATTGGAATGAGTATGTACCGGAAGACAATCCCGAAAACAGCCTGACACAAATGAATAGAAGCATGGACCCCATTGCGTTTATTATAAGCCGGCACATGAAAGCGCCGCCGGGTGCCAACTATAATTACAACAGGGCCAATGCCCAGTTGCTCGAACAAATTATTCTCAAAGCAACAGGAAAAAAATTAGATCAGTTTGCCCAACAGTATTTGTTTTCGCCGCTGGGCATACAAAACTATAGTTGGCTCCATCTGAGGAGTGGTATGGTAGCTGGTGCATGGGGGCTTAGGCTTAGCCCGCGCGACCTGGTTAAGCTTGGGATTTTATACATGAACAACGGAAAATGGAATAATACGCAAATTCTTGACAGTTCTTTCACGACAAAGGCTGGCAGTCCCCAGGTGGCAAGGGGTGGAAATGACAAAACCCAGCAAGGGTATGGCTATTTGTTATTTACCTACCAGCTAAGCAAAGATGGTATCTTAACCGATATTGCAGAAGCCTGGGGTGCTAATAACCTAACCATTTTCATGTGCAGCCGGCTGCATCTCTTAGTCGTGTTTACACCGGCCACCCAAAGCTCGAAGGATTACAAAAATAATTATTTTACAGCCACAGGTAATTACATCTTTGCTTCGATCCATTAAACATCCGGGCGACAGGTCTTGTCTATTTGTATTAATTCATTATTGGTGAATTGTTGGTTTGATGCCTTCATTATTTATTGTTCTTTGCTTCCAATCAATTCCGGTTTAATCTCAATGGCGACAGGTGCTACTTCCACCAGCTCCAGCGATTTGACCATTAGTTGCGTGGTAGTTTTATATTTTAGAAAGTGGGCAGTTTTTATATGCAATTGATATGCACTGTCGCTGGCATATACTTCAAAAACAGTAACCTGTGTTGGGTGAGCTTTATCGTAAACAGCCTGCAGGGCCAGCACGCCCGGTTCAACCCGCACCGCTGTTTTTGCATGCTCAGCAAGTGCTGCCTTGTATTCAGTTTGAAAGGCGGGGTAAATTTCGATCCTGGCGATGCGGACTTTCCTGTTGTCCTGCTGCGCCGATGCAATATTATTTCCTACTGTAAGCATAGCGATCAAAATAAGTGAGATAAAGATTGGGGGATTTGCTTTCATATGTCTTGAGAGATTAGATGCAAAGATTATTTTTTAGCAGCCAATACTTTTTCCAATGTTGCCCTGGCTATATCGCCCTGGTTTTTGTTCACCACCTGGCCGATGATCCTGAAACAACCAGAAAGCTGTGATGCTGTAAGCCCGGTATTCATCGCTACGCCTATATGTGCCTGCAACTGGGCAACGACCCCGCTCATGGCAGCCAATGCGGACACGGTGACCAGTTCACGTTGCTGATAGGTCAGTACATCACGGCTAAAAATATCCGCGAACAAATGTTCCTTTAAGAAGGTATCAATCGCTGGTACAAATGCATTGGCACCTGCAAGATTTTTTTCTTCACGCCCGGTCAGATCCTGCAAAGTTTTCTTCCCGGTCTGATATTTATCCGATTCGTTTACCGGCGATGCTGATCTACCTTCCATATCCTGCCTGCCTTTTTGCTTCCGGTCTTCTGTCACGGCCATAAAAGCAGTAATGCCATTGAGGCTGCGCGGGAAACCACAATAGGCATATAGCTGTACCAATATTTCCTTAATCTCATTAATGGTCAACCCAGCATCCAGCCCTTTGTTCAACTGAATTTTCAGTTGTTCAATATCTCCTGATGCAGTTAATGCCGATATGCCGACGATGCTTTGTTGTTTGGCATCCAAATGCTGTGTATGGTTCATGTTGTTTTGTGCTTTAATGTTAGCATTAAATCCGGCAGCAAGCAGCAGTAACACAATACCGAACAGTTTCTTCATGGTATAGTTTTAATTGTTATCCTTCGGCCCATTGTATTCCTTATCGGTTACCGGTCTTAACCAGTTCACCACACCTTTATCCGCATGCGGGTTCAGGGCAATATGTGTCATGGCGCTTCCTGGTGAGGCGCCATGCCAGTGTTCAATATTGGGTGGACAAATAACAATATCGCCCCTGCGAATAACCCGGACGGGTTTCCCTTTTTCCTGCGTATATCCTGTTCCGTTAGTAACCATCAGTATCTGCCCTGCATTGTGTATATGCCAGTAGCTCCTGGCGCCAGGCTCAAAAGTTACGCTGCCTGCAACAAGGTTAAACACACTGTCCGGTGGCACCAGGATCTGCACCCAGACTGTTCCGGTAAAATTCGCCGTTGCCTTTACTCCTTTTGGAAAAATGGGTTCAGGAATTGTTGACTGTGCCCACATGTTCAATTGAAGTAATAAAACCGGAACGATGATTATGACTATTTTTCTTTTCATACACCGGGTTTAAAATGATTATTTATTATACGGTAATCCCGCCATCTACTACCAGGTTGTGCCCTATCACCATACTGGCCGCATCGCTGCAAAGAAACAGCACAACGCTGGCAATCTCATCAGGGCTACCCAGGCGGCCAATAGGCACCCGCTCCAGCATGGCATCCAGCGCTTCTTTCTGGCCAGCTGCAATCATCTGGTCCGACATAGCGGTTTGAAAAAGCCCCGGACTAATGCTGTTGATGCGAATGCCCCGGGCAGCATATTCCACAGCAGCACTTTTTGTTAGCCCGATTACACCATGCTTGGCACCATGATAAACGCCGCGCTGCGCACCAGCCCGGATGCCGCCGATGGAAGAGCAGTTTACTATAGCACCGCTTCCCTGCCTGCGCATGTGTTGTAATTCATATTTCATACAGCTCCAGACACCCTGGTAGTTAATCCGGGTAACACGGTCAAAATCATCCCGGGTTTGGTCGGCAGCTTCTGCCAGTTCATTTTGTACACCGGCATTATTATAAGCAAAATCCAGGCGACCAAATGCTGCGATGGTTGAATCGACCATTTCTTCTACCTGTTTATCATCAGAAACATCACATTTTATCGCGATCGTAGTATACCCCTCCGCTGCCAGTTTTTCCGCTGCGGAACGGGCTGCTTTTTCGTTCCAATCCGCCAACGCAACAGATGCGCCCGCTTCTGCAAATGCTTTTGCGGTTGCAAACCCCAGCCCCGATGCTGCACCTGTAACCAGGGCCACTTTTCCTTCCATTATTTTCATGATCGGTGTTTTTAATCTTTATAATACAAAGGTCTCACTGTTTCCGGGAATGACGCTTATACAGGATACAGGTTTACCTACCATTTTTACAGGTTTGTCTGCCGGAATTAAACCCGTGCAAAGAATACAACTAATTTTGACTCCGTTAAAAACGAATATGATGGAAAAGATACTGAGAATAGATACGGTGAGTGAACATGATAAATTTTATCACCAGCCGAACCTGCATCCTTTGGTGAGCGTAATAAATTTTACAGGCACCAGTCCCGAAGTATATGCCTCCAAAATGAATTTTGGGTTTTACGCAGTTTATCTAAAGGATGTTCAATGCGGCGATATAAAATACGGCCGTCATACATACGATTACCAGGATAGAACACTTGTGTTTGTGGCGCCGGGCCAGGTCATCAATGTAAATATTAACCAGGATTATAAACCGCAGGGTTTTGCACTCCTTTTCCATCCCGACCTTGTACATGGCACCCCGCTTGGTAAGCATATAGACGATTACACATTTTTTTTGTATGAATCGCGCGAGGCCCTGCATTTATCGGAAAAGGAAAGAAAGATTGTGCTGGATTGTTTTGAAAAGATTAAATATGAACTGGAGCAGGGAACGGACAAACATAGTAAGGGACTGATTGCCGCCAACATTGAATTATTTCTCAATTATTGTGTACGTTTTTACGACCGGCAGTTCATTACCCGCAACGATGTCAACCGCGGTAACATCGAAAAGTTTGAACACTTATTAAAAGATTATTTCCATTCAGACAAACCACAAACGATCGGGCTGCCTGGTGTTGCTTATTGCGCCGCACAACTGCAGCTTTCACCCAATTATTTTGGAGACATGATAAAAAAAGAAACCGGGAAAACTGCACTGGAGTACATTCAATTGAAAGTAATGGACATGGCCAAAGAAAAGGTGATGGATATAAACAAAACAGTCAGTGAAATTGCCTACGAATTAGGCTTCAAATATCCGCAGCATTTTACGCGTGCATTTAAAAAGATTACGGGTTATACCCCGCTTGATTACAGAAGGTTAAACTAATGTATAAAGACCGAATCCTCTCAGTTGAATCAGAAGAAATAAATAACCTGTCAAAATTCAGGGGATGATATCAAACTGAGAACCGACCAGGAAATTATGCCAGCTTGTTGATTAAATAATACTGTCTTCTCCGGGCACTACAACCGTTTTTATATAAGAAAGCTGGATGACACTGTCTTCAATAGCTGTGATATCGCTGGAAGGTGCGGTATGAAGCACCAGCATTTGTTTGTCGGCAAGCATTGCATCGCTGCCATCGTAGGCAATACTGATTGTACCTTCCATCACCTGTAAAATAAGCAATCCATCCACCTGGAGATCCGAAATGCTGGCGCCCTTGTGCAAAGCGCTAATCACCACAGTAACACCCGGCGTTTTAAAAACAGTAATGGCGTTGCGGTCGCCCGTGGCCCAGGCTTTTTCGTTCTTTAGCTGCTGCACGCATTTGTTAAAATTTACCTGTACCGCAGGCGCATCTACCACCCGGTGACCTTCCGGCCGGTTGGGGGTAGCGTCGTTTATCTTAATACTCATACCTACGAAGCAGATAAAAACATGCCATAATTTTTATTTTGTTTGTGCGGCTACTTTTTGGGGATTTGTTGATTTAATACACCAATAAACAGGGCAATGGAAAAAACTCCCCAATGGAAAAGAACCGTTGGCCGGCAATTAAGTCCCGGCCGTGTTAATTTTCGCACTGACCAGTTAACGATAACTTTTTCATGAGCGGCATTTGAATAAATAGCTGCCATTGCCGCCGGCGCTAATAACCGCCGCTGTAAAGGGTTTACAGAATTTGGGCTACCTTTAAATAAATGGATTTAATTTTCAGTAAATATTTTCAACCACCTAAACCGGTCGTGTCATTAACTGAAAAAAATGACTTCAATGAAAAATGCAGGAACGAAGGAGCAAATAAAAGGGACAAAGCCGGAAAAAAATGATACCCCCGGGCACATGGATGCACTCCGGCAACAGGTGGGGCACTACGAAAAAGAAAGAGATATCCTGCTGGCTTTAAGCAACGATATTACCAGGGTAAGAGAAAAGAACGATCTTATCATCCTGTTTAAAAAAAGAATTAAAGAATTATTTTACTTTACCCATACCATCGTCACCCTCATTGACCACAAAGACGAAACCTATTTCCCTTTCCTGCTGGACAATGATGGTTCACCTATCCGGTCGCATCCAAGGTACCAGGAAATGGTGAAGGCGCATTTTTCGCTAACCGAACCATTCATCCAGGCCGTGTTGCAGGCAGAAGCACCTGTATCTTTTTTACTGGAAGATATAATAGACCAGCCGGACAGCCCCTCCTTTCTCCGCGTTAACTATGAAAAAGGCGTAAGAGAAATTCTAATGACCCGTCTTATGCAGGAAGGGAAGCCAATGGGCTTTATTCATATTTATTCGGATAAGCCCGGCAGTTTTAGCAATGAATTCCGAAATGTTATCAAAGGTATTGCCCCGCAGTTATCGGGCGCCGTGTCCAATATCATCAAAAATGAGGAGCTGTTTAACAAAGAAAAAGAAAAATCATTCCTTCTTGATTTTAGCAGCGATATCGCAACAGTAAGAACAAAGGAAGAACTCGCCCTGGCTGTTCGCGCCGCATTGGGCAGGTTAAATCCCCCGGGCGGCTTTGTTATCCGCAGGATCAATAAAGACAACACTACCATGAGCCCCTATATCTATGATCTTAAAAAAACACACGATCCAAAGATATTAAGTGCACTGGAGAAAGCCAGGTATCCCATCAACGACGGACTTCAGAACCGCGTGCTAAATAGCTCCATCCCTTTATTGTTTAATATAGACAGGGAAATACAACGTGGCATTAGCTCCACCTATTTACAATATTGGAAGCAAATGGGATTTAAAGATATAGTGGGTATAAGGTTGCGTAATGGTGAAACCAATCATGGCGCCTTGTTTCTTGACATTGAAGCAATCAATATCCCTTTGTTGCAGGGCATTTGTGCACAAATATCCATTGCCCTGGCCAATATTATGGCCAATGAGCAAATCAATAAAAAACAGGAAGAGCAGGCCTTCCTGCTGGATTTCAGTAATGATATTACACAGGTAAGAACAAAGCTTGACCTGCAGGCCGCTATTTTCAGGGTACTGGATAAAACCATTCATACAAAACTCGCCATGATCCGGGTAATAGATGATGACGGCCTGCACCTGTCTCCGTTTATGCATGACCGTACGTTGTTTGAAAAAGCAAAAATAGATTTTGATAAAATGTCTGTCGGGCGTATCACCATCGATGAAATATACACGGCGCAGGTGCTGGCCAGCAGGGATGGGCTTGTGTTTAATGTAGAAGAGGAATTAAAGAAGGGTAATGCATATGCAAAACTTTGGAAAACAACCGGGCTAAAGAATATGTATGGCCTGCCATTGCGTGCCGGCGACAAAAACATCGGCACCATCTGGCTATTGGCAAACCGGTTAAGCAATCTAATCCTGAAAGGGATATGTGCACAGATAGCTGTTGCCATTGCCAATATACAGGCCAACGAAAAATTACTTGCCTATAAAAAGCAACTGGAAGTAGAAAATGACTACCTGAAGGAGCAGATCAAAACCATCTATAATTTTTCTGAGATCATTGGCAGCGGCGGGCCGATGCAGGAAGTATACCGGCTGATGTCGTTGGTGGCAGATTCCAACACCACCGTGCTGGTAATGGGAGAAACCGGTACCGGCAAGGAACTAATCGCCCGGGCCATTCACAATGCATCACCGCGCAGGGATAAACTGATGGTAAAAGTAAACTGCGCTGCATTACCCGCTAACCTCATAGAAAGTGAATTATTTGGTCATGAACGCGGCGCGTTTACCGGCGCCATCGACCGGCGCATCGGTAAATTTGAATTGGCCAATCACAGCACTTTGTTCCTAGATGAAATTGGGGAACTACCGCTTGAAGCACAGTCAAAACTATTGCGCGTCATCCAGGAGCGTGAACTGGAACGGCTGGGAGGTAAACAAACGATTAAGATAGATGTGCGCCTGATTGCAGCCACCAACCGCAGGCTGGAAGAAGAAGTAAAAGCTGGCCGCTTTCGTGCAGATCTGTATTTCCGGCTGAACGTATTTCCTATCCTGCTACCACCGCTGCGCGACCGGCCGGAAGACATTGAGCCGCTTACACATTTCTTTGTGGCAAAGTACAGCAGGAATACCGGTCGCCAAATCAGGAAGGTGGCACCCAGGGTAATACAACAATTGCGCAGCTATACATGGCCGGGCAATGTAAGAGAACTGGAGCACCTGGTAGAACGAAGCATATTACTGGCCACCGATGGCGTACTGCATGATGTGTATATACCCGAGCATACCATTACCGGGAGCCAGGAGCCAGCACTTCTTTTAAACCGCTCATTGGATGAAGTAGAACGCAGTTACATTATTGATATATTGAAACGCTGTGCCGGAAAAATTTCAGGTACGGGCAGTGCTGCTGAAATATTAAAAATTCCAGGTAATACGCTGCATTCTAAAATAAAAAAATTAGGCATTAGTAAGGCAGATTACTTTGTATAGCGATAATCACGGCATTCCCTGCATGCTTCAATAATGAATCGTTTGGCCATTGGCGAAATTGTACACTGCTCCACCGCCCATTCTTCCTCCCTTTATATAGTGAAACAAATCGTGCTTTCACGAAATACAGTGAAAAACAAAATGGCTGTATACAAGCATCTCATTGGCTGTCAATAATTTGTTTGATTGGCATACCCTTGGTCTGCATAAGACATCTAACAATTAAAAAATAAAATTATGAAAATCGTAGTCATCGGAGGCTCCGGCCTCATCGGAACTAAGGTAGTTGCACAACTTCGTCAAAAGGGACACCAGGTTATTGCTGCTTCTCCGGCCACTGGCATCAATACTATTACAGGAGAAGGATTGGCTGAAGCGATGAACAATACAGACGTTGTTATCGATTTAGCCAACTCACCCTCTTTTGAAGACAAGGCAGTATTGGAATTTTTTCAGACAGCAGGCCACAATTTATTAACGGCAGAGATCAATGCAGGTGTAAAACACCATGTGGCGCTTTCCATTGTGGGGGTCGACACCATGCAAAACATCGGTTACATGCGCGCCAAAAAAGTGCAGGAAGACCTCATCAAACAATCAGGAGTGCCTTATACCATTGTTCGCAGCACCCAATTTTTAGAATTCCTGTCAGGCATCGCCAACCAGGCAACGTCAGGAAATGAGGTGCATCTTTCTGATGTAGCATTTCAACCCATTGCTTCAGACGATGTTGCGGCCTTAGTCGCCAAATATGCGCTGGCGGCACCCATCAATGGCAAGGTAGAAATAGCCGGTCCACAACGTTTTAAGATGTATGAAATCGTTGCACAGTACCTGCAGCATTTAAATGATCCCCGCAAGGTAGTGGCCAATGGTAAACCCGAATACTTCGGCGGAGAGATTACGCATACCGCATTGGTACCAGCCGGGCAGGTAACATTGGGAGCCATCAATTTTGAAAAATGGTGGAGCAGCCAATTACAAAAAGCTTAAGGGCAAACGATCTGCCATCTGTTGAAACGAAGACGACGGGTGACAGCTTGCCGGGGCGGTTGTAACGGGAAAGCACTTTCCACCTGTTCGTGCACCAGGATATCCCTACGCCGGCGTATTATCCTTACGAAAACCGGTCAACAACACGGCAAGTCAACAGGCAGCAGATCCAAACGCTTAAACAAATTCTTTCGATTGTCAACTACCCCCGGCATCAGCACAACGATGCCGGGGAGACAGTTGCTCGCAAAGCCATATTGTTCATTCTTCAAAACAACAGCTATGAACTTTTTATTTTTTCATATGCCGGTAGAAAACCGGAAACATGAAGCCTATACACGTACAGTGATGGCAGACGAAGAACAACAGCACAATATCACCGAAGGCGGCGAGTTTCTCGATGATGCCATACGTATGAGGGACCAGCCATTGATGTATACGGAAGAAAGTGTTGCTGCCGGAAGTCCCGAAGGGCTGCTATAAAATCCGGCAAGTTATTAACATACGCTAAAAATTAAACGATATGAAAAATTATGAATCGCCCACCGATGCTTTGAATGATCTCAGGAAAAGAGGTTATGATGCCGATTTTGATCTGCAATCAGATTGCCTGTACTGCGCAGACCTGGATCTGCGGCTATACGAGGAAGAATTTCATGTAGACGAAGTCTACCGGTTTGAGGGTGAGCCCAATCCCGGCGATAACGCTGTTGTATATGCGCTCACTTCCCCTACGGGCGTAAAAGGCACTGTATTGGATGGTAAGGAGCCTGTTCAGGGGATGTAAATGTCGATTACCTGGCGGCCTGTCGATTTTCTGATTTTAGCAGCATTACATGGGAAAAATGCTGGTTTCAATTATCGCCATGCCAAGAAAGTTAATACGTAAAGCCTTGAAATATCAAAAGAATCTGCAAGGTCGCCTGTAATTTGCCCTAATTTTGTGACATGAAACGGATAAAATTGGGCTTATTTTGTTACAAAAAACAGTAAAAAATGCCCTGATTCTGTGACATGCTTGCGGGTTCGCGTCTTACCTTCAAGACTCGAAGAGCCCTCTGTGGGCCCTAAGCGTAAATTTTATTACAGAGTTACAAAGACACGGTTAATTAAAGCGCGTTTCCCTGTACACTCCATGGTAAAGCGGCTTCCGGAAGCAACAACAAAAATTAGAAACTACAAAAAGACTATGTTCAAATTTTCCCAGCGTATTTGTACAGCTTAAGACTAAGTAATAAATCTTCCTAAAATAGTTTGAAATGCAAATTTATTTTATTTAACTTTGAAACACAAAGTACTTTTTATTTATAACAAAACCGAAATGGCATGAAGATTTCAGGAACAAGATTTGTTATTCTCTTCCTCGTTTCGGCGTTTGCCTTTCAATTTATTTCTAATTCTCTTTTAGGATCCGAAGTCCGGCTATTTCCCGTACACGGCGAGGCCTTCCCCGGAACCGGATCGACAGTAACCTGGAAAAGCACCCTGGCCACCATTGTATTCCCTGTAAAATTTGTTTTGATTGGCCCCCTGGCGCCCTTATTTAAGTTACCGGACCCGGCACCTCCCATTTTGATTTTCGCGTTTGCTTTATACTGGTCTGCCATAGCATTGGTTCTTTATTTTCTCCTCAGTAAAATATTCACCCTTAAAAAAACATGAATTGCAGTGTGTGCAGCATATTTGCTATTGGCGCAAACCGACCAAATATGATTCGGTTCCTCATCATTTAATATACAATAATGAACCGCATTGAAGAACTATATTATGAGGCAAAGGCCGACAAATGGTTTAAAGGGTTTGCTATTTTTTGCCGCATTGCCCTGGCAGCCAGCTTTATTCCAACGGGTTATGTAAAAATCATGGGTGAACGATTCACCGGCCTGCCGCCCAACAACCCTTTGGGACATTACTTCGATGCCTTACATCTTACAGGATATTACTACACCTTTATTGGAATTGTTCAAATCATAACAGCTGTATTATTACTGATTCCCAGAACTGCCCTTCTTGGTGCACTGGTGTATTTTCCCATCATTGTTAATATTTGTGTGCTCACTTACGCTACCCGGTTCGACGGTACCCGGCTCGTCACCATGATGGTATTGGCCAGCTTGTTTTTATTAATCTGGGATTATGACCGCCTAAAATACATTTTGCCATTTAAGCAGCCCAAGACAGATCCGCCTGTGTTAAAAAAGCCCCTGGGCAGGCGACTTCGGATTATATTTTTTGGAAGCTCCTTTGCAGTCCTGGCCTTTATCATTTTTGGTACTTTCTATTTATATGAGATTGTACCGGGCAACGCTGAAGATGAGTGCAGGAATCAATGTGCTGGCAGTAAAAACCCTGCGGCCTGCCAAATTTTCTGCGACTGCATTTATAAACAGGGGCATTCGCTGGATAGTTGTTTGGCAGCTTTTGACAGGGCGAAGGACATTCACAAATCTGATGCGAAATAGTCAAGACCTGCCTCTACATACTCGTCTTCGTGCTATCGCCTGCTGCTCGTTGAGAGGGAAACAACAGTTTCCTGGATGCATCTGCTTTTTCCTGAGCACCACCAGCAGCATTAGCAGCAGGATCGGTGCTCCGCAGGGGCACTTTCTCTTCAACAACCGTAGTGGCTTCAGGCCCGGTGCTGCGCAAAGGAACTTTTGACGCAGTGGAAGTACCCGCGATTGTTCTGGCGGACAAATTGGACGTATTTGACAGGTTGTCCGCTTTGCGCAAAGGCACAGTCGTAGTAGTATTAGCCTTTTCTGTTTGTATGCCTGAAGGATCGCTGGTTCTAACGGGTGGCAACTGTGCTTTTGCTGATGCCGTTGCACAAAAGAGGACGGTCAAAAAGAATAAAGATTTCATTTCAATAGTTTTATTACATGTAGAATGGGTTGCGGTAAGCATTTCAGGGCAATGGGTTATCGAACATTCACCAATACTTTTATCTTCCCGGTGTCGCCGTCAAACTCCTGCAATGCCTTACCGATGGCCTGGCCGGGTTTCAATTTAGTAAGATCTGCTTTCATGGCATATCCGGGGCGACTGGCTGTAACCAGTATATCTCCCCTGTGGATGGGTCCGTTTTCGTTGCAGACCTTTGTAGGAATTACGCCCACCACACCCATGGGTACTTTATCGCCCAGCTTATTATCAATATTTTCCTCTGTCAATAATACACCGGGTTTTGTTGCATACACGCCCACTACTAAACTTGAATAGGCTTCTTGCGATTTTTGCACTGTGCGATCCGCATCCACAGCAATCGCCAGCACATCGCCGGGTTCATACAAAGCTGATGCGCCGGTTACATCAAAAGCCTCTGCAAGGTCAGCCCCGCTGTTTTGCGTTCCGCCATTGAAAAAGCCCTTTCCTGTATGATCAATCCTGGCTTTATTAAAACCACCTGCCTGGAAGATGGCAAGATTGCCTGAACTGCCTTCATGATCCACCACCATTGCAGTGCCCTGGTCTTTGGTAACCACCTGTAGCGTAATACCGAAACCAGTGGTCTCTGTATGTTCAAAATAACCAGCGTAACCACCCGTACCGGAAGCTACTCCGTATACGCCTGCTGTTCCATTATTACCGAAGATGGAGTTTACTTCTCCACGTACACCGGCGCCTACTCCGGATGTGTTATTCATAAAAAAATTAGCGGCATTACCCTGAGAGTGGTCGGCAATCACACCCGGTCCATTATTGGTTACACTTACAATATTTGCCGTTGAGCTGGTATTGCCGCCAACAATCTCAACAGCCGGGCCTAAACCCTGGGTGGTAACGTACAACGCCCTTCCGTAACCGGTGTTCTCTGTATGTTCAAAATAACCGCCGTAGCCACCCGTACCGGAAGCTACACCATATACACCCGCTGTTCCATTGTTACCAAAAATGGAATTTACCTCTCCACGCACACCGGCGCCTACACCAGACGTATTGTTCATAAAGAAATTACCGGCATTGCCTTTTGAATGATCGGCGATAACACCCGGTCCATTGCTGCTTACGTCCACCGTATTGGAGGTGTTACTGGCATTGAGGTTCCTGATTGATGCCGCATTACCAATACCCGCAGTATTTATTCTTAAAGTGGGTTGATCGTTCGCAGCCGGGACGGTTTCAAAATCGGCCACTGCTCCCTGTCCGCTGGTAGCCGCATACAACGCATAACCATAACCGGTAGCATTGCTATGTTCAAAATAACCGCCGTAGCCACCTGTACCTGAAGCTATACCATATACACCTGCAGTTCCATTATTACCAAAGATGGAGTTTACTTCTCCGCGCACACCGGCGCCTACGCCGGATGTATTGTTCATAAAAAAATTACCGGCATTGCCTTTTGAATGATCGGCAATCACGCCCGGTCCAACTGCAGACACATTTAGCGTATTGGCGGTGTTGCTGGTATTGCCGGCACTTAAAGTCGCGGCACTACCCAAGCCGGCAGTGTTTACCAGCAGCGTTGTCTGCGTATTGGTAGCTGGCGCGGTTTCAAAATCGGCCACCATTCCCTGGCCCTGGGTTACGCCGTATAGCGCCATGCCAAAACCGCTGGTATTGCTGTGCTCAAAATAGCCCCCATAACCGCCGGTTCCGCTGGCCGTACCATAAACGCCCGCAGTGCCATTATTGCCAAAGATGGAATTTACTTCTCCGCGTACACCGGCTCCCACACCATTGGTATTGTTCATAAAAAAGTTGGCCGTATTGCCCTTTGAATGATCGGCAATTACACCCGGCCCGTTTGAGACCGCCTGTAATGTATTGGTGGTATTGGCGGCATTCAGGTTCTCGAAATACCCTGCGTAACCTGTACTACCGCTAATGCCCACACGCCCCAGCACACCAATGGCGTTGCCCGATGTATTGGTAGCCGAAAAACCGTATACCCCATAACCCGGCCCATCGTTTCTGCCTACTACAGCACCAGTGGGTGTACCGGTACTACTGCCGGTCCTGCCCGTAACGGCTTCGCCTCCGCCGGTATTATCTGCCAGCAATCCCGCGGAAGCAAGATTGGCTGTGGCGCCATATATGGCACTGCTGCCGGTATTACCTGTTATTCCCGAATATACCCCACCGGTAGAATTATTGGTAAGCCCCAGTATTGTACCGGTATAATTGATAGTGGCGGTATAAGGCAAAGCAAAGGTGGAACCGCCCATAGCAAGCTCTGACCAGGCAGACCCTTTATAGAACCAGAAAGTTTTGGTATCTGTATCGTACACCCACAATCCATCGGCGGGTGAGGCAATGGCTGTGCGTTGCGCAGAAGTAAGCCTTGGCCCAAGAAAACCTTTGTTGTTCGTTTTAATTTCCAGCATGGCGCTGGCATGGGGTGAACTGGCATCTGTATTAATGGCCACCTGTGCACGGACCAACTGCGGGCCGGCCAGTAACAGCAGCATGCAGTACCAAATAACTTTTTTCATGTTTGATAATATTTAAGAGCGTTTGTATGATTTGCAGGTTGATTGAGCTATTGCATGGTCAGTTACTGCTTTACGAATGTTGATTGCAGCACCGATTGATTCAGTTCCAGCTGTATAAAATAAGTTCCCGCAGCCAGTGTTGTTACCGGCAGCGGATGCTGGTTCATGCCCGGCGCCAGTTTCCATTGTGCATGGTATAAAAGTTGCCCGGTGCTGCTAACCAGTTTTAGGGTGGTAGTAGTGGCTTCCCTTACAGCCACCTGCGCTACGGCATTTGTACGGGCCGGGTTTGGATACACCGTAAACGGCATGGCGATATCTGCGCAGCCTCCTCTAAATACCGGCGAATAACTGAATGTGCCGGACAGGCTGATTATTTTAAGCCGGTAAAGCGCATCGGGCAATGCGGCATTGTCTTTAAAGCCATAAGTTGAACCGGCTGCATTGTTGCTGCAGGGCAGCTCCCCTATTTTGGTCCAGTTGCTGCCATTGGTGCTTCTTTCGATATCGAAATGATCCATATCAGATTCGATACCTGTTTGCCATTGCAATTGTGTGTAGGAAGAAGCGCAATGGGCGCTAAAAGAAACCAGGGTTAATGGCAATGCGTTCAGTGCATCTGTCAGCGTCCAGTAACTGAAATCTGCGATGGCGGTCTTTTCTACATATTTACTGGCAGTATTCCTGCTATCCGCCCCGACCAGGCTCCATGCAATACCATTGTTGCTCTTCCACAGGGCGAGTGTATTGGCATTATCGCCGTTCAGTTCTGCATCCAGGTAGTAAAACCGTAAGGTGGCGTTGAGCGCCACATTGTTTTGCGGCTGAATGAGAAAACTGCGCTGGATGCCATGCATACCCGGATTGATTGGGTTCGTGGCAGGTTTACCGAACCTTGTTATGGAAAGATTTCCCAGGTTAGCGGTAGAAGTTATTACTGCACCAAGGTTGCCCGCATTGAACTGTAAAGGATTGTTTACACCGGTAGCAGCGGCAATTACAGAACCGCCGCTAACAGCTACTACACGGTTCACCTCATTTTCGCCCTGTAATATAGCGCTGCCGGTTAGCTGTAACTGGTTATTATTAAGATCAATCAGGCCATTCTGAAAAACAAAGGCATTGGATATTTTTAGTGTATTGTTTAGCGTTAGTGTACTGGCGGCGCTGGTGTTTAATTGCAGTGTGGCAGCCTGCAGCGGAGTTGAACCAGAAAAGGAGGTATTGTTGCTACCGGTTATCAGCAGTACCGCGCCATCGGCGTTAAAGGTGCCGTCTGTTTTTATATCTGTATTGTTCATTACCAGGTTGCCACCCGCAGCTATAAAATTGGAACCCGGCTGCAACACTAGTTTGGTATTTTGTGCGCGGGCTGCAGAACCGCCCAATAAGAGCTGTACATACAGCAGCAATAGCAATGCAGTAGCAGCCTGTCTGCTGGCAGGTAAAAATGGGTGCATGTCTTTTGTTTTAAGGTGTTGCAGTTATCCTGGTTTCGAATCTAAGGCCCTTTCAGCGTCTTATTGCGTAACAATTGGTGAACGACGTTTTAAATTGACGAACGACCAGCCGACTACTGGAAATTGGTATCGAAGGCATCAATATGGATGCCCTACTTATTGCAGGTCCGGGCTTTTTTTTAATTGCCCGGAATGTCCATTGGATTTTTCAACGCATAACCGAAGTTACCCTGCACGGATATTTGAACAAATACCCTTTTCGTAGTATTTATAAAATCTGCGTAAGAGTCAGGCTTTTTTCCGGGTTGAAAAATGATAGCGTGTTTGCGAATTAATACTTGTCATCGCGGCGTTTTTGTCATCCCGACGAAGGAGGGATCTGCCCGCGAAGGGGGGATCTGCCCGCGTAGCGCAAAGCGTCCGCAAAAAATATTATTTGAAACACTTTATTACTGGCGATCTTTCTTTTCATTGGTGATTGCTCAACTGCAAGTCGTTGAGATCCCTCCTTCGTCGGGATGACAAAGAATGATGTTCAGTGACCAAAATATGAACTGACAGATCCGTTGAACAGCGTATGAAAAATTTCGATCAATCCGGCAAATGAGGCCTTCGTCCTCCCGACGTTTTTGTGCTCTCGATGTTTTTGTCATCCCGATGTTTTTGTCATCCCCGCGCTTTTGTCATCCCGACGAAGGAGGGATCTGCCCGCGTAGCGCGAAGCGCCCGCAAAAAAATATTATTTGAACCACTTTATTACCGGCGATCTTTCTTTTCATTGGTGATTGCTCAACTGCAAGTCGTTGAGATCCCTCCTTCGTCGGGATGACAAAGAACAGGGATGCGTTCAAGAATGAAGAGCAGCGCTTTTTTGAAAAATTAATTGAGCAACCGCACTAAGTCAATTTCCGCACCGGTTTCTTACACCATTTTTCAAACCACCAGGCATGGTATGCTTCGCGCCACTGAACAGACAGAACAAGTAATTTCATTCCGGCATTAACCGGATAGCGCAGCATTCCAGCATTCGGGCAATTGCGCGCCAGTAATGAGCTTCGTAAAGTATAAGCACCTCTTATTTAAAAATATTCAACTCCTCATTATAAACAGGACTCTGTATACCCAAAAAATTCAATACACTATGGAATACATGGTTTTGAGACAAGCCATTATTAGGCTTCAATTGTTTTGAACTGTTATCAGACATCCAAACTATAAACGGAATCTCATATTGTTCTTTAGGCGCAAGACTTAAAGGCAAACCATGCATATACAGATTTTTTTCGCCTAAAGATTCACCATGGTCCGAAACAAAAATCATGGCGCTTTTATATTCTTTTAATTGTTGTAAATCTTCAATGATAGTATGCAAAATATAATCGGTGTACCCAATCGTATTGTCGTAAGCATTGACCAGCTCTTCATGAGAGCATTTCCCCAATTCAACCGTATTGCAAACGGGCTTAAAAGTTTCAAACCGGGGCGGGTATTTCTTACTATAAGTAGGCCCATGGCTGGTACTGGTGTGCAATACTATCAATACCTTGTTTTTTGTACTGGCTGCTATCTGCTCTTTTAAATCAGTTAAAAGAACTTCATCGTAATTACATTCTTCGCCTTTGCAATTTTTCCTCAGCGCTTCTTCATTCTGGTAATTTTTTATATGAATGGGTGGCTCTCCCCAGTTGGATGTTCTCCAAATAACCTCCACACCATTTCTTTCTAAATAATTGGGTAAAATTTCATATAAGTCACCGGTATTGGCATGCTCTAAAATACATTTTACACCTGCAGTAGTGTAGGTGGCACAGGAGGTAGCATTAAAATGAAACACACCGGGTGTTTTGGCAAGCAGCGGATTGGTATTTTTTTCGTATCCATATAAAGAAAAATTCTGGCTCCTGGCAGATTCTCCTATCACCAGCACCACCACCGATTTCTGGTTATCTTTTATGGTGGCATTGGGCAATAAAATTTCCTTTTTATTTTCCTGGTGTTTATGCACATAAAAAAGAGAAATATTTACGGTGTAGCACCAGGGCATGGCAAGCCCGCCCAATGTTTTTGAATTTTTATCAATCCACAACCAATTGCTGGCATTAACAAATACCACCACCAGCATAAATAATAAAGTAAGGGAAGTAATGACTAAAAACCGCTTTACTGTTACATTTATAATTTTAGCCTTAATGATATAAATGGCGGGTAGAACACCCAGCACAATGATGTAGAGTATTAATTTGATGGAAAAAAAACTGGTGGCTTCTTTATAATCGGTATTGAGCACATTACCAATCATGGTTTCGTCTATTATAACATGGTAGGTGTTAACAAAGTAGATGGCAATGGCATTGCCAATAAAAAATACTACCAATAAAAATTTCCCCACATAACGCGACAGGAAAAAAAACAGGAAAAAAACAAATGCATTGGCCACCAGCATCAGGATTACAAAAGTGACAATAATGTTAATGCCGTTCAGGCTTTTATAATCAACGTTGTTAACAACAAATTTGAAAAACGGTAAATGAAAGAATAAAAAATTAAGGGCACTTATCAATAAAACAAACGGAATGATTTTTATATTATTTTTTAACAACTGCATAAATGATTTTATAAAGTGCAACAAATAAACTAATTAATGCCAGGTAATAGATGACCAGGTTTTCATCCATTATTTTGCTGATTAATAAAATACAACAAACCAGCAACAATAAAATAATAATTGGATAGTATTTCTTATTGCCAATCCAGGCCCAGATCCTGAATTTCCGGCTGATAAAAATACCTATAAGTCCCGAAATATACCCGACAATACTGCCAATCGTAACATCCAGCGGATAATGTGCGCCTACACCTACTCTTGTAAAGGCAATCATTAATCCAATAATGATTACGGAAAAAACCCACACCATTTTATGGTTCCATTTTCCGGGCATCAATGCAAACAACAAAACCGTAAGTGTTGTAAACACGGTAATGGAGTGCCCGGATGGTAAACTGGCGTGCCCTACTGCAGTATTTCCAACGATAATAAAACTGGTATTATCAAACACCACAGCTGGTCTTGCTACGCCAAATATATTTTTTAATGAATTGGAAAATACAGTAGAAACCAGCGATGCGGATATTAAAGCCTCCCACATTTTTGGGGCATACACAATGAAAATACTTAGAAACGATAAAATAATTAAAGCATCTCCCAACTGGGTAACATTATACAGGATACCTGGAAACTGGCCTAAATGATGATTAACAAAAAAGAACCAATCCTTTTGAACCTGTACATATTTATTAGCATCCAGGGAATGCTGACTATAAAGAAATACAACAATTGCAACTAACAACAACAGGGGTAAAAAGAATAAAGATGGTTTGAGTTTGGAATAATTATTAATAACAATTGTGTTCATTGTTTTTTTGTTTACAGACCTGCTTTGATAAATTTATGTAAGCGGTACTGGAATGTGTATGCGCATTTAAAATAATCGGTGAATTTAGTAAATCCAGCTATAACGTGAAAAGTTGAAAGGGAAGCGAACACCATTCAGGAACTACCGTATTGGTGCTTTTGTAAGAATGGGTTGCGCTGTGTAAGGAAGTGTAAAAAATGCTAAAAAGAGCAGCGGGTGTTCGGCTAAAATCCGACTAAAAAAAAGCGCGATTTTTTCCAGTTTGCCCCCGGGACCCTTTTTGAAATGATAATACCGCCGCTTTCGGGCATAAATAAGATAAAAAAGAATCAAAAACTTTTTTGCCGGGAGGCCAAATCTCTTATCTTTGCCGTCCCTTAAATAAAGGGGGAATGGATCGGTAGTTCAGTTGGTTAGAATGCCGCCCTGTCACGGCGGAGGTCGCGGGTTCGAGTCCCGTCCGGTCCGCAATTTTTTCCCAAACCCGCGCTGGTCGCGGGTTTTTTATTTATGAGTCACGATGTTTATATAACTAACCCAATTTCTGAAGGGCAATTCTTATAACAAAGGATATTCCGTTGATCCTTTAAACCGACTGGCCTAACACAATAGCGGGGCGCCCATGCAAACCATTACACAAAATTCGGTGCTTTTGCCTAAACCCTGCAAAACCCGGCAGGTGGTGCCAATGGGGTACTAAACCAAGGCAAAAACACTAAAAAGCAAGGCTGATTTCACCCAAAAAAGCCCCCTTTAACAAACAATATTTTGTTAACACCAGCGTTATTAAAAACCACTAATTTTGCTCTAAGAACACGCTCTATCCCAATAAAAACACTCAAACGATTAACCTTATGCCAAGCTTTATTACCCGTATCGAACTACAGGCCGCCAGCCAAAAAGACTACCAGAAGCTGGAAGAAGAAATGAAAAAAGCCGCCTTTAAAGACGTTACAAAAAACAACAGCCGCCTGCACCCTATTGACACGCCACTGGAGTTTAACCGCAACGGAAATTATACCCTGCTGGAAGTAACAGATGCAGCCGCAAAAGCTGCCAGGAAAACCGGCCGGCGCTATTCATTTACTGTTATCAAAGAACGCAAAATGAGTTTACACCAGTAAACCCGTTGGCACTGTAATTACAAATAACATTATTTAGAGACCACTCAGGTGGTCTTTTTTATTTCACGTGCGGCAGTTTTACCACATAGTATCAATAGGAAGATAGAAGAGCATAGAATCCACGCAAAGATCTATGATTGCCTATGATTACCTATGATACTATGATCCTATGTGTTGAAAAACCGGGGCACAATCGTGCGGAGCGGCTTTTTATAAATTTGTATATTCATACAGTGATACAAGATGAACCACTCACCGATCGCCTCCGCGAAGCACTTTCGACCATTAAACAGGTGGAAGAAAAAAGAATGTTCCGCGGAACCTGCTTTATGGTTAATGGCAAAATGTGCATTTGTGCAAATAAGAATGAACTGATGTGCCGTATCGGCCCCGATAAATTTGAAATGGCTGTGGAAATGAATGGCTGCCGCCCCATGGTACACAATGGCAAAACCATGACCGGATTTGTATTTGTACACCAGGACGCACTAAAATCTAAAAAGGAGTTTGACTTCTGGATTAAGCTTTGCCTGGAATTTAACAAGCTGGCAAAAGCATCCAAACCAAAAAAGAAAAAATAAGCCCGCATCCCTTATTCCTGCACGTTATAATTACACCTGCAGGTGCGGCCAGGCTCTTAGATAAACAACCCTGCACATATTTTCCCCATATGATTCTTAACACATTATGCTAGGTACAGGTATACTATCTTTGCCGCACAATTTTATGATATGCTAAAGCTGGGTATTTTTGGCGTTGGTCATCTGGGGAAGTTTCATTTAAACAACTGGAAAGAGATAAGTGGTGTTGAACTGGTGGGGTTTTATGACCCCGATGATGTCTCTGCCCAGGAGGTAAGCGAAAAATTTCAGCTGCCCCGCTTCCTGGACGCGGAAACCCTGATGACTGCCTGCGATGCCATAGACGTAGTAGCCCCCACCCCTTTTCATTTCGACCTTTGCGAGAAAGCCATCAAAAAAGGCAAGCATGTGTTTGTAGAAAAACCGCTGGCCAATACCATGGATGAAGCAAGGATACTGGTAAAACTGGTTAAAGAAAGCAATGTAAAAATGCAGGTGGGCCATGTGGAGCGCTTCAACCCTGCCTACCTGGCCACACAGGATGTGGAGTTAAACCCCATGTTCATTGAGGTACACCGCCTTGCCCAGTTCAATCCGCGCGGCACAGAAGTAAGCGTTATACTGGACCTGATGATTCATGATATTGATATTATCCTGAACCTCGTAAAAAGCGAAGTAAAAGCCATTTCTGCCAGCGGCGTAGCCGTTATGACAGAGACGCCCGATATTGCCAATGTGCGCATAGAATTTAATAACGGTTGTGTGGTAAATCTTACCAGCAGCCGCATTTCTATGAAGCGCATGCGGAAAATGCGTGTGTTTCAGAAAGACGCCTATATTGGTATTGATTTCCTGAATAAAAAAACGGAGATCATTAAACTTAAAACACCCAGAGACCTGGAAGCATTTTCATTTGACCTGGATACCCCCCATGGCAAAAAAACCATTGCCATCCTCAACCCCCTGGTGCCGGAAGTGAATGCCATAAAAATGGAACTGGAAAAATTTCGCGATGCCGTGGTAAATAATACACCCACCATTGTAAGCGAAGTGGATGGATACCGGGCCATGGATATAGCACACCAGATTCTCAATAAAATTAAAAACGCCACTATCAATTCCTGATTTGCAGATGCCTTCTTCAAAAAAGATCCATATAGGCTGGTATATGTTCAGCGATTACCTGGCAGCAGCACTGGCATATATATTATTCACCGTGGTTCGCAAAGAATTACTGGGTGAAGCTTTTTACAGGGGCAATCACCTGGCGCTCAATAACCGCATTATACTGGGTATTGCACTGCTTCCTTTTTTATGGGTAGCTTTTTATTTTCTGGCCGGCAGTTATGGTTCGCTGTACAAAAAATCGAGGCTGAATGAAATGACCACCGCTTTTTCATGCACCCTGGTGGGCTGTATTGTTATATTTTTTGTAATTGTGCTGAACGACAAAAACCATTCTCTTTATTACTACTATACCGCTTTATGCTGTTTTATCCTGCTGCATTTTTTTCTTACGGCAGCAGGGCGGTTGGTGCTGCTCAACATAGCCAAGAAACAAATGCTCTCGGGCAAAATAAAATTTAATGCGCTGCTGGCCGGCGATTATCCTACCTCTGAACGCATATACGCCCACACACACGACCAGTTAAAACAATCGGGCATCTATTATACAGGATTTGTGAGCAATGACAAAAACGTCATTTCACCGCATTTGCCCTACCTGGGCACCATGTCACAGCTGGAAGAAGTCATCGACCGGGATCATATAGCCCATGTTATAATAGCCCTGGAAAACCCCGATAAAAAAGAAACCGAAAGCCTGATCAATCGCCTCAGCGAAAAAGAAGTAGACATCAATATCATCCCCAGCACACTCGATATTATTGCCGGTTCAGTAAAAACAGAGAATGTGTTAAGTCCGCTGCTGGCTGGCATTGCCACCAACCTGATACCACAATGGCAGCAAAATGTAAAGCGGTTGCTGGATATTATTGTGGCGGTTACCGGCCTCATTGTGCTGTCGCCACTGATGTTATATGTGGCCATACGCGTACGGCTTTCGTCAAAAGGGCCCATCTTGTTTGCGCAGGAAAGGATAGGCTACAAGGGAAGGCCGTTTTATATTCACAAATTCCGTTCTATGTATGCCGATGCGGAAAAAACCGGTCCGGCACTTGCGTCTACCCAGGATGAACGCATTACCCCCTTTGGCAAAACCATGCGCAAATGGCGGATAGATGAACTGCCGCAGCTGTACAATGTACTGATTGGCGAAATGAGCCTGGTAGGGCCAAGACCGGAAAGACGCTATTTTATCGATCTTATCGCTCAGCAAACACCCTATTACAAATACCTGCTAAAGGCAAAGCCCGGGCTCACTTCCTGGGGCATGGTACAGTTTGGCTACGCGGAAAACGTATCGCAGATGATTGAAAGGATGCAGTACGACCTGATATACATAGAAAATATTTCCCTGAAACTGGACTTTAAAATCATGTTGCACACGTTCAGGATAATCTTTTTGGGCAAGGGCGTATAAATGCCTCCCCCTCATATAATTAATTGGCATTATCACCGTTATTAGTTTGTACAATATTCACCCGTTTTTCAATTATTTTTGGCCAAAACTCAGCATACTTGGGTAAAGCAATTTTTATTTTTTTTGCAGTCCTTTCCCTGCCGGCTATCTCCCGCGCACAATATTGGCAACAACAGGTCAATTATACCATTGACGTGGTCCTGAACGACAAAGAACACAGCCTGGATGGTTTTGAAAAACTCACCTATATCAATAACTCGCCCGATACCCTTCATTTCATCTGGTTCCACGTTTGGCCCAATGCCTATAAAAATGATAAAACCGCTTTCAGCGAGCAATTGCTTATAAACAACCGCACCGATTTTTATTTCAGCAACAGGGAACAAAGGGGCTATATTAACCGGCTGGATTTTAAAGTAAATGGCACCACCGCAGAAATAACAGACCATCCGCAATACATCGATATTATCAAATTGCTGTTACCGGCGCCGGTTCCGCCGGGTGGGCAGGCGTTTATCAATACACCGTTTCATGTACAGTTGCCCGAAAATTTTTCGCGCGGCGGCCATACCGGTCAGTCTTACCAGCTTACACAATGGTTTCCAAAACCGGCCGTATATGATAGTAAAGGCTGGCACCCCATTCCCTATCTTGACCAGGGGGAATTCTACAGCGAGTTTGGCAACTACGATGTGCGTATTACCGTTCCGGAAAATTATGTAGTAGCTGCTACCGGCGATTTACAGGATGAAAACGAAAAGGAATGGCTGAAAAAAAGATCATCCTTTAACTGGGAACCCATTGTCACCAAAAAAATTGTAAAAAAAGGTTCCTACAAACATGTCAACAAAACAGTACAACTGTATCCTGTATCGGCCACAAAAACAAAAACCCTGCAATACCTGCAAAATAATGTACATGATTTTGCCTGGTTTGCAGACAAACGTTTTGTAGTAAACCAGGACACGCTGCAATTGCCGTCGGGAAAATCGGTTACTGCTTACAGTTATTACCTGCCTGGCAGGGAAAGCGCCTGGAAAAACAGCGTTCAATATTTAAAGAGCGCCGTCCGCTTCCGGTCGGCCCTTATAGGCGAATACCCGTTTAATACCATCAGCGCTGTAGAAGCAAAAATGGGTTTTAACGGAGGTATGGAATATCCCACCATCACCAGTATCTCAACCGGCAGTTCGCCCGCAGAGCTGGAAAGCGTGATTGAACACGAGGCCGGACATAACTGGCTGCAGGGTATACTGGCCACCAATGAAAGACAATACCCCTGGATGGATGAGGGTATGAATACCTATTACGATAACCGCTACCAGGAACTCGTAAAAAAGACAAATACAACAAACCATAAAAAGAACCTGCTGGAACAACAGTTGCCGGAAAATATTGAAGAAACGGCCCTGCAAACACTTATTGCCATAAAAAAGGACCAGCCCATCAATACGGCGGCAGACGATTTCACAGAATTAAACAACGGGCTGGTGGCTTACTATAAAACCGGCCAATGGATGAAATTGCTGGAGGACTACCTGGGTACAGCAATGTTTGATTCCTGCATGCATGAATATTATAAACGCTGGCAATTTAAACACCCTTACCCGGAGGATTTTAAAGCCGTCGTTACACAAGTAAGCGGCAAACCCGCCGATGATATATTTGACCTGCTTAGCAAAAAAGGCGCCCTGCCGCCACCCGCAAAAAGAAAAATACAACCGGCCTTTGGTTTATTGAATATTGCCGATACAAAAAGATATAATTACATCAATATTTTTCCGGCCATCGGCTATAACCAGTACGATAAATTCATGATTGGCGCCATTGTGCACAATTATGATTTTCCGGCCAACAAGTTCAGGTTCCTGGCGGTGCCCCTGTATGCAACCGGCAGCAAAAAAATGAACTACCTGGCCCGTGTGTCTTACACCTGGTTTCCGGATAATTTAATTTACAAAACTGAAATTGGCGTCAGCAGTTCTTCTTTTTCTATGGATGATTTTCAGCCTGCCAATGCAGCAAAGATTACGCTCGGCTTCCGGAAGATAGCCCCGTTTCTGCGTTTGACATTTAAACAAAACAACCCGCACGATAAATTAAAAAGCTATGTACAGTTTACGCCATTTTTTATAAATGAGCACGCGTTAAACTTTACAACCGTTATCAATGGACCAGATACCACGAACCAGGTTGGAAAAACATCGTCCAGCCGTTATCTTACCCAATTGAAATTTGTGCTGGAAAATAACCGCGCGCTGTATCCCTACAGTGCACAATTATTACTGGAACAGGCTGATGGCTTTGTGCGTGCGGCGTTTACCGGCAACTATTATTTTAATTATTCAAACAATAAATCAGGATTGAACCTTCGGCTGTTTGCAGGAAAATTTTTCTATACCACCCCTAAAACAATCAGCAAACAATTTGAAACAGACCGGTACCAGCTTAACCTAACCGGGGCCAACGGGTATGAAGACTATACCTATAGCAATTATTTCCTGGGAAGAAACGAATTTGAAGGCACGGCCAACCGGCAGATAATGATGCGCGATGGTGCATTTAAAGTAAGAACCGATTTGCTAAACAGCAAAGTAGGTAAAACCGATGACTGGCTGGGTGCAGTCAATATAGTGTCTGATATTGCCGATAAAAGATTCCCCATAAAAATATTTGCAGACATTGGCACGTATGCAGATGCATGGAAGGCCGATGCACCCACTTCGCGTTTTTTATTTGATGCCGGCTTACAGCTTTCACTGTTGCATGAAACGGTAAACATTTACCTGCCACTTGTATATAGCCCGGTGTTCAGGGATTATTTCAAATCTACCCTCGGAGGCAGCTATTTATTTAAAACTATTTCATTTAGTATAGATATTCAAAACTTCAGGCTGGGCAAAATAAATAAAAACCTGGAGTTTTAACCTGCCCATGAGCCCACAGCATCCCATACGGTATCTTACACAAAAAGAGATTGACAGGGAGAAATGGGATGCCTGTATAAGCAATGCTTCCAACCAGCTTATTTATGCCTACTCATTTTGCCTGGATGCCATGGCAAAGCAATGGGATGGACTTGTTTTGAATGATTACGAAGCAGTAATGCCGCTGACATGGAACCGGAAATACGGTATTTATTATTTATACCAGCCCTTTTGCTGTGCTATGCTGGGCGTTTTTGGCCAGTCTTTAAACGGCATAGTAGTAAAAGATTTTCTTGCAGGCATACCAGGCAAATTCCGCTTCTGGGATATAAGCCTTAACCCCGGCAACCTGGTTACCAATATGGCCTTTCATGTGCATGACAGGAAAAACTATATTCTGCCGCTCAACAAACCTTATAATCAACTGTACGCCGGGTTTAGCGATAATATTAAACGCAATATTAAAAAGGCAGAGCAGTCGCAGTATGCCGTTAGTAAACCTGCATTACAGGAAGTGCTGCAGTTGGCCCGATTACAGATGAAAGAATTTGCACGGGTTAGCAGTGATGATTTTAATCGCTTTACAAAATTATATCATTGGCTTGAACAGCAGCAGGGCGCCGTAACTTATGGCATCAGTTCAACAGCCGGCAAGCTGCTATCATCCTGTGTATTTTTTACCTGGCAAAACCGCGCTTATTATATCCTTGCCGGCAACCACCCTGATGGCAGGACCACCGGCGCTTCGCACGCACTTATCAATGCATTTATAAAAGACCATGCGGAAAAAAATATCCTGCTTGATTTTGAAGGATCAGACATTCCTGGCCTGGCCCTTTTTTACAGCAGCTTTGGCGCATCAGAAGAAACATATCCTGGTATAAAGTACAATCGTTTACCTGTCCTATTGAGATGGTTGAAAAAATAAACCGGCTCAGCAGAAAACCTATAAGGTTTGCCGGGCGGCTCTGCCCCCATGGCCGGTGTCCTCACCGGCCATAAACAGGTACGGAATCTTATAGTTTATTTCCTCCCCATTTCTTCCAACAGCTTTTCAGCTACTATTAAATCAAGCGGACTGGTGATCTTTATATTGGAGGCTTCGCCTTCAATAAGATGAATGGCAATACCTGTTTTTTCTACTACCGTTGCTTCGTCGGTAAAAGCATCATCATAGGGTTGATCGAATGCATTTATCAACTGCTCAGCTAAAAATGTTTGCGGGGTTTGAATAATGCGGATTTTATTCCTATCCATTACTGAATGGCTGTTTCCATTCTCCATCCGGATAGAATCAACAGCGGCTATGGCGGGTATAGCATTTCCGTTTTTAAGCGCTGCTTCATAACAGCGGTTTATTAAACCTGCCGTAACCAGGCACCTTACACCATCATGAACAAAAACAATTGAATTGGGTGCTACCAGTTGCAGCCCGTTTTTTACGGATTGGTAACGCGTATCACCACCGGTAGTAATTTGTATCCGCTGCGGATCGGCGGTGGTGGCTGCTATTGAAACACCCGTTTCCTGGTACTGCCCGGGTAAAACCAGTATTATTTGCAGGTCATTGTAAGCGCTGAGGAATGCTGTAAGCGTATGCCATAACACAGGTTTATTTTGCAACAATAAAAACTGTTTGGGTACTGCTGTTCCCATCCGCAAACCGGCACCCCCTGCAACTATAACAGCATATTTTTTCATACTATTTCTGATTGAGGGATTTCGGAATTTTGAGATTTTGAGATTTCGGGATTTGCTGATAGTGTTACACCAAAAGAAATTTCGAAATCGCTACATCATAAAATCAGCAATTTCTAATTCGGCTGTTTCGGGATGCTACAATCTGCTGATGCTGTTACAGGCTCAGCAAATCACAAAATCCCGCAATCAAAAAATCAGCAATATTCTATTTATAGATGGCTATTTCATCCGTTCCATCACTGCTTCTTACGCCGCGATACATACCTGCGCTGTTAAATATAAGAGCAAAGTTTCCACGGGCATCTACACCAATCATTCCACCTTCCCCCTGTATGTCCACTAATTTTTTATTGACCACTTCATCCATCGCCTGCTGCAAACTGCAATTCCTGTATTCCATAAGAGCACTCACATCATATGCTGCCACGGCGCGTATAAACATTTCGCCATGACCGGTAGCACTGATGGCACAGGTTTTATTGTTGGCATAGGTGCCACTGCCTATTATAGGACTGTCGCCAATGCGTCCATATTTTTTATTGGTCATACCCCCGGTACTGGTGGCAGCGGCAATATTCCCTTTTTGATCGCAGGCCACAGCACCTACGGTGCCAAATTTTTTATCTTTCATCAGCGCTTCCACCCGGTCGGTGGAATGATCCAGTGCAAAATTATCAGAGTCGCGGATAAGCTTCCATTGATCGTACCTGAATTGTGAAAAGAAATATTCGTCGGGTTCTAATTGCATGCCCTGTTTAATTGCAAAATCGATGGCTCCGTCACCGCTTAAAAAAACATGATCGCTATTTTGCATTATTGCTGCTGCCAATGCAACCGGATTGCGGATACTGGATACCGCCGCAACAGCGCCTGCATTGAGTGTTTCGCCATCCATGATGGCCGCATCCATTTCATGTATGCCTTTTTTGGTAAACACCGACCCGCGCCCTGCATTAAAAAGCAAATCGTCTTCCAGCATTATTACCGATGCTTTTACCGCATCAATTGATGAACCGCCTTTTGCCAGTATTGCAAAACCTGCATCCAGGGCGGTTCGCAGGCCGTCCAAATAAGCTTTTTCAAGTTCAGGCGTCATATCTTCTTTAAGAATGGTACCTGCGCCTCCATGAACAGCCAAAGTAAATGTAGACATAGCCTTGTTGATTATTTTTTTAGCCCAAAAATAGCCAAATAGCTGACTGGGAATTGTGGGATTTTGTGATTGCGGGATTTTGTGATTTGCTGAGCCTGCGACACCAAAAGAAATCTCAAAATCCCTACATCGCAAAATCAGAAATCAACTCAGCAGCAGTTTGCATTCGTGCAGTAATTTTTCTTTATTAATAGCCGCTGTGCCCACTTCTTCGCATACAAGTCCGCCCGCTATATTGGCAACGGCGGCCATTAGCTGTACATCGCCCGTAGTTGCATACAATAAGGCCGCCACTGCTATTACGGTATCGCCTGCACCCGACACATCAGCAATATTTCGCAAATGCGAAGGTATGATAGCGCCGATCTTATCGTTTTGAAAATAAACGCCTTTTTCTGATAAGGTAATAAAGGAAATATCGTGGCCGAGCTGTTCTTTCAACAATTGGTGTATTTGTTTAAGTGAATCCTTATCCAAATCATCCACCAGTAAATTCAATCCATCTTTTACTTCCTTTAAATTTGGCTTGAAAATAGTCACCCCCTTAAACGAAAAAAAATTCTTTCTTTTTGGGTCGACAGCAGTGATAACATGGTGCTGGCTGCAAATAGCTATTACTTCTGCAATGACCCGACTGGTAAGTACGCCTTTGTTGTAGTCCTCAAAAATAATAACGGCGGGCTTTTCTTTAATGATATATTCCTTTATTCTGTCAATCAGCGCATCTTCTGCCGTTGCCACCAGATCGGCGGTTGTCTCCGCATCCAGCCGCATCATCTGCTGGTTACGGCTAATGATGCGTGTTTTATCAGTTGTTCTTCTTGTTTTGCTGCAGATAATATAAGATGTGTCAATACCCTGTTCTGTCATAAGGCTATCCAGTGCTTTACCTGCATCGTCTTCCCCGATTACAGAAAAAATAGTGGTGGTTGCTCCCAATGAAACCAGGTTCAACGCCACATTACCTGCTCCACCAATACGCAATTCACGTTTATCCAGTAAAACAACGGGCACGGGCGCTTCGGGCGAAATACGTTCTACATGTCCCCACCAGTAAGTGTCAAGCATAACATCTCCTATAACACCTACTTTACAGGCTGAAAAGTTTTGAAAAAGTTTATCAAAATCCATGTAATTGATTTTTTCTCTTAGCTGTTGGTAAAAACACCAACAGTGGCAAATAATCCATGAAAAAGACTTTTAAGAGAATGCCAACATTTACTGTTCAGTATTGCTGCGCTGCGCTATAAAATACAGGGGTATCCCCATTAGTACAATTGCCAGTCCCCAGCCGGCATATACGGGTTTCTGAAAAATAAGGGCGATGCAAAACGCCACACCCATTACAATATAAATAGCCGGCAGTACAGGGTAACCAAAAGCCTTGTAAGGCCTTTCCAAATCGGGCCTTTTGCTTCTGAGGACAAATATACCAATGATAGTAAGTACATAAAAAATAACCACCACAAAAGCAACCATATCCAGCAAATCGCCATACTTACCGCTTAAACATAAAATGGAAGCAACAATACATTGCGCCCACAATGCCCATTCCGGTACCGCATTTTTATTCAGCTTGCCGGCGTTCTTAAAAAACAAACCATCTTTTGCCATTGTATAATACACCCTGGCACCGGCAAGTATCAAACCATTATTGCAACCAAATGTTGAGATCATAATCATGACAGCGATTACATAGGTGCCTGCGTTTCCAAAAATGGCGTTGGATGCAACAACAGCTACCCTGTCCTGTTTGGCGAAAGCAATTTCATTTAAAGGCAGTACACTCATGTACATCAGGTTGGCCGATACATAAATAATAGTAACAATCAAGGTGCCCAGGAAAAGGCTCAGGCCAATATTACGTTTGGGATTTTTTATTTCTCCGGCAATAAAAGTTACATTATTCCATGAATCACTGCTGAATATAGAACCAACCATACCAGCGGCAATGGCACCCAGCATGGCCATGCCAGTAACAGCGTTTGTTTGCCCATCCGCGGCAAGACTTTTCATATCCCAGGCGTTCTGCCAGTTGGCATGCCATATATCGCTTTTAGCGGCCAGCAAAAAGCCAAACCCAATCAACCCAAAAAGCGAAAGTAGTTTGGTAACCGTAAACGTGGTTTGAATTATTTTACCGCTTTTAATACCACGAGTGTTGATATAGGTTAGTAAGGCAATCAAAATAATAGACACCAACTGGGCGGGGTATATTTTAAAACTACCCAAATGAACCAGGATATTCTCATCTTTTAGTTCCAATGCCGGGAAAAAATAACCGGCAAATTTGGAAAACGCTACCCCCACTGCAGCAATGGTAGCCGTTTGTATAACGGCAAAAAAACTCCATCCATATAAAAAACCAGCCAGTGGGTTAAATGCCTCTTTTAAATAAACATATTGTCCGCCGGCCTTTGGATACATGGCACTTAGTTCACCATAACTAACGGCGGCGGTTAGCGTCATAAAACCAGTAATCAGCCATACAAAAATCAGCCAGCCGCCACTGCCTACATTCCGGGTAATGTCTGCACTAACAATAAAAATACCGGAACCTATCATGGAACCGGCTACTACCATGGTTGCATCCAGCAACCCCAGCGAAGGTTTGAAAGAAGGGCTTTGTTCTGTCATTATATAAATTGTATGAATCCTGAAGATAAGGAAATCCACCTGAATGGCTTCACGCAAAGAGCCAAAAAAACAAAGAAGCAAAGGCGCTTGCGAACCTTTACTTCTTCTAATCTCCGCGTCTTTGCCCCCTTGTTTCTTTGCGTGAAATCTACGCGTAAAAAGGCAAAGAAAAAGAAAGCGGTAAAGGCCCTTGATAAAGCTTCGATTTTTCACGCAAAGAGGCAAAAAAGCAAAGAAGCAAAGGCGCTTGCGAACCTTTGCTTCTTCTAATCTCCGCGTCTTTGCCCCTTGTTTCTTTGCGTGAAATCTACATGTGACGAGGCAAAGAAAAAGAAAGCGGTGAAGGCCCTTGATAAAACTTCGATTTTTCACGCAAAGAGGCAAAAAAGCAAAGAAGCAAAGGCACTTGCGAACCTTTGCTTCTTCTAAGCTCCGCGTCTTTGCCCCCTTGTTTCTTTGCGTGAAATCTACGCGTAAAAGGCAAAGAAAAAGAAAGCGGTTAAGGCCCTTGATAAAGCTTCGATTTCTCACACAAAGAGGCAAAAAAGCAAAGAAGCAAAGGCGCTTGCAAACCTTTGCTTCTTCTAATCTCCGCGTCTTTGCCCCCTTGTTTATTTGCGTGAAATCTACGCGTGAAAAGGCAAAGAAAAAGAAAGCGGTAAGGCCCTTGATAAAGCTTCGATTTCTCACGCAAAGAGGCAAAAAAGCAAAGAAGCAAAGGCGCTTGCGAACCTTTGCTTCTTCTAATCTCCGCGTCTTCGCCCCTTTGTTTCTTTGCGTGAAATCTACGCGTAAAAAGGCAAAGAAAAAGAAAGCGGTAAAGGCCCTTAATAAAGCTTCAATTTTTCACGCAAAGAGGCAAAAAAACAAAGAAGCAATGGCGCTTGCGAACCTTTGCTTCTTCTAATCTCCGCGTCTTTGCCCCTTTGTTTCTTTGCGTGAAATCTACGCGTGAAAAGGCAGCGGTTTAATTTTTTTTCTTGTAAGACTCATTCAGCCCCTTTATCAAATCATTGGTGATGTTATAAACGGTATCCTTATAAAAAATGCCTTCTGGAAAATCCGAGAATATATAGGAATAATTCTTGTCCTTGTTGTACTCTTTCAGGTAGGTCTCCAGCCGCTCCCTGATTTTTTTTCGCGTATCATTCATCTGGTCGTTGATATTCTGATCCAGTTGTTGTTTGCGTGCCTGGAAATTCTGCTGCATTTGCTGGTACTCCCGGTTGGCAGCTTCCGCTTCCGCCTGCGACATATTATTTCCTTTTTGCTGCCATTCGGCAATTTTCTTTTGATAAGACTTTTCCAGCGCAGCCAGCTCATTGTTCATTGACTCCTCTTTGGTTTTTAAGGTGCTTAAGGCATCTTTAAAATACTGGTAATTATTTTGCAAAGAGTCCAGTTCAAAATAGGCAATTCTGAAACCGGCGCCATTGGCGGCAGTGCCGGCAGGAACAGTTGCAGTCACCGCCTGCTTCACCGGTTCGTTTCTCTTCAGATACAAAAAGAGCAATACACCGGAAAGACCAACTGCTATAATACTCAGTATAAGTGAAAGTTGCTTCATTTGTCGGGCATTTTAGGGCAAGTTAGACCCTTTAAAAAAAAGAAAAGTGTTAAAAACAGGTTACCCTGATTATACAAACAAAAAAAAGCAGGAAGGCTTTTACCTTCCTGATTCTTGTATTTTTATTGATTACCGTGGTCAAGTTTATTCTTCATCATCAAAATTCATTGCCTCTTTGGTTGTCTGCAACAGTTCATATTCTTCCTTGCTGCCTACAATCATATTTTCGAACTCACGCAAACCAGTACCCGCAGGTATTGGATGACCGGTGATTACATTTTCTTTCAGACCCAGCATTTCATCTGTCTTACCCTGTATGGCTGCAGAACTCAATACCTTGGTTGTTTCCTGGAACGATGCGGCTGATATCCAGCTTTGGGTTCCCAATGAAGCTTTTGTAATACCCAGCAACAATGGCTGCGAAGTCGCAGGTTTTGCATCCCTGTATTCAACCAGTTTCTTATCAGACCTGCGCAGAATAGAATTCTCTTCCCTTACTTCACGCAAAGTAGCAATCTGGCCTGCTTTCAGTTTGGTACTGTCGCCGGCTTCGGTAACAACTTTCTTATCAAAAGTATAATCGTTTTCTTCCAGGAATTCCAGTTTGTCAACCGTATCTTCTTCAAGGAATCTTGTATCGCCCGGATCAACAATTTCAAGCTTCTTCATCATCTGCCTTACGATTACCTCAATGTGCTTGTCATTGATGCGCACACCCTGTAAACGGTATACTTCCTGGATTTCATTCACCACATATTCCTGAACTGCAAACGGACCTTTAATTGCCAGGATATCGCCTGGTGCTGTCTGACCATCGCTTAATGAAGTACCGGCTTTTACAAAGTCACCATCCTGTGCAAGAATCTGGCGTGTCAATGGCACCAGGTATTTTTTCACGACACCATCTTTTGCTTCAATTACAATTTCGCGGTTACCACGTTTTATAGCACCAAATGCAATAACACCATCAATTTCAGAAACAATAGCCGGGTTGGCCGGGTTACGTGCTTCAAACAATTCCGTTACGCGTGGCAGACCTCCGGTGATATCCCTCAGTTTACCCAGTACACGTGGAATCTTTACAATTACCTGTCCGGCTTTAACATCATCGCCTGCATCCATTACGATATGGCTGCCCACTGGTAAGTTGTAAGATTTGATTTCTTTTCCTTCTACCAATATAGATGGTATCTTGGTTTTATCTTTTGATTCAATTACCACTTTTTCACGGTGACCAGTCTGCTCGTCTGCTTCATCACGGTAAGTAATACCTTCTATAACATGTTCAAATTTCAACACACCCGCAATTTCTGCAATCACCACATTATTATAGGGATCCCATGAACAAATAACTTCACCCTTGGTTACTTTCTGTCCATCTTTTACAACCAGCGTAGCACCATAAGGAACGTTATTGGTAATCAACAGGCGATCATTCTTTACATCTGTTATTCTTACTTCACCGGTACGACCGATAACTATCTGTACTTTTTCGCCTTCATTATTTTCTGTAGTTACTGTACGTAATCCGTCAAACTGTATAGTACCGTCGAATTTAGCCAGTAAAGAAGATTCTACTGAAGCAGAACCTGCCACACCACCCACGTGGAAGGTACGCAGGGTTAACTGTGTACCCGGCTCACCGATTGACTGTGCTGCAATGATACCAACGGCATCACCTCTCTGCGCTGTGTAGCCGGTAGCAAGGTTTTTACCATAACACCTTACGCAAACACCCCGCTTGCTTTCGCAGGTAAGTACTGAACGTATTTCAATGGTTTCAACACCCGCTTCTTCAATAGCAGCTCCGATAGCGTCGGTAATTTGTTCACCGGCACCTACCAGCAGCACGTCGGTTAACGGATGGTATACATTGTGCAGTGAGGTACGTCCCACAATCCTGTCTACCAGTGGTTCAACAATATCTTCGTTGTCTTTCAAAGCAGTGGTGGCAATACCGCGAAGTGTGCCGCAATCTTCCTCTGTAATAACAACGTCCTGTGCCACGTCAACCAAACGACGGGTCAGGTAACCGGCATCCGCTGTTTTCAGCGCCGTATCGGCAAGACCTTTACGGGCACCGTGCGTAGAGATAAAGTAATCCAATACATTCAATCCGCCCTTAAAGTTGGAAAGAATCGGGTTCTCAATGATCTCACTTCCGGTGCTGCCGCTCTTTCTTGGCTTGGCCATCAAACCTCTTATACCAGCCAGCTGTTTAATCTGTTGTTTCGAACCACGGGCACCGCTGTCCAGCATCATGTAAACAGAATTGAAACCCTGTTTGTCATTGGCCAATTCGCGGATAAGCATCTCCGTAATGCGTGTATCCACACGGCTCCATATATCCACAATCTGGTTGTAACGCTCATTGTTGGTAATAAGCCCCATGTTATAGTTATCCCATACTTCGTCTACCTCTACTTTCGCGTTTACCAGCAATTCTTCTTTCAGGTCAGGAATGATAAGGTCGTTTACACTAAATGACAAACCCCCCTGGAAAGCCGTACGGAAACCGATTTGTTTGATATCATCCAGGAACTTGGCCGTTTTTGGTACGTTCGTGATGCTGGTGATATCGCCGATGATTTCGCGCAAAGATTTTTTTGTAAGCAATGCATTTACAAAGCCCACTTCTTTCGGAACTGCCTGGTTAAAGATTACCCGGCCTACCGTTGTATCAATTATTTTCTTTTTCAGTTCATTGCCTTCACGTACATGGGTCTTTACTTTGATCCATGCATGTAAATCAACTTTGCCTTCATTGTGCGCAATGATAACCTCATCTGCACTGTAGAAAGCCATGCCTTCTCCGCGTACTTTTTCGGTTGGGGTTGATTTCTTACCCTTGGTAATATAATACAGTCCCAATACCATGTCCTGCGAAGGAAGGGTAATAGGCGTACCGTTCTGCGGGTTAAGAATGTTATGAGAAGAAAGCATCAGCAGCTGTGCTTCCAGAACGGCTGCATTGCTCAATGGCACGTGTACCGCCATCTGGTCACCGTCAAAGTCGGCGTTGAACGCAGAACATACCAGGGGGTGCAACTGTATCGCCTTGCCTTCTACCAGTTTTGGCTGAAAAGCCTGGATAGACAAACGGTGAAGCGTAGGGGCACGGTTTAACATAACCGGGTGCCCTTTCAATATATTTTCGAGGATGTCCCAGACAATCGCCTCCTTTTTATCAACTAATTTTCTTGCGCTCTTTACTGTTTTTACAATACCACGCTCAATCAGTTTGCGGATGATAAATGGCTTGAACAGTTCCGCTGCCATATCTTTTGGCAAACCGCACTCATGTAGTTTAAGTTCTGGTCCTACCACGATAACAGAACGGCCGGAATAGTCAACACGTTTACCCAGCAGATTCTGGCGGAAACGTCCCTGTTTACCTTTCAATACATCACTCAAAGATTTCAATGCACGGCCACCCTCTGCTTTTACTGCATTTGATTTGCGTGAGTTGTCAAACAAGCTGTCGATCGCTTCCTGCAGCATACGCTTTTCGTTGCGCAAGATTACTTCTGGCGCTTTGATCTCCAGCAAACGTTTTAAACGGTTGTTACGGATGATTACGCGACGGTACAGGTCATTCAAATCTGAAGATGCAAAACGGCCGCCATCCAAAGGAACCAATGGACGCAGTTCAGGCGGTATAACAGGAATATATTGCATTACCATCCATTCAGGACGGTTGGTGATTCTTGAATTGGCATCGCGGAAAGCTTCTACCACGCTCAAACGTTTTAAAGCGTCTGCTTTACGTTGCTGAGAAGTTTCGTTGGCAGCGGCATGACGCAAGTGCGCGCTCAGGCTGTCAAGGTCTATACGCTGCAATAAATCATGTACCGCTTCAGCACCCATTTTGGCAATGAATTTCTGCGGATCATCATCAGGCAGGTATTGGTTGTCTTTCGGAAGAGTATCCAGGATTTCCAGGTATTCCTCTTCTGTTAAAAGATCACCGGTGTTCAGGCTTTCTTTCACACCACCCTGTATAACTACATAGCGTTCGTAGTAAACAATTGTTTCCAGTTTTTTAGAACTCACGCCCAGCAGGTAACCAATCTTATTGGGTAAACTTTTGAAATACCAGATATGTACTACCGGTACCACCAGTTTAATGTGGCCCATTCTTTCGCGGCGAACTTTCTTCTCAGTTACTTCCACACCGCAGCGGTCGCATACGATACCCTTGTATCGGATACGTTTGTACTTTCCGCAGGCACATTCGTAATCTTTTACAGGTCCAAAAATTCTTTCGCAGAACAAGCCATCACGTTCTGGTTTGTAGGTACGATAGTTTATGGTTTCGGGCTTCAGCACTTCACCAAAACTTCTTTCCAGGATACTATCCGGGGAAGCCAGACCGATAGTGATTTTAGAAAAAGTAAAAGTCGCTCTCTGACGATTGTTATCTTTTCTGATAGCCATATATTTTTAGCTTTTAGCGTTGAATCTCAGCTATTAGCTATTAGCCCTTTGCTTCGATTCAATGGTATTCAATATTTTTTAGAACTTTGTTTTCGGGTTTGCTAATAGCCAACAGCTAATAGCTAACAGCTCTTTCTTATTCGAACTTCAAATCCAATCCCAATCCCCTCAGCTCATGAACCAATACATTGAATGATTCAGGAACACCAGGCCTTGGAATATTCTCGCCCTTCACAATTGCTTCGTATGTTTTCGCACGTCCAATGATGTCATCAGATTTCAGCGTTAACAATTCCTGCAATATATTGGACGCACCGTAAGCTTCCAGTGCCCAAACCTCCATTTCTCCAAAACGCTGACCACCAAACTGGGCTTTACCACCCAAAGGCTGTTGCGTAATAAGACTGTATGGTCCGATAGAACGTGCGTGCATCTTATCATCCACCATGTGGTGCAGCTTAATGATATAAATGATACCTACGGTTGCCTTCTGGTGGAAGCGGTCGCCCGTTTCTCCATCGTACAAGTAAGTGTGACCGTTTAATGGAATGCCTGCTTCGTTGCAGTAATTGGCAATTTCATCGGTTGTAGCACCATCAAAAATAGGCGTTGCAAATTTCACTTTCAGCTTCTCTCCTGCCCATCCAAGAATGGTTTCATATATCTGTCCAAGGTTCATACGGCTAGGTACGCCCAATGGATTCAATACAATATCAACCGGTGTTCCATCTTCCAGGAATGGCATGTCTTCCGCACGTACAATCTTTGCCACAATACCTTTATTCCCGTGACGGCCAGCCATCTTATCTCCCACTTTCAGCTTACGCTTAACGGCCAGGTAAACCTTTGCCAGTTTCAACACACCGGCAGGTAATTCATCACCAATAGATATGTTGAATTTCTCCCTCTTGTAGCGGCCCAGTTCTTCATTGTATTTGATGCTGTAATTGTGCAGCAAAACGTTGATGAGTTCATCTGTGGTTGCATCACCTGTCCAACCCAAAGGATTTACGTTCAGGTAATCGATAGAAGCCAGGTTCTTTGCGTTGAACCTTGCACCCTTGCCAATCTGCATCTCACCAAAGTTGTTGCTTACACCAGCTGAACTGTATTCTTTCAGCAGTGTCTGCAATTTATTCAGCAACAATTCTTTTAAATCCTCTGTATTCTTTTCGTGTACTTTTTCTAATTTTTCCAGTTGTGCTTTTTCACGAACCTTGGCGTTCTTATCTTTCTTGGCACGCTGGAATAATTTTTTATTGATTACCACACCTTCCACACCATTG